>Ga0326727_10000249_pt1 | contig 227704 bp, 160 predicted proteins | sample MB2enrmetagenome_FD_207643 | JGI IMG/M metagenome (GOLD analysis project Ga0326727, IMG submission 207643) | Lab enriched peat soil microbial communities from McLean, Ithaca, NY, United States - MB29MY | ecosystem: Environmental > Terrestrial > Soil > Wetlands > Peat | place: USA: New York...
CGACGCCGAAATCGCTCAATCGTCATCATCCCTTGCCGTTTAGTCTTTTTCATGCCCAGCATTATATCGCTTTTTATTCGCCGGAGCAAACTAAATAATCAGGCTTCATTTTTAACATCTCTAGGGGTCAATCCCTCGGTTCGGATCCTGAGAAGCATATGAGTGAGCCGCCACAATTGGCATAGCCTGGAATCTTCCGTCGTCTGCGTGGGCGGCGATTTTCCGTCTCGGGGAGCTCTCAGCGCCACGCTATTCTCCGGCGAATGAATTTCGTCGAGTTGCTCCGCGAAACTTCGCCCTCGCGTCCAACTGATTTCTCCTTTCCTTTCATCAATATAACGGCTAAGAGACTTTAACTACCTTATTTTTCATAAGCATAATGGCTAGGCACAAAACTGACATTTTTTCTACATGTGTTTTCAACAACATAATGGGTCTATCCTTCATTTTTGCACCCCGCTTTTTTTAGCTAGGCTAGCACAGGAATAGACTAACCATCTTATTTTCAATGACATAGATTTTTGCAAGATTTTCGCTCTTCATGGCTAACCCATTTTATTTTCTATCATATAATGGCTAGCCGCGGTGTTTTTTCTCCAGTTTCCAGCCTGCGCTGGCGGGTGGTTTTGTCTTCAGCATCGCGTTTGCGACCGCCTCCAAAATGCGTTCAGCGCTCAACCGTCGGCAGTCAGCCGCCAGCTTTCGGCCCGCTGCCTTGTGCCTACTGCCTACTCTTCCAACCCGACCCTTGCAGAGCACTGTGGCCTTGCAACTCAGCCAGCGAGCGCCGGCCCTGGTACTATACACAATTAAGCTTAATTGTGTCAAGAACAAAGTTCGCCGACGCGCCATTACCTCTACAGATGACCCAACATCAACGAGTCCCCTGCCGCGGAGGGGGTCGGGTGGTCAAGTTGGTTGTCATGTTGCGCTAGCCCGCGACGCCGGCGAAAGATCGTAGCCCATGGCGCGAGCCGTGGGAGAATCGGTCCCCCCCCAACGTGCCCGAGCCCCTTTAGGGGCGAAAGAAATCACGACCAAGTGTAACGCTCATCGTAGGCGATGCCATTCTTCTTGAGGAAGGCGATCAAGTTTTCCTGGAAGGTCACGCGGCGGTGATGCTCTTCCTGTCGGCCAAGGTATCGCACCACCGCTGGCGCCAACGAATGGCTGACGCTGAATGCTCCACAGCCGGTTTGCCAGTCGAAGCCGGCACAGTTCCCGCTGTGTCAGCGCCGAGATAAAAGGGAGCCGAAATCATCAGTCTGAGGGGAACCGGGTCTTGAGAGCCTCATCGGCGGGGAGGCGGTAAGATGGCTTATCGCTCATGTGGATTATTTGCGGACAATCCGTCCCATAACCAGTTAATCCCGGTAGAGCTGTACGCTCGACGGCCTCTGTTCTACTCGCTGCACGTGCGTTCCCACCTGAGGTAAATTAATCGCTTGTCGTGAACTTTTTTCGCCGTTTTTCCTAAGTACAGGTAGGAGATCCAATTGTTCGACGGCCGGGAGCTCTGGACGAAGATCGCCAACGGCAACGCTGACGCGTTCGATACCTGGTATCGAGAAACCGCGCCGCGCTTGCGACTCTTCCTCCGGCACCTTCTGGGCGACGACCAAGGGGCTGAAGACGTTATGCAGGAAACCTTCACACAAATCTGGCATCGCCCGCACCGCTTCGATCCCGAGCGCGGTTCGCCTCGGGCGTATCTATTCGGGGTTGCTCGACGGCAGGCCGCAGAGTGGAGGCGCAAACAGAAACCAACGGATGAACTCGGGATCGATCCGCCGGCTCCCGGCCGCGTCGAGATTGCTTCCATGGTTACTGAAGCCCTTAGCCGCCTCACGCTTGAGCGCCGAACGCTCCTCTGGCTCCGCGAAGTGGAAGGGCAGTCCTACGAGGAACTGGCCATGATCCTTGACATCCCGCTTGGCACGGTTCGATCACGCTTATTTGCCGCCCGCGAAGCTCTCCGCGCGCTTTGGTGCTCCGCCCGTCGGAATTCCGGAGGCCGCCATGGTTTGTGATGACGCCGCCGAGTATATTTCCGCACTTTGCGACGGCGAGACGATTCCGCCCCCGGCCGCTCAACATATTGGCACCTGCCCAGACTGCCAGGAACGGCTGAGTGAATATCTCGCCATGGGTGTCGAGCTGCGGCGAACGGCGAGCCTCGGTCTGGCCGATGCCGTGACTCCTCGCGTCTGGAGCAAACCACAGAACCGCGTCGCGACGTGGTGGCAGAAAGGATGGGGACCGGTGAGAATCCCACGGCTTGCTTTTGCCGGTCTGATTGCGGGCATCCTGGTTCTTGCATCGGTCCTCGCCGTCAATAGGGCCCGGGCACAAAACACGGGAAAAGTAGTGCTGCTGAATGTAGCAGGGCCGAATCTTCCACCTTCGGATTGCCCGATTTCGACGGAGGACAAGGATCAGTCCCCCTACTGGAGCTGGAGGATCGGGGCGCGTCCCGTCGCCCTCAAGATCAGGCTGCTTGCGCGCGATGGCGGCCGGGTCCGGCTCGCCATTCGTACGCGCATCTACCATCCGGGAGAAGATATGGGTGCCTTGACCCGCGACGCCGACCCAGTCGCAAGGCTCCAGGAAGTCTGGTTCGAGCCGGGCGAGTCTTTGAAAGTCGACGTGCCGGAGGTGGGCACACTCACTCTGAAAGGCGAGTGGTTGGATCACGTGCCGATCGGGGGATTGCTCGATCCAGGTCCGAGTGAACTTCGACTTGGCAGTCCGTTGCTGCTGAAAGATAAGAAAGTGGTGGGCGACCTGTCGAGCAACATCGGCGGATACTACAGCCAAGACACTCCAGATTGGGCGATGGCATTCTACATCCCGGGAGAAGGACGTTTCTATCTCGCGGAGTTGCCGATGAAGGGGGCGCTCGAGGCGCACGTCGCGTTTAGCCGCATCTCCTTCGAAGAGGGCGGCCACTTGTGGGAATTGGTCAACGGCGTGCCGGTTTGCCGCGCCGACCACGTCTGGATCCTCCACCAGCCCGATTTCAAGATGAAGACCGATGGCCATGTGGCCTTCGGCAACACGAAACTGCTCCAAACCCAGCCTGGAGTGTGGGTGCCGCAAGAATGGCCGAAACAGAAATAAGGACGCATCGTGACGCATGGTGGCGTCGAACCCATATGTTCCAGCAGGAGGAATCAATGTCCAAGACGAGAGTTGTGGCAGGCATTTTTCTTCTGTTTCTGTCTTCGAACCCCAAGCTTTTTGGCCAAGCGTACCGTGTGGGAGTTGATCCGCGCATTGAGCTTTTTAGCATCGTGTTTCGCCTGGCCGGAAACAATGAATACACACAGGGCCGTGTTCCTTCATACCTCGACGCGATTGATCGTTACTTCGCCCGCTACCGCGATCATCCTGCGGTCAAACTGGCGCGCGAGCTTGCCGAGACGGATGGCGTGGGTTTCGATGCACCGATGGATCTTGCGGTGCATCTTGACGCCGTGCCGTCGCTGGCGGAGCGCGTTCCTTTTGACAGCGCGGGCATCGGGCTCGATGAGCGTTGGCATGGCGTGAAAGCGCGCCGCTTCGTCGAGACGCTGCGAAGTTTCGTGATCGATACGAAATTCGTGGATTTTCTGAAATCGCAGCAGCCGCTCTATGATGCGACTAACGGTCGCTTACGCGACTTTGTCGAAACCAATCTGGACTTGGCGTGGTACACGCGGTTCAGTGGCGTCAACCCTTCGGTGCGACTGATCGTAATCCCTGGGCTCGTCAACGGAGGGCCTAGCTACGGCGCCGGGTTCACGGGAACCGACGGGGTCGTTGAGATGTATGCCATCCCCGGAGTATGGCAGGTCGACACACAAGGCTTACCGCTATTCAGCGGCACCTTTCTTGACGTAACCGTGCATGAGTTTGCCCATTCGTATTTCAACTCGCTCATCGACAAACATTACTCAGAGGTTGCAAAGGCCGGCGACGAACTCTATTTGCAAACGGCCAGCGCCATGCGCCGCCAGGCGTATGGCGATGGCAAGACCCTTCTTAAAGAGTCCATGGTTCGAGCGGCTACCATTCGCTACCTCTTCGATCATCAAAATCCTGAAGCCGCACGCCGGGCCATTGAGTCTGAACGGAACAACTCCTTCCTCTGGGTCCCCGATCTCTCGGACCTTCTCGCCACATACGAAAAGCAGCGGGACACATACCCCACGCTAGAAACCTTCATGCCGAACGTGGTCCGATTTTTCAACGACGCGGCGCCGCGATGTGCGAAACTGAAGCAACAGTACGATGAGTCGCGCCCCAAGGTCGTGTCGATCAGCGTTGCTAATCATTCTCAAGATGTTGATCCCAGCCTCACTCAGATTGTGATCAAATTCGATAGGCCCATGCGCACTGCGCCCGAGCAGGAAGAGCTTAGCGACCCTAGATCCAACCGCTCTTGGTTCGACGCCAGCGGGGAGGTTATGACTGTAGGAGTGTCGCTCAGCGCCGGGCGCGAATATCAATTTCGATTGGGCTGGCCCGGTGGAGGCGCGTTGGTCAGTGCGGAAGGTGTGCCATTGGACGGCTATCTGATCGATTTTCGCACAAAGTCACGTAACGTGGATTCTGTGCGATAGCAGTTTCGGTTCTCGCAAGTGCCGTCGCTGGTCCCCACAACCAATAGCGACTTCTCCCAACCGTTCCTCCAGCTTCCCCCTCCCTGGAAGCAGTTTCACGATCACGAAAATGTAGCGGTCATAAAGTAACGGACGCCGCAACCTGGAGACGCGATCAATCTACGCGCGATACCGCGCGGAGGCCAGAGTGAACGGAACAAGAAAGGAATTGCAGGCACGAAAAGCCGTGCACCTAAAAGACAGCTCCGCCCTATGCTTGCGTTTCCTTCGATTGCAGGCCATCCAGGGCGGAGCTCGCCTCTGCCTCCGATTGTATTTCCCCGATGCGTCCTGGGGAACTACCACACGAACGCGCGGGCCCCGCCGCCCGCTTGGGTGATCCGCCCGGTTTGGACGGAAGTATCGAGTATGGGAGTCACGTTCTCATCCGACATACTGGAAGGAAGCGACTCCCCGCCGCTGAGTTCTTCGACTTCTAGCGAGCCGCGGCGGTTCATGATCTGAACCGCGGCGTCTACCTTTTCGTCCGACCCGTTCGCGAAGACAAGCACTCCTCCCCGCCGCACTCCTTGGACGTAAGCTTCCGCCTCCGGTCCGGTTGCCCCGATCGCACGGAGTTCTCGGTTCAGATTCACCTCAAAGTCGATGTTTGAGATGTTCGTGGCCCCACTGCCCTCCAGGTCGAGCGGCTCGCCTAGAATGCGGATGTCGTTTCCCGGGAAACCACTCGCCTCAAGGTCGCCGACAACTTGATCAGCCACGCCCGGATCTTTGAACATGCCAACTGCGGTTTTCGACATATTGCACCTCCAGCTAAAATTTGCCTACAGTCAAAATTGCTCTCCATTCGTCTATCTTTCTCGCGCCTATCTCCGAGGCACCTTCATTGCGTTCAGACTTGCATAGATACTGATGTCCCAATAACGTCCGAGGGTTCATTTCATCTCGGAAATCCTGGTTGGAAGATCCATTCCCTCCTCATAGCAATGCGTATTCCAGGGTCCGATGTCGAAAACGAGCAGTGACGAGTGGCGAGTGACAAGTGACGGGAGAGTGATGCTCGCCCCGGCGCCGAACGCCATTCGGTCCTACACCAGCCCCCGAACCCCGAATCCCTAATCACTAACCCCAATTCCGAGCCTGATCAATGCTAAACTCAACCCGCGTAGCTCGTGACGGAGGGATGAAGATGAAGATCAACTCCAAGGAATTTCGAGTGCGGCCCGGGGAAAAGGTCGATCTGAAAGAGTGGCCGACGATTGTGAAGCCCTTTTGCAAATCGAAGAAGCGGTATCAAAAGCTCCTGGCGGAACACGTTGACGAGATGAGCTCGCTGCAACGCCTTCTCTACGCGTGCAATCACTATGCGTTACTGATGATTTTTCAGGGCATGGACGCTGCCGGCAAGGACGGCGGCGTCCAGCATGTCATGTCCGGCGTCAATCCGGCAGGGTGCCAGGTTTGGAGTTTCAAACAGCCGAGCGCCGACGAGCTAGAGCACGACTTTCTCTGGCGTACGACGTTCCGGCTTCCCGAACGCGGGCAGATCGGAGTCTTCAATCGCTCTTACTACGAGGAAGTGCTGGTCGTTCGCGTGCACCCGGAGATTTTGCGCAGCCAGGGGCTTCCGGAGGAGTTGCGCAACAGGAAAACCCTCTGGGAGGAGCGGTACCGCTCCATCGTGAACCTGGAGAGCCACCTTTATCGCAACGGAACGCGGATCCTCAAAATATTCCTCCACCTTTCGAAGGAAGAACAACGGAAGCGATTCCTGGAGCGCATTGATAAGCCGGAAAAGAACTGGAAATTCAGCCTCGCGGACATTCACGAGAGGAAATACTGGAAGCAATACATGAACGCTTATGAAGCTTGTTTGAGCGCGACGAGCACCCATCACGCGCCTTGGTACGTCGTTCCCGCCGATGATAAGGATAATGCCCGGCTGATCGTTTCCCAGATCGTCCTGGATGCGCTCCATGAACTTAAGATGGCTTATCCCAAGACCACCGCGAAACGCCGGCGGGAATTGAAGGCGATCAGAAAATTGCTCGAGAAGTGACGGACTTTCTTCGCCAACACTTCAGGGTCGCAAGGAAGGGAAGAGGACAACGAGTGTGATTCAGCTCCCATCCACATTTAACCCAGGGTTCACATCCGAGTAAAACCAGCGTAATCAGGTAAGCAGAGAATCGACGGTCCAATAGCACACGCATGCTATCGGGGGAGTCGGCCCGCTGCCTCGGGTCGGCACAGCCACAGGTAACTAAGCTTCGCGAACGTGGGCACGATAATTTGCGACATCTCTTGCGGCAGAGCTTGGGTTCACCTGAGCACCAGAAGTTTCTCCAACTTGCAGTGAGAAAACCCATTGCTAACTGGGGATAGCGAAGCTGTGGCTCAATAGCATTGCCGTGACGGAACACAGCACTTGTCTCTAATGGTCGGCCAGCAAGACCACCAGAGTCCGCCTCACATCTGGTTCTAGTCAACTTGCCCAGAGGAGTCACCCTGCATGGCGCGGCGCCCAAGTCGTGCCGATCGGAAAGCGAGAGTTCCGCTCTCGCTTGAAACAACGGTTTCACCAGCAGACAAAGCGTGAGCATAAGCCCAGGCAAGAGACAAGAGGAAGTACCTTTGCCGGTTGACGGAGAACCCCTCCGCCACTGGTTCGCCCTGTATACCGCACCGAACCATGAAAAGAAGGTTGAAGAGCACTTACGGATGAAGGGGATCGAGGCTTTTCTGCCTTTGTATGCGGTCACCAGGCGGTGGAGGAATCGCACCACGGTCAAGGTGGAATTGCCCCTTTTCGATAACTACGTGTTCGCCAGAATCGCACGTACGGAAAAGGTCCGAGTTCTCGAAGTTCCCATGGTGTATTCGATCGTCAGCAACAGGCGCGAGGCTCTGCCGGTTCCCGATGCCGAGATTGAGGCGCTGCGATCAGGATTGCACCTCCGGCAGGTCACCCCCCACCCGTATCTGAAGGTCGGCGCGCGAGCGCGAATCCGTTCCGGACCCCTAGCGGGAATGGAAGGCGTGGTGTTGCGCCAAGATGGTGGTCTGCGGATCGTTCTGAATGTTGAGGCGATCATGAGGAGCATTGCCGTTCACGTGAACGCGGACGAACTGGAAACTGTGTGAGTAGCTTTCTCAGCCAAGCTGACACAATGCCGTTGTTTCGAGAATCATCATCGAGAGAATAAGGATCGACAATCCTATGAAATGGCGGAAAAGAATGGTTCGGGTATTCATGGCGATGCTGTTGACGATGAGCACCACAGCGTTGGCCCAGTCATTGCGGGAAACCCCGTCTTCCGAAGCGAGTGTCCCCGAGATGGGGACATTCTTCACGGCGGCTCCGTTTTTGCCCCATGACAACCTCGGTGGAAAGCGAGAGCCATATTTCCATTGGTCTGTGGCCAACGCTGCGCTTGCGACCAGCGCGTTCGCCCCGGGCGGCTCAAGGTGCTGTCTGATCGATGATGCCCAGGGTGGCGGTAGCGCGACGCCTCTGACCAACGATGACGTCATCAAGCTCGCCAAGACAGGGATAGACGAACAGACCCTGGTCGCTATAATCCGCGAGGCCAAGGCCGTTAAGTTCGACCTGCGCGACGAGGGGGATGTCAACGAACTTCTCGCCAATGGCGTCACGAGCAAGGTTCTTGCCGCGATGCGCCAGCGCACACAGGAAATGCCAGCGAAGCCTCCGTCCAGGTTCAGAGCGGCACTTGAGAAGCATGCCCCCGCCGGATACTGGGCGGCCCAGGGCCTAATGCTTGTATCTTTCGTCGCCGCCGTCGAAACCACTCAGAGCTGCATTAATAAGGGCTCGTGTACCGCCATTCCGAGCCCTCTCCGAACAAGCGGTGCGATGTACGCAGTGGGTCTGCCGGTCGTAGCCGGGGCTGCGTACTTGAGCTACTACCTAAAGAAACACGAAAACCGTTGGTGGTATGTGCCGTCGCTAGTTGTCGGGGCCGGGGGCGTCGTACTTACTACTCACTCGGCCAGAATCCACTGAACCGCGCGCGGATTCTTGTGGGTGGATTGACGACGAATCGGAATGGAGTCGCCCTGGAGCAGAAACCCCAGGGCTGGGAGGGAACTTGAACACCCTATCAAGAATAAACAGGGGAGCCGGCGGGCCGCGTGAACAGTCTGCCCGAGTGTACCTTTGCTCTGATGACTCGCTCGTACCTCATCACTCGCAGAATGAGGTTACGATACACGAGCTATGGCAGATCTTACGACGGCGAAGGCTGGACTTCTTCTTCTGCTTTGCCGCTGCTACCCTCGCGGCGCTCTTCCTTTCACTGATTCTGCCGACAAGGTACGAAGCCGTCACTCAGTTGACGGTGGATCGCGAATCGTCCGATTCCTTCCAGGTGGACGCCTTGGTCCAGGCGACCGGCGCCTTTGATGCCGAAACCAAGCTCCAGACTCAGGTGAACGTCCTGCGGACCGACTCGCTGGCCTGGGAGGTCATCAAGCGGCTGCGGCTCGATCAGCGGCCCGAAACGGCACATCGCAGGTTCATTGTCGGGCCGTATGAGTGCATGTCCGGTCCAAACCAGTCAGTAGACAGCATCACCCCGGAATGTCGAAGATTGCTGCTCGATGAGTTCCACGAACGCCTAAGTGTTCAGTCCGTACCCAAGACCGAAATCATCGAGATCCGCTATCGTTGCAGGTCCAGAGAGTTGGCCGCCGAGGTCGTCAATACCATGGCGGAGACGTATATCGAACGGAACTTCGCGACGAACTACCAGGCTACCATGCGGGCCTCGAGCTGGCTTGCGGGGCAACTGGATGACGTCAAGAAGAACGCGGAGCTGGCCGCGGACAAGTACATTGCGTATCAGAGGCAAACCGGCATCATCATTACCGACCAGAGCCACAATGTCCTCACCGAGAGGCTTAACTCCGTCAGCCAACAGTTAGTGACTGCCGAGGCGGAGCGCATTGTGCGCGAGGCGCGCTATCGAGTCGCGATGGCCAATGATCCGGAAGCTCTCATGGCGATCACGCCCGGCTCGATGCTGCAACTGCTGCACGCGGAAGAGGTTGGACTGAAGAACCAGTTCGCCCAGCTCGACGCCAAATTCGGCGAAGCTTACCCGAAAGTCGTGCAGGTGAAGGCGCAGTTGGAGGAGACTGAAAAGGCAACCGCCGCGGAAATTACGCGCACACAGGATAAGTTCAAAACGGAGTATGAGGCGGCCGTAAAGAGCGAGGCCCTGCTACAGAGCGAGTTTGAACGGCAGAAGCAGGAAGTCTACAACACGCACGCCGCTGCGACCCAAGCCGGGCTCCTGAAACGCGCCGTGGATGCCAGCAGCGAGCTCTATGAGCAACTGGTCAAGAAGCTGAAGGAGGCCGGCATCATGGCCGGTTTGAAGGCCACCAACGTGATGGTGATCGATCCGGCCGGTATCCCGGTCCGTCCTGCCGAGCCACGGACGGCACTGAATCTGGCGCTGGGGATGCTCGCGGGTTCGCTGGGCGGCATCATGCTATGCTTCCTGCACGAGAATATCGACACAAGAATCACCAATCCGAATGATTTGACAGACACTTGCTCACTGCCGGCACTTGGCTTCGTGCCCAGCCGGGGCACTGCTATAGACGGCGCAAGGATCGTGCCGAAGTCCCTGGCGAGCGGCGTTAACGAAGTGATTACCCTGGAACGGCCGGAAAGTGAGATGGCCGACGCCTACCGCTCACTGCGCACGGCGCTGCTTCTGTCGACTGCCGGAACCCCTCCCCAAGTGCTCTTGATAACAAGTTCGGTGCCGCGGGAGGGCAAGACAACCACAAGCGTCAATACTGCGGTGGTCTTCGCCCAGAACAACCGGCGTGTGCTGCTGGTGGATGGGGACCTGCGCCGGGCCGACTTGTATCGCTGCTTCAATTTTCCTCACAATGGGGGACTGAGCGCGGCGCTGGTTGGCGAAGACCCTGCCAAGTTCTACATCTCTCACCCTGACCTGCCAAGCCTGACGATCCTTCCCGCCGGAAATCGGCCGCCCAAGCCCCCGGATCTACTCGACTCGGACCGAATGCGCGAACTGATTGCGTTATGGCGTCAGGAGTTTGGTCAGGTAATCATTGATGCCCCGCCATTAATCGGCCTGAGCGACGCGGTCATTCTGGCGACGATGGCGGATACGGTTGTCCTTGTGGTGCGTGCCAATCAAAGCCGCCGCCACGAGGTTTGCCGGTCGCAAGAGATACTGGCGAACGTCAATGCGAATGTGAGCGGTGCGATCATCAATGACTTCGACATGCATCGCCTGGCCTACTATGGCGACCAAGCCCAGTATAGCCATTATTTCAACGGAACCCGGAGGAGAAATGGAAATTCGGGAGCTTAGAACCGTTCTTTTGGCGTGTATCCTCCTATCGGCCTCCGTCGGCGCTATGGCGCAAACAAGGGAGCCCGGCAGTGTAGCGGTGCGGCCAGATGCGCCACAAGCGGAACAGCCCGGGGGAGCTGCCAAGTTCGCGGAGACCCCCCTCATGGGAGATGCGTTGTCCACGAGTATTACCAGCGCACGGGTTGCGCTCGGCCCCGGCGACCAGCTCGCGATCGACGTTTTCGATACGCCCGAACTGGCCCAGCTTGTTCGCGTCAACAGTGAGGGGAAGATCCGGCTGGTTTTGATCGGGGAGATCTCCGTCCAAGGCATGGCACCGGATGCCCTCGAGAAGTTGATCAGGGGCAAACTAATTGACGGGCATTTCATGAAGGATCCGCAGGTCTCGGTCTACGTGCGTGAGTATGCTGGCCAGATGGCCTACGTGACGGGTGAAGTCATGCGGCCAGGCGCATATCCGTTGTTGCGCTCCCACCATCTGCTCGATCTCATTTCGCTTGCAGGCGGTCTGACTTCGCGCGCCGGGAACGCGGTGACTATAGTCCGCCAGGGAGATTCCACACCGCTCATTCAAGTTGATTTGGGCGACAAGGACGAGGATCGAAGGAATCCCGAGGTCGGGCCGGGTGACCGTATCACTGTGGGCCAAACCGGGATCGTTTACGTCTTGGGCGATGTGACGCGGCCGGGAGGATTCCTACTCGACCGGCGTTCCACTCTGAGCGTAGTGCAGGCGTTGGCTCTGGCAGAAGGCTCTCTGCCCTCGGCGTCGCTTTCCAAAGCGGTCATGATCCGCACAACTCAGGGAAATCGGCAGGAAACGCCGCTGAACCTGAAAATGATACTGAAATCGCAAAGCCCGGATCTTCTGCTGCAAGCGGGCGACATTATTTTTGTCCCCGGCAGTCTGACCCACGGGATGGGCCGGCGCAGTATCGAGATCATTGAATCGAGTATAGGCTTGGCAGGCATTTACGCCGGGCACCCCTAAACAACCTCAACGCATCCCGCGGTGCAGCATACCCGGAACAGAATCCGGCTGGTGCCGACCTCCAGGGCTGAGTACAAGTGGGTGAACACCGCACCACAGCGCAGACCTAAGGGTCCGCGCCAGCCAGTGAAGCCGTGGATGGGTCATCGAGTTTCGCTTGGAGGACAAGGCCGAACTCTCGGTAATGTCCTTGCGATTAGCGAATTGGGCCGAAAGAGGTGTCTCTCGTGGCGGTCTCTATTTCAACCCGTACCTTGGGCCTTTCTGCACCCGTTGCCATCACGGGCCGGAAGATCCGGCTTGCCGTCGTGGGGTGTGGTCGCATTTCGATGAACCACTTCCTGTCGGTGAGCGCGCATGCGAGCGACGTCGCATTGGTGGGGGTCTGTGATACGCAACCAGAGCGGCTCGAGGCGGCCGCATCGGCGCAGAGAGTGCCGGGATATGGGACGCTGACCGAGTTGCTGGCCGAGGCCGAGGCCGATGTCGTGGTGCTGACGACGCCCAGCGGACTGCACGCGCGCCAGGCGATAGAAGCCGCTGAGGCGGGATGCCATGTGGTGACCGAAAAACCGATGGCCACGCGCTGGGAAGACGGCCGGCACATGGTCGAGGTCTTTGACAGAGCGAGGCTGCGGCTCTTTGTGGTGAAGCAAAACCGGAAAAACCCCACTCTGCAATTGCTCAAGCGCGCCGTCGAGAAGCGCAGGTTTGGCCGAATCTACTTAGCTTCGGTCAACGTGTTTTGGACTCGTCCGCAGGAGTATTACGACAGCGAGGGCTGGCGCGGGAAATGGGAGTTCGATGGCGGTGCGCTGATGAACCAGGCCAGCCACTACGTCGATCTGCTCGATTGGATTGTCGGCCCGGTGGAAAGTGTTCAGGCGTATATCGGCACACTCGCTCGCAACATCGAAGTCGAGGACACGGGGGTAGTCGGCATCAAATGGCGTTCGGGAGCGCTGGGCACGCTGAGCGTGACCATGTTGGTCTATCCGAAGAACCTGGAAGGATCGATCACGGTCCTCGGCGAAAAGGGGACAGTCCGCATTGGTGGTACGGCGGCAAACGAGGTGCAGCACTGGGAATTCAGCTCGCCTGATCCGGACGACGATTTGGCGCGCGAAGCCAGTTACCCCTGCCAGTCGGTTTATGGTCACGGTCACGCGCTTTACTACGAGAATTTGATCGAGGTTCTGCGGGGCCGGTGCGAACCGGACACGGACGGCCGGGAAGGTCTACGCTCGCTGGAGTTGCTGACCGCCATGTACATCTCGGCCAGCGACGGACGCCGCGTCTGCTTGCCTCTGGAACATTAGGCATGAACGACTCCGAACCAGCACGCCCTTATTTTGCCCACGAAACCGCAATTATCGATCCGGGTGCAAACGTCGGCCCGGGGACTAAGATTTGGCACTGGGTTCACGTCAGTTCGACGGCGATCATTGGTGCAAACTGCTCCTTGGGGCAGAACGTCTTTGTCGGCGACGCCCGAATCGGCGATAACGTCAAGATACAAAACAATGTCTCCGTGTTTGACGCCGTGGTGCTGGAGGATGGTGTGTTCTGCGGGCCCAGCATGGTTTTCACCAATGTGATCAACCCCCGCAGTCACATCGTTCGCAAGTCCGAATACAAGGAGACTCTGGTCAAGCGAGGAGCGACAATCGGTGCCAACGCGGTGATTCTCTGTGGCCACACGATCGGCAGCTACGCCATGATCGGCGCCGGTGCGGTAGTCACCAAGGATGTGCCCGATTATGCACTGGTGGTGGGCAATCCCGCGCGGAGGATCGGCTGGATTTGTCAGTGCGGTATCCGGTTGAAGCAGGCGAACAATCACGCTCGCTGTCCAGCCTGCGGTTTGACCTATAAAACCAGCCATACTCATTGTGACCTTGCCGGCTAAGCGGTGTGGCCGTTGGTGCTGGCATTAACCGCGCGATGTCCGCCTGCGCATTGGGACTCCGAGGTTGTTCGTTTCGTGTGGGCGCACCCGGCTGATGGGCACCCCCGTTCAAGCTCCGCCGGGTGGCCGATGCCGCAGCTTGCCGCCACGGATCTGAGGGGTTCCGCCCAGTGAGGTCGGACGTGGAATTCATCGACCTGAAGACGCAGTACGCCAACCTGAAAGCTGTTATCGATGCGCGCATTCAGGCAGTCCTCGCACACGGCCAATTCATTATGGGGCCCGAGGTGGCCGAGCTCGAGCAGAGCCTGGCGAGGCGCACCGGCAGCCGTTACTGCGTCGGTTGTGCGAGCGGTACGGACGCCCTGCTGATTGCGCTCATGGCGCTCGGTGTCGGGCCCGGCGATGAGGTTGCGACCACGCCGTTTACCTTTGTTGCGACGGCGGAGACCATCGCGCACCTGGGCGCGAGGCCAGTATTCTCGGATATCGACCCGCGCACCTATAATCTGGATTCGAATTTGCTCGAGGCGGCGATTACGTCGCGTACCAAGGCGATCATCCCCGTTTCGCTGTACGGGCAATGTGCGGATATGGACGCCATTAACGCCGTGGCCTCGGCGCGGGGCATTCCGGTGATCGAAGATGCCGCCCAGAGCTTTGGCGCGAGGTACAAAGGCCGTCCGTCCTGCAATCTTTCCACCATCGGCTGTACCAGCTTCTTTCCCTCTAAGCCTCTTGGCTGTTACGGTGACGGCGGAGCGTGTTTCACCAATGACGAAATGCTCGCTACGAGGATGCGGCAGATCCGGGTTCACGGTCAGGATCGCAGGTATCATCACCCGCTGGTGGGTATCAACGGACGTTTGGACACCATACAGGCCGCTGTCCTGCTGGCGAAACTTGAAACCTTCGACGCCGAAATCGCAGATCGCGTTCGAATAGGTGGCAGCTTAAGCGAACGGCTGCGGGACGCGGTCGCGACGCCATACGTGGAGCCCTATAACACCTGTGTGTATGCCCAGTTCACAATCCAGGCGGATGATCGGGAAACGTTGCGGAAGCAGTTGAAGGCTGAGGGCATTCCCACCGCCGTGCACTATCCGGTCCCGCTGCATCTGCAGCCGGCCTTCGCCGTCGACGCAGTTGGACGCGGCAGCTTCCCGCAGGCGGAGGCCGCAGCGGAACGGGTCGTCAGTTTGCCGATGCACCCGTACCTCACCGAAGCGGACCGGGAGAAAGTAGTTGCAACGGTGCGTGCTTGCATTCCGCAGCCCGCGAGTATGCATTACGCCCTTGCGCGATAGGGCGGCTTGGCCGTCACGTTGCCTGTGGAGGTAGACATGGACTCGAAAGTTCTCCGGCATGTAGAAAACGAGTTCCACCGGACCATCTGTCGCACCTTCAAAACATCGGGAGAACTGGCTCAGCTACGCAATTCCGGTGATGAAATTGGAGCAGCGCTCTGAAGTTGTCATCGGCCGATTCGCGGATACCCTTCCGAAGGTGCTTGAACGTGCGGGTCACGTTGATTTTGCCTACGTTGACGGCCACTACGATGCCTCTGCGACGCTCCAGTATTTCGAGCAACTCAAACCTCACCTCCGCTCCAAATCGGTGGTGACTTTCGGCGGTGTTCACTGGTCTGCGGGAATGGATGCAGCATGGAAACAGATTATCGCTGATCCCGCCATCGGCATTGCCATTGATTTGTTCACGATGGGTCTGTGTACGTTAACCGGCCCCGGGAAAGCCTTTCGTATCGGAGTGTAGTGACCCATTTTCGTGCGGGCATGGGGTGCGCCGGGCAACGGCGTGGGTTGCGACCGTGTGAACGTAGCAGAGGGGATTCACTCCTGACGCCGCTGGAGAAAGTTCAACCGGTCCCCGTCGCTTTGCTTTGGACATGCCAGAGCAGAGCCTGCTACCAGCCCTTGAACCACCATCTATCCCGTCGGCAGGGTCGCCGATGAGGAAAGAGGGACCAGCGGTGAATGCCCTATTCCCCATGTTGACGTCGGCGGCCGTTAAGCAGCGGGCTATTGTCTGGATCAACGGTTTGCGGTCGCGCGCCGCGCGCCTGCGTTCAAACTCCTTTGTACGCAAAGTGGGTATCTTGAGCGGCGGGTCGGCGCTGGGGCACGCATTCACCCTCGCCGCTGCCCCATTCCTCACGCGCATTTACGGGCCGCGCGATTTCGGGGCACTGGGCCTATTTTCGAGCTTTCTTAACGTAGTGAGCGTCGCGGTCGCGCTACGGTACGAGATCAGCATACCATCGGGAAAAGACGAGGACGAGGCTGCGTACCTGACACTCTTTTCGCTCATCCTTGCGCTGCCGATGGGCGTCTTGGCTGCAGGTCTTCTCTGGGTGCTGATCCACTCCTCGATACTCGGTTTTGGCGGATTGCCATGGTATACGCCGCTGCTTCTGGCCTTGGCCATGGGCTTCGTCGGGATCTTCACGGCCTTGCGCTACTGGTGCCTGCGTCGAGGACGATTCGACCAGATATCACAGGGGGTGGTCGTCCAAAGTGCGGGGCGAGCCCTGTTTCAGACCGCCATCGGCGCAGTCGGGTTCCACTCGGCGGGATTACTGTGCGGGGAAGTTCTGGGACGCGGATTCGGAATGTCTCGAATGTTTCGTACCTCTTGGCCCCATATACAACGTTGCGTCCGCGCCTTTCATTGGAAAGATTTCAGCGGAGCCCTGTGGCGCAATCGCAAGTTCCCGCTCTATTCACTCCCGTCAGGATTACTGGACTCGCTTGCCGCCAGTCTCTCGGTCCCGCTGCTGATCCGGCTCTATGGAGATACGGTCGGAGGCCATTACTCGCTGGTGTGGAAAGCTATCACGGTGCCGAGTGTTCTTCTTACGGTGGCCATCGCGGACACGTTTCACAGCCATCTGGCGAACTGTGCGCGTGAGGAGCCCCATCACGTAGCGCGCCTTTTCAAGCGAACCAGCCTGGCTCTGCTGCTGCTGGGAGGCATCCCTGCCTTGATCCTTTGGTTCTGGGGCGTTCCGTTGTTTCGAGTGGTGTTTGGCTCGGAATGGGCTCTCTCCGGCGCCATGGCCGCCATCATCGCGCCTTGGTACCTTGCAGATTTTGTCTATGTTCCGGTCAGTCGAGTTGTACTGGTGCTCAGCGGGCAGGAATGGAAACTGATTCTGGACGCAATGGGCGTGGCGTCGTTGCTGACCGTCTTTTTCGTGGTGCAATGGCGCGGCATAGCGCCGATGCAGACGATCAAGACGCTGGCCGTCGTTAGCGTTGGTCTCCGCCTCTTCTCTTTCGCGATATTAAGCCGCATCGTAGCGCGATTTGAGAGAACCCGGGCAGGCAAGAGCCCTGGCTGCCTCATCCCTGTACTCGACTGAGATTGATCCGCCCTTTCTAGACCAACTGAGGGCTGGGGCGCGGAGCAAATCATGATGACGAGAATCCGACTTTTTCTGGTGGTGGGAGGCTACATCGGTACGCTCTTGTGGGCGTATGCCACCATCGTGTCGCCGGCCTTCGACTATCTCGGTTGTAAGCTGGCGTGGCGCGATCCGGTGGTGATGGCTTGGCTCATTGCTCTGGCGTTGCTGCCGGTATCGCTGTTACCGTGCACTCTCACGCGACCTTCGGCCATCATCCTGTGGTGGCTCTATCTGGTGGCATACATTCCCTCGATTCTGATGCCGGCACTAAGCCTGACCATGCCGACCGAGAGGCTTTTGCCGCTCCAGCTTTCCTTGCTGCTTTGCATGGGGCTTCTCTGCTTCGCTTCTCCGGAGAGGTTGCTCGCCGTCAGCCGGATCCAAATCAGCCCTGCTGTCTTCTGGTCGGTGTTTACGGTCGTGTGGTTGGGGTGCCTCGCGTTTATCCTCAAGTTCGGGCCGGACCTAATAGGGAACATCGCGTCCGTTTTGTCAGGCCAAAGCGAATACATTATCCGTAGCATATTCTCTGACCAATCTGCCCAAAGTGGACCGGCTCTCGGTTACGTAGTGGGACAGGTGGGTCAGGCACTTGGTCCGTATCTGATGGCGTTCGGAATTGCATATCGTCGCTGGCTGTGTGTCGTCGCCGGTATCTTCAGCCAGATAATTGTTTTCGGCGCGACTGGATATAAGAGCGTTATGTTCGCGCCTTTGCTACTCGGCCTTCTTTTCCTTGTCGTGAGGCGTTGGCGGCGCAGTTTTGGGTTGGTCCTCACCTCGGGTCTGATTGCCGTCACCTTGCTCTGTGCGGCTGCGGACCTCGCTTCCCATAGAGTGCTTTATTCGTCACTGTTCACTCGCCGTACTCTGGCCGTGCCGGGACTTCTTACGGGATTCTACTTCGAACATTATTCGCAGGCAGCCCATGCGGGGATTGGCTATCATTTCATCCGCACCGGACCCGTGCCTGCGCCGCCTTACGAAATCGGACTCACGTACTTCCGCAGTGAAAAGATAGACGCGAACGCCAATCTGTGGGCCGAGGGCTTCGCTGATTTCGGCGTGCCCGGCATGGTAGGATATACGCTGCTGGTAGCTTTCCTGATTTGGATCTACGATTCCATTGCCGTCAGGCATGATCTTGCCCTGGCAACGCTGCTGGCGGCCATACCCGGCTTCAACCTAAGCAACAGCATGCCAACGACCGTACTCCTGACGCATGGTGGTATCGCCGCTGCGCTGTTGCTCTATCTGTCGCCGCCGCGGAAACTGGGCGGGACATTCGAGCTAGCTTTGGAACCTGAGCAAAACCAATTGGTGCCCGTCGCCGGAACACCCGTGTGAATCCTCTTTCGATTCAGGTTCCACGACACAGCGGCTTGAAAGGACAGAGGCCACGAATAGTTGCGGCGGGCGGTAGGTTGCGGAATTTCGATCGCAACGGCGGTGTGAGGGCAGCACGAACCTCTAGGAGATGATGGTGCGGCGGCTTATCGAAATACTGGTTAGCGGTATGCTTCTCCTGTTGGCGACGCCCATCTTCCTGATTGTTGCCTTGGCGGTCTGGCTTAACGACCGTGGTTGCGTGTTGTATCGCCAAACGAGGTCGGGCCTGCTCGGCCGCCCCTTCGAACTGTTGAAGTTTCGAAGTATGCGGGCCAATAATCTGCCCCTCGATGACGTCACCGAAATTCGGGAAGGGAATCCCTTGGTCACCCCGGTGGGTAGGTGGATACGCCGCTTCAAAGTGGACGAGTTGCCGCAGTTGCTCAACGTGCTTCGCGGCGACATGGCGCTAATCGGGCCGAGGCCGGTGGGTCCAGGGCAAGTGGAGAAGTACACGGCCTTTGAGAACCGGCGTCTCAGTATCCTTCCAGGCATAACCGGTTGGGCACAAGTGAATGGCGGCACAAAGATCACATGGCCAGAGCGGATCATGCTCGACGTGTGGTATGTCGACCACCGTTCATTTTGGCTGGACGTGAGGATTCTGTGGCAAACGTTAGGCGTCACCGTGTTTGGAGAAGAGCCGAACCGCGAAGCTTTGGAGGCGGCGGAGGCTTATGCGAATCGTTCTGGTTGGCGCGATAGAATCCTCACTAGCTGCCCTTCGCGCTGGTCGCAGAAGGGCATGTGTCGCTCGCCCTGGTGACTCTGCCGTTGGTAAAGGCTTCGCGCCATTCCGACTTCGTGGACCTACGCCGGTTGGCCGCGAGCGCTGGAGTGCTGGTGATCGAGACGTTGAACGTGAACGCGCCGGATGTGCTGGCAGTGATGCGTGCGCAGACTAGCGGCCATAGGAAAATGATGGGAGCATGTAACGACATGCCTTGCCGAGTCGTCCACCTGACCTCCGTACATCATGCATTCGACACTCGTATCTTTCACAAGGAATGTAAGACCTTGGCGATGGCCGGGTACGATGTCACCCTGATCGCGCCCCATGCGGAAGGGGACTTGGTTGAAGGCGGCGTCAAGCTTCGTGCAGTCGTGCCGCCGCGCGACCGCCGCGAGCGCGTGACACGTACTATTCCGGAGGTATACCGCGCGGCGCTACGGGAAAATGCGGAGTTCTATCACTTTCACGATCCTGAGCTGATGCCGATCGGCGTGCTACTAAAGCTGCACGGGAAGAAGGTCATCTACGACGTGCACGAAGACTACACGAGCACGATGCAATACAAGCAGTGGATTCCTTCTGCTTTGCAGGGATCGGCTTCGTTCGCGGTGAGAATCTGCGAGGCCACGTTAGCGGCCGCTTGCGACCGGGTCGTCGCCGCAACTCCAAAGATTGCCCAGAAGTATCATCCTGACCGGACGAGGGTTGTTCAGAACTATCCCTGGAGTCACGAGCTCTGGTGTCCCGACGGTCTGCCGTATGAAAAACGCGAGGCCATTGCAGTGTATGTCGGGATTCTATCGGACGCGCGCGGCTGGCGCGAGATGGCGCAGGCGGTTGAGTTCGTCGCGCGAGAGACACCGCTGAAGTTGCTGATCGCCGGCACAGTGATACCGGGGGCTAAGGCAGAATTTGATGATGGCCGCAAGAACGCCTTAGTCGAGCAGATGGGCCTGCTCAATCGACCTCAAGTGGCGGCGCTATTGGCGCGGGCGAGGGTCGGCTTGGTGGTGCTGCACCCAACCGGTAACCACGTGAGCGGGCAGCCGACCAAGCTGTACGAGTACATGTCTGCTGGACTACCGGTAGTGGCCTCCGATTTCCCGTTGTGGCGGCGCGTCGTTGAATCGGTAGGCTGCGGGCTGCTGGTCGATCCGCTTAATCCGGCCGCTATCGGCAAGGCTTTGCTGTGGCTGCTCCGCCATCCCTTGGAAGCGGCCGAGATGGGTCGAAAGGGTCTGCGCGCGGTAGCGGAGAACTACAACTGGGAGCGCGAGTCTGAACGACTGATCGCCACTTACGCTGAACTGCAAGGTTCGAAGCACGGATGACAGTCTGCCACAAGAACGAATGGCAGTGAGCGCTTGGCAGCAGGGTCAATACATTGGGAGTGCACTCGGCGCAGTTTCGCCGCCGCAACTTGATAGTAGGTTGAATCGTGAACGTCTGGCTGATCAATCATTACGCGTACCCGCCGACCGAACCCGGTGACGCCCGCCATTACAGCCATGCCCGCGAATTGCTGTGCCGCGGGTATGGCGCGCGGATCATCGCATGTAACTTTCATCACCTGACGCATAAGTACATCTCGATGGCGGCGGGCCGCATCTGGGAACACTGCGTTCTTGAAGGAGTGCCCTTTACCTGGATCACGGCGCGCCCCTATCGAGCGAATTCGGTGGCTCGCATCTGGAATATGTTGCAGTTCGGCCGGCGCGCATGGAAGGGGGACTGGGCCGTTGGGCTTCCGCCCCCGGACCTGATTCTGGGATCCAGCCCACATCCCTTTGCGGCGCTCGCGGCTGAGCAACTCGCCTCGCGCCATGGCGTACCGTTCGTGCTCGAAATCCGGGATCCTTGGCCCCTAACCTTCACCGAGGTAGGCGGGTACTCCAAGTACCACCCCTTTGTGCAACTGGTAGACAGGACCATGCGCTATCTGTATGCGCGGGCCGCGCGAATCGTGATGTTCTCAAAAGACTCTGCCGATCTGCTGGTCCGCTACGGCGCTGACCCACAGAGGATTGTATGGATACCGAATGGCGTGGATCTGAGGTCGACTCTCGAACCACGTCCCGCGCCCGACGATGGCCAGTTCACCGTCACTTATCTCGGAGCACATAACCAATGGAATAGTCTGGACGTGGTTCTCGATGCTGCCAAGCTCCTTCAGAACGCCGGAGTGCGCGATGTGCTTATCCGGTTCGTTGGCGACGGCGCTAGCAAGCCGGGACTGGTGGAGAGAGCACGGACCGAAGGTATCCGTAATGTTCGGTTCGAAGATCCCGTCACCAAGAAGCAAGTTCCGGGGATATTGCATACCTCCGACGCGTTCATCATCAATAATCGCAAAGACGGGGCATCGAAGGGATGGATGAGCTTTCAAAAAATGTACGATTACTTGGCAGCCGGCCGTCCCATCGTGTTTGGATGTTGTTCCAATTGCGATCCGGTGCGTGAGTCCGGTGCGGGCATTTCTGTCGAAGCTGATAATCCAGCGGAACTAGCGCGTGCCATCCAATACCTGTCGGGCCGTTCGCGTGAGCAGCTTTGGGAGTACGGACTACTTGGACACCGCTATATCGAGAAAGCTTACAACCTGCCCCTACTCGTAGATCGCTTCGAGAGTTTGATTGCGGACCTTACTCGCCAGCCTCTCGTAGCACACAAATCTTCTTCCCTGTTGAAGGGGCGGCCGTTCTCATACACTCGCTAAACGTAACGTTTCAATTCATGCTTTGCGAACATTTTCTCACTATCGCGGACCAGGACTCGTGGGGCCAGTATTTGCCGGCCAGCCGCAGTGTCTTCGGAAGTCTCGGCTACGCCCGTATCTGCCATTCCTTCCGAAGCGCCGTGCCGCACCTCTATGTTGTGGAATCAGGCGAGGCCGCCATTGCCTATCCCTTGTTGCTTCGCTCCCTGGCGGATTTGCCCTTCCCTGTAGAAACGAAGGCCAAGTGGGATACCACCACACCGGACTTCACAGGTCCTTTGATGTCTGGTAGCGGGTCTGTCCTTGCCGCTTCCTTCCCGAAGCTTCGTAATGCACTTTTCGAAAGGGAGGGCGTTGTAGCCGAGTTCGCCCATCTGCATCCCTGGTCGCAGGCCCGAACCGTGTTGGAATTGGAAGCAGGGTGCGAATACAACCGGGACATCGTATGGGTGGATACCAGCCTCAGTCCCAAGGATCTTTGGCGCGATCACGTGAACTCATCATGCCGCAATCGGATCAGGCAGGCAAAACGGGAGGGCGTCAGGGTTCTTACCGCTTCGAGTGACGACCATATCCGGGAGTTCTACCGTATTTATCACGCGACCATGGAAAGAAACGAAGCAGAGGTCAGCTATTACTTTTCTTACGAATTCTTCAGGGCGTTTCGTGAAGAACTACCCGAAAACTCCAGATTTGTTCTGGCTGAATACCGTGATCAAATCGTGGCTGCGTGGCTCTTCCTTTATGACAACAACGATGTGTTTGCTTTCCTTGGAGGAATCGGCACCGCGGCTTTGCATGTCCCTCCCGCGAACGCGGTGATCTGGGAGACGATTCTCTGGGCGCATGAGACGGGCAAGAAGAGACTCATTCTCGGCGGCGGATACAGGCCGAATGACGGCATCTTCCACTTCAAGTCAACCTTTTCCCGGCTTCGGCAGCCATTTTACATTTACAAGCGCATTCACCTCGAATCGGATTATGCCCGGCTTGAACAGAACCACCACAGGTACAATGGCCTAGATGGTTTTACTGTCAGCTACTTTCCCAGTTACCGTCACCCTGTGAAGCGCTAGCAAATGGGGGACATGACGTGGCCGGCCTGAATAAGTTAGCCGTCGAGCGCAAAGAAGAGCGACCTTTGTGTAGTGAAACTCATCCATTTCCGCCTTGGCCTTATTTCGCCGAGGATGAGATCAATGCCGCGGCCGCAGTGCTTCGTTCGGGCAAAGTAAATTACTGGACGGGAGAGGAAGGCCGCCGCTTCGAAAGCGAGTTCGCCCAGTTCACAGGGTGCAGACATGCGGTCGCGGTGGCCAACGGCACCGTCGCCCTGGAGCTTGCGTTGCGAGCCCTGGGCATTGGTGCGGGGGACGAGGTCATCACCACCAGCCGTACCTTCATCGCATCCGCTAGTTGCGCGGTCGCCGTGGGTGCGCGCCCGGTTTTCGCCGATGTGGACCGGGATTCACAAAACATCACGGCGAAAACGATACGCACCGTTGTCACACCGGCGGCCAAGGCAATCATCGCCGTCCATCTGGCGGGCTGGCCGTGCGAGATGGATGACATTCTGGAACTGGCCAGAAGCTGCGGCCTGAAAGTCGTCGAAGATTGTGCCCAGGCCCATGGGGCTACGTACAAAGGACGGCCCGTCGGCTCCCTCGGTGACGTTGCGGCATTTTCGTTCTGCCAGGATAAAATCATGACGACCGCCGGCGAAGGCGGCATGGTAACGACAAACTCCGCAGATTTGTGGGCGAGCATGTGGTCTTACAAGGATCACGGCAAGAGCTACGCCAAGGTATACAACCGAGTGGATCCTCCCGGGTTCCGTTGGCTGCATGAATCTTTTGGAAGCAACATGCGGCTAAGTGAGGTGCAGTCCGCAGTAGGACGTGTGGCCTTGCACAAGCTGCCGGGCTGGCTCGCCACGCGGCGCAGATATGCCGCGGTGCTGGCCGAGCGGCTGGCGCGGGTCCCCGGGCTACGCGTCCCCGTCGTCCCGGAGCACATCGGGCACGCTTATTACAAGTACTATGCCTTTGTTGTGCCCGAGGAGTTGGCAATGGGATGGAACCGGGATCGCATTGCGGAAGCGATTACAGCGCAGGGATTGCCCTGCAACACAGGAGTTTGCAGCGAAGTCTATCTCGAAGACGCATTTCCTCCGGAATGGCGCCCCCGCGAGCGGCTCACGTTAGCTCGCGAATTGGGAGAAACCAGTTTGATGTTCTTGGTTCATCCGACGCTCACGGAAGCGAATATCGAGCGTGCCTGCGAAGTCATCGAGCAAGTCATGCTGCGGGCGAGTAGGTTTCGTAGCGCAGCTTGATCCAAGGCACTGTCTGCGGCCCCCAACCTGTCAATCTCTACCCCGCTGTTGTCCGATTTCGACCCAATCAGGGAAGGACCCAAACGACCATGCTCCTACGACGACATATTGGAATTATATTCCTGATTCATTCGGTTACTGTCGGCATGGGTCTCATGCTGGCATGGCTGTTGCACTTTGATTTCACGCTGCCGAACCTCGGGCTCCTTCTTTCGGCTGCGCCAATCCTCGTGGTGATCCGTTGGGCTGCCATGTTTTGCTGCAACTTGACGCACGGGTACTGGCGCCATACGGGGATCGGAGACCTCAAAGATCTGCTCGAGGCGATCCTTCTCGGGTCATTAGGCTTCTTGGCGTTTCTACGGGTGCTCTGCGGTGTCGACTCTTTTCCATTATCGATTTACATCCTGGAGGCGATGCTCGCGTTTCTGCTGCTGGCCGGTCTGCGGGTGGGCACCCGCATCGCCCTCCAGAAAAGAGAATCTCGATGCTCGGGCGCGCCAATCCCCGTGCTTATCGTTGGGGCAGGTTCGGCGGCTGTGCTGTTGCTGCAAGTACTCAAAGCCAAGAATTATCTCGCCATCGCCTTGGTGGACGACGATCCAGTAAAATGGGAAACAAAGCTCTGTGGCGTCCCTGTCCTGGGGCCGGTTGATCAGCTTCCCGTGCTGGTACAACGCTTAGCAGTGCGTGAGATCCTGATCGCGATTCCCTCAGCCACCGGCGCCCAAATGCTGCGCATTACAGATTTCTGCGGGCGCGCCGGTGTGCCCTTCCGCGCAGTGCCCAGCCTGCCCGATCTCGTCGACGGCAAGGTGACAATTTCGGAGTTCCGTGACGTGAACCTAGATGACTTGCTCCGGCGCGAACCGGTGCGGCTCGAGTCGGAAAGCGTCTATGCTCGGCTGTGCGGGCGAGTCGTCATGGTGACCGGAGCCGCGGGCTCCATCGGGTCCGAACTGTGCAAACAGATCGTGCGTTGCCAGCCGAAGAAACTGGTCTGCGTCGACCAAGCCGAGACGCCATTGTTCAACCTGCAGCAGTCTATGTTGTCCGGCTCAAATGTGGAGACTGTCTTCTTGGTTACAGATATCACCGACACCAAGCAAATGCGGCAGCAGCTAATGGAGCACGGCGTACGGGTGATCTTTCATGCCGCCGCCTACAAACACGTGCCCATGACCGAGGAGAACCCCTACGAGGTACTTAAGAACAACGTGTTCGGTTTGCTGAACTTCGTGGAAACCGCCCAGGAATGCCACTGTGAGGATTTTCTCCTGATCTCGTCGGACAAAGCGGTCAAGCCGAGCAGTCTCATGGGGTGTACCAAGCGGCTGGGCGAAATGATCGTCAGTTCGCGCGACCCCTCGCGCATGCGCTGCCTTTCGGTCAGGTTCGGGAATGTGCTCGGCTCGCAGGGCAGCGTCGTACCCCTGTTTTTGGAGCAGATCCGCACCCGCCGCTGCGTGACGGTGACCCATCCGGAGATGACTCGTTACTTTATGACCACATCCGAGGCCGTTTCCCTCGTGTTGCAGGCGTTCACGGTGGGCGAGCACGGCAATATTTTGGTCCTCGATATGGGAGATCCAGTGCGCATTCTGGACCTCGCCCAGACCTTGATCCGTATGTCGGGCAAGGAAGATCAGGTTGGCATCGTGTACTCGGGTATGCGTCCCGGCGAAAAGCTGTTTGAAGAATTGTTCTACGATTCGGAAGTACGTCTTCCCACGGTACTGCCGAAGGTCATGCGCGCAGAAACCAAGCTGCCGGGCTTGCTGGATCTTCACCGCCGCCTCTTTGAATTGGAAATGGTTGCAAATAGCCGCTCCGGTGACCTGATTCGCTCGAAGATCAAACAGATCATCCCGGAATATCAATGGGAGCGACCGGTGGCAACACCCTTGTGGCCTACTGTCGAAATGTTTCCGGGGCGGGCAGGCGCCGAAGCCTTCGCCAGGGCGAAAGTGCAAGCCCCAATTGGAATGTCTTCGGTTCCCCGAGCCCTTCAAACCCCGATCCCAGCCCCCGAAGCATAGATTGTCATCCTGCCAGCAGCGATGGCGGCTGCAGCATTGTGCTGGACGGCTCCGGAGACGTCAGCGTGACCAGAGTGATGTTACCGAGCAGCGAAGCATGGGTAGAGAGCGCAAGGGTAGGGGAATGGCGCACCATGTCGGAAGGCCCGCGTGAATGACGCAAGACTCTTTCGGCACGGATTTCGATAACAAGACCGGAGAGGCGGAGCGAATCCGCCAATGCGATGGGGTTGCCGTGACGATCCAGGGAAAACGGTACTTCCTGACCATAATGTTGCTTTTCGCAATGAGCGTGCCCTGCTTGCGAGCTGCGCCCGATTTTCGGATCGTCCAGCAGCGGGGTACAGACCTGATTCAGGTCAGCGCACCGACTTCCAGCCGCCACAAGCTGGAGATCGACGACGCGTTTAGTTTTCGGACTCCCGTCGTGACCAGGATTTTTGACGGTACAAGGATTGAGTTCCATGGAAACGACTTGGCACTTATACCCGGTGTCGACTATCACGTTCGGTTCGATGGCAATCCTGCCATTCGTGACTTCTCACTGGCGTTAAGCACATCGATCACGGAGCCTGCAGTGAACTGCGGTATGCTGCGTGCCACGTGGGAAGAGACTGGCCGCACAGAGACAGGATGGGCCTTTTCCGCAGTCCGTTGGGAAAACGGACGCTGGGTCCTGTTACCGCACAGCTACCTGATCGGCCAATCCCTTTACAGCACAGAGCTGTATCTGCGCCCCGCGCTGAATGCTGCCTCCGCCTGCCACGATTTACAAACGCTGGATGAAATCGCCCAGTATTATCTCCTGATGCTACAGCAGACCGAGCCGGTCGGTAAGCTGTTGAGCAGACCGAATGTGACGGCGGAAACCAAGCAGCGGCTGGCGTCGGTCGATCCTTCAGCCCGCACTTTTGCGGCATCGTTTGGTGACCAGGTCGGTGAAGGCGAGCTCTACAATGCTCAGTGGCTCCACCCCGCCGCGAAACTTCTGCGACTGATATCCCAGCTCCCGGGGGAGCGACGAACCCCGGCAATGAAGACGTTTGCCGCCCAGTACACACCCTTTATCGTGACGGAGCACCTGGACCGCTACTTCATTCACGAGAAGCTCCCCGCCCCCGGCGGGGGACCCCCGGTGGTGGCACGCATCGAGCGGTGGAAGCTCTCGATGCTTGCCCTGAAAGGCAAGCAGCTGTCGGACGCTGACAAGTGGCTGCGCTGGGACACTGCGATGTCCGACATTGACATTTGGCTGCTTGCCTCCGCGGCAGAGGTCTTGGGAGCGCACGTGAACGAACCCGCGTTGGCGCCGCTTGATGCCCATCAAGTCGCGATGCTGCAATCGGCTTTGCAGACTGGGGTCCGATTCTTCCAGAGCAGGCGAACCGACTATCCGGAGACGAAAAACTTCCAGGGGGAACGGGTCGCGAGCGCGAGCTACTTTAATGGCGACTATATTGCTAATTCGGAATACGACTATAGCGCTATCACCAACGAGAAGTTTCCCGCGCCCGCAGAAAAGAGCATCTTTACGGGTGCCAGTTGGGACATCAGTCATGCCTATCGTCTGCCGATTTTCTTGCGCACGCTCTACGAGAACCGGAAGGCGACGGAGTCGGACTTTCCGCAGTTTCACGATCTCCAGCTCATAGTGAACCAGTATGTCTATCGCGTATTCAACGGTGACTTCTCCCGCCCTCTGTTCCACAACTTCTTTGACGGCAGCGACGGCTGGTATCGGGTGGGGTATCACGGCGCTGCGTTCGGCTACCCGCCTTCGCGTTATTGTGACATGCACAATCCCAACCAGCCGTGCCTAACCCCAGGGAACATCATCGCCTGGGGACAACTTGCCTTCGCCAATTCTGATCTTGCTCGGCTCGAGCAATCGCTGGTGGAACTTGGCTTCGCTGGAGCCTCTGAGCCTCGGCTGTTTCGAGATCGCTACTATTTTTACGAATCACCCTACCAAGTGATTGGAGCGGAGAGAAAGCAAATCTACGGGACCGCGCTCTATTTTGTGATTGCAGAGAATGCGGCGATGATTGAGGATCGGCGGCAGAGCGACCCTCCAGTTTCGTCTCGCTAGACCTTGCATGGGCCTGCGTACAGGCACAGAGCGAACGCGGTTTGCTCCCGCACCCGCATGCGTAAAGCTCGTCCCAGCGGCTATGGGGCGGCAGGGGAGCTGGATGTGCGCTGGCGCGGCTGTGCACTGGAAGTTGAAGGTTCTGAGTCAATTTGCCCTCTCGGCCGGCGTCAAATTGAGGGCTAAGGCCTCAGGGACGACTTCGATCCAATCCAGGAGAATCGAAATCCCACAACCGGACCATGAAACAGATTTCTCCTAGGCGCTACCGCCAAGCCATGATGCTACTGGCGGCTTTGGCAATCCTGCTGTTGGGTGGGTTGGCTCTTCAACCACGCTCCATCAGCCTCGCCAACCTTGCGGCCGTCGATGAACCGGTGCCGTCGAAAGTCACGGGCCAGCATTTCTCAGCGGACGGGTTTCTGGAGCCGATCAAGTATCTGTCCAGCGATGGGCTTCAAGGCCGGGGCAATGGGACGCCCTTTCTCGACATGGCGGCGGGCTACATCGCCGATCAATTTCGCCGCATGGGGCTGAAGCCACTCGGCGACGAGCAGACCTACCTGCAGCACTTCAACTTGCCGCTCCCGTCCCAACTCGCTTCCTTTAACTCCTTGACGTTGGTGAGCGGCGATTCCAAGAAGCCTTTCAGTTTCGGGCGTGACTTCATCCCCTTGAACTTTTCGGACAACGCCACACTCTCAGCTCCTCTCGTTTTCGTCGGGTATGGAATTACCGCACCGGAATATCACTACGACGATTACGAGGGCGTCGATGTCAAGGGGAAAGTCGTTCTGATGCTTCGCCACGAGCCCCAGGAGCACGATGAAAAGAGCATCTTCGCCGGCAAAGAGTTTACAGTGCACGCGGACATCTTGCACAAAGCAATCAACGCGCGCGATCACGGAGCGGCAGGGATGATTCTGGTCAATGACGCCGGCAATCACCCCGGTGACTCCGATAGTTTGATTCCGTTCGGAACGATTACTGGGCCGGAGAAGTTGCGAATCGCCGCGCTCCACATGCGGGCGGAGAGGGCCGATGATTGGGTGAAACCGTCCGGCCACACCCTTGACGAACTTCGCCAGGCCATCGACAGGGACCTTTCCAACCATTCCTTCGCGCTCGATCCACCTCTGCAAGTTCAACTGCGCACCGACATCGTGCGTGTACGCAAGCCGGTCGCGAACGTCATTGGGGAACTGCCGGGCCGCGATTCGGCTGCGGGCTGCATCGTGATCGGCGCGCATTACGATCACCTGGGGCGTGGCGACCCGAACTTACTGAGGCTCGGCCTGATCGGTGAAGTGCGCCACGGCGCGGATGACAACGCGTCGGGTACGAGCGGTCTGCTCCAATTGGCGAGTTGGTGGGCCAGCCTCCCCAAGCGGCCCGCTCATTCGCTGGTTTTCGTCGCCTTCGCCGACAAAGAAGCGGGGCTGAGGGGCTCGAGCTACTACACCACGCATCCGGCGTGCCCGCTCGAACGGACCCTCGCTATGCTGAACCTGGACATGATCGGCCGTGTAAGAGAGAATCGCTTGTACATCGGTGGGACCGGCACTGCAGCCGTTTTCCGCAAGCGCCTGGAAGATGCAAACCGTGGCGTCGGCCTCGATCTAAACTACTCGTCTTCCGACTGCGACGCGAGTGACCACATATCGTTTATGGACCGCGGCATTCCCGTGCTCTTTTTTTCCTCTGGGCTGCATTCGGATTACCAGAAACCCTCCGACACCTGGGAAAAGATTAATGCGCTGGATGGCGTCCGTGTGCTCGATCTGGCGGCCAATGTCATCGAGTCGCTCGATGGCCTGAGAGCAAAACCGAAGTTCGTGCAAGTCGCGGAGCCGCACTCCTCCATGGACGGAGGCGCCCACGGTTCTGCCCCCTATTTCGGCGTCGTCCCGGACTTCAGCGAGGAGGAGCAGGGCGTCCGGATCGCGGATCTTCGCAAGGGCGCGCCGGCGGCGAAGGCCGGGTTCAGAGGGGGGGATACCCTGGTGCAGTTCGGGGAGAAGAAGATTGAAAACTTGTACGATTTCACCTATGCGCTGGGTGATCACAAACCCGGCGACGAGGTGCGCGTCACGGTCCTACGCGACGGCCAGCCGGTGACTCGTGTGGTCTTACTTGAGGTCAGGGAGTAAGAGGCGGGGGTCCGCAAGCGCCTGTGGTGTTTTCCAGATTTACGCTCGCCGCGAGCGTGGCAGGAAACTGACAGAGAGAAACTCTGAGTGAGGAAGGAGGAAATAAATTGGAAAACGACGGTGTGGTAGTTGTGGTAGGTACGGGCGAAATCGGTCGGCCGCTCTTAAACATCCTGAGCAGGAAGTTCGATTGTGTAGCAGTTGACATCAAGCCTGTAGAGATCTCTAAACCCTGTTCCGTACTTCATATCTGCTATCCATTTCTAATTCCTGACTTCATCGGGACCACGATTGGCTATATTAACAAGTACCAACCAGGCTTGACCATTATCAACGCCACGGTCGCCCCGGGGACAACCCGCAAGTTGCAGGAGGCTATCGGCGATCGGGCGCTAGCGTACAGCTCGGTGCGGGGAAAGCACGTCAAGATGGAAGCCGACCTGTTCCGTTATAAGAAGTTCGTCGGCGCGTGTCGCCCGAACGTCCTGGATCAGGCCCTTGACCACTTCAAGCGGGCTGGCTTCAAGACCGCGGCGTTCCGCACTCCAGAATTGGCAGAGCTAAGCAAGCTCCTTGAGACTACTTACCTCGGGATCTTGATTGCCTGGGCCCAGGAAGTGGAGCGACTCGCCGCGCAATATGACGGCACGTTCGAGGAGGTGAATGCCTTTATTGAAGAGATTGATTTTCTGCCTTCCCATATTTTCCCCGGACAAATCGGCGGACATTGCGTAATGCCGAACATCGCTATTCTCCAAACCCAGCTCAAATCGAGGTTCCTCGATGCGGTTGTGGAATCGAACAAACGCAAAGAGGAGCAACTCCTGGCTGGGGCCGCCAGAGGGCGATCATCTCAGAGGAAGAACCTGTGTGTCGTATTGGAGGGATCGTAGCGCTTGATAGGTTCAGTCCGAAGTTCCTGAACACCTTCGTCGAATCAGAACAAACCAACGGGCAGCAACCATAGTTGCGCCCGGGAGGATAATCCGATGATCAAGGTTGGCTTAGTCGGGTTGGGGTATTGGGGTCCGAATCACGCTCGGGTCCTCAACCAGACTTCCAAGTGTGAGTTTACCGCTTGTTGTGACCTTGATCCTCGAAGGCTGGAAAAGATTCATCGTCAGTACCCGAGTCTGAAGGCCTTCGGGAGATTTCAAGATCTTTTGAACTCGGATGTCGACGCCGTGGTGATCGCCACCTCCATTTCCACGCACTATGAACTGGCCTGCCAGGCGCTGCATAGCGGCAAGCATGTGTTTGTCGAAAAGCCGCTCGCGGACGGCGGCGCCCGGGCGCGAGAACTGGTTGACTTGGCCGAAACCACCGGACGGAAGCTGATGACCGGGCATACCTTCGTCTACAGTCCACCCGTCGTGAAGGTCAAGGAACTGATCGACTCGGGTGCTTTGGGCGACGTGCATTACCTGAGTTTTTCGAGGGTCAACCTCGGGCTCTATCAAAAGGACGTCGATGTGGTTTGGGATTTGGCCGTGCACGACATCTCCATTCTGCTCTATTGGGTGGGGGAACTCCCCATATACGGTTGTTCGTTCGGCCGTTCCTGTGTGCAGAAGACGAAGCGCGACGTCGCCAACCTGTGGTTTCAATTCCAAAGCGGTCTCGTGGCGTCGTGTGAAGTGAGCTGGCTTTCACCGCAGAAGTTGCGGCGCACCTGCGTCGTGGGATCGAAGCGCATGGTTGTCTATGACGACATCGACCCCAGCGAGAAATTAAAGATTTACGACAAGGGGGTGATTCTTCACCAGCCGGAGACCTTCGGCGAGTTCCAATTGACGTATCGCATGGGTGATATGGTGGCGCCCTGCCTGGCCAACACCGAGCCCTTGCTGACTGAGATCGAGCACTTCCTCGAGTGCATTGAAACCGGGCAGACGCCTCGCACCGACGGCAAGTTCGGAGCCGATGTGGTGGCGGCCATTGAAATGGCCAGCAAGACCAGTTGGCAGCCTGGACAATCCATGCTCCAGGAGTTCGAAGTTCTGCCGGTCGAAGGTGTGAGATGAGTGCGACGCCCACCGAAACAATGGCCGAGAAGAACTTCGTCGCCGGTCCCCAGGGGTTGGTGGAATCGACCGAAATCGGGGCCAATATCCGAGTGTGGGCCTTTGCCCACGTCATGCGGGGAGCGCGGGTGGGCGCTAATTGCAATATCGGAGATCACGCCTTCATCGAGACCGGGCGCTTACGCCCACCCTGATCCGTGCGAATGCGACGCTCGGCGCCAATGTGACCATTGTGTGCGGTACAACGATCGGACGGTACGCCTTCATTGGCGCCGGCGCGGTGGTGATTCGGTCCGTGCCTGATTTCGCGTTGATTGTGGGCAATCCCGGACGGCAGATCGGCTGGATGTGCGTTTGCGCGGAGAAATTGCCTCTGTCGGCCAGGACTCCAAGCGATTCCGTCGTGACTTGCCCACATTGCGGCCGTTCATTTGTAGTTGCTCCGGGAGGCTTGTCCCTTGTTGAGGGATTGCCTGTCGCTAAGGGAGAAAACCAATGACTATCAGCCAATTAGTTGGAACGCGGGTTCCCTTTCTCGACTTGAAGGCCCAGTACGCATCGATCAGAGATGAGATGGAAGAGGCTGTGCGCGTCGTGCTCGAATCGGGGCACTTCGTGGGCGGCGAGTGGGTCGAAAAGTTCGAGGACGAGTTCGCCCGATACTTGGGGGCCCAATACGCCCTCGGGGTCGGGTCGGGAACAGCGGCTCTGGAGCTTGCTTTCAAGGCGGCTCACATTGGTCCGGGCGATGAGGTGATTGTGCCCGCGAACAGCTTCTTTGCGACGGCAGAGGCGGTCTCGAACGTCGGCGCCAGGCCGGTCTTCGCCGATGTCAGCCCGTTGACTTTTCACCTGGATGCTTCCACCGTCGAACCTCACCTCACGCCTCGGACGCGCGCCATTGTCCCCGTGCATCTCTACGGGCGCGCCGTGGACCTCCAGGGAATCGAGGCGCTGGCGGAAGCTCATGACCTGCAAATCATCGAAGACGCATGTCAGGCGCAGGGCACGCAACGTCGAGGCGTCAAAATCGGAGGCTCCGGCAGGCTGACGGCTTTCAGCTTCTACCCCGGGAAAAATCTCGGAGCGTACGGCGACGGCGGAGCCGTAACCTGCGATGATCCACAAGCCGCCCAGATGATTCGAATCCTACGCGATCATGGAAGCCCGAAGAAATATCAACACGTCAGGGTGGGCACGAATTCACGCCTCGACGCCATCCAGGCCGCCGTGCTTTCGGTTAAGCTGCCCTATCTGGACCGATGGAACGCCCTGCGGGCTGAGCACGCCAAGGCTTATGTTCGGGGCCTCGCAGGCTCGGGTCTCGGATTGCCGCAGCTTCCTGCCGTCGGGGAGCACAACTTCCACCTCTTCGTGGTCCGCTCGGCTAGAAGGGAAGCCCTGCAGACTTTCCTTAAAGAGCATGGCATCGATTCAGGAATCCATTACCCTGTGCCGCTACACTTGACGCCCGCTTACCAGGAGGCGGGCGCCCCCGAGCGCGGGAATCTGCCGGTTGCTGAAGCCTTGGCTGAAGAAATCCTCTCCTTGCCCATGTATCCGGAGCTCTCACAGGAGCGCATCGACTACCTGGTTTCCACTGTGCATGAATTCGCTAACCAGGATCGATCCTTAGGAGCTGATTCAAAAAGCTTCCAAGCTACTCGCTGAGTTCCCCCCGCAATCCCATCCGGATCACAAGGCATCGAGAGGTTCAAGGCCTTGCCATTCGGGACTAAGGAGCCCGTGATGAATGAGGACTCGTGCGCTGAACGCCCGCTGGTGTCAGTGATTCTGGCCGTATTCAATGAAGCGCGTTCCATTGAGAAGTGCATTGCTTCACTATCCGAGCAGGAAACTCCTGAATTTGACTTGGAGATTCTCGCCATCGATGGGGACTCCCAGGACGGCACGCGTGAGATTTTGGAGAGAATCGCGGCCACCAATCGCCGAGTGAGAGTCTTGATCAACAAGAAAAGAAAAACACCCTTCGCTTTCAACTTGGGCTTGCAACATGCCAAAGGAAAGTACGTCTGCATTTTTGGGGCCCACACGCAATACCAGAAAGAATACATTTCCGTGTGCGTGAGAGAGCTCATCGCCCACGAAGCAGTAGGGTGCGGGGGACGAGTGATCACGCGGCCTGCCAAGAACACGCGGCAGGCTCGCCTGGTGGCCTGGGCTACCAGCCATCCCTTCGGCTCATCGCGAAAATCATTTCGGACGCAACCCGAGGGGTTCGCCGACACGGTTAACTACCCAGTTATACTGCGGAAGGCCTTGATCGAAGTGGGGGGATACGACGAGGAGTTGATCCGAAACCAGGACACCGACACCAACCAGAAGCTGCGCGCCAAGGGGTACAAGCTGTTTTGCACTTGGAAGACTCAATGCTTCTATTATCCCAAAGGCACGATTTCCGGTATGCAGACTCATGCTTGGCGCGACGGATTCTGGAACGTCATCTCGTTGAAAAAGAACCCTGCCTCGATGGCAACCTATCACTTCATTCCCTTCCTGTTCCTGTTGGGCCTGCTATTCACCTTTCTGCTGGCAGGGGCTGGAGTGTTCATGCGTTCTCCCTATTCCCGACTTGCTCTCATTCCCTGCGTGGCGCTTCTGGGGCTCTACCTGGGTATGGGATTGGCAGCGGCTCTGCAGGTAGCTCTCCGGGAGCGGTCATGGGAAGCCTTGTGGCTTCCGCTGGTCTTCCTCAGCTTTCATGTGGCTTACGGCTCTGGCACGTTGTTCGGCTTCATTGCGAACGCCCGACCTGCTGCTTCGATTCCTCAGCGTGTGCCATCGTCGGCTTCGCGCGCGATTCGAGGATGAATTAACTTGATTTAAACTAAACAAAGCTTATTCATATTTCACGTTAGCCTAAGTAAAAGAGGCGCAAATTCAAGTACTTACCGGTATCTTCAGAAGATAAAGACTGGGCCAAAGGTCAAAAAGTCCGAGCACGGCGCTGGCGAGTTTTTCGCCTGTTCTTCTCCCAATTGTGCAGATGAACGCTGGTAATTTCTCGAAAAGACGGGTATCCTCATGTCCAGTTTTACCCTTGGACCCATGCTCGAATCTCAAACACGTTCCAGTGCCCTCACGCCGCACTTGCTGACCGCGCTTCTGCTCTGCAAGCAGGATCCCTCTGCTGAGGATCGCAAGCTCACCAGAGTGCTCGATTTCTTGGGCATAACCTGGAAGGCGGTGACGCTCTATGAAATCGCCGACGACTCGCCGGCGGACGTTGCGACAAGCGAGTTCTGCGTCCTGGCAGCCGCGCCTTGCCTGGCGGAAGCGATCCCAAGCATTGAGGATGCGAGCGGCGCCCTGCCGCGCTGGATGATGGAAGCAAGTTCCGTCTACGTCTATGGTTTTCAAGACACCGATGCCTGCAGAAGACTGCTCCGGTTGTTGACGCGGGACGCCCAGGGGGATGTGCGCAAGGTGCACACGACGCCAGCCTGCATGTCCATCACCCGTGATTTCCCCGAAATGTGCGGCCCCATGTCGGGGCTGCGGGTGCCGGTTGACCTCGAGGGCGATCTGGTGTTTGACGTCGCCCCGCTGGGTGAGGAATTCCAGAGCATCATCACCGCGAATGACAGCGAAGTGTTTTTTGGAGTGAGATGCAGAGGAGTGCAGTTTTACCTGAATGCGTGCCGCAGGATCGTGGATATCAATTCTCCGTCCGCGCAGAATTTGGATGTGAAGAAGGTGTTTTGTGAGGCGGTTCCGGCCATCCTCTATCTGAAGTGGGCCTTCCGCGACATTTGCTGGCGCGCTCCTGAAACGAGCGGCTGCCTCATCGTTGACGATCCCCTCCTCAAGCCTCGATACGGCTTCCTCGATTTCCGCGAAACCTTGGAGTTGATGGACAGGCACAACTTCACCACGACGATTGGCTTCATTCCCTGGAACTGGCAACGAACCCATCCTCGCACGGTGGCCATGTTTCAACGACGTCCCGACAGGTTCTCTCTTTCCTTCCACGGTTGTGACCACACGCCCGCTGAATTCGCCAGACAATCCACCGGGTTGTTGAATAGGAAAATCAAGGCTGCAAGCCGGATGATGGAGTCTTTACTTCAAAGGACTTCCCTGCCGTGTGACCGGGTCATGGTATTTCCGCAGGGGGCGTTCTCACCCCAAATAGGGCGTACGCTGAAGCTGAATGGTTTTGTCGCAGCCGTGAATACGGAAGTGGCGCCGTTGGATAATGTTGTAAACGAAACGACGATTGCCGACCTGTGGGACCTGGCGATCATGAAGTATGGAACGTTCCCCATATTCACCCGGCGCTATCTGACGGATGGGATCGAGAACTTTGCATTCGATGCGCTGCTGGGCAAGCCTTGCCTGATCGTCGCGCACCACGAAGTGTTCAAGAACCATGGCCGCGATCTGGTTGATTTCATTGCCCAGCTCAATTCCTTGCACTGGAACCTCCGCTGGCGCTCGCTGGGCGACGCGATCACGCATAGCTGCAAAGTTCGTAATCAGGCCGACGGAACAAACGTCATCCAAATGTTCGCCAAGAACCTGCTGATGGAGAATCACTACCCTGAGCCGCGTGAAGCGGTTCTCCTGAAGAAGGAAGGTGACCTGGATTGTGTGAAAGCCGTGATGCTCAATCAGACGCCTGTTGATTTCAGCTATGCTGGGGGATATCTCCAATTCCGGGTGACGCTATACCCCGAGGAGGTCACGGAGGTTCGCGTCATCTACTTGGACAAGCTGGATGTGGCCCCGAATAACGACGGGATCGGATACACCATTAAGACACACGCCAAGCGATACCTTTCGGAGTTTAGGGTTAACTGGCTTTCCCAAAGCGGCTTTCTATTCCAGAATGCAGCCCGGATCAGACAGTTGTTGAAGTGGCCGCCTTACTCGGAGTCAAATGAAAAGGATCCTTCGCGCAGTTTATCCTGAGTCAAATGAATGAAAAGGGTCCTCCGCGCAGTTTACCCTGAGCGCAGCGAACGGGCTCAGGATGACAGACGAAGGACTCAGGATGACGGCAGCACAGTAAAGAGAGTTAACATAAGGTTTACCTTCTTTTCATCTTGCTGCGACAAACGCAGTGTAGAGTAACCTCCGAACCCTAGAAAAACGGCCAGAGTGGGATGTGCGAGCAGGAGACACGATAAGCAGCCAGAGCCATCGGAGCGAAGCTGAGTAACATGCTCCACCTGAGCCGAATTTAGTAACGGAAAATTGCACGCGTCTGTGGGAAACCCCCGTGCTCAGTGGGGAAAGCGAAGCTATACCATGCTGCCCAAGCGGCCTCTGGATGGGTGCTCTTCGCTGTCATCCTCGGTTGTCCGTATGTCATCCTGAGGCGGCGGCCTGTCATTCTCAGTCGTTGGCTATCATCCTGAATCGTTGGCCTGCCATCCTAAGTTGTCGGCCCGCCATCCTGAGTCGTTCGCTTGTCATCCCGAGCCGCTGACGTGTCATCCCGAGCGAAGCGAAGGATCTCGGCATTTGCCCGATCCCTCAAACAGTCCTTCGCGCAAGTTTACCCTGACTCAAGTAAACGAAAAGGATCCTTCGCGCAGTTTACCCTGAGCGCAGCGAACTGGCTCGGGATGACAGATCGCTTCGCTCAGGACGACAGGGAGGGCTACAGATGAAGGACTCAGCATGACAGCGAAAGGACTTAGCCACAACGCAACAGTTCAGCTCTCAAGAAAGCGGGTGGATGTGCACATTCACCCGTAGAAAGCCAACCTTCCAATGTAACTGACTGTCTTTAGACGGAAAGTCAGGGCCGTTGGAGCCTCTAAGCGGTGAAGAACGAATGGTCACATCTGTTCTTCATCACTCACCTTCGCAACCAACCCGAAAGGAGATTGCGAAACAGCCGCAACGCAAGAGCCAGCCCCCGATACAGTGGTGGATGTGCACATCCGCCCCCGATAACCACCTCATCCAGCGCGACTGGCTGTCTTTAGACGTTAGACGGATGGCCAGCGCGTCTGGACTCTCTAACCGGTGAAGAACGAATGCACACATCCGTTCTTCATTATGCACCCTTCTTAGCAAATCCGAAAGGAGACTCGCAAATGAGGAACCTCAAAACAACTGTCGCAGTATTGTCGCTTCTGGCGGCATTGCTGTTCGCGAGCCCGGCCAGCGGCCAAATAACCGAAACGTTCTTCGCCGCTGGTTCGTCGGCGCAATGGAACACCATCGCCCTGGCTGCCGGCCTCAACATCTACGGTGGCGGCCCTCTGTGTGGTACCCACCACTGGAGCAACAAGAGCACTACGGCGAACCCCATCGTCCTCGTCGACCCCCGCAACGCGTCCATTCCCAAAGAACCCGGCAACCTCTGGGTGGTGTGGAACGATGCAGCCGCCAACGGTACCTCGGGTGGCAGCATTTGCTATATGCTTACGGTCGATTCGATCGTAGGCGTCCGTACTTACCAGGCCGGCGCCTATCTTTCCGTAGACCCATTCTGGAACGGCTCCGCGGACGGCAACGTCGTTCCGCTGCTCGGCACGGGTGAAGCGCTGAACGGCAACGTGTTTGCCTTTATCAACCTCTCCACTTCAAAGCTCAACGCCGGCGTCACCGATATCCGCCCCGATGACGCGAAGTTGGCCACCATGCGCGCCCTGACCGGCTACGGTGCGAATATGACCGGTCGGAGCCTAACCGGACTCGGCTACGGTCCCGGCCCTATCGGCACCGCGATCGCGAGTTCGCAGACCACCACCGGCGTCGCCAACCCGATTAATTTCGTCATGGACTCGCGCGGCGTGCCCGACACCGATGAGTTCACCGGCGCCACTCCCCGTGAGTATCTGGAATTGAACATGGGCGCTGCCCCGGTGATGGTCATCGCTAACGTCTCGAATACGACCGTCGGCCACCTGGGTGACGCCAGCAACAACTTCCGCAATGTCAACCGCTTCGTCCTCGCGGACATCCTCGCCGGCAACAACTATCACATCCGCAACATCGCTGCCTCCGGCATCACCAACGAGGTTATGGCCACCCAGGCCACGACCAGCATTCCGGATAATCCGATCCACACGTTCATCCGCGAGAACCTGTCGGGCACCTACAACACGATGGAATTCTGCCTTACGAATTCCGCGGAGATTGCTGGTGATGAGGCGTTTGGTTCGAACCCCGGCCAAGTCTTCGGCATGGATCGCAATATCAATCCCGGCAACGTGGCCTGCGCCGGCTTGCAACCTTGCGCCGTGGAAAGTGGTAACCCGCTGTGGCATAAGGCTCTGGGCACCGCCGCTACTGGCTATCCGAACGGCGGAACCCGTGGCCGCGTAATCGGCACCAGCGAAATGATTACCGCTGTGAACGGCACCGCGGACGGGTTCGGTTATGCCTTCTGGGGCTTCAGCAGCTACGATAGCAAGGCCAACATCAAGTACCTCACCGTGGATGGCGTCGATCCGCTTTACGCCGCGGCTAATTTGAATCCGGGCGGCCCGGGCTTCCTCCCGCAATGCACGAAGAATGGCGCCGGTCAGGTTATAAGCTGCCCGCAGTTGCCCTTCACGAACATCGTCAATGGCTCGTACCCGATCTGGAGCAAGTACCGGACCATTTACGACCCCACTGACTCAACGAACCTCGCTCCTTACGTCATCCAGTATGCCCAGGAAGCTGCCAATGTGGGCGGCATCTATCCGGGCAGCGGGATACTCACCGACTTCGTTCCTGCGTCCAAGATGGAAGTATTCCGTTCGCACTATGCTCAACAAGTGCGAGACGCCGGCGGCGGAATCGCCGGGTACAACGGCCTCCAGCTCAACATTCCGGAGACCGGCGGCGACGAGGGTGGCGCTGTTCTGACGATTAACTCAGAGATCGACTACCAAAACGACACCGCTGGCAACCAGCAGGTCAACAAGAAACAATAGTCATTCCTAACTTGTCTGTTAAGAGCATAACTGAAGGCAGCTTGTCCCTGATTGGCGGGGACAAGCTGCCTCTTTTTTGCGTATAAACAAATGTCCTAAAAGCCCTTCCTGTCATCCTGAGCCCGTTCGCTGCGCTCAGGGTAAACTGCGCGAAGGATCCCAGTATTTACGAAATCAAGCCAATGCGGATCCTTCGCTTCGCTCAGGATGACAGCCAACGCCGCGGGATGACTGTATCGACGAACTTCTGGCTCAAAACACTCTCTGGGAACACAAACTTTCCCTTCAGGAGAATCCACCTTGTTCCGGCTTTTCCATTGCAAACTTCTCGTGGCAGCGCTGTCGCTGGCGTTTCTTTGCGCGCTCCGTGCGAGCGCCCAGGATTCCTCGAAATCGCTGCCGCAGCTCGTCCCCGATCCTGGGGGCCACGGATTGATGCTGCAGCGCGCCAAGGAGAGTTTTTCGACGCTGTCCCTAAAGGATAGCGACTTGCATGCCGAGCCGCCTCTGCTGGGAGACAAGAACGGGACCAAGGTCTTCATCCGGGAGTTTTGGCAAGTGCGGTGGCGGCCGAACGACCCGATCGACCTTTACGTGATCCGACCGCGCGATGTGGAGAAACCGCCGGTCGTGCTCTATCTTTACGGATTCCCCAGCGAAACCGATCGTTTCAAGAATAACGGGTATTGTGAGCGCGTGGTTCGGGGCGGGGCAGCCGCCATAGGTTTTGTGTCGGCGCTCACCGGCCAGCGGGCCGAACATCTCCCGCCGACGCGATGGTTCGTCAGCGAACTTCAGGAATCGCTGGCCGCCACCGTACACGACGTGCAGATGATCCTGAATTACCTCGATTCCAGAGGCGACTTGGACATGACCCGGGTCGGCATGTTCGGGCAGGGTTCCGGCGGGGCTATTGCCATTCTGGCGGCGGCCGCTGACCCCCGCCTTAAGGCAATCGATCTCTTGGATCCGTGGGGAGATTGGCCCGACTATCTGGCGAAGTCTGGCATCAAGCCGGAAGAGCTGGCGAACTATCTTAAACCGGATTTTCTGCAACGGCTGGAACCACTGGAGCCGGTTCGTTTTCTGCCGGAATTGAAGTCTCGCAGCCTGCGTATGCAGTTCGTGGACGAATATGATGAGTCAAAGGAGGCCGTTCGTAAGCTGGAGGCAGCCGCGCCTTCCACGGCAGAGGTCGTCCACTATCCCACGGAAGTGGCATTCAAGTCCGCCACCGCAAACGGCGCCCTGTTCGAATGGATCGCCGCCGCGTTGAAACCCCACCCCGATTCAAACACTGCGTCAAGAGAAGCCCCGCGAGAGCCCAAACCCGGGCAGTAGAATGCAGGCTTCCACCCACCGCCCAACACAGGAGACCAACTTCTAGAATGAGAAAACTCGTGCGCAGCATCTCGATTGTATTCGTCCTACTCGCCGTGCTTGCTCCGGTATACCCAGCGCAGACTGCCACCCCATCCGGGCCGAATACCCCACAGGACGCGAAGGCGGCGCCCGCCGGTGGCAACACGAGCCTTGCTTCCCCCCAGAAGGAAAAAACCGGACTGGAGGGAACGGTCACCGATACCTCCGGTGCTGTGGTCGTGGGAGCCACCGTCATCGTCCGGAGCGCCGCCGGCGAAACCAAGACGACCGTCACGGGTGGTGACGGTACGTTCCGGATCGCGGGACTGACTCCGGGAAAGTACGACGTCTCCGTCACCATGGAAGGCTTCACGGAGTTCAAGCGCGCCGGGGTGGACGTGGCTGCGGGGGCGATGACCCCCCTGGATGTCCAACTGCAACTGGCTACCGCCGCCACCCAGGTGAACGTGCAAGCGCAGCGCGCGGAGCAGATCGAAACTGAGAACGCGGAGGTATCCGGCACGATCACTCGTCAAGAGATCACGATGTTGGGCTTGAACGGCCGGAATTTTTCAACCCTGATCGCCCTGGCTCCGGGTGTGAGTAATCAGACCGGGCAGGATGAAGCCAAGGTCGGTGTGGTGGGCAGCGCGAAATACAGCGTCAATGGCGGCCGTACCGAGTACAACACCTTCGATGTGGACGGCAACGACGTGTTGAACCCCGACATTGCCGCCAGCCACGGACATGCCACGCTGCTGGTCTACCCGAGTCTGGATGCGATCCAGGAAATGAAAGTGCTGACGTCCAACTATGGCGCGCTGTACGGACGCACCGCCTCCGGGACGGTTTTGGTGGTGACCAAGTCCGGCGGTGCAAGCTACCATGGAGTTGCCTACGAGTTCCTGCGCAACGAAGTGTTCAACGCCCGCAATTTCTTTGACCCGCCGGGAGGAGCTCCGCTTTACCGCAGAAATGACTTCGGCTTTACGGTGGGCGGACCGCTTTACATCCCGCACGTGTTCAAGCAGCGGGCCGAAACAACCTTCTTCCTTTCCGAGGAGTATCGCGCCGAGCGCAGCCCGTTCGAGTTCAATCAGGCGGTTCCGACCGATGCCATGCGCGGCTATAACCTTCTAACCCAGAGTTATGCCCCCTTGGCCGACTTCAGCCAAGTGTGCCCTGCTGTGTCGAGTTTTGTAACGTTCAGTCAAGCGAAGTACCCGGATTGTCCGGGGCAGGGACAAGCGACCGTGCGCCAAACCTTTTTGGGCAACCAGATTCCCATAGACCCCGTTGCCGCGGCCATCCTTCAAAGCGGTTTGATCCCGCGCGCCAACTCCACTACCGGCTGCAACTCCACCGTCGAATCGTGCTATGTCACCACCGTTTCGCCCCCCACCTCCTACCGTGAAGATCTACTGAAGATTGATCACAACGTAACTTCCAATACGAAGCTGACCTTAAGCGGTGTGCATGACCACTGGACGACCACCACCTCGGTCCCGCAGTGGGAAAACCAGCCCAACAGCTTTCCGACGGTGGAGAATAGTTTTCTGGGTCCCGGCGCCGCCGCGCAGGTGCATTTGACTTCGGTGATTTCTCCGACTTTCCTGAACGATTACTCCTTTGGCGTTACCTGGCAGAGAATTTTTCTCGACGATATTCCGGGTGCGGGCGTCTCCCTTAGCCGGGCTGGTATGGACTCCGCGCAGTTCCCCATGGGGTATCTATTTGACAATGGGTTCGGGGGGAAGATTCCCGGTATTTTCATCGGCGGCAACAACGCGGCCTACGGCGGCGCCGGGTTCACGGTGGACACTTCCTTTATGCCCTGGTATCACGGGCGCGGCACCCTGGGATTCCGCGATGGTCTCAGCAAAGTCCACGGCCCCCACACCCTGCAGGTTGGGGTCCAGTACATCGAGGCCATGCGCCATGAGGTCAATGCGGCCAATGGAGCCAATAGCGGCAACGTGCAAGGGGTGCTGAACTATCGAAACACCGGCAACGCCTCCACTACAGGTAATGCCTTTGCGGACTTCATCTTGGGCTACTATGGCGGAGCAGGTAATCCGCCTAGCGGCGCCATCGAAACGTATCAGCAGGATAACACCCAGAGCACCTACAAAGTCCGCTACCAGATCGTGGAGCCTTACGTCCAGGACGACTGGCACGCTACCCCCCGGCTGGTCGTCAATCTCGGCCTGCGGCTCAGCCTGTTCGGCAACTGGCAGCCGGAAGACAAGGACCTCCCGGTATTCAACTGGCAAGCCAGCACTTACGACCCCACGGTGATGCCTAACGCCAACGCCGCCGTCAACTGGCTACATGGGAATCTGATGGACGCTACCTCGGAGGCCCCCCTTCCGCTTGACGTTAATAACTTAAGTCCCGTCCTTACGAACGGTCTGGTGCAATGTGGAAAGAACCGCGCTCCGGCCAGTTGCCAAAGCTCCCACCTGTTTAACCCGGCTCCCCGCATTGGTTTTGCCTGGGACCCCTTGGGGAAAGGGAAAACGTCCATCCGCGCCGGTTATGGAATTTTCTTCGAGCACGGTACCGGCAGCGAGGCGAACGTCGGGTCCTTGATGGGGAACCCGCCGCAGGTTCTGAGTATGCAGGAGTCATACCCGAACGGCCTATTCCAAATTGGGAAAGTCCCGGGCAGCCAACCCGGGACGGCCGTCGCCTATCCGCTGAATCTGGTCTCAATCCCGGCGAAGGGGATATGGCCCTACGCGCAGCAGTGGAGTGTAGGCGTGGAGCAGGAGATCGCTCGAGATACCATGGCCACCCTTTCCTACGTGGGTAGCAAGGGCACGCACCTGGCGATCGCGACGCAACCCAATCAGCTCCACCCGGTTTCCGCGGCGAACAATCCTTTTGGCCCGGGCGTGCCCCTCACGGCTGCGTTCTGCCAGCAGGGGAATATTGATCGGCAAAACCCCTCCGATCCGGCCAACTATTTCACCTTGTCCAACGGTTCCTTGCTCTACTACAACCAAAACCCTTCGGCCGTGCTGGGCCTGATCGCCGCCTGTAACGGGACTCCCGGGAACGCCATCCAGCCCCCGATCTCCTTTGATCTCAATGTGCTGCGACCGTATCAGGGGATCGGCAGTATTACCTCGATCACGGATGTGGCGACTTCGAGCTACAATTCCATGCAGGTCACGCTACGGCGCAGCCGCGGCCCACTGGATTTGGCCATTGCTTACACCTACGGGCACTCCCTTGACACCGCTTCCGATCGTTATGAGTCCAACTTCGTTGACGCCTACAATCTGCGCGCCAACCGCGCCAATTCAGACTTTGACCAGCGGCACTTGCTGAACATCAGCTACATTTATAAGCTTCGCTCCCTATCGCGTCTAGGCCGCTTGATTATGTCTTCGGACGAGCAGCTTGCCGCACCTTACGAACCTTCCAAGCTGGCTCGCCGGCTGTTCGATGGGTGGCAGGTTTCCGGAATAACCACCTTCCAGTCGGGTACGCCGTTCAACGTGGTCAATGGCGCCAGCCGGACGGGCATCTCGGTGCTCGATAACGGCGGCCTCGCCTTGGGCCTGAACGCCGACTCGTATCCAGACGTTGTGCACAATCTTATGCGCAGCGGTACCTGCTTCAATATCCCGGCGAGCGACAACGTGGGCACGTTCGGTCCTCTTCTGAAGGAGCCTTGCCAGTTCGTCGCTCCTCGCGGCCTGACCCAGGGCAATGCCGGCCGCAACTTCCTGAACAATCCGAGCCGCACGAACTTCGACGTGGCGCTGATCAAGGACTTCAAAACGTGGCACGAGTCGTCTCTGCAGTTCCGGGCGGAGGCATTCAACGTATTTAACCATACGCAGTTCAACATCTACGACCCCATCAAGGGCAATACCGGAAGTAATACCATCAGTTGCTACGGTGATAGCACGACCAACTATTCCGCGGCAGCGCCCGAGTGCATGGCGGGCAATGGGTTTCTTCATCCGGTAGACGCACACCGCCCACGGACGTTGCAGTTCGGCTTGAAACTGCAGTTCTAAGAGGTTGTCCGTCATCCTGAGCGCTACGCCTGTCATCCTGAGCCCGTTCGCTGCGCTCAGGGTAAACTGCGCGAACCCTTTTCATTCGACTCAGAATACACCGCGAAGCTTCATCCTTTGCGTCATAACCCGCTCAAGCACATTCTCTCTCCGGAGGAACTAGTGAGACCCAAGTCCGCTACGAAACCGTACTCGATTGCAGCCCACCTGATTTACCGGCTATCTCGCTTTGCGGAGCGCGGGGCGCCGGTTGTTCTGTTAGCGCTCTTGCTGGCGATGAGCTCGAGTTGCGGATCTACAGTGACGGCTTCGATTCCAGTCCCCAAGATATTAAGTTTTGCAGCCTACCCTTCGACCATTACCAGCGGGTCCAATACGAATTTGACGTGGTCCGTGAGCGGGGCAACAGCGCTGACCATCACCGATTCGAATGGGACGGCGGTCACGGGCGCCAACAGTGTGGTGGTGAGCTCCACCTCGGTGGCGGTAAGTCCAGCCGCGACGGTCTCTTATACCCTCACTGCCACCAGTGCGGCGGGTAGCGTCACGGCCATGACCAGTGTGACCGTCGTGCCGGTGCCCGTGATCAGCAGTTTTACAGCGACCCCCCCGCTCATCAGCTCCGGGCAGAGCAGTACGTTAAACTGGAATGCCACCGGGGTGAGTAACCTGACCATTACCCCTACGGTTGGCATAGTCACAGGCTTAACCAGCGTGGTGGTCAGCCCCGCCACGACGACCACCTATATCATGACCGGTAGCAATACCGCGGAGCTCCAAACCACAGCCACTGCGACCGTGACCGTCGTAGCTCCGCCAACCGTTCTGAGTTTCACGGCGATGCCGTCGACGATCAGCAGCGGGCAAACCAGCACCTTGAGCTGGAATGTGGTGGGGGCGACCAGCGTGAGTATTGACAACGGGATTGGAACCGTCGCAGCTAGCGGCACTATAGCCGTGAGTCCCGCGGCTACCACCATGTATAACCTCACGGCTACCAACACGGTGGGCTCCCTGGCGCCCGTGTCTACAGCCCAGGCTACGGTCACATTTTCGAACTCCTTTATACCGACCGTAACGAGCTTCAGCGCATCCCCTCCCAGTGTCGGCCCCGGAGGGAGTTCAACACTGACCCCGATTTTCGATGCGGGGCCAGGCGGAACCGCTGCCGTCGACCAGGGCGTCGGTGCGGTGACCAGCGGAGATCCCGTAAGTACCGGAAGCCTTAGCTCCAGCACCACGTTCACACTTTCCGTGACCAATGGCACCGAGACAGTGACGGCCCTGGAGCGAGTGCTGGCAGGAAGCCTCGCCGTCTTTGCGGGCATCCCCACAACTCCCGGGAGTGCCGACGGCCCGGGGAGTGTGGCGACTTTCAACACCCCTCGTGGCGTGGCCGTGGACATCACGGGCAATGTCTACGTGGCGGATACGGATAACAATACCATCAGGAAAATTACTCCCGCCGGCGTGGTGAGCACCTTGGCGGGTACGGCCGGGGTGCCGCCGGGTAGCTTGGACGGTTCAGGCGCTGCGGCCCAGTTTTATAGTCCCACTGGCGTGGCCGTGGATACCCAGGGAAACGTGTACGTGGCGGACTCGGGTAACAACACCATCCGCATGATCACGCCCTCCGGCGGTGTGACCACGCTGGCGGGTACGGCCGGTCAAGTAGGCAGCTTGGATGGTACAGGTCCCGCAGCGCAGTTCAATAGCCCCAGTGGCGTGGCCGTGGATACTCAGGGAAACGTATATGTGACAGATTCCTCGAATAACACGATCCGCAAGATCGCACCGGGTGGTGTGGTGACGACTTTGGCGGGTACGGCCCTGGTGGTCGGCAGCTTGGATGGCGCGGGCGCCGCCGCGTCTTTCCAGTTCCCCAACGGCATAGCTGTGGACACCTCGGGGACCGTGTACGTGGCCGATACGAATAACAATACCATTAGGGTAATCACCCCGGCGGGCGTCGTGAGCACCCTGGCTGGAACTGCCGGTGTGGGACGGGGAAGCGTCGATGGGACTGGCGCGGACGCAAGATTCGGCGGTCCCCTCAGCTTAGCTTTGGACTCCCTCCACGGTTATGTCTACGTCGCCGATACCGGCAACTTCACAGTCCGCAGGATTTCACCTGCGGGCGTGGTAACCACAGTCGTTGGCCAGGCAGGACAAGTGAACACGATTCCCAGTGGACCCCTGCCGGGTCAAATCACCACCGACAATGGAATCGCTGTTGACCCCGTAAGCGGCAACATGTACATATCCCTTAACGACGACGCCATCATCACCGCTCCTTTCTAGAGATGATTTCAGTTGGATTCGGTATAACGGTCACAATGGCTCGAAATCCAGCCAGCCATAGTAGAAAATCACGCCAATAGTCCTCAACGCACTAGGGTATCTCCTGCACGCGGGACTCCTGCGGCTTAACCGAATCTTCACAGTGCCGTCATGCATTCTCAAAGGGAGATGGGCATACTCCAAGCGCGCATACACTCACAATACATTCACTTGGGGGACGTGAAATGTTGAAATTACTTCGCCCTGTAGCAGCGCTGCCGGGATTTCTAGTTCTCGCATTATTACTCGGTGTGGCAACGAACGCCAAGGCGGGCGATATCGGGTTCGGAAAAGTTGCCGTGCTGACTAATGGCGGCGGAACTTGTGTTTGCCTAGAACAAAACAGCACCGTGATCGGAGGCGTGGGTATTGCTCCGAACGGAAACATGTACAACGCCGGGTTGATAACTGGGGACCTTTACCTCGACACTGCCGGCACGTATTTCAATGATGGCGGCACTATAGGCGGGTCGTTATTACAAAACGCGGCGACCGACAACCTTTTAAAGGGGTGGGATTCGGCCGCGTCCAGCCTGTCCGCCGCTGACGCAGCTCTTCCCGCTACTATTACATCGGTAACGTCCATCAATATGACCGGTGGAAGCATGACGATCACCGGCGGGCCGGGTGTCAACGTGATTGATTTGCCCGGGACCGGACATAGCGGGCTCATTATGACGGGCGGAGTCCTAACCCTGAGTGCTCCCAGCGGGGGGTCGTTTGTGGTGAATGACTTCGGAGAATTCATGTTGTCGGGGGGAGCGAAGATCGTTTTGGGTGGCGGCTTGGGTCCTGCCGATGTGGTCTTTAATGTCACCGAGGGTGGCCCTTCGATCGAAGATAGTTCGATGAGCGGCATCCTGCTGGCTCTCAATAGCCAGATCGTCATCGGCGGCGATGGCTCCTACGTCACTGGTGAGGTTATCGGCGGTGGTGGGGGCAACGTGAAGAACCCTGAGATCGACATCTCGGGTAAAACCACCGTATCAACCGTTCCTGAGCCATCTTCCCTCGTCTTGCTGGGCACGATGATCGGGTTGACGGGTCTATGCCGCCGCAAGAATCGGCCTTAATCGGAAGCTGTGCTTAGGCAAGCTATTTCCTTCCTGGACATTCTCCCGAGTGCCCATTCGGGCACGGAACCCACCGTGCGCCGAGCAGCGGTGTTTTACTGTCTGCAATTCCCCAGTAATTGCGCTCCGGCGCACCCTAGGCTGAAATTCCAAGCGCGGCAATAAATTCCTGGATCGGCCTGGGCTTTGCAGAACTACGGGAAGACGTGTTACAGTACTGATTAGCCCGATGCCGCTCGGCTGAGAGCAGGCTGCCAGGTTCGGCAGGAGTTCGCCCTATCTGGTAGTCTAGGCTACCGTTGGAGGCCGCCGTCAGAAGTGCTAGGCGTTTTGTGTGGCAATGATCACAACGGCCCATTTTCGTCAAGGTGATCGTCGGTCGGGGAAGAGTTTAACCCCTCAATTTGCGCTTGCCGCTGAATGCGGATTCACGCTGCTTGAGCTGATGGCGACGATGGTCATCCTGTTGCTGCTCACGAGCATGGCTCTCCCGCTGGCGCGCGTGCAGGTGCAGCGCGAGCGCGAGGCGCAATTGCGTCGCGCCTTGAGTGAGATTCGACAGGCCATCGACCGGCACAAGGATTTTGCTGATCACGGGATGATCAACTTTAAGGGGGATTCCTACGGTTATCCGCCTGATCTGGATACTTTGGTGAACGGGGTGGTGGTCCGGGGAGCCAAGTCGAAATACAAGTTCCTGCGGAGCGTTCCCATCGATCCGATGACCGGCAAAGCGGACTGGGGCCTGCGCGCCATGCAGGATGATCCTGACTCCCGCAGTTGGAGCGGCGGTAACGTGTTCGACGTCTATTCCCAGAGCCAGATGACCGCTCTGGATGGAACAAGGTTTGCGGACTGGTGAGCCGCCCGCTTCCCCAAGAAAAGAATGATTCAGGGTGCGCTACCAGAGCCGCAGGGACCCAAAGGCCCGGTTGAGGCGCGGCGTGAACGCCGGAATCCTTTCGGTTTCAGTCGGGCACGATTTTGGCCACAGTCCCTGAGCCCACCTACGGAAGCAGTTCCGCGCTGTCACCGACCACATAGATCATCAGCCAGGGGTACAGGGGGGCATTCGCGCTATAGTATCCCTGATAGTAATAGTACTGATCTTTGAACGCGACGGTGCCCGCGGAGTCATCATAGGCCAAGTCCACCAGGCGCTGGTAGAGCGCGGCCAGCTCCGGATTGGCAAACGCAAGTTGCCCCCAGCCTTGCAGAGTTCCCGCTGTCAAGCAGTTGTCAGTAGACTGCATCGCGGTGCAGTACTGATGCGGTGGATAACCTCCGGGAATACTGTCATATCCCACGCGATACCATCCATTGTTTCCGTCTAGAAAGTTGTTGAAGTTTGGCAACTGCGAGTCACCGTCGAAAGCCAAGTGAACGTAGCTGTTCGCTAAGGCTACAAGATCGTTTCGTGCGGGGAAGGTGGCACCCGTGGCGCCGCGGGTCTCGTAGAGAGTGCGAAAGACGAGGGGCAGGCGGTAGGAATGCGAGATGTCCCAGCCCACGCCAAGCTTGGGGTTCGGTGAAGTCGGTGTTTCCGGCCCGGTGTCGCCGGTGTATGCGTAGTCGGAATAGTCATCATAGTCGCCTGCAAACGCGGATAGAACATCGGCGCCGTCGGCGGAGACGAGGTGTTTGCATCTAGCCTGCATGAGCCCGACCCCGGCCGACACCGCTTCCTGGAGCTGAGCTCTCGTAGCAGTATTGAGGATCCCCAGCTCCGGGGCAGCAGCATCGGCGCCCATCACTTCGGACGCGTCAGCCAGCAGCCAAAGTTCGATGTCGGTCATTGCCGCTTGATACTTGATTGGATGGGGCGGCTCATAGCCGGTTTCGGCAAGGAACTTCCAACCCTCCACCACCGGCTGGGGAATGTTGGGATTTTGCCAATGCGACCAGGGTGTCGTACCGTAAAGTAACCGCAAAAGCTGCTCCGATGCCAGGAAACTACTGAATCCTTGGGCGAATGCATTCAGCGGCGCGGTCCGGTTTGCCGCTGGCATCTCGGCAATCGCCCGCAGCAAGCGTGCGGCGGTCGACAAGTACTGGGCATTGCACAGTTGGCAGTCGCGGATACGCACTTGGGTGCCGCTGTAAGGTTCATACCATGCGAACGTACGCGCATTCGACGGGCCGTCGATGAAGATGACCGCTTCGCTGGGTGCGTTCTGGAGCATCGCGCCGATCGTCGAGGTCCTTTGCTGCAGCATCGCCATGTGAAAACCCGCCAGCTCTTCCATAAGAGAGATGTCTTGCTTCACGATGGCCATGTGAGTGGCGGGTCGCAAGGCACACTCGATGTAGTAGACCTGCGGGCCTATGCCGGCCACGGGCGCCGTCCAGCTGGGTGCTGAATTCCACATGCGGCTGTTCGGGTCCCAGGTGAGCCCGGAAAGTCCCTCGGCCCAGGGAAGCAGCACTGCGTCCCAACTAGCCAGTGCCTGGGCGTAGGTTGCGCCGGTCAGTGTGGGCGTTGCCGGATTGACGACAGTTACCGCTGCATTCCCTGCAATGTTACTGTTCGAAGTACTTACGGCGGAGACGGTCACCACCTCTCCCGGATCGATCGCGGGGGCGGTGTAAATCCCCTGGGGGGTGATCGTCCCCCAGATGGCTCCCCCACCCACCTGTCCGTTTACGGTCCACTGCGGACTCGTCCCACTGAGCCCAGTCGTGTTGGCCGTGAATGCCTGCTTGGCTCCTGCCGCGACCGTGGCCGTGGCGGGCGCAACTACGATGCTAGGAGCATTGATGGTTACCATCGCCCTGGCGTTTTGGCTGGGAGCGGCAACGCTCGTGCCTATCACCTCAACCGTGGTCGTGGCAGTGACGTTGGCGGGTGCCACATAATTACCATTGGCATCGATCGTGCCAGTCCCACTGGCGGTCGCTCCAGACGCGCCAGTACTCCCGCTGCTGCTTACGGTCCAGGTAACGGAAGCATTGGATGTTCCCACGACAGTGGCCACGAACCTCTGACTTCCGCCGGGATCGAGGCTCACCGCGCCCGGGGTGATAGTTACTGCGATGCTCCCCCCCGCGCCTGGAGGGTCCGTGGCGCCAGATCCGCCACATCCTGGCCAGGCGCCACAACCTACCAAGATCGCGATCGCAGCTATCGTTAGGGGCTTCGAAAGTGTTTTTGACCCAGGCAACTTCCTTACCCAAGCAAGAAACACATCGCCACGCACCGCCCTCATCCCCAATCCTCCAACTCCGATTGCCGGGCCTCTGACGCTACGCTTCGCGGTCGCGCCCGGGGGAGGACGATCTGATGACGGTCCTCGACGATCCCCAGCCACGGCAGCGCGGGGGCTTGGAGTGCGGGCAACGAATCACTCGCACCCAATCAAACAAATCGGCAATCACCAAAAAACAATTAGCCTCCCTTCCTGCGTTTTTGCCCTGAACCCCGCGTTCTCTCCCCTCAATACCGGGGCCTTTGGCTCCACACATCTTGCGGTCAGCCCTGAAGTCGGGCAATGACACCAACGTACTGACCGTTGGCTTTGCTCCCTGCGCCATCTGTCTCGCCAGCCCCACAAACTCCAGGCCCTTTCCCGACCGGGGCGCCTCTCGTTGTTTGTGACACTCCCGTTCCCTGGCCCAAATCCTTATCCAACAGTACTGTAGGCTACCCTTGGCAACGTCGCGATCGGGGAAATGAACCTCGGGTGTTCCGGCGTGAAAACAGGGGCCGGAGAGGTACCTGGGATGGGGTGGAGGGCTGGGATGAGGTTTCTGCCTTACCGTCTCGAGCAAGGTATTTACTTTCGTCAAGCGGGGAGGAGGGACTGGGAGAGAACCATCCATGCTCTTCCATGCGAGGGCGGTCGTGAGGCCGCGCTTGAAGCGTTGGGCTGGGGCATCTGGAGACTGGGTAGGGACCTCCGAAATCAGTTGATCTCGGGTGCCGAGGGCGTCGGAAAGGCCACACGAGCGCTGACGCCAGTGCAAGTCAGAACAATCAGGTGGAAGTAGACGGGGCTGGCGAGGCGGCGTATTGCGCCTTGCGCTGCACGTCCAATTGCTCGCGCTTTGCAAGATAGTGATTAGTGGAGGCGATGAACTCCTCAAGGGAGTTGTGGATCTCGCTCGTAATTTCCTCGCTGGCGTGGCGGTAGGTGGCGGCCATATCGCGATCTGCAAAGGTCCAGGTCACGGGATGAATGAGGGCGTGGATGCGTTGTTCCTTGCCCAATAAATCCACCAACGTTTCTCCCCGCCATTTGTGACCGCTGTCGGATATGTACCGAACGTTTTGTATGAGGTCGTGATTGTACGCATCTACATAATGATCGTTGAGTTTCTGAAGAAACGTACTGGAAGCAGGACGATGCTGTGATACGGAGACAATTTTTATTTCCAGGATGTTCTCGAGTGCGGCGACGTCATGAAGCACCCCAACCAGCGGATCGATGCCGCGGTTTTCGAAAAAGTCGGTTTCGTAATGCAGGCCAATCTCAAACCCCATGGAAATAATTTGACGCAAGGCATCCCAATGAGGAGGAGCGGCGGGGTTGTAGTAAAGAGAATGAAGCAGCACAAAGTAAGAGGACTGCACGCCCAATCGCCGTTCCAGCTCCGCCATGCGGAGAGCGTAGCGCGGCGAGATATCAATATCGTGCCGGAGAAGAAGGAAGGGGGCGCAGGTGCTTGCTCCGGCCCTTAAGTCAGAGACGGTCGGAAACTCGTAGCCAAGACTCTTGGCCTTCCTCAGCGTCTCCGCATAGAGCTCTGGCGAAAAATGATCGCTGGGGATAGTGGACATAAGATCTGCCGGATCATTGGTCATTGATGATCCCCTCAAATCAGACCGCGCTGGTACAGCCAGGGACCGGGTTGTAAACGGATACCGCGCTTTCGCAGGAATTCTCGCGCGGAGTCCGAAAACATTCCGGACGGGCCGGAAATCGTCTTGGCGAGAAGGTCCATGATCACCCACGAGGAACTTGGTGAAGTCGCAGAAGATTCGAACGTCCAGACAACACTCTCGTCAGCACCAGAAGAACTGGAAGACAAATGCGCGAGAGATTCGATGAATGCCAGACGGTACGATTTACCTTGGTACCTTGCTGTGAACTGAAGAATCGGCTGGGTCTCAATGGTGGAGGCCTCCACACCCTTCAAGATCAACAACTCCTGAAACTGCCGGACCATCGTTTCGGCAATCTGCAACTGCTTTTTGCGGTCAATGGGACGGACTGCATCGCGGACGACACGAGCGGGCACGCCCATCGCCAGCTTCCCTCTCGGAATCGAGGAAATGACGTACGAATTGGAGCCGACGATCGCCGAATGGCCCACTCGCGATCCGGCGTAAAGGGTCGAGTTCATGCCGACTTGGGAGAAATCTTCGAGGATGATTGGAGCGAACGTATTTTCCCAGCCTTCGAGAATCGAGTGGCCAATGTTGTGCGTTACGAGAACGGAGCGTTGCGTCAGAAAGACCTCTTTCCCAAGCAGTATGGGCCGGCAAATATTAATAAAGAGATCGTCGCCGAGATAAACGTTGTCCCCCACCACGAGCAACGCCCAGGGGTCCGCGTTGCCTCCGCCGCCGATCAGAATGCGTTTTCCGGCGAAAGTGCTCTTCCCGAAGACGGCCGTGCCGCCGCGGATGGACAGCCCCTCGCGAAAACTTGACCAAGCTGAAATGGCGAGACGTTCGCGGAGGATGAGACTGCCGTTTTCTCCTATGCGCACGCGATCACCTAATTGAATCTGGGGTGCCACCAGAATCGTGCCCTGGCCAAAGATGACATCGTCGCCAATAACGGCGCCGTGTTCGCGGTAAAGCCTGCACTTCTCCGCCGAAGGCAGACTAGCTATGGTTTCCGGATTCTTGCGGAGGGATTGCAGAAACTCGGGATCGAGATGGCCGGTTGAACATTCGGCGAAAAGGGCGGGAAGCGTCAGTCCGTCGAGGGAAATGCCTTTCATGGCGTGATGAAGCTGCTCTGCGCTCGCAGCGGCAGCTCGGTTGACCAGCGCAAGGATGTCCTGCTCGCGCACCATTGTAAAATCTCTGAACAATTCAGCCGAAAGGTTATGGCGGGCCAGAAGCTCAAGGGCCTTCTTGCTGAAGCGAGTGCCGGAAGGCAGGATGCCCGGGACTGGCGAGAGTGACATTGGCAAAGGCGATCCGAGCGTGCTGGCAGCGCGTTGCACCGGGGTGGTTGCGGGCGCGTCGGCGCCGATATAAGCCACGACGGTGCCTACGGCTGGTTCGTTTCCGGCCGCAATCCTTATGTGTATGCGGCCCGACGCAGGAGCCGCGAGTTCCACCAGGGCTTTGGAGGTTTCCAACTCGGCGAGATTCTGGCCTTCGCGTACGTCTTCTCCATCCTGGACGAGCCAGGCGGTCAACTTAACGGTCTCATCGTTGACGTTTACGAGAGGAATTTCGACGGGAATGGCATCAGACATGGCGCGAAAGGGTCTCCAGCGCGGCGCAGATGGAATCGGGATTGGGAAGCAGCTCGAGCTCCAGCGGGCCGCTGGATGGAATCGGATGCGATGGGGGCCCCAGACGCCTTACAGCGCGAAGAAGGCCCGGAGCGTGTTCGGCAATTTGCGCAAGCAGCTCGGAACCGAGCGCCGCGAACGAAAGGCCTTCCTCCACAATCAGGAGGGAATGCGTGCGCTCAAGTGATTCCACAATGGGCCAAGGGTTGAGCGGATAAAGCTGCGTAGGGCAAATGACTTCAGCCGCGAGCTCGAGTTCGTCAAAAGCCCGTACGATCGCTTGCTCCACGAAAGGCAGAGTCCCACCATAACAGAAGAGAGTAATTTGCGGTGGACAAGAGGGACGCATTCGGCAGGTGGGGAACGGCTCGTCCGACTGTTCGAGAAGAAAGCCGTCAGGAACCGGAGCGCCCAGACGCGAGGCGTAGAGCAGCTTGTTTTCGATAACGAGCGTCGGACGATCGATGCTGGCGAATAGGGAGTCGTAGATTGCGCCAGGATGCACGCGGGATGTCAGCGCCAGCACGCGCGTGTCCGGCAGCCCCAGGAAATGCTTTTCGAGAGATTGGCTATGTGTGGGTCCGTAGCCGCGGCGGCCGCCCATCGGCGTGCGGACGATCAAGGGAACGCGCACTTGATCGTTGTACATGTAGCGAAATTTCGAGGCGTGGTTGATGAACTGGTCTGCAGCAAGAGTGAGAAAGTCTCCGAACATGATTTCGCAAACGGGCAGCATGCCACCCATCGCCAAGCCGTTCCCAAGGCCCACGATGGTGGCTTCACTGATCGGTGTGTTGCGAACGCGGCCGGGGAATTCTGAACTGAGTCCCTGCGTGGCTTTAAACGCGCCGCCATAGGGAGATTCGATGTCCTCGCCGACCAACACAAGGCGCGAATCGCGTTCCATGTTGCGCCGCAGGGACTCGCGAATGGCGGCGACATGAAGTGTACCGGAGTCTGTTGAGGGCGCAGCACTCCAGGTAGTTTTGCTTGGGGTCGCGAAAGCTTCGTCCGGTGCTAGGGACCGGGCGTACGGCGCGCTTTCCGCCTTCGCGACCGCCGCATCCACCCGTGACTTGGCCAGAGCCAGCGCCTGAGGATCTGCTTCGGGATCTTTTGCAAAGAAAATCTTGAGAGGGTCACGAGCCCAGTAAGAGGCAATCTCCGCAGGGTCGCGGTCATCATCGCTCTTGGAGTGCGGCATCAGGCGATAGGTATCCACTTGCAGGAAAAAGGGACGTCGATCGCAGCGGATTTGGGACACACAATCAGATGCCAGTTCAAGAAGAGCGGAGGGTTCCCACGTGGAAGCATAGGCGCTGGGAATCCCAAACGCAGTAGCACGGGCCGTGATATCTCCCGCCAGAGTCTGCTTCTGCGGCGTGCTCTGCGCGTAAAAATTGTTTTCGAGAACGAATAAGACTGGCAGATCCCATTTGCTGGCGATATTGAAAGTCTCATAGAGGACACCTTCACCGAGAGTGCCATCCCCGAGGAACACCACAGTAATACTGTGGCCGCCGGCGTGCTGAAGCGACATCGCAAGACCCGCTGCGACCGGGGCGATGCCGCCCTGAACTCCATTGCTGAAAAAACCGTGTCGGACGTCGCAAAGATGCTGGCTGCCGCCGCGGCCGCCGCAGACGCCGGTGACTTTCCCCATCACTTCGGCGATCAGACCTTCGACATTTCCAGTCCGAGCTAGAAAATGGCCGTGGCAGCGGTGATTGCTGAAGACAATATCTCCCGGTTGCAAGGCGCGAGCGATCGCCACGCCGGTCATTTCCTGGCCAATGCAGGTGTGCACCGTGCCGCACAATCTGCCGGCTGCGAATAGCTGAAGAAGCCGCTGTTCTACCTCACGAATGAGGGCAGCCGTCGCAAAAGCCTCCCCCAGAGAGGCGCGGGTTGTAAGTTCTTGCATCGTCAGGGAACCAGATGGATGGAGAGCCCTTCGCGGGACTAGCCGGAATGGTCTTTGCAGGGCCTCCATGAAATGCCCCCAGGGACAGACAGAAACTGGCGGGGCAGCGAGCAACTGTACCTGCTGGACAATTCTGGAATGTGAACGGGAAGTGACAATTCTGTGACACTCACGCAAACAGCGAACAGATACATTCCGCCGTATCCCGAAGTCGTGCCGCCGCAGACATCCCTCTATAAAGTCGTCGGTTTTGTGAAGAGACACGACAACATCTGGGAGCCGGGGGCGGGGTCAGGGGTGCCCCGCGCTGAAAGCTCCACTGCGCTTTTCGGCGGCTGGGGGCCTGATACATGGCTGCGGCCTCGCGCACACACGAGCCGACTTTCTGGCCACCTTGTCGGTGATATTGCACGGGATGGCGTTCTCCGGGGCGCTGCCCCCGGCTAACAAATAATGTCACGTCCCTGCTGGGCTGAGGCGGTCGTCGCCTGGCAATCCCGTTTGAGGGCCTCGCTCATCAAGTCATCTTTGCGGGGTTCTGACATACGCCGTATAAGCCCTCACATCTCCGGGGTCATTTCACAGCTTCGAGAACCGTGGATAAGTTGGGTTCAGTTCAAGAAATAGTTGCGGTAGAGGGTGTCCCGCTTGATGGGGCGGAAGCCGGCGTCGGCGATCATGCGGCGGAGTTGTTCTTCCGAAGAAGTGCGGGTGACGCCTGCAGCACGCACCACGTTTTCCTCGATAAGGATCGAGCCCACATCGTTGCCGCCGAAGCGCAGGGCGATCTGGCAGATCTTGTGCCCGGGCGTCAGCCACGAGGCCTGTACGTTCAGGATGTTATCCAGATAGATACGGGCGACGGCAAGCGTCTTGAGATAATCCACCGCCGTCACTTCCTCCTTGAGGGAGTTGCCGAGTGAGGTGTGGGCGCGCTGAAAGAACCAAGGAATGAAAGCGGTGAAGCCCCCGGTGGCTTCCTGCAACTGGCGGACGCGCTCGAAGTGATTGACGCGGTGCTGGAGCGTTTCGCCGCAGCCGAACATCATGGTGGCGGTGGTCCGCATGCCCAACCCGTGCGCCACGCGATGCATGCGCAGCCACTCCTCAGTTGTACACTTCAGGCGCGCGATGCGGCGGCGAACCTCGTCGTCAAGAATCTCGGCGCCGCCGCCCGGGATGGAATCAAGGCCGGCGTCCATCAAACGCGCGATGGTCGAGCGGAGCGGCAGCCCGGAGACCTCCGCAATGTTCAGCACCTCCGGCGCGGAAAAGCAATGCAGGTGAATCTGCGGGAAGCGCTGCTTGATGCTGCGGAGCAGCTCTTCGTAGTAATCAATCTTGAGGTCGGGATGCAGCCCGCCCTGCATCAGGACGCCCGTGCCGCCGAGCTCGATTGTCTCCTCAATCTTCTGGAAGATGGATTCGAGCGGCTGGATGTAGCCTTCCCGCGAACCCACAGGACGATAGAAGGCGCAAAACGAGCAATATTCGGTGCAGATGTTCGTGTAGTTGATGTTGCGGTCAATCTGGTAGGTGACCACATTGCCGGGATGCAGGCGTTTGCGGACGGCGTCCGCCTCCATCCCGATGCCCAGCAAGTCATCGGAGCGCAGCATATCCAGCGCCTGGGAAGAAGTTAAAGCCATGGGTGATTCTTTTCTGACCGGGAATCGGCGCTCTCTGGAAAACGGGCGACAGCTGGGTCCGATGACTCAGGCAAAATATAGAGCTTTCTCCACCGGGATGATGCCCGCCTCGTGCGCAAGTTTGTAAAACAGCCGCAAGCCCTGACGATTCTCCTCATCCAGAGAATAGTCGATATTCTCGGTCAAGTAAACCTTCACGGCAGCGGCGGTCATGTCCAGGCGGGGCGCGTTTTCAGCGGCAATGTCGTCAAGGTGCGCAAGTCCGAACTGGAGGGAAGCGGCAAAATCCGCGTGGTGTTTGGTGAGGTTGCGATCCTCGTGACCTACCCAGAGCGCGAAGACAAAGGGCAGGCCGGTAAATCGCTTCCACTCGGCGGCCAGGTCATAGACTTCCGCGACAGGACCGTTGTAAGTGAGCGCCGCGTCGCCGATCAGGAGCGCGGCATCGGCGCGCTCCAGCATGAAGTCAGGCCGTGGTGCGAGGGGTATGGCGGTGATCCACCGGGAGTAAAACTTGCGCATCATGACGCGCAACAGCGCGGCGGAGGTGCGCGAGGAATTGTCAATGGCCACGGTCTGAATCTTGGCGAGAGGGACCTTGCTGAGCAACAGCACGCTCCTCACCTGATTCTTCGCAGCAATGGACATGCCGCTGAGGATTTGTACCCGGTCGAGCCTCTGGTATTCAATGGAGGGAATGATGCCCACATCCGCCTTGTGCTGGTGAACCGCATCCGCACAATTGGCCGGGGTAGTGAACCGGAGATTGAACTTTCCTTGCTGCTCACCGCGTAACATGCCCCAGATGAGCGGCACGGTGTTGAGATACTGGACGACGGAAAGTTTGAGTGCGGGCATGATTCTCTTGGCGCCGGCCTGTCATTCTACCGCAGCGAGGGAGGATGTCAATTGCCGCCGGTAACGAAGCGGGAAGGCTTCCCGGCCGGCAACCCCACTGCCTCGCTCGCTCTCTCGGGGCGGCAGCCGCCGCTCCATTATTCCACTCCAGAGCGAGGAGTTTCAACTGGCTTGCAGGGAGGCTGGCGGCCAACCGTCGAACCCTCATTGGGGTGCGGCCCCATGCTTCCGTAGCTTGGGGCCAAGGTCAGGGGCATGGCGAAAAGGGCGGCGTTGTGATAGAGAGGTGGCGTGGCGTGCCCAGGCGGGCAGATGAGATGCACCACTCCGGCGAAACCGGGTCGTCAGCAAAACCCCACCGCGCCGTGCGAATTCTTTCGCCTTGCATTGCCAGCCCCGGTTTTGAGACTGTACAATGCGAAAAGTCGGCAGAAGCAAGGGCATGCCCTAGATATATTCCCTGTAGGAGATCTTGATCCGTTCAGATCGCATGTGCTGCCGGCACGAGATGAAACCAATGCCATGGACGAAGCTTTACTTTTCTGGGTCGCTTTGACACGCATCGAAGGCCTGGGTATCCGCGGGTCGCACAAGCTCATCGAGCATTTCGGATCGCCGCAGGCGGCATACATGGCCTCGCTGACCGAACTCGAGAGTTGCGGTCTTCCGGCGCGTGTCGCGCAGGCGATTTTCGCTCAAGCTTGCCTGAAGGAAGCCGAAAAGGAGGTGCAGGAGGTGGCCCAGGCGGGGGGCCGGCTGCTCGCCTTCGACAGCGAGGAATATCCCCCGCTGCTCAAGCAGATTCCGGACGCGCCCCTGTTGCTGTATGTGCGCGGGGACACCGCCGTCCTTGCGCGGCATGCAGTGGCTGTAGTCGGAACACGGCGGCCCAGCGCGTATGGCAGCTCCGTGGCGCACCGACTGGCGCATGATTTGGCGCAGCGGCAACTCGTGGTGGTCAGTGGCCTGGCGCGAGGCATCGATTCCGCTGCGCACCGGGGAGCGCTGGAGGCGCCGGGGAAGACTGTCGCCGTACTGGGCTCGGGCCTTGACATCATCTATCCGCGGGAGAACCAACGTTTGGCCGAGCAGATTGCCAAATCCGGGGCCGTCATTTCAGAGTTTCCCCTGCGGACTGGGCCGACGCCGGAAAACTTTCCCATCCGCAACCGGATTATCAGCGGACTCTCGCTCGGCGTGGTGGTGGTGGAAGCCGCGGAGTACAGCGGGTCGCTCATCACCGCGCGGCTGGCAGTGGAACAGAACCGTGAAGTCTATGCCGTGCCGGGGAACATCACTTCACCCCAAAGCTTCGGCCCCAACCACCTCCTCAAGCAGGGGGCGAAGCTGGTGGATCAGTGGATGGACGTGATCGAAGAATTTCCGGCCGAGATTCGCATGCAACTCCTGCCTTCTGCGGAGGCATCGGAAGGAGAACCGAGAGACGCGCAGGCCGCCTCGCTGTTCGCAGCCTCGCTGAAACCGGATCAGAAAGCGGTCTTCGCAGTTTTGCGGGCTGACCAAGCGCTTTTCGTGGATGAGGTTGGGGGCGCCGCGGAACTTCCCCAGCCGCGGGTTCTGGCCGCGCTCTTGGAGCTGGAAATGGCAGGGTTGGTCCGCCAGTTGCCAGGAAAGAACTTCATCCGTAAACTGTAGGCCATGAATCCTTGGAACCAGACCGGGAATCAAAGATACGCTGGATGAGTCAGCATCAACGCTGTTAACTTAAGGGGTTTCAGATTGGATCCAGGCTTCGCAAGACGTGATTCTTTCCGGTACCCCTTAAATGAACCTTGTGGGGCCAGCGTTACGCAGGGATGAAATGCAATCGTTATCAAGAAAGGATTGAAGCTAAGAGCTGACTGCTGATTGCGGGAAACTTTTCATACGGACTTATGACCAAATCCCTCGTTATTGTGGAATCGCCGGCCAAGGCGAAGACCATCAACAAGTATCTGGGCCCTGACTTCACGGTGAAGGCGTCCATGGGGCACGTCATGGACCTCCCCAAAAAGGACCTGGGCGTCGATGTGGAGCACGGTTTCAGGCCGACTTACATCTCGATCCCCGCCAAGAAGAATGTGATTGCCGATCTGAAATCCGCAGCCGCCAAGGCGGGCTCGATTTATCTCGCGGCTGACCCGGACCGCGAGGGCGAAGCGATCTGCCAGCACCTGCGCGAACTGCTGAATTCCAGTCGCAAGAAGTATTACCGCGTGCTCTTCAACGAGATTACGCGCGATGCCGTGCGGGAAGCCTTCGAACACCCGGGCGAAATCGATGCGCACCTGGTGGATGCACAACAGGCGCGCCGCATCCTGGACCGACTGGTGGGCTACCAAGTCAGCCCTCTGCTCTGGGACAAGGTCAGGCGCGGGATTTCCGCGGGGCGCGTGCAGACCGTGGCGCTGCGGCTGATCGTGGAGCGCGAGCGGGAAATCCAGGCGTTTCAGAAGCAAGAGTACTGGACCATCACGGCCCACGTGGAAGGCAAAAAGCCTCCCGCCTTCGACGCGCGCTTGATGAAGTTCCAGGGCAAGGACCTCGAAATCCCGGACCGGTCGACGGCGGATCGGATCACGGCGCAGATCCAGGCCGCCCAATTGGTTGTGCAAACGGTCTCCACCAAAGAAAAGCGCAAGTACCCGGTGCCGCCGTTCATCACCAGCAAATTGCAGCAGGAAGGCGTGCGCAAGCTGCACTTCTACGCCAAGAAAACGATGATGGTGGCCCAACACCTCTACGAAGGTGTCGAACTGGGCGAAGAGGGGGCCGTCGGGCTCATAACTTATATGCGCTCGGATTCGACGCGCGTGGCGGAAGGCGCGCTGGCTGCGGCGCGCGGCTATATCCAGAAGACTTTCGGGAACGATTATCTCCCCCCGGAGGCTATCCATTACAAGAGCAAGAAAGGCGCGCAGGATGCCCACGAGGCGATTCGGCCCACGGACGTCTCGCGCACGCCGGATTCGCTTAGTAAGTTCCTCGGCCCGGATGAGTTCAAGCTCTATAAACTGATCTGGCAGCGCTTCGTCGCCTCCCAAATGACGCCCGCAGTATTCGACCAGACGACGGTCGATATCGCGGCGGGCGACTACCTGCTGCGCGCCACCGGATCGGTTGAGAAGTTCAAGGGCTTCCGCGCCGTTTATGAGGAAGGCAAGGACGAGAAAGCGGAATTGGAGGAAGACGAGGAACTGAAACATCGCCTGCCGCAGGTGGGCGAGGGCGAGCGCCTGAAACTGCGCAAGCTTCTTCCCGAACAGCACTTCACGGAACCGCCGCCGCGTTTCAACGAAGCCACGCTGGTGAAAGTGCTGGAAGAGAAGGGAATCGGCCGGCCTTCCACCTACGCCTCCATCCTTTCCGTCATTCAGAACCGCGAGTATGTGGAGAAGAACCAGGGGCGCTTTTACCCCACTGAGCTGGGCATGCTGGTTAGCGACTTATTGGTGAAGAACTTCAGGGATATCTTTGATGTCGCTTACACCGCGCGCATGGAAGAAGAGCTCGACGAGGTGGAGGAGGGGAAACTTTCCTGGACCGACGCGCTGGATGAATTCTACAATAAGTTCAAGAAAGACCTGCGCCTGGCCGAGCGCGAAATGGCGGATGTCAAGGGTGAAGGCATTCCCACCGAGGTCAAGTGTGAGAAGTGCGGCAAGGCCATGGTGATCCGCCTAGGGCGCAATGGCCAATTCCTGGCGTGCACGGGGTACCCCGATTGCGACGGCACCAGCGACCTGCCCCCGGCGCTCGCCGCCCAATACGCCAGCGCCGCGCCGCCCCCCCCGGAAGTCGCCGCCGAGAACTGCCAGAAGTGTGGCAAACCCATGGCCGTAAAGCGCGGCCGCTTCGGGTACTTCCTGGCCTGCACCGGCTATCCCGAATGCCGTAATACCAAAAAGATTGTTATCAAAGAAGGAAATGCTACTGCGGTGGGTGACACGCCGCTGGAAGAGCAGTGCCCCGAGTGCGGAAACCACTTGGTGATCAAACACGGCCGCTACGGGCAGTTCACCGCCTGCAGCAACTACCCCCAGTGCAAGTATGTAAAACGGGAGACGCTGGGAATCCCCTGCCCCGAAAAAGGTTGCACGGGTGAGATCGTGGTGCGCCGGTCCAAGCGCGGCAAGACGTTCTATGGCTGCAGCCGCTACCCGGAGTGCAAATTCACGGCCTGGGATAAACCGGTCGCCGAGGCATGTCCCAATTGCGGCTCGCCGATCCTAGTGGAAAAGAGCAACCGGAAGACCGGTGAGACCGTCCGCCGCTGCCCAAACGACAATTGCAAGTACCAGCGCGCGATGAAATGAGTCCCGCGGGGTACCGGCCATCCTACCCTTCCACGCCGCGGCGAGGAATCCGGCCCAAACGTGCTGACGAAGTACCTCAAGGCTGCAGTCGACATACGTGCTGAGCGTTTCGCATGATGAAACTACGCACAGAAGGGGCTCGCAACGAAGGACGAGAAAAAAGTAACGCTAGAAGTCGCGCAAGCGTCTAATTGATGAGGTTAACGCAGGTGAAGATTCGGACAATATATTTATATCTTCCAGCATTGTGGCTGGGGCTGACCCTGACGGCCGGTTCGGCGACGGCTCAGACCTCGAACGCTCCGCTGGCACCAGCGGGTCGCGCTGTCGGAGTTGTCACTCAGATTAAGCCCGGCAGTCTCATCCTCCGCTTGGATGCCGGCGCTGAACTGCAAGTCCAATTGCCCGAGGATGTTACCGTGCTTCGTGTGCCGCCGGGCGCGAAGGACTTGAAAACGGCTACCCATATTACGGTCGGCGAAATAAGCCCCAGCGACCGAGTTTTGGTTCGTGGCCGCTTCTCCGATGACCAGAAATCCTTTCAGGCGACTTCCGTTGTCGTGATGACGAGGTCGGACTTGGCCGCCGCCCACGCCGCTGAAGCCCAGGACTGGCAGCGGCGTGGGACCGGAGGCGTGGTGAAAGCGGTGGACTTGGAGAAGAAGGAGATCACCATCGCGGTCCCGAACACGCCACCCACGCCCGGCAATCTCACCCACCCAGTCGTCTTCGCCTTGGCTCCGAATTCTGTCCTCCTGCGCTATGCCCCGGACTCCGTCAAGTTCAGCGACGCCAAGCCCGCGCCCTTTGATGCCATCAAAGTGGGAGATCAGGTGCGCGCCTTGGGCACCAAGAGTGAAGACGGCAGCCGCTTCACTGTAGAAAAGCTGGTTTCCGGAACCTTCCGCAACGTCGGGGCAACCGTAATTTCCGTGGACGCGGCGGCGGGCGCTGTTACGGTCAAGGATCTGGCTTCCGGCAAACCTCTGGTCGTGCACACGACCCAGGATTCCAAGCTGCACGACCTTCCACAAGGTATGGCCCAGAGGATCGCCGTTTTAAACTCTGGTGGGCAAGGCAATGACGCCGCCGCGGGAGGCGCAACGCCCGCGGCGCGCTCCGGCGCCGCAGGAGGGCCGGGCAGCTATGGTCAAGGAGGCGCCGGTGGCAATGGAGGCCCTGCCAGCTACGGTGGTCAACAAGGCGCTGGCGGCAACGGCCAGGGCGGGCCCGGCGGGACGCGGCGCGACTTTCAGCAGATGCTCGACCGCCTGCCGACGTTCACGCTCAGCGATCTGAAGCCTGGACAAGCCTTAATTATCGTGAGTACGGAGGGTGAAAAGCCCTCAGAAGTGACGGCTATAGCGATCCTGACGGGCGTAGAGCCGATTTTGGCCGCCCGGCCCAAGGGCACCAGCGATATGAACCTCGGACCTTGGAATATGGGTGGAGGCGGAGAGAGCATGCAGTAGAACACCTGGACCTGCCTCTCAAGCCAAGGTTCCTCAGGCGCCGGGGGACGGCCGCAGGTTGATGGGGTCATTTGGAAGGGTATCCCTTTCAAAACACTGGTCGTTCCCGCGAAAGTACCTGGGAGCGCCCTTTGTCCTCCAAATGAGGCCATTCAAGTTGGACATTTTTACCGTAAATCCGCGTGACGCAATCTCCACGCGAAGAGACTTTGGAGGATTGGAAGGGTGAAGAACGTCTTGAGAGAATTGAAGCGAAAGTTTTCTGTTCTGTGGATTTTGTCTTTGCTTTTGCCCGCCCTCGCTCTTGGGCAAGGAAGCAGCCCCGTTTTGAGTGGTCAAGTGCTAGACCCATCGGGAGCAGCGGTTCCCGCCATCACCGTTTCGGTAACGGGACCTTCCGGGGCGTCTCTGGTTGTCCAGACCGACGACCAGGGCCGTTACGCCTTCCGCAACCTTCCTCCCGGCAACTACCGGCTGGAAATCAAGCTGAAGGGATTTGCGGATTTCGCGAAAGATGGCATTGTGATCAGCCCCGGCCAACCCCAGGTGGTGGACGCCCACCTGGAGGTTGCTCTCGAAAAGCAAGAGGTCACGGTGACGGGCGAGACCACGCACGTCAGCGTCACTCCTTCCGAGAATGCCAGTTCTCTGGTGATTAAAGGCAAGGACCTCGATTCGCTTTCCGACGACCCGGATGAATTGCAGAACGAGCTAACCGCCCTCGCGGGCCCCTCCGCGGGACCCAACGGAGGTCAGATCTATATCGATGGGTTTACGGGCGGCCAACTACCTCCCAAATCCTCGATTCGGGAGATCCGCGTCAACCAGAATCCTTTCTCGGCGCAGTACGACGCGCTGGGCTATGGCCGGATCGAGGTTCTTACCAAGCCCGGCACGGACAAACTCCACGGCCAGCTTTTTGTAAGCGGCAATGGCTCAGCTCTCAATACCCGGAATCCTTTCGCGAGCGAGATCCCGGCGTATCACACCCTCCTGTTCGACGGAAACGTGGGCGGCGCCCTGGGCAAGAAGGCTTCTTTCTACCTCGACGGGCAGCGCCGGAATATTGGGGACGACGACATTGTGAGCGCCGTGGTTCTCGATTCCAACTTCAACCCGGTCCCGCTCTCCCAGACCCTGCCGGCACCTCAAACGCGAACCAACTTCAGCCCCCGGATTGACACCCAAATCGGCACCAACAACACGCTGACCGTCCGTTATCAGGTCTGGAGGGACAGCGAGACGAACCAGGGGGTCGGACAGTTCGCGCTCCCTACGCAAGCTTACAACAGCAGCGAGACCGACCAAAGCATTCAGGTCAGCGATGCCCAAGTCTTGAGCGAGAAAGCGGTAACTGAGCTTCGCTTCCGTTACTATCATAGTGACAGCCACCAAACGCCGCAGAGCACGCAGCCGACGATCGCGGTCCTGGGAGCATTCACCGGGGGCGGAAGCAACACAGGCACACTCTACAGCCTCGGGGATTCCTACGAAGTGCAGAGCTATACTTCGGTTTCTCTGAGCAAGAACTTTCTGAAGTTCGGAGCCCGCCTGCGGGATTCCAGCCAGAGCTCCAGCGCGATGTCGTACTTCAACGGCCAGTTCACCTTCCCGTCAATACTTGCCTATCAGATCACAGAACAGGGGCTGCAAAGTGGTTTGACCCCAGCCCAGATCAGCGCTGCGGGAGGCGGCGCCAGTCAGTTTCAGATCGACGCGGGAACCCCTCTCGTGCAGGTTCACTACCTTGACTTTGAGCCCTACGTGGAAGACGACTGGAAGGCGCGCCCCAATCTGACCGTGAGCGCCGGACTGCGCTTCGAGACACAAGATCACATCCACGACCATGCTGACTTTGCGCCGCGTTTCGGTTTCGCGTGGGGCCTGGGAAAAGGGAAGTCGACCAAAACGGTTCTGCGCGCCGGCTACGGGATCTTCTACGACCGCTTCGGCCAGGGCCTGATCCTCAATGCCGAGCGCCTGAACGGGATTAACCAGCAGCAGTACATTATCGCGTCGCCTGACTTCTATCCGAGCATTCCGTCCATCAGCACGCTCCTTGCGGGAAGTCAGGCTCCCACGGTCTATCAGATCGCCCCAAATTTGCGGACGCCCTATACGAGTCAAGCGGGGCTCGGGCTCGAGCGGCAAGTGGCCAAGAACGCCACCGTCTCCGTCACTTACCTCAACACCCACGGCGTTCACCAGCTTCTTTCCCGCAACATCAACGCGCCCCTCCCGGGAACCTACGACCCGACCGATCCCAGCAGCGGAGTGCGGCCCTTGGGCAACGTCGGAAATCTGTATCAGTACGAGTCCGCCGGCCTTTACAACCAGAACCAAATCATCGCCAATTTCAATGTGCGCGGGGCGAAGGTCTCGCTCTTCGGGTTTTACACCCTCAGCTTCGCGGACAGTGACACGGCGGGCGCCGGAAGCTTTCCCATGAACCAGTACGACCTGGAAGAAGACTATGGGCGCGCCGCCTACGATGTGCGCCATCGTCTTTTTGTGGGCGGCAGTTGGAATTTGCCGCGGGGCTTCCAGTTGTTTCCCTTCGTGGTGGTGAATTCCCCTCGGCCTTTCAACATTACGGTGGGCCCGGACCTCAACGGTGATTCCATTTTCAATGACCGACCGGCCTTTGCCACCGACCTGTCAAGTTCCAGCGTCGTCGTCACCCGGTGGGGCGCTTTCGATACGCTGCCAACTTCCGGAGAGAAGATTATTCCGCCTAACTACGGATCTGGCTTTGGCCAGTTCATCGCCAACTTGCGCCTCAGCAAGACCTTTGGGTTCGGCAGAGAAATATCCCGCCCCGGCGGCTTCGGAGGCGGAGGCGGTGGCGGACGAGGCTATGGCCGCGGACTGGGCGGCCAGGGGCTCAGCAGCGGAGGGGGCGGTGGACCCTTTAACGCGGGCAATAACACGAATCGCCGCTACAACCTGACCTTCAGCGTCTCCGGGCGGAATATCTTTAACAACGTCAACTTGGCCTCCCCGGTCGGCAATCTCAACTCCCCCCTGTTTGGGCACGCGAATGGCATTGCCGGTTTCTTCGGCGGGGGTGGCGCCGCCAACCGGCGCGTCGATTTGCAGGTGCGCTTCACGTTCTAACGTCCTGAGTTAGAAGTTCGCTCATGAAGCTAGCCCGCGGGGAGGGTGAAAGAACGCAGCCCGCCGCGCGAGAAGCTGTGAGAGAATAGCTGTGTTCACCGCAGAGGCGCCGAGAGCCCGAAAAGGGTCTTTTCTTCTGACATGCGTGCCTCCGCAGCTCTAGGTTGAGAAAAGCTTGGGAATTGTTTCACTATTCCGTCTCTTGTGATGTCTGGGACAATCAGGGAGTTCGGCCGTGTCACTCCTGGCTTGGTCCGCGCGGGGCTGACGGCTGTCCTGTGCTGCGTACTCGCGCCCTCGGCCACGACAGCCGGAGAGGCCGGCGAGCCTCCTCCGGTCATCCTGATTTCGATTGACACCCTGCGCGCTGACCATCTGAGCTCGTACGGATACAGTAAGATTCGCACGCCTCACCTGGATTCATTCGCCCAGGGAGGCACACTCTTCACCCGGGTCGAAGCGCAGATCCCTCTCACCCTACCCTCTCACACCTCGCTCTTCATCTCCACCTTTCCCTTCCAGAATGGCGTGGAAGAGAATGGCGAGCGGGTTCCTGCCGGCGTCGTGACCTTGGCCTCCGTGCTGAAATCGCACGGTTACAAAACCGCAGCCTTCCTGGGGAGTGATTTCCTGGACAAGCGCTACGGGTTGGACCAGGGCTTCGACGTTTACGACAGCCCTTTCGACCCCCAGGCCGCCCGGCTGCCGAACCCCTCCTCGTCCGCCCTGCGGCGGGACGGCGCATTAGTCGCCCGCGCTGCGCGCCAGTGGCTTGACTCGAACCGTGGCCAGCCCGTCTTCGTTTTTGTTCACCTCTACGATCTGCACATGCCTTACGCCCTGCCGGCGGAGGCCGCCCGCGCCCGCGGCATCTCCCGTTACGATGCGCAGCTCGAATACGTTGACCAGGTGCTGGGCCGCCTCCAACAAGCGCTCGAGGAAAGCGGCTGGTGGCAGAAATCCCTGGTGGTATTGCTGTCCGACCACGGGGAAGGCCTGGGCGAACATCGCGAGTCCGACCACGGTTTCTTCATTTACGAGAGCACGCTCTGGGTGCCGCTCATCCTGCATTGGCCGGCGGGCGTCACAAGCTATCCCGCTATCGCGCCCCTCCCTGCGGGACTGATTGACGTGGCGCCCACGATTCTGGATTTTCTGCGCCTGCCCACTCCGCCCTCGTTCGTCGGCGCCAGCCTGCTGGGCAGCATCAAGGCTGGGAAAGCCGACGGCCCGCGCGCCGTCTTTAGCGAGAGCCTCTATGCGCACGATGCCTTCCGCTGGGCGCCGCTCCGCGCCTGGCGCTCCGGAAAATACAAACTCATTCAGGCCCCCTGCCCGGAACTCTACGACATCGAGGCGGACCCCCACGAACAAACTAACCTCCTCAAAAAAAACTCCGCGCTCGCGATGGAGCTTCAGAACGAACTCAGGCAACTGCTCGCTCGCTACGCACCCCAGACGCCGACCCCGCCCGCCGGATTGTCGGCGGAAACGCGGAAGCGCCTGGAATCGGTGGGCTACCTCGCGGCAGAACCCCGCGGAGCAGGCGCGAGCCTCGGCCCCGACCCCAAGGATCGGCTGCCCGAGTACGAACTCTACCAAACGGCTTTGCTGGCGCTGGAGGAACAGCACCCCGGCACTGCCCTTCCGCAGTTTCGCAAGATTCTGCGCGCCGACCCGCAGAACACCCTGGCGCGTTTTCATCTGGGCGAGTGTTATCTCAAGACTCAGCAGCCAGCGGATGCCCTGCGGGAATGGGCTACCACGCTCAAGCTTGACCCCGCGTACGCTCCTGCCGCCGAAGCCCTGGGGCAGTACTGGCTGGAACAGGGAGACTACGAGCAGGCGCGACTCCGTTTCCAGCAGACCGTGGCGCTCGCGCCCGATAGCTACACCGGCCATTTCGGGTTGGGAATCGCTGCGGCGCACTTGGGACTTCTCCCGGAAGCGCGCCAGCATTTCGAAGCCGCCTGCCGCATTGCTCCGTCCCGAGATTGCGCCCGCGAGATCGAGGCGCTGGAACAAAGAATGAAATGAGCCGTCGCGAAAAGCCGCTGCCGCGCAGTCAGATCAAAGTCGACCGAACCCGATAGCAGGTGTGAGAGGGGAGCCGAGTAGAAACGAGATTGGACGCGGGCAGGCGGGAGCAGAGGCCGGGCGAGGTTGCGCCAGGGAGCCTCACACCGGCGGAGGTGAACTTGGCAGGTCGAGGAACAGATCGTCGGGGATGTCTTTATCCTCTTGGACAAATTGTTTCGATAACTCTAAGGCGATGTCCTCGGGGGTAGCCAGCGCCACACGGTTCCGTCCCTCAATCTTGGCACGATAAAGGGCGGAGTCTGCCACTCGTATGAGCGCCTCGGGTCTGACGTTCAGCAAGTCCTCGACGGCTGCTACTCCCAGGGTGAGGGCGACAGGAATAAGGCCCTCGGGAGTGTCGATGGCCTTACGGTCGAGACGAGCCCGGAAGCTTTCCGCGAAGCGGGCGGCCCCCGTGGGGTCACAGCCAGGAAGCACGGCCAGGAACTCATCCCCTCCGTAACGCCCCAGGGAATCGTAGGTTCGCATCGCCCCGCGCAGCCGGCGGGCCGTCTCCCGCAGCACGGCGTCGCCCGCCATGTGACCATAGGTGTCGTTGATAGTTTTGAATCGATCCAGGTCAATCATGGCGACAGCGAGCGGGCTCTGCGTGCGTGAGGCTCGCGCCACTTCCTTCCGCAGGATGCCGAGGATGGCCTTATGATTCCAGAGATCAGTCAGCGTATCTCGGGAAGCCTGGTCGCGCAATGCCTCGCGCGCGGAGAGGAGTTGCTCCTGCAGTTCAATGATGCGCCGGCCGGCGCGCAGCCGAGCTCGTAGCTCATAAGGATCGAAAGGCTTGGTCACGTAATCATCAGCCCCCGCTTCCAGGCCCTCCACAATATCCTCCTTGTGGCCGCGCGCCGTGAGCAACAGAATATAGATATAAGCCCGACCCTTCCGCTGCCGGACACCGCGGCAGAGCTCGAGGCCGTCCTTACCCGGCATCATCCAGTCCAGGACGGCGAGCTTGGGTGGATCATTTCCTTGCAGAAACCCCCACGCCTCGTCTCCCTGGGTGGCCACCATGACCTCATAACCCCACTTCACCAGAAAAGCTTCCAACATGCGGCGTGAAATGGCGTCATCTTCTGCGATGAGTACTTTCATGGGGCGACCTCTTTGCCGAGGTTCGAAAGCGCCGGCTGCAGTCGCTCCAGTTCCTCTTCCAGCCGCGCCAGGGCTTCTCCAGCATTCTCCATACCTTTGGTGCGACCGATCAGCTCCGCCTCCTGGGCTGCCGCAAAGGCCGTGGGGGCAGAGAAGAGCGCCAGGTTGCTGATTAACACGTGGGTAGCATTCAGGAATTCAATCGCATCCTGGCGCGCCGCCGCTTCTCGAGCGGCGGCCACCAAACTGGGGCAATCCCTGACGAAGACACTGATCAAATTACCCAGCAAGGCTTTATCTCCTTCGAACCTGTCCAGCAGGTGCTGTCGATCAAGCACGTTGTCTCGCGGGGTGTCAGGCACTTTGTCCACGCCGGTTCCGGCGGCCAACTCTACAAGCCCCTCAATCGCCTCGTAGAGCTCCTGCGCCCGGACAGGCTTGGGATGATAGCCATCCATGCCAACTGCCAGGAACCGCTCGCGGTCCCCCTTCATGGCGTGGGCGGTCAAGGCAATGATGGGGATGCGGGAGGCAGTTCCCATCTCCTGGGCCCGAATTCGGGTAACGCACTCCACGCCATCCATCTGCGGCATCTGTACGTCCATCAAGATCAAGTCAAAGTGCGGCGCGGGAGTTCCCTCCAATGCTCGCAGCACCTCCCGGCCGTCGCCGACGATCTCGACGGTGTGCCCTCTCTTTTCCAGCAGGTGCGCCACCAGCCTCTGATTGACCGGGTTGTCCTCCGCCAGCAGGATATGCAGCTTGCGTCGCGTTTCCCGCAGGGAATGTCGCGTGACGAGGGGCTGGGGGGATGGCCCCGAGGTTGTCCCGAGCGCTAACAGAATCGCGTCCAACAATTCTGACTGCTCCACCGGCTTCGTCAAATACGCGGCGATGCCCAGCCGGCGACAACGGGCTGCGTCTCCGGGCTGCCCGCCGGACGTCAGCAACAGGATCACGGTTCCGGCAAGATTCCGATCCTGCCTGATCCGTTCGGCCACCGCGAACCCGTCCAGGTCCGCCATTTGTCCGTCGAGCAGGATCAGCGCAAACGGGTCTGCTGCCCGCTTGCTCTGCTCCAAGAGTTCCAAGGCGCGCTGCCCGCCCTCCGCCTCGGTGGGAAGCATTTTCCAGTGCTTCAGCATTTCCACCAGCATGTGCCGGTTGGTTTTGTTGTCATCGACCACCAGGGCCGGGAGGTTCCTGAGCCGGGCGAATTCCGCCACTTGCGCAGCTCCCGTGTGGCTCCCCAAGCCCAACTGCAGCGTGAAGTGGAAGGTACTCCCCTGGCGGCATGCGCTCTCCACCCAGATTTTTCCGCCCATGAGACTCACCAGTTGCGAGGTGATGGCCAGACCCAGTCCAGTGCCGCCATAGCGGCGCGTCGTGGAGGCGTCGGCCTGCTCAAAGGCTTCGAAAATGGCCTGTTGTTTCTCGGCCGGAATTCCAATTCCGGTGTCGCGTACCGTGAAATGCAAGGTGATAGAGTTTTCACGCTGCCCGTCCACGCTCACCCGGACCACCACCTCGCCTTGCTCGGTGAACTTGATGGCGTTTCCCACCAGATTGGTGATGATCTGGCGCAGCCGGCCGGGATCGCCAATCAGGTAGTCAGGCAACTCGGGCGGCAGGTAGCAGGCAAGCTCCAGCCCTTTCTGCTGGGCCCGGATGCCGAGCGATTTCAATGGGTCGCGGAGGCATTCCGGCAGCTTGAACTCGATGGCCTCCAGAACTACTTTCCCCGCTTCGACCCTCGAGAAATCCAGGACCTCATTGACCAGCGCCAGCAGCGATTCCCCGGCGGATTTCAGCATCTTGAGGAATTCCGCCTGCTCCGTGGACAGCGGCGTGTCGAGCAGCAGCTCGGTCATGCCCAGGATGCCATTGAGGGGGGTGCGGACTTCATGACTCACGTTAGCCAGAAAGTTGCTCTTGGCCGCGGCGGCGGTTTCCGCGGCTTCTTTGGCCTTACGCATTTCTTGCTCCGTCTGCTTGCGCTCGGTGATGTCGCGGTTAAAGGCGAAGGCGTATTCCTTCCCATCGAACTCCAGGTAGTTGGCCGTTACCTCCACCGGGAAAATCCTTCCCTGTTTGCTTTGGTTCTGGGTTTCAAAGGTCATCGAGCGCCGCGCTTTCAGCTCCTCCCAGAATGTGCTCCAAGCTGCGGGGGGGAAGTGTTCATCTAAATCCGAAATCGAGAAGGTAAGGAGCTCCTCGCGGGAACGTCCTAAAGAGCGGCAGGCCGCCTCGTTGACATAGACGATACGGCCTTGTGGGTCCACCCAAAATATATTGTCCGAGGCGTGCTCCACCGAGAATTGCGTCAGCCGAAGTTGCTCTTCCGCCCGCTTGCGCTCCGTGTTCTCCTGTTTAATGGCGATGAAGCTGGTGGTGGCGCCACTGGAGTCCCGCACCGGAGTGATCGTCATCTCCTCCGTATAGCAGGTACCGTCTTTTCGCCGATTGACAAGTTCACCGTGCCATATTCTCCCCGCCAGGATGGTCTCCCACAACTCCTGATAGAACCTTGAATCTTGCTGGCCCGACTTGAGAACCCGCAGGTTCTGGCCGACCGCTTCCTCGCGGCTGTAACCCGTCAATCTGCTGAACCCAGGATTGACGTATTCGATACACCCCTGGAGGTCCGTGATGACGATGCCTTCGGCGGCCTGCTCGACCGCCGTTACCAGCCTTAAGTTTTCGGCTTCCGCCCGCTTGCGCTCCGAGATATCTCGGGCGATGGAGGCGGCGCCCAAGATGCGGGCGTCCCTGTCCTTGAGGGGAAAGGACGTGAGCGAGACATGGATGCGCCGGCCGTCCTTGCGAACACGCACGGTTTCATAATGGTCGATGCGTTCTCCTTGCGTGATTTTTCGCAGGATGGCGGGGAGTTCGTCGGGGTGGTCCGGCGGGACCAGGATCGAAATGGGGCGTCCCACAACCTCCTGCGAAGAATAACCATAGATCCGTTCTGCGCCGGGATTCCAACTCACGATCGTACCATCCAGCTCCTTGCTGATGATGGCGTCGTCAGATGACTCCACAATCGAGGCCAAGTAGGAGCGGACATCTTCCGCCTGATTGCGCTCGGTGCAGTCGCGCGAGATATCGGAGGTTCCGATCGTGTGTCCTTCTGCGTCGTGTGGGATGGGGGTCGGCCCTACTCCGCTCCTTCGCTGCCAGACCATCCAGGCGAGGAGGGCGAACGCAACTAAACCCAAAGCCGGAAGGAAAATCTGAGAGTCCGGGGCGAGGAAGTAGTAGATGGCCGCGACATCTGATTGGGGGGGGCGGCAAGGTGACACCGCAACTGCCCCTGCTGATTCATGCGCCCCGGGCGCAGGGGCAGGCCTCCCGGCTTGTGCAAGGCATTTCAAGGGGAGTAGCGCTCTGCCCTCCATGGGAGACGACAGCGTGCGAGTGGGGTGCGCCCCCCATCCTCCCGCCACAAGCAAGAGCAGGAGGGCGGGACGGGAGATACTGACCAAGCGCCAGGAGGTCTGGAAAAGTCGATTCGTGTTCACGGCACCTTCTCCGCACTACTCTGCAGGCGATCGAGTTCAGGCTGGACGTACTGCGCATAGCATTCCGGACAAATTCCATGACTGAACTGGGCTTCGGTGCGCTCACTGATGTACGCGTCCACCTATTGCCAGTAGTTTCGATCGTCGCGGATCTTCTTGCAGTAAGAGCAAATCGGCACCAAGCCTTGCAGTTGTTTGACTCGCGAGAGGGCTTCTTCCAGTTGCTGGATGCGGTGTGCCAGGGCGCCCTGCAGTTCCAGGACGCGGATACCCACCTGGACGCGCGCGCGTAATTCATCACCATCAAAAGGCTTGGTAATGTAATCGTCGGCTCCTGCCTCGAGGCCGTGTATCTTGTCTTCCCGACTGCTCCGCGCGCTCAGAAGGATGATATAGACAGGCAGGGTTTGCGGCCGCAGGCGGATCTGGCGGCAAATCTCGATCCCATCCATGCCCGGCATAAGCCAATCCAGAATCGCCAACTGCGGCGCCTCTTCACCTTGCAGGATCTCCCACGCCCGCGTCCCGTCTTCAGCTCCGTCAACCTCGTAGCCCCACTTGCGCAGGCTGGCTTCGAGAATATGGCGGGAGACGGTTTGGTCTTCCGCAACCAAGACCTTCATCGAGGCGATCCTTTCCGACCTGAGGGGGCGCACGATCCAAAAGTCGGTGTGCTGGCCCTCGTTTTACGCCACGCCGGATCCGTCTTTTCCCGCCTTGCGTAGGGCGTTGGAAAGCCCTTCCAGCGTGTAGGGCTTCCCGATGAATCCCGCCTCCCGCGCGTCGGGAGCTTCCCGCAGAATTCCGCCCGTGCTGTAACCGGAGGCAAAGACGACGCGGGCCTGCGGATTGAGCTCCCGCATGCGGCGATAGGTTTCCAGGCCCCCCATCTCTGGCATGATTAAGTCCAGCAGAACGCAGCTAATCTCCTGGCTATGGTGCTCGTAAATCTCCAGAGCCTGCTGGCCGTTCTCAGCCGCCCACACACTGTAGCCGAGCCCTTTCAGTCCCTCTTCGGCGAAGGCCCTGACCAAAGGCTCGTCATCCACGACCAGGACAGTTCCACTTCCCCGCTGGATTCGTCTCAAAACCGCAGCCCTTGCTTCCGGCGCCGGGGCAGGAATCCATGGAAGGTGGATGGTGAACCGCGTGCCCTTGCCCAAGTTGCTCACCACTTCCACGAACCCGCCGTGATTCTTGACGAATCCATGAACCATGGCGAGTCCCAGCCCCGTGCCCTTGCCAGGTTCTTTAGTGGAGTAGAACGGCTCGAAAACTCTGGGCAACACTTCGGGCGCGATTCCCGTCCCGGAGTCTTGCACGGAGATGCGCACGTAGCGGCCCGGGGCACCTGGCGCGTGGGATTCCAGCGGCTGGGCGTCGAGCCTGACGGCGGAGGTCTCCAGCATCAAGGCACCCCCGTCCGGCATGGCGTCGCGCGCGTTAATGCATAGATTGAGAAGGGCCTGCTCGAGGTAGCTCGGCTCCACGTTGACCCAGAGAGAGTCTCCCCCCTTGTGCACGGAAACCTTGATGCTGCGATCAAACGTCCGGCCCACCATGCGGGTCAACCGGTCCAGCACTTCCCCGACACATACCGGCTTCACTTGCTGCGGTTCCGGGCGGGCAAAGGCCAGGAGCTGTCGCGTGAGCTCCGCCGCGTGCTGGGCTGCCTGCTCGATCATGCGCATGGATTCTTGCAAGGGATCTTCGGGGCCCAGCCGCTGCCGAGCCAAGGAAGCAAAGCCCAGCATGACACTGAGCAGGTTGTTAAAGTCGTGCGCCACCCCTCCCGCCAGCGTTCCCAAGGCCTCCATCTTCTGGGCCTGGATGAGTTGCTGCTGTAAGCGAGCGCGCTCTGCTTCGGCTTTTTTTCGCTCGCGGATATCCTGGATCATCGTCAGGAAATAGGAGGGCCGACCAGCCGCATCGCGCAGAAGGGACACATTAGTGGAGCACCAGATCGCTTCCCCCGACTTGCCCATGTACCGCTTCTCCAGCGTGAATTGGGCCGCACGGCCTTCGAGGAGTGCCCCTACGCGCTCGTCACTCTGGGCGGCATCCTGTGGGTGGGTGATTTCCGTGAAGTGCTTTCCCTGTAACTCCTCCCGGGCATAGCCCAGCAGGCCCGCAAAGGCCGGATTGACCGTAAAGAGCCGTCCGTCCAGGCCCGCGAGCGCCACCCCGAAACACCCCTGCTCAAAGATGGAACGAAAGCGCTCCTCCGAGACGCGCTGCTGCCGATAGAGTTCGCTGCGTTCCAGGGCCAAAGCCGCCTGAGCGGCCACCTGATCAATCAGCTTGCGCGTTAAGGCCCGGATCCCTTCCGGGTGATCGGAAACCACGTCCAGCACGCCCAGGACCTTCGAACTCGTTACCAAGGGGACGGCATACTCCGCCCGTACCGCCGAGTTGAAATCCTGGCAACGCGGATCCTTTTCAACCTGCGGCACGTAAACGGCCTCTTTTTGCTGTACGGCCCACGAAACGAGCGCGCGCTCCTTGAGGGAAACGATTTCCCGAGCGGGCCCGTCCGTTCCACTCGCGGCCACGCGGTGAAGTTCGCGGGCGCGATCATCCACCCGATAAATCCAGGCGTGACTCAACCGGTTCTTTTCAACTAAGCGCGTCAGGATCGGCCCCAGAACCGATTCCGCGTCGAGTGCCCCGGCCAGTGCGGCATTGATCTCCACCAGCAGAGAAAGCTGGCTAGTTCGCTCCTCCATCCCACTGCCGGCGCCGGCGGCCCCGGGGGGCGGCACGAATGTCCCATTGCCCGCCCCCAGCGGGAGTGCCGCATCAGGAGATGCATGAATCGACTGGCTATCGCTCGAGGGGATTGTGGCCATCCTGCTCCTTGCTGGACCGGATCTTGCGCATAGGCCTCCAGAACTATCAAAATCTGCTGCGTGAATGAGTCAGCTTCATTTATGGAAGCGCACCGCACCGGGCCGCGACGAAACTGCCCCTCCGCTTTAGGTATGGCCCCGGCTATGCTCTGACGCCTTCTTTCCATCCTGGGCAACGGCTTCAGAGGCTGCGGAAAAATTCCTCCCTGTTATTTTTCGGCAGGAATGAGGTCGGACTTGAGTAAAGCTCGCAGGTTTAGAAAGTATTAAGGGTCAGGCCCCTTCGCTGCTCCCTAAGCCCTTGCCTATAATTGGCGGAGTATCGCTGCACTTTGCCGCTGGCTTTTCCATTTCTTGCCCCAACGAAGCCACGCCAAATCTAGAATGTAGATTCGCCGTGAAGACGGCGATACAGCACGATCACGTGTTTCTGTCTCCCTAAAGCTGCCGTTCCCACTTTGCCACGTCAACAAGCTATCGCTTGCTTCGCCGTGTTCCCTTGACTATCATGGCGGCGAGAGGAGTGGTCGAGCGCGGTGACTTTCCGCGTCATCAGAGTCAGTGGCCACGGCTCGGCTGATTGAAAAACGTATGACTAACAAGTCGCAACCCGTGGCGTGGCATTCCCCCGCACGCGCACTGATGTTCGTCTTGATTCCCTCTATTCTGGCTGGGGTCTCCTCGGCCCGGGCGGAGGGGCCCGCCCCATCGCCTGGTCCCTCAGTCATTAGGGAAGCCCGCCAAGTCAGAGAACTCTCTTCGGAAAAGGCGAAGCTGGGGTACGCGATTCAACTGCAGGCGGTGGTCACGTACGTGGACACCTCCCATGGAGACTTATTCGTTCAGGATTCGACTGCCGGCATTTACGTCAACCCGGCCGGTCAGACGCTGGATTTGCGAGCGGGAGAATCCGTGGAAGTTATCGGCAAAACGGGGCCGGGGGACTTCGCCTCTCAAATTGAGAATCCGCAAATCCGGGTCTTGGGTGAAGCTCCCCTGCCGTCGCCCCGGAAGGTGGCGGGAGAGGAGTTCGCCTCGGGAGCGCAGGACAGCCAATTTGTGGAAGTGGAAGGCATCGTCATGTCGGCAGGCGCAGAGCAAGGACGCATGCTCCTGCAGCTCGCCTCTGGGTCGGTGGAATTTCCGGTCTATGTGTTGGCGCCCAAGCTTCCCCCAGAAAGCCTGGTGGGAGCCACGGTGCGAGTCCGGGGAGTGTCCGGCGGTGTCTACAATGCCAAGACCGATTTCACTGGCGCCGCCCTGATGGTCCCTGGTTTGGACAACCTGGTGGTGAAACAACCCGCTCCGGCTGACCTTTTCTCGATTCCGTTGCGCCCCATTCACACTATTCTGCGACTTAGCTCCCAGGGACCCTTCAGCCAGCGCGTGAGGGTTCAGGGAGCCATCACTCTGCAGCGGCTGGGGAGGTCAGTTTTCATCAGCGACGGACAAGAGGGTGTGGAAGTTCAATCGCGCCAGATGATGGAGCTGAGGCCCGGGGATTGGATCGATGTGGTGGGATTCCCCGCGGTGGGCAACTACAGCCCCGTGTTGAAAGATGCGATCTTCCGAAAGGTGGGAAGCGGCCCGGCGCCGCAGGCAACCACCGTGACGGCGCAGCAGGCACTGGCCGGTGCCAATGACTCTGAGCTGATTCAAATCCAGGGACGATTGCTGGCCTTGGGCACGCAAGCGGGCCTGCAGACCCTTTCCCTCAGCGCGGACAACGTTGACTTCCGGGCAGAAATCGAGGGGGCGAGACGGGACGCTTTCGCTGGCCTCCGGGTTGGCAGCCTAGTACGATTGACCGGGATATGCGACATCGGCGTGGATGAAAGCCGGGCGCCCGCCAGCTTTGGGGTTCTCCTGCGGACACCGGAAGATGTGGTGGTCATTCAGCAGCCTCCCTGGTTGACGCTGCAGCGCGCGGCATCCTTGCTGGGTCTCACGGGATTGGTCATTTTATCGGCGCTCATTTGGGTTGCCCTGCTCAGGCGGCGAGTAGCGAACCAGACCGAGACGATTCGAGCGGCCTTGGAGTCCACTGCGGATGGAATCCTGGTGGTCGATGAACGAGGAAGAATAGTCGCCTTTAATGCGAAGTTCGCGGAGCTGTGGCAAATCCCGAAACCTCTGCTTGCCTCCGCGGATGACGAGCAGGTGATATCCCACATGTCGTCCCAACTTAGGGCCCCGGAAACGTTTCATCTGAAGGCGGCCGAACTCTTCGCCCATCCGAACGGGAAGAGTGACGACCTGATTGAATTCAAGGATGGAAGGGTCTTCGAAAGACACTCCGAACCTCAGCGAGTTCATGGGAAGAACGTCGGGAGGGTTTGGGGATTTCGAGACGTCACCGAGCGTACCCGGGCCGAGGAAGCGCGTTCGAAGCTGGCGGCCATCGTGGAGTCGTCCAACGATGGCATCGTTAGCATGACCTTGGACGGAGTGATTACGAGTTGGAACAAGGGCGCAGAATCGGTTTACGGCTACAGGGCCAAGGAGGTGATGGGAAAGACCGTCTCTATACTTGCACCCCCCGAGCGCGTGGACGAAACGGCAGCGATTCTCGCCCGGCTCAGGCGGGGCGAGCAAACCAGCCACTTTGAGACCGTGCGAGTGCGAAAGGACAGCAGCCGGATCGATGTGTCCCTCACGATTTCTCCCATCCAGAATGCCGCTGGGGACGTGGTCGGGGCGGCGGCTATCGTCCGCGACATCACTGAGGAAAAACGCGCGGAGAAGGCGCTACGGGAAAGCGAGGAACGCTACCGTCTGCTCTTCCAGCGCAACCTGGCCGGGGTTTATCGCGCCGGCCTGGACGGGCAAATCCTGGACTGCAACGAAGCCTTCGCACGCATTTTCGGTTTTGCCACCGCCGCGGAGCTGAAGGGCCGGCCAGCCGAGGAGTTATATGGCTACCCGGAGGCCAGGCTGGAATTCACTACCCGCCTGTGCGAGCGGGGCTTGCTTACGAATTTCGAGAATTGCCTGCGGCGAAAGGATGGAACTCCGGTGTGGGTGCTGGAAAACGCCGCCCTGATTACCAACAGCGGGGAGCCAGCCCAAGTGATCGAAGGAAGCCTGATCGATATCACGGAACGGAAGCGCACCGAGGCGGAATTGCACAAAGCCAAGGAAGCCGCCGAAGCTGCCAGCCACGCCAAAAGCGAATTCCTGGCCATGATGAGCCATGAGATCCGGACCCCCATGAATGGTATCATTGGTATGACGGAATTGGCTCTCGACACCACCCTTTCACTGGAGCAGCGCGAGTACCTGGAAATGGTGAAGGAGTCCGCAGACACTCTTCTGACCCTGCTGAATGACCTCCTCGATTTCTCCAAGATTGAGGCCGGGAAGCTCACGCTCAACCTGGGCGAATTCGATCTGCAAGAGACCCTCAGCAGCGCCATGCGAACCCTCGCTCCTCGGGCTGACGAGAAGGGTTTGGAGTTAACTTGGGAGACCTTGCCGGACGTTCCCGCCCGCGTAGTGGGAGATCCGGGGCGGGTGCGGCAAATCCTCCTAAATCTAGTGGGAAATGCCATCAAGTTCACCGAGCGCGGCGAAGTGGACTTGCAGGTGGAGATTGAATCTCAAGAGGCGGATTGGGCCGTCCTGCATTTTTGCATCAGCGATACCGGCATCGGCATCCCGCACGAAAAACAGTCGCGGATTTTTGAGGCTTTCATGCAGGCGGACAGTTCGACTACACGCAAGTATGGAGGGACGGGCCTCGGCTTGGCTATTACATCCCGACTGGTTGAGCTAATGGAAGGCCGAATCTGGTTGGAAAGCAAACCCGACCAAGGAAGCACCTTCCATTTCACGGCGAAGTTTGGCTTGGCGAAAGGGCCTCTGCCGGAGCCCACTCCTTTTGCCAAGGTCAACCTGCAGGGCATGCCGGTGCTCGTCGTGGACGACAATGGCACCAACCGGCGCATCCTGGCGGCCATGCTCAGGCGGTGGTCAATGCAACCCAGCTTGGCGGAGAGAGGACATGAGGCGGTGGTCACAATGCGGCGGGCCAAGGAAATGGGCAAGCCTTTTCCCTTGGTTCTGCTGGATGCCCAAATGCCGGGGATGGACGGCTTTTCGGTGGTTGAGCAACTCCGGCAGGATCCGACCCTCGCCGGATGCGCGATTATGATGTTGACCTCCGCCGGACAGCGCGGCGACGCTGCGCGCTGCCGTGAGCTGGGCATCCGGGCGTATCTCGTCAAGCCCATCCGGCAGTCCGAGCTCTTGGAGGCGATCTTGCTCGTGCTGGGCCAGTCCTCCCAGGAAAAGGCTCCCGCCGAACTTGTTACCCGTCACACGATTCGCGAGACGCGTCCGAAGCTCCGCATCCTTTTGGCTGAGGACAACGCGATCAACCGGGAACTGGTGAGGCGTCTGCTGGGGAGAGAAGGGCACACGGTCTTAGCGGTCACGACTGGCCGGGAAGCTGTTAACCTGTGGGAGAATGATGCAGAGGGTATCGACGTCGTACTGATGGATGTGGAAATGCCGGACATGGATGGCCTCCAGGCCACCGCCGTCATCCGTGCGAAGGAGAAGCTGAGCGGCAAGCACGTCCCCATCATTGCTATGACCGCCTACGCCATGAAAGGTGATCGTGAACGCTGTCTGGCGGCAGGCATGGACGGCTATGTGCCCAAGCCCATTCGACACCAAGACTTGTTTGAAACCATCCACACCCTCGTCTTGGATATCCACAGTGTTTCCCTCGACGGGCGTACTGAAAAGGACTCGGAAGAGATTGTGGATGAAGCGCTGCTGATGTCGCGCGTGGACGGCGACGTTCAATTGCTCAACGACCTCGTGGACCTTTTTTTGGAGGAGTATCCTCATCTCTTGGAAACGATCCGAGCTGCAATTGAGCAGGAAGATGTGAGGGGTGTGGAAAGAGGCGCGCATGGACTGAAAGGCTCCACTAGTAATCTGGCTGCGAGAATGGCCTCCGAAGCTGCCCGTAAGCTTGAGCGGCTCGCCCGCGAGGGAGGCTTGGTGGGCGCCGAAGACTTGCTGCGGGACCTGGAGTCCCAACTCGCCCGCTTGCAGCGGGCGTTAGTCGCCCTCCGGACGGAAGCCAAGAAATGACCCGAGGATCTGCCGCAGAGACAGGCCGGAGCGCCGACGCGGGCGGCGTGGTTCGCTCGCGGCGCGGGCGTGCCCAACGGCCCCTGTCCCGGTCGTGACGCGCACGACCTGCAGAAGGCATTGAAGTAACTTGGGAAGATCATCCTATGAGAATCCTGGTCGCTGAAGATGAGCTCACCTACCGCCATATGCTCAAGACTCTTCTTAGCAAGTGGGGTTACGAGGTCGTGGTGGCAAGTGATGGACTGCAAGCGTGGGAGGCGCTACGGAGCGAGGATCGCCCACGGCTCGCCATTCTCGACTGGATGATGCCCGGCATGGACGGGGTGGAGATTTGCCAGGCCATCCGGCACGGGAAGTCGGACCCGTACATCTATCTCCTTCTCTTGACCAGCCGGGATCAGAAACAGGACATGGTACAAGGGTTTGAGGCGGGCGCGGACGATTACCTGATCAAGCCTTTCGACCCGCATGAATTAAGGGCCCGGGTCCACGCGGGGGAACGGATCGTGGAATTGCAGGACCGCCTGATCCGCGCCCAGGAGGCGCTCCGCGAACAGGCCACCCATGATCCCCTGACGGGCCTCTTGAATCGCAGGGCATGTCTCGACTCCCTGTTGGCGGAATTGAGCCGTGGAAGTCGCACCGGGAGCCCCGTATGTATCGGCATGGCTGACATCGATCACTTCAAGAGAGTCAACGATGCGCACGGACACCTGACGGGCGATGAAGTCCTCTGTGAAGTAGCTCGCCGCATGCAAGACTCCCTGCGGCGCTATGATGCGATCGGCCGATTTGGGGGGGAGGAGTTCCTGCTGGTTCTCCCTGGGTGCAGTATGGAGGAAGGTGTGAAGCTCGCCGAGCGCATATGCAAGGTGGTCAGCGCAGAGCCTATCAAGGTCAAGAATTGGTCCTTCGCGGTATCCATCAGCCTGGGCGTGGCCGTCGCAAACCAACCGGCTCCCGGAGACATGGAAGCATTGCTGGGATCGGCGGACGCCGCCCTTTATCGGGCCAAAGAAGCAGGGCGCAATCGCGTGGAATTCTCGACTCAGCTTCGCAGGTCCTCCCCGGAAGTCGAGTGAATCGAAGCGAATCTACCTCTCTAACCGCCAGTTGAAGGGTCTTCCGAACATGCCATCCTGGGCCCTGGGGGGTAATTTTGAGCGGGAATGGCCGTTTTCGGCTATGAACGTGCGGTTGCCAGCCACGAGCAGGTCCTCAACCAACTGTTGGAAGGTTTGCCGGGCTTCGCGGCAGGACCCCGCTCCAGCGCGAATCCGAAATGCCGGGAAGCGCATCTATTATTACGTATACGAGCAAACAGGTACTCCCAGTGGTGGGCTTGGGGACACCTCATAGCGGGCGCAGTTTGCGCCTGTCGGGGTCACAGCGCCTGCTACGACGAACGGACCGAAATCCTCTCCAGGAGAATCCCCATGGCAAAGATGAAGGCAGCGCAAGTTAGCAAACCCGGAGCACCCCTTGAACTGGTCGAGCGCGATGCGCCTGCACCAGGGCGGGGGCAGGTACGCATTCGAGTCCAGGCTTGTGGCATCTGCCACAGCGACGTGTTCACGAAGGAGGGTTTCTGGCCGGGCATCCAATACCCGCGTGTCCCGGGCCACGAGATTGCGGGAGTCATTGACGAAGTCGGCCCCGGGGTCACGGCTTGGGCTAAGGGCCAGCGGGTCGGAGTGGGATGGTTCGGCGGCCATTGCGGTCAATGCCCAGCCTGCCGCCGCGGTGACTTCATCAACTGCGCATTCCTGCAGATCCCCGGCATCAGCTACGACGGCGGCTATGAGGAGTATATGTTGGCTCCCGCCGATGCCGTGGCGCTCGTGCCCACCAGCCTATCGCCGGAGGAAACCGCACCGCTGCTCTGCGCCGGCATCACCACGTTCAACGCGCTGCGGCATAGTGGCGCGGGGCCCGGAGACCTGGTAGCTGTACAAGGAGTCGGAGGTCTCGGACACCTGGGTATCCAGTTCGCGAACAAGTTTGGATACCGGGTGGCAGCCGTCAGCCGGGGAAACGAGAACGCCGACTTGGCGCGCAAGCTCGGCGCGCATTATTACATTGATAGTCAAGCGTCCAATGCTGCGGAAGAACTCCAGAAGTTGGGTGGCGCGCGGGTCATCCTGGCTACTGCGCCCAGCGGCAAGGCCATGACGCCGCTCTTCGATGGCTTGGGAACGAACGGCAAGATGGTGGTGATCGGCGCCAGCCCCGAGCCCATCCAGGTGACGCCCCTTCAATTGATCGGCGGGCGCAAGAGCCTGCAGGGCTGGCCCGCCGGCACCTCGAGCGATTCCGAAGACACACTCAATTTCGCCGTCTCCAGCGGCGTACGGCCTATGATTGAAAAATATCCGCTGGAACGCGCCAACGAGGCCTACGAAAGGATGATAAGCGGGAAGGCGAAGTATCGCGTGGTTCTGACCATATCCGTGTGAGGCCGTCGCCCGCGCTTCCCCTCGGAGATTACCTCAAGACTCGGCGCCGCCCGCTGTCGCGCCGCTCTGCGATCCTCAGACCGCGCGCAAATCGAATCCGGGGCGGCGTAGACTGGCCGCTTGTTAGTCCCGCCGCGTCCTTGTGGCTGAAATAGCAGATCGAGGCATTGATCACGCTCAACGGACATTGTTGACTATCGGCGGTCTGAACACAAACGCGAGAACAATCTTGGATTGGATGGGCCTGCCGTTGAAAGTGGCGGGCATGAACCGCCAGTCTCCCACCACGGCCGTGGTCTCCTCGGTTAGAGGGGGAAGGTCGCGAAGCACCCGTACCTTCTCCGCCTCTCCCTTTTCATCCAGGCTGACCTCCAAAGTGACGCTCCCGGCAACGAACGTGTCATATGGATACTTTGGGAACGCGGCACGGGTCACTTCTGCCGGTTGGAGATCTGCCTGAATTGCTGCCTCGGTCTGGGGGATCAGCGCAGGAAGGGCTAGCGGCATTCCTGAAGTAATAGTTGTGCCCGCCAACGGCGCCGGATGGAAAGAAACCGCCACCGGCATTCGCGAAGCAATAGCTTTGCCCGCCAACGTCGCCGGGGAGAATTTCCAGTCTTCTACAGCCTGGACCGCCAGTTGAGTAAGGCAGGCAAGATCCCGGCGGACCTCAACCTCCTGAACTTCTCCCGTTTCAGTGATAACGGCGTCCAACACCACGGTCCCATCCGCGGCGCAAGAGAATGGAACCGGAATGTCAGTGACAGAAAGAGTTTCTGCCGGCTGGACAGGAGGTTTTACTCTTGATGTCACGGTCTGCGCCGTGAGCGCCTGAGCACTCCCAAGAACCATTATGGCAAGGAGCATTCTCCGCATGGTAGAACCCTCCTCAGCATACTCAAGCTCTGTCGTGACGAGCCAAGTCAATCCATGATTCTCTGTGGCACGCCATTATGGACCAAACACCAACAGCGTAAACGAGCCCGGCATCATCGACGGGCGCGGATGCGGGTGGTCGGCGGTGGCCGCCGGGGTCGGGCCGAACTCCGCAGTCACCAGAAAAACATTATGAGTCTTTGTGTCCAGGGCCATGGTCCGCGCCCCTCGCTGGGTGGGAACACTTGCTACTCCCGTGAACTTCTCCGGCGAGTCTTCGTGCACGACGGTCAGGGTCCCCTCCCCGTTGGAGCTGAAGGCGAGTTGTGTGCCCGGGTCGAAGCCGTTGGCGTCCACCCCGTCACCAATGGCGGGCGTGGCGATCACCTTGCCGGTGTCCGCATCCACCACGGCCATCATTTTGTTGTGGCAGCCCGCGAACAGCCGACGATGCTCCGGGTCGATGGCCAAGCCGGAGGGGTCTTCACAGGGTGCGAGCGGCCAGCGCGCGGCGATAGTGAGGCTCTTTCCATCAATCTCTAAGAGTTCACTCTTGTCTTCCAGGTTGTTGTAGATGTGGCCTTGTCCGTCGGTGGCTGCGAACTCCGGTCTTCCGCCCAGCGTGACCGTTCCCGCGGGTGTTCCCGTGGCAGCATCAATGGCGGTGGAATTGCCGCCGTGGCCATTGAACGTGAAAACGCGTTTCGAAGCCGGGTCGTAGATAATGGCGTCCGGCCCTTCCCCGGTAGGCGCGGTCCCCAGGACCTTCAGCGTCTGAAGGTCGAAAATCGTAACGGTGTTCGTGCGGCCGTTGCTAGTAAAGCCACGCCCGAACTCAGGCGCCAGGGCGATGCCGTGGACTCCCTCCGTGCCGGGAATGTCCCCGACTACGGTGTAGTTGTCCGCATCCACCACCATCACGTGCGTGCCCCGCGAGATGTAGACGCGGCGCGCCGCGCTGTCGCAGATGAGATAGTCCCAAAATCCTTCTCCGCCCAGTACGACTTTCTTGAGCAAATGGTAGTTGGATGCCGGCGCTGCGGCCGTTCGCGAGGGAATTGTAGCGACGACCAGCGCTGCGACCATGAGCACGTGCACTATCATCGCGACGGACAGTTTTGCCCCGCGCCCGTTCATGCGTGTCGTCATGATTCCTCCTCTGGAGAATAGTAGGTCTAACGATTCGACGAAGCCGACCATTAGGAGGTTACCGGCTTGCCTATAAACAATTCTTCAAGCTCTCTCAGCCCTTCGCTATTATGCCAGAATCCAGCCGATCGGTGGCGGTTCGGAAGCCGTGACGCCAAGAAGGGCGTGATTTTCACGGCCGCCCGGCGTACCATGACCATTCCCGGCCGACCCAACGACACTCGTTCTCAACATTCTCGCGGACCGGACCAAGGGGATAACCGATGGCGATCGACTTGAATCTGGAACACCTGCCTCCTCCTCCCCGCAAGAAAGACTACCGCATCGGGGCGGTGGGGGCGGGCTTCATCATGCGGGACATCCAACTTGTCGCCTACCGAAATGCTGGCTTCCAGGTAGTGGCGATTGCTTCGGCCGATCCCGCGGAGGCGCGCGCGACCGCGCAGCTGCGAGGTGTTCCGAAGGTATACGACACGGCGCGGGAACTTCTGGCGGACGACTCGATTGAAGTGCTGGACATCGCGGTGCCGCCCGACGTGCAGCCGGGGATCGTGCGCGCGGCGCTCGAGCACCGGAACATTCGAGGCATCCTGGCCCAGAAACCCCTGGCGAGGAATTTCCGGCAGGCGCAGGAAGTGGTCTTGGCGTGCGAGCGCGCGGGGGTGCGCCTCGCGGTGAACCAGAACATGCGCTACGACCAGTCGATCCGCGCGCTCGCGTCCGTGCTGCGGCGGGGGTATCTGGGTGAGCCCGTGCTTGCCACTATCGACATGCGCGCCATCCCTCACTGGCAACCCTGGGCGCGGGATTACAATCAGGTGACACTGCTCTTCATGAGCATCCATCACCTGGATAGTTTCCGTTTTCTTTTCGGTGATCCGGAGAGTGTGTATGCGAGCGCGCGGTCTGACCCGCGCACCACTTTCCCGCACCGGGATGGAGTGGTACTTTACATCATGGAGTACCCCAATGGCCTGCGCGCGGCGGCCTGGGACGACGTTTGGACCGGCCCCGCGCGCGAAGGTGCGGCGGACGATATCTACATCAGATGGCGGGTGGAGGGAACCGCCGGTATAGCGCGCGGCACCATCGGTTGGCCGGGCTATCCCGCGCGAGTTCCCAGCACCATCGACTTCACCACCCTCGAGCAGCCCGGGTGTTGGATCTCGCCGCGCTGGCCCCAGGTGTGGTTCCCCGACGCATTTGCGGGCACCATGGGAGAGCTCTTGAGTTCGCTCGCCGAAGGCAGAGAATCTGTAATCAGCGGGCGCGATAATCTGAATACGATCGCTCTGGTGGAAGCGTGTTATCGCTCGCTCGCCGAGCACCGGCCGGTGCGGCCGGCGGAGATCAAGGAGACACAGGCATGAAACTCGGACTCATCAATTCCGCCTGGCTGGGTTCCCCCGTGGGCACGGCGGAAGGCATTCGCAGGACCCGGGAAATCGGCTTTGACACGATCGATATCCAAGCCGATCCCCTCGAGATCGACATCAAAGAACGGCGGCTCATCAAGGACACCTGCCGCGAAGTGGGCCTGCCGGTCATCAGCGTGTGCTGCTGCGCGCTGGGCATTGCGGATTTCAATCGGGCGGTGCGCGAATTCCACCTGGAACGCGCCAAGGCGCATCTGGATTTTGTTTATGAGCTCGCCGGCCGTAACCTTCTGCTGGTGCTGGGCGAATACATCTGGCAGCAGGAGGTGATCGCCCCCCAGGAGCAGTGGAGATGGGCCGTGGAAGCAGTGCGCGAGCTGGGTGACTACGCCGCCGGATTGGGCCTCGAAATCGCCATCGAGCTCGAACCGTTCCACCTTTCCTTCGTCAATACTCTCCCCAAGATGGTGGATTTCCTGAATGCGGCGGACCATCCCGCCGTGCGCGCCAATCTGGACATCTCGCATCTGGCTCTTGCCCACACGCCCGCCGAAGACATCCCCAAACTCCAGGGAAAGATCGCCCACGTGCACTTCTCGGATTGTGATGGCGCGAAGCACGGCGATCTTCCGCCCGGACGCGGCGTGGTGAATTTCCGGCCTTACCTTGCGCAACTGAAAAAGCTGGGAGTCGGCGGGGCCATCAGCATCGAGCTGGAGTATTCGCCCAACCCCGAGAAGATCGTCGAGTGGGTCACCGAGGCCTATGGTGAGACCAACAAGCTGATGCAGGAGATCGGCCTCCGCACGTAGCCTGCGGCCGCGGCGGACCTTGGACGGTCATCGCATCGGCAGGTGGGTTCGTGTTAAAGTTGCTCGGGGTAAACACACGCGACATGGCTGAACGGCGTAGTTTCACATGGATGGACCTGCTCTGGCTGGTATCTCTGGCCGTCCTCGCGGCGTTGCCGCCGCGCCAGGAAATTGTCAAACAGCTCACTCTACTCGCACTCGGGGTGTTCCAAATCTTTGAGCACCGTTTGCTCGACTTGATTCCCAAGCGCGGGCGCATTTACAGCGTCATCCTGAAAATCCTGCTCGCGTCGCTGCTGGTGGACTACACGGGTGGGATCAACAGCAGCTATTACCTGATCTATTTCGTGCCGGTCGTCACAGCGGCCATGTACTTTGATCTCGGGGCCACACTGGCGTGGACGGCGCTGACTTCGGCGGCTTACTGCTCCTTCGTGATATGGGAGCTCCCCAACTTCGAACTGACTGCGGACGACCAGGCGGAGCTGGCCATCCGGAATCTCTTCCTCTTCGTTGCCGCTATCGTGGTGAATCGGTTCGTGACCGAGAATCGACAGCAGGCGACGCGTTATCGGGAGCTCGCCGAGACATTGGCAGAGACGAACCGGCGCCTGGAGCGGGCGCAGGAGGAGGCGCGGCGCTCCGAGCGGCTGGCGGCGCTCGGCCAACTTTCGGCAGGCCTCGCGCACGAGTTGCGGAATCCGCTGGCTGTGATCAAGGGTTCGGCGGAAACGATGGCGCGGAAACTTGCGGTCGCCGACCCCCTCACGACCGAGCTGGCGGGATACATTTCCAGCGAAGTGAACCGCATGAACGCCATTGTGACGCGCTTCCTCGATTTCGCCAGACCGCTCAAACTGGAGCGCCAGGCGGTCGAGATTCCGCCCTTGATCGGGCGGGCGCTGAAGGCAGCACACGACCGCTGGCCAGACGCCCAGGTGGAAGTGGAGCGGCAATTCGCGGCGGACCTGCGGGCAGTCTCTGTGGACCGCGACCTGACCGAGCAGGTGTTCACGAATCTGGCGCTCAACGCCTACGAGGCCATGGCACCCGCCGGCGGCAAGCTGCGCGTGGCCGCGTCACCCGCTTCATCGGACGGGCGGCGCGGCGTCGAGATCGTTTTCGAAGACACCGGCCCAGGCGTTCCCGTCGAGCTGCGCGAGCAGATTTTCAATCCTTTCTTCACCACCAAGGAAAGTGGCGTGGGGCTGGGTCTGTCCCTCGTTTCCAAGATTGTGGATGATCACCGAGGGTGGATTCGTCTCGTCAGCGCGCCTGGACAGGGTGCGTGCTTCCGTGTCTTCCTGCCAGACGGCGAACCCCCGGATGCAGCATCGTGAAGAGGCGTTCACTGGGCGCCAGAGCGTGAAGTCGTGATCATGGCGGCTATTTCGGCGGGAAAGCTGCGCCGCCGTGCGGCGAATACTGGGTCAACGCGGCGTCCAGCGCATGGGCTGCGGGAGGCACGGCCACCTTACCTGTGAAGAGAATATCCTTGGGATCGAGGCGGCGGCCGTAAAGCCTCGCGTTCGCGTCGTCATCCTGCTTCACCACTTGGCCATCGAGTGAGATACCGGCAAAGGCGCCGCGCGAGCGCGAATAAGTAAGAATCTCCGAGCGGAGTTGCAGGTCCGTGGCGCCCTCCGCCGTGCGGCCCACGGGCCCTCCGGCCACAGAAGCGTCCGCACCCAGCTTGACTTTGCTCTGCAGGAGTTTTCCCGCCCCCCGACCGTTCATGACCAACAGCACAAAGTCTGTGGCTTGGCCGCCAATCTGGAAACCGAAGTTGGCGCCGCCCACGGTGAACATGGAAGGCGCGCCCCAGGGGCCGTCCCCCCCGCGCCGGCACACCAGCACGCCGCGACCGAAGCTGGCGCCGACCATGAAAGCGCCCTTCAGCTCCGAAGGGACGATGCCCACACAGACCGACTTGTTGAGCAGGTCCTGCGGGATCCCCTTGTCGGGAGTCCCCATTATTTCGTTAATGACTTCCGCCGAATTATCCAGCCGCTCCGCTTCCTTATCCGCTGCCTGCCCGACCCTGACAGCCCCGCACAATACGAGCGAGAGACATGCCACCAGCCAACATCGCATCGGCAACTCCTAATGGGAGATTTCCGGCTGCGCACACTCGCAGCCCACGGTATTCGAATGCCAGCTCTTGAACGCGTTCCGAAATAATATTGTGCCACATTCTGAAAGTGTGGGGAGAGAAAGATTGGGCCGCATGGTCGCGGCCGGAACTCGCTCCGGCCGAACCCAAGCCCAATCCCCGTGTGCCGGGAACACGCCGGGGGCAGCCCTTTTGCCCACCCGGCTTGACACCGCGTTCCGGCAAACGCATAATCGCGGCCAAAGAAAATGCGCGGGCCGAAACTCGAACCGTTCCGCGCGGATCTTGAGGGCCAACTTCGGTTCGACCCAGCCGCTGGGGGCGATCCGCGCCGTGAGGGTAGGGGCCCATGAAGGGAGAGCCTCGGTTGCCGTACCAGCCCCCGACGTCGCCGCCCATCTTCACCTACCTCAATAATCGGACTCCCCTGCGTTACCACGAGCATGTGGCCATTCTCCATCGCGGCCAGGCCGGGGCGGTTCGCTGGGCGGGGTTCGTCAGTGAAGGGTTGCGCTTGGGCAACTGGTGTTGCTACCTGGCGCCGGCCTTCCTGCACGCCGACATGCTCACCCGGCTGCGCGAATTCGGCGTGGATGTGGAGCACCATCTGGGCGACCAAACTCTGCAATTACGGCAGGAGATGGCAGATCCAAGCCGCCTGCGGGATTGGGCGCAGAGTTTATTTAAGGAAGCCGAAATCGCGCATGCGCCGGCCGTCCGCTGGCTGGAAGAGGGAATCCGGCCGGAACGCGCCGGCATCCCAGTGCCGCAGTTTTTCGAGTTTCACGCGCACTTGAACTACCTCGTGAAACATCATCCCAGTGTGGCCCTGTGCCAGTACGATGTAGAGAACCTCGAGATCTCTCACCTGTTCTCTGCCATTGCTGTGCACCGCCACCTTCTGGTTGAAAGCACGCTGGTTCGCGACAACCCGTTCTACATTCCGGCGGAGAAATTCCTGCCCCTGAATCTTGCGGATCGCGAGCATGACCTTCGGGAACTCTTCCGGGAGGTCGGGTGCAACGTGGAACGATTGCTCTCCACCCTGGCGGGCTACGGCCATTTGCAACGGCCGGCGGCGGGTTCCTAAAACGATGCTGTCCTTTCACCAACGGCTTGCCACGGGATTATGCGCGGTCGTCGCCGGGGCGTTGATTTGGGCCGGAGCTGCTTGGGGGCCGCGGCCCGTACCGCAGCTCTCTGTGCCTCCCGCCCCGGTACGTTTTGAAGGGGCCAATGCGGTTGAGTACACCCGCGTCGTGGCGGAAGAGTTTCCCGACCGCGTCACCGGCACTCCTCCCGCGCGGCGTGCCGCGGAATATCTGCGCGCCGAATTCCGCAAGCTGGGCTATGAGGTGAGCAGCCCGACCTTTTCCATGTGGCTGCGCGGCGAGCGGGTGCAAGGCGAGAACGTGGTGGCGTGGCTGGCAGGCGAATCCCCGCAAAGCGTGGCCGTCCTGGCGCATTATGACGGCCAGTTGACTTCTCGCGAGGCTGCGGAAGACAACGCCTCCGGCGTTGGCGTGCTGCTGGAGCTGGCGCGCGTGCTGCGCCAGGGCCCTCGCCATCGCGGCCTGATACTCGTTGCCGACGACGCGGAAGAATGGGGCATGATCGGGGCGCGGGAGCTAACCGGCCTCCTGAAAACCCGCCAGACCGTAGCCGTCATCTCCCTGGATTACCTTACGGCCGGACCCGCTCCCTGGCTCGAAATGAGTTGCATGGGGCAATTCGGCGGCTACACGCCGCTCTGGCTGCGGCAGCTCCTGGTGGCCTCGGGCCGCGCCCAGGGCGCCCGCATCGAACAGGTGACCGGTCGAGGGGAATGGATCGAGCGCGCCGTGGAAGTCTCCTCCCAGGATCAGGGGCCGCTGCTGCGCAGCGGTATTCCCGCTTTGAACCTGGCAACGCACTCTCTCGATATTGAGGCCGAACGCGCCCGCTACCACAGCCCCGAGGACGTCTTCCGCAATTTCGATCCGGCGGCGTTTCAATTGCTCGGCTCGACGGTGGAGCAAGCCGTCACCGCTCTCAACGCGTTTTCCCCTCCCGCCCCAGGAACCACCGGCGACTTCCAGACCAGTCCGGACCGCTACCTGCCCAGTGCCCTCATGGGCGGGCTGCAAATGCTTGGGCTCCTGCCCATCGTCCTCGCGGCCTTCTTTGTCGCGCGCAACTTCGCCGCCGAGAATATCGAACTGCGCGGCTGGCGATTCCTGGTGCCGGGAAGTTGGGTCATACCTCTTTGCCTCGCGGTGCTGCTGCTCTATGCACTGACGGGGTTGAATATTCTGCCCCGCTTCGAGTTGTACCCAGCTACGCCCAAGGACCCCTTCCTCTATCACCTGCCGATTGCCCTGATCGCGGGGTTGGCCATCGTAACTGGCGCGGGGTTTGTGGAACTTCGCAAGCTCCTTGCCCGCGTGGAGGTCCCCCCCACGCCGTTCGGGGTGAGGAAGCGCATCCTCTTCCTCTGGGTCGCTATCGTGGCGCTCCTAGCCTTTCTGGACAACCCCTATGCCATGGGGCTTTTCTTGGGCGGCTTCGCCTATGCCACTCTACTCCTCCAGCCGCCCCGCGGCGCGGCGTCGAGAGCCATAAACGCCGCGCTCCTCATTGCCGCGGCCACGCCGTTCGCGGCGCTGCTCTATTCCTTTGGTAAGGAGCTTTTCCTCGGCTGGCGCATCACCTGGTACCTCGTGCTGCAAGCCGCGTACGGGGTTTGGTCGCCCTTAGCCGTAGCGCTGTTTCTCCTGGCTGTGGTGCTCGGCGTCCAGTTGTTCTGGATTTCTGTCGTGCAGCGGGATCAGCACGTGGCGAAGCGCCCAGCGTGAGCAGTCGGGCCACGCGCGGGGAAGTCCGCGCTGCCTGCGCCGGCACTTTTCTACACGCCATTCCCAGTCAATTTGATAAGATGATGGATTACTTCAGAGCAAAGATTATGGACTATGACCAGCTAGGAAGTTTTCTGGAGGTGGCGAAGCTACAGAGCTTTTCCCGCGCCGCCGAGAAGATGTTCCGCACGCAGCCTGCGATTAGTGCGCAGGTACGGCTCCTGGAGCAGGAATGCGGAGAGAAGCTATTTGACCGGAGCGGGAAGAAAGTCTTGCTGACACCCGCCGGCGAGATTCTGCGCCGCTATGCGGAAAAGCTGCTGGCGCTGCAAAAGGAGGCTGTCCAGGCGATTGCCGAGTTGAACCAGACGCCGCGGGGCAAGCTGTACATCGGCGCTAACGAAGCGACGTGCCTCTACGTCCTGCCCCAGACGTTTGCCCGTTTCAAGCAGCTTTACCCGTTAGTCCAGATCAGCATCTACCGCAATTTTAGCCACAAGATTCTGCAGAAGGTACAGGAAGGCGCCGTCGACCTCGGCATTGTCACGCTGCCTTTGACCTCCCACAACCTGGAAGTGATTTCGGTGTTCCGCGACGAAGTCCAGGTGGTGGTCCCCAAGACTCACCCGCTGGCCAAGAACAAGAGCGTGACCGTAGAGCAATTTGCCCAGCATCCGCTCATCCTGCCCAAGACGGGCCACACGCGTGTGGTCATTGACCGCCTGCTGCACGCCTATCGCTATAGTCTGCAGATTTCCATGGAATTGGCCAGCGTTGAAACCATCAAGAAATTTGTAGGGGCCGGCCTGGGAATTTCCCTGATCAGCCGGACCTATGTCCAGCCGGAAGTCAGGGCGGGCGTGCTGAAGTTGATTCCCCTTGAGGGCCAGAAACTCTACCGCGAGTTGGGTCTGGTCTATCGCCGCGACCGCTATTTGTCGCTTCCCACCAAGGTTTTTATTGAAGTTGTTCGCGAGTCAACCCAGACCGCCAACTCCGGCGTTTCCTCTACGGCGAAGAATCCGACGACGACTCGCTAGCGTGCTCTAACATCCAGTTCTTGAGAATTGTAGGGGTACGGCTTGCCGTACCCTCTTGGCTCGGTGGCGCGATAAAAAATGAACGGGGTACGGCAAGCCGCACCCCTACAACCAAGGCGAACCGGAGCGCTCTCCGATATGCTAAACCCAGCCTGGCGAACGTCCGCCCCCAGGGGTTAAAACGATGGTGAAAGAAAGCCCGATTCCGAGTAAGAGCAAGCGGCCGCTTATCGTGATGAAATTTGGCGGGACCTCTGTGGGCAGCGCGGAGCGGATGAAGAACGTGGCGGAGATTGTGGCCGAGCATGCGCAACGCGCCGAAGTGGCCGTGGTAGTTTCCGCCATGGGGGGCGTTACGGACATGCTTATCCGAGCCGCCACCGAAGCCAGCCAGGGCGACCGCGAGCAATGGAAGAATGTGCGCCGGGAACTCGCTCACCGGCACCGCGAGGTCGCCGATCAAATCCTGAGGGCCGCCGAGCAGGCCACCGTTCTGCCCCGGCTGGCCGATGCCGTGACGGATTTCGAGAATCTGTGTTCAGGGTTCTCGCTGGTGCGCGAGGTGACGCCGCGGGCCATGGACACGCTCTCCAGCCTCGGCGAAGTGATGTCAGCGCAACTGGTGGCGGCCGTCCTCCGGTCGCGCGGCACTCCCGCGGAAGCTGTGGACTCGACCGAGTTGATCGTGACCGACGACAACTTCGGCAACGCCACGCCGCTCTTCGAGGAAACCCATGCCCAGACTCGCCAACGGCTGGCGGGCTTGCGACGACGCGGCGTGGTGCCGGTGATCACCGGGTTCCGGGGCGCCACGCGGCAGGGCGTCTGCACCACGCTCGGTCGCGGCGGATCGGATTACAGTGGGACGATCCTGGGTGGGGCGCTGGACGCCGACGAAGTGTGGATCTGGACAGATGTCGATGGCGTCATGACCGCCGACCCTCGGCTTGTCCCGGGCGCGCGCATCCTTCCGGAGATATCCTATCGCGAGGCCATCGAGCTATCCTTCTTCGGCGCCAAGGTCCTTCACCACAAGACGATCCAACCCGTCATGAAAAAGAGAATCCCGGTCTGGATCAAGAACAGCTTCAACCCCGTATGTCCGGGAACCCGCATCGTTCCCTCCGCCACCAGCGGCCAAGGAGGCGTGAAGGCCATCACCTCCGTCAGTAAAGCTGCTATCGTCACCCTCAGCGGCAAGGACGCGTTCAGCTTCCCCCGCCTGGCAGCCAAGGCTTTCACTGCGCTTAGCCTGGAGGATATCCCCACCCTGATGGTCACGCAGTCGTCGGCGGATAACGTGCTGTGCTTCGCCATCCATGAGGCGGACGTGCGCCGCGTGAAAGCTCAGCTCGAAAAGACCTTCGAACTGGAATTGCTGCACGATTACATGGTGGCGATCGAGGTCATGCCCCACGTGGCCATTGTCGTGGCCATCGGTGAAAACATGAAGGGCACTCCGGGTATCGCCGGCCGCGCCTTCGGCGCCTTGGGACGGCATGGCGTCAGCGTCATCGCCATTGCGCAGGGTTCTTCCGAACTGAGTATTTCATTTGCAGTCAAGTCTGCAGACGTAAAAGAATCCGTAAAGGTAATTCATGAGGAGTTTAAGCTCTGAGCGATCCGCGGGAGCGCCGTTCGATGAGCGGCGGCCCTGGACCAAGCGTGTCCAAATTGCGTTCCATGGCGGGCGGTGACCAGCGGCTCTGCCGCCTGCTGCGCGGAAAGGCTGCGCCTTTCCGTGGCCCTGCTGCCCTAACCAACTTCCTCTGCGCAGAGCGAGAGGCATGATGCGGGCCTGGCCGGAAAGCCAGAGGCTTTCCGCACAGCAGGCGGCAGAGACGCTTTGATTACTCGAAGAGTTCGCTAATTTGGACAGCGGTGGCCCTGAACCGGCGCTGCCCAAGCGGAGGCATTGGACGCTCAGCCGTCCTCCGAAAAATTCCATGTCTTCTGCCTATCTCCAGTGCATTGAAGCGGCTTGTGGGCGCCGGCAAGACCCCGGGAGGGACACGCACGCTTGTGTGTTCTGCGGCGGCCTGCTGGACGTGAAATATGAATTCGACCACTTCGACCCTGAGCAACTCCGCCACACCTGGCACCAGCGCCGCTTAAGCGGCGAGCCGATCGACCGCAGCGGCGTGTGGCGATTCCGCGAATTGATCCCGTTTGTAGAGCCCCGGGCGCGCCTCATTTCGCTCTCCGAAGGCTCCACGCCGCTCGTGGGGACCCGGCGCGCCGGATGGTGGGCCGGCCCGGTGCATTTGACCATCAAACACCAGGGCAACAATCCTACCGGCTCCTTCAAGGATCTGGGCATGACGGCCTGCATCACGCGCGCCGAGCAGCGCGGGATTCGCATGGTGGCCTGTGCTTCCACCGGCAACACTTCATCATCGATGGCTGCTTACGCGGCGCGCGCCGGCATGAAGGCGCTGCTGTTTGTGCCCTATCGGCAGATCTCCGCCGCCAAGCTCGCCCAGGCGCTCGACTTCGGCGCCCTGGTGGTTGAAGTTGGAGACAATTTCGACGAGGCCTTCCGCCTGCTGCGCGATATTGCTCCGGAGTTGGGGTTGTATCTCGTGAATTCCATCAACCCTTTCCGGATTGAAGGTCAGAAGACTATCGTGGCGGAGATGCTGGAGCAGCGCGCTTGGCGGCCGCCCGATTATATTATCGTTCCAGGCGGCAACCTGGGAAATTCCTCCGCCATCGGCAAAGGACTGCGGGAGCTCAAGGACTTGGGTTTCATCGAAAAGGTGCCGCATGTCGTCGTGATCCAGGCGGAAGGCGCCAGCCCGTTTTACGAGACTGTGCGAACCGGTTCGCCCGAGCTGCTCGCGGTCGATAATCCCTCGACTGAGGCAACGGCGATTCGCATCGGTCATCCGGCCAATTGGAAGAAGGCGCGGCGGGTGCTGGAGTGGACGGCAGGATTATGCGAGTGCGTCACGGATGCGGAAATCTTCGCCGCCAAGGCGGTCCTGGCCGAGGATGGCGTGGGTTGCGAGCCGGCTTCGGCCGCCACCGTGGCGGGCGTGCGCAAGCTGGTGCGGGCAGGGAAGATCGAAAAACACGCGGACATTGTCTGCGTCCTGACCGGCAATCAGCTTAAAGACACCGAATACATCATGCGCCATCACGCGGAGAAGCAGGAAGGCCGGCAGCGGCTGCTGGTTGAGCCCAATCTCGAGGCGCTGCGCCGGGCGCTGGAACAAGCTTTGTCATCGCCGGTCGGGTAGTGGGTCAGCTTGTTATAGCGGCGCGCTATGAGCGTCGGAATCTATGGAGTCAGAAGCCGGCGGTCATAGACCAGGCCGGTCCAAATTACGCTCGATCCGGCGGAGCCGCGTCGAATCCCGGAAGCTTTCGCCAGGGCAACTTCAAGCGAGCCAAACATGAATGAGCAGTTGCGCCAGGAAGTGCGATTCCTGACCACGCGGCTGGGCGCGATCGTCAGAGAACGGTCTGGGCCCCACGTGTTCGCGGCGATCGAAGTCTTGCGCAAAGTCGCAAAACAACTTCGTCAGAGCCCCCATCCTGAACTATTGAAGACCAAGGAGCGCGCCGTCCGGCAGCTCACCGTAGGAGATGCCGCGGAGGTCGCGCACGCCTTCAGTCTGTTCTTCCACCTCGTTAATCTCTGCGAGGAACGCGAACGCATCCGCCGCTTGCGCGCGCACCAACGACAGGAACTGGGCGCCCCCATGTCGCTCCGCCACACTTTCCAGGAGCTGCGGCGGCAAGGCGTGCCCGCCTCGGCTGTCCAGAAGCTGCTCAACTCCATGCACATTGAAGCGGTCCTGACGGCGCACCCCACCGAAGCCAAACGCCGGAGTGTGCTGAACCACATCCTGCGTCTGGGGCAAACCCTTGATGCCGCCGCCGGTGAGTTGAACCCGGATACTCAACCGGATATTGACTCGTGGATTGAAGCATTATGGCTCACGGACGAGGTTCGCGAGGGCATCGTCACACCGCAGATGGAAAGTGAGAACGCCCGCTTCTTTCTGGAACGAACCATTTACGATTTGGCAGGCAGCTTCTGGGACAAGTTTTGGGCGGAACTGGCGCGTGGCTACCCGGGCCTCGCCAAGCCCGCTCCCTTTTTGAGCTTCGGCTCCTGGGTGGGCACCGATCGGGATGGCAATCCTTTCGTTACACCCGCGACAAGTCTGGATGCTGCTGAGCAGGTCCGGCAGAGTATCCTCCGCTACTACCGTGAGGCGTGCCGTAGCCTACTGAGCCTGGCCTCTTTCCCTTGCCGCAAGCTCCGCTTCGAACCCATCCTGCGCCGCGAAATTCGTCGCGACATGCGCCGTTTTCCCGCCACGCGGGCCTTTCAAGCCCTCGACGAACCGAGCGAACTCTATCGGCGGAAGCTGCGCATCATGATCTGGAGACTGGAGCGCACCGCCGAACGGAGGCGCGGTTCCTATGCCGCGCCACAGGAGTTCACACGTGACCTCCAGGCGCTGGAGCGGTTACTTGCAGCGCATCCCAGCCCGCGGATTGCGCGGCTGGGCCCGGGCCGGCTGGGCGTGGCCTCCCGGGTTTTCGGATTTCACGGCGCCAGTCTCGATTTCCGCACCCACGCCTGCGCTACTCGCGCCGCGGTTGATGAGCTCCTCGGCAAAGTTCACTTGCCCGCCCGGCCTCGCGAAGCACGCCTGCGCTCGATCCAGCAACTGCTCTTTCGCTCCGCCGTGCCTCCCTCTTTCTCGGCAGGCACGCAGCGCGTGCTAGAAGAATTTCGCGCCCTGCGCGAGATCCAGACGCGTAACGGAGAAGCCGCGGCGCACCGCTATGTTCTGAGCATGACGTCCAGCGCGGCGGATGTCTGGGACGTGCTGCTTCTGGCTCGGCAGGCGGGCCTTGTCCGGGCGAGGGGCCGCCGTCTATTATCCACCCTCGATGCCATCCCTCTCTTCGAGACTCTCGACGATCTTGAGGCCGCCCCGCGGATTATGGAGGAGCTGTTCTCGAGTCCTCTCTACCGTCGCCTGCTGCGCGCGCGCCGGAACTTTCAGGAAGTGATGCTGGGCTATTCGGATTCCGTCAAAGACGGCGGCTACGTGGCTGCCAACTGGGCGCTTTTCCACGCCCAGAAGCGCCTGGCCCAGGTGGCGCAGGAATACGGTATCCGCCTCTCGCTTTTTCATGGTAAGGGGGGGACCATTGACCGCGGCGGCGGCCAATCCCATCGCAGCATACAAGCTCAGCCCTTCGCCGCGCCGGGAGGAAGGCTGCGGATCACGGAACAGGGCGAGGTGGTCTCCCTCAAATACTCGAACCCGGCTATCGCGGAGAGGAACCTCGAGCAGTTGGTGACTTCGGTGCTCGACGCCCACCTGCTCCACTTCCGCCGAATCGAAACTCGAAAGATCCCCGCCTGGGAGGGCTATGCGACAGAGCTCGCCGCCAGCAGTCGCGACTTCTACCGGCAACTCGTTTACGAAACGCCCGGTTTTGCTGACTACTTCCGGCAGGCCACGCCGATCGATCTGATTGAGCGCATCCGCCTGGGCTCCCGCCCCAGCCGCCGTTTGGGAGGGCGCGACCTGCGTGACCTGCGGGCCATTCCGTGGGTCTTCGCCTGGACCCAGTCCCGGCACCTGCTTCCCGCCTGGTTCGGACTGGGCCACGCGCTGGAGAAGTTCCAGCTCGACCACGCACCCCACGGCCGGGACCTGCTGCGCGGCATGTACGAGGGCTGGCCCTTCTTCACCAACCTGATCAATAACGCGGAGCTTTCTCTGGCCAAGACGGATCTCTATATCGCCAGTCTCTACGCTGCGCTGGTGCGGCCGCGCCGCCTCGGTCGAACCATTTTCCGGCAGGTGCAGGAGGAGTATGAGCGCAGTGTTCGCGGGGTCCAGGAGGTCTCGGGTTCCTCCGCGCTGCTCGCCAGCCAGCCCGTCCTGGCCGAGTCCATTCGTCTCCGCAATCCCTACGTTGATCCCCTCAACTTCCTGCAAACCCGGTTCCTTGAACGCTGGCGCCGCGAGCACGGTAGAAAGCAACTTCGGGAGTCAGAAGCCAGGAGTCGGGAGCCGGGGGCCCGAAAGGCCGAAGATGCGGCGTTGTTTCATCTCTTACAAATCACCGTAGGTGGTATTGCCTTCGGAATGAAAAGCACGGGGTAGGCAGTTGGCAGGTGTGTCGTGACGTCCTCAGGGATACGCCGTCACGGGTGGCCTTGAACTGATCACCGGTAGGCCTTCCACATGTCATCGATGAACGTGTATTGAGGGAATTCCCCTTGCAGCCAAAATCGAGTTTGACCTTGCCGCTCCCAGTCCGCGCTATAATCAAACCCCGTTTGTGCCTTTATTTCAGCCACCGCCTGCGTGTCGTCTTCGGTCATCCAACGATCCACGTAGTCAAAGAAGGCAGGATAGTTCCAAGTGTTTTCCCCGCCGAGAAGACGGATGGCCAGCGCCTCCCCGACCCAGGAGACCGAAGTACAACACCTTCGATAGGCCTCACCGAGCTGCTCGGTGCCGTTCAATAACGGCCAATTCACAGGTTGCAGTTGCTCATAGGGGCCGTACAAACCGGCACTGACCGGCTGGCCGTCAGCGGTGACCCCGTAGTGACCCCCATAAATGACGGTCGCGCCTTGCCAGGCCTGTCGATAGGTTCCGGCGGGAGGGACTTGCTTGACGTAGAGCGTTTGCATGTCCTCACCGAACTTGTTCGGATATAACGTCGAGACGTTTTTCATGTCATCGTTGTTCAACAGAATTCCCGCGAAGATGATGGGGAGTTTTCTGCCGCTGCGGTGTCCCCCGAAGGCTGGCCAACCGTAGCCGGCCTGCAAGCAGCCGTACAGATCTATGCCGTACTGAACGAGGTAGTTCGTGAGGTTGACTTTCTCCTCGGCTGAGAAATTCAGCATCAAGAGCAGAGACGCATACGAGTCCGCGAAGGCCACGTGCTGGCCATAACTGGGCATATACTCGGCGGGCGCATCGAAGAGGAACGGGTTGGTGTCGATCCAGGGTCGGCGGTACCAAGTCTCGAATTGCGCGAGGGTTGGAGTTTCAGAAGGATTGGGCGGCGCCAGAGAGGGCAAGAGTTCTCTCTGTAGTGCGTCGGCATTGTAGATCGCTTGATTTCTGTCGCAGTACGATGGCCGAAAGGCGTCCGCTGCAGGCGCAACCGCCAGAACCGTGAGTACGGAGACGGTCCCCACGGGGCTTGCACTCATGTCACTGGCACGCATGACCTCCGGGAGCGAATGAATTTGAGCCAAGCTAATAGAGGAAACCAGCGTGTCGCCCGGGTTCAAAGTGATAGGAGGGTACTGTCGCAAGGAAGCATCAAACCACCAGGATTCATCCGTCCCGTCATTCAACCTCGAATCGAAGCCGCTCTTGCTATTGGCGGTAGGCAGGTTCAGCACCGAGCCGTTCTCGTAAGGTGAGGAGGTTGTGGGGGCAGGGTCAATAGCAGTGATGGTGACCGGACCCACCACGTAGTAATCGCCGGTAACAAACTGTCCCACGGGGACCGGCTCGCTGAAGGTCCAGGTGATACCATCTTTGCTGATGGAAGAAGCCGTGCCGGGAGGCGCAGGAGGTGCGGTGACCGTCACCGTCGCCTGTGCGGATTTGGAGCTATCCGCCGCGCTCGCGGCGACGACATTGTAAGCACCTACAGTGTTTCCTGCGGTAAATAACCCGCCGGAGGAGACGGTTCCTCCCGTTGCCGACCAAGTTACGCCAACGTTCGAGGTTCCCGTGACCGTGGCGGAGAATTGTTGGCTGCCTCCCGTCTGTACCGACGCGGATAAGGGGCTGATCGCAACAGCTACAGTCGAAGGACTGGGATTTGATGGCGCGGGACTGGGGGAGCCTCCGCAACCCGTAAGGCCCAGCATCGCCAGCAGACCGCAGGTAAAGCCGGCCAGTATCCCACACCGGCGCCGATTCTTCGTGTGGAGCGCTGACGTGAGGGCCCAAGCAAGCCAGCGTCCTAAGGCGACCATGGCTTTCCACCCCGGACGGCGACTTTAGCATGCGGCAGGCTGAGCCTCAACGATACCGAAGTACTAGCCTAAAGGAGAGGCAGTCGCATAGAGCAGGTAGCGAGGACCACCGATTTTGCGGCCCGGGTCTTTACCATGGCTCTTATGGCCACCGCGCCGCATTCTTTCGCGGTGTCGAAACTCCGGCGTCCTTTTCGTGCCGATCCGCGCACGAATTTGATCGCTCTATCATGGGGCCGAGAAAGCGCGGACCACACAAGCGGTGGTCCGCGCTACTCGCTCACTTTTCCGCCGAGCTCAGGCAAGGTCGTAGCGGTCAAGGTTCATCACCTTGTTCCACGCCGCCACGAAGTCCTTCACAAACGTCTCCTTCGAGTCGTCACAGGCATAGACTTCCGCGATGGCGCGGAGCTGGGCATTCGAACCGAAGACAAGGTCGACACGGGTGCCGGTCCACTTGATTTCGCCCGTGGCGCGATCCCGCCCCTCAAACACGCCTGCGGATGTCGAGGAGGGCTGCCACTTCGTATGCATGTCGAGCAGGTTGACGAAGAAATCATGGGTCAGCGTCCCGGGTCGTTTGGTGAAGACGCCGTGTTTGGACTGCCCGAAGTTCGCATTCAGAACGCGCAGGCCGCCGACGAGAACCGTCATCTCGGGGGCTGTCAGCGTCAGCAACTGCGCCCGATCCACCAGCCGCTCCTCCGCGGATCTCGGGTCTCCATTCCGAAGGTAGTTGCGGAACCCTTCTGCGGTCGGCTCCAGAACGGCGAAGGAGTGCACATCGGTCTGCTTCTGCGAGGCGTCCGTGCGCCCTGGCGAGAAAGGAACCTTTACGTTGTGTCCGGCCTTTTTCGCCGCTTCCTCGACGGCTGCGCAGCCGCCCAGAACGATTACGTCAGCCAGCGAGACCTTCTTCCCGCCGGACAGCGAGCGGTTGAAATCTTTTTGTACTGCCTCCAGCTTCTTCAGGACCTTCGCCAGTGCGGCCGGCTGGTTCACTTCCCAATCCTTTTGGGGCGCTAGGCGAATGCGTGCCCCGTTCGCCCCACCGCGCTTGTCGGAGCCGCGGAAGGTCGCCGCCGACGCCCAGGCCGTCGTGACCAGTTCGGATATCGACAGTCCGGATGCGAGGATCTTGGCCTTCAGAGCCGCCATGTCCCGCGCCCCGATGAGTTTGTGATCCACGGCGGGAACCGGGTCTTGCCACAACTGGGGCTGTTTGGGAACGAGCGGGCCAAGGTACCGCGAGAGAGGCCCCATGTCACGGTGCGTCAGCTTGAACCACGCCTTGGCGAACGCGTCCGCCAACTCCTGCGGATTCTCAAGGAAGTGCTTCGAGATCGGCGCATAGATCGGGTCCAGCCTCAGGGAGAGGTCTGTCGTGAACATGATCGGGGGGTGCCGCTTCGAAGGATCCTGGGCATCCGGAACAGTGGCCACTGAAGCCGCGTTCTTGGGAAACCACTGGTACGCACCGGCAGGGCTCTTCCCGAGCTCCCACTCATACTGGAACAGGTTTTCCAAGTAGTTGTTGCTCCACTGCACGGGTTTGCTGCTCCAGGCGCCCTCCAACCCGCTGCCGATCGTATCGTCACCGCTGCCGCTGCCGTAGGTGTTCTTCCATCCCAGGCCTTGCTCCTCGATGGGGGCGGCCTCAGGTTCGGGGCCGACATACTTCTTCGGATCGGCAGCGCCGTGGGCTTTGCCGAACGTGTGCCCGCCGGCAATGAGCGCCACGGTCTCGTAGTCATTCATCGCCATGCGGCCGAACGTCTCGCGGATATCCCGGGCCGCAGCGATGGGGTCCGGCTTGCCATTAGGCCCTTCCGGATTCACGTAAATCAGGCCCATCTGGACCGCGCCGAGAGGATTCTCGAGCTGACGATCGCCTTTGTAGCGCTCGTCCGCCAGCCACTTGCCCTCCGGCCCCCAGTAAATGTCCTCTTCAGGCTCCCATACGTCCTGGCGCCCGCCGCCGAAACCGAAGGTCTTGAACCCCATCGACTCCAAGGCGACGTTACCGGCGAGGATCATGAGGTCGCCCCAGGAGATTTTCCGGCCGTACTTCTGCTTGATCGGCCAGAGCAACCGGCGCGCCTTGTCGAGGTTCACATTGTCCGGCCAGCTATTGAGGGGCGCAAATCGCTGTGAGCCGGAGCCTGCCCCGCCGCGGCCGTCGGCAATGCGGTACGTTCCGGCGCTGTGCCACGCCATACGAATCATCAACGGCCCATAGTGGCCATAATCTGCCGGCCACCAATCCTGCGACGTCGTCATCAAGGCCTGGAGGTCCTTGATCACGGCATCCAGGTCGAGGCTCTTGAATTCTTTGGCGTAATTGAACTTCTTGTGCATGGGATTGGACAAGGGGGAGTGCTGCTGCAGGATCTTCAGGTTTACTTGATTCGGCCACCAGTCCGCAATCGTTGCGGCTCCGGCCGCCGTGTGTCTTTGAGCACTGCCCGTTACCGGGCACTGGCTCTCGGTTGACAAGGTTTGCTCCTGAGGAGCGGGGACAGGCGCCCCCGCTGTGGTCTTGAGTGGTTTATCCATACGTTTGCCCTCCTTCGAATTAGTTAAAATAACTCTGGCGAGTTACGAACCCATTCTGGCTTTCTCATCCGCCCCATCGCTGGCCGCGCTGGCTGGCGCGCGCGGCCGGTATCCGCAAGGCGACGACAGTGGTAGCGCCGACCTTTAGGTCGGCATTCGCCGTACCGACCTAGAGGTCAGCGCTACGGGAAGCGTGCGGCGGAGCGCAGTTCGTGCAGAGCCCCCGGAAAATGAGTTCGCATTCGCGAACCATCCGCTTACCGAGGGAGCCCGAGGCCGGCCTGGGCACGTCGTACCACTCCATGTCCTCAACCTTGCCGCAGCGGTCGCAGATGAAGTGGTGATGCCGCATGCCTTTCGCATCGAATCGCGCGCCGCGGCCCTCCACGGCCACTTCACGCACCAGACCCGCCTGCACCAAGTCCCGCAGGTTGTTATAAGTCGTGGCCCTGGAACAGCGCGGATCCACGCGATTCACGGCTTCGAAGATTTCCGCCGCGGTGGGATGCCGGTTGTGTTCCATCAAGAATGCCATCACGGCGTAGCGCTGCGGCGTGCACCGCAACCCGCTCTCCTTTAGGGATTTTTTGATCGCCTCGGCGTCCATGGCGGGATTAGATTAAATCTAATGTGATATTTTGTCAAGACTTATGCTTTATATCGCCACCGCGCCGGATTCTATCGCGGTGTCGAAACTCCGGCGTCCTTTTCTTGAGGCGTACGCAACCGGGGCGCAGCGCGGGGCTCGTTCTCCAGCCCCTTCGCTCGGCTCAGGGCAGGCGCTGCGCTACTTTTGCGGGTGGTGCCGACATGGCATTTGATGTCGGCGACCGTCAAGAAGCCAGAACAGGCCACGCATGGGACGCGGTGACAGAGGTATTGCCCGTGTTCGTGGGGCGCACACAACCGGGAACGTAGCGCAGGGCTCGCTCTCCAGCCCTGCGGCTTTTCCATCGCGCCGTGGTTTTGGCGGCGCGATTAAAGTTGTGATGGTTTCATCCCAGGCAAGGTTTGAAAAACAAGATTACCCAATGTGCGGCGCGGAAAGGCTCGCGCCGCTGGAAGAGCCGCAGGGCCGGAGGGCAGGCCCTGCGCTACTTTTGCGGGTGGCGCCCACATGGCATTTGATGTCGGCGACCGTTAAGAAGCCAGAACCGGCCACGGATGGGACGCGGTGACAGAGATGTTGCCCGGGTTCGTGGGGCGCCCCGATACCTCGGGGCGTCAGCCGCGAGAAAACCCCACGGTCAGGACTGCGCTGACCCTTGTTACCCGCCTGGAATGTGCACAACCACGTAGCTTCCGGGAGTTGCCGCGTTCACCGCTGCGACGATTGACTGAACGTGCAGTCGCGCCGCCGGCCACTGAGGGTTTCCGAGTACGACAATGGCGATCCTGCGGTCCTTCAGACTTTGCTGAAAGGCAAGGTTCTTGTCGGTCGTTAATGGCAAGTCAAACCCTTCAGTCTCAGCAGCGCGCAGCAAGTCGCCGTTGGCGAGCGTGCTCCACCCTTGCTGCGCCGCCGTCTTAACGGTGTGTCCTGCAAGGAATGAGCGAAGGGGAACGGGTGTGCCTTGATCGAAAAGGATGAGCATCAGCGGCTGTGGGCGGGAGTCTGCAAGCTGCGGGCGGCGAAGTCGATCACCGCCTTCACTTGTTCGCGGTCAAGCCCGTCGAACCAGTCTAGAATATCGTCGAGGCTGGCGCCCGCCTCGAGGTTCTCGAAAATGGTGGCCACCGGCATACGCGTGCCACGGAGCACCCAGGCGCCGCTCACCTTGCCGGGAACGCTTTCCACTGCCGCGCATTGTGACCAATCCAGTGCCGCCATAAGTCTCAGTGTCCCACGTTCCAAAGCTAAACTCAATGGCCCCGGTCATCGGGGTTCCGGGGGTGGCACAGGCACTCTTGCCTGTGGCTAAGGCTGAGGTCTCCCACGCAGAGCGCACAGGCAAGAGTGCCTGTGCTACGGTTAGGAAGCCAGAATCGGCCACGGATAGGACGCGGCGACAGAGATATTGCCCGTGTTCGTGGGGCGCATACATACAAATCGATGCATGCGCCACCCGCGGAGTTGGCGAACCAAAATAGGCTTGCCGGAAGGGGAACCGAAGTGCTAGAAGAAGTCAATCCCGGACCGCCGCCGTTGGTCGGGGACACCACCGAGGGAGAGACGTTATCCCGGCGAAACCACTCGCTTTTGTGACCTCTCGCCTGGAATGCACTAGAATGCTCCTCGATGCGCGGCTGAAAGAGACATGTCCAGCGTCCAAGGGAGAAGTAGGGAGGATGGGCCGATGAAGACGCGCGCGGTCGTTCTATTCAAGCGAGCTACGCTTCTTGGGGCAGCCGCACTCTGGGCCGTTTGTTGCATGACGGCCGCACCTCAGGACGTTGTGCGTGTCCCCTTGCGTATTGTTGTTGCGAGGCCGTCCGCTGGCTGGAGCGTAGCGTACCCAGAAACATCCGGTACGTTTTCTGGTCCCGGGAATGTGAAACTAGAATCCCTCGCCCCGGCATCATCCGGTTGCCGGTTCCGGTTGCCCAGTGGCGAGGTAGTCTCGCTGCATTTCGGCGATTGGCAAGTGGTAAACGTTCGGCATGGCGATCGCTTGCTGCCGTACGAGTTAACTTGCGTGGAGTACGAAAGGGAAGGCCAAAAACATCATAGATTAGATTGGAATCCGCTGTATCGCGCCGAGGGAATGCTGACCGTCGGAGATTGTAAGCGCCTGGTGGCTGTCCAGGATATGAACAGTGACGGTGTCTTCGACCGAAGAGATCTATTGGGCGGCACCGCGTTTGGGGTGGACATTAATGGCGACTTCCAGATTTGGGGTAAGGGGGAATGGCTTCAGATCGGTGACGTTTTTGAGGTGTGTGGCAAACGCTGGGAGCTAGCGGCCCTGTCGCCGGCGGGCGACTGGATTGAGTTTCGAGAATCCAAACTGGCAAAGGCCAGTGTTGGCGGACTGCTTCCCGCGTTTACGCTTCAAATGGAGAATGGTGAAACCATTGACTCGCAGAAGCTGCGCGGCCGCTGGCATCTGCTGGACTTCTGGGCTTCCTGGTGTGTTCCATGCCTGGAGAAGCTTCCTGAGGTGAAACAACTGGGGAGTGAACTGGGTGACCGGCTTGTCATCTACCTGGTGAATGTGGACGAACCCGAGCGTCTGCAAAAGGCGAAGCAGGCGATCCTCAAGTATGATCTGTCATACCTGAAGGCGTGGCCGGGGTTGGGCGAGGCGGATCCGGTGTGGAGGATGTTCGGCGCCCTCCCGGATGAGCATTTCGCGATCCCGCTGTATATACTGGTGGACCCAGAGAGCCGTATCGCCGTGGCGACCCGGGATGTGAATGATGTGCGGGCGATGATCCTGAAGCAGCGCTGAGCGTGGGGTCGATCCGCGCGCACGAATTTGATCGCTTTATCCCGGGGCCGAAAAGACGCGGACCACGAAAGCGGTGGTCCGCGCTACTCGCTATTTTGGAACCAAGTCCGCAAGAGACTTGTAATCTTCGCAATATTGGTCAACACAGTTGTGCTCGTCGCAGGCACGCCAGTCGAACATTGTCATGTTCGGGTTGCTACTCAGATATGCAGCCCCCTGCAATTCTCCGCAAAATTCAACGACATGGGGCTCAGTGTCTGGGAAGGAATCTCTGTAGGCGATCCATCCCCAAGCGAAAAATCGACCCTTAATCATGTTGACGTGCTGCTGTTTAAGTGGAACTCCAATTTGCTCTTTCTCCGTGAAATAGGATTCTGGGATTGGAACAAATCTAGACCTAGCGTCACCCTTAGGGGGGACCGCTGTCGCGCTAAACTTATGGGAAGTCTTTACTCCTCGAAATTCATCCCCGCTCGGCTCTGCATTAAGCGGAGCGGCATTGAAATATTGAATCAGCTCAACAGCTGGTGTCGAGCCACTATTTTGCCAGTGTGCCTGAAACGCTATCGATTTAGTGGCATTTTCAGTTTGCATCGAGGTTTCTACCGTCTCCGTGAAAAACGCTCGCTGGACAACTTCCACCGCCTCACGGTTTATTCGGTTGGAACTCAGCAAGGCCTGCCACTGAAAATAAGCTACAACCGCGTAGACCAAAGTGGCAAGGGCGACGACTCCGGTAGCTACGGCCATGAACTTATTCGCAATTGTGGTTTGGCGCCAGCTCTGCAACCATTTTTGGAACATAGATTCCTCTTGTGCGTGGTCGGTGTCATCGGAACGTAGGCAGGCATTGTTTGCCTACTGTCTGCTTGTATTTTTCCCCCCGAAGACTTTTGAACGCTTTTGTGGGAAGTCTCCTGTTCGGCGGTCGTACGGATCTTATTGGGAAGCAAGTAGCGCGGACCGTCGAATTTGCGGTCCGCGTCTTTGCCATAGCTATTATCGCCACCGTGCCGTATTCTATCGCGGTGTCGAAACTCCGGCGTCCTTTTCTTGCCGATCCGCGCGCACGAATTTGATCGCTCCGTCACAGGGCCGAAAAGACGCGGACCACAAAAGCGGTGGTCCGCGCTGCCCGCTCCGATAGCAATAAGCAGAGGCTGGATGAGTTGCCACCGCGCTTGCGAAACCTGTGTTACGGTGCACTCGCACCAACTTCCCAGAAGGAGGAAAATTCATGAGCTATACAAGAATTCATTCACTTGTGGTCTTGGGCCTCGCGGTTGTTCTCCTCATGTTAGGCACAGTCGTTAATTTCTACGGGCAGACAGGGGAAGACATTACCAACGATCGTGTTATCGAGATGACGAAAAAAGGTCTCGACGATGACATCATTATTGCCAAGATTAAGACCGGGCATCCCAAGTTCTCGCTGACGGACAATGACATGGTATTACTGAAACAGGGCGGAGTGTCCGGCAAGGTCATCGCGGCTATGCTGGAGGCAAGCGTTCTCACCATAGCGATTGTGAAGATCGATGGCAAACCCGTTGAACTGCATACTCTGGGCGAGGCCAAGACTGGAGGGCGACTCGGCCACGGGGTCACAATGGGTATCAAGTCGGTGAAAGCAAAAGCGTACCTCGAAGGACAGCACGCGCCCGTGATGAGCAGTTCCGAACCCAAGATCGAGATCGAATTGCCGCCCAACGACACAATTGACAACTATCTCGTTGTGCGGTTGGACGCGAAGGGTGATCGGCGCGAGCTTGAGGTGGGGTCAGCGGGCGGGACGGTCGGAGCCAAAGTTGGCGTGCGAGCCCAGGATGTGGAAAAGTCATCCGCCGAAGACCTCGGAAACCGCCACTACAAGATGACTTGTCATAGTAAATTGAAGAAAGGCGAATACATTGTGTACGTGGTGGGGTCGCCTGACACGATCCACGGTATATACGGCAAGGGTTACGACTTCACGGTCGAGTAACGCTTCGACCGGCGCAAGTTGCGTCACTGTTGAAAGCAAGTAGCGCGGACCACCGGTTTTGCGGTCCGCGTCTTTACCGTAGCTCTTATCGCCACCGTGCCGGATCCTATCGCGGTGTCGAAACTCCGGCGTCCTTTTCTTTCCGATCGATATTTCTTTATCGTCGTGCGCCTGCTCAGGCGGCGAGAGAAATTCACCGAGCCTGATTTCCCCTGTTGGCGCGAGCCTTCAACCGAGCGCGGGCACTGCACGAAGGCGATCCGCGACAATCCTGACGCTTGAGGGTCCGAGGGAGAGGCCCATAATGACCAAAGAGCACCTGCCACCGCTTTCAAACCTGCTTACAGCAGCCGTAGCAATGCTCATGCTGGGGTCTGTAAGTTACTCACAGGAAGCCAGACGAAACCAGGCGAAGAAGGCGACTGTAGCGAATGCGTCCGAGCTCCGCTACCAGCTAAAAGTCCCAAAAGGATGGGAGTACTGGGTACTTGCCGATTCTGCGGAGACCGCAGATTCCATTTACACGTTCGCTGGTGACCCACCGACTAGGGGGTACATCCAGTCCCATATCGCATCCGGCAAGCTAAAGATCTACCAGCCGGGAGAAATTGGCGTCCTCACCGGGAGCGCGAAACAGTCCGGCGCTGAAACGCCACTTGCCTACTGCATAATGGTCGTTTCAGAGAAGGGCAAGGACGATGAGGGTTGGGTCTCAAAAGAGCTGGTAGAACTGACGCCTGAGTCAAGGAAGATCAAAACGCAACACGATGCAGTCGAAAAGAGGATCAAAGCAGAACGCGATGCTGCCGAAGCGGAGCAACAGAAGCGAATGAAGGCCAAGCTCCGTGAGGCTTGCGGGAGTGTGTATAAGAATACGATAGACAAGAAGATCAACGACCTCACCGTGCGAGAGTCGGACGAGATCAAGACTTGCCGTGCACTTGGGCTATATCCGCCCTGATGAGAGCAAGTAGCGCGGACCGCCGGTTGTGCGGTCCGCGTCTTTACCATAGCTATTATCGCCAGCGCGCCGTATTCTGTCGCGGTGTCGAAACCCCGGCGTACCTTTCTTGCCGATCGATAGTTCTTTACCAACGCTGCGGTGATCCTCGACTGCGCGGGAATGCCCTCCGATCCGCGCACACGAATTTGATCGCTCCACCACGGGGCCGAAAAGACACGGACCACAAGGGCGGCGGTCCGCGCTAACCGCTGGTGAAAGCGCCGGCAGCGGACTACCCTCTCCCCAAGGGGACGAGGGCAGTAGATTTAAAGTAGCGCTCCCCTCGCCGCTTCGCGGGAGAGGGGACGGGGGTGAGGGAGGGGTTGCGCGATCGCAGATTTGAGATTTCAGGCGCGGACGAGACCGGCGGCGGATAAGCCCGAAACGGCGCGCAAGACCCGCAGCGAGATGGGCGTCGATCTCACTCACAGCGGCAAATCCTCAGCGTGGCGGTGGGTAGCGGCGAGTTTACCTCGCCATATGGCGGCGTAAAGCCGCCTCTACGGTAAGAGGTAAGTATGCTAGACAGGGAACAAACTTTCAAGGTCACGTGCACCGTGCACGATTCGCAATACAACAATCTCATCTGGGTATGGCTGATAGAAGAGGAGATGCTTGGGAAAGCCTGCGACCGGTACGCGACGAGCGCCACGCAGCTCGGTGGCACTAAAGTAACACGGTGATCCAGCGCGTGGTCCGCGGGATATCCGCAAGAGCGTGGACGTTACGGCCTTTTCCCATCGCTTCGCCAGTTTCCGGTCCGCTTGGGCTTCGTACCACTCGGCTTGCTCCAAGATGTCCGCAACGGCCGCCTCACTGAGGCTGATTTGAGGCGCTTTCACCGGGCCCGTACCCGCTCGCGCAGCGCCGTGATCAAGCCTTTCTTGCGAATCTCGGCAATCGATACCTCAATCTTGGAACCTCGGGCAGCCGCCAGCAGTTCCTGTTCCAGGTTGGCCATGCGGCGTTCTTTGTCCTGGCGAATCAACTCCCGGACGTATTCGCTGGGCGTGCCCCAGTCTCCGGATGCAACTTGGCCTTCCACGTAAGCTTTGAGAACTTCGGGTAAAGAGATGTTTAGAGAGGTCATTGGCATACCTTCATTTTATGCCATTTCATGAAGACGTTCAAGGGCCGGTCCCGGGTAACGATGATCTGGGCATGGGGCCGAACGCCGTTCGGCCCTACTTACGGCCGGGTCAAGGCCAACTTCGCCCACATGGTCGGCTTTCCGGCCCGCGCCAGTGCAGTACGGTCGGGCGGGGTTAAGCGATTGCAGGTTTGAGATTTCAGATGCGGACGAGATCCCCGCAGGGGATCGATACAATAGCCGGGGGCAACGCCCCCGGAAGACGCCCCCAACAAGGCCCGACCCTGAAAGGGTCGAATCCAGGGTACCGTCACGGCGGTCTTGCGCCCGCCGGTCTAGGGTAATGCGACCCCCTCAGGGTCGGAGGAACGAACGTCGCGCTTTTTCCGAAGTCCGAAGTCCGAGGTCCGAAGTCCGAGGTCAGAAGAGCAGTGATGATCCGCGCGCACGAATTTGATCGTTCCATCACGGGGCCGAAAAGACTTGGACCACAAAAGCGGTGGTCCGCGCTGCTCGCTTTTCCCTTTGGTTTACTGGCGCACCCTGACTCGATAGGGATCGACGGTGATCAGTTTTCCTCGGTAGTCTTCCATGTGTGCGTGCAGGTCAAGGTATCGCTTCAGGCGCTCCAGGAGGAGGGACGTGATTTCAGGATGGTTCAGGATTTGGAGGGCGACAATGCCTCGGAACCGCGCCGGGGGGTAAGCCACAATATCCGCGAAGTCGCCGTTCAGCGAGAGCAGGATCGCGCCAAGCTCTTGCGCCTTGGCGATTACGGCAGAATCCGGCGACTCCGCCGGCAGGTGATCCTTCAGCCGCAGCACTTCGTGACCGTCGGCGGCCAGCGATTCAATAATAAGATTGGAGACGCAATGATCGGCGAAGAAGCGCAACGCCATCAGGCCGTGACCTCGAATTCGGCCAGGTCACGCGCGTAGTCGAGGCAGGCGGCGATCTGCTGGCGGCTGAGATCAGGGAATTCGGCGGTGATTTCCGCGGCCGTCTTCCCCGCCGCCAGATAGCCCAGAATCAGGCTTGCCGGGATGCGGGTTCCCTTCAGGCGCGGCTTTCCATGCAGGATTTCCGGGTCGCTCGTGATGTATTCCTTCCACTCGACGGGCATAGCTGACTCCCTGGAATGATTGTAGCAATGCGGCGAGTTAAAAGCAAAAGGCGGCTTTTCCGGGGTTCGAACCTAGGGCCCGTTTTCGATGCATTAACAAGAAGTGGATGTTTATTAGATAAAGAGCCGCAGAGTGTGAACTACACGCACTTTGCGTTGCAATACCGCAATTTCTTGTTTTTTTGGCAAACATTTTCGGGCGCGGGTTGAAATCCCAGAGACCCCTCATCCGCTTCGTACCTCAGCACCTTCTCCCCTCGGAGAAGGTTGGAAATATCGCGGGGCGCTCACGTGCCCGAAGAACCATTTCCCTTTCCGAGGGGAGAGGGTGAGTCGCCGCCGGCGCTTTCATCAGCCGGGGCGGCCCGGGTGAGGGGTTGCGCCATCGTAGATCGCAGATTTGAGATTTCAGACGCGGACGACCAAGTAGTGCGGCCCCCGCCTTTAGGTTCGCGGCTTTCCCATAGCTATTATCGCCGCCGCGCCGTTTTCCATCGCGGTGCCGAAACTCCAGCGCCCTACATCACAGATCCTATAGAATCCTGCAAAATATAGTGACAACCGCTGCTGTAGCGGCGGTCTGCGACCGCCGGGTTTTCGGTGCTCATAGAGCGCCGCTACAGAGAATGAACGTCACTATATTCTGCAAGACAATAAATCCTAAATCCCAAATCCTAAATCTTAAATCCTGCATCCTTCCCCCTTTCTTTCTTCCTGCAACGGCGCTAGGCTGACGATTGATGGCACGCGAGCGCTCGCAAAAATTACGCCTGGACCGGCTCCTGGTGGAGCGCGGGCTGGCGGAGTCCCGGGAGAAGGCCCAGGGTCTCATCCTGGCAGGGCAAGTCCTGGTCGACAATCAGAAAGAAGAGAAGTGCGGGGCGCTCGTCGATCCCCAGGTTTCCCTGCGCTTGCTCGGCGAGGCCCTCAAGTATGTGAGCCGGGGCGGGCTGAAGCTGGAAGGCGCCCTCGAGCATTTCCGGATCGATCCCGACGGCAGGGTGTGCCTCGACATCGGAGCTTCCACCGGAGGCTTCACGGATTGTATGCTGCAGCGCGGCGCGGCCCGGGTGTTCGCCGTGGATGCCGGAACGAATCAGCTTGACTGGAAACTGCGGCGCGACCCCCGAGTGGTGGTCTTGGAGAAAACCAACGCCCGCTACTTGCGCCCTGACCTGATCGGAACGCGGGCGGAACTCGTGACGATGGATGTGTCGTTTATCTCCGCAACTTTGATTCTGCCGGCGCTCCCGCCCCTGCTCGCGCCCCGGGCGGACTTGCTGGTTCTGGTCAAGCCCCAGTTCGAAGTCGGCAAAGGACAAGTCGGGAAAGGTGGAATCGTCCGCGACCCGGCGCTGCAGCAGGAGGCGGTGGCCAAAGTCTCACGCAAAGTGCTTGAACTCGGGTTCAGCCAGTTGGCGTCCGCGGAGAGCTGCCTTATGGGCGCGGAGGGCAATCGCGAGTTCTTCTTGCATGCGGTTTGGCAGAAAGACCAATTAGGGTAGTTACCGCCCCTTGTAGATGCGGGGTCGGGGCGAAGGTGCGCCGGTCGGAGCGGTTCCGCGACCCGAGATCGGCTGTATGCTGGTTGGGTTGGAACCCCCGGTTTTCCCGGCGGAAGCGGAGGATCGCGTGAACAACGTGCTGGCAGTCGACATTGGGGGTACGCACTATCGCGTGGGTCTGTTTGATGAGCAGAGCCGGCGCCTTCTGGTGCATGATGGCGACACTGACCGTGCCGCCGGCCGCGATTGGATGCTTAATCAGCTCATCTCGAACTGCCGTGACTTGCTGGCCCACACGGACGCCCCCGTGAAGGCTTGCGGCGTCAGCTTTGGCGGCCCGGTGGATTTCACTCAGCAACGGGTCACCTCCGTCCATGCCCCAGGATGGCGGGATTTCGAGCTGGGAAAATGGTTCGAGCAAACCCTGGGCATTCCCTGCCGGCTCGACAACGACGCCAACGCCGGCGCGCTGGGGGAATTCCACTCCGGCGCTGGCCAGGGCGCCAAGTTGCTCGTCTATGTCACCATCAGCACGGGCATCGGCGGCGGCTTGGTGTACGAGGGCAAACTCCTGCGGGGGCGGGATTGCTTGGCGGGCGAGATCGGCCACATTCCCGTGTCGGATTCCGGCGAGCGCTGCTCTTGCGGGGGCCGCGGCTGCCTGGAGACTCTCGCCTCCGGCGTGGCAATGCAGGCCCGCGCCCGCGATTGGGCGCAGCGCCGCCCGGAACGCGCGGCGCGCATGGTGGAGCTCAGCGGTGGACAAAACATCACCGCCCAGGTCGTCATGCAGGCGGCGGCGGAAGGCGATTCGGCTGCCGCCCACATTGTGCGTGAGGCCACGCGCTGGCTGGCTCGCGGCTTGCTTACGGTCATCCGCATTCTGAATCCCGACGTCATCATCCTGGGCGGCGGGGTGGCGCAGTCGGGGGCGCTGCTGCTCGATAACCTGCGTACCTTCTTGGAGGAGTTGGCTTCACCTACGATCTCCTATTCCACAGAAATTGTTACTGCGGCGCTGGGGAATTACTCGCCCCTGTATGGGGCCGCGGCACTCGGACTAGAAGTCGCTTGATGACCACCCATGTTACACTCTTGCAAACATGCGAGCGTTTGTCTGTAATGTCTCTAAGTAAATGTAAATAAATGACTTATTCGAGTAGGCAGGTTCTTGCTGGCATTTAACCGTCACTATTTCCTTGACGAAGCCCGCCCCCAGTGACTAACATACTTATTTTGAGTTAATTAGGGATAATTCGCTTTGTTACGGCCGATCGAATGATTCAGATTCACCGCCTGCTTGGTTTCCTGCGGCCTTATAGCTTCCGGTTTTTTCTTGCCATTGGGTTGATGGCAATCGTGGGAGCCTGTGAGGCTGTAACCGCTCTTCTGATCAAGCCGATTTTCGATCAAGTCCTCGCGCCCGACGGCGCGGGGCACATTCTGCTTTTCCGCATCCCCTATCTGAATCATAGCGTCTACTTGCAGGATTTCCTCCCCCCGTGGATGCACAACGTCTGGACGGTAGTGGCAGTGGCGATCATCGCCGTGACGTTTGCCAAAGCCATTTCGGAATTCCTGGCGACCTACTTTATCAATTTCATTGGTCATTCCGTGGTGCGCGATCTGCGCAATCTTCTCTATTCCCGAATCATCGAGCAATCGATCTCCTTTTTCGCCAGGAACCCGACCGGCCGCCTGATGTCCACTATCACCAATGACATCGACCGCATTCAGTATGCCGTTGCGCAGACTGCCGCGGACATGCTGAAGCAATCGTTCACGCTGGTGGGTTTGCTGGGTGTCATCTTTTACGTGGATTGGAAGTTGGCCCTCGCCTCAATGATCCTGATTCCGCTCGTGGTCTTCCCCTCGGTCAACATTGGTCGTTACATCCGCGTTTCCAGCCGCAGCAGCCAGGACAAGATGGCGGAACTCAATAACGTTTTGCAGGAGACCTTCACGGGCATCCGCATCGTGAAAGCTTTTGCCATGGAGGCGTTTGAAATCGCCAAATTCAAGACGGCCACGCGCCGCCTGCTGGGAGCGAGCTTGCGTTGGGTGCGGGCGCAGGCTGCGTCTTCGCCGCTCATGGAAGTGCTGGGAGCGATCACCATCGCCGGCCTGCTGCTCTACGAGCGCAATGCGATTCTGCACCACGCGCAAACTGCCGGCGGCTTCGTGGCCTTCCTGTACGCGCTCCTTAAATCTTATGAGCCGGTCAAGCGCCTAACCGGGGTCAATAACGCTTATCAGCAGGCCCTGGGCGCCTCCGAGCAGGTTTTCCTCTTCCTGGACTCGAAGCCGGAGATGACCGATCGGCCCGGGGCCCCGACTCTCCCGCCCTTCCAGCGCAAAATTGCTTTCCAGCAGGTGGATTTTGATTATGAAGATGGTGTGCCCCTGCTGCGGCGCATCAACCTGGATATTGGCCGAGGTGAAGTCGTCGCCATCGTGGGCTCGAGTGGGGCGGGCAAGACCACCCTGGCCAACCTCATTCCACGATTCTTTGACGTCACGCGCGGCCGCATTACCGTTGACGGCCACGACATTCGCGACGTCAAACTCAGCTCGTTGCGCGCCCAGATCGGCATCGTCACGCAGGAGACGATTCTCTTCAACGATACCGTCTACAACAACATTTGCTACGGCAGCCGCTGGCCGAGCGAGACACAGGTGCGCGAGGCGGCGCGCGTGGCGCTGGCGGAAGACTTCATCTTGGAGATGCCACTGGGCTACCAGACCATCATCGGCGAGCGCGGCCAGCGCCTCTCCGGCGGGCAGCGCCAGCGTATTGCCATCGCCCGAGCCCTGCTGAAGAACCCGCCCATCCTTATTCTGGACGAGGCGACGTCGGAACTCGACTCGGAATCGGAGATGTTGGTGCAGCGCGCTCTGGCCAACCTGATGGCGGGCCGCACGGTGGTCGTCATCGCGCATCGGCTCTCCACCGTGCGCCGTGCCGATCGCATCGTGGTCGTCGACCGCGGCGCCATTTGCGAAGTCGGAACCCACGAGGATTTGGTCAATCGCGGTGGCATTTACCAGCACTTGCACGAACTGCAGTTTGTCGATGCCGAGCCGTGAGAAAAGCCGTGAAGAGTGACGAGTGAAGAGTGAGCAGTGGTGAGTGATGAGTGCAGAGTCAAAAGTGCAGAGTGAAGAGCCAACACCTCCGGCCTTCGCTGGAATAATCTATCTTGCTCATTACTCATCACTCGTCACTCGTCACTCCCCCCCTCTCACCACCTCCTGAGAATCCCACGATGATCCGCAGCATGACAGGTTACAGCCGGGTGGAAGCCGAAGAGGCGGGATTCGTGCTCTCGGTGGCGATCCGCGCCACCAACCACCGCTTTCTCGACGTCCAGCTTCGCCTGCCCTCCTCGCTCGATTCGCTTGAAGCCCTCGTGCGTCAACTGGTCAAGGAGCGGGTTACTCGCGGCCATGTGGACATCTCCGTCGGCTTGTCGGGTGGAGGGGCAAGGGAGATGCAGCTCGACCGCGAGCTCTTGGCCGCATACCTGGCGGCCTACCAGGCGCTGCGGGTAGATTTTGGGGCGGCGGCGGAGCCTGACCTGATGCATCTGCTGCGGGTGCCGGGGCTGGTCGCGACCGGCAGCGGTGAGCTCTCACCCGAGGAATTCGACCGCGTCCGGCAAATGCTGGAGTGCGCCTTGGCCACTGGAATCGAGAAGCTGAACGTCATGCGCGCGCGCGAGGGCGAGTCGCTCGGACGCGACGTGCGGGCGCGCCTCGAGCGCCTCAAGGCGCTGGTCGCGGAGGTCACCCAGCGCGCGGCGAAGGTGCCGCAGTACTATAAGCAGCGATTGGAAAACCGCATCCGCGATCTGGCCGGCAATGTGGACATGGACGGTCAGCGCCTCGCGCAGGAAGTGGCATACCTCGCTTCGCGCTCCGACATCAGCGAGGAACTGACGCGCTTCCAAAGCCACCTGGACCAGGTCCTTCAGCTTTTGGAGGAGAGTTCGGAAATTGGCAAGAAGCTCGATTTTCTGCTGCAGGAAATGAATCGTGAGGCCAACACCCTGCTTTCCAAAACCACCGACGTTCCCGAAGTCGGCCCTGAGATCACCCGGGAGGCGATCGAGATGAAAACTGAAATCGAAAAGCTGCGCGAGCAGGCGCAGAACATTGAGTGAACGTGGTGAGGGTTCCGAAGCGAGCGACGGCGCGGGGCAGCATCCTGATAATTTCGGCGCCGTCCGGCTCAGGGAAATCGACCCTGACCCGGCGTCTGATGAGGGCGTTCCCCGGCCTGCGCTTCTCAGTTTCCTACACCACGCGCGCCCCGCGCGCGGGCGAGAAGCAGGGGCGGGATTACTTTTTCGTGTCGCCGAAGGTCTTTAAGCGCATGATCGCCCGCCACGAATTTGTGGAATGGGCGGACGTTTACGGTCACCTTTACGGCACGGCGCGCCGGCAGTTGCGGGCCGCGCAGGAAGCGGGCCGCGACATCCTGCTTGACATCGACGTGCAGGGACACCGGCAGTTACGCCGCCGGCTTCCGGAGGCGGTCAGCATCTTCATCCTGCCTCCTTCCTTCCGGGAGCTGGCGCGGCGCCTCCGGCGCCGCCACTCGGACGCGCCGGAGGAGATCACGCGCCGGTTGCATACGGCCAGCCAGGAGATTTCCCACTGGCCAGAATATGACTACCTGGTCGTGAACGATCGCCTGGCCAATGCCGCCCAGGCGTTGCGCGCGATTGTTCGAGCGGCGCGTTTCCGCCGCCCCAATCAGGCAGGGCGCGCCCGGCAGATTGTCAGCACTTTTGGAGGATAAGAGAGCATGGAGATACCTCAGAGTCTGGATAGCAAATTTCGCTTCATCCTGGTTGCAGCTAGAAGGGCCCGTCAATTGCAGGCAGGCGCCAAGGCGCTGATCCAGACGCCGACCAAGAAATCGACCCGGGTGGCCCAACAGGAAGTGGGGGCGGGGCTGGTGCCGATCGAAATCATCGCGCTGGTTTCCGTCAACGACAAGAACAACAAGAAGAAGGCAGCGAAGTAAGGTGGTCGCGCGAGGGGCGGGAAAGGTTCCCCAAACGTCATGCTTGTTGCCTTAGGAGTCTCGGGGGGCATTGCCGCTTACAAGGCGGCGGAACTCGTGCGCCTGCTCCAGGACAGGGGCCTGGACGTGCAGGTCGTGATGACGCGGCACGCGCGCGAATTCGTCACCCCGCTCACCTTCGCGGCGCTTTCCGGACGTAAGGTGATCACCAACATGTTCGGCGAGGCGCAAGGCGCTTCCAATGTCGAAAGCGCCATCGAGCACATTGCCCTAGCGCAGGAGATTGCCGCCTTCGTGATCGCTCCCGCCACGGCCAACGTGCTGGCCAAGGTGGCGCATGGCATCGCGGACGATTTCCTCACCACGCTCTGTCTTGCTACCAAAGCCCCGCTGATTGCCGCGCCGGCCATGAACGTCAACATGTGGGAGCACGCCGCCACGCAAGAAAACCTGGAAATCCTGCGCCGCCGCGGGGTGCGCGTCGTCAATCCCGACGAGGGTTACCTGGCCTGCGGCATGACCGGCGCGGGACGTCTGGCTTCGCCCGAATGCATTGCGCAGGCGGTTTTCGAAACTCTCGGTCTGCGCCAGGACCTTGCCGGTGAGACGGTTCTGGTGACAGCGGGCCCCACGCAAGAACCGCTCGACTCCGTCCGCTACCTCAGCAATCGTTCCTCGGGAAAGATGGGTTATGCGCTGGCCGAGGCCTGCCGGCGGCGGGGCGCGCGGGTTCTGCTGGTCAGCGGCCCCACGCATCTGGAGCCGCCCGCCGGGGTCGGCGTGGAGCGCGTGCGCAGCGCCGAGGAAATGGCGCAGGCCGTCTTCGGGCACCTCGCGGAAGCCACGGTCGTGCTGATGGCCGCCGCCGTCGCTGATTTTCGGCCGGCGGAGGTGCGCTCCGGAAAAATCAAGAAGCAGCGGGGTGCTCCCGTCGTGCGGCTTGAGCCTACGACAGATATTCTCGCGGAGATTGCGCGCTGTCGTCGCCCGGAGCAACTCGTCGTTGGTTTCGCCGCGGAAGCAGACCACCTGGTGGAGAACGCTGCCGCTAAGGTGCGCGCCAAACGCTTGGACATGATCGTGGCCAACGACGTCAGCCAGGAGGGCGCCGGCTTCGATGTGGATACGAACATCGTCGCCTTGCTCTTTCCGGACGGTCGGAAGAAAGCCCTGGAAAAGATGAGTAAGCTCGACGTTGCCAACCGCGTGCTCGACGAGGTCGTGGAAATTCGCAAAAAAGAAAGTCCGAGGTCCGAAGTCCGGGGTCCGAAGCCTGAGAAGCCGTGAACAGTGGATTTCGGACTTCGGACTCCGGACTTTTCCTATGGATGACCGCCTGCGTGAGGAATTAAAGGCTTGGCTCGAGTTCTACCGCGAACTCGGCATCGAGGACCTTTACCGCCGCAAGCCGGACGTGAGGGAACCGGCGGTGAGCCACCTCCACGCTGGGCCCCCGCTGGCGGCAGTGCCAGGTCATAAGGTAGCCCACTCGTCGGCAGCGCCACATTCTAAGCCATCTCCCCCGCCGCCGCGTCCGACAACCACTGCGGCGCCAGCGAAGCCCTTGGCGCCAAAGCCCGCTGCGGCAGCGGCCCGGGCGCCCGCCGCCATTCAGCCGCCGGTTCCATCGCTCAGCTTGTTTGAAGCCCCGGCGCCGCGGCGCTCCGGCCCCGAGACGCTCGAGCAGATTCGCACCGACCTCGGCGACTGCCAGCGCTGCAAGCTGGCGCGCACGCGCAAGACGATTGTGTTTGGGGAAGGGAATCCGCATGCCGCGCTGGTGTTCGTGGGGGAGGGCCCGGGCGCCGACGAAGACGAACAAGGCCGGCCCTTCGTGGGCCGCGCCGGAAAGCTTCTGAACCGCATGATCCAATCCATCGACATGAAGCGCGAAGAGGTTTACATCTGCAACATCGTCAAGTGCCGACCTCCGGAAAATCGCGCGCCCGAGAAAGACGAAGTGGAGGCTTGCTCGCCTTTCCTCTATCGCCAGATTGAAGCCATCCGGCCACGCCTGGTTTGTTGCCTGGGGGGACCCGCCGTGCGCACCGTGCTCGGCATCAAGGAAGGGATCACCAAGATCCGGGGCCACTTTTATGATTTTGGCTCGACCAAAGTCATCGCCACTGTCCACCCCGCCTATGTCCTGCGCAATCCGCGCGAAGAAAAGATCCTGCGCGAGGACTTCGAGAAAATCCGCGAGTTCCTGCAAGGCGCGTAGTTTCCATAGGTTGCGGGTCCCCCCCCACACTGTCATCCTGAGGAGGCGAAGCCGGTCTCATTCGCCGCGCTCAGAATGACAACGCCCACGCGGGTGGCGCCGACATCGTTCTGAAGCAGTGACATAATCCCCGCAGACCATTCTCACCGCCGAGGCGCGGAGGCGCAGAGTTTTGAAAACAAAAGGCCCGTTTTCTGCATCACGGCGCCTCTGCGGTGCAAGTAGCCATTTCTTCGCAGCTTCTCGTTGGTGTCTATGCCATCCGCGCGTGGGCTTCAAAAATATGTTTTCCCGGCGCTCCCTCATAGACTCAGGCTGTCGTTTTGGGAGGTGTCAGCTCGGCCTGCCAATCCGGTGGCTGCCCGTTGACTGCGGCGCGAGCGTTGCGGTTTTTGCGTGCACAAGCTAGAGTTAATGATGAGCCAGCCTTGGCTGTCCTGCCATCTGACGTAGGACCTGATTAATGAGTTTTCACGACACCCTCCTGAATCCGTTCGTCCCGGTGACGCTGTTTGAGGTGGTTCCGCCTGCCGCGGCGAAACCGGAAGCGCTGGAGTCGTCCCTCGACGAAATGCGGCAGGTTCGAAGCTTGGTCAATGCGATCAATCTGCCGGAAATCCACGATGAGGATCGACCGGGCGAGCGTACCAGCAAGTTCATCGCCCGCGTCGAGCCACGACTCTTCGGTTCCCGCATCCAGCGCGAACTGGGGATCGACGTGGTTCTCAATCATGTCACCGTGCACGACGCGGAACCCGAGCGCTGGTTCCGCGAAACGCTCGATCAATCGGGCATTAGCAACTGGGTTCTGGTGGGTGGCGAGTCCAAAGAGATCCATTACCCGGGTCCGCCTCCCGGCGAGGCGGCCAAACTGGTGAAATCCCTCGGCCTGCCCGTTTCGCTGGGCGGGATTACGATTCCCAGCCGGGTGAACGAGCCCGAGCGCATTCGCAAGAAGCAGTCTCAGGGGATTGAGTTTTTCACTTCGCAGGTGATGTTTGACTCCAACGATCTGGTGTGGCTGATTCAGCGGCTCAACGGTGTCGAGGCGCGCCTCTTTATCAGCTTCGCCCCGGTCAGCCACCGCCGCGATCTGGAATTCCTGCGCTGGCTCGGCGTGGACATCCCGCGCGACCTCGACCGTTTCCTTCTCGGCTCCGAGCCAGGGGCGACCGCGCCGCCCGAAACGTGCCTCGATCGATCCCTCAACCTGGCGCAGCGCATCCTGATGGACGTCTTCGACAACCTGCCTCCCGATCCGCCGCCGATCGGCCTGAATATCGAGCATATTAACCGCCGGAACTTCGCGGCGGCGCTTGCTATGCTCGATCGGCTGGGAAACCTTTACGCCAATCTGGTGGCAAGGAAGCAGTGACGAGTGACGAGCAAATGAATCTGCATTTCCCTCACGAGTTCCGGAGGTCTCTCAAACACTTGGGATTAAGCGACTTCCCAAACTGGCTCGTCACTCGTCACTGCTTTTAGCTTAGAATGCCCAAGTGGATCGCAAAACCATTTCCACGAAGAGCCGGACGCGCCCCCGCGGGGCGAACCTGGTGGACATCGCCGTGATGGCGGCGATCCGCAATCTGCTCACCTACCAAGTTCCTGGTTCCCTTGTGGTGCAGCCCGGCCAGCGAGTCGAGGTTCCGCTCGCGACGCGCAAGGCCACGGGCATCGTCCTGGGGGCCGGGAGCCCTCTTCCCCCCGACGTGGAAGTGCGGCCCATCTTACGCTTACTGGACCCGGAGCCGGTGCTCTCGCCCGAATTGCTGAAGCTGGGTGTGTGGATCGCGGACTATTACGTCGCCCCGATCGGCGAAGTATTTCGGGCAATGCTGCCCTTGCGCGCGGCGACGCGGCGCGCGCGCCTGGCCCGCCTGAGCGAATCGGGCCAGCGGAAGCTCCAGGAAACCGCTCCGCCTGCGGAGGCTGGGCAGGAGGGGGAGCTTCTCGCTTATCTCGCCGCACACGGTGGTTCTGCGCTGGAAGCGCTGCGCCGAAAATTCCCGGACGCCTTCCTGCGCGCCCTCCAGCAGAAATGGGTTGTCGTGGAAGAAGTCGAGCGCGCCCGCGGCCAACGGCAGGTCTATGCGGTGCGCCTCGCGGGCCCTCTGCCGGAGAAGCCGCCGCGCTTGTCGCCGGTCGCCAAGCGAATCCTCGCAGCGCTGGAGAGCGGCGGGTCGGCTCCTGATCACGGCAAGCTTCTCGAAACGGCTCGCGCCAGTCTCGCCGCGCTCAAGAAACTGAGCGCCGCCGGTTTGGTCGAACTGAGTCCGGCGGAAAAACTCCCGCCCCCGCCCGGGGGCGCAGCGCCCGGCGAGGGTTCACCGCTGGTTCTGACGCCCGCGCAGCGCGCGGTTCTCGACGAGCTCCTGCAAAGTCTTGAATCCTCCCGGTTCGAAACCGTGCTCCTGCACGGTGTGACCGGCAGCGGCAAGACGGAAGTGTACCTGCGGCTGATGGCGCGCTGCCTCGAGCTTGGCCGCGGTGCCCTGATGCTGGTGCCGGAAATCGCCCTGACGCCGTCTGCGCAGGCGCTTGTCCTGGCGCGCTTCGGGTCCCAGGTTGCGCTTCTGCACAGCGCCCTGACCGAGAACGAACGCCACGAAGCCTGGTGGCGAATCCGCCGCGGCGAGGCCCAAGTCGTCCTGGGAACCCGTTCGGCGGTTTTCGCTCCGCTGGCCCGCCTGGGCCTCGTGATCGTGGATGAAGAGCATGACACGAGCTACAAGCAGGACGAAACGCCGCGCTACAACGGGCGCGATGTGGCGGTGGTGCGCGCGCGCCTGGCCGGAGCGCTCACCGTTCTGGGTTCCGCGACGCCCTCGCTGGAATCTTACTGGAATGCGCGCGAAGGGAAATACCGCCTGGCGATACTTCCCGAACGCGTGGGTGAGCGGAAGCTCGCGACGGTGGAAATCGTGGACATGCGCCAGGAGTTTCGTGAAACCCACACGCAGGTGCCCGTCTCCCGCCGCCTGCACCAGGAAATTGAGGCGCAGGTTGCCCACCGGCAGCAGACCATGATCCTGCTGAACCGGCGCGGCTATTCCTGGTTCCTGTTGTGCCGGAGCTGCGGCGAGACGCAGCGCTGCGTGAACTGTTCTATCTCGCTTACCTATCATCGCCGCGAGCATCGCCTGATTTGTCATTACTGCGGTTACTCAACCCCGGTGCCCGCGCACTGCCCCCGTTGCGGGAGCGAGCACCTTTATTACGTGGGCGAGGGAACCGAAAAGGTGGAAAAGAAGTTCGCCGAACTCTTTCCCACTGCCTGCGTGGCGCGGCTCGACCGCGACGTGGCGCGGCGCGCCGGGCAGTTCCAGCATATTCTGGAAGCTTTCCGGCAGGGCAAGATCGATCTCCTGGTGGGAACGCAACTGATCTCGAAAGGGCACGATTTCCCCGGCGTGACGCTGGTGGGAGTGGTATCGGCGGACATCGGCCTGGGGCTGCCGGATTTTCGTTCTGCGGAGCGCACCTTTCAATTGCTGACGCAAGCCGCCGGCCGCGCCGGGCGCGGCGACGCCCCGGGGCGCGTGTTGGTTCAAACCTTCTATCCCGATCATTACGCCATTCGGTTGGCCGCGGAGCAGAACTACGAAGCCTTTTTTCAGAAGGAAATGCGGTTTCGCCGCATGATGCACTATCCCCCGGCGACGGCTCTGGCCAACCTCATCGCGCAAGGAGGCAAACTGGAACAGGCCGCGCGGGTCGCCAAGCAGGTCGGGGATTTTCTCATTCCCCTCGAGGGGCACGCCGAGGGGTTGAAGATCCTGGGACCCACGCCGGCGCCGCTCGCCAAAGTGCAAGGCCGCTTTCGCATTCAGTTCCTGATTAAGTGCACTTCCCGCGCCCGCCTGAATCACATCTTGCGGCAACTGGCGGACCACGCGGAGCAGCAGGGTATTCCGCCACGCTCCTTGATGATCGACATGGATCCCGTCAACATCATGTAGTAAGGATAGCGCAGACTCCGCCGGGGCTTTCTATTGAAAGGAAAAGGGCGTGGGAACGAAGGTAAGGGCAAAGATCAGCACTGCGACGAGGGCGAGAATCTCCCTGCCTCGGCCGAGGGTTTCCGTCGGGTCGAGCAATACGGGATGGCGCAGGCCGAGAAAGAACAGCAGAACACCCCAGACCATCCACCCCATCCAACAGAAGATTCCCAGCGGCAGCAAGACCAGAAGGAAACCGCGTGAAATGTATCGCTGCTTATCTCCGAGGATCGCATAAAGAATGTGGCCGCCATCGAGTTGGCCCACCGGCAGAAGATTCAGGGTGGTGGCGAACAGTCCCACCCAGGCGGCGCAACCCGCGGAATTGAGGGTCACGGTGGCCGGGTTCACTCCGCCGCGGAGCAGTCTAGTCAGCAGGATGAGCGCCAGCGGACTCCCCAGCGTGATGGAGTCGGGTGCGCCCGCAGGGGGGCCGGCCTTCGAAAGGTGTATCGCCACGGCGAGGGCGGGGATGGCGATGACAAAGCCCGCCAGCGGTCCCGAAATTCCAACGTCAAACAGCTCACGGCGGTTGATGATTGGAGACTTAATGCGGATGAAAGCTCCCAGCGTTCCGATGAGTGTGGGAGCGGGAATGAAATAAGGATAGGTGGCGCGGATTCCGTAGTGCCGGCAAGTTATGTAATGCCCGAGTTCGTGCGCCAGCAGGATGCTCAGCAGGGTGGAGGAGAACGGCAGGCCGAGCGCCAGCCTCCCGGGGTGGTGCCACAATCCCAGGAAGTAGGCGCGCGAGACCTCCCAATCGAAAACCGGAATATTCTGCGCGTAATTGATTTCGATGTGAGTGCCTACGATCAGAGTCGTCAGGATGGTGAGCAGGAAGAGTCCCAGGTGAAAGGGCAGAGACTGGTACCAGCGACAGGGGGACTCCAGGGGCCAGCGGACGGGGACCCACGGGTGAACGCCCAGGGGGTTCTCCATGACCGGAGACGGGCTGAAGGCGGATTGGAATTCGTCGCCCATGCGCAAAGGGAGAAGAATTCTATTCTCGCCTGCCCCTGGCCGCCTGTAAAGAGGTTAGGAGAGGGATTGCAGCTCCTTGCCAGGTTTGAAGCGCACGGCTCTGCCGGGCGGGATGTTGACTTCCGCCCCCGTTCGAGGGTTCCGGCCAATTCCGGTCTTGCGAGGTTTCACATTGAAGACACCGAAACCACGCAGTTCAATGCGGTCGCCTTGGCCTAGGGTTTTCTTCATGGATTCAAATACCGTCTCCACCGCCATCTCAGCCTTTGTCTTCGTGATGCTCGTGCGGTTAACGACCTCATTTATGATATCCAGCTTTATCACGCGAACCTCCTGAAAATACGGGCTTTAATCCTAGAAAGACACTGGGGCATTGTCAAGGGCAATCTCCTGGACTATCATTCTCGTCTTTTTGCTAGTAGGCAGGAACCAGGCCGCGGCCGGATGTCGCGTCTGCGCGCACCCATACCATACGAGGTAACCGCACATGCCGGTTAAGAACGATCGCTGGATTCGCAAAATGGCGCATGCCCACGACATGATCAATCCCTTCGAGGAGAAGCAGGTGCGGGAAGGAGTGATTTCCTACGGGCTTTCCTCTTATGGATACGATCTGCGCGTCGCCGATGAATTCAAGATCTTCACTAACGTCAACACCACCATCGTTGACCCCAAGCAGTTCGACGCCCGCTCCTTCGTCGCGTTCAAGGGGCCGTCCTGCATCGTCCCACCGAATTCCTTCGCGCTCGCCCGCTCCGTGGAGTATTTTAAGATCCCGCGCAATGTCCTGACGATATGCGTTGGCAAATCAACTTATGCCCGTTGCGGTATCATTGTAAACGTTACACCACTTGAGCCGGAATGGGAAGGGTTCGTCACGCTCGAAATTTCAAACACCACGCCCCTGCCGGCCCGCGTCTATTCCAATGAAGGCCTTTGCCAGATCATTTTTCTGGAGTCGGATGAGATCTGCGAGACCTCTTACAAAGACAAGAAGGGTAAGTACCAGGCCCAGCAAGGCATTGTGCTGCCGAAGGTTTAGCAGAGCGGGAAAACACTCCGATGCTGTCATCCTGAGCGAAGCGAAGGGTCCCTGTATTCGAATTCTCAAGCAAATAGAAAGGTCCTTCCTTCGCTATGCTCAGGACCGGCTTCGCCTCCTCAGGATGACAGTGTGACGAGTTCTTCACCAACCCGCCAAGCCGGTAAACCCGCGAGAGGTGTTCGGTTCGGCTGGATACTGCTGGCGGTGACCTTGTTGGCTCTGCCCGCAGGCCGTACAGTGCGTGGCCAGACCGAAAAACCCGCGGTTCCCTCGGCGCCGGCAGCCCAACAATCATCACCAGCGAGTCAGTCCCAGTCGGCTTCGCCTCCGCCGGACGGAACCTACACCCTCACCCCGGAGCGCCGCGCTCAGGCCGTCGCCTATTCCCACGCCCAGTACACCCTCTATTTCCTTGGGACCCTGTTTTCGATTGGCATCTATCTTCTTCTCTGGCGCGCCCGCATCGCCGTAGTCTTTCGTGACTGCGCGCGCCGGGCTTCTGGGCATCACTTCCTTCAGTGCCTGGTTTTTGTGCCGCTTTTCTCGGTAGCAGTAAGCCTGCTGAATCTCCCACTCGAGTACTACGCCAGCTTCGTTCTGGAGCACCACTTTGGCCTCTCGACGCAAGGGTTCGCATCCTGGCTCAGCGACTGGGGAAAAAGTCTGGGCGTCACGGCTGCGCTCGGCGTCATCCTGGCCTGGGTTTTCACCACGATCGTGCGCCGCAGTCCACGCCGGTGGTGGCTCTACTTCTGGCTGGCGTCGATTCCCCTCATGCTGGCTTTTCTCATGGTGGAGCCGTTTGTCGTCGAGCCGCTCTTCAACAGGTTCACACCCCTCGCGAAAACCCAGCCGCTGCTTGTCGAGCGGATCGAAGCCATGCTGGGGCACGCGGGCCTTTCCATTCCGCCCACTCGCATCTTCGAAATGGACGCCAGTTCTAAGACCAAAACTGTCGATGCCTATGTATCTGGCGTGGGTGCGAGCAAGCGCGTCGTGGTGTGGGATACGGCTCTCCGCACGATGGGGCCGGATGAGTTGTTGCTGGTTCTCGGGCATGAAATCGGCCACTACGTCCTCTCTCACATTCCCAAAGAGTTCGTCCTGGACGAAACCGTTGCCCTGCTCTTCATCTTTCTGGGGTTTCTCGCAGCCAACCGCTTGGTGGAGCCAGTCGGCCGGCGCACCGGGGTCGAAGGCGTGGGCGATCTGGCTTCGCTGCCCCTGGTGCTGGTCGTACTTACCGCGCTGGTTTTCCTTTCTTCTCCCATCGTGAACGGTATCTCGCGCTACTTTGAACATCAGGCTGATCAATTCGGACTGGAAGTGGCCTACGGTGTTGTTGCCGACCCGAACGCTGCTGAGATTCGTGCCCTCGAAACCCTGGGCAGGGAAGACTTGGATGATCCCGATCCCAGCCCCTTCATCAAATTTTGGCTTTACAGCCACCCGCCGCTCGAGGAGCGCATTCGTTTCGCCGCCACTTATAAGCCGTGGGCGGAAGGGAAGCCCCTCGAACTGCTGCCGAAACCTAGATGAGGGATTGCCTCCTTCGAAGGGAAACCTGCCCCTCTCCTTCTCACTCACAACTCCAACGCAACCGGGGAAACAGGGTGAACCTTTCCAATCCCAGCCGTGCGCAAACCTTGCGGCCATTCTTGCCGATGTGTTACCTTCGTACGTTTAGGGAATCTGGAGGATTCTGACTGAGCGAAGGGAAGCGTGATTCTGGGCCCGACGAGGCGAACCCCGTGCATTGCGGCAAGCTCGTACACCGCTTCCAGCGCGGCGAGGACACTTCCCGCTGACCTTGCCGAGCCGGCAGGGCCACACAGTTCCCGAGAGTAAGCCGCCAGGCTGCGGGCGCAAATTACATGTCCAATCGGGCTGAACCAATTCGCTCCGTGAAAGGCACTCGCGACCTGTTGCCACCCGATACCAGTCTTTGGCAGCGGGTTGAGTGGGAAGCGCATCGCGTCTTTGCTGCGTATCACTATGGCGAAATCCGCACGCCCATTTTGGAGGAGACAGCGCTCTTCGCCCGAGGAGTAGGTGCTGATACTGACATTGTGATGAAGGAGATGTATACCTTCCCGGACCGCGCCGAGGAATCGCTGACCTTGCGCCCTGAGGCCACAGCGTCCGTGGTGCGCGCTTACATCGAGCACAGCCTTTACAACCAGGGCGGCATTCACAAGCTTTACTACATGGGCCCCATGTTCCGCCGCGAGCGCCCGCAGAAGGGACGCTACCGCCAGTTTTATCAGATCGGCGCGGAAGTCTTGGGGTCAGAGAACCCGCTGGTGGACGTCGAGGTCCTGGAAATGCTCGTGCTGTTTCTCGAGCGCGTCGGCATCCGCGAGTATCAGCTTTTGCTCAACTCCGTGGGTTGCCCCAAGTGCCGGGCTGAGTATCTGGAAGTCCTGCGCCAGGCGCTCCAAAGCGTCAAGGCCACCATGTGTGCCGATTGCCAGCGCCGCGCCGACACGAACCCGCTCCGCGTGCTTGACTGCAAAGTCGAAGCCGACCAGCCGATCATCGAGAAGTTACCCAAGATCATCGACTACCTCGACCCCGAGTGCCGCCAGCATTTCGAGCGCGTCACAAGCGAACTCCAGGCACGCGGGATTGCCTATCGGGTCACACCGCGCCTCGTGCGCGGGCTTGACTACTACACGCGCACCACGTTTGAAATTACCAGCGGCGCTCTGGGCGCACAGAACGCGGTGGTCGGTGGTGGACGCTACGATGGGCTTTCCGAAATGTTGGGCGGCCCGCCCACCCCAGGCATGGGGTTCTCGATCGGTCAGGACCGCCTGATTTTGGCTGTCGAGGCCGCGGCGCTCCTAAAGGCCGGAGTGCCGCTTGCTGCCTATGTTGTGTGGATGGGCGAGGCCGCGCTCGCGCCCGCCGCGCGCCTGGCGCGGGAGTTGCGCGCGCAAGCTCTGAGCCTGGAGATCGACTATGACCCCATGAAAATCAAAAAGGCCATGGGCGTTGCCAATAAGCTCCAGGCACGCTTCGCTATCATTATTGGTGAAGGGGAACTTGCCAGCGGCAAATACCAAGTCAAAAATATGGCCAGCGGCGAACAAAAGGAATTGGAGCCCAGCGCCATCGCGGAGTATGTGAAAGAGAAATTATGAATTCCGAATTACGAATTCTGAATTGAAACCCCGGAGATTCACACCCCGGATTGGGATCATTCGTTAATTCAGAATTCATAATATTGTTTGCGGCGGTGAATGTGAAATTAGACCTTCTTGGCGACCGGCAACGAACGCATTACTGTGGTGAGCTGCGCAAAGAGCAGGCAGGGGAGACCGTTTTCCTGACCGGCTGGGTGGATGTCCGCCGCGACCTCGGCAATCTGATCTTCCTCGATTTGCGAGACCACACGGGCAAGACGCAGATTGTGTGCAACCCTGCCATCAGCACGGAAGTACACGACCGGGCGGACGGGGTTCGCGCCGAGTATGTGGTCGGTGTGGCGGGAGAAGTCGTAGCGCGCAAGCCGGGAACTGTAAATCCGCAACTTTCGACGGGCGAAGTGGAAGTGATGGCGAGCCACCTGCTGGTCTTGAATGAAGCGAAAACGCCGCCCTTCCCCATTGAAGATGAAACCAAGACGAGCGAGGAGACGCGCCTGCGCTACCGCTACCTCGATCTGCGTCGCGGGCGCATGCAGCGCAACTTGCGGCTGCGCCATCGCGCCAGTCAAGCGGTCCGCACGCATCTGGGTGGGTACGGGTTCCAGGAAATTGAGACCCCCTTCATGACCCGCTCGACACCCGAGGGCGCCCGTGACTACCTCGTCCCCAGCCGCCTGCACCTCGGGCGCTTCTACGCGCTGCCGCAGTCGCCGCAACTGTTCAAGCAGCTTCTGATGATCGGAGGCTTTGATCGCTATTTCCAGATTGTGCGCTGCTTCCGCGACGAGGACCTGCGCGCCGACCGCCAGCCGGAATTCACCCAGATCGATATCGAAATGGCTTTTCCGCAGCGCGATGTATTGTTCGATATCGTCGAGCGCCTGATGGAGAAGCTCTTCGCGCTCGTGGACGTGAGAGTGGAGCGACCGTTCCGCCGCATGGCTTATGACGAGGCGATGGAGCGCTACGGCTCCGACAAACCGCACCTGGGCGCGCCGCTCGAGTGGCAGCGGGTGAGTCTCGATTCCGGCGCTGCGGAGAAGGTTCGCGTGGCCGAGCCCTTCAAGGCCATGCGGGTCCCGGGTTGGGGCGATGCCTCCCGGAGCCAGCTTGACAAGCTGCAGGAGACCGCGAAATCCCTGGGCGCTGACTGGTTCTCCTATATCAAGGTGTCCGGCGCCGAGGCGCAATCGCCCCTCACCAAAGTGCTGGGCCAGGCCGCAGTGGCCACACTCGCTTCCTCGGTCGAAGCCCAGGCCGGTGATCTGGTTCTGCTACTGGGGATCAAGTCGGCGGCCAGCCGGGGCGCTTTCCGAATGCTGGATAACGCCTCGGGCGAAATACGGCTGGATATCGCGCGCAAGCTCGACCTGCTCAAGCCCGGAACCTGGAGTTTCCTCTGGGTTGTGGATTTCCCCATGTTCGAATTCGATGAAAAGGAAAACCGCTTCGCGGCCATGCACCACCCCTTCACCTCGCCGCGCGAAGAGGATCTGGAGAAACTTGAAACCGACCCCGGCGCCGTGAAGGCGCGCGCCTACGACCTGGTGCTGAACGGCTCGGAGATCGGGGGCGGCTCGATTCGTATCCATCGCCAGGACATTCAGCGCCGCGTTTTCACGGTTCTGGGCCTAAGTGATGAGGAGGCGCGCGAGCGCTTCGGATTCTTCCTTGATGCTCTCGAATACGGCACACCCCCGCACGGCGGCATCGCCTTGGGCTGGGATCGCCTTAACGCGATGATGTCGGGGGAATCCAACATCCGGGAAGTAATTGCCTTCCCCAAGACAGCCAGCGCCGTGGACCTAATGTGCGACTCGCCCGCCGGCGTTGACCCCGAGCAGTTGGATGAGCTGGGGCTGAAGCTGAAGCGAGATTGAGTCACTGGTTCATTGAATCATTGTTCCATTGAAAGCACAGACGCACCCCTGCGGAAACTTCCGCATGGTCTTTTTCAATGAATCAATGTCGCAATGATTCAATGAATAAACTTCATGTCCATCATCCGCATTCTTCCCGAAGCAGTCGCCAATAAAATCGCCGCCGGCGAAGTGGTGGAACGGCCTGCGTCGGTGGTGAAGGAGTTGTTTGAGAACTCCCTGGATGCGGGCGCCGGCCGTGTGGAAATCACCGTCGAGGGCGGCGGGAAGCGCCTGATTCGCATCGTGGATGATGGCCAGGGGATGACGCACGACGACGCGTTGCTGGCCTTTGAGCGGCATGCCACGAGCAAGATTCGCACGGCGGACGATTTGTTCGAGATTGCCACGTTGGGGTTTCGCGGCGAAGCGTTGCCTTCGATCGCGGCGGTCTCCCGCTTGTTGCTCGAAACCCGGCACACTTCCGAGAACGCCGGGACGCGCGTGGAAATTGCCGGCGGCAAGCTGCGCGACGTGAAGGAAGTGGCGTGGCCGCAGGGAACCAGCGTTGAGGTTCGCGATCTGTTCTTCAACACTCCGGCGCGCCGGAAGTTTCTGAAATCGGAATCGACCGAGCTCGGCCACATTGCGACTCTCGTGACGCATTACGCGTTGGCCCATCCCGAGAAGAGTTTCCGGATCGCTTCGCTTACCAATGAAATCCTGAATGTCGCGCCGGTCGAAAGCCTTCGGGAGCGCTTGTACCAGGTGATGGGCGGGCAAACGCTCGCGCAGCTTCTGGAGATAGCGCCGGTCGAGCGCCGCGTCCTGGGGCCGGCGCTCGCGGAAGCGGGCGAAGCGGAGCCCGCTGAGGCCGCGCCGCTGGTACGGGTGCGGGGGTTCGTTTCGCGCCCGGACGTACAGAAGCTGAATCGCAACAATATTTACTTCTTTGTGAACAGGCGGCTGGTGCGCGACCGCCTGATCCTGCACGCCATCACGGAGGCGTACCGGAACATCCTGCCGTCGAATGTGTTTCCGGTGGCGTTGATTTTTCTCGAACTCCCCCCCACGGAAGTGGACGTGAACGTGCACCCGTCGAAAATCGAAGTCCGCTTCCGGCATGGGAGTTTCATGCACGACCTGGCGCGTGACTCGATTCGCCAGACACTGCTCGCCGCGCGGCCGGTGGCGGCGTTCCCCATGTCACGTTCTGCGCTGCCCGCGGGACTGGCCGTGGAAGCGGCCGACGTGGCTGATAAACTGGCCGAAGAGCCGCCGCTCATGCGGGGAGCGGTTGCGCCGCCCGAGCCCGGCCGGCCTTGGCCGCGGCGAGGCGGAGGGGGCTTTGAGCTTTCTTCACCACGTCCGGAGCCTCGCGCACAGCGCTTGCCGCTCGATGCAGTGCTGGCGCCTTACGCGCCGGTCGCTCCGGCCGCAGGACCGGCTATTGATCTCCCGGGTGCGGGCGCGGCTGCGAGCCTCGTCCCACGCGAGCTGCCAGTCGACCTCGAACCTTTGGGGCAGGTGCAGGAGAGCTTCATCGTCGCCACCAATTCCGAAGGCCTGTGGATTGTGGACCAGCACGCGGCGCATGAACGAGTGCTTTTCGACCGCCACGTGCGTCTGCGGCAGGAGAGGAAAGTCGAGGCGCAGCGCCTGCTCATGCCGATCATTTTGGAGTTGAAGCCCGAGCAGCAGGTCACTTATCAAACCATTGCTGACGAACTGATGGCCAACGGTTTCGAAGTCGATCCCTTCGGCCAACGCACCGTAGCCATCAAGACTGCGCCTGCCGAGATCAGCGCGGATGAGGTCGAGGAGCTGATGCTGGAAATCCTGGATAATGTCAACCAGGAAGGGCCGTCCATCTCGCTGGACCTCTTGCGGGGCAGGATCGCGGCTTCGATTTCCTGCCACGCGGCGGTCAAAGTGAACATGGCGCTCGAACGGAGCAAAATGGAGTGGCTGCTCGAGGCCCTCGGCAGAACCGACTGCCCCATGACCTGCCCACACGGTCGGCCCACCGTGTTGCGATACGGGATGAAAGATTTGATGAAGGCGTTTAAGAGGATTTAGTCATCAGTTCTCGCTTGGAGCGCAACAGCGGGGCATTCGGCCGCACGGTATTACCACCGCCAAGAGGTCATCATGAATGAGGTGGATCTATTGGGCTTTCTCCGGCTCCATCGGTGGGCGGTGCAGGGCTCAGTATCCCCGCGCGGCGCGCCCCAGTCGGCGCTGGTCGGCTTTGCCGTTACCGATTCGCTCGAGATTGTCTTCGATACGTTGGATACAACTCGAAAGGTGGCGAACTTGAGGGTGAATCCACGGATCGCATTCGTCATTGGCGGCTGGCTCGATGGCGATGAGCGCACCGTACAATATGAAGGGCTCGCGGACTTCCCCTCAGGTGATGAACTCCAACGTATCAAGAGCGCATATTTCACCGTGTTTCCAGACGGGCCGGCGCGTCAAGCCTGGCCTGGCATCACATACATTCGGGCCATGCCGCAGTGGATTCGCTTTAGCAACTTCAACACCTCTCCTCCTGAGGTGTACGAATTGAGATTTCCAAAGAACGAACCAACCACTGGTCATAATCATTGACGGCCCTGCGCGGGCGGGGAAGAGTACGGTGGCGCAGAAGCTCGCAGCGCGTCTGGGGCTGACCGTCGATAGCGGAGCCACGTACCGCGCTGCGGCGTTGAGCGTGCGCGGCGGCGACTCCGGCAAGATGAGCCGGAAGGCCGCACGGCAACCCTCGAAGAAACTGCCGATGAGATTGGCCGCCGTGACCAGCTTGATGCCGAGCGCAGAATATCGCCGCTGGTCGCCGCTGCCGATGCGGTGGAGATTCATTCCACGTCTCTTACGGCGGAGCAGGTGGTGGAACAAATTCTCGCGCTCGCCCGCAAGCGCCGATTGATGTGAGATGAACGAAAGAAGGCTTTCTGGAACTCGCCCGCAACAAAATCAGACGCGAAATTCACAGCTAACCCTGGTCAAAATATTGCACACGGTTATATGGGCTCTCTTCGTCGGATGCATTGTGGCGCTCCCCCTGGCGGGCCTGAAGCGGCGATTCGACTGGGCGCTGGAGCTAACCGCGGTAGTTCTTCTGGAGTGCATCATTCTCATAGCGAACCGGGGCCGCTGCCCTCTGACCGGTTTGGCTGCCCAGCTTACTGAGGACCGGACGGATAATTTCGATATCTACTTACCCCTCTGGCTGGCTCGGCACAACAAGGCAATCTTCGGCTCCCTGTTTCTTGCCGCAGAACTGATTGTCCTCGGGTGTTGGCTCACGGGACAAAGCAGGTAGCATAGACCTGCCATCCAGATCCGCCGATTTTAGTTGTCAATTGAGGAAGAACCCGCAGAGCTACAAAATAGGTCCGCGCTACTCGTGCTAGTCTCAAATCCCGAGTTCCGAGTCCCGGCTCTTACGACCTTCCGCCAGGTCCGCCGCCGTTACTCATGGAAGAGAGGAACTCGGCGTTGGACTTGCTCTTCGCCAGCTTGTCGATGATGAGTTCCATCGATTCTACCGGCGAAAGTGGATTCAGCACTTTGCGCAGGACCCAGATACGGTTCAACTCATCGCGGGGCACGAGCAGTTCTTCCTTACGCGTGCCGGATTTGTTGAGGTCAATGGCGGGGAAGACGCGCTTGTCGACCAGCTTGCGGTCGAGGTGGACTTCCATGTTGCCGGTGCCTTTGAACTCCTCGAAGATCACGTCGTCCATGCGGCTGCCGGTATCGATGAGGGCGGTGGCGATGATGGTGAGGCTGCCGCCTTCCTCGATGTTGCGTGCCGCGCCGAAGAAGCGCTTCGGCCGCTGCAAGGCGTTCGAGTCCACGCCGCCCGACAGCACTTTGCCGGAAGGCGGCACGACGGTGTTGTAGGCGCGCGCCAAGCGGGTGATCGAGTCGAGCAGAATCACCACGTCGCGCTTGTGCTCGACCAGCCGCTTGGCCTTTTCGAGCACCATCTCCGCCACCTGCACGTGCCGGGCGGCAGGCTCGTCAAACGTCGAGCTGATGACTTCGCCCTTCACGGTACGCTGCATGTCCGTGACTTCCTCGGGCCGCTCGTCGATGAGCAGTACGATGAGCGTAATCTCCGGGTGATTCGTGGTCACGGAGTTGGCGAGGCATTGCAGCAACATAGTCTTGCCGGTGCGCGGCGGGGAGACGATGAGGCCGCGCTGGCCTTTGCCGACGGGCGTGAGCAGATCGAGCACGCGCGCCGAAATGTTGTCCTTGATGGTCTCGAGGTGAATGCGCTCCTGGGGATACAGGGGCGTGAGATTGTCAAAGAAGATCTTGTTGCGCGACTCGTCGGGCGGCTCAAAGTTGATGGCCTCAACCTTGATGAGCGCGAAATAGCGCTCACCCTCTTTGGGCGGTCGGATCTGCCCAGAGATCGTGTCGCCGGTGCGCAAATCGAATTTGCGAATCTGTGAAGGCGAGACGTAGATGTCGTCCGGGCCGGGGAGGTAGTTGTAGTCCGGGGCGCGGAGGAATCCGAAACCGTCGGGCAGGCACTCGAGCACGCCTTCGGAGAAGATCAGACCGTTCTTCTCGGTCTGCGCTTGGAGGATCTTGAAGATCAACTCCTGTTTGCGCAGGCCCGTGGCCCCCACCACCGCCAGGTCTTTCGCCACCTGGGTCAGCGTGGTGATGTTCATTTCCTTGAGCTTGCCGATATCGAGGACTTCGCCTTCCCTCACTTCCTCGATCCTTTCTTCCTGGACTTCGTCATTCTTAACTTCTGTTTTCTTTGCAGGCATAACCGTTCTCTCTGTTTCGTTGAAATTGTCGGTCGCGTGACCGTTCCGTCATGGGTTTGAGTTTCACGCCCAGGTCACTCACGGAAACGATGGCAAGGCGTGATGGGCTGCTGGCGACAGCCAAGCAGCGGTACAAAGTGCGGCAAGAAACGTCGTGTGAAACAATGAAGCTTTCGAGACTTAGCGATCAGAGGCCGAAGAGGCGCCCCACCACCATGGCTGGGATGCACCTTTGCCGTAATTGGTTTCAAATCCTCCGTCAACAAGCCATGATTCACTGCAACGTCTAATTGGTCATGGGTTCCCGGCCCAAGTCTTGAGAAGGGGTTTCTATCGTGGAAGGGGTCCCCTCGCCCGACACCAGGAGGGGCCGAGGTTCGAGCTTTTTCTCCAAGGCAATCTCGAGCACGTCGTCCATGTTGTCCACAAAACGAATCGTCAGCTCCTGCTGGATATTGGCAGGAATGTCCGTCAAGTCTTTCTCGTTGTCGCGCGGCAGAATGACCGTACGATTCCCCGCCCGGTGCGCCGCCAGCAGTTTTTCCTTCACCCCGCCAATCGGCAGAACCTTGCCGCGCAGGGTGATCTCGCCCGTCATCGCCACGTCGCGCCGCACGGGGACTTTGGTTAGCGCGCTTACCAATGCCACCGCCAGCGTGATGCCTGCCGAGGGGCCGTCTTTCGGGATGGCGCCCTCCGGGATGTGAATGTGTACGTCGAGGTGGCGGTAGAAATCGGGGTCTAGCCCCAGCTGGGCGGCGCGGGACCGCACGTAGCTCATGGCGGCCTGGGCCGATTCCTGCATCACATCGCCCAGCTTACCGGTCAGCAGCAGCTTGCCTTTCCCCTGCATAAGAGTCGCCTCAATGTTCAGGATCTGACCGCCCACTTCCGTCCAGGCCAGGCCCGTCACCAAGCCCACCTCATTCTTCTCTTCGGTTCGAGTGTCTCGAAACTTGATGACTCCCAGGTACTCTTTGACATCATCCGGTCCCACCGTGACCTGGAAGTGCCGGCCTTCCTTCACCACCTTGCGGGCCACTTTGCGGCTGACGTTGGCGATTTCACGTTCCAGGTTGCGAACTCCCGCCTCGCGCGTGTAGTGGCGTGTGATGTGGACAATCGCTTCGTCCGGCAGGGTAAGGTTTTCCACCTTCAAGCCAGCCGCCTCACGCTGCTTCTTCACCAGGAATCGCTTGGCGATTTCCATCTTCTCCGGTTCCGTGTAGCCTTCCAGCCGCAGGATTTCCATCCTGTCCTGGAGGGGTTGGGGGATGGTGTGCACGACATTGGCCGTGGTGATGAAGAATACCTTCGACAGGTCAAATTCGACATCCAGATAATGGTCCATGAAGGTGCAATTCTGCTCCGGGTCGAGCACCTCTAGTAGCGCGGCCGAGGGATCTCCCCGGAAATCCATGCTCATCTTATCCACTTCATCCAAGAGAAAGACGGGGTTCACGGTGCCCGCTTTCTTCATCATCTGGATAATCTGGCCAGGTAGGGCGCCGATATAGGTCCGCCGGTGACCCCGGATTTCCGCCTCGTCGCGAACGCCGCCTAACGAGAGCCGGACGAACTTCCGGCCTGTCGCCCGGGCGATGGACCTGCCCAGGGAGGTCTTGCCGACCCCCGGAGGTCCCACGAAACAAAGGATCGATCCACGCGGATTCTTGACGAGCTGGCGGACGGCCAGGAATTCCAGGATCCGCTCCTTGATCTTCTCGAGCCCGTAGTGGTCCTCTTCCAGCACTTTTTGGGCGCGCGAGATATCGCGGATTTCCTTGGACTTCTTCTTCCAGGGCACCGCCAGAAGCCAGTCCAGGTAGCTGCGTGAGACGGTGGACTCCGCCGACATGGGAGGCATCATCTCCAGACGCTTGAGCTCGGTCATGGCGTGCTCGAGCGCATCCTTGGTCATGCCAGCGGTTTCAATCTTCTTCTTCAGCTCGTCGATCTCGCTCTTTTCGTTCCGGCCCAGTTCCTTCTGGATGGCCTTGATCTTTTCGTTCAGGTAATACTCGCGTTGGGCGCGCTCCATCTGCCGTTTCACACGACCCTGGATGGTGCGGTCCACGTTCAACTTCTCGATCTCGATCTCCAGGATGTCGGCCAGGCGCGTCAGACGGTCCACGGGGTCAAAGATCTCGAGCAGTTCCTGCTTTTCCTCGATGCTGACATTGAGGTTGGCGGCGATGGTGTCGGTGAACTTGCTGATTTCATCCACTTTCACGGCGGCGATCATCGTCTCGTAATTGAGGCTCTGTGAAAGCTTGACGTATTGCTCAAAGAGCGTCGTGGCGCGCTGCACGAGTTGTTCCAGGCTGGGCGTGGTGACGGGGCGGAATTGCCGGGTCTGCACGCTGACCCGAAAGTAACCTTCCTCGTTTGAAATCTTCAGTACCTTGCCGCGTTCCACGCCTTCCACCAGCACCTTGATATTGCCATCGGGCAGTTTCAGGCTCTGCACGATGCTGGCGAGGGTCCCCACTTGGTAGATCTCATTTGGCTTGGGGTCGTCTACGGCGGCATCGTGCTGGGTGGCCAGAAAGATCTTCTTGTCACTAGCCAGTGCTTCCTCGAGCGCCCGAATGGAGCTTTCGCGCCCCACCACGAAGGGGGTCATCATATGCGGGAAGATGACCACATCGCGAATGGGCATCATGGGCAATATTCGAGTTTCGTTTTTCTCACGACCAGAGAACATAGAGGAATCCATTAACCTGCCTTCTCAAGGAAAGCGGAATTGAAGTTGATTTCGTGGTTCTTGACCATTTCTTCAGTCACGGCGAACTCACGCAGCTTGCGCTGGCTGGGAAGGTGATACATCAAATCCAGCATAAGGTCTTCCAGGATCATGCGCAGGCCGCGCGCGCCCACCTTCCTCTCGAGGGCCCGGGCCGCAATAACGCGGAGGCTTCCGTCGGTGAAGAGCAATTTGACGTTTTCGAATTCAAACAGCCGTTGATACTGCCGGACCAGGGCATTCTTAGGCTGCGTCAGAATCTCCACGAGCGTTGCCAAGTCCAGATCACTGAGCACACTCACGACCGGCAACCGGCCCACGAATTCCGGGATCAGACCGTAGTGGATCAGGTCGGTGGGCTGCACCTGTTCCAGGATCTCGATATCGCGCCGGCTGGGTGGCGCGGTCGGGGCCGCGGCGTGGAAACCCATCGTTTTCTTGCCCGTGCGCCGCTCGATAACCTTCTCGAGCCCGACGAAGGCGCCGCCGCAAATAAAGAGGACGTTCGTGGTGTCCACCGGCGTGCATTCCTGGTGGGGGTGTTTGCGGCCACCCTGGGGCGGAACGTTCGCTACCGTGCCCTCCAGGATCTTGAGGAGGGCCTGCTGCACCCCCTCTCCCGACACGTCGCGCGTAATCGAGGGGTTGTCATCCTTCTTTGAAATCTTGTCGATCTCGTCGATGTAGACGATCCCCTGCTGGGCGCGCTGCACATCTCCACCGGCGCTCTGCAGGAGCTTCAGGAGGATGTTTTCGACGTCCTCGCCCACGTAGCCCGCTTCCGTCAGCGTTGTGGCGTCAGCGATGGCGAAGGGCACTTCCAGCACCCGCGCCAGCGTCTGCGCCAGCAGCGTCTTCCCCGTACCGGTAGGCCCGATCAGCAGAATGTTGGATTTGGTCAACTCCACGTCGCTGCGGATGCGCGTCAGAATATTGCGCTTGTAGTGGTTGTAAACCGCTACCGCCAGTTTCTTCTTCGCCGTCTCCTGCCCCACCACGTACTGATCCAGGAAGGCCTTGATCTCGGCGGGCCGGGGCAGTTTGGCTTGGGCCGGCTGGGGCCGGTCCCCGCGCTCTTCCTCCAGAATCGTGTTGCACACCGCCACGCACTCGTCGCAGATGTACGTCCGCGGCTGCTCACCGGGCGAGGAGATGAGCTTCCCCACGGCATTCTGAGGCTTCTGGCAGAACGAGCAGCGCAGTCCTTCCACAGAACCCGGGCGTTTCAAAGGCGTCTCCGTGGATTACTTATGTTTGTAAATGATTTCATCGATGATGCCGTACTCGCGTGCCTGCTGGGCGCTCATCCAGAAATCACGTTCCACATCACGCTCGATCTTTTCAATCGGCTGGTTGGTATGCTTGCCCATGATTTCATTTAGACTGGCACGAATGCGCAGGATTTCGCGGGCATGAATGTCAATGTCCGTCGCCTGCCCGGAGAGTCCACCAATAGTGGGCTGATGAATCAAGACGCGTGCGTTGGGGAGGGCATAGCGCTTCCCGGGCGTCCCCGCCGCGAGCAACAGCGCGGCGATGCTGGCTGCCTGGCCGATGCATATCGCGGCGACATCGGGGCGAATAAACTGCATGGTGTCGTAAATGGCCATACCGGCCGTGACCACGCCTCCCGGGGAGTTGATGTAAAGGGACACGTCTTTGTCGGGATCCTCGGCTTCCAGGAAGAGCAACTGAGCGGTCACCAGGTTGGCGACGTTGTCGTCAATGGGCGTGCCGATAAAGATAATATTGTCGCGCAGAAGGCGCGAGTAGATATCGTAGGCCCGCTCGCCGCGGTTGGTCTGTTCGACCACCATCGGGATCAATGTCAGGTTGGGCTGGTTGCTCATGGCCTTTATCTGCAGACTCCTTCAAACCCGGCCGGGAAACTAAGCGCTTTTCCGAGTGATTGTCGCGTTGCGGTAAATGAAATCCAACGCTTTCTGATTGCGGCGAGTAGACCTTATTGTATCCAGCTTCCCCTCGCGTGTCAAGCGTGTCTTCAATTCCGCTGGGGTCAGGCGGCGATCCTGCGACATTTCCCGGATTACCTCGTCGACTTCTTCCTCCGCGACCTCGATCTTCTCGGCCTCGGCCACTCGGCTTAGGATCAGCGCCGCGCGGACTTCCTTTTCCGCTTCAGGTTTGGCATCCTCACGGACCTTTCGCCAGTCCACCTGGGTCTCCCGCGGGTCGATCCCCTGCGCGATAAGTTGCCCCAAAGTCCGTTCCAGTTTACGGTCCAACTGGGCGTCCACCAGCGCCTCCGGCACCGGGAATTCATGCGCTTCCAGGAGTTTCTCCGCTAGCTTCTGCTTCGCCTCGATCTCCGCCCGATGTTGGGCCCGTTCCGTCAGATCCTGGCGCAGCTTCGTGCGCAGCTCCTCCAGAGTTGAGAACTCGCTGACCGATTTGGCCAGTTCCTCGTCCGCTGGCGGGACTACCTTTCTTTTGATGCTCTGGACGTCCACTTGGTAACTGAGGGTTTTGCCCGCCAGGGATTTCTGCGGGTAAGCCTGCGGATAAGTTACCGGGAAAGCCCGCGTGTCACCCGCCTGCACGCCGCGCAGGTTCTCCGTAAAGGCCTCCACGGTGTGCTTGCCGCCCAGGTGCACCACGGCGTCCCGGGCCTCGGTCGGCGGGCTTTGGGGAAATTCCGTGTCGCGCCCTTGGTAATTGATGGTGACGTAGTCGCCGTCCGCAGCCGGCCGGTCTGTGACCACTTCAAAAGTCGCAGCCTGTTCGCGCAATTCCTCGACCGCTTTTGCCACGTCTGCGTCCGTGACCGCTGCCTGCTCCTCTTCGACTTCCAGTTCCTTGTAAGGCTTCAGCTCGAACTCCGGGAAAATCTCGAAGGTGGCTTTACAGGTTAGCGGCTGCTCGTCCTCAAACTTTAACTCTTCGAAATGCGGCTGGCCCACGATCTCCCATTTCTTGTCCTTCACCGCCGTCTCAAAGTAGCGCGGGACCAGGTGTTGCACGACCTCGCTCCGAATGTCGTCACGAAACTGCCGGCGCACCAGCGAGGTGGGGGCGCGGCCAGGCCGAAAACCCCGGATCCGTGCGTGTTTGGCAAACTCCGCAGCCACCGAATCCGCTTCCTGTTGCACGACGTCTAAGGGGACTTCAATAACCAGTTCTTTCTTGCAGGTAGTAGCTTCCACAGCGCCTCAGAGGTTGATCAAATGGTGAAGTGCGGCCAGCAGGGTTGGTACTTCGCAAGCAATCCCCTTATGGAAAACCCGAGTCCCACCAGGCGGGCGTCCGAGCTTCCTAGACCCGAACAATTTGAGTATAACACAGGCCTCTGGGCTGTCAATGGTGGTAGCGGGTGGGCGGGGCAAGTTCCACGTCGCCAAGCCGCAATCCATCATTACTGTGGACGAGGGAGGGGTTCCCCCGCCTGGGAATAAATTCGCACCCACTGGCCGCGGTGTTCCATCTCTACCAGCAATCTCAGGCGGTAGTGAGCCACCAGGACCTGCGCTGCAACCTGCGAATGATAATCGAAGTACCGCAACTGCACTCGCAGCCATTCGGGGAAGCGCGACGTCCAGTTGCCGGCGGGTTCCCACTTCTGGGAATAGAGATAGAGCAAATCGAAGGACTCCGGCTTCACCTCTGCAAAGTCCGTTGCCGCGAAACCCCGCAGGGGGACAACGTGCAGGGAATTGCCGACATAACCGAGAAAAGGCCGCGCCAATTCATCCGTGGCCGGCCACGCCGTCAAGATTCGCGGCTGGCCAGGCTGTGTTTCCAGGAAATGCGCTGCTTGCTCGTGCAGCCGAATGAAGTCCGCGTAGGCGAGGTTGTCCTCAAATGGGAACGGGCAGGGCGGGTTGATGAACCACGCCCACACAAAGCACGCTGCGGCCGCCGCCAAAATGAGCCGGGCCGGGAAGCGTGGTAAGCGCATCACCAGGGCCACCCCGATGAGATAGAAAAAGGGCAGGACCGGAAGGAGATACCGTGGCAGAATTGCGCCGCCCACGAAGCTCAATAGCAACAGATAGACCGCCATCAGCTCAGCCGTCAGAAAAATGAAGGGCCGCCAGAGGGGTCCTGCCGCCACCTGGGCAGCATCCGGCTTGGAGTGCTTCCGCCCCCACCAGAATCCCACCAGGGCGCACGCAGTGAGCAGCCAATTGAATCCGCCGATAAAGAGCTGATAAGCGCGTCGCAGCAAGCTCCAGAAACCCCGCGCGGTGGAAAGCGTGGAATATAAGTTGTAGTTGAGGTACTCGCGGTTGCCTGTCCAGTAGCCGGTCAGGTGGTGGTAGTAGAGCGCCCAGGCCGCGAGCGGCACCAGCGGCACACCCAGCGCCACCCAGGTCAAGAGCCCGGCCCGGTGATTCCTCGCGCCCACACGCTTCCCCCGCCACACATAGAGCCACACCACGGGCAGCAGAACCACGGCGGTTTCCTTACTGAGAATCGCCAGCGAAGCCGCCAGTGCGAAAAGCCAGAGTTGATCTTCCAGCAACAATAGCACTGCTAGGGTCGTAAAGAGTGCGTCGGTTAGGTCCAGATGCGCGAGCGTGCTCTGCGCAAAGAAAAGGGGTGAGAGCGCCAGGAGCAGGGCGCTCCAGGCAGAGACTTCGCGGCTCGCGACGCGTCGCCCAAGCAGATAGAGCGTTACAACTGTCGCGGCCGCGATCAGTGTCATGGCGGCGCGCGTAACCAGGGGAGAGTATTCCCAAAGGCGCCATGCCAGTCCCAGATAGACGATCACCAGCGGCGTATGTCCCACCGGCAACGTGCTGCGCGGAACGAGCAGTCCGGAGTGATAGAAGTCCAGCGCCGCGGGAATGTAATACCCCGCTTCGTCCCAGAAATATGGCAGATGGAGCAAAGGCCCGTGCAGAAGCAGCAGAACGGCGTAAGCGGCGAGGAAAGCCAGGAGCCAGATGAGGCGGGCGCGCATGGGAAGCTAATTTACCAGCAGATCTTGGTCTTGGAATCAGATTCTTCGTTGCCCGCCACAACGGCGCCGGAGGGACTATTGAAATCGGGATTATCCGGCGTATACTCGTGGCCAATAAAATTCCGGGGGAGGCAAGTTTCGCCTGGGAGGCCTTGACGACTTCCGGATTGAGTCAGGTTTACGAATTCCATCGGGAACGAGGGCTTATGGAACTGAGAAGGGACCCGATCACACAGAGTTGGGTAATACAGCAGACGGTTGAAACCAGTTGGGCAACGGGCGGGGTATGTCCTCTCTGCCCTGGCAACGAGTACCTGTGCCCGCCCAACCTTTACGTGTATCCCTACGGCGCGTCGAATTGGCAGGTGCGAGTGATCCCGCACCGCAATCCCATCTATCAAATTGAAGGAGACCCCGCTCGCCGGGCGGAGGGGATCTACGACAAGATGCGCAATATCGGTGCGCACGAGGTGGTTATCGAAAATCCCGACCATCACCTGCCGTGGGCGCAGCTCAGCGATGATCAGGCTATCCAGGCTCTGCGCGCCTACGCCACGAGGATCACCGATTTGAAGAAGGACCTGCGATTCCGCTGCGTCACCCTCTTCCAAAACGTAGGTCCCGAGTCGGGTCAGGATTTAGAGCATCCTCACTCCGAGATTACCGCCACACCCTTCATACCGCGACGGCTCGCCTACGAGCTGCGCGCTGGGCAAGCGCATTACCAGCAAAAAGAGCGCTGTCTCTTCTGCGATATCGTAAAGCAAGAGATGGACCAGCAGGTGAGAGCCGTGGTGTGGAACGAACTCTTCCTGGCTTTCTGCCCTTTTGCATCACGGGTACCTTACGAGACCTGGATCGTCCCAATCTATCATCATGCCTCATTTGAGGACGATGTTACCTCGTCGGGCAAACAACAACAGCTCGGGCGGTTGATGAAATCCGCTTTACGGCGCCTATTGACTGTGGCCAAGGCATACCACTTGGTCCTGCACACTTCGCCCAATGTCAACGCCAGACCTTCCCGGCCGGACGCGTGGCAGACGCTGGCTGATGACTACCACTGGCACTTTGAAATTCTGCCGATTATTCCCGGGAAATCCAAGTCCTACAGTTTCAAGGAGGTTTACTTCAACACGCCGCCCCCACCTGAAATTGCGGCGAAGGACCTACGCGATGCCGAACCCGCATTGTCGTAAGCGGGCTCGCGCGGCGTACCCAGGCCTCGCGGGAAGCATTCCAGGCCCCGAGGGATGCCCCTAGCCCGCTTCCCGGGTCACATCCGGCGGCTGGCGTGAGAGACTCTTCGCGACGATCTCCGCGACATCAAGTATCTGGACGTCATCGCGCTTGCTATGGTTCGCGGCGTCACGCAGCATAATGGGACAGTACGGGCAAGCCACGGCCACGGTCGAGGCCGGGGTTTTGATGAGCTCAGCGAAGCGCATTTGGTTCACGCGCGCTTGGCCCTGCGGCCGCTGGTCGTCAGCCACAAAGAGCTGTGCGCCGCCCGCTCCGCAGCAAAGTGTGTTTTTGCCATGGTGTGCGGGTTCGGTTACCGGGACCCCGCAGGAGCGCAGGATCTCGCGCGGCGCGGCGGTGATGCCGCGTCCTCTCGCCAGATAGCAAGGGTCATGATAAGTGGCGGCCACCCCTAAGGGTTTAAGGGCAAGCTGCGGCAGCAGTCTCGCAATGAGCTCGTTGTGGTGTACGACCTCCAGGTGGAGCTCCGCGTAACAGGCGATCTGCCGGTAGTCCTGGTCCAACATCGTCGTGCAATGCGGACAGCACGACACAATCTTTCTCACTCCCGCGCTCTCCATGCTTTCGATCAGCTTCTGCGAAAGTTCCAGGAACAGGTATTCGTTGCCGGCTCGCCGCGCCGGCTCGCCGCAGCAGGTTTCACGCGCCAGGACTCCCCAGGAAACCCCCGCGGCATCCAGAATCTGTTGCATGGCCTGCGCGACTGCGTGGCCGTGAGGATCGTAGCTTAGCCCACAACCCAGCCAGAAAAGCCATTCCTGCGTGCCGTCAAAAATCGGAAATTGCTTCATCGCGAGGAGCTTTTGCCGGGTATCGTGGGCCAGTCCCCAGGGATTGTGCGGGGCGCGTTCCATGGTCGTAAAGAGCTGGTTCACCTTATCGCTTGTGATGCGGCCTTCACTGGCGAGACCGCGCCGCAGGTCGAGAATCTTCCTGCCGACATGCTCGATCCCCAGCGGACACACAAACTCGCAGGCGCCGCAGGAAAAGCACTGGAAGAGGTCGTCCTCCGCAATAAAAACCTTGCCCTGGCCCTTCTCTGCGGCAGTCCCCGCGACGACGTCTCCGCCGGAGAGCAGGCCTTTGCGCATGTCTAGGATGATTTCCTTGGGACTCAGCGAGCCTCCCGCGAGGTTGGCTGGACAGAACTGGGTGCAGCGCCCACACTCGACGCAAGCATCGACATCCAGGACGTCCTTGCGGCCCAGGTCCCGGAAGTGAATCATGCCCAGGTCATCGCCGTCGTCGCGCAGCGCGCGCATCGTGCTGGTGTTTTCGGAGCGAAAAAATATCGTGAACGGTGCCAGCAGCAGGTGCAGGTGTTTCGACATCGGAATGACCACCAGCAACGCGAAGAACGCCGAGGTGTGCATCCACCAGTTGATTTTCCAGTTCAAGCTGGCGACCGGGAACATTCGCCAGCCCAAGAGATACGTGACCATGAGGGCCGAGATCAGGAAGGCAACAATTGCGGAAGTGGCGGAGAATCCGCCCAGGGCCTTGGGTCTTAATACGAATCGCCGGAATGACAAGCCCAGTATGGCGGCCAGCACGGCCACAGCCCAGGCGGCGACAGACCCGCCATACCAATTCTGCATCTCGGTGGCCTTATCCAGTCCGCGCAGGCCCCACGAGAGGTGCACAGCGCTGGCCCAAGCGAAGGCGAGGAATCCCCACACGACCGTGGCGTGCATTATGCCGACCAGCGGCCGGTCGCGCACCACGCGGTATTGCAGCATGACTTCCACAAAAACCCGCCGGAGCCGTTTGGCAAGATGGTCGTGAGGAAGATCCCCATGCTTGGGAAACACCGAAAAAAGCCGGCGCTCCAGGGTTCGCAAGAATAGCCAAACGCTTCCCACCGCAAGCGCGATGAATATTCCCCGTTCCCAGCCGCCCAGAAGAAAACCGCCGCCAAACGCCAGCGCGAGGACGGCGAGCAGCCAGGAGTTCTTCCTTAGTGGTTTCAAGTCCATCCCTTACCCCGTGACACCGGCGAAATCTCTACGCTAGCAATATCGTGAATTCTTGTTCTTTTGGCAAACATTTTCGTCGCGTGTGCGGGACCACCCCTCGGGGCGGCGTAGAGGGCACGGCGCGCCGCAGGCGGCAAAGCCGCTGGAATCCCGGATGCCTTCGCTAAATTGGACAGCACTGCGGTGCTCGGCTCGGTGCGCTATAATAGCCGGCGTGCGAAAGTGGCGGAATTGGCAGACGCGCCAGACTTAGGATCTGGTCCCGCAAGGGGTGGGGGTTCGAGTCCCCCCTTTCGCACCAGCAACTTACCTATTGCACTGACAGCTCGTGGGGAGCGAACAGATCATCAGTCTGGATGCAGCGGGCGTGACTGCGCCAGGATCATGCCTACGAAGTGGAGATTGTGGATTACCACTGAGGGGGATTTGCCATGCGCAAGCCGGAGACTTTGATGCCGCCTGTCCATCCGGGCGAGATCCTGCGTGAGGATTTCATGAAGCCGCTCGCCCTCTCCATCAACAGGCTGGCGCTCGATCTGCACGTGCCGGCGACCCGCATCGGCGAAATTGTGCACGAGCGCCGCCGCATCACCGCCGACACAGCCTTGCGTCTGGCGCGGTACTTCAATACCAATCCCGAATTCTGGCTCAATCTGCAAGACTTCTTCGACCTCGAAATCGAGAGACGCTCGGGCGCGACGGTCGAAATCGAGCGGCAAGTGCGTCCCGTCGCCGTCCAGGCTTCTTAACCGGGCTTTCCCTGAATCACACGCGGTGGACCAAGCTGCGTGCCACGCCACCATTTTGGCGCCGTGGTCTTGCGAGTAACCTGAACCCGCCGGGGCCCAAACTAGCGGAAGCCTATCCCGAGGGCGCGCACGTCGCGATTCTTGCGATGGGTGCGCCAGAGTGACATCTCACCCTCGACCTTCGTAGTTTAGCCCGAGCGAAGTACTGAGATCCTTCGCGTAGTTTATTCTGAGTCAAATGATAAGAATCCTTCGCTCAGGATGACAGCGAACGGGCTCAGAATGATGGTGCCGGGGGTTTTCTTCGCGGCCCATTTTGTGCTTGACAGATATTTACCTTAACGTTATAATAGATGTGGTACCTAAAACCCGGCTCGTCAGGGCTTGGCCGGAGATCGCCGTGTCCTTTCGACCCACTAAGACAGGAGGCAGTAGGGGAAGGCAGTAGGCAGTCGGCAGAAGGCACTGGGCAGCATGCAGAAGGCAGCAGGCAGTATCTGGGGGGCAAGAGCCAAAACGCCGGCTCCCGACTTCTGACTCCTGATTTCTGACTCCTGAACGCGTCGCTCACAAACCATGGAAGATTCCAGCCTATGCCATGGCGGCTCACGAAATGTGCTCTTCAAGGCCCGAAAGGAGATGGCCCCCCTAGAGATGTTAAAAATGAAGATCGATCCGACTATGTGTATGAAAACAAAGGCTGACACGACAAAATGTCTAGCGAAAAACCTAGCTTTAACACGAAAATGCAGTAATTGCGCGATAATCAACAGCAATTATAGAGACTTCTTGACCGGACTTTCAACAATTGCGCATTAAATAAAACAGAAAGCAGCGACTGCTCACCGGGGCGAATGATGGCGCATTGGAAACTAAGGGCAGTCCGCGGGGCTGGGAATGAAGAACGCCTTGCTGGAATTGGCCAGGCTGATCGACTGTCGGGTCGGATGGAGCTTTTCAAAGCCAAAGAGGCTGGTGTATCCTAACGTGCTGCTGGGATCTCCGTATGGAAACGTCGGTCAAGAGATGGGATTCCAGAGCAATAAATCCGCGCTCATCAAAGGAGACTCATTACAATGCCTCTAGTTTCGATGCGTCAGTTACTGGACGAAGCCGCCAAAGGCGGCTACGGAGTAGGTGCTTTTAATGTCAACAACATGGAGCAGATTCAGGCCATCATGGAAGCGGCTCGCGAGACCAAGTCCCCCGTTATCGTTCAGGCCAGCCGGGGCGCGCGCGCCTATGCCCAGGACAAATATCTTTATCACCTGATGCTGGCAGCAGCTGAACTGTACCCTGAAATTCCCACCGTGCTGCACCTGGATCACGGCAACAGCGTGGAGACTTGCAAGTCAGCCATAGAGATGGGTTTCACCAGCGTCATGATGGATGGGTCCCTCATGCCGGACGGGAAAACCCCCTCCACTTTTGATTACAACGTGAAAGTTACGCGCGAAGTGGTTGAAATGGCTCATGCCAAGGGGATAACGGTAGAAGGGGAAATCGGCTGCCTCGGCGGTATAGAGGATGGGCACGGCACGGGCCTGGACGGCCTCAGCCACCTCACCGACCCCGAGCAGGCTGCCGAGTTTGTGAAGTTGACCGGCCTCGACGCCCTGGCCATCGCGATTGGAACCAGCCACGGCGCTTACAAGTTCGCCAAGAAACCCACGGGAGAGACACTGAAAATGGACCGCCTGATCGAGATCCATAAGCGGCTGCCGCATACCCATCTCGTGATGCACGGTTCCTCCAGTGTGCCCAAGGATCTCCAGGACATCATCAACCAGTATGGAGGGAAATTGAAGCCCACCTGGGGAGTCCCGGTGGAAGAGATCCAACTGGGCATCAAGAACGGCGTGCGGAAAGTCAACGTGGACACGGACAACCGCCTCGCCATTACGGGCGCCATCCGCAAGTGCTTCGCGGAGAAGCCCGAGGACTTCGATCCACGCAGCTACATGAAACCGGCCCGCGAAGCCATGAAGAAAGTCGTGGCGCAGCGTATGACGCAATTCGGCCAGGCTGGCCATGCCGGCGATTACGCGCCGATCCCGCTCTCGGAGATGGCTGCGAGGTACCGGCAACGGCTCGCCGCCTGAGTCCCCAGTCCGGTGAAGCGAGATGAGACACGCCTGCATGCCCAGCCCGGCAAGGGCGAGCCCGCTGGGCACTTCACCATCCTGGAAACTACATGCTAAGCGTTGCCTTTTGTGTTACACTGCGCCGGTTCGCCGGTGGAGTCAACCTCACATGGCACAACCTTCCGAGACCAAGCAGAAGCTGCGCGAAATTTGCCGCGTGGCGGCGCGTGTCTTCTATGCGAAGGGCTATGACGGCGCTTCCATGCAGGATATCGCGGAGGCGGTCGGGCTCACCAAGGCCGGCCTCTATCATCATGTGGGCAGCAAAGACCGCCTGCTGTTTGAAATCATGAACTGCGGCATGGATATTCTGGATGAGACCGTGCTCGCCCCCATCCAGGATATCGCTGACCCGCGTGAGAGGCTGCGCCGGACCATCATCGGCCACATCGACCTGATCGTGCGCGCCCGCGATCAGGAAATTACCGTTATCCTGCATGAAAACCGCTCCCTGAGCGGCCCCCTGCGCAAGAAGCTCAATGCCCGCAAGCGCGCCTACATCGATTACCTGGAGGACCTGATCAGGCGCGTCCAGGAACAAAGCGGCCAGCCCCTCCTGGTTAGACCGCGCCTGGCCGCGTTTGCGCTGCTGGGAATGATCAATTGGCTCTACCAGTGGTACATGTCCGAGGGCCCCATCAAGCAGGAAGAACTCGCCCCGGCTTACGTCGATCTTTTTCTCCGCGGACTCCTCGGAACCGCCTGACCGGGATCCAGCCTGCGCGGATGCGTGGTAGCATTCCGCCTGAATTCTTAGGACAGGAGAGGCCCCCTCCCATGGCTACATCTCTGGTCGCCTTTCAGGGTGAGAGAGGCTCGTTCAGCGAAGAGGCCGCTTACAAGCTCCTGGGCCGCCGCATCCGCGTGCTGCCCTGCGAGACTTTCGCGGCCACCTTCGAGAGCGTCACGCGGGGCCGGGCCCCTTACTGCCTGGTGCCGATTGAGAACACGCTGGCCGGATCGGTCTATGAAAATTTCGACCTGCTGCTCTCAAATCACCTGCACATTGTGGGCGAGGTGAGCCTGCGGATTGTCCACTACCTCATCGCTCTCCCGGGCACCACGCGGAGGGAAGTGCGTCAGGTCTATTCGCACCCGGTGGCCCTGGCGCAGTGTGGCCGCTTCTTCGCCCAGCATCCCCGGGTCGAGCGCGTTCCCTTTTACGACACGGCGGGCGCTGTCAAAATGCTGACGGAGCGCCGCCCGCAGGGGGCGGCGGCCATCGCCAGCCGTGTGGCCGCAGAGGTTTACCACGCGCGCGTCCTGGCCTCGCACCTGGAGGATCACAGGGAAAACTACACGCGCTTCCTGCTGCTCTCGAAGACCGCCCGGGTTTCACCGCGGGCCAGCAAGGTTTCGATCGTCTTCTCCACGCGCAACGTGCCGGGAGCCCTCTACAAGTGCTTGAGCGTCTTTGCCCTGCGCGACATCGATTTGACGAAAATGGAATCCCGTCCGCTGCGCGGCCGCCCCTGGGAATATTTCTTCTACGTGGATTTCCTGGGGAACGTGAAGGAGGAACGTTGCCGAAACGCTCTGACCCACCTGGGCGAGGTGACGAATTTCCTGCGGGTGCTGGGCTGCTACGAGAGGGCGAAACGATAAGAGGGGTTATCCTTCTTCAAACGATAAAGAAGTGCAGCGCCGACCTGTTTTGTAAGCCCGCGGCTCGTTCCCCACGGCCAAAGGAAAGCCACGAAGCACAAAACACGTCCGCGCTTCAAGCAACCCGCTCCTCTTGCCCGAAGGGGCGAGAGCAGTACATTCAAATCACTGCTGTCGCCTTTTATCAGAACTTCGGAATCAGGAAACCCGTGTCCCGGCAGTGCTCCTCGAAGGCTTTTCCGAATTGCGCGGCCAGCATGGATTCTTCTTTCCTTGCCTTGGTCCAATAGCCCAGGATGAGGAAGCCGACTCCCGCCACGCAGCGCCAATGGTCAATCGCCAAAGCTCCGCCGACCGCGGCCAGATCGAGTCCGGAATAAATGGGGTGCCGGAAATGCGCGTAGGGCCCGGTGCGGATGAGCTGATGGTTCTCTTTAAGAGCGACGCTGGAGCTCCAATATTGCCCCAGGTGCCAACGGGCCCACAGAGCGATAGCAATGCCGATCCAGGTGAGCGCGACGCCTGTGGCGGCAAGAGCGTTTGTCCGAGGGAAAACGCGCTGACCAAGAACTCCGATATCCGCCTTGCCGCTGAAGAGCAGGACATAGCCAAGAATTTCCAGAAAAAGGATGCCGCTACGCGAGGCGAGGGATTCCCGGTTGATAGTCCGGCGCGTCTTCAGGGCGGTCGCCGTCCAGTATGCGACAAAGACGATCCACGGACCTATGATGAGGTAACGCCAAATCATGCTTCGAGCACCGTTTCGATGAACTCGAGCGACGCTCCCCTCCCGACCGGTGACCGCGGCTCACTGTTTCTCTGCAAACCGAACCCTCCCAAAGTGCTCTGGCACGTGGAAGCTGGGCTCCGCGGTCATGGTGGTGCTCCAGGCGAGGAACCGCCGCATAGAGTCGTCGCCCGGTCCATCGCAGCGGTAGAAGTTGATTCGCCATTCGTCGTCGGGCCTGATCGCGGCGACGCCCATCGGCTCGACGGGGATGCGCATTTCGCACGTCCAAAGGTGTTTCTTGGCAAAGATGCGCGTAGCGTGATCGAAGCCGGAATTCCAGGCGGCATCGCTCTTCAAATCCGCTTCCCGGAAAATCTCCAGATCGATCCACTGGCCATTCGGCGCCACTTCGAATTCGTAGTAGTGTCTCACCCGTTCGGGCTGGGGGTTGACAAAGACCTCCACCACATCGCGATTCCACAATTCCCACTTCTGCGGCCCGGGATCTTCTCCTGCATAGATGTTCATCTCGGTGTATTTGCACCAGAACGCGCAGTAGAGGCAGCACCGCGACCAGCCCACCGCAACTTCAGTGTGCGCTTCGGGATAGTGGCGCCGCCCATTCCAGTCGTGGTCGAAACGCAGCCGCTCAGCCTGCTGCCAGAATCGCTTACTGAGATCGCCATCCGGCACGAAGTCTTCAGTAACGAAAGCTGCGGAGACCAGCAGATCGCTCAGGTAAGGAGAAGTTCCCATCGCACCTCGCCGGAAATATTCCAGATGCCACTACCACGCCAGCGCGTAGCGGTGGCCGCGCACGTCGGCGCCGCCGGCGATGACACCCGTGGCGGGATTGTATTCGATCATGGTGGCCGCCGTAGGATTGCTCCAATCGGCTCCCACCAGGAGTTGGTGCCCGCGCGCGCGGAGCGCGTCGAGCACCGCCGGGTCGAAGCGTTTTTCGACGGCCAGCGCCAGCGGCTGGTCCGCGTGATTGTCAAAGCTGCTGAACATCGCTTCGGAATTGAAACGCGGCGTTTCCACGGCCTCCTGCGGATTCATTCCGAACTCGACGACGTCCAGGAAGATTTGCAACAGCGTCTGATCCTGGCTGTCGCCGCCGGGGGTGGAAAATACCAGCCACGGTTTCCCCTCGCGCAGCGCCAGCGTGGGCGTGAGCGTGATGCGCGGGCGTTTGTGCGGGGCAATTTGATTGGGATGTCCGGGTGTCAGCACGAACGCCTGCGCCCGCTGCGTGAGGGGGATGCCGGTATCGCCCGCGATGACGGCGGGGATCCAGGCGCCGCTGGGCGTGGCGGAAAACAGGTTCCCGTCCTGGTCGATCACGTTGACACAGGTGGTGTCCTGGTGCTCGCCGTTGCGCTGGCGGTAGCGCGCCCGCACGAAATCGTCCGGCGCCCGCGCCGTCATGCGCACGGGATCGCCGGGAACGTGCTGGGCGGAAGCCTTCTGGGCATCGATCAGCGGCCGCCGCAGGTTTGCGTACTCCTTGGAGATGAGTGCGACAGGTATGGCGCTGAAGTCCGGGTCGCCATAGTAAGCGTCGCGGTCGGCATAGCCCAATTTCATGGCTTCCACCACAGTGTGCACGTAATCGGCGGAATTGAGCTTCAGGGTTTTCAGGTCAAAGCCCTCGAGCAGGTTCAAGTTTTCCAGGAACACCGGGCTCTGCGTCCAGTAACCACATTTATAAACCTGCACGCCGCGATACGTCACAGTCAAAGGCTCTTCGATACGGGCGTGGTAGGCGGCGAAATCCCCTTCGCGCAGCAGGCAGCCGGCGTCTTTACAGAAATCGCTGATGCGTCTGGCGATCGGGCCGCGATAGAAATAGTCGCGGACGGCTTCCAGAGCCGCCGCGCGCCCGCGTCCGGCGTTCTGCTTTTCCACCCCGGCGAGGGTTTGAAACGTGCGCGCCAAGTCGGCCTGGACGAAGATTTCACCTTCCTTCGGCACGTGTCCTCCGGGGTAATAGACCTTCGTGGTGTTTGGCCACTTCCGGGCGACCCGCTCACCCCGCTCAAGCGTGCTCTCCAGGCTCGCGTAGACCGGGAAACCCTGCGCGATCTCGATGGCTGGCTGGATCACCTCCGCCAGGCTCAGCGTTCCGTACTTCTCCAGCGCCAGCAACATGGAGTCCATGGCGCTTGGTACAATTGCGCTGAGCGGGCCGAAGGAAGGAATAATGCCGCCCGCACCTCCGGAAACTGTCGGCGTCCCCACGATGCGGGGGTCGTCGCGCCCCAAGTGCTCGTAAAACTCCGCGGTCGCAAGTTCCGGAGCGATGCCGTCGCCGTTGATCGCCACTACGGGGCCGTCCTTCAGCTTGAGCAGGATGGGGCACTCGCCGCCCGCGCCGAAGCTCATCATCTCCACCACCGACGCGGCGAAAAGCGTCGCCACGCCCGCATCCACGGCGTTGCCACCTTTCTCCAGAATGCGCAATCCCGCCTCGGCCACCAGCGGATGGCCCGCTGCCACCACGCCGCGCCGACCAGCTACCAGGGGTTTAAGCGTCGCGGAATAGCCGGGAATGTTGGGAAGCAACAGCGCCGTTCCCAGCGTCACGACAGCCATCGGCGAGATTCCTCTGCGAGCACTCATGGTCAGCCTCCGTGGGAGCTTGCTGAAGTATCGTCATCGTCGCGGAAAACGCGCGGCGTGTCAAGCCACCCTTGAGTCGGGCGTGGTAAGCGGATTGCCCCCGCTCACCCAATTCCGGCAAGGGTCCAGGCAGGTTTTAAATTGGGAATAATCTGGTTGACGCCGGATTGAAAGCGGGAGTAACTATAGCGGTGGAACGGCCCTGAGATGCGCCCTGTACCCACGCGAGCGGACGTGCTTTTCTCTACGGCCTCTGTGGTGAGCCTTTCTCTGCGGCGCGAGAAGAATCTCGAAGTGCGTAGCACCGGGCAATTTCAGCCTTGGGATCGGGGTTCGAAGGGACAGGGCGGAATCCGAGGAGGTCACCAATGAATAGTCCAACGGAACGAGACCGACTTGTGATGGTTGGATTGTTGGGGATTTGCCTTGCTCTCCCGAGCGTGGGATGTAGCCCCAAGAAGGCTCCGGCGCCGCAGGCCGAGCAGTCGTCCGTGGTAAAGGTCACGGTCAGCCCGAGTGGCCCTGTGGTCCTGACGACTGCGGAGGCGGAGTTTGACGTTCTCCCTTCCGGCTATATCCAGGCCTTTCTGCGCAAGGATGGCAAGCGCCTGACACTGGATGAGCCGGGTTCCGGTGCGGCCGGGGCAAGCGACTACCTGGTGAGCAGTGGGAAGGAAGTGCGCGATTTCTCGCTGGATTTCAGCCATGTCAAGGTTTCCGACGCCCGCGGCAAGGCGGGCGCGCGCGGCAAGCGCGTGGAAATCACCGCGTCGTCAACCGGGCAGAATGGGCGTGCGGTGGAAGAAACTCTCGCTGTGGAAGTTTATGACGATTTCCCCAACCTCGCCGTGACCACCGCAGCCTTCAAGAACACCGGCTCGACGGAAATGAAACTGGACCGCGTGGTGGCCCAGCATCACCGTCTCAATGCTTCACTTGCTGATCCCAAGTCGCCGCCTTATCGCCTCTGGTCGTTCCAGGGTTCCAGCTATGAGTGGGGCAAGGACGACGTGCTGGAAATCTCCGATAACTTTCATCAGCCGAACCTGATGGGTGCGATGAATCCCAACGGCATCGGGGGCGGAGTCCCGGTCGTGGCATTCTGGACGGCCAGCGTGGGGGAGGCCATCGGCCACGTGGAGACGTTGCCCCTGGTGTTGTCGCTGCCCGTGAGCGTGGACAAGGATTATCGCGTGAGCGCGGCGCTCGCGATGGACGTGGCCGGCGTGCTGAAGCCCGGGGAAACGTTCGCCATGCCACGGAGCTTTGTGGCCGTCTATTCCGGGGATTTCTACGAGCCTCTCCGCCTTTACTCGCGCCTGCTCCAGCAGGAAGGTTGGACGCTGCCCAAACCGGACAAGGAGGATTACAACGTCAGTTGGTGTGGCTGGGGCTATGAGGAGGACGTGACCCCGGCCCAGATGTTGGGGACCATTCCCAAGCTAAGGGAGTTCAACATCAAGTGGGCCACGCTCGATGACCGCTGGTTCAACAACTACGGCGACTGGGAGCCGCGACCGGACACTTTCCCTGGCGACACGATCAAGAAAATGGTGGATGAGTTCCACAAGCAGGGAATCCTGGTTCAGATCTGGTGGCTGCCGATCGGTGTCGAGGACGGACAGCGGGGAGACGAAGGGCAGAAGTACTCGATCGCCAAAGTGGTCCAGGAGCATCCCGACTGGCTCATCCTCGACAAAAAGGGTCAGCACGCGCATATGGCCCGCCGTCTTGCTGCGCTTTGCCCGGCATTGCCGGAAGTGCAGCAGTATTACAAGCAGATGACGGAAAAGTTCATTCGCGATTGGGGCTTTGATGGTCACAAGCTCGATAACATCTACACGGTGCCGGCCTGCTACAATCCCAAACACCATCATGCCTCTCCCGCCGATTCCATCAACGCGATGGGGGAAGTCTATAAGGTCATCTTTGAAACCACGCGCGCGCTGAAGCCCGAGAGCATCACTCAAAGCTGCCCGTGCGGCACTCCTCCGAGTATTGCCTGGTTGCCCTACATGGACCAGGCCGTCACGGCCGACCCAGTGGGCGCGGTGCAAGTGCGCCGCCGCATCAAGATGTACAAGGCCTTGCTCGGCCCCGAGGCCGCCGTCTATGGCGATCACGTGGAACTTTCGCGCATGCCGAAAGAGCATGGGGAATACCTGGAAGTAGGAAAAGACTTCGCCTCTACAATCGGCACGGGGGGCGTGGTGGGCACGAAATTCACGTGGCCGGATTATGGCCCCAAATTCAAGAGAGTCTATCTGGACTCCGAGAAGGAAGCCTTGTGGAAGAAATGGATCGATATCTACAACTCGAAGATGCTTTCTGAGGGAACGTTCCTTGATTTGTACGTCTACGGTTATGATAGCCCGGAAGGTTACGCCATCAGTAAAGACGGGAAGATGTATTACGCCTTCTTCGCACCCGCCTCCGCTGAGTCCTGGGAGGGTGATATCGAATTGCGTGGCCTGCCCACCGGCGCGTTCGCCGTGGTGGACTATGAGAATGGGAAGAACCTCGGGACCATCGAGAGCCAGTATCCCAAACTGCACGCGAAGTTTGGCGAGCACCTGCTGCTCGAGGTAAGCAAGACACCGTGACACGCAGGGGCACAGTGCGCATCGACGGGATGTGCTCGAAAATGGAAACCGACGTTAATTTCCCTCATTATCCCTAATTATCCCTTCCAAACTCGGTCTTCCTAGCTCGTCCAGCGAAGGTCGGACATTTTGGCCTGTTCGTTATCGTCAAGTCCAATCCCATAATCGAACACCACCCAGCCGCATCGACTCCCGGTACTAAGCGTTAAACCATTTAAATACTTATGGTTAGATGCGCTACGGCAATGGTCCCCCCCGTGCTTAGTCAACCTCGGAGATGTAATATGGATATCCCACGTGAATCTGCAATTCGTAAACGGCGCATTCGCCGTCTGATTTATGTAGTGGTTGGCCTACTGGCGGTCGGCTCGGTAACCCTAGGCCTTTCGCGTCTCAAGCCCGCTGCTCCGACTGTGGACGGGGCTACCTTATGGCCCGACACGGTGAAGCGTGGTCCGATGCTTCTGCAAGTGCGTGGCTTGGGCACGCTTGTTCCGGAGGAAATCCTCTGGATTCCCGCCATCACTGACGGCCGTGTAGCGCGCCGGTTCATTCTGCCGGGCACGCAGGTAGAAGCGAACACGGTCATTTTTCAGCTCAGCAATCCCGAACAGGAGCAAGCCGCGCTGGATGCCGAGTGGCAGCTCAAGGCCGCTGAGGCGCAATACAAGAGTCTGAAGGCGCAACTTGACAGCCAGCTCCTTGACCAGAAGGCTTTAGCTGCGACGGTGCAGTCGGATTACACCGAAGCCAAGCTGGACTCCGACAAGGACGCGGAGCTGGCCAAGCTGGGCTTAGGCGCGGAGCTGAACGCCAAAATTACGCACGCCAAATCGGACGCGCTGGCCACCCGCAACGATATTGAAAATCAGCGACTGGCCGTAACTGCTGCTTCTGAGAAGGCTCAGCTTGACGCCCAGCAGGCGCGGGTCGAGCAGATGCGCGCTCTCTACGAACTGAAGAAGAGCCAACTCGATTCCTTGCGCGTGCGGGCCGGTGCGGAAGGGGTCCTGCAGGAGTTGGAGGTGGAAGTCGGGCAGCGCGTCGTGGCCGGGGCGCCTCTCGCCAAGGTCGTCCAGCCGACCAAACTCAAGGCGCAGCTCAAGATCCCTGAAACCCAGGCCAAGGACGTACAAATCGGGCAATCCGCTTCGGTCGATACGCGCAATGGCATTATTCCCGGCCACGTGATGCGGGTGGACCCGTCGGTGATCAACGGAACGGTGACGGTTGATGTGAAACTGGATGGCGCGCTTCCCAAAGGCGCGCGTCCCGACCTGAGTGTAGAAGGCACCATCGAACTCGAAAATCTCCCCGATGTTGTGTACGTGGGCCGTCCCGCCTTCGGTCAGCCGAACAGCACGGTGGGGATCTTCAAGTACGACCCGGACGGCAAGGGTGCGACCCGTGTCCAAGTGAAGTTGGGCCGCGCCTCGGTAAATTCCGTCGAGATTCTGGCCGGGCTGGAGCCGGGGGACAAAGTCATCCTCTCGGATATGTCGCAGTGGGATGCCTTCAATCGCATCCGGCTGGACTGAAGGGATCGGGTGATCCCATGATCTGGACATCCTGTGAACAAAGATCGAGTGATCTGATGATCGGGAGATCGGATGAGCAAGATTCCGTTGCCGGATCACTTGCTCATCTTTTCACCCGATTTCCCCATCACTCGATAGGGGAAGAGGCTGCGATGGTGGAAAACGCGACCAAAGCCCGGGTACTGATTGCCGACGACCAGCCGGACGTGCTGGAAGCCCTGGATCTGCTGCTCCGGAACGAGGGATACCACGTCCATGCCGTAAGTTCGCCGGCGGCGATTCTGGAGGCGCTCCGGGAGCAGGAGTTTGATCTGTTGTTGATGGACTTGAATTATGCGCGGGACACCACCTCCGGGCGGGAAGGACTGGATCTTCTCTCCGGCTCGGAAGCATTCCGCAACCTGCCGATCGTCGTGATGACCGGCTGGGGCAGCATCGATCTGGCCGTAGAAGCGATGCAGCACGGCGTGGGCGATTTCGTCCAGAAGCCTTGGGATAACGCCCGGCTGATCGAGACTCTCCGCAAACAGATTGAACAGGGCCGGATGCGCCGCAGGGCGCGGCAGAAACAAGCGGAAGACACGCTCCGGGCTCAACAGGCGATGCAAGAACTGCGCCAACGGGAGGAGGAAATCCAGGAAGCTCAGCAAATCCAGGAGCGCCTGGTGCCGGCGGAGATCCCCCAGGTGGCGGGCTACGAGCTCACCGCCTTTTGGCTGCCCGCCCGCAGCGTGGGCGGGGACTATTTTGATGTACTGAAATTCAGCGAGCAGTCGCTAGGTGTCTGTATCGCCGACGTCAGCGGCAAGGGTGTTCCGGCCGCCCTGCTGATGTCGAACCTGCAAGCCACGGTGCGGGACTTCGCGGGGCCGCAAGTCGAGCCCTCGGATCTCTGCGCCCGGGTCAATCGTGCCGCTCTGCCGCATGTCGGAGAGGATCGCTTCATCACCTTTTTTTACGGCCTTCTCGATGCCCCCACGCGGCGTCTGGCGTATGTCAACGCGGGGCACAATCCTCCCCTGCTGGTTCACCGGGATGGCTCCTCGAGCCGGTTGCGGGATGGGGGGCCGGTTCTGGCCTTGATGCCGGATTGGGAATGCCAACAGGGGCAGGTGGAACTCGCTCCGGGCGATCGTCTCATCCTCTTTACGGACGGCATCACGGAGTCCACGAACCCGGCGGGAGAAGAGTTCCAGGAGGAGCGTCTGCTCGACCTGGCCATCACGAATAGTTCCCTCTCACCCCACACCCTCTTGCCCAAGATTCTGGCCGCGGTGCGCGAATTCAACGGAGATCGCTGGAATGACGACGCTACCCTGCTCGTTCTAGGTGTTGAGGGGGGTGCGGAATGACAACTCTGCTACAAGACTTGGAGTACGGCCCGCGCGCGCTTGCCAGGAAACCGAACTTCACCGCGAGGGGTCGGTATCAGCTTCGGCTGGGGTCGAATATCAAGAGGCGCTTAAAGCAGGATCGATAAAAGCCATGATCACGCGTCAGCAGCCTGTCAGCTTGGGAAAGGGCATGTGCCCCGATAAGAAAATCCGCCGCTACACGGGTCCGGACGCCGCCTCGCTGGCGGTAGGCCTTCCAGGCGAGCCCGGCTTGGAAAGCGGCCTCAGGCTGGAGCGGGCTGAACTCGATCTCCAGTTCCCGGAGCGTGTCACGACAGGCCGAAATCGAGGGAAAGCAGCCGGCAATCTCGGCCCACACCACGTCGCAGGCGAGCAGGGGTCCCTCCCCAGCACAGGTGCGCAGCGCATCCCTGGAAGCGCTCCCGAACTCGGGATCATGATTCAAGAAATCCAGCAGCACGCTGGTATCGATGGCGGTAATCACTGGCGCGGGTACTCCCCCCGAAGCTCCTTCATGATCTCGTCCGTACGGCGGCCCAGTTTGAGGATGCCAAAGTACTTGTCAAACGGCTCCCTGGGTGCGCGCTTGGTCATCACCAAACGGCCTCGTTCCTCAGTTACTTCCAGGACTTGGCCGGCACGGATGCCCAGCCGGAGGCGCAGAGGTTTCGGGATGGTGACTTGCCCCTTTTCGGATAGCGTGGTTTTCATACTTCCATGGTACGAATTCCTACCGCTGTTGTCAAACAATACCGAAACGCAAAATTCGAAAATCGAAACTCAAAAACCCAAGTTGCGAGCTGACTACCGAGTTTCGGTCTTCAATGACCCGATGACCCGATGGACCGATGAACCGATTTGAGGGAACCGATTTTGAGGTAGATGAATGAGCACTTTGATTCAAGACCTTAAGTTCGGCCTCCGCATGTTGGCGAAGAATCCCGGCTTCACCGCCGTGGCCCTGCTCACGCTGGCGCTGGGCATTGGCGCTAATACGGCCATCTTCAGTTTTGTGAACGCGGTACTTCTGGAGCCGCTGCCGTTTTCAAACCCGGAGAAGATCGTGCAGGTGTGGGAGAAGCCGCCGGACGCGCAGCGCAACGTGATCTCAACGTTGAACTTCCTTGATTGGAAGAATCAGGACACGGTTTTCGAAGCGATTGCGGCCCAGACGGGAGGGTCCATGACGCTGACCGGCGGTGACGTTCCGGCGGAGCTTCGGGTGGCGCGTGTCTCCGCGCCTTACTTCAGCATCTTCCGCGCCGAACCCCTGTTGGGACGCACTTTCGCGCCGGATGAGGACCAACCCGGCAAGCAACACGAAGTGGTTCTGAGCCACCGAATCTGGGAGAACCGTTTTGGGGCGGATCCCGGCCTGATCGGCCGCAGCATCCAGCTTAACGGCGAGGCCTACACGGTGATCGGGGTGATGCCACCCGGAACCTTCGATCGGGAGTGGCAAGACCTGTGGACCCCGCTCGCCTTCGAACCCAAAGACATGACCCGGGACTATCATTGGATGATCTCGTGGGCCCGATTAAAACCCGGCGTGACCCTGGAGCAAGCCCGCCAGCAGATGAAGGCCATCGCCGGGCGCATCGAGCACGACTATCCGCAGTCGAACAAGGGATGGAGCGCGACGGTTGACCGCTATATGGACCGATTGGTTGATGACAATCTGAAGAAATCTCTGCTCGTGCTGCTGGCGGCGGTCGGAGCAGTACTGTTAATCGGCTGCGTGAATCTTGCCAATCTGTTGCTGGTGCGGGGCGCGGGACGTGAACGCGAGATGGCCATTCGTTCGGCTTTGGGGGGAGGCCGTGCGCGTCTGCTCCGCCAGTTCCTTACCGAGAGCATTTTGCTGGCGGGCATGGGAGGAGCGGTCGGCGTCGCCTTAGGCTGGGGACTGATGCTGAGTCTCAAAACCTGGATACCCCAGTTCCTCCTGCCTGCCGAAGCCGACGTGCGGCTTGACGGGCGCGTGCTCCTGTTTACCGCAGCCATCGTTATTGTTACCGGGGTCCTGTTTGGAATTGCTCCGGCGCTGCATAGCATCAAGGCGGATTTGGTGGGCTCACTCAAGGAAGGAGGGCGGGGATCGACCTCGGGCGCAGGGCGGAAGCAGATTCGCAATGGCTTGGTAGTGGCGGAAATTGCCCTGGCGTTCGTTTTGTTGTCCGGGGCCGGGCTCCTGCTCCGCAGTTTTTATCAACTTCAGCGGGTCAATCCGGGCTTTGACCCCACCAACGTAATGACCATGTGGCTGCCCATGCCGGCCGAGCAATACCCTGATGGACCGCGGATCATTAACTATCAGGAGCAGGTGATGGAAAAGGTTCAGGCGGTCCCGGGGGTCCGCAACGCCGCCATCGCCAATGAACTTCCACTCGAGGGCTGGGCAGACGGGATGCCTTTTCAGATCGAGAGGCGGCCCTTTGTGGATATGGCCAACCGGCCCTCGTGCGGTTTCAAAACCGCCAGTCCGTCGTATCTATCCGCTGTCGGAATGCGATTGCTCAAAGGACGCTGGCTGTTGGAAACGGACACTCCGAGCGCCATACCCGCGGCGGTCATCAACGCAAGCATGGCCGAGCAATACTTTAAGGATCAGGACCCCATCGGCCAGCGAATTTTGATTCAACAAATCATTCCGGGGCAGCCTGCCCTGGGGCCGGAAATACCCTGGCAGGTGGTCGGCGTCGTCGCGGACGAAAAAATTCACAGCCTCGAGGGTTCGAGCAGCGGCTTGTACGTCTCCTATAAGCAAAGCCCTTCTCCGCAGACGGCCCTGGTGGTGCGGGGCGCCATGGACCCCACGCGTTTGGTAAAGTCCATTCAATCGGCGGTCTGGCAACTCAACAAGAGCCAATCCTTCGACGACATCAAGACGCTGGAACAGATCAAGTCGGACTCGTTGGGTGAAAACCGCATGCGGACGGTGCTGCTGGGCGCTTTCGCGGCGCTCGCGTTGGTGCTCGCCGCCATTGGCATTTACGGCGTGATCTCCTATTCCGTGGCGCAACGTACTCATGAAATGGGAGTCCGAGCGGCCCTGGGCGCGAGCCGTGAGGATCAACTCCTTTTGATCCTGAGGAGTGGGATGACCTTGACCGCCATCGGATTGGGCATGGGAATCGTGGGGGCACTCGCGCTCACGCGCTTGCTCGCCAGCCTGCTGTTTGGCGTCAGCCCGCACGATCCCTGGACCTTGACGCTGGTGAGCGCGGTCCTTGCTGCCGTCTCGGCCGCTGCCTGTCTTATCCCGGCGCGCCGAGCGACGAAGGTCGATCCCATGGTGGCGCTGAGGTATGAGTGAAGGGATCGGGTCATCGGATCATCGGTTCATCGCGTGATTGGGTGAATGAGACATCGAGTGATTGGGTGATTGGGTGATTGGGCGATTGAGTGATTTTGAAGGATCTCTTCGGAGATCTAAGCATGTAATCGCTAAATCGCTAAATCGCTAAATCACCAAATGGACCGCTGGACCGATGAACCGATTTGAGGGAACCGATTTTGAGGACGACGAATGAGCACCCTGATTCAAGACCTTAAGTTCGGCCTCCGCATGTTGGCGAAAAATCCCGGATTCACGGCTGTGGCAGTGCTGACGCTGGCTCTCGGCATCGGCGCAAACACCGCGATTTTCACGTTAGTTGATGCTGCGATCTTGCGGCCCCTCCCGGTGGCTGACCCTGACCGCCTCGTCGTTGTCAACACCAAGAGTCCTCAGTGGGGTGAGGTGGACTTGTCCTATCCCGATTATGAGGACATTCGCCAACAGGTGAAATCCTTCTCGGGTGTGACGATTTGTGACCGCGAGATGCGCTTTCTCAATTCCCTCGATGAGTCTGCTCAGATTCTTGTCGACGAGGTTGCACCCGACTACTTCACCGTCTTGGGCGTTCGGCCATTGCGGGGGCGCGTCTTCTCCCGTGAGGTGGACAACAAGCCTCAGTCCCGTGACGGGGTGGTGATCAGCTACCGGCTTTGGCGAGGCCGTTTGGGAGGGGACCCGGCAATCATCGGCAAGGAAATCAAACTGACCGGGAACACCGCGACGGTGATTGGGGTCACGCCGCCTTACTTCCAGGGACTGGCTGGCCAGTTTGTTCCCACCGATATGTGGATCCTGACCCCTGACACCCTCGACCCCAAGGCGGCGCAATCCGAAAAGCGGAGCGCCCGTTGGTTCGAGTCTGTGGCCCGCTTGAAAGATGGGGTGACGCTCGCCCAAGCTTCCGCCGAGCTGGAGGGCTTCGGGCGTCGTCTGGCCAGCGCCTACCCCGACACCAACCGTGGCCGGAGTTTCCAGCTCGTTCCCGTGGGCATCGGTGAGGACAAGGCCTGGCTGATCGGACTGATTTCGATGGCACTGCCCGGCCTCGTACTTTTGATCGCCTGCGCCAATCTTGCCGGTTTGTTGCTGGCCCGAGCCGAATCGCGCCGGCAGGAGCTGGCCATCCGCGTCGCCTTGGGGGCCGGGCGCTGGCAGATCACGCGGCAGCTCCTCACCGAGGGGCTGCTGCTTTCCGCCCTGGGCGGAACTCTGGCACTAACCTTTACGCTCTGGGTGGTGAGGGTGCAAAGAGCGCTCATGCCGGCCACTTACTCGTTCTTGGGGCCGGACATGCGGGTTGATCTTCGCGAGATTGCCTTTACCGCCGGCATTGCGCTTTTCGCCACGCTCATGTTTACCCTCACCCCCGCTTTTCACGCCTGGAAGGTGGGCTTGGGAAGCGTGTTGAAGGGCAATGAGGTGGTCATCTTGCGCGGCAGCCGCCGCGTGACCGCGCGGAATCTCTTAGTGCTGGGACAGATGGCTCTCTCCGTGGTGGTGATGACGCTCTCGCTCCTTTTCCTTCGCAGTTTCTATTATGTCCGGAATCTCCCCGTCGGATTCGACACCCACAAGCAACTGGCTGTGGTGGATGTGTTTGCCTTGCGGGGAGCACCCCCCGGGCAGCTCTTACCTACTCTCGGGGAGCGGATGGCCAAACTTCCGGGAGTCAAACGCGTCACCTACGCGCGGCGCATTCTCCTCAGCGGCTCGGGAGGGGGAGCGAACGTGCAAGTCGCGATTCCCGGCTTTGAGCTCCCGGAAGGGCAATCGACCATTCCCATTAACCTGAACGTTGTAGGCCCCAACTATTTCCCGACCGTGGGAACTCATATTCTCCAGGGGCGCGACTTCACCTCTGCGGACGGACCCGACTCGCAGAAGGTGGCGATCGTCAGCCTGACCATGGCGCGGCGCTTCTGGCCGCATGAGGATGCGCTGGGTAAGTTCATCAAGATCGAGAAGCACGACACCCTGATTGTCGGGGTTGCGGAAGATGCCAAAATCAACCATATCCTCGAGCCACCCCAGCCTTTTATGTATCTTCCCTTTGCGCAAAGACCCGCTGATGAGGGTGCGGTTATTGTGGAATCCGCGGGAAACCCGAATGCGGTGATCCCGCTGCTGCGGAGTGAAATACACAGCTATAGCCCATCCGTAGTTATTTGGGGTGTGGACACCATGAAGAGTCTCCTGGACCTGTCCACGCTGGATTTGATGGTGGAATCCCGGCTGATTGGCCTGTTAAGCCTGATCGGCGTCCTCCTGGCCGCCATGGGTCTATATGGGGTGGTCGCGTACATCGTGCGCAGTCGCACGCGGGAAATCGGCATTCGCCTGGCCTTGGGCGCCGGGCACCACCAAGTCGAGGGCCTCTTCGTTTTCCGGGGGCTCAAGCTGGCTTTGATCGGTGTGGTGGCGGGTGTGTTTGCCGCCTTGGCCGCCGGCTACTTGGCCGCTGGGTCGATTTATGGCGTGAAGCCGTATGACCCCATTTGCCTGGCGGCAAGCGCCGGCGCCGTGACGCTGATCGCTCTGCTCGCCTGCTACCTCCCCACGCGCCGCGTGGCCAAGGTCGATCCTATGGTGGCGCTGAGGTATGAGTGAAGGGATCGGGTGATCCGGTGATTGGGTGAATGAGAGATCGAGTGATTGGGTGATTTGGCGATTGAGTGATTTCGAAGAATCTCTTCGGTGATCTGATCATGTAATCGCTAAATCACTAAATCGCTAAATCACCAAATGGCTCGATGGTCCGATGAACCGATTTGAGGATAACGAATGAGCACCCTGATTCAAGACCTAAAGTTCGGCCTGCGCATGCTGGCCAAAAATCCCGGCTTTACGGCCGTGGCGATCATCACGCTCGGACTGGGAATTGCCGCCAACACTGCGATTTTCAGTGTAGTCAGCGGCGTCTTGCTCAGGAAACCTCCCGTGAAGGATCCCGACAGGGTGATGATGGTTCTGTCGATAAATCGGGCGAAAGGTTGGGGCGATAGACCGGAGCATCCCGTTTCCGCGCCGGATTTTCTCGACTGGCGGAAGGATAGCCACAGTTTTCAAGAAATGGCCGCCATCGCGCCATGGGGTGACTTCACCCTGACCGGACACGACGAACCGGAGCGCGTCGCCGGGATGCAGGTCTCCGCCAACTTCTTCCACCTTTTGGGTGTTAATCCCTCTTTAGGACGAACTTTTGCCGCGGGGGAAGACGAGCCCGGTCGCGACCACGTAGCGATTCTCAGCTACGGGCTCTGGCAGACTCACTTTGCTTCGGACCCGAGCGTGGTTGGAAAGATAGTCAGACTAAACGGGGAGTCGTACACCGTGGTGGCGGTGATGCCTGCCGGCTTCAAGCTCATGGCCTTTTCGGCCCAGGTTTGGATCCCGCTGGTGTTTGATTCGAAACAATTGAGTCCGGCCGGACGCCAATCGCGCTCGTTCTTCGTCTTCGGACGCCTTAAGCCGGAAGCGACGGTCGAGCAGGCGCAGGCAGAGATGGCTACAAACTCCCAGCGTATGGAGCTGACCTATCCGGAGGCAGACAAGGGCTGGGAGGCAAGGCTCCTTTCGCTCCAGGAATTTATGATTGAGGTCTTCGACGTTCGGCCGTCCATCATGATGCTGATGGGAACCGTCGGTTTGGTGCTGCTGATTGCGTGCGCCAACGTCGCCGGCCTGCTACTGGCTCGTGGCACCGGACGCAAACACGAAATCGCCGTGCGCTCAGCGATGGGGGCAGGGCGCGGGCGTTTGGTCCGGCAATTCCTTTCCGAAAACATCCTCGTTGCCATCGCCGGCGCGAGCGTAGGCTTGCTCCTCGCCTCGTGGGGAATCAAGATCCTGCATGCTGCCATCAGTTATAATGAGTGGGTTAATTCTCTTGAGTTCGGCATCGATACGCCGGTCCTGATCTTCACCCTCAGCCTTTCGCTGCTCACCGTTTTGCTATTCGGCCTGGCGCCCGCCCTGCAAGTTTCAAGGTCCGACCTGCACGAGACCTTAAAGGAGGGTGGCCGATCCGGGGGTTTGGGCGTGGCTCGCGGCAAAGCACGGCGCGTTTTCGTGGTCGTGGAAGTCGCCCTGGCTTTGGTGTTGCTTACGGGAGCGGGACTGATGATTAAGAGCTTTCTGGAAGAGATCAGCACCGACCCCGGCTTTAACCCGCGAGAGTTATTGACCGCGGAAGTATCCCTTCCCACTTCTAATTACGGGAGTCCATCCCAACAGGCCGCCTTCTTCCAGCAGGTGACGGAGAAGCTCCAGAACCTTCCGGGCGCTGTATCCGGTGCGGCTGCCGCGAATCTGCCACTCGCGGCGGAGGCGGGAGCAGTCCCCTTCAGCATCGAAGGGCAGCCGGCGAGTCCGCCGCAAGAACGTCCACAAGCCCGATACTATGCAGTGGGTCCGGACTATTTGCGAACTATGGAAATCCCACTGACCAAAGGACGCGCGTTCACGGACTTTGATAACCAAAGCGCGCCGCCCGTGGCCTTGGTCAACGAGGCTTTTGCCCGTCGCTTCTTCCCCAAGGAAGACGCTATCGGCCAGCACATCAGCCTCGATACCGAAAATGGGGTTTCCTCCCCCTGGCGTGAGATCGTGGGCGTCGTCGGGAATGTGAAGGATTACTTCGGTCAGCCGGGCTTCAATCCGCAGCTTTACGTCCCATATATTCAGGCGCCCTCGGCGGATATGAACTTGGTCGTGCGAACGAAAGGCGATCCCACCGTTCTGGCTTCCGCCGTCCGCGCTACGGTATGGTCGGTGGATAAAGACCAGCCGCTGGGCAACGTGATGACGATGAGTCAGCTTATCGATGCCAGAGGAGAGGCCGGGGACCGCTTGATGGGTGAACTGCTTGGCGTCTTTGCCGGGTTGGCGCTGATTCTGGCGGCGGTGGGAATCTATGGAATCATCGCCCAGGGTGTTACCCAACGCACCCACGAGATTGGAATCCGCATGGCGCTCGGCGCGGAGAAGGCCGGCGTCTTGAAGTTGCTCGTGGGAGAAGGGATGAGGCTTGCCGCCTTGGGGTTGCTGATTGGGTTTGCCTTCGCCTACCCGCTTCCCCGCCTGTTTAGCGCCGCGTTTGAAGGATTCAGTGTGCATCCCTCCTGGATCTTTGTCCTGGCGCCTGCTCTCGTGGCCATGGCCGCCCTGGTAGCCAGCTACATCCCCGCGCGACGTGCGACGAAGGTCGATCCGATGGAGGCGCTGAGGTATGAGTGAAGGGATCGGGTGATCCGGTAATCGGGTGATCGGGTGAATGAGACACCGAGTGATTGGGTGATTTGGCAATTGAGTGATTTCGAAGAATCTCTTCGGAGATCTAATCATGTAATCGCTAAATCGCTAAATCGCTGAATCACCAAATGGCTCGATGGTCCGATGAACCGATTTGAGGGAACCGATTTTGAGGTAGATGAATGAGCACCCTGATTCAAGACCTTAAGTTCGGCCTGCGCATGTTGGCCAAGAACCCTGGCTTTACGGCCGTCGCTGTTTTGACGCTCGCTCTCGGCATCGGGGCGAACACCGCGATCTTCAGCGTCGTCAATGCTGTCCTTCTGAGGCCGCTAGCCATGGAAGACCCCTCTCGGGTGGCATACATACAGGAACAGTGGCGAGGCATCTTCCCCGGTCTCTCGGTGGGGAACTTTGCCGATGTGAAGCGCCAAAGCACCTCGTTTACCAAGCTCTGCGCATCCCATGACGCTAGTTTCAACCTTGCGACACCGGAAGCCCCGGAGCGTGTGCAAGGCGAATATGCGACGGCGGACTACTTCGCAGCCTTTGGCGTTCAACCGATAGCCGGGCGCGTCTTCACCGCCGATGAGGACATGCCGGGACACGGGCAAGTGGTCGTTATCAGCGAGCGGCTGTGGCGGACACGGCTGCATGTAGATCCCGGTGTTATAGGCCAGCCGATACGAATAAACGGCGTGTCATACACGGTGGTCGGCGTCATGCCGAAGACCTTCGATCCGCTGCTTAAAACCGATGATGTCTGGATTCCGGAGGCATTCACGGCGCAGCGACTGGCTGATCACGACGACCATTACTTGAATGTCATGGGCCGGATTAAGCCGGGGGTGTCACTGGCGCAGGCGCAGTCGGAACTCAACGTGATCGCGCTCCGGCTGCAACACCAATACCCGATCGATGACAGGGACCGCGGCTTTCGCCTGCTGCCCCTTACTACGGCCCTGCTGGGCGATGAGCGGCCGGCGCTCCGGATGATGCTCGGCGCCGTCGGATTGGTGCTGCTGATTGCCTGCGCGAATATCGCCAACTTGCAACTGGCCCGCGCGCGCACGCGACAGAAGGAAATGGCCGTGCGCGCGGCGCTGGGAGCCTCGCCCCTGCGCATCGTGCGGCAGCTTTTGGCGGAAAGCCTGCTGCTGGGGATCGCCAGCGGAGTGGCGGGCGTTCTGCTGGCGTATTGGGGTGTGTCTTGGATCGTCGCGCATGGCCCCGCCCGGCTTCCACGCCTGGACCAGGCGAGCGTGGACGCCAGGACGCTCGCGTTTGCGTGTGGGGTTACCCTTTTCTCCAGCTTCGTGTTCGGCCTCGCTCCCGCACTGCGCTCCGCCTCCACCCATCTCACCGAAGTCTTCAAGGAAAGTGCCGGCCCATCCAGTGGCAGTCGGGATCTGGTTCGAAGCGTGCTCGTAGTCGGGGAAGTCGCGATGGCTCTGATGTTGATGGCCGGAGCGGGTCTGCTGATCCGCAGCGCTCTGCTCGTGTCACATCTTGATCCCGGCTTCGACACCTCGAACCTCGTCGTCGGACGAGTCGGGCTCCCCGAAATCGGCTATCACGATCCGGCGGTAGCGCGGCAGACGTTTGAGCGCATGACCACGGCGACAGAAGCCTTGCCCGGCGTGCAGTCGGCCGCGGTCGTTTCTCGCGCTCCCCTGGCGGGAGGGGGCAGTAGCAACGGCCTGATTCCCGAAGGCAAGGCGCTGGACCTGACGAACGTCATCAACTCGCAATTGCAAATCGTCTCGGCCAATTATCTCTCCACGGCACGCATACCGTTAAGGGCCGGGCGCGAATTCACCGCCCAGGACACCCGCGATAAAGCGCTGGTTACGATCGTCAACGAAACTCTGGCGCGCACCGCGTGGCCAGGCGAAAACCCGATCGGCAAGCGCTTCGCGTGCTGCGAGACTGGACCCAAAGGTGGCATGGATCCTGTATGGCATGAAGTGGTCGGGGTTGTCGGAGACGTACGCGCCTGGGGACTCGATCGTCAAATACAGCCGGAGTTTTATCTTCCCATGGCGCAGATGCCGGCGTCGGCGTGGGATTGGATTGGGCGGACCATGGATTTGATGGTTCGTACGCGCGTCGACAGGTTTCCTGCCGACGAGTTGAGAAATACGGTGGCATCGATTGCCCCCGGCGTGCCGATCTACAACCTCTCCACCGAACGGGAGAAGATTTCCGGCACGCTGGAGGAATCGCACTTCGACGCTTTCTTGCTGGCGGTATTCGCAGCGATGGCCTTGTTGCTGTCATCGGTAGGAATCTATGGAGTCCTCTCGTATGTGGTGTCACAGCGCACGCGCCACATTGGCATCCGCATGGCGCTGGGCGCCACGCAAGCACAGGTAATGCGGGATATCCTCTGGTATGGCGGCCGCTTGACCAGTGTGGGATTGGCGGTGGGACTCGCGGGCGCAGTAGCAGGCACGCGCGTCCTCTCCTCATTGCTTTATGGTGTCAAGCCCGCCGACCCGCTGACCTTCGTGATGGTTTCTCTGTTGTTGTGCGCCACGGCGCTGCTGGCCTGCTATGTTCCGGCACGCCGAGCGACGAAGGTCGATCCCATGGTGGCGCTGAGGTATGAGTGAAGGGATCGGGTCATCGGATCATCGGTTCATCGGGTGATTGGGTGAACGAGACATCGAGTGATTGGGTGATTTGGCGATTCAGTGATTTCGAAGAATCTCTTCGGCGATCTAATCATGTAATCGCTAAATCACTAAATCGCTAAATCACCAAATGGACCGATGGTCCGATTTGAGTTAAACGGATGAGCACCCTGATTCAAGACCTAAAGTTCGGCCTGCGCATGATGGCGAAGAATCCCGGCTTCACCGCGGTGGCGGTGGTGACCCTCGCGCTCGGCATCGGAGCCAACACGGCAATATTCAGTGTCGTGAACGCCGTGTTGCTTCGGCCCCTTCCTTACCGGGACGCGGATCGTTTGGTGATTGTTTGGGAACAGAACCTCCCGCGCGGCTGGCACAACAACGTTGTTTCCGCGGCGAACTTCGACGACTGGCGGCGCCAGAACACAGTTTTCAGCGACATGGCCGCGGTTGACCCCACTTCCTTCAACTTGACCGGCGCCGGTGAGCCCATGGAGATTGACGGCGAGCGCGTCACGGCCAATCTCTTCGGGTTGTTGGGCGTTATGCCGATGCGCGGCCGGGGATTCGTCCCTGCCGACGACGATCCCTCCAGCCCGCCGGTGGCCCTCATCAGTTATGGTTTGTGGCAGCGGTACTACGGTGGCGACAACCAAGTGCTTGGCCGCCAGATTTCTCTCGATGGTCACGGCTACACCGTGGTGGGAATCATGCCGCCAGGCTTCACCGATGCCTACACGACTTTCTTCAATGTGCATGGCCAGGTGTGGGTGCCCGGCCTGGATCTGCGACCCCAGGGGCGCACCGACCACGCTTACCTGGCGCTGGCGCGACTCAAGCCGGGCGTCTCATTGAAGCAGGCGCAAATGGAGATGGATACCATTGCCAGCCGCATCGAGCGCCAGTTTCCGGAGAACAAAGGGTGGAGCGTTGCCGTAGTCGGCATGCGCGACCAGATCGTGGGGCTCGCTCGACCTGTGTTGCTGGTGCTCGTCGCGGCGGTTGCCTTCGTGCTGCTGATCGCCTGCGTCAATCTCGCGAACCTGCTGCTGGCGCGAGCGGCAAGCCGCGAGAGAGAAATCGCGGTGCGAGCGGCCCTCGGCGCCAGTTCCTCGCGGATGCTTCGTCAGCTTCTTACGGAGAGCGTTTTGCTCGCCCTCTTGGGCGGAAGCTTGGGGCTCTTGATAGCGGCCGGGGGCACAAAGGCTCTTGTGGCGCTGTCACCCTCGGCTCTATTCCTGGTCGCGCCGGGTCTTGATGCCAGCGCGCTCAACAGCGGAGTGCTGGGATTTGCGTTGCTGCTCACGATCGCCACCGGGTTTCTTTTCGGGCTGGTCCCGGCTTTGGGAATGTCCAGGCCTGACTTGACGTTTTCCCTCAAGGGGAGCGGCCGAGGCTCAGCGGAGAGCGGGCGCGGCCATCGTTTGCGCGGGTTCCTGGTGACGGCGGAATTTGCCTTGGCGTTCGTGCTCGTCATCGGCGCCGGGTTGATGATCAGGACCCTCGTGCGGATTACGCATTTCAGCTTGGGTTTCAACGCGCATAACGTGCTGACCTTGCGCATTCCCTTGCGCGGGCCCCAGTACGATGAGCAACGCAACCAAGCGAGGTTCTTCGAGCAACTCCTGGGGCACGTGGAAGCCTTGCCGGGGGTCGTGTGCGCCAGCGTTTCACGCGGCCTGCCCATCGAAGGCCAGGATGGCATGGATTTCGTGACCGAGGAGAACCCCTCCCCCCGACCGGAAGAAACACCGGCTGCCAACTATCTTGTAGTCGCCCCCAACTACTTCCGGACGATGGGCATCCCTCTGCGGCAGGGACGGGCCTTCAGCCAAGCCGATATTCAAGACTCGCAGCGAGCGGTGATTGTGAATGAAGAACTTGTGCGAGAGTATTGGCCGGGCCAGAATCCTCTGGGGAAGCGTCTGAAAACCGGGACCGAACCCAAACTTCCGTGGCTTACGGTGGTGGGCGTCGCCGGAAACGTGCGGACGGAGGGCCCGGACGTAGGGTTTGAGCCGGAACTCTACATCCCTTACACGCAATACCCTTGGTTGCTCGACCCGCGGCATTTGGTGGTGCGCACCGCGGGTGATCCCCTGGCTATAGCGCAAGCCGTCCGGCACGAGGTTATGACGCTCGATTCGACGGTTCCCATCGCGGACGTTCGTCCCCTCGATCAAATCGCCGGAGAGCCGGCGGCGCCCAGACAGTTCCTGATGACGCTGCTCGCTGTTTTTGCCGCGCTGGCGCTGGTGCTGGCGGGAGTGGGGATCTATGGCGTGATGGCCTACTCGGTGGCGCAGCGGACCCACGAGTTCGGCATACGAATGGCCTTGGGGGCTCAGCGTATGGACGTGTTGCGGTCAGTCCTGGCGCAGGGACTCCTGCGGGCGGGCATCGGGCTGGCTATCGGGGGCGTCGCGGCCTTGGCCTTGGCGCATTTCATGAGCAGCCTGCTTTTCCAGGTTCAACCGAACGATCCAACCACCTTCACGGCGGTGGCGGTAGGGTTATTCGGCCTCGCGCTCCTGGCTTGCTACATTCCCGCCCGCCGGGCCACGAAAGTCGATCCCATGGTGGCGTTGAGGTATGAGTGAAGGGATCGGGTGATCCGGTGATTGGGTGATCTGGTGATTTGGCAATTGAGTGATTTCGAAGAATCTCTTCGGTGATCAAATCATGTAATCGCTAAATCGCTAAATCACCAAATGGACCGATGAGCCGATTTGAGTTAAACGAATGAGCACCCTGATTCAAGGCCTTAGGTTCGGCCTGCGCATGTTGGCGAGTTTCGACCTCGGGGGAGTCAGCCGGCAATGGAAAAGAACAGGCAATCTTTCATGGGGTAATGCTTGCGGTTATGCGTCCAGAGGGCGAGTTTGTGGATCGAAGCGGTGGCGGCAATCAATGCGTCGCCCAGTTCGACATGGTGGCTTTTGGCGAATTGCCGGAGGTAGTCGCCGGCCCGGCGCCCGATTTCCGGGCCAATGGGAATGCACGTCATCGCACGGAACAACGCTTCGAGGACCTTGTATTCGTGAGGCCGCGCTCCATGCCACATCTCCGCCAAGGTCACCGGTGAGCAGGCAATGACAGCATCACTTTCGCTCAATTCCGCCCATAGCGCCAGCAGGCGCGCGTCCCGGCCACGCGCCACGTCGATGAGAATGTCCGAGTCAATGAGAAGGGCTTTCAACGCACCCTCTTCAGCCGCGATCCCTTCCGCAGCGCGCGCACATAGGCCTCGGAATCAGGAAGGTCAGGCCGGTCCATCCAGATTCCGGCGAAGGCCCGCATGGCTTGCTGGCGACAAGCGAGCCCGGACGAGTATTTCTCACGCACCGCTTGGCGAACAAGATCGGAGACGGAGGTTCCCGCCTGCCGCGAGCGGATGCGGAGCGTTCCCCAAAGCTCATCATCGAGGTAAAGCTGAGTTCGTCGCATGGTGTACAGTATACACCATTGACGGTGGTCGATTCACGATTTTCGGCCCTTGCGAGTCAATCAGCCATGAGCGGTCAGCCCAGCGTTGGCTGACAACTGACGACTGGCAACTGAGGACTTAAGCCATGAGCACTTTGATTCAAGACCTTAAGTTCGGTCTGCGCATGTTGGCGAAGAATCCCGGATTCACCGCCGTCGCGGTGCTTTCTTTAGCGCTGGGCATAGGCGCTAATTCCACGATTTTCAGCATCGTGGACAGCGAGCTTCTGCGGCCCTGGCCGGTGCGGGATCCGGCGAGCTTGGCCGTGATCAGCACCGGCGGGCCGAAAGAGTCCGATTTTTCCTTTACTTCGTATCCCGACTATCTTGATATTCGCCGCGAAGTCAGCGCTTTTTCCGACGTGGTGGCCTCTGGGGACCGCGGAGGCTTCCTCAGCGGTGGGGCGCAGCGAGCGGGCCAAGAGTTAACCGCCGGAGTGGTCTCGCCGAACTACTTCGCGGCACTGGGGGTAAAGGCCTTGCGGGGCCGCACTTTTTCGCCACCGCCCGGCCCGGCTGCCGCCGAGGGCCACTCCGTGGTAGTGAGCTACAATCTCTGGCAGCGCTACTTTGGCGGCGATCCCTCTCTGCCCGGCAAAACCGTCCTCCTCGACGGGAAAGAATTCACCGTGATCGGTGTCAGTCCCCAGGGTTTTTGCGGCTTGCGTCGGGAAGGTGGTCCCGACATCTGGCTCACCACGGAAGGTTGGGAGACGATGGTTCCCGGTGAGGATCGATGGGATGCGGCCCGCGACAACCGCTGGTTTGAGGTAACCGGCCGTTTACGCCCGGGCGTCCAAATCAGCGAAGCGCGCGCCCAGCTCGAGGGCCTCGCGAAACGCCTGGCGCTGGCCTTTCCCGCCACCAACCAGGACGTCAGATTCCTCGCTCGCCCTGCATCCGAGTGGACGTACCAAGGAATGCAAACGGGAATCTACATGATGGCGATGGTGGGGTTGGTTCTATTGATTTCCTGCGCGAATGTCGCCAATCTGCTGTTGGCGCAAACCGAGCGGAGACAGCGCGAAATCGCAATGCGCCGGGCCTTGGGTGCGGGACAGCGGCGCTTGGTCGGCCAGCTTCTCACCGAAGGGCTTCTCCTGTCCGTGGCGGGCGGAGCCCTGGGGGTCCTGCTGGCCGCGTGGCTTATGAGGCTGGGGCCCGCGCTCGTACCCGGCCTGGCAGACATGACCCTCAAGCTCGACGGCCGCGTGCTGCTGTTCACCACGGCTATTTCGCTCTTGTCAGCTTTAATCTTTGGACTCGCGCCGGCGCTTCGCGCCGTGAAGGGCGACTTGACTGCCGCCCTCAAAGGCGAAAACCGGGAACGCGGGACGGGGCGGGTGCCCCTGCGCAGCTTGCTCGTGTATGGTGAAATCGCGCTCTCGGTGGTCCTGCTGGCAGGTTCCGCTTTGTTGTTGCGCAGCTTGCTGTACAGCCAGGCCATCAATCCCGGATTTGACCCGAAGAAGAATGTGGTCATGCTTTCCGTGGCGCCGCCTATGCTGTACGGCTATAACCAAGCCCAATCCGCCGCCCTTTATCCGGCGTTGGCGGCGCACGTGGAATCCGCTCCGGGGGTGGTGCGCGCCAGCTATGCCCGCCGGCCTCCCTTGACGGAGAGCGAAGGAGGAGAAACACAGGCGGTGGTAATTCCCGGAGTGCAGCCGCCTCGCGGAACCGATTCTTTCAAGATTCGCTATAACACGGTTGCCCCGAAGTTTTTTGCGACAGTAGGCGCACGGATCGAGAAAGGGCGGGAATTCAATGAGTTCGATATGCCCTCCACCGCCCCGGTCGTCATCATCAATGACGCCATGGCACATCGGTTCTGGCCTGGCCAAGACCCGCTGGGAAGATCACTCCGGATTGACAAGACGGACTACCAGATTGTCGGCGTTGTCCAGGCAGGAAGGTACGTTAGGCTTCATGAAACAGTCCAACCCTACCTCTACCTCCCTTTCACCCAGAACTTCTCGTTCGAGTGCGTACTGTTTGTGGAAACGGCCGGCGATCCCCGGAACTTTCTCCCTGCGATCCTGAAAGAAACGGCGGCTGTCGATCAACATCTTCCCATCGTCAATGCGGTGACCTTCAAAGACTACATGCAGGAGGTCTTGTCGGTGGAGCGCTCAAGGGCGGAGCTGCTGGCGAGCCTTGGCATCCTGGGAATCTTTCTGGCGGCCGTGGGGCTGTATGCGACGGTGGCGTACCACGTCAGCCGGCGTTCCCATGAGATCGGCATTCGAATGGCGCTGGGGGCTCGGCGCAAGGATGTTCTGAAGCTTGTCCTGTCCCAGGGGCTGCGCTTCGGGGGACTAGGCGCGGTCATCGGTTTGCTCGGTGCTTTGGCGGCTTCCCGGCTGATGTCCCAAGTCATTTACGGCGTCCCGCTTTTGGACCCACTGAGTTACTCTGCCGCAATCCTCGTCGCCGTCGGCGTGGCATTGCTGGCGTCGTATGTCCCCGCGCGCCGCGCGACGAAGGTCGATCCTATGGCGGCGTTGAGGTATGAGTGAAGTGATCGAGTGATCCGGTAATCGGGTGATCCGGTGAACACGAGGGAAATTCGAAACTCGGAAAAGCAACTTACGAGTGGCCCGTCGATTATCGAGTTTTCGGTTTTCAATGAGCCGATGGTCCGTTCTATGTTCACCCGATCACCGGATCACCCGTTCACCCGATCTGAGGATAACGAATGAGCACCCTGATTCAAGACCTAAAGTTCGGCCTGCGCATGCTGGCGAAGAATCCCGGCTTCACTTTCCTTGTGATCCTGATGCTGGCGCTGGGCATTGGCGCCAACAGCACCATCTTCAGTTGGATCAACTCCACGCTGCTAGACCCGATTCCGGGGGCCACCCACGTCGGCGACCTGGTGACGGTCATGAGGGGGGAGCGGAGTGAACACCCCTCTGCGCCGCTCTCTTACCTCGACTACGTGGATCTACGCGCGAGGACCCGGAGCTTGTCCGGCCTCGCAGCGCACCACGAGGAATTCTTGTCCCTCACCGGCACAAGCAACCCGCAACGCATTTACACGGACATGGTCTCCGCGAACTATTTCGAGGTGCTGGGCGTGAAACCCATCCTCGGTCGCGCCCTCCTGCCGGGGGAAGAAGAAAAGCCCGGCGGTACGCCGTCGGTGGTGCTCAGCTATGGGCTGTGGCAAAGCCACTTCGGCGCCGACCCCTCCATCATTGGCAAGACCATCCAGCTCAACCGGGTTTTGTGCACGGTTGTGGGGGTAGCTCCTCGGGATTTCCAGGGATGTTCGACCGGTATACGCTTAGACCTTTGGGTTTCCCTGATTCATCGGGCAGAGGACCTTCGCGACCGCGACGATTTCTGGCTTAACGCGGTCGGCCGGCTCAAGCCTGGCATCAACCGCCGGCAAGCCGAGGAGGAACTCAACCTCCAGATGCAGCGCATCGTCGAGCAGTTTCCCGACTCACATCGCGGCCCCAACCAGATTACGCTGGACCCGTTCTGGCGCTCGCCCTTCGGCCCCAACGTCTACATGTACAAGAGCCTGCTCATGCTGCTGGCGCTGGCGGCGGTGCTGCTGTTGCTGGCCTGCGCCAATGTTGCGAACCTTCTGTTGGTGCGCTCGGTCGCGCGGCGGCGCGAGGTTGCCCTACGCATGTCCCTGGGCGCCAGCCGCTGGCGGCTGGTGCGTCAACTGCTGGTTGAAAGCCTCTTGCTCTCCCTGGCGGGTGGCGCCGTCGCTATGGTGCTCACCACCTGGACGGCCGGGACGTTTGGGGCTTTCTTTCCCCCCCTTGCGAACTTGCCGCTCACGCTCAATGGGCACGCCGACCGCACGGTGCTCCTGGCGACGATGGCCCTCTCGATCCTCACCGTCAGCATTTTCGGAATCCTCCCTGCGCTGCGCGCTTCCGGCCTGGCCCCCGTCGCGGTGCTGAAGGAGGAGGCGGGCACGCTGTCGGGCGGACCCCAAAAGTTGCGGCTCTCGAGCGCGCTGGTGGTGGCGCAAATCTCCCTCTCGCTGCTCCTGCTGATCTGCGCCGGTCTGTTCATTCGTACCTTGCAGAACTCCCAGCACCAGGATCCCGGCTTCGACCCCAACCATGTCTTGCTGGCTTACTTTGAAGTAGCGCCCTTGCAATATTCTGAGGCCCAAGCCATCGCCTTCCACCGCCAAGTGCTCGCAAAACTGGAAGACCTGCCGGGGGCTGAGGCGGTGACCCTGGCGGATTTCTCCCCGCTTAACTTTACCATTCACTCGGACACTGTCGAAGTCGATGGTTACGTTCCCCAGCGCGGCGAAGCGATGGAAATCGATCGTGGCAACGTAGCCCCGAATTACTTTCGGACCATGCGGACCCCGATTGTTGAGGGACGTGAATTCACCGTGGAGGATGGCGAGAAGTCGCAGCCGGTGGCCATCGTCAACCAGGAGTTCTGCGACCGTTACTGGCCGCATCAGGATCCGCTCGGCAAGAGGATCCACGCCTGGGGCGCGTGGCGTGCGGTGGTGGGCGTGGCTCGCAACGCTAAGTACCGCCGCTTGATTTATGCTCCGCAGCCGGCGGTTTTTCTGCCTCTGTTCCAGCAATACTGCGACCCATTGATCATTCAGGCGCGGGTTACAGGCAATCCCCAGGATTACGCCGCGGCGGCGAAAAAAACGATCCATGACCTCAACGCCGATTTGCCCGTCTTCGGCGTGACCACCCTCAAGTCCAGTATGCAGATGGGGAGCATCTTCGAGCGGATCGCAGGAACCTTTGCGGGCGCCTTTGGATTGCTTGCACTGATTCTCGCGGCCGTAGGCATCTACGGAGTGATCGCCTACACGACGCGCCAGCGGACGCATGAGATTGCCATTCGCCTGGCGCTCGGAGCTCAGCGTGGCAACGTTTTCCGGTTAGTCCTGGGCCAAGGACTGCAGTTGACGCTGACCGGGCTGGCCGTGGGTATTGCCGGGTCGCTGGCGCTGACGCGATATCTGAAAAGTGAGCTCTTCGGCGTCACCTCGACCGACCTGCTCACCTATGCGGCGGTGGCGTTGCTGCTCTGTTTGGTGGCACTTGTGGCTTGCTACATCCCCGCGCGCCGGGCCACAAAGGTGGAGCCCATGGAGGCGTTGAGATATGAGTGAAGTAATCGGGTGATCGGGTGATTGAGTGATCTGGCGATTGAAGAAATGCACGGAACCTATTAGGTTCCCAATCACAAAATCGCCAAATCGCTAAATCACCAAATGGCCCGGTGGCCCGATCTGAGGACAACGAATGAGCACCTTGATTCAAGACCTTAAGTTCGGCCTGCGCGTGCTGGTGAAAAATCCCGGCTTAACGGCGGTAATCGTCGTGACGCTTGCGCTCGGCATCGGAGCGAACACCGCGATCTTCAGCGTGCTGAACGCGATAATGCTTCGGGAGTTGCCGGTTCAAAGCCCCAAACAATTAGTGTTGCTGGGAGCGGGAAGATCGGCTGGGAGCAACGACTCTGTCCCTAGCACGGACCTCTACTCGTATCCCTTTTATCGCGAATTGCGACAGAAGAATCAGGTTTTCTCTGACGTGAGCGCCATGCTGAGTCTTCTATTCACCAAGATGCACGGCGCGGTGGGAGGAAGCGCGGAACTGGAACCGATGGATGTGCAGTTGGTTTCGGGCAGTTATTTTTCCTTTCTGGGTGTCAAGCCGGTTCTAGGGCGCTCCTTCACGGAGGCCGAGGACGAGCCGGCCGGTGGTCACCCCGTGGCCATGGTCAGCTACTCCTGGTGGAATCGGCGCTTTGCGCGCGACCCTGCCATCGTCGGCAAAACGGTGACCCTCGGATCGACGGTTTACACCATCATCGGCGTAACACCCCAGGGGTTCTTCGGCGCGACGGTGGGCGAATCGCCCAATCTGTGGATTCCGCTATCAATGGAAAAACAGGTTTCGCCAGGCTGGAATGGGCTGGACAATAGCGCGTTCCAGTCGCTCTACATCCTCGGTCGACTCAAGGCAGGCGTCAGCGTCGGGCCGGCTCAAGCCAATGTCAACTTGCTGGCCAGACAGATCTGGCAGGAGCAATCGGGTTCCGTTCTCACCAAGAGACAACAGGAAGACCTCCAGCATGCTCAGATCGAACTTACCTCGGCGGCCCGCGGACTCTCCCGCATCCGCTTCCAGGCCTCAATGCCTTTGCAAATCCTGATGGCCGTAGTGGGCCTGGTTTTGCTCATCGACTGCGCCAACATAGCCAACCTCCTGCTGGCACGCGCGGCGACCCGCCAGCGGGAAATTGCTGTGCGTATGTCATTGGGAGCTGGCAGGATGCGCCTGATCCGCCAAATGCTTACCGAAAGCTTGCTGCTGGCCCTCGCGGGCGGCGGGTTGGGGGTAGCCTTGGCCTGGTGGGCAAGTGACGGGCTTCTGGCCATGATTCCCCATGGCGGCGATCCTTTGCCCCTGGACGTGACGCCCGACGCTCACGTGCTGGGGTTTACTTTCATCGTCTCAGTTGCCACCGCACTCCTCTGTGGGATCGCTCCCGCGCTGCGCGCCACCCGGATCGCCTTGAGCTCTTCCCTCAAGGAAGGGAGAGGCGCGGTTTCCGTAGCCAGCCGCACCTCCCTGGCTAAAACGTTGATTGTTTCACAGGTGGCGCTCTCACTCGTGCTGGTGATCGGGGCCGGGCTCTTCCTTCGCAGCCTCGTGAACCTATCGAATGTGGACACGGGGTTCAACAAGGAGAACGTCCTTCTCTTTGGGATTGATCCGCCTTCGGTGGGCTATAAGGAAGATTCGCGCCTGGTGAGCTTATATCAGCAAATCGAGCAACGGGTAAGCGCCCTTCCCGGCGTGCGCGCTGCCAGCATTTCATTTTTCACTTTCGCCGAGGGTGACTGGACCTCTCCGGTTTCGGTCATAGGGCGTACGCCTACGAGGGAAGACGATATGATGGCCATGCATAATGTGGTCGGCCCAGGCTACTTCACTACGATGGGAATTCCCCTCTTGCTCGGTCGAGCGTTTGGCACCCAGGATACCGGGGCTTCGCCCAAAGTCGCCGTTATTAATGAAACGATGGCGCGGTGGTACTTCCCTGGCGGCTCGCCCATTGGGCGACACTTCGGTTATGGAGGTGATCCTGCGCACAGCAACGACATTGAAGTGGTCGGGGTAGTGAAAGACGCCAAATGCACGGACTTACAAGAACGGCCGTTTCCAGCGGCGTATTACCCCTACACCCAGCTCGTGCATTATATGTATGAACTCGAGGTCCGCTACACGGATAAACCTCAGCCAGTCATCTCCGAGGTCCGCCAAGCCATCGGCCAGGTGGACCACAGCCTCCCTGTCGCTTATGAGGCTACACTGGCCGAGCAGGTCGACCGCTCCGTGGCGGGTTTTGCCTTGATCGCGCATCTTTCCACGTTCTTCGGGCTGCTGGCGGCTTTTCTGGCTTGCATCGGCATCTACGGGCTCATGTCCTACGCCGTTACGCGGCGGACCAATGAAATCGGTATCCGGATGGCGCTGGGGGCGGAACGGTCCGGCGTGCTCTGGATGGTGATGCGCGAAAGCATGATGCTGGTCGCAGCCGGCCTGATGATAGGAATCCCTGCGGCACTCGCGGCCGGTCGCCTGGTTCCGAATGTGTTGTACGGCATTAAGGCAACCGATTCAACAACCATCGCGCTGTCCGCGCTAATGATGATCGCCGTCGCCGCCCTGGCGGGCTACCTGCCCGCGCGCCGCGCGGCCAACGTCGATCCCATGGTGGCGCTGAGGTATGAGTGAAGGGATCGGGTGAACACGCGGGAAATTCGAAACTCGAAAAAGCAACTTACGAGCGGCCCGTCGATTTTCGAGCGTCGGTTTTCTATGGGCCGATCACCCGATCTCCCAATGGGCCGATTTGAGGTAAACGATGAGCACCCTGATTCAAGACCTTAAGTTCGGTCTGCGCATGTTGGCCAAGAATCCCGGTTTCACGGCCGTGGCCGTGCTCACCCTTGCCCTCGGCATTGGCGCGACCACCACGGCATTCAGTTGGATTGAAGGGGTCCTGCTCCACCCTCTGCCGGGCGTCGAGAAGCCCGACGAACTGTTATCGTTTGAGACCGTCGGGCCGAATGGGGAGTCCCTCGCCACTTCCTATCCTGACTACCGCGATTACCGCGACCATCTAACCTCGCTTGCCGGCCTTGCCTCGACGCAACTCGAGCCCCTGAGCGTCGGCGAGGAAGACCATGCCGAGCAGGTCTGGGGAGAACTCGTCTCGGGGAACTATTTCGCGGTGCTGGGTGTCAAGCCCGTCCTGGGACGCGCCTTTCTGCCGGAGGAGTACGGCGACAAGCCGGGGGCGTTTCCCATTGTGGTGATCAGTCATCGCTTGTGGCGGAGACGCTTCAACTCCGATCCTCAAGCCGTGGGCAAGACCATTCGAGTGAACCGGCAGGAACTGACCATCGTCGGCGTGGCGCCTCCGGATTTCCGCGGGACTATTGGCGGCCTGGCCTTCGACCTCTGGGTGCCGTTCATGATGCACCCGCAACTCCAGGGAGTGGGAGAATGGATGCTCCGTGATCGCCAGACGCGCCAGCTTATCGTCATCGCGCGGCTGAAACCCGGTGTGACGCGCGAACAGGCGCGGGGCGAAATTGCCGAGCTTGCCCGCTACATGGCCAAGGCGGATGCCGATACAAACACGGGTATTAGCGCCACGCTCCTGCCGCTTTGGAAGTCACATTTCGGCATGCAGGACGCGCTTCTGGCTCCCCTGGGGATCTTGATGGCCGTGTGTTTTGTCGTGCTGGCGATTGTTTGCGCCAATGTCGCGAACCTGCTTCTGGCGCGTTTCACCGCCCGGAAGAGGGAATTCAGCGTGCGCTTGGCGCTGGGGGCCGGACGCTTTCGATTGGCGCGGCAGGTGCTCACCGAGACTCTGGTACTCGCTTCCGGCGGCGCCCTGGGAGGCATTGCCCTGACGATGTGGATGGGCGGTTCGCTCCAGTATCTGCTCCCGCCCAGCCACTTTCCCATCGCAGTGGACATTCATCTGAACAGTCACGTGCTCGCCTTCACGGTGCTGCTGGGGGTTGCTGCCGCGGTGCTCTCGGGAGTCGCGCCCGCCGTGCAAGCTATGCGGACGGATTTGAACGAGAGTCTGAAAGAAGGCGGCCGCAGCGACGCCGCCGGGCAGGCGCCGCATCGCCTGCGTGGGCTGCTGGTGATCGCGGAAGTGTCGCTGGCGCTGGTGGCCTTGGTATGCGCGGGGCTTCTGGTACGCAGCTTCCAGGCCACCCTGAGGGTCAGTCCGGGATTCGACACAGACCATGTGCTGCTGTCGCGCTTCTTCATCAGCACCAGCGGTTATGACCTCGAACAGCGCAAACAGTTCTGCCTGCGGCTGCGCGAAAGGCTTGAATCCGCGCCCGGCGTGACCGACGTTGCCTACTCTGACGTCGAACCTCTGGGGATACTGTCAGGTTGGTGGGAGCCCATCCAGGTACAAGGGTATGTGCCGGGCGAGAGCGAGAATATGAAGATCTACCGCAGCGTAGTCTCCCCCGGTTACTTCCGGCTGATGCGCATTCCCCTTCTGGAGGGGCGTGATTTTACCGAACACGACGATGAGAAAGCGGCGCCGGTGCTAGTCGTGAACCAGTCGTTCGCACGCCGGTTCTTTGCCGGACGCAACCCCCTCGGACAGCAAGTGCACGGATGGGGCGAGTGGTTCACGGTAGTCGGGATGGTGAAGGATAGTAAATATCTCAACCTCACCGAGGCCCCGCGCCCCTATTTTTACGTGGCCTTCCGGCAAGTGTATCGCGCCGACATGGGCTTGGCCGTCTATGTTCGAACCGCCGGAGGGCTGAGCGCCGCGGCTGACCTGATGCGGCGTGAGGTTCGGGGGATCGACCCCAATGTCACCGTCATTGACGCTGTGCCGCTGGCGGAGCATGTGGTCCATACCCTCTACGCCGAGAAGATCGCGGCGAACCTGCTGAGCGTTCTCGGAATACTGGCCCTGCTGTTGGCGGCGGTGGGCCTCTACAGCGTTATGGCGTATGCGGTGACGCAGCGGACTCACGAAATCGGCATTCGCATGGCGCTCGGCGCCACGCGGAAAGACGTTATGAAACTCATCGTGGGCCAGGGGTTTGTGCTGACTCTCGCGGGCATCGGGGCAGGGCTGATCGCCGCTTTGGCGCTCACCCGCTTGCTTACGAGCTTTCTCTATGGCACCACGACGACCGACCCAGCGACGTTCATCGGCGTCGCGGTCCTGCTGGCGAGTGTGGCTCTGCTAGCAAGCTATATCCCCGCTCGCCGCGCGACGAAGGTCGATCCGATGGTGGCGCTGCGGTATGAGTGAAGGGATCGGGTCATTGGAGAATTGGATCATCGGTTCATCGGGTGATCGGCTGGTCGGGTGAATGCAAGGGAAACATGAAACTCGAAAGCGCATCTTGCGAACTGGAGGCCGGGTTCCAGTTTCGAATTTCGAGTTTCGGTCTTCGATGAATCGATCGACCAATGAGCCGATGGCCCGATCAGAGGTACACAAATGAATGAGTTGCTCCAAGACCTGAAGTTCGGCCTGCGGATGCTGGCGAAGAGTCCCGGCTTCACCTTCCTCGTGATCCTGATGCTGGCGCTGGGCATTGGCGCCAACAGCACCATCTTCAGTTGGATCGACTCCACGCTTCTCAATCCCATTCCTGGCCAGCCGCACACCGCCGACCTGGTTACGGTCATGAGGGGGGAGCGCAGTGAACATCCCACTCCGCCATTCTCTTACCCGGACTACGTGGACCTGCGCGCGAGAACCCGGAGCTTGTCCGGCCTGCTGGCCTATCACGACGATTTCGTGTCCCTCACGGGCACGAGCAAACCCGAGCGCATTTACGCGGCGCTGATCTCCGCGGATTATTTCGAGGTGCTGGGCGTGAAACCCATCCTCGGTCGCGGCCTCTTGCCGGTGGAAGAAGAAAAGCCCGGGAGCACGCCGTCGGTGGTGATCAGCTATGCCCTGTGGCAGAGCCACTTCGGTGCCGACCGCTCCGTTATTGGCAAGACCATCCAGATCAACCGGACATTGTGCACGATTGTGGGAGTAACTCCTCCGGATTTTCAGGGATGTAAGACCGGTTTGCGCGCGGATCTTTGGGCTTCCTTGATTTACAGGGGAGAACAGGTCCGCGAACGCGACAGTTACTGGCTCAATGTGCTCGGAAGGCTCAAGCCCGGCGTCAACCGCCGGCAAGCCGAGGAAGAACTCAACCTCCAGATGCAACGCATCGTCGAACAGTTTCCGAATTCGCACCGTGGCCCCAACCAGATCACGCTGGACCCGCTTTGGCGCTCGCCCTTTGGCGCGAACGTCTACATGTACAAGAGCCTGCCCATGCTGCTGGCGCTGGCGGCGGTGCTGCTGTTGCTGGCCTGCGCGAATGTGGCGAACCTCCTCTTGGTGCGCAGCGTAACCCGCCGGCGCGAAGTTGCCCTGCGCATGTCCCTGGGCGCCAGCCGTTGGCGGCTGGTGCGGCAACTCCTGGTAGAAAGCCTATTGCTCGGCCTGGCGGGTGGCGCGCTCGCCATGGTGCTTACCACCTGGACGGCCGGGACGTTTGCGGCTTTCTTTCCGCCCAACGCGAACTTGCCGCTCACGCTTAATGGGCACGTCGACCAGAGGGTATTCCTCGCGACGATGGCCCTATCGATCCTTACCGCCATCCTTTTCGGAATCCTGCCGGCGCTGCGCACATCCGGCCTGGCGCCCGTGGCCATATTGAAGGAGGAGGCGGGCACAATGTCGGGCGGACCCCAAAAGTTGCGGCTCTCGAGCGCGCTGGTGGTGGTACAAATCGCCCTCTCGCTTCTCCTGCTGATCTGTGCAGGTCTCTTCACCCGCAGCCTGCAGAACGCCCAGCGCCAAGATCCCGGCTTCGACCCCAATCACGTTCTGTTGGCTTCCTATGAGCTCGGGCCCGCCGGCTATTCAGATGCCCAAGGCATCGCGTTCCACAGGCAAGCGCTCTCGAAGCTCGAAGCCTTGCCCGGGGTTGAGTCCGTGACCCTGGCGGATTTCTCGCCGCTCAGCTTTACACTTCACACTGACTATGTCGAAGTTGATGGTTATGTTCCCCAGCCCGGCGAATCGATGGAAATCGATCGTGCTATCGTGGGTCCGAACTACCTGCGAACTATGCGGACTCCCCTCATCGCCGGGCGTGACCTCACAGCCCAGGACACGGAGAAGTCACAGCCGGTCGTCCTCATCAATCAGGAGTTTGCCGACCGATACTGGCCGGGTCAGGACCCGATCGGCAAGAGGATCAATACCTGGGGGCAGTGGTTCACGGTGGTCGGCGTGGCTCGTAACGCTAAGTACCGCCGCGTGGTTTATGCCCCGGCGCCTGCTATTTTTCTGCCTCTGTTCCAGGCTTACTGTGATCTGGTGATAATTCACGCGCGGGTTTCGGGTGATCCAAAGCCTTACGCCGCGGCGGTCGAAAGAACCGTCCATGAACTCAATGCCGATTTGCCCGTCTTCGGCGTGACCACTCTCAAGTCCAGTATGCAAATGGGGAGCATCTTCGAGCGGCTCGCCGGAACCTTCGCCGGTGCCTTTGGATTGCTGGCGCTTATCCTGGCGGCCGTGGGCATCTACGGAGTGATCGCCTACACGACGCGCCAGCGGACGCATGAGATTGCCATTCGCATGGCGCTGGGTGCACAGCGGGCGAGTATCTTCCGGCTGGTGCTGGGCCAAGGTCTGCAGTTGACGCTAACCGGTCTGGCCGTAGGAATTGCCGTGTCCCTGGCGCTGACGCGATATCTGAAAAGTGAGCTCTTCGGCGTCACCTCGACTGACCTGCTCACCTATGCAGCGGTAGCGTTGGTGCTCTGTTTGGTGGCACTTGTGGCTTGCTACATCCCCGCGCGCCGGGCCACGAAGGTGGAGCCCATGGATGCGTTGAGATATGAGTAGAGCTATGAGCCGTCAGCACCAAGTCGGAATCCCCTTCTTGCTGAGGAGGGGCGCGGTACACAGGAATAATCGGGAGGCCTTCGAACGGCGGGGCTCGAGCCCCGTTGAGGAAATGAATCAATGAAACTGAGGAGAACATCATGGAACCAGGATCGGAATTAAAGGAACAAACACAGAGTAGCGGAAAGCCAAACGGGTCAGGGCAAACGCTGATCCACTTGGAGGGTGTCACCAAAGTCTTCTTTACCGACGAAGTGGAGACGCACGCCCTCTCCGGTATTTATCTCGCCATCGGACGGGGCGAGTACCTTTCCATTTCGGGCCCGTCGGGCTGCGGCAAGTCCACCTTGCTTTCCATCCTCGGCCTGCTCGATTCGCCGACGGATGGAAAGTACATGCTGAATAGTACCTCCGTCGAAGACCTTACGATTTCGGATCGCACCCGCATCCGGAACCGGGAGATTGGATTCATCTTCCAGGCATTTAACCTGATCGGGGACCTCACGGTTTATGAGAACGTGGAACTCCCCCTGACTTATCGCGGCATGTCAGGCCCGGAGCGCCGCCAGCGTGTTCAGGAGGCCCTGGAGCGCGTGGGGATGTCGCACCGCATGAAGCATTATCCTGCGCAGCTTTCCGGCGGCCAGCAGCAGCGCGTGGCCGTAGCCCGCGCCCTGGTGGGGAAGCCGTCCATCCTGCTGGCGGATGAGCCTACCGGAAACTTGGACTCCAAGAACGGCGAAGCCGTCATGGAATTGCTTCGCGACCTGCACCGGGAAGGGGCCACCATCTGCATGGTGACACACGATCCCCGCTATGCGAATTTCGCGGATCGGACCATCCACCTCTTCGACGGACGGATCGTGGAAGAAACCCAGGCGCAATGACTGGGAGATCGGGCCATTGAGTGATTCGCGATTGGGTGATTTGGTGATTGAGCGCCACGAGTGGCCAATGACGAGCGGGCGCAAACTGGAAGGATAATAGGATGATCAAAATACAAAACCTCGATCGGTATTATCCCTTGGCGGGAGGCCGCTATTACGTGCTGCGGCGCATCAATGTGGACATCAAAGAGGGCGATTTCATCACCATCATGGGGCCATCGGGGGCGGGGAAGTCGACGCTGCTCAGTATCATCGGGATGCTCGATGGTGGTTGGGAAGGCGAGTTCTTCTTTCTCGATCACCCGGTTCACAAGATGGATCCCAAGAAACGGATTGAGCTCAACAAGCTCTACATCGGGTTTGTCTTTCAACAATACCACCTGCTCGATAACCTGACCGTAGCGGAGAATCTCGAAATGCCGCTGTCCTATCGTGACGTCAAGGCCTCGGAAAGGAAGGCTTTGGTCGCTGATACTCTCGACCGGTTTCAAATCGTGGGGAAAAAGGATCTCTTTCCCAGCCAGCTTTCCGGCGGACAACAGCAGTTGGTCGCCGTGGCGCGCGCCGTGATTGCGAAACCAAAATTGATTCTTGCCGATGAGCCCACCGGCAATCTGCATTCGAGCCAGGGAAAAGAGATCATGGAGTTGTTCAAGAAGCTGAACAACGAAGGGACTACCATCATCCAGGTGACCCACTCGGAAATGAATGCGGCCTACGGTCACCGAATTATAAAGCTGGCGGACGGGTGGATCGTAGACCATTGAGTGATTTAGCGATTGAGTGATTTGGCGATTGAGCCAGTAGGGTCTTGGGAGGCTGCTGTCCCCGACTGTCACGCTGAGGAGGCGAAGCCGGTTTCTGACTGAAACGAAAGAGGGACCTCTGTATTTGCTTGAAAATTCAATTGCCGGGGTCGTTCGCTTCGCTCAGCATGACAGCATCGGAGTGTTTATCCGTAGCGTGCCGAGCCATTCAGTTATCGGGCCACCCGGTTATTGAGTGATATGGCGATTGCGGAGAGTCTTCGCTCTCTTCAATCGCACAATCACTGAATCGCTAAATCGCTCAATGCTAAGATGGAGTTCAGCGCAAGCGAACATGAGCACTCATCGGACCACCAGAATCCTGATTGCTGACGATCAAGCCGACATCCTGGAGGCTCTTCGCCTCCTATTAAAGGCAGAGGGCTTTCAAACCGAGTCCGCCACCTCACCCGATGGCATCATGACCGCGGTCGCGTCTAAAGACTTCGACCTGATCCTCATGGACCTCAACTTTGCGCGTGACACGACCTCCGGCCAGGAGGGTTTGGATATCCTCTCGCGCTTACAAGCGATGGACAGTACACTTCCCGTGGTGGTGATGACCGCCTGGGGAAGTGTCAGTGTGGCGGTGGAGGCGATGCGGCGGGGCGCTCGGGATTTCATCCAGAAACCCTGGGAAAACGCCCGTCTCATCGCGATTCTGCGCACGCAAGTTGAGCTAAGCCACGCCTTGCGCGAAGGGCAGCGCCTGGAAGCAGAGAATCGCCTTTTGCGGACGGAAGGCCGGCCCACCATGATCGCGGAATCCGCGGCCATGCGGCCTGTCCTGGACTTGCTGGCGCGCGTGGGCCCCTCCGATGCGAATGTGCTGATTACGGGCGAGCACGGGACGGGCAAGGAAGTGGTGGCGCGGAGCCTGCACGCCCTCTCCGAGCGAGCCTCGCGTCCCATGGTCACCGTGAATGCCGGGGGGCTTTCCGAGGGCGTCTTCGAAAGCGAGTTGTTCGGGCACGTCAAAGGTGCTTTTACCGACGCCAAGGCGGATCGGGTTGGCCGCTTCGAACTGGCGGAGGGAGGGACCCTTTTCCTCGACGAGATTGCCAATGTCCCGCTGAATCTGCAAGCCAAGCTCTTGCGGGTGCTCGAGACCGGTGAATTGGAGCGCGTGGGATCTTCCAAGACCCGTCGCGTGGATGTGCGCGTTTTGTCGGCGACCAATGCCGACGTGTCTCAGGAGATCCAGGCAGGGAGATTCCGGGAAGACCTTCTCTTCCGGCTGAACACCATCGAAATTCGTTTGCCGCCCTTACGGGAGCGGCGCGAAGACCTGCCGCTACTGGCCAACTATTTCCTCCGCCAGTTCTCCCAGCGGTACCGCAAACACCTTACTGGCTTCGAGAGCGCGGCGATGCAGACTTTGTTGGAGTATCCCTGGCCCGGCAATGTGCGCGAGCTGGAGCACGCCGTGGAACGCGCTGTGCTGATGGCGCAAAGCGATGCGGTGCGTTCCAGTGACCTGGGCTTGCGGGCGGGACGCGAGGGGGCTGGCCGCATTGAAGAAATGGGCCTGGAAGATGTCGAGTGCCTCTTGATTAAGAAGGCCGTGGCCCGCTACGAGGGGAATGTCAGTGCGGCGGCAGATGCGCTGGGACTGAGCCGCAGCGCCCTCTACCGCCGTCTCAAGAAATACGGTTTGTGAAAAACCGGATGACAGCCAATTTGTCAGTGAGCCGGAGCGGCTCCAACCCGCGGCGCGCCCCTCATCCCAAACGACGGATGCGCTTTGAGGCCCGGCTCCTGTTGTTTGCGGTGGTAGCGGGCTTGCCCGCGGTGCTGGTCTCAGTCCTTCTCCTCTGGCTTGGGAACTACAGCAGCCGAACGCGTTGGACGCTGACCGCTTTGCTGCTGGCATTCTGGCTCGGCGCCGCGTTTTCCCTGCGTTCCCGCCTGGTTTATCCCCTCCAGACACTCTCCAACCTACTTTCGGCCTTGCGAGAAGAGGACTACTCCATTCGCGCTCGCGACGCGCGCGCCGATGATGCGTTGGGTGAAGTGATGGTGGAAGTGAACGCCTTGGGCGAAGCGCTACGTGGGCGCCGGTTGGGCGGGTTGGAAGCGACCGCCTTATTGCGTAAAGTGATGGAGGAAATCGACGTCGCCGTCTTCACTTTCGATAGTGAGCACTGCCTGCGGCTCATGAATCGCGCAGGTGAGCGGCTGCTGGGTCAGCCCAGCGAGCGCGTTCTGGGCCGGAGCGCAGCCGAACTGGGATTGGCGGACTGCCTGGAAGGGGAACCGGCAAGAACCCAGACGATCTCCTTCCCGGGCGGAGCAGGACGCTGGGGTATGCGGCGCAGTACTTTCCGGGAGAGCGGGATGCCTCATCACCTCCTGGTCTTGACGGATTTGAGCCGGCCCCTGCGTGAAGAAGAGCGCCAGGCGTGGCAGCGATTGATTCGCGTCCTCGGCCATGAGCTCAATAATTCCCTCGCTCCCATTAAATCCATGGCCGGCACGCTGGAGAGCATGCTGGAGCGGCAGCCACGCGCGGCCGACTGGGAAGACGACATGCGTCGCGGCCTGAGCGTGATTGAGGCGCGCGCGGCAGCCCTGAGCCGGTTCATGGAAGCTTATGCTCGTCTCGCCCGCCTGCCCACCCCGAAACTGCAGCCGGTGGAAGCAGGCGCCCTCGTGCGTCGTGTCGTAAGCCTGGAAAGCCGAAGCACGATCACTTTGACGCCAGGCCCCGAACTGACCGTGCACGCGGATCCCGACCAATTGGAGCAGTTGCTCATCAACTTGCTCCGCAACGCAGTGGATGCGGCGCTCGAAACAGCGGGAGGAGTGCGCGTGGGTTGGAGGCGCTACGCCGGACAGTGGGAAGTCCGCATCCAGGATGAGGGCCCAGGCCTGTCGAACACTTCCAATCTCTTTGTCCCGTTCTTCACGACCAAGCCTACCGGTTCCGGAATCGGCCTGGTCTTAAGCCGGCAAATCGCCGAGGCACACGGTGGGAGCCTCACGCTGGAGAACCGCAAGGACCGTCCCGGATGTGAGGCCTGTCTGCGCTTGCCCTTGTGATTGGAACTGTCCGCGAACTGGTATCGCGCAACTTGAGCAGCTTTCAAGCCGAAGAGTCGGCGAAGCTGGAGGGCAAAAAGGTCATCGTTTCTGGACTGACGAGGCTTGAGGCGCAAGTCGAGGCTGAAGAATAGCTTGCAGGGCACGGAATCCTCTCCGGCCGTCTCGTTCCCGAACGCCTCCGTCCCAAGAGCGGACACTCGCCCTCCTGTCCTCTGCAACCAGCGCAAGTGTTTTCAAGCCTATACAGGCGACACCACTTGGAAGGAAACATGCCTGCGCTCATAGTAGTATGATTCACGACCTACGCTACGCCATACGCACGCTGCGGAACAATCCCGGGTTCGCCTTGATCGCCATTTTGTCACTGGCTTTGGGGATTGGGGCCAATGCTGCCATTTTCAGCATGGCGGAGTTCTTGCTGCTGCGGCCGCTACCCGTTCCCCGCGCCTCCGAAATCGTTGTGGTCCAAGCACAGTTGCGCGGGGAAAACGCCGGCTTTTTCCAGCAAGCCGGTTTGTCCTACCCGGATTTCATTGACTTGCAACGGAAGAGCAAATCCTTCTTCGGGCTGGCTGCATCGCAGTATTTTCCCCTCGGCATCGCCCACGACCGGACCACACTGCCCGAGATGAAATACAGCGCGCTGGTGAGCGGGAATTTTTTTGACGTGCTGGGCGTGCGTCCGCAAATGGGGCGTGGCTTCCGCGCCGATGAGGACCAAGTGCCGGGCCGTGATGCGGTCGTCGTCCTCGGCCATGATTTTTGGGAAACGGAATTTGCGTCGTCCCCGGACATTGTCGGGAAGAGCCTCTTCCTCAATGGCCTCCCTTTTACGATAGTGGGAGTGACGCCGGAAGCCTTCCGGGGGCCCATCGTTTGGATGCGTGCCGACCTGTATGTTCCCCTGGCGATGGAGCCCGCGCTGGCAGGCGCGTCGCAGCAGAACGAACTGGAGATGCGCGGGCTTCGAGGGTTGAGGGTGCAGGGACGGCTGAGGCCGGGGGTGAGTGTCGGCCAAGCCTCGGCCGAGGCCAGGGTCATCAGCCAGCAACTTGCCCAGACTTACCCGGAAACGAATCGCACCTGTACTTTGGGAGTGGGGACCTACCGGCAAACCCAGATCGAGCAGTATTCGGCGCCTGCCGTGGCGTTCCTCCTTATGATGGCACTGGCCGCGGTAGTGTTGCTGATTGCTTGCGCCAACATCATGAACCTGATGCTGAGCCGCGCCTCCGCCCGCTCGCGCGAGATCGCCCTGCGGCTGGCGGTGGGAGCGGGCCGGGGCCGGCTGATCCAACTCCTGTTGACGGAGAGCCTGGTGATTGCCATCCTGGGCGGGGTGCTGGGACTTGTCATTGCCCAAGGGGCCGCGGCTTCGTTTTCCCGATTCCGCATCCCCAGCGACATTCCTCTCGTGCTCGACTTCCGGGTCGATTTCCAAGTACTGCTGTTCGCGCTGTTGGTTTCCGCGGCCAGCGCCCTCCTGTTCGGCCTTGCCCCGGCGCTCCAGAGCACCAAACCTGATTTGGTTTCGGCTTTGAAGTCCGGAGGGGTAAGGGAGGGCAAGCAAGGGCGATTGCTGGGGAGGAATGCGCTGGTCATCGCGCAGGTGGCGGGTTCGCTGGTGCTGCTGGTCGTGGCCACGCAGGTTTTTCTCGGGGCGTCGATTCTTCTCTCCTCCCCAATGGCTTTCCGCGTGGACCACATGCTCACCGCCGGCTTTAATCCCGCGCTGGCGCGCGACTCGACGGAGCAGACCAAGGAATTCTACCGGCAGTTGCTGGACCAGGCCCGGACGCTCACCGGCGTGAAGTCCGCAGCTCTCTCGCAGTCGGTACCGTTGCTGGAAACTCCGGAGTTGACGGGCATCAGTTCGACACGGGTCATCCCTGAGGGGGTCCAGTTGCCTACCGGGACGGAGGCGGTCAACTTGTATTCGGACACCGTCAGCGAGGGCTACTTCCACACCATCGGCGTGCCCATTGTCGAGGGCCGCGAGTTCCTGCTGACCGACCGGGCGGATACGCCACGGGTGGTGATTGTCAATGAGCAGTTCGCCCGCAAATACTATCCCAACCAAGATGTGATCGGGAAACGCCTGCGCTTGAATGGCGCGGCCGGCCCCTTCGCCGAGATCGTCGGGGTGGCGAAGCAGAGCACGTACCTGAACCCTTTCGAGCCGCCTCTCGAGTACCTTTACCTACCCATGGCCCAGAACCCCACCGCCGCGATGTGCTTGATGCTTGAAACCGAGGGGCCTCCCGCCGATATGGCTAGTCCGTTGCGAGATTTGGTCCGGCGGCTGGATTCCAACCAGCCGATTTACGCCGTCCGGTCCATCCAGGAAGTCTATGATCTGACCGTGAAACAACGGATGGATATTCTTCGCCAAATCATCGGGGGGCTGGGTTTTCTCGGGTTGGTCCTAGCGTTGGTCGGACTCTATGGGTTGATGACATATTCGGTGAGCTTGCGACATCGCGAGATCGGAATCCGCATGGCGATTGGGGCGGCCCCTGCCAACGTGGTCAGGATGGTGCTGAAGCAGGGAATGATTTTGGCCGGTAGTGGAGTCGTTCTGGGGTTGGTCCTGAGTCTTGCCGTGTCGAGGCCGCTCTCCAACCTGGTGCGAGGCCGCGGCTTCAATATGCCTCTCGTCGCGCTGGTCGCTCTCGCCCTTCTGGCCATCGCGGCCCTGGGGGCTTATATCCCCGCTCGCCGGGCATCGCTAGTCGATCCCAACACCGTCTTGAGGCAGGAGTAGGCGGGGCAATTTGATTTGCAGGTGGCTTTACGCCGCCATTTGGCGAAGTAAAACCACCACAACAGAATCAAGGGAGCAGGAATCATGCTGCACGACCTCCGCTACGCCTTGCGCACACTGCGCCACAATCCCGGCTTCGCCCTAGTGGCGATCGTTTCAATGGCTTTGGGGATTGGGGCCAACACGGCCATCTTCAGTCTGGCGGACTATCTTCTCCTTCCGCGCCTGTCCGTACCTGATCCTTCCGCTATCATCGTGGTCCAATCGCAATTCCGCGGCGAAAGCGTCGGAAACATGTTCTCGTACTCCTTTTTGTCCTGCCCGGATTTCGAAGACTTCCGCAAGAAGAGTACCTCCTTCGCCGGCCTGACCGCCTCGCAGTATTACCCCTTTGGCTTTGCCCCCGATCAAACGGCCCAACCCCAGATGAAGTTCGGGGCGCTGGTGAGCGGCAATTTCTTTGACGTGCTGGGCGTGCGCCCGAACCTGGGGCGGGGCTTTCGTCCCGACGAGGACAAAGTGCCGGGGCGTGATCCCGTGGTCGTCATCAGCCACGTTCTTTGGGAAAATGAGTTTGCCTCGAATCCCGGCGTCGTGGGTCGAAGCATCTTGCTCAACGGCCTTCCCTTCAGGGTGGTGGGAGTAGCGCCGGAATCGTTCACGGGGCCGAATGCCTGGGTGCGCGCCGACCTGTATGTCCCACTGGCCATGCAGCCCGCGCTGGCCGGCGGGTCCGCGCAGAGTGAGCTCGAAATGCGCGGACATCGCGAGCTAATGGTCCTGGGACGATTGAAGCCCGGAGTGCGGATGGGGCAAGCCGCAGCCGAGGCCGGGGTGATTGGCCAGCAACTCGCCCAGGCCTACCCGAAGACGAACCGCACCTCCTCGTTAGTGGTCATGACCTACCGGCAATCCACGACAATTGCCCCAGTCATAACGATGGCCCTTTTCCTGTCGGGGCTGGCCGGGGTCGTGCTGCTGATCGCTTGCGCGAACGTGATGAACCTGATGCTGAGCCGTGCCTCAGGCCGGGCGCGGGAAATCGCCGTGCGACTGGCCATAGGAGCGGGACGGGGACGGCTGATCCGCCAACTGTTGACGGAGAGCCTGGTAATCGCCATCCTGGGTGGGGCGCTGGGACTGCTTCTGGCCCAAGCGGGGGCGGACCTGTTTTCGCAAATCCGCATCCCTATCGACGTGCCCATCCTGGTCGATGTAAAACTCGACCCTGAGGTACTGCTGTTCGCGCTGTTGATATCTGTGGCGAGTGCAATCCTGTTTGGACTGGCTCCGGCGCTGCAAAGCACTCGGGCTGATTTGGTTCCCGCTTTGAAGGCCGGAGGCGCCGCTCCCGGCAAGCGGCGGCGATTCCTGGGAAGGAACGCCCTGGTCATAGCGCAGGTGGCGGGTTCGCTCGTGCTGCTGGTGGTTGCAACCCAAGCTTATCGTGGGGCCCAGCGATTGCTCTCCTCCCCGGCGGGTTTCCGCACCGACCACCTTCTGATGGCGAGCTTCAACCCCGCCTTGGCGCGGGACTCGACGGAGCAAACCAAGGAATTCTACCGGCGGTTGCAAGAGCAGGCGCGGACACTCCCGGGCGTGAAGTCCTCGGCATTGGCTCAGGCCATGCCCATGGTCCCGGCATCACCGGTGATCCGGGTCATCCCCGAGGGTGTCCCGATGCCCGCCGGAGCCGAGGCGGTCGGCGTGTTTTCCAACATCGTCAGCGACGGCTACTTCCGTACCCTGGGCGTGCCCCTGGTGGAAGGCCGCGAATTTGAGGTGACGGATCGCGCGGATTCCGCGCGCGTGGTAATCGCGAATGAGCAGTTCGTCCATAAGTACTATCCCAATCAAGACCCGATCGGAAAGCGGCTGCGATTGAATGGCGCGGACGGGCCGCTCGCCGAGATCGTCGGGGTGGCGAAGCAGGGTAAGTATGTATTCCCGATCGAACCGCGGATGGACTACCTGTACCTGCCGCTGGCCCAGAATCCCGCCGCCGCCCTGACCCTGATGCTCGAAACCGAGGGACCTTCGGCTGGATTGAGCGGGCCGCTGCGCAACCTGGTGCGTACGCTAGATTCGCGTCAGCCGATTTATGGCGTCCGCACGATGGAGGAATTCTACGAGGTGCGCGCCCACAAGACGCTTGGCCTGGTGACCGCCTCTATTGCCGGGCTGGGGATTCTGGGACTGGTGCTGGCGTTGGTGGGGCTCTATGGGTTGATGACCTACTCGGTAGCCCTGCGGCAGCGCGAGATCGGCGTCCGCATGGCAATTGGGGCGGCTCCCGCCAACGTCGTCAGGATGGTGCTGAAGCAGGGGATGATTCTGGCCGGGAGTGGAGCCGCTATCGGCTTGCTGCTGAGTCTTGCCGCGTCTAGACCAACGGCCACCTTGGTGGAAGGGCAGGGCTTCAATTTGCCCCTCGTCGCGCTGGTCACCATCGCCCTCCTGGCCATGGCGGCCCTGGGCGCGTATATCCCCGCACGGCGGGCCTCGCGAGTCGATCCCAACACCGTTTTGCGGCAGGAGTAGGGTTAAACACTTCTCGCCAAACGCCTCAGGGCGTTTAGCAACGTGAGTCAGAAGTTAGTTGATGAAGTCAGCCCGCAGGTGACGCATATGGGCCGCTTGCCTGTGCGACTACGCGCTGAAAAGGGCCATCGGGGTTTTCTCACTGCTTCTTGCGACATGAGCTCACCTTGCACTCTGGAGTAAGGAGTTTCTGCGGAATGTCAGAATTTTTTTCCTACCGGTAGGCATAAAGTAACGTACCCCCATTGACAACACCATAGGCTGCTGGTTACAATGCCGAGGTGTGAAGGCCACGCCGCCTGCTTGTCCTGCAGCTAGGCCATCGCGGGGCGCTCGCGATGGCGAGTTCTGGGAGGGCTATAGAGGATCAAAGTAGCGCCGGCCTTCGGGACTTGCTCTGGGCACTGCGAAGGTCAGCGGATGATGCTGAAGTTCAGCGCCAAAAAAGGCGACTGCTAGCCATTATGTACTAGAAAACAAAACATGTTAACGCTCAATGGTAAAAATCTTGCAAAAATCTATGTCGCTGAAACTAAGGTAGTTAGTCTATTGTTGTGCTAGGCTAGCCAAAAAAACGCGGGGGGCAAAAATGAAGGATAGACCCATTATGTTATTGAAAACACATGTAGAAAAAATGTCAGTTTTGTGCCTTGCCATTATGTTTATGAAAATAAGGTAGTTATATTCGTCTAGCCATTATATTTATGAAAACAAAATAGGTTATTGAACGTACAAGTGACGGGCGGCGAGTGAAGACTGATGAGAAAAGGCAAGACCGGAGGGCGGATAAACGAGCAGGGCGAGATCCCTCGTTCGCTGCGGTGGACTCAGGAATGACAGCACAGCGGAGACGAGCCAAACCCCGGCTCGACACTACCCCACTTCGTTTATCGGCAGTATCAGGTGAGAAACTGAATCGACACGCGGTCTTCGAAAATCGGGAATCCAAACTTCAAATCTCCCGATGAACCCATCCTATCCCCAGACCAGGGACAGGCGACGAATCCGGCTCAACTTCGCCCTTTCTCCACCCGCGGGAGATCGCGGCGGCCTCCTGGTGGATTTCGGGATTTCCTCTGCTGAATTGTGGTGATATATTATTACTCAGTGCTTTGCTTGACTTAATGGCGGGCGCGCAATAGGACTGAGTATTTTGTCTGGCGGGTTTTTCCCGGGCTGGGCGGGTTGAGTGGACCAGTCTCTTCCGGCCGGTGATGGTTACGATGTTTGATGCACTACAAGACCGGTTACAACGCGTTTTTAAGACGCTTCGTGTGCAGGGAGTCCTGACGGAAGAGGTCGTGGACGAGACTCTGCGCGAGGTGCGCCTGGCCTTGCTCGAAGCCGACGTTAATCTGAACGTCGTGAAGGATCTGCTGGACCGGGTGCGCGTCAGGTCTCTGGGCGAGGAAGTCCGCTCCAGCCTCTCGCCCCCGCAGGAAGTCGTTCGCATTGTCCGCGACGAGTTAATCGAGATTCTCGGCCGCGAAGCGTCGCTGCTGACCTTTTCCAAAGAATTCCCCACAGTTTTTCTGATGGTCGGGCTGCAGGGCTCCGGCAAGACGACGACGTCGGGCAAGCTGGCGCTGTGGCTGGCTGCGCGCAAGCGCCGGCCCATGCTGGTTTCGACCGACGTTTACAGGCCGGCCGCGCGCGAGCAGTTAGCGGTGATCGCCAAGGCCGTGCAGATTCCGATTTTTGCGGGTGAGAGCATCAACTCGGCCAACGCGCTGGCCCTGGCGGCGCGCAAGGACGCCGCCGACCGCGGTCACGATGTGCTGATCGTGGACACCGCCGGCCGCCTGCACATCGATGCCGAGTTGATGAACGAGGTCAGCGAGTTGCGCACCATGCTGCGGCCGAGCGAAGTCCTGCTGGTCGCGGACGCCATGATCGGCCAGGACGCCGTGCGCAGCGCCCAGGAATTTCACGAGCGGCTGGGCACGACGGGCGTGATCCTAACCAAGCTGGATGGCGATGCCCGGGGCGGCGCAGCCCTTTCCATCCATCACGTCACCGGCCAGCCCATCAAGTTCATGGGGGTCGGCGAGAAATACGATCAACTCGAAGTCTTTTATCCGGATCGTATCGTATCGCGCATCCTGGGCATGGGCGACATCCTCTCGCTGATCGAAAAGGCCGAGCAGAAAATCGACCAGAAGAAGGCGCTGGACGTCCATCGCAAGCTCCAGACCGACACCTTTACGCTGGAGGACTTCCGCGACCAGCTTCGCCAGGTACGCCAGATGGGACCCATGGACCAGATGCTCGGCATGCTCCCCAAGGTGGGCATCTTCAAGGATGCCGGTAAGGCCCACGTGGACGATAAGGAATTGGTCTATATTGAAGCGATTATCGATTCCATGACCCCGCAGGAGCGCCGCAATCACGAGATCGTCAATGGTAAGCGCCGCAAGCGCATCGCGCGGGGCAGCGGCACCAGCGTTCAGCAGGTCAATCAGGTCTTGAAACAATATTTCCAAATGCGGAAAATGATGAAGTCGATGAGTCAGAGCCTGCTGGGACGGGGGCTGAGCCGGCTAAGGATGCCGGCGGGTCCGGGGGTCGCATAATCCCCGGGTGCGGGCGAAGGGTAGCTCGGGAAACAGGCTTTTGTTTTGAACTCTCAAGGTGGGGGCGGCAGGTTCGTCGCGACGGATCGCCGCCCGGGTTTTGGACTTCTGCCGGAGAAGGGGGAAGATTGTTAAGGATACGCCTGGCTCGAACCGGAGCCAAAAAGCAGAGCAGTTATCGAGTGGTGGTGATTGATGGCGAGCGAGCACGGGATGGGCGCTTCGTGGAAATCGTGGGGCACTATAATGCCCGCCGCACGCCGCCGGAGATCGTGTTGAATCGGGAGCGTGTGGACTACTGGATCGGCCGTGGGGCCCAGCCTTCGGAGACGGTGCAGAGTTTCCTGAAGAAGGCTCCTGTGTTACCGGCCTGATTTCCAGCGCCGGCCCTAGCGACTGCCGCGACGTCCCCAGGGGTTGCGGCTAGGCGTTCTCACCTGAAGTGGTTCCAAGGGGTCTGGGCACGATAACTCAAGTGCGCGGGAGGGCCAGATGAAGGAACTAATCGAAGCCATCGCCAAAGCGCTAGTGGATAATCCCCAGGAGGTCGCGGTGCGGGCCGTGGAGGGTGAACAAGTGACGGTCCTGGAGTTGCGGGTCCATGCCTCTGACTTGGGCAAGGTCATCGGGAAGCAGGGCCGGACGGCCCGCTCCATCCGCACCATCCTCAATGCCGCAGGCATGAAGCTCAAGAAGCGCTTCACGCTGGAGATCCTGGAGTAGGAGGGCCCGGCGTCTCGCCTGTGGCCGGAAGCGGTCCGCCGAAGGGCAGAGACGGGGGCGCAATTTGCAGCCGTGCAATTTCTGACGATCGCGCGTATCCTTCGGCCGCAGGGGCGCACGGGAGAAGTTGCCGCGGAGATTCTCACCGATTTTCCCGCGCGCTTTGAGAAGCTCCAATCCGCGTTTTTGGACGCGCCCGGCCAAGCTCCCCGGCCCGTCACCGTGGAGCGCGCATGGCCCCACAAGGGCCGGGTGATCCTGAAGTTCTCCGGCAGCGATTCCATTGAGAGCGCCGCCCGCCTGCGTGGGCTCCACGTCCTCATTCCGCGGGAGCAGCGCACGCCGCTCCCCCTGCACCATTACTACTGGTGGGAATTGTGCGGCTGCCGCGTTCTGTGGGAACGCCAGGGGAGAGAGGTTGGGACGGTAACCGACGTCGAACCCACCGCAGGCGTACCGTTGCTCCACGTCGCGCCCGGGGAAGGGAAGCATGAAGTGCTGATTCCCCTGGCGCAGGAAATCTGCACGCGGATCGATCCCGCCACCAAGACGATCGTGATCGACCCGCCGGAGGATTTGCTGGATTTGAATTCTTAACAGCCGGGACTCGGGGCTCAGGATTCGTGAAGGAAGTTCCCGTAACCCGAATCCCTGTACTTATGAATTTCGACGTGGTCACCATTTTTCCGGAGTTCTTTCGCAGCATTCTGGAGCATGGGCTGCTGAAGAGGGCGACGGCCTCGGGCCACGCCACGATCCGGTTGCACGATCTGCGGGATTACACGGACGACCGCCACCGCACGGTCGACGATCGGCCCTTCGGCGGCGGGCCGGGCATGGTCTTCAAACCGGAGCCAGTCTTCCGTGCCGTCGAAACGCTGCGGGCTGAGGCGCCGGCAGCGTCCTTGCCGGTGATTCTGCTTTCGCCCCAGGGCCGCTTGCTGACGCAGGCCGTGGCGGAAGAGCTCTCGCACGCTGCGCGCCTGGTGTTGATTTGTGGCCGTTACGAAGGCGTCGATGAGCGGGTCGCCGAGAACCTTGCGACCGACGAGATTTCCATCGGTGACTTCGTGCTGAGCGGTGGTGAGTTGCCCGCCGCTGTGGTGATGGAAGCCGTGACGCGCCTCCTGCCGGGCGCGCTCGGAAACGAAGAGTCGCGCGAGCAGGATTCGTTCGCAGTCCCGGCGGGCTCACCGGCGGAAGTCCGGCACGGGTTGCTCGATTGCCCGCACTACACGCGCCCGGCAGAGTTTCGCGATTGGAAAGTGCCGGAAGTATTGCTCTCCGGCAATCACGAGCAGATTCGCCAGTGGCGGCGCCGGCGCGCGCTCGAGAAAACTTGGCGGCGCCGGCCCGACTTGCTGACCCAGGTTCCACTGAGCGAAGAAGACCGGCGGTGGCTGGAATCGCTGTAAGGGTAGTGCGGACCTGGAGAATAGGTCCGTGTCGCACGTGCTCGTGGGTGCTGTCATTCTGAGGAGCCACAGCCGGTTAAGTCGTGGGAATAGGACTCCCCATCTTGTTTCTGGCCCGAGCCCCGCAAGGGGCGACAGAAAAGGTGGGATAATCGTTGGGAGAACCAAGACATGAATGCGCTCGAAAAAGTTGAACAATCGCAGATGAAGAAGGAAGTCCCGGCATTCCGCTCCGGAGACACGGTGCGGGTGCACGTCAAGATCAAGGAAGGCGACAAGGAAAGAATTCAGGTCTTCGAAGGCACGGTGATCGGCCAACGCCGTGCTCGCAATCACTCCACGTTCACGGTCCGCAAGATTTCCTTCGGCCACGGCGTGGAGCGCATCTTCCCGGTGCACTCGCCCGTGGTCGACAAGATCGAAGTCGTGCGCTCCGGCCGCGTGCGTCGCGCCAAGCTCTATTACCTCCGTAAGCTGAGGGGGAAGGCCGCCCGCCTGCGCGCCGTGCAAACCGAGCAGGAAGCATAGCTCGCCGGCGCGGCCGCCCAGGGGAAAGATGTCTGCGCCTGAGGAGGCGAGTGGAAAGCGATTCACTAAGCGTCGTCATCCCAGCATACAACGAAGCTGAGAATATTGCTCCGCTCCTGGAACGATTGCAGGCCGCCTTGGCGGGCTGGTCCGGGGAGGTGGAGTTTCTATTCATCGATGACGGCAGCACCGACGCCACTTTGGAGCTCTTGAAGCGCGCGCAGCTCCGCGAGCCGCGGATTCGCATCGCTCGCTTCCGCCGGAACCTCGGCCAGACTGCAGCCATGGAGGCGGGGTTCCATCTGGCCCGGGGCAGCAGCGTGGTGACCCTGGACGGCGATTTGCAAAACGACCCCGCCGAGATCCCCCGGCTCGCGGGGTTGCTCAGTGATTGGGATGTGGTGTGCGGAATCCGGGTGCGCCGCCAGGACAGTTGGTGGAAGCGCCTGTCCTCCCGCATCGCCAACGGCTTTCGCAATTGGGCGACCGGCGATGACATTGTGGACACCGGGTGCACGCTCAAGGCCTATCGACGCGAATGTGTGGAGCGGCTGGAACTTTACAACGGCATGCACCGGTTTCTTCCCACGCTGCTCAGGATGCGGGGTTGTCGCGTGACGCAGATACCGGTCAGCCATCATCCCCGTTTGGCCGGAAAAACCAAGTACGATACTTGGCGAAGACTGAAAAAGGGTCTGACGGACGTCTGGGCTGTGCGCTGGATGAAGAAGAACTGGATTGCTTACCAGAGCGTCCTGGAAGTTATGGAGCCGCCGGCCGCGGTGGATGCAGGAAGTTCACTTGAGAAAGACCGTTGCGCGCTGTGAGCGAAGCATTTGACGAGCGCAAGGACGCGCAGTTCGACCCCCTCGAATGAGGACCCTCGCGTCCTGCGAGCGGCGAGTTTCTTGTTCGGAGTTGCCAGGAACTTTTGATCACATCAGCCACCGTACCCGTCGCGTCAACTGAATCCCACCCGGACGTAAGGACGACTTTCGCTCTCCACCTCTTCCTACTGCTGGCGGCAGCGGCGGTGTTGTTTTTCGTTGGCTTGGGCCGGTTGCCCTTGTCCGAGCCCGACGAAGGCCGCAACGCGGAGGTGGCGCGCGAGATGCTGGCCTCCGGAGACTGGGTCACGCCGCACTTCAATAGCTTTGCCTACCTGGACAAGCCTGCCGTCTACTTTTGGATGGTTGCGGCCTCGTTCAAGACTTTTGGCTTGTCCGAAGGCGCGGCCCGCCTGCCTTCTGCACTGATGGGCCTTGCAACGATGCTGCTGATTTGGTTCGTTGCGCGCCGGATGTTCGGGGACTCCGTGGGGCTGCGGGCGGGGTTGGTGTTCGCCTCTTGTCCTCTGACCCTGGTCTTCGCCCGCGAAGTCATTTTTGATATGACGCTTACCCTCTTCGTCACGCTCGCCATGGCCGCCTTCTGGCTCGCAGAGGATGCGAATTTCCAGAAGCCCTGGCTTGACCTCTTGATGTTCGCAGGGATGGGAGCGGCGCTCATCACGAAGGGCCCCGTGGGAATTATTCTGCCCATGGGCTCGCTCCTGATTTACCGAGTGGTGCGCGGTCGCTGGCAGGGGCCAAAGCGCCTGCGTTGGGGTTGGGGCCTGCTGGTTTTGCTCGCCGTGGCCTTGCCCTGGTTCGTCGCGGTCTCCGTGCGGAATCCGGACTTCCCACGCTACGCTCTTTGGAACGAGAGCCTGAAGCGTTTTGCCACCGGCAATGCACACCGTGGAGGAGGCTTGTTCTATTACCTTCCTGTCTTCTTGGGCGGCCTATTTCCGTGGAGTCTCTTCCTGCTTCTGGCGGGTGCAAATCGGCTGCGGCGCTGGCGGGAATTGAGGGGAGCTGAGGCTCGTCCCGTCCTCTTTCTTCTCGGTTGGGCAGTCTGGGTGTTTGTGTTCTTTACCTTTTCGCATTCGAAGCTTCCGGGTTATTTTCTGCCGGCCATCGTCCCGCTGAGCATCCTCAGCGGGTTGGTCTGGCAGGATGTGGGGAAGGATGCTAAAGTGCGGCCGCCGGATTGGCTTACGGCGGGCTTTGCGCTGCTGCTGGGGATTGGCATCCTTGTGGCGGGAGCGTCGACCTCGTGGGTATTTGCCAGCGCGCAGATGCGACTGGCCAGGAGGCTGCACCCCGCCGTGCTCGGACTGGTCAAGCCGTCGCTGCTTTACTCCGGGCTGATCCTGGGTGCACTGGCAATCGTCGGCCGGAACCTTGCCTCACGGTTGCGCGGGCGGGCATTGGCGGTGGTTACGTTCGCGCTGGTTGCGGCTATTGTCCCGATGCTGGTGTTACGCTGGCTTGTGCCGCTAAAGCTGTACGCCGAGACCAATTCCAGCCGCCGCCAGGCCGCGACGATTCTCTCCAGCCCGCAAAAGCAGGCGCCAATTTTCGGCTACTACTGTTTTCGCACCAGCCTGCCATTCTATTTGCGGCGCCCCGTCGGATTGGTCTCCACTCAATGGGGCGAGATGACCAGTAACTACCAAGTGGTGCGCCAAGCTGAGGCTCGGCGGGCGGGGACTGGCCAACCGGGTGAAGGACTGCTGCTCGATCTCCCGGAGTTCCGCGCTCTCGTGAATTCAACCCAGCAACCGATACTGGTGATGGTCCCCAACGCGCAAGTGGGGAACCTGTCGGAAAACGTGGAGCGGATCGAGCCGCTTTGGACGGAGTGGGATTATTCTGTTTGGGAGGTCTCGCCTGCCCAGGACACGGCGCAGAAGGGAGGGCCCTCACATGTCGTCAGCCCCTTCCAGCCGTGAGGATTTCGTCCAGTTTTGGAAGTCCTGACTGGCATTGCTTTTCCCTACTCCCTGTACCCTGTTCCCTGCTTTCCTATGTGCGGAATCTGCGGAATCTTCAACGTGCAGCTTGAGCCGCTCGTGCACGGCGACCGGATTGATCGCATGTCAGCTCGGCTCCGTCACCGGGGTCCTGACAGCGAGGGCAAGTTCCAGTTGCCGCATGTGGCCTTGGCGATCCGCCGACTGAGCATCATTGACCTGCAAACCGGCAACCAGCCGCTCGGGAATGAAACTGGAGAAATCACTCTCGTCTTTAATGGTGAGATTTACAACTACCGCGTGCTGCGCGACGGGCTGGTGGAGCGAGGCCACCGCTTCGCGACGCATTCCGATGGGGAAGTCATTGTTCACCTGTACGAGGAGCTAGGACCGGATTGCCTCACCGAGTTGAACGGGATGTTTGCCATCGCCCTGTGGGACAATCGCGCCAGGCGCCTGCTTTTGGCCCGCGACCGGGCAGGCGAGAAGCCGCTTTACTACTGGCGCGGCGGCCAAACGCTGGTGTTTGCCTCCGAGATCAAGTCATTGTTCGAATACCCCGGGATCAGCCGGGCGATGGACCTGACCGCGTTGACGTACTATTTTTCGTACGGGTATTTTCCCGGTGCACGCAGCGTCTTTGAGGAGATCAAGAAGTTGCCGGCGGCTCACCGTATGCTGGTGGAAGGTGGGAACACTCGCATCGATGCCTACTGGCGTCCGCAGGACTATCTGCGTTCGCCCGAGCAGGCACCCCTCACTCGCCGCCAGGAGGGTGAGTGCGTCGAGGAACTTGCCGCGCGCCTGCGGCAGGCGGCGGAGTCGCGTTTGGTGAGCGACGTCCCGCTGGGTGTATTCCTGAGCGGCGGCATCGATTCGTCCACGATAGTCGCCATTATGAGCGAGCTGACTCCAGGAAACGTCAATACGTTTTCCGTGAACTTCCCGGATAAGACCTTCAACGAGGAGGCTTACTCGACGCTGGTGGCGAAACGCTTTCGCACGCAGCACCACGCCCTGACCGCTGACCAGACGAGCATGCAGCAGGCGCTCCTGACCCTCGCCGACCATCTCGACGAGCCTGTGGCCGACCCCGCGGTCATTCCCACCTACATGATTTCCCGCTTCGCCCGCCAGCACATTAAGGTGGCACTGAGCGGAGAGGGAAGCGACGAGCTTTTCGGCGGCTATCCCACTTATATAGGGGCGCGGCTCGCGGACTATTACCTGCGGATACCCGGGGTGTTGCGCCGGCAGCTTTTGGGTCGGCTCGCGCGCCTGCTCCCCGTGTCATCGTCGGCGGTTCCCATAGGACTCTTTTTGCGGCGATTCCTGAGCCACGTGGAAAGAAGCCCGGCCGAACGCCACCAGATCTGGTTCGGCATGTTCGCGCCCGCCGAGCTCGACCAACTCTTTTCGCCAGCTTGGGCAGGTCCCGAGCCACCCAGCCGCGAGATCTTCCTGCCGCTCTCGCGCGTGCTGGAAGGTGCGCAATTCGATGAAACGATCTCCGAGATGCTTTATCTGGACTTTCGCCTGTACCTTGAAGACAACCTGCTGGTGAAGATCGACCGCGCCAGCATGGCGTGCTCGCTCGAGTTGCGGACGCCTTTTCTCGACCACCGCCTGATTGAGTTCGCGGAAGGGCTGCCAGGCAACTTGAAGGTGCGCCGCTTCAAACTCAAATACATTCTGAAGAAAGCTGTGGAGCGGTGGCTGCCACCCGAGATCGTTTATCGGCAAAAACGCGGGTTCTCCGTCCCTATTGCCAACTGGATGCGGAACGAGTTGCGGCCGTGGGTCGATGATGCCCTGAGTGAAGCGAAACTGCAACGGCAGGGATTATTCAACGTTGCGTTCGTGCGTCGACTGCTTAAAGAACATTGGGCCGGCGAGGCCGACCACCGCAAGGCGCTGTGGACGCTCTTTTGCTTTCAACTCTGGTATGACCGGTGGGCGGTCGGCGAATGAATCCAGGCGTGCTGCCCGCGAAGAGACTTCCGTGTTTCCAAAAGGCCCTATCATCGCATGCAACTACCCCCCGTCTCCGGCGCCGGACCGGGATGCTTTCCGCCCGTTGGAACGTGCGATTATCGAGCGCTGCCGGACGCCCAAGCAGGTGCAGGAATTCCTGCGCCAGCTTCCTTACAACTGGGAGAAGAAAGGCGAGACTCTGCGAACGTTTCGGAGCGTCATCCGCCACCGCAGCGCGCACTGCCTGGAAGGTGCGTTGAGCGCCGCGACGATCCTGGAGCAGCACGGTTACCCGCCTTTGCTTCTGGACTTGGAATCCCGGGACCAACTCGATCATGTCTTATTCCTTTTCAAGAAGCGTGGGCGATGGGGAACCGTGGCACGCTCGCGGGACGCGGGGCTGCACGGGCGGAAGCCGGTTTTCCGCACCCTTCGCCACTTGGTGATGAGTTATGTGGACCCATACGTAGACGGCTCGGGCCGCATCACGGGCTACGGCGTCGCGGATTTACGCACGTTGGTGAGGAGCGATTGGCGGCTCTCCACGAGAAACGTCTGGGAAGTGGAACGCGCCCTGATCAAAATGCCGCATAAGAGAATTCGAACCTCGAACCGTCGCTATCAGATGATCCTCCGGCAGTTCCTGGCCTTTCGCAAAAAGTACCCCAGCGAGCCCGCCACGTACTATGCCAACCGGAGTGTGTGGCTGTGAGAGAGCATGAATCTGGATCAACGATGACTGCAGTCCCGCCCTGTGAGACAATTGAACCCCTCGGGATTTGGAGGGGAAGAATTGGCCTTCCTTCAGGCTGGAAGCTAGCGGGAGTTCGTATGGATCAAGCGCCTGCGCGAGCTGAAGCGGGGGAATAGGCCGGTCCGGAACGCGCAAGGCAAGGCTAGGGCCGGAGATTGGTTGGGCAACGGCTCAGTGGCGGCGCTTCCGCAGCATTCCGCGGGTTCGTTCGGGTGAGGCCGTAAGCGCCACAGAAAAGGCAAGTCACTGTGTCTTGGACTGGGTTGGTTCTGCACAATCTGCTGCGTAACTCGCGACGCACCATCCTGACCAGCGCCAGCGTCGCGGTTTCCGTTTTGCTGCTGGCAACCTTGTTCGGGGCATATCGATTCATCTCGGGGCCGACGCGTCTCGACCGTTCTCACCTGGTGCTGATGGTCAGGCCAGCCACTTCTGGCACGCTTCCTTTGCCTGTGAGCTACGGCGAGCGCATTGCCGCGCTGCCCGGGGTGTCGGCGGTCACTCCCTTCAATTGGGTGGGGGTGGAGTACGGAGGTCAGGACGCCCAGGTCCACGGCTTCGCGTGCGACCCGGGGGTCATCCTGAGAATCTTCTCGAACTGGCGCCTTTCGCTCGAGGAAACGCGAGCGTTCATCCGGGACAAGACAGCGCTGATTGCCGGAGAGGAAACCGCCGAGAGGTTTGGGTGGAAGGTCGGCCAGCACATCACTCTCCGCCCCCTGGGAGGCCTTCCCCCGCTCGAACTGGTTCTGCGTGGGATCTACACGAGCGATGGTATGGATGCGCCCTTAGCTTTTCACTGGGATTACTGGAATGAAGTTCAGCGTCTTCGCGATAGCACCACGGGCTTCTGGGTGCTGGGAAGCGACCCGGCAGTCCTGACGGGGTTAATGCGGGGCATCGATGCGACGTTTCGTAACTCACCGGCGCAGACCAAGACCGAAACACTCAAGCAGATCGTGCTGGACTTCCTCGGCCGTCTGGGTAATGTCAAGTTGATGCTCCTCGGCATCTCCGGCGCGGTACTCTTCGCGGTCCTGCTCATCGTGGCCAATTCTATGGCGATGACGATTCGTGAGCGGACGGCGGAAATCGCTGTGCTGCGTGCCCTGGGCTTCCGCCCGCATCAGGTTTTGGGGTTGCTGACGGCGGAGTCGTTCATCATTACCCTGGTTGGTTCGCTAATCGGCAGTCTTGGCGCACTGGGCTTGTTCCGTGCGGCCGTGACTTTCAGGATCGGCGGAGCCATGCCGGTGGGACTGGAGTTTGATCTTGCCACCGTAGGCTTCATCTTGGCGGTGGCGACCGGGGTGAGCGTGGTAAGCACCTGGTTACCGGCCAAGCAGGCTGCGCGCGTGAACATCGCCGCTGCCTTGCGTCACACGGATTAAAGGAATTCGAAGCAGGAAGGCGTCTCAGTCCGGGCGGCCGATTCCGAGATGTGTAATGCTTTTGTAACCTCGCTAGATGAGAATACTCGCAGGTCTCGGGTTCGATGATGCTCATGGAGAGCCTTCCCCGTCTGTCAGTAAGCATGATGCTCTCGAAAATCAGCGCCGCGCTTCCCGCACCGCGGCGCCGTGGGAAGGCACATTCCAGGGGGTCAGAAAGCTTGAAATCATGTGGCGGCTGATTCTGAAAAATCTGGTTCGAAACAAGCGCCGGACTCTTTTGACGGCCGCCAGTGTGGCGGTGTCGCTTTTTCTCCTCTCGGCGTTGGCCATCGTCTACACCGCGCTCGGCAAGCCTTTTGAGGGCTTGGATACGGTCCCCCTCATGATGGTGCGCCGCGCCGCAGGAATTGTCTTTCCCCTGCCAGCCAGTTACGAGGACCGTATTAAAGCGGTGCCGGGAGTTGTGGCGGTCAGCAAGCTGAGTTGGTTCGGTGGATACTGGCGGGATCCCGCCAATCAATTTTCCAATTTTGCCGTGGATGCAGACAGAATCTTTAACGTCCAGACCGGAGGTGTCATCCCCCCCGATCAGCTTGACGCCTTCAAGCGCGAACGCACCGCCGCAGTTGCGGGCAAACGGCTGATCGACAAGTTTCACTGGCAGATCGGCGACCGAATTACACTTTTGGGCAGCCCCTACGGAGTTACCCCCGAACTCGTGCTACGTGGAGTTTTTACGGGAGGGCCGGACGACCAGTTCTACTTTCACTGGGATTACATGAATGAAGCCATGGGACGGCCAAACATCGTCGGCATGTATTGGGTTCGCGTGGACCCCCTGGAGGCAGCTCCGCGCGTCGGACAAGCGATCGATCAGATGTTTCGCAACACCGATGCGGAAACCAAGAGCGAGTCGGTAAGTGCCTTTCTCCTGGGCTTCGTTTCCATGCTGGGTAATGTGCGTGGAATTATCCTCATGATCGGGTCCGCCGTCACCTTTGCGATCCTCTTGATTGTGGCCAACACGATGGCCATGTCGATTCGCGAGCGCATCGCGGAGGCTGCCATTATGCGCACGGTGGGTTTCCGCAAATTCCATATCCTCGGTATTTTTGTGGGAGAGTCGCTGGTGTTGACCATTATCGGGGCCATCTTAGGCGTGGGGGGCGCCAAACTCCTTTTTGATGCCATGGCGCTGCGCCAGATCAGCCAATTCGTGCCCGCCGACATGCGGATGCGTCCGGGAACTCTGCTGTTCTTTGGCGCGCTTACTCTGTTGATGGCTCTGGCCGCGGCAGGCTGGCCGGCCTACCGAGCGGCCTGTCTGCGGATAGCCGAAGCGCTCCGTTACACAGGCTAACGGTTGAGACCGAGGCTGCGTAGGCCCCCGCCTCATGCTTAGGCTGTCGATGCTGAAGACGCACCGGAAGGGATTTAGAGGCTTATGGCAATTCCGATCAAGTACAACTTCCGCAACCTGATCGTTCGACGGACCACGACGTTGATGACGGCTCTCAGCATAACCCTCACCGTCACGGTCTTTGTCGTGCTGATGGCCCTGGCGCAGGGTTTGGAATCTTCCCTATCGACCACCGGCCAGCCCCTCAATATCCTCATCATGCGCGAGGGTTCGCAATCGGAAGCCACCAGTTCGGTCACGCGCGATTCCTTGCAGGTGATCAGGTATTTGGACGGAATTGCCAAAACGGACAAGGGTGAGCCCTGGGTTTCTCCCGAGTTGGTCGTGCTGATCAATCTTCCCCGCCGTGGCCAAACGCAGGGTTCGAACGTGAGCATCCGCGGGCTCGGCCCAGACGGACCTGCGCTGCGCCCGGAATTCAAAATGTCCGCCGGGCGCTTCTTCCGCTCGGGTCTGCGCGAGGTCATCGTCAGCAAGCGGATCTCGGAGCGTTTTCAGGATTGCGGCCTGGGCGAAAAGTTGAAATTCGCCAAGGGCTACTGGACCGTCGTGGGCTTGTTCGAGGCGGGCGGCACGGCCTACGAATCGGAAATCTGGACGGATGCGAACGACCTCTCGGCGGACTTCGACCGCGAGGCCTACTCGTCGGTTATGTTGCGCGCCTCCGATGCCGGGGCCGTCACCCGGCTCGCCGATCAGATTTCCAATGATCGCCGCCTGCATTTGAAACCGGTCACAGAGCGCGAGTACTACGAAAGCCAGACGCGCTTCGCCGCGCCCATCAAAGCCCTGGGACTGTTCATCGCGGCGCTCATGGCGGTAGGAGCTTCCTTTGCAGCCATGAACACGATGTACGCGGCGGTGGCGCGTCGCACCAAGGAAATCGGGACCTTGCGCGTGGTGGGTTTCTCGCGCGCCAGCATCCTGTTATCCTTTATTGTGGAGTCGGTCCTGATCGCGTTACTGGGCGGGTTGCTGGGTTGCGTGCTCTCCCTCCCCGTCAACGGCATCACGACGGGCACCACAAATTTCGCCACGTTCAGTGAAGTGGCCTTCAATTTCCGGATAACTCCCCGGCTCCTGACGGACGGCATGATCTTCGCCGCTTTCATGGGAGTGATCGGCGGGTTTTTTCCCGCCTGGCGCGCGGCGCACGAGAACATCGTCACGGCCTTGCGCTCCACGTGAGACTCGCAGAGCTAGAGTGCGGAGGGATGACATCTTCCTATGGCTTCTGGCGATACACCCCGCAAAGACCTGAGCGTTTTGCAGATTGACCGCTCGCAGAAGGATACTTTCGATCAGAAGCGCAAACCTGGCCGGAGACTCCTCGTTTACGGCAGCGCGGCGGTCATCTTCATCGTTCTGATAGGGATCGTTGGCATGAAGATTTTCGGCAACGTCGCGCGGGTTGAGGTTGAGAGGCCGCTTCTGGAATCAAATGCCAGTGTGGGTGATGTGGTTTTGACTGCCGGGGGATACATCGTCGCGCACCATCCCATTCAAGTCAGCTCGAAGGTCGTCGGGAAGGTCGCCTGGGTGGGAATTGAGAAGGGTGACCGGGTCACGGAGGGCCAGGTGCTGGTCCGGTTGGAAGACAGTGAGTACCAGGCGCAGCATGCCCAGGCCCAGGCAAACCTGGAAGTAGCGAAAGCGCACTTGAGGGAACTGGAGACCGGATCGCGCCCGCAGGAGATTGAAGCCGCGCAAGCGGGAGTGGAATTGGCGCGCGCCAATTACCAGAACGCTGACCTCAACCTGAAGCGCACGGAGGAGATGTTCCGCGCGCAGATCGCTTCCCAATCCCAGCTCGACAACGCGCGCACTCAATACGAAGTCAACAAGAGCCAGCTTGCCAGCGCTCAGAAGAATTACGAGCTGGTCAAGATCGGGCCGCGCGTCGAGCAGATCGAGTACGCGCGCGCGCAGGTGGCCCAAGCTCAGGCGGCGGTGGAGTATGCACAGACCATGCTGGACTCAACTCTCATCCGCGCGCCGGTGACCGGGACGATCTTGGAGCGCTTGGTGGAAAAGGGCGAAATGGTTTCCACCATGAATTTTGGGGGGACGGGGGGCGTCAAGGCTTCGGTGGCTTCAATCGCGGACCTGGACGATTTGCAGGTTGAGCTCGACATCAATCAGAATGATTTCCCCAAGATTTCGGCGACTCAGCAATGTCAGGTCACCGCGGACGCCTACCCCGACCGCGTACACCAGGGTGTCGTTGCAGAAATCGCTCCGGAAGCTAACCGGCAGAAGGCTACGATCGAGGTGCGCGTCAAGGTTCTGCACCCGGAGGATTACCTTCGCCCGGAGATGAACGCCCACGTCTCGTTCCTTGCGCCGGCCGACCCGCAGAAGAAGGACAGGCGAGAGACTCTGACTATTCCACGCAGCGCGCTGGTACGGAAAGAAGGCAAGCTGGAGGTGTTTGTCGTCACCGGCGCCCATGCGCGGCTGCAGGAGATTCAGGTGGGCCGGGATTTCGGCGACCGCGTAGAGATTGTGGAGGGTGTGTCCCCCAATGACCGTGTCGTCGTGCATGGCGGAGAGACGTTAACCAATGGTCAGCGAGTCAAGGTTGCGCCAAGCTCCTAGCGGATCTTTGCTGGAGCACAGTCCCCGCGGAGAACGGCAAAGCTGAGGTGCCTCCTAGTTGGATTGGAAAGGGAAAAAGCATGGCTGAAACCGTCGTTCAAATTAAAGGCCTCTCCAAGGTCTTCCAACGCGATTCTTTCTCGGTGGCAGCGCTTGAGGATATCGACCTCACAGTTGAATCAGGTGAGTTCCTCTGCCTGATGGGGCCCTCGGGGTCCGGGAAGACAACCCTGCTCAACATCATTGCCGGGATCGATCGGCCCACGCGGGGAGAACTCCGAGTTCTAGGTGAGGACGTCGCCCAGATGGACGAAGACCGGCTCGCCACCTGGAGGAATGTTCACGTCGGGTTCGTCTTCCAGACATTCAATCTGATTCCGGTGCTGACCGCATACGAGAATGTGGAGCTGCCGTTGCTGCTGACCAAGCTTTCCTCGAGCGCCCGCAAGGAGCACGGCCTGGCGGCGCTCAAATTGGTAGGTCTCGAAGACCGTATTCAGCACTATCCGCGCCAGCTCTCGGGTGGACAGGAGCAACGGGTGGCCATCGCCCGCGCGATCGTGACTGACCCCACGCTGTTGATGGCGGACGAACCCACCGGTGACCTTGACGCGCACTCCGCTGAAGAGGTGCTGGATATCCTGACCCGGCTGAACCACGAATTCAAGAAGACTGTCATCATGGTGACGCATGACCCACGAGCTGCACGCCACGCTACGGTGACTCGCCACTTGGAGAAAGGCCAGCTTCTTCCCTTGGGGTCATGAAGCGCACAGGTCCTGGAATAGACTACGGATAGCGTTGTCGTTGATTGCGGAACCATCAGGGGACATGGCAAAAAGCGGTGGTTATAGTTGTCCTTCTGCAGTCTCTCTTCTATAATCGCTAAGTAAATCTTGCTTTGAAGCACATGCTATGAATGATAGCCGGGTGGCCAAAGGGCGTCGCAGCACGCGTCTCTTCATCTCCATCCCCATTGTCATCACAGGCAAGGACGTTAACCGCAAGGAATTCCAGGAAAACACACGCACGCTCGTAGTCAACAAGCACGGCGCGAAGATTGTGACGGCTCAGCAGTTGAGCATGGGCACGGAGGTTTTCGTTGAGAACCGGGCTCTGCACACCCGGGCAAAGGCGAACGTCGTATGGCTTGGTGAAAAGCGCGACGCCGGCAACGAGGTGGGCCTGCAGTTGGCTGATGCCGAGAACATCTGGGGCGTCGAGTTCCCCCCGAACGACTGGAACCCGGCTGCCGCCGCGGAGGAATCGCCAGGGCCGGGTGCCGCTCCTGACCTGAGTCCTGCAAGCCCGGAGGCCGGTATCGCCGTGGCGCCGCTGGCTTCTCCGGCGGGCGAAAGTCCTGCCGGCCAATCGACGGCGGGGTCTGAGGGAACACCCACACGCGTCTTGCAGCAGCCGGACCTGAGCCCTGCAAGCCCGGAGGCCGGTATAGCCGAGGCGCGACTCGCTTCTCCGGCGGGCGAAAGTCCTGCCAGCCAACCTTCCGCGAAATCTGAGGGAACTCCCACACGCATCTTGCAGCAACTGGAGGAATCCGCAAACACGGAAGCCCGACAGTTCCAGGATCGACTGGAGAAGGTCGCGCAGCAGATTGGCCTGCAAATGGAAGTCGATCTGCGCCAACGTGCCGCTCTTGCCAAGGCGCAGGAGGTCGGCCCACTAGAACAGCAGGTGCGGGCCCTTACCGAGCGGCTCAGCACTGCGCGCGAGGATGTGGAGAGGCTGGAGGCACAGATCCAGTTGCTTAAGGGCAACCTGCAGCCTGCCCTGGAGAGCCTGCCCCTGATATCGACCGAGATGCAAGAAATGCGCCGCCAGCTCATCGCCATGATGCACTCCGTTGTGGAGTCCATGCACGGCGCTGCCGAGGCGGCGTTCAAAGAGTATGCCAGTCTTCTGCAGAGAGAACTTCAGGAGGGTGTGCCCGGACTCGACTTCGATGAAGAGGAGAGACCCAGCCCTTCGCGCAAACGGCGAGGAGATCTGAAGTAATCGCCGAGGTTCGCCACGAAGGTTGCCAGAGCGCCAGCAGGAGGCGGCTCTCATGATGGGAACCGCCTCCGATGGAGCTGGCGCGAGCGGTAAGGGGGTCCTACGTCATGTTGTGAAGGAATTCATAACTCATCTTCACAGCCTCGGGCGGAGGCTGCTCGCAATAGTCCTGCTCGACGAAGAAGTGCTTCATGCCTCCGGTGGGTGCCGCCGCGAAGATGCGTTTCCACTCAATAGTGCCGTGACCCACGGGCGCAAAGAGACCCATTTTCGCGTCAAACTCCTGGGTGGGCGCGGGCTTATCCTTCATGTCTTTGATGTGAAGCAAGGGGAAGCGGCCCGGGTGCTTCTGCATAATTGCGACCGGATCCTGTCCAGCGTGGGTCACCCAGAAGCAATCCATTTCAAATTTGACGAGTTTCGGATCGAGCGTTTTTAGAAGGTAATCGTACGCCGTGGTATCGCCGTATTTCTTGAACTCGAAATTGTGGTTGTGATAGCAGTATTGAATACCGGCCTTCTGGGTTTGCTCGCCGGCCTTATTGAAGATCTCGGCCAGGCGCTTATAATCATCGAAGGTTTTCCGCTCCTCCGGGTCGAGGATAGCGTTCACCATGTATTTCAATCCTATGATCCTGGCATCCTCGACGGTCTTTTCCCAGTTCGACTTCAGGTGCCTGGTCATGTAGTGCCCGCTGGGAGCCGCCAGCCCGTCGTCCTTCAAGATCTTGGCAAATTCCGCAGGCGTCTTCCCGTAAAGGTCATAGATCTCCACTTCCTTGTAGCCAATCGTCGCGACCTGCTTGATCGTCCCCAGCATGTCCTGCTGAAGTTGATCGCGCAGCGTGTAAAGCTGCAGCCCGATGGGCTTACCCAGGGGATTGGCAAGAAGCTCTCTCGGCATCCGTGCGGCGGCTACGACGGTGGTTGCGCCGAGTGCAGTGTTTCGCAAGAAATCTCGTCGGTTGATCATGTTAATTATCTCTCCTGTAGTCCGATAGAGGTGAGCTATTACTACACCACTCCGCAGAGAGGTGCAACTGAAAACCTGCGGGGGCGACTTTTCGGCTCACACGTTGCTCGAGTTCGACTGGCGATCCAGCCAGCGGTACGAAAAATGGAGCGGCGGCGTCACGCTGCCACGGTGCCCCTGGCCGAGTGATCGTGTGAGGACACCCGGCGGGGCACCCCCATGCATTCCCCGGTACCCTCTACGGGCGGCGACCTGGGCGTGCTACGATAGACCGATGCGAAAGAGGCAGGAGAGAGGCCCGCGGCCGTCAGAGGACGAGCGCTTTATGCGCATGGCGCTGCGAGAAGCGGAGCACGCCGCCCGTGAGGGGGAAGTCCCCGTGGGAGCGGTACTGGTTTCGGGAGGACGCGTGCTGGCGCGCGCCCACAATCGCCCCATCCATCTGCATGACCCTTCCGCGCACGCGGAGATTCTGGCATTGCGCCGGGCCGCGAAGAAGCTGGGTAACTACCGGATGGAGGGTTGCGACCTGTATGCTACAATTGAGCCCTGCGCGATGTGCGCTGGCGCCGTCGTGCAGGCGCGACTGCAACGCCTGGTGTTCGGCGCGCCGGACCCCAAAGCAGGTGCAGGGGGTTCCGTCCTGAACGTTCTGGACCATCCCCGGTTGAACCATCAGCCTGAAGTAGTCCCAGGAATGCTCGCCGATGAGTGCGCGGCCGTATTGCGCGAATTTTTTCGGCGCAAACGAGGAAGGAAATAGCAGGTCCCAAACCCGGCCGGGGTGCAAGCAAACTGCCACCTGATCCAGTGGCTGTCACATACCTTTCGGAGAGGTACCGAAGTGGTCATAACGGGGGCGCCTCGAAAGCGTCTTGCCTGCCAAAAGCGGGCACGTGGGTTCGAATCCCACCCTCTCCGCCAGCTTCAACTTTTTGCAGTACATGCACTTAGATTACACGCCTAAGTCCTGGAGTTTATAGGTTAGGGAGAAACGGCGCATCGCTCGTCCCCCCTTGCGGATTGATTCTCGCCTTGATGGTCTCCGTCGTGAGTGGGTGGACGTTCCCCCAAACCCAGGATTTCAAAGGTGAGGTTGTGAGTCTCAAAGAGGCGCCGATTGCTGGCGCCGTTTGCACCTTGACCGGGAACGGCTTGCCCGAGGAGGGCATAACCCTGGTGACCGGTGAGAAGGGGGGATTCGACTTTCCAGGCTTGCAGCCGGGCAAGTATGATCTTGCGTGTGCAGCCGTGGATCACCTCCCGCTGATGCAGCGGGGTCTCGAAGTAACTCCGGCGGCCGGCTTGTTTGTGCGGGTTGTCCTGCCGGGCGCGGTGACACTGCAGGAAACGATGTCGGCGCCACCCGCGCTGGTGGGCCGACCTGTTCAACGCTCTGTTGAACCGCGTTGCCCCACAGGGGATTTTCCAGTATCCTGAAGGTGACGAACCATAGTCGGAACAGCATGGCAATCCATCTCACATCCGGGCAAGAGCCGCGCGTTCACGCCGTGATGGACCGGGGCGCCTGCGAGTCGGTTGACGAAGTCGTGGATGCAGCCTTGGCAGCCGTCGACCAGGGCGCCATGCCGGGCTTTGCGGGGACACAGGTTAAGCTGAATCTTCCCGACGTGGCCGTTCGCCTATGCCTTCACTAGCAAAACGGATTTGCTCGACTGTTCCCGTCCTCATAGCTTGTGGCGCGCTGAGCATGGCACAGACTGTTTCCATGGTGGAAGGCCGACGCAAGGCACTCAACGATCTTCTGGCCGAGCAGTGGGAGTATAGGCTGCGCACCAGCCCAATTGAGGCCTCCTTCCTGGGAGACAAGCGCTGGAACGACAAACTCGACGACCTCTCCCAAGAGGCCGTCGACAAGGATCTGCAGGCGACTCAGAAATTCCTCGCTCGCTTCGAAGCCATCGACACTTCTGGTTTTCCCGAACAGGAAGCCCTCAACAAAACTCTGATGGTTCGTGACCTCAAGATGCAATTGGAGGGCGCTCGCTTCAAACCCTGGGAAATGCCCGTGGACCAGCAGAATGGCATCCAGATCTGGTTACCTAACCTTGTCACCGTGCTCTCATTCCAGTCCGTCAAAGAATATGAGGACTATATTTCCCGCCTCCGCCAAATACCTCGTGCCTTGGATCAGACCACCGTCCAAATGCGCAAAGGCATGGACGACAAATTGATGCCGCCCCGTTTCTTGCTGGAGAAAGCCGCGGATCAGTGCCAGGCTCTCGCCTCCCAGTCCCCGGAAAAGTCTCCTTTCGCCCGGCCCTTTTTCAATTTTCCCAAGGACATCTCCGTTTCCGATCAGAAGCGCCTGCGCGAGGCGGGTCTTGCCGCAGTTAAGGAATCTGTTCTACCCGCCTATGTCCGATTCACTGCCTTCGTCCGTGATGCATACGTTCCGAAGGGCCGCGTTGAACCCGGCATCTGGTCTCTTCCCGACGGCGCAGACCGCTATCGCTTCGAAATCCGCCGCATGACCACCACCGACATGACACCCGCTCAGATTCATGCTCTCGGCCTCGAACAGGTGGATGAGATCGAAGCCGAAATGCTCGCCGTCGCGCACAAGCTGGGTTTCAAGGACCTCGCCAGCCTCAACGACTCCATCAAGACCGAGCGTCGTTTCTATGCCACTTCCGGCCAGCAATTGCTCGATTTGTACACGAACTATGTGCACAAAATGGAGCCCGAACTTCCCAAACTCTTCGGCCGTCTTCCCAAGAACAAGCTGACTGTCATTCCCATGGAAGCTTCACGTTCCAAGGATGGTGTCCCGGCTGACTACAGTGAGGGGACGGCAGACGGTTCGCGCGCAGGACATATCAACGTTAATGAATGGGATCCCGAGCACCGCCTCTTGCTGAACGTCGAGGCGATCGCTTACCACGAGGGCATCCCCGGGCACCATCTCCAGCTTTCCCTCGCGAAGGAGCTATCGGACCTGCCTCCATTCCGGAAGTATGAAAGTTACACAGCCTTCGTCGAGGGCTGGGCTTTTTACTCAGAGCGCCTCGGCAAAGAGGTGGGTCGCTATCAGGATCCTTATAGCGACTGCGGGCGACTGGAAAACGAGATGTGGCGTGCCATTCGGCTGGTAGTCGATACCGGCGTTCACGAAAAGCACTGGTCCCGCGATCAGATGGTGGCCTACTTTCATCGTTACACGGCGATGGATGAACCCAATGTTCAGACCGAAGTCAACCGCTACATCGCCTGGCCCGGACAGGCTCTCGCTTACAAACTCGGGCAGCTCGAAATCCTCAAGCTTCGCCAATACGCCAAAGATCAGCTCGGCACGAAGTTCGACATTCGTGCCTTCCACGATGAACTCCTCGGCGGCGGCACACTCCCGCTGGACGTCCTCGATCAGCGCACCCGCGAATGGGTCGACAAACAAAAGTCAACATCCGCTCTATCTTCGGCCAGCAACTAGTCCGCCAGGGCTCACGCCAGCTAGGCGGAATTTCCTTGAGATTCCTGGCGTCAGTCTGGATGTGGGGACTGAGATCCCGAAGCAACAGTTCAGACAAGTCTAACTTGGCGGGTATTTTTGGTGACCACGAAGATGCGAATGTTATTGCTCTTGGGATCAGCGGGAAATACAAAAAAGCCGAATTGCTGCGGGTTATATCCCTCGGTTCTCCCGACAATCTTCTCTCCATCGATGAAAGTCACTTCGATGATCCGGCCGTGCATGCTTGTGTCCGCACGCAGGGATTCATGGTATTCGGGGTTGCCAACGAAGTCCCACACGAAGAAAATCGCCTTGAGGTCCTTCATCTCGACCTTTATTTCCTCTCCCTCAAGTGGGTCTTCTTGGGGAAGGAGATTGAAAGAGTCCTTCAGTGGGGAAAAATCGTGAGTGTAGCCCTTAATGCGGCCACCATTCAGGAACCCGACAACTACCTTGCTCAGTTGATCCAGAGTTTTCGCAGGCGTTCTCATAAGCGAAGGTCTCGTGGCTGTATGGTCGGCTGTTACATTACACCAAAAACCTTGAACAACCAAGCCCTAGGTGATGACGAAGAATAGATTCTGGCCTACCGTATGATGAGATGCCCCTGTAGCCAGGCCCGGCAAAAGCGTCCCCTGGACAGGGCTGCCACCCTTATACGCTACCATGCTGCTATAATCAAACGGAGATTCACAGTGAGATAAACCATGAGGCTTGGAATAGACTTCGGCACAACTCGAATCATTGTGGCGTTCGTTGATCGGGGCAACTACCCGGTCGTGTCCTTCGATGCTCCGGACGGAGCTGCCCGCGAGTGGTTCCCTCCTCTGGTTGCCGTCAAAGACCAGAGACGCATCTATGGATGGGAGGCGTGGGCGGCGCAGGAAGAACCGGGCTGGACGGTGGTCCGGTCGCTCAAGCGGGCGCTGGAAGGGGCCGGCCCGGAAACGCTGGTTCAGATCGCCGGCCAGACCATCCCGATGCTGCAATTGCTTCGCGAGCTGTGTTCGGCCTTGCGGATCAACCTGCTCGAGCATTCCAACTTGCCCAGCGTCGAAGCAGGCCTTCTCGAGGTGATGCTGGGAGTCCCGGCCAATGCCAACAGTAACCAGCGCTTCTTGACGGCGGAGGCCTTTCGGCAAGCCGGCTTCCACGTTTTGGGACTCTTGAATGAGCCTTCGGCCGCGAGCATCGAGTTTGGCCATCGTGACCGGAGCACACGACAGACAGGAGCGAAGAGCCATATCCTTGTGTACGACCTGGGAGGGGGGACATTTGATGCCTCGCTGGTCGAGTTGGATGAGAACGAACAGCGTGTAATCGCTTCGGAAGGTATCGGTGCGCTGGGAGGAGACGATTTTGACGAAACCCTCGCGGAGCTGGCGCTCGATTCGGGGGGGATCAGCGCTGGCGAACGCGACAGCCTCTCGCAGGCGGAGATGTTCCACCTCCACGAAGAGTGCCGTGCCCAGAAGGAAAGCCTGCATCCGAACACACGGCATATCTCCGTCGACCTGGGAGCGGTGCGGGAAGGCTGGCCGGAGGTCTCCTTGCGAGCCGCTAACTTCTACGAGCGCTGCCAACCCCTGGTCGAGGAGACCTTGCACGCCACGGAAGACTTGCTCGAAACGCATTGCTATGGCCCCTCTGGGCCTTCGGCCCCTGCTCAGGCGGGGGAGCAGCATCTCGAAGCCCTTTACGTTACGGGTGGCGGAAGCGAGCTTCCGATTGTGGCTCGCATGCTGCGCGAGGTGTTCGGCCGCCGGGTGAGGCGCTCCGCCTACACTCGCTCCGCCACCGCCATCGGTTTGGCGATACAGGCTGATGTGCAGGCAGGGTACGTCCTGCGCGACAAGTTCACTCGCCACTTCGGGGTGTGGCGAGAGGCCGACGCAGGCCAAACCGTGATTTTTGATCCCCTGTTCTCCAAGGGAACGCAGTTGCCGGCGCCCGGAGAGCCGCCGCTGCTCCAGTCGCGCCAGTACGCGCCGGTCCATAACATTGGCCATTTCCGCTACCTCGAATGCAGTCATCTCAGCGATGAAGGACGCCCCGCGGGAGACATCACCGTGTGGGACGACATTCGCTTCGCGTTTGACCCGGCACTGCGCAATAACCCGGACCTTGGCCGCGTGCCCGTCGCGCACCTTGACCAAGGTCTTCAACCGCAGGCAGAGGAGAGCTATTCGTGCGACGCGGGCGGAACAGTGAGAGTGACGATCGCGAATCTCTCGGAGGATTACAGCCGCTCCTACCGCCTGGGACGTTGGGCCTCGGGTGATACACGCATTGTCCCAGGCCGGAAGAGGAAAGCCCGCAAATAACCCACCGCCAGCGCCGGGCGTCTTCGGGACTCGGGATTCGAGACTCGGGACTCGGGACGAAGCCAGTCGCGTGAGCGTGTTCTGAACGTTCGTCCGCCATGGATACCCAAAAGCCTTCCGCTTTGCGCCGAGTTATGGCGTAATTTGTGCATCTTCGGGCAATAAGACCTACAGATTGTTGTCGATAATCGCACAATTACCGTATTTTCGCGTAAAGCACTGGTTTTTCGCTCGACATTTTGTCATGCTCGCCTTTGTTTTCATATATATAGTCGGATCGATCTTCATTTCGTGATTATCAAGCTGCCTCCGGCATGGACACTAAGGCTTTATAGGTGACGGTGTTCGTGGTGAGGCAGGCGCGGGTTAAGCGATGGAACAAGGTCTTTTCCTGC
>Ga0326727_10000250_pt1 | contig 227322 bp, 176 predicted proteins | sample MB2enrmetagenome_FD_207643 | JGI IMG/M metagenome (GOLD analysis project Ga0326727, IMG submission 207643) | Lab enriched peat soil microbial communities from McLean, Ithaca, NY, United States - MB29MY | ecosystem: Environmental > Terrestrial > Soil > Wetlands > Peat | place: USA: New York...
CCAAAATATCGCGTACGCTGGGCGGCACCAGATAAGCCTGATCGGGACTGTACACCAGAAATTTCATCGCGGGCCTCCTGACCCGCTTGCTAAGCACGTAAGATGCCGAGTTTTCACACAGACTCGTAACGCCGTGCCTTCCGGCCGCTGCCTACTGCCCACTTCTCCCTACCATCCCACCGGCTTCCCCTGGTTCTGCTCCTCCAGCCACTTCTCCAGTGGCGCGAAGTAATCGCGAATCGCCGTCGCATCCATTTGGCGCTGGCCCGTCATGGCTTCGAGGGCATCGGGCCAGGGGCGGCTCACTCCCATTTCAAGCATCTTCGCCAGACGCGCTCCGGCTTCCTTGTTGTCGTAAATCGAGCAGCGGTTAAGCCGCTCGGTGCAGCCGGCGGTTTTCGCCAGCGCGCGATGAAACTGGAATTGCAAGATGTCAGCCAGAAAATAGCGCGTGTAGGGGACATTCGCCGCCACGTGGTACTTGGCGCCAGGGTCAAAGTCCTCCTCGCTTCGTGGAATGGGCGGGGCCACGCCCTGGTATTTCAACCGCAAATCCCACCAAGCCTGGTTGTACTGCTGCGGAGTGATCTCGCCGGAAAATACTTTCCACCGCCACTGATCGATAAGCAGCCCAAAGGGCAGGAAGGCGATTTTCTCCAGCGCCCGCTGCATCAGCAGGCCGATGTCTTTCGAGGGGTCGGGTGCTTTGTCGAGCAGCCCGAGTTTTATGAGGTACGGCGGGGTGATGGAAAGCGCGATGGTATCGCCGATTGCTTCATGGAAGCCGTCGTTGGCGCTATCGCGGAACAGGTAAGGCTGATGCGAGTAAGCGCGCTGGTAGAAATTGTGACCGAGTTCGTGATGAATCGTGGAGAAATACTCGGCGGTGATGTCGATGCACATCTTCACGCGCAGGTCTTGCTCGAAATCCACGTCCCAGGCGCTGGCGTGGCAAACCACCTCGCGGTCGCGCGGTTTCACAAACATCGATCGCTCCCAAAACGTCTGGGGCAGCGGCGCAAAACCCAGGGAGGTGAAGAAGTGCTCGCCGTAGCGAACCATTCCCAGGGCGTCGGTATTGCGGCTTTTCAGGATTTGCGTCAGGTCGTAGCCTGGGTCAGCATTGGGCGCCGCGAGCAGGGGATAGGTGTTCTCCCAGGTTTGCGCCCACAAGTTTCCCAGCAGGTCGGCGGGTATGGGCCCGTTCGCGGGCACCACCTGGTCACCGTATTTCTCGCGCAGCTTCCAGCGCACGTAGGCGTGGAGCTGCATGTAGAGCGGGCGCACCTGCTCCCACAGCCGGTCCAGCTCCTTCGCGAACGCGTCGGGAGGCATGTCGTACTTGGAGCGCCACAAAGCGCCAGTGTCTGGGAAGCCCAGTTCGCGCGCCCCCTGGTTAGCAAGCTCGACGTAGCGCGCAAAGTCCTGGCGCATGGGCCGCGCAATCTGGTGCCAACCCACCCAGGCGTCGCGTAGCTCGTTGGGGTCGTGGCTCGATGCCATCAGGCGGCCCAGATCTTCAACGTCCAGGCACTTGTCCTTGCCGGGCGGGCACCACTTGCCCTTGCCGTAGGTGCCTTCCAGGCGGGAAGTGATGGCCGTGAGTTCCGCGCTGGCTTTAGGGTCCGCAGGGGTGGCGAGCACAAGCGAAACCTTCAACAGCATCATTTTGCGCGCTAGGTCGGCGGGCAGTTGGAGGTGATCGAAACGCGTGGCTTGCTTCGCCAATTCCACCTGGGCGGCGATAGAGCGTTCGTCGGCATGGGCGGCCAGGATTTCCGTGTCGTCCGTGATGTAGGTGGCCTTCACCCAGTCGGCGCGGCTGGAGAGGACGTTAAGCTCCAGCAGCCTGGCCTCGGCGTTCTTGATGAAGGCCTCGGCCTCCTTGAGCGTCGGAGGCGTTTTCGACTCTTTGTCAGCGCCCGGCGCGCACAGTGGCACGAGCACCAGGACGCCCAGAAACAATCCCAGAAATTTCACAATTCCAATTTCGTACAACATGGCATTCCCCCTCGGATAATACCCAGCAGCGTAAGCGAGACATGAAGGCGAATTATACGCCTGATTTCGCCCTTTCGAGCTGCAGAGTCTCAACGGTAGAGACTCTGCGCCACCGGCTTGCATCGAGTTGCAATCTTTCCTTTATGGCGGTACCCTCTTGATGGTCTTGTTCAGACCACAAGAAATAACATGGAGGTGGTGGCCATGATCGCCAAGTTAATGTCGGCGGCTTGCGCGCTGGTCATCACGCTGCCCATTCCCGGGTGGGCAAAAAAGCCCAGCGGGGAGATTTCTGATCGGCGGGCGCTGGCAGAAGTCCGGACCTATTGCATCGAAAAGAGCGGACTGAGTGGCTCCGACCGTTACATCGTAGACGGCTTCCTGAAATCCGAAAGCAAGCCTAAGCACCTGTTAACGAAGATGCCGTGGAAACTCGTTGAGAGCTGCGCAGATGATAATCCTGATGCAATTGCGACTGTGGAATTCGTTCGTCTCAACAGCACTGAAATCACCATGGGCAACGCCACGGGCCCGGCCGGAAGTGTGACTGACTCGCGCGATCCGGAGGCGCCTGTCAAGGTCGTACTCACCGTTCACGATTCGTCCGGGAAACTCCTCTACACTGCGCAGGCGATGCCTCTCACAGGCGATCTGGTCTCCACCCCTACGGCTACGGAGCCCCCACCGCACGGTGGTCCTGTTGAAAGACAGGATGCCGTCTACCACGTATTTTGGGGACTCATCAACGATCTCCAGGGAGTGCGCGAGTCAACCACAAAATAGATGGCGCAGGCATTCGCGGTTGTGGCCTGTGCGACGTCCTCACCGGGGCAGGGTAGAACGGTAGCGCGGACCTGTTCTGTAGGTCCGCGGCTTTTCTTAGCCTATTGGCGACGAACTGAGACTGTCATCCCGAGTGCCGGTTCTTTCGGGACGAAGGATCTGAATTTGTCTTTTGTTACTAAACACCATGCAGATCCTTCATCGCGGCTCCCCAAGGCAACACGATCGTGGCTTTTTCGTTAGCTGCTCAGCCATGGCTCTGGTCAAGCTTCAGATTCTACAGCCTAAACGATTCGTCCGTCTTGAGCGTGGACCGCCTGGCTTGACCTGCACTAAATCGCAGAGCTGGGCTCGCTCTGCGCCGGCCAGCCAGCCCACTCGGTTTGCAGTTTCGGTGGCCGCGTCAAGGTTTGCATCACCACACAATACTGTTCCGTTTTCTCTCGCAATGCACTCATTTGTTCCGGGGTTGCCTTCGGCGCAGCAACATCAAGATACAGACGAATGCCCTCAAAGCCGACGGGCACCTCCTTTGATATGCCGAGGGTGCCGCGAAGATCCAAGTCTCCCTCCACGGTCACCTCAATCCTTTCGGTGGGTATGCGCATCGCCGCGGCCACCATCTGACAGGTGATCTGCGCGCAAGCCGCCAGTGCTCCGAGCAAAAGGTCACCGGAACACGCGCCTGTACCGGCGCCTCCAACACCCTCGTGTGCCTCGGCATTGTAAATGGCACGCCCCAAATCGACCGAGCATGACACCGGAACATCCGTCTGCCCGCCTTTTGCCCGGAGAGTGATTCGCGATGCCTGCGGGTCACTGCGGTATTGCTGTTTCAGCGGCTTCTGAAGCGATCGAAGATCCAAGGCAACCTCCCGCTTTTGGCGGTTTTTCGCTGATTGGGGCGCTTCGGCTAACATGTCTTGAAGCCGCTCCAGTTGTATGTTAGGATGTGCTCATCAGGGGAATGCACATGCCCAAATTTGTTATCGAACGCGAGGTCCCGGGAGCCGGCAGTCTTACGGACGCCCAAGTGCGGGAAATCTCCCAGAAGTCCGTCAACGCCTTGAAGGCTCTGGGCCCCGAGATTCAGTGGCTCCATAGTTACGTGACCGGCGACAAGGTGTACTGCGTCTACATCGCTCCAAACGAGGCTATCATCCAGGAACACGCCAAGCGCGTAGGCATTCCTGCCAACCGCGTCTCCGCCGTGCGCCGGCTGATCGACCCGTCAAGCGCGGGGTAGGTGCTGACGGAGCCTTCCGGCGGCTTCCGGATTTCCTTAACCATCAGCGGCAGCCCGGGAGCTAACCCGATAGGGATTCCGCCTCAGACATCAGCCCCTCCTCAATGGCTTTTTCGACTGGCAGAGCCCAACCTTCTAACCAGGCCGTCGCGCACGCCGTGTTGGTCAATGCCTTCCGTGCCGGATCCAGGATGGCATCCAGTTTGTGCTGTTCCGCGGGCGTGAGCGGCGCACCAATATTCTGGCGCAGCGCAGCCGCCGCGCCTGCCAGCCGCAGGGAACGTTCTGCCTGGAATTGAGCCGCCGCCAAGCACGCGAGACACTCCAGCAGGCGGGCAATTCCACGTTTATGGTCCAGTTTCTGAAAAATTCCCAGACTTTCCCGGTACAGAACATGCGCTGCCGGACAATTCTGCTGTTCCCTTGCCAAGGTTCCCAGATCAGCCAGCGTGCCGGCAATGCCCCAGCGGTCACCGAGTTCCCGAAAAATTGCCAGGCCCTGTTCGTACAATGTCCGCGCGGCTAAGGTGTCACCCTGATCGCGAGCGATATCCCCCTGGTGGTTCAGCGACCAGGCGACACCTGTCCGATCTCCCAGTCCTCGGAAGATGGAGAGAGATTCGGCATCGAGGGAGCGCGCGCGCACATAGTCTCCCTGCAAGGTGACCACATTCGCCAGGTTGCTGAGAGAGCGAGCGACAGCCTTCAGATCGCCCAATTCCCTCCACACCGCCAGGCTTTCCTCGAACAGCGAGTGCGCGACGGCGACGTCACCCCGGTTCTTCGCAATGGCCGCCAGCGCGTTGAGTGAGACGGCGACGCCCTGCTGGTCGTGCAACTGACGAGTAATGTCCAGACTTTCCCCGACGAGCGCATCTGCCGAGGCGTAATCTCCCTGGGCGCTGGCGAGCACGCCTGCAGCAAATAGCGCTCGCGCTCGGACCTTCGTGGGAGCTGTGGCTCCGGCGAGCTTCAGCAGCTTGCCCAGCCTGGCTCTGCCTTCGCTGAGATAATCTCGCGTCTCCCAGAAGTCAAACAGGGCTGCGCCGAGACGCAGGCCCCACTCCGCATCTCCGGTTTCTGTCAGCCACTCGAGGCCCGCGCGAAAATTGTCATGCTCGAACGCGAAGCGTTCCAGCCACTTCGCCCCTTCCGCGCCACTCTGCTGCGTAGCCGCTTCTTCGGCCAGCACCAGGAAGTAGGCGGCATGGGCGCGTTTCGTCAAGGCCTCCTCCCCGTTTATCTTCAGTTTTTCCAGAGCGTACTCGCGAATCGTTTCCAGCATCACGAAGCGCGATTCACCCTCCACTGGTTCGACCTGCTGCATCAGACTTTTGTCCACCATGGATGCCATGCCATCGAGAAGGTCCAAATCGAGATCACGTTTGGTGTCACACACAGCCTCCACGCCTTCCAGATTGCAGCCTCCCACGAACACCGATAATCTACGGAAAAGCTTCTGCTCCGCAGCGTTCAACAGATCGTAGCTCCAATCCATGGCAGCGCGAAGCGTCTGCTGCCTTAGTGGCAGGTCTCGGGCGCCGCCTGTTAATAACTGCAACCGGCTGGCCAGGCGTGTCAGCAGGGAAGAGGGCGACAGAACTTTGACCCGGGCGGCTGCGAGCTCGATCGCGAGAGGCAGACCATCCAATCGGGCGCATATTTCGGTGACGGCGGGCGCGTTTTCCCGGTTAAGGTCAAAATCTGGCTTGGCAGCGACAGCGCGTTCGACGAACAGCGCGACGGCAGGGTACCGTGACAGGACCTCCACAGAAGGCATGGAGCGCGAATCCGGCAGCGCGAGCGGCGGCACCGGAAATTCATGTTCTCCGTATACGTGCAGCGCGGCGCGACTGGTTACCAGGATTTTGAGATTGGGACCCATGACGAGGAGCTCTGCCACGGTAGGTGCAGCTTGAACCAGGTGCTCAAAATTGTCCAGTAGCAGCAGCATGGGTGCGCGCAATGATTCCTGTAAATTCTCCTTGAGCATCTCGAGCGGTGACTGGCCTCCCGCCCCTCGTATCCCCAGCGTCTGAACGATCACGGAAGCGACCAAGTCCGGATCGCTTAGCGGGGAGAGCGGGACGAAATGGATTCCACCTGGAAACCGCTCGATCAGGCTGCCGGCCGCTTCCACCGCGAGACGCGTTTTGCCTATTCCGCCTGGACCCGTGACGGTGACCAAGCGCACATCCGGACGTTGCAAGAGTTCTCTGGCGGCGGCTACTTCCTTTTCTCGCCCCACAAATCTGGTCCGCGACATAGGGAGATTCGTCGGGCGGGTCTCCACCTGCTTAACCGGCTTCTCCGAGAAGCAGTCTCGTATGGCTGCAAGTTCCCGTGCGAGATCTCGGGTAGAGACGTAGCGCTTATCGGGCTCTTTTGCCAGACACCTCTCGATAGCCCAACACAGCGGAGCGGGGGCGGCGCGGTTTTGCACTCCGATCGGCTCGGCCTGTTCCCGGAGAATGGCCACCAGTGTCTCCGCTGCTGTACTTTTCTGAAAAGGGCGCTTTCCGGTCACCATCTCGTAGAGCACCAAGCCGAACGAGAACTGGTCTGACCGGAAATCCAGCCGATCACCGCTGGCCTGCTCCGGTGACATGTATGCCAGCGTTCCCAGCACCAGACCCGCTTGAGTGTGTGGTGAGGACAGTGTGAACATACCCGAGAGGTCTTCGCTGGTCGGCATGAGCTTCGCCAAGCCAAAGTCGAGGATTTTGACGAATCCATCTTGAGAGACCATCAGGTTCTCGGGCTTCAAGTCCCGGTGTGTGATGCCCGCTTCATGAGCCTTGCTCAGACCCTCCGCAACCTGCGCCGCGATTTCAATTGCCTTTCGCATGGGCAACAAGCCGGAGTCAAGCAACTCGCGCAGTGTCTTCCCCTCTACCAATTCCATCGCAATATAGTGATCGGAACCGTCCTGTCCGAGTTCGTAGATGGTAACGATATTGGGGTGGTTGAGGGCAGATGCCGAACGCGCTTCCTGTTCGAAGCGGTGTAACCGGTCACAGTTTGCGGAGAAGGCGGCGGGCAGCAGCTTAATCGCCACGTCGCGCCCCAGCCGCGTGTCCCGTGCGCGGTACACCTCGCCCATCCCGCCCGCGCCCAAGGGCGCGACGATCTCATACGACCCGAGTATTGTTCCCGCCGCTACTGTCATTTCACACCCTCAATCACCGCGAGCCGAGCCAGTCCCGGGCAGCGCCGATTCAGGCTGTTCTCTGTGCCATTGCTGCAAAGGGCCTTGAAGCGCCTTGAACCGCTCTGTGTCCATGACTGCCTCCCCCGTCTGGTGAACTGTTGCTGCAAACTGTCCTTGCTCGGTGATTCCGTCTTGGGAGCCGTGGGCACCGAGAGTCGAGTCTGCGCTGCCTACGACCGAGGCATTTCGTTCGGACCAACCCACCTTCGCCGAGATCAGGTTGCCCCGGCGGTGGTCAACGAGCGGAGCGCGATCAGGCGGGCCGAATGTTCTGGTTCACCCGGAAGAAGTTGGTGGGGTCATACTTCTTCTTGATGGCCGCCAGGCGGTCATAGTTGTCGCGGAAGGAAGCCTTCACGCGTTCCTGGCCCTCCTCCATCATGAAATTAACGTAGGCCCCCCCTGCTGAATACGGGTGCAAGGCGTCGAAGTACTCCTTCGTCCACTGTGTGATCTTCTCTTTGTTCTTGGGGTCGGGGTCGACGCCCACCATGACGCCTGCCAGCAAACAGTCGCGATAGCTGAAGGCAGTGTCAGCATTGGCCACGCGGTGAACCGCACTGTTGATGGGATACATGTGCATCTGGGAAAGGCCGGTGGGAAGCTTCTGGGCGTACTCGAGGTGCGGGGCGATGGACGCGTCGCTGAGGTCCTTGAAGAAATCCGCCCGCCAGTACCACTGCAATCCGGGCGGGAGGAGAGGGTCGAAAAGACTCTGAAGCGCCGGGAAAAACATCGGGCCCACGTTATCGAGCGCCGGCTTGCCGACGGTGCGCATCGGCTTGGTGGCCTTGTCCGCCTTCTCCGGCGCTGCTGTCGAGCACCAGATGATTGTGCACATTTTCTTGCCGTGCAGATCAGGGGGGAAAAGCGGCACGGGTGGCACGGTGAGGAAGGCGAAGAAGCCGCTTACATCCTCCGGCGCCTGAGTGATGAATTCACGGTAAGCTCTCATCACCTGGGGGGTCTGGTCGAGCGGCCAGAAAGTGGGTCCCGCGCTCACCATGTTCACCGGATGCAGTCCGAAAAGGAATGACGTGACCACGCCGAAGTTGCCTCCGCCGCCGCGTACAGCCCAGTAGAGATCCTGATTCTCCTCAGCGCTGGCGGTGACGAAGCGGCCGTCGGCGAGCACCACGTCCACGGCCAGAAGGTTGTCGATGGTCAGTCCGTAGGGCCGGCTCAAGTGGCCGATTCCGCCGCCCAGGGTCAGACCCGCGATGCCGGTGCTGGAAACGGTACCGGTGGGCGTCGCCAATCCAAAAGCGTGCGTGGCGTGATCCAAATCGGCCCCCGTACAGCCGCCCTCGGCCCGCGCCGTCCGCGCTGCAGGATTGACCCTCACGCTCCGCATTAACGAGAGGTCAATGACCAAGCCCCCGTCACAGATTCCAAGCCCGCCGGCGTTGTGTCCGCCACCGCGGAGGGCCACCAGAACGTCGTTTTCGCGGGCGAAGTGGACGGAAGCAATCACGTCGGCAACGTCGCGACAGCGTGCAATCCAGCGCGGCCGCCGGTCGATCATTCCGTTGTAGACCTTGCGGGCGGTCTCGTAGCCTTCATCGCCGGGACGGAGAAGCTGTCCCCGTAACTTCGATTGGAATTCACCGACGGCTGCATCAGTAATCATCGCTCTACACCCCTCTTGTGCGTTGTGGATTTGAGAACATCCGCTGATGATTCCTGTGACGTACCTGAACTGAGCCTCCCCCCGCCACGGAACGGACGGCACACGCCTCACTCCGCGCGGCGATACCGTCACCGCGTATTAAGGCGCCCGAATAATCGATATCAAGCCCTGGTTATCTGTAGTTTACGCCAACAACGGGCATTGTGTCATCCGGAATTTCCGTCTTGGCTTTCCGATGGACCCGTAACACCCCTGACTACTTCTCAATGCGCTGGCCGGTCGAGTTTTCATTGTCCGTTGCCTCCTGCGCCCAGGGAACGAGTCTGTTTTGCAAGTTCTGACAATGGCAAGTCAACGCAGAGTGCTACGACGTGAAGTTCATTCGGCGCAAGAGGTCTTGAAAGGATGGGGAGATGAGGGGGCAAGAAGTATCGCCAAACGTACCTCGCCTGACTGCCTTACTCCCGCTGAAGTCGGACAGCCCCTGTAGCGTAGACGCGGGCTGGCGCAGACCTCGTTTTGGAGGTCTGCGATTTCCCGAAGGGACTTGCAGGATCAGGCGGCTCGTGGCAATGGGTCCATGCGGAGGATGGAGGCATCCTGCCAAAAATAGAACCTCCAACTTGACCACGGCCAATCTCCTGGGGCACTGCTGGTGGTGATGAATTGCAGTTGTCCCGGGCCGTAAGTACGCTTGTAAAACGGCATACTGCCGGAGAATATATTCTTGGGAATTCCTTGCCGCAAGATGGTCCCTTCGGGAGATCGCAGACCCCAAAAACCCGGGGTCTGCGCCAGCCCGCGGTCCGAGCGGAAACGGAACGCCTACGCCCTCTTGGTCGGGCACGTTCGCCAAGAGTTTCTTCTCACTGCAGAGCCTCACAACAGCCTATACTAGTGCGGTGAGCAGTAACGGTTGTGGCAACCTGCTTTTCAGGACGTTTGGCAGTGACCTTAGCCCCATCCCAATAGATGTGACACCGTCGGCGGCTGAAAATTATCGAGCCAACAACCCAGTTGATGAGCGCGTATTATTTCGACAAGGCTCTTTCCTACGCAGCCAGCCGCCCAAATTTCATAGGAGGTCAGGGGCTAATGTACCCATTCAAGTCGTCAGGGTTCCGAAGCTTGCTGGCCACCTCAAAGGCTTGGCAGGAGGCGGCCCTCCCGGCAACACTTGTTTTTTCGACGGCACACGCCGTGGGTGCTAGTGCATGGTCAGCATACAACGGAGAGTGCCGATGAAGGCGAAGGATGGTTTTGGAAGGAGACTGCTCATCGATGTTGGGGTGGGGATGGGCATTATTGCGCTCGCAGGCCTGGTTTTCGCGATCAGCCTGGTCATTGGCAGGGTTCCACCCTTCAATTGGATCATGTTTGTAGGCTTAACGCCGATTCTGTTTTGGGTAGTTCTCAAGCGGTATAAGAGGTATTGGCGCAGGCCCACCCTTTGGCTGGCGACGGCGGGACTGCTGGCGGTTCACGTGGCGATCTTCAGTATGGTGCTGCGTACCTATCCGCAGTGGCCTGGCGTGTGGTTCCTCCCCGTCGGCGCCGTGGAGGTGTGGCCAATTGAGCTGGTCCTTTGCAAGATTGTGCACGGCCGTTGACCATGATCGTCCCGATACCCACCCACGGGGCGACACGTCAATCCGACCCTGCGGTACAGTCGCCCGACGGCTGTACGCCTGGGGTCCACAATCCGAGGACTCCGACCTGCCTGCAAGCGGGTAGCCACGGTCAGTGCTTTTCTGACCGTGGGCTTTTCTTCGGGCGCGGTACCCTTCCGGCAGGCGTACGTAGTCGATCGGAAGGGGGCAGCCTGCCACCGTCGCCTTGTCCAGCGCGATATTGTTGTAGCTGGACCATCCCCAATCCTGCGGCCTTTTCACCCACCCCTTGCGCACAGGATTCAGGTGCATATATTGCAGGCGATCGTTGAACTCTTTTTCATGACGTACGAAACGATCCCTAAACGGATGCTGCCAGAAGGGTCCCCGGCTGCGTCGGAGAGCATGAAATCTCAACGTCGTGACCTGCTTCACGGCATGCAGCACTTGCCACATCCACAGCGGATACCCTGTCCAGATCAGAGCCTGCCCGTGGTCTGGCATCAACACCTAGCCACACCGTAGAAAACCCAGCCGTCGGCGGGAAGCCTCCAGGACCTTGAGGATCACCGGGTAATCGAAATCCGAGAAACGCTTAATCCGGGGCCGGAGATTGACGGTCACGAAAAAAATGCGGTCCGAAAGCCGCAGGCGGTGAACGTTCGACACGGGCGCAGCTTAGCACGTCTCGTGGGTTCCATCCCAGATCCGCCGCGGTTATCATCGTGGTGGGGAGCGCCACCTTAGGAAAAGCCCACGGTCAGAAAAGCACTGACCGTGGCTACCCGCAATCCCAGAAATCTCACAATCCCAATTTCGTACAACATGACATTCCCCCTAGCGCTCGACATTGTAATAACGCTGGGACATAATAACAAAAACATAAGGACGGAAAAAATGAATCCAGATAAGACTACTTCAAGAGTCTTGGGAGCGGCGTTTCTTCTTCAGGCAACTACAGCTATTGTCAGTTATTCGATTCTGATGCGGGCCTTGGTTGTGCCCGGAAACATCAGTGAAAGTATGGTCAAGATTGCAAACAATATCTCGGCAATGAGGGCCTACATTTTAGGTGAAATGATCACTGCGCTTGGAATCATCTTCTTGGGAGCGATTCTCTTTTTGACCCTCAGGAAACAGAACGAAAAAATCGCTCTTGTTGCCCTGGGATTTTATATATTGGAAGCGGCGCTGCTTGCTGCCAGCACAATAGCGGCTTTCTCGCTCTTAGGCACAAGTCAGGAGTATGTAACAGCGGGACACCCTGGCTTTTTGCAGGCCATGGGAAATCTGGCACTTGAATCCATGAATTTCGGGTTCACGCTGCACATGTTGGCTTTTTGTGTTGGTGCAGTACTTTTTTATTACCTGTTCTACAAATCAGAAATTATTCCGCGCGCTCTGTCTCTCTGGGGTCTAATAGCAGTTTTCCCCTGCCTGATCGGAACAGTGCTTGCCATGTTTGGCTATCAAGTCCCATTTGCCGTATACCTCCCCTATGCCCCCTTTGAGTTTGCCATCGGAGTTTGGATTCTGGTCAAAGGCATAAATGATGTTTCAGAAATAAAGCAGTAGTTACGTAAGACTAAACAATTACGGATATGAAAGCGATTGTATCCACAAAATACGGACCACCGGATGTGTTGCAGTCCAAGGAGATCGCAACACCTACGCCCGCGGACGATGAGGTCCTGATCAAGCTTTACGCGGCATCGGTAAATCCGCTGGACAGTTTCTTTATGAGAGGACCGTTGTTCTTTTTCCCGATGATCGGGGGACTGCTCAAACCAAAACACCAGGTCCTCGGCTGTGATATCGCAGGGCGAGTGGAAGCGGTGGGCAGACACGTGAAGCAGTTTCAGCCAGGCGACGAGGTGTTCGGGGGAAAAGGTGTAGGAGGGTTTGCCGAGTATGCGTGTGTCAGGGAAGATAAATTGGCACGGAAGCCGGCCAACGTATCGTTTGAGGACGCCGCAGCCGTACCCATTGCGGCGATCACTGCCCTCCAGGGTCTTCGTGATGAGGGGCGGATCCAGCCCGGCCACAAGGTTGCGGTTGATGGCGCGTCCGGTGGTGTGGGTACGTTTGCGGTCCAGATTGCCAAAGCGTTCGGGGCTGAAGTCACTGCCGTGTGCAGCCCGAGGAATGTGGACAGGGCGCGATCGCTTGGCGCAGACCATGTCATTGATTACACTCGAGAAGATTTCACGCAAAGTGGGCAGCGTTACGACCTGATTCTCGGTGCGAACGCACATCATTCGATTTTCGATTACAGGCGGGCGCTGACTCGGGACGGAATTTTCGTCATGGTGGGAGGTGGTTGGACTCAGATTCTCCAAGCTATGCTGCTGGGCCCAGTCCTATCACGGGTGGGGAGCAAGAAGATGCGTTTCTTTATTGCGAAGATAAACACGAAGGATTTGGTTTTTCTGAAAGATCTTCTGGAAGCCGGAAAAGTTGTGCCCGTCATAGATAGACGTTACCCGTTAAGCGACGCGGCTGAAGCTCTCCGTTATCGTGAAGAAGGACATGCGCAAGGGAAAGTCGTCATAACTGTTGAACATAGTAAAAGCCACTGAACACCGGTAGTTATGCGACGAGGCCAAACGTGAACCCGGAGAAAGGGGAGGGCGGTCCTGTTCTGTAAGTCAGCGGCTTTTCCTTGCCCATTGGGGACGAGCCGCGGACCTAAGGAACAGGTTCGCGCTACCCCTGCTCCGGAACGAGCGCGGCTATGCGGCTGTGACCGCGGATACGCGCGGCACCGGCGTACCGCATGATCGAAGCTACGATCAAGTTTGAATGTCCTGGGCTACTCGAGGTTTGAGTTTGTCGAAACTTATCTTCAAGGAAGAATCGCGAAATGCCTACCCAAACATCTCCTAATCGGTTGCTACAGTTCGCGGCCGTTGCGACCATCGGTATCTTTATCCTCGGCTTTGTGTTCGCCCCCCTGGGGGCGTGGACTGGCGCGATCTTAGGTGCATGGTTCATCGGCACGCAAAAAGCCTGGCGCGGGTTTTTGTTGCTGACGGGCATAAACTTCATCCTGAGCGTGCTGTCGTACTGGCGCTCGTCTCCACTGACGGGAATTGAGTTTGTGGGTGGGATGATGCTGGTGGCGCTCATCGGCACTCTGCCCTATCTTTTGTACCGGCTCGTGACACTGCGCCGGCAAGGATTTCTGTCCACCTTTGCTTTGCCCTTTTGGGGCGTAACCTTGCAGACGCTGGCGCAGCGGTGCCTTCCCGTCAGCATTTTCAGCCGCTACTCTCTTGCTCAAACGCAACATGCGAACGCCTCTTTGCTGCCCATCGCCACGCTTCTAGGGGCGGGTTGCATTCCCTTTCTCATCTTTTGGTCCGCAGCGGTGATCGTTTGGATGTGGAACTATGAATTCCAGCGCAAGAAGATTGCTACGGGTGCAAGTGTTTTTGCCGCGGTATGGGCCGTTCTGTGGGGATATGACATCCTCTTGCATATCATCCATCCTGTTGCGCCTCCTGTCCTGCTAACGAGTTCGGCTTTTGCGGGGATATGTTTTGCTGGAGCCTTGATTTTGAGCGCGTGGAGTCTTATTCAGCCTGACTTACGGCGCGAGGTGTGGGCAAATAAAGCAGAGACCGTCGCCCTTTTGCAAAGTCCGTACACCGGAAATCCTTTACACGTCGTCAGCAAAGAGGGTCAGGAGGCCTTGGTCAGCTCGTCAGGTGAACGATTTCCGGTGCGCAACGGAATTCCCGTCTTTTTAGAGCCGGGAAAACTGACCGGGTCCAACCAGAAATACAACCGGCTGTATGAAATCATCGGCGGCTTCTATGGCGACACCCAGAGAGTGGCATGTGCTTTGCGGGGCATCAGTCCGGAGCAATATTTTTCGGGTTATCTATGCTTCCTTGAAATCAATCCTGGTGATTCAGTGCTGGAAACATCCGTGGGCACCGGCCTCAATTTCAAATACCTTCCGCGTGGTTTAAGGTTATTTGGTCTTGATCTCTCGGCGGAAATGCTGACGAATTGCCAAGCCAACCTGCGCCGCTGGGAGCTGGACGCGGATCTTTTTCTTGGGAATGCCGAGGACCTGCCGTTCGCCAATGACAGTTTTGATGTGGTGTTTCACGTGGGAGGCATCAACTTCTTTAATGACAAAGCGAAAGCCATCCGGGAAATGATCCGTGTTGCCAAGCCAGGGAGCCGCATGCTGATCACCGATGAGACCGAAAAGTATGTGAAAAGCACCTATGAACGAATCCCCATTACGAGCGCCTTTTTTAAGAACCGCCCGGAAGCTGTCACCACTCCGATTGATCTTGTGCCCCCAGAGATGCTGGAAATACATCTTGAGATGCTGCGGGACGAGCAATTCTACGCCCTCACATTTCGTAAACCCTCCTCTGCCATGCCCAATCGCACCAACTCGCAGGCATTGGGCTAAATCGCGCCGCGCTACCCCCTCTACAGATGCAGGGGTTCTTCGCTTCGCTCAGAATGACAAACGAAGGACTCAGGATGACGGCGAGTTTCTTCCGGAGCGTGTCCAGGGTCGGTGACTCCGCCAGGCAAACGGGGCGCTGCGGTGGCCTCTGAAAGGCGGGTAGCCATCACTGGCCGTAGCTACTCCCTTGTAGTAATGAATTGCAGTTGTCCGGGGCTGTAAGTGCGCCTGTCAAACGGCATACTGCCGGAGAATATACTCTCGGGAATTCCTCGCCGCAAGCTGGTCCCTTGGGGAGATCGCAGACCCCAAAACCCGGGGTCTGCGCCAGCCCGAAGAACCCACGGACAGAAAGGCACTGTCCGTGGTGGCTACCCGCTCATTTTGGGTACGTGCGAAAGTTTTCCATTATAGTGGATGGAGTTTAGGGATAAAATGTCACTATAGGGTTATAGAGCGTCTAAGCTTAGTGTTGCGGGCATGTCAAGAGCAAGGCGGTGCGCGCCCAAGGCAATGTGGGGCGCGAGCGACGGGCGAGATCGGCATTCGGGCCGAGAGGGTGTGCGGTCCATTGTGACGGACAGTTCAAGTCTAGAGGGGGAAGCAACGGACACACGGATCACATCTTTCAAGTGTTGGCTGCGTCGGTTGCAAGCGCAGGAAGCGACAGTTTTCTGGCTGTACTGGACCAAGGCTTCAATTTCCCTTCCGAACGGAGAAAAGGAGGAACTCAAATGAAACGACTAGCCCTTGCTTTCGGAGTGGCCCTTCTGGTCTGTGCCACTCCAATCTTGTCCCGTGCAGGAACTATCTACAACTTCCAAACGGTCATCAGCCCAGGTGACCCTGGTTTTACCCAGTTGCTCGGCATCAACAATTCGGGCACGATCGCTGGATACTATGGGGACGGGACTGTGGTAGCCAATAACGGGTTCACGCTCGTCCTGCCGAACAACTACACTCCTCAGAACTTTCCCGGTGCGACCCAGACGCAGGTCGTTGGCATCAACGGTGCGGGTGAAACGGTGGGATTCTGGACTGACAGCGGCGGAGTCACCCACGGCTTCACCCAATTCGGTGGGACTTTCCAGAGCGTCAGCAACCCGTCTACCTCAACAGTTACGCAGCTCCTGGGTGTGAATAACAGCGGCACGGCCGCCGGCTATTGGACGGATGGAAGCGGCAATTTCCATCCCTTTACGTGGGCGTCCAGTACGTTCACGCCTATTACAGTTCCCGGGTTCGTCAGCGCCCAAGCCACCGACGTCAATAACGCGGGATGGGTGGCGGGCTTCAATATGACCAGTCCGAGCGCGTCGGAGGGGTTCCTGGACGTGGGGGGCACGTTCACATTTCTTGAGTTTCCAGGGTCCAGTTTCACTCAAGCTCTCGGCTTGAACAACAACGGCCTGGTCGACGGCTTTTACCTCGACTCGAACGGCAACACGCACGGGTTCATCTACAACAACTCCACCGGAACCTACCAGGAAGTTAATGATCCCAATGCGGTCGGGCCGGCGGGAACCGTTGTCAATGGTATAAACGACGAGGGTCAAATCGTTGGATTTTATACCGACGCGAATAATAATGTCGACGGTTTCGTCGCCACACCAACACCCGAACCCACCAGCCTGTTGCTCTTGGGCACGCTCGTTGGGATGGCGTTGCTCGCGGGGCGATGGGGCAAGGTTCAGGCGTAACAGTTAGCGAGTAGCACGGACCTGTTCTGAAGGTTTGATTGAATTACGGCATCGGCTCCAGTCCGGGTAGACTTGGAAGTGCTCAACGACCAAGGCGAGCCGGGAAAGGAGCCGAAGCCATGCAGCATTTTATCGGATGTGACGTACATACGCGCAACCAAGTGGTGGCCTGGATCGAGGAGGAAACGGGGGAGATCGAGAAGCGGCGGGCTGGCACAGAGTTCGTTTTGGGAGGTCTGCGATTTCCCTAAGGGACTTGCAGGATCAGGCGGCTCATGGCAATGGGTCCATGCGGAGGATGGAGGCATCCTGCCAGAAATAGAACCTCCAACTTGACCATGGCCAATCTCGTGGGGCACTGCTGGCGGTGATGAATGGCAGTTGTCCCGGGCTGTAAGTGCGCCTGTAGAACGGCATCCTGCCGGAGAATATACTCTCGGGTATTCCTTGCCGCAAGCTAGTCCCTTGGGGAGATCGCAGACCCCAAAAACCCGGGGTCTGCGCCAGCCCGCCAAGTCAATTTGTAGGCGGCAAATCGAAGATTTCAAGCAGCGGCTGAGGGTAGCCAAGGACTGCGAGGTGGCGACCGTCGGGCGAAAGCGCCGCCGACGGATCCCTGACCTTGGAGTCCCGAACCAGTAGGGTGGATGCAGGGGCACGGAAGGGCGGGTCATACACAAGGAGCCCCTTTAGTACGCTGTAGCCCCCGATGTCCAGGGCGGGATGGCTGCCTTCCGTCTTCCCGACGAGAATCACAAACCGATTGCCGACGCGGGACACTGAGGCTTGGCCAGGCACCCAACCCTTGTGCGTAGTCTCCAGGCGAAAGATTTCGGACCCGTCGATGCGTACTAAGAAGGCCTCGGCACGCGGCGGGGCGGTACCACGAATGTAGCGGTGGAAGTAGAGGAGGTCCGGGCCGACAAAACGCGGCACTGACGCGCTCAGCGTTAACGGGATGGGTTTCCAGTTTCCGCCCGGCACCTCCGCCTTAAGGGTCGACGGGGGGTCGCCGAAACGCCGAGAGTACGGCTCCGATACGACTTGGTCGTCCGATGCAGTAACTGTGCCGGTCACAACGTCCTGCCACGATTCCAGGACCTGAAGGCTCTCGGCGTCAACCCACAGCCAGGGGATCTTGACCCAGGCGGGGCCCGCAAAGAAAAGCAGGTGCCTTCCTGACCAACTTGTATGAGGGCTCCAGTAGCCCGTGAGATAGTTCCGAGGGAGGGGTGGCAGTGTGACTTGCTTGATCGGCGCGAGGTCAAACGAGAGAAGCGTGAGCTCCTCCCCCCTCTGCGTGACAAATCCCTTGCCATTGGCGGCTATGATGCCGGCAAACCGGGAGTTGCTCGGCCAGCCGGGCGTGTCGAGGATTTTCCCCGACGTGGCATCGATGAGCACGGCATTGAGCCGAAATGGGGAACTGGCGTTCGGCCCGCCTCGCGTCGCCAACTCGGGCTTTCCTCCTGCCTGCGTGACCACCGTGACCGCGAGCCGCTGGTTGTCAAGGAACCAGATCGACCTGACCGGCGGCCCCGAGCGCCCCTCCGGCGAGCCCCACGGCTCGAAAAGAAACGCCTCCTTGACTACGGATTTTAGGTCAATCCGGCACGCCGGAGCGACATTCGTGCGTGGAGCCTCAACGGCGCGGCCATTAATGAGCAAACACGTAGGTAAAAAGACTACCGCCAATAAAGTCCACCGTCCCGTGGACCAACAAGTTCCACGGGCTGAATGTACCCCAGTTAAAGCTCTGCCCGATGTAGTAGCTTGCCGTGTCATTGTGCCCCCAGAAGCCATCTGTCGGGTCTCCCTCGATATGCAACCCGCCGGGCCAACGGCCTGCGCAGTTGTAGGCGTTGCTAGTCGTGTCGTACGTTCCCCAGGAGCCGCAGGTAACCGCGAAATTGGCGTGCCCGCCTTGAATATACTGCAAGTTGCCGCAGTTGACGGAAGCCCCACTTCCCAGCGTTGCGTCCGCTGACAGGTTCCCGCTGAGCGTGGCGCACTGGGCAGAAATCTGGGAGGCATAAGTTGCCTGCAGATATGCATCGTATTGTGCGTTCGACAGAAACGTCCCATTCACCTCGTTCACCCCTTGTGACCAATCGTACATACTCAGGTAGCCAGTCGCCCCGCCCGCGCCGGCAGTAAAAAAGAGGTAGGCTTGGTTGCCGCTATATGGGTCCGTGCCAAGGCCCGAGCAGAGATTGTTGGGGCACTGCACCCCGAAGCCTCCCGCCAGCACGGCTTGGCCGATGCTGTTCGAAACTATCATGCCGTCAAGCGTGTAGGCGCCGAAGTCGTTGCCCCCACCGTTAGGGCAGCCGCGCTCGGTGGTGGTATCAGCCATCGGGCAGAACCCTAGCCCCGTCGGGTCAGTCAGCGTCGCCGGGTTATTCAGCACATAGGCATAGCGGTTAAGGGACTGGGGGTTCGAGATGTCGCCGGCGAGGGGGTCGGGGCTGAGCCAGCGGCCGTGGTTGGCGCGGTAGGTGCGATTCGGCGTATAGCCCAAGCCGTTCGTCCAATCCCAGTTCTCCATGCCCCCGAAGAATTGCAGCTCATCCCAGTTGTCGTACGCCCAGACCTGCCCGAAGGGATAGAAAATGATGTCCGTTTTTATGCTGCCGTTCGCCTGCAGGTGGTCCTTCGTCCCGAAAGAACCGGGACTCAGGATGACAGTGTCAAACTGTCCCGGGCTGAAAGGGCGCTTGTATAACGGCATACTGCTGGAGAATATACTCTCGGGAATTCCTTGCCGCAAGCTGGTCCCTGCGGGAGATCGCAGACCCCAAAAACCCGGGGTCTGCGCCAGCCCGCCGTCTCCCTCTGGCATCGATTAGGGTAGCCATCCCGGTCACGACAGAATCCGCCGAACCTATGAATTCTGCGGCACCGCCCGCTGCGGCTTGAAGAACTGGGAGATTGAATAGCTTGCCGCGCCTATGTCCGCCGGCAAGGAGCCGCACAATGATAAGCGCAGGTGCACATTTGCTACTTGCTGTCGGCCCCCTTGTCGCGCCCCATGACCTCTGCCCACCGCTTTTTGTTTTGCTCCTCCTGCCGCCTCTTGGAGTCCTCATCTTCCCTCTGATGATTCAGCCCCACAACCAAAACCACTGCTACAAGTATGAGCACCTCAGCCGCGCAGGAAACGAAGAAAGGTAGACTGTGCAGTACTAGCGGAGTTACGGCGAAGTACACCACAAAAGCCGCGATGTCTAGAGGCTTTAGTTTAAACTTATGTTTATTCATGGTCCGCCTCAGCCAAGCAATCCTTCAGTTTCCAAATGGGCGGGCTGGCGCAGAACTCGTTTTGGGAGGTCTGCGATCTCCCGAAGGGACTTGCAGGATCAGGCGGCGCATGGCAACGGGTCCATGCGGAGGACGGAGGCATCCTGCCAGAAATAGAACCTCCAACTTGACCACGGCCAATCCCCCGGGGCACTGCTGGTGGTGATGAATTGCCGTTGTCCGGGGCTGTAAGGGCGCTTGTAAAACGGCATCCTGCCGGAGAATATACTCTCGGGAATTCCTTGCCGCAAGCTGGTCCCTTCGGGAGATCGCAGACCCCAAAAACCCGGGGTCTGCGCCAGCCCGCCCAAACTGTCATCCTGAGCAGCAGCGAAGGATCTGCATGGGTTTTCAGTGACAAGACAAATGCAGATCCTTCGTCCCGAAAGAACCGGGACTCAGGATGACAGTGTCAAATTGTCCCGGGCTGAAAGGGCGCTTGTATAACTGCATACCGCCGGAGAATATACTCTCGGGAATTCCCTGCCGCACGTTGGTCCCTTCGGGAGATCGCAGACCCCAAAAACCAGGGGTCTGCGCCAGCCCGCGACTGTGGCAGAGACGCTATGTCCCGTTTAACATCTTCAAGGAGAAAAAGTGCATGGAGAAAATCAACTACATGCACAACAACCCGGTTAAAAGAAGGCTGGTGGACTCTCCCGATCAATGGCTCTGGTCAAGCTTGCGATTCTAGTATCTCAACGATTGCTCCGTCTTGAGCATGGACCGCCTTGGCTGATTTCCCACCCTCCTGCAAAACGCAGAGCTGCGCTCGCTCTGCGCCAGCCAGCCTGTCCCGATCCGGGTTTGGTTCATGGGCGCACCGGTTCGGGAGCCTCCGTGGTTGGGGGTTGCAAAAGGAGCGCCTTTGACGTGACGGTGACCCTGTCAGGGTACTCATAGGTCATCTCGGAGGACCAATGGGCGCTATCAGCCTCTCCCGTCAGGGCGAAAACATACTGTAACTCGAATTCCCGCTCGCTCTTTGCCGTGTCCGTCGGGGCCGGCAGGAACCTCCAAAGCTTGATGTTATCCAAGGTTGAGTAGGCCAGAACACTGGGCCCCGAAATGATGTGCACCTCGGACACCGCCCCTTCCTTATCCACCCGCACACTCAGCACTACCGTTCCAGTTATTCGCGCCAAGGCTGGAAACCGGGGGTATTCAAGAGAGGCCATTTTCAGTGGTATGGGCGCTTCCCCCGGAGGCTTCGCCGCGGGCACGACCAACGGATGCTTTGGGGGAGGGGGCTCCGGCAGTGCCTCCAGTCCTCCAGGGGGTTCCATGGCTTCGAAATCCGGCTTGAAATGATAATGGGCCGCGCGCCACGGTGGGTCTCCCCTTAGGAATTTCTGAAATACAAGGTCCAAGCCGTCGCGGTCCATCTTCACTTCCTCATCGCCTCTTGAAATCCCCTCAAGTACCAGCTTCGGATTACCGTGTTCGTACCTGATCACATAGACCGGGAATCTCGCACCGATACCACCTGTAATTTCGATATAAAACAGGTTCTCCCTCGCCGTTGCCTGAAAAACCCCTCCGCCGGAGGTGTCAACAACCAGCGGGGTGACGGACCTTCCGGACGGCCACGCAACCAGTTGAAATCCATACCCTTCTGCCTCGGTGCACCGCCGCACCTCGACGCGAGCAAGCTCCGAATTGGGCGTGCGATTGTTGAAGTAGGTCGCCAGCAGACCCACCACGGTGGGACAGAGGGCGGGGACTTTTGCCCCCTGCGCGCCAACGCACGGGAGCGCGGCGCATAGGCCGACGAGAAACGCGATCAGACGGATTGGTAGTGAATTCATACTCATGATACTTAGTGTGTGTTGGCGTACGCTGTGTCGTAGGCCTGCGCAGTCGCCATTCCTCCCGCAAAATCGCCGGAATCAAGCTGTTTTGCACAATGCATAACCGCCGAGCCATATTGGCTGCCACTCGTGTTCCCACCAAAACTATTGATGGCGCCCTGCACGGCAGATAGTGTAGGGTTCATAACACCGTTGTACCCAAGCTTGGCATAGAGCGCCCCCAGGGCAGCTTCTGTCGCTTGCGTTGGGTTGAACATTGAGGTGCCCCCGTTCCACGAAAAGCCCACTCTTGAAAGATTAAAGGTACTCTGGTTCATTTGGAACATGCCATAATAGGTGACATTAGCGTGCGTCCCTACAGCATTCGTGTTGAATTTACATCCTGTTTCGATAGCAGCCATGCAGTCGAGTTCGGATGCGGTGAACACCGTCTGCTTCGCAGCGACGGTCGCGATTGCACCCTTTACCTTGTTGAAAGCGTTCTGTTCGATCTGCAACATCGAGGTCCCGCTACCGCCGCCGCCGTACTCTTGCGAGAGCACAGGCGCAAAGTGTCCGTGGCCACCGCCAAACCCAAAAAAGTCGTACCCCTCGTCGCCCCCTCCCGTGTCATCCACTCCGTCACCGGGGCAATCATCCTCGTACCCTGGTGCGCCAGGCACGCACGGATACGGCGACAGCCCAAGTGGGTCAGTCAGCGTCGCCGGGTTATTCCTCGCATAGGCATACGCATTCCAGGTCTGGGGGTCGTCGAGGTGCACGGCTTTCAGGCCTGCCGGGTCGGGGCTGAGCCAGCGGCCGTGGTTGGCGCGGTAGGTGCGATTCGGTGTATAGCCCAAGCCGTTCGTCCAATCCCAGTTCTCCATGCCCCCGAAGAATTGCAGCTCATCCCAGTTGTCGTACGCCCAGACCTGCCCGAAGGGATAGAAAATGATATCCGTGTCGATGGCGTCGTTCCCCTCCAGCTCCATGGTGGTCGTGCCCTGGGCGTTGGTGTGCGTGAATAAAGTCTTGTTGCCCCAAATCGGAAGATACCAAGCCAAATACCGCTCGCCCAGCCATATTCTTTGTGTTTGCCATCCCGAGGTGGGGTCATCCCCGAGATAGTGGCCGGCCGGCTCGGTGATTCCCGCGAACCCCAGGGCGTTAAAGGCGGTAGTCCCCCCGCTGTTCATCGAGATCTCCCGCCCCTCCGCGTCCCACTGGTAGGTGTTGGTGCCGTCGGCCAGCACGTTCCCTGCAGCATCGTACACCAAGGCGGATTATACGCCTGATTGCGCAGCGCTGGAGTCGACGGAAATGTGGGGCCCGGGCGAGCCCCGTAAGGGGCGCAAGATCGTAGCCCAGGACGCGAGCCTTGGGGAAAGAGCCCTCACCCCGCCCAGGGCACCCCTCTCCCCGCGCGGCGGGGAGAGGGCAGGGGTGAAGGGGGGGTTCCCGTACCCACGGCTGGCGCCGTGGGCTACGATCTTCCGCCCGCCGGAAAAAACAGGCTCAGGCCCGGCAGGGCCGATAGGATGTGGCCCACGGCGGCAGCCGTGGGGAAAACCTTGGCGCGCTGTAGCGGCGATCTCCGATCGCCGAAGTTATTGACTCTAAATAACGGCGGTCAGAGACCGCCGCTACAAATCAAAGTTCTCACACAGACTCTACAGCCCCGGCTGGGGCGGCAGAATGGGTTTTCTGCCGCGCCTACGGCGCTTGCCGCCTATCGTCTTCACTCCACCCAGGGTTATCACCCTGGGCCACATTATGCCGCCCCTGCCGGGGCTGAGGGGCGGGTAGCGGAAACGTCACTTGCTCAAGGTCTGCGGTTCGGTTCGCTGCGGCGCATACATCCCGACAAAAACCGTCTGAACGTATGCGCCACCCGCGATTGTTTCTGACATAGGCATACATATTCCAGGTCTGGATGTCCCCGGTTTTGCCCGGTTTCCCCTGCTTCAGGCCGCACTGCGCTACCCCCTACTGCAAGTAAAAAAGAATGCTCAGCGCGCTGAGCAACAGGGCCAAGACGGCGAGCATTTTCGAGCGGTCCATTGCAACGCCCAGTAACGCAGTCAAGAACGAAAAAAGGACCGATAATCCTCCCCAAATGCCTACGATCGACTCCGCCCGGGACCGCTGAGGCTCCATGCCAAGGTGGCCGGCCTTGAGGTAGAGCACGAGAACGAAAATTAGTGATGCGTCGACAACGGTTATCAGGACGGATGTCGTCGCCCACGGATTTTTTCGAATAATATCGCGAAGCAACTTCCCTTCCTTCTGGTCGAAAAAGATCCGAAACAACACAACCAGCACATGAAAAGCGGGAGCCTACGGACCACATGCCTCGGGACCATGGTAGGTCTTTCCGACATCCATCCAACCATGGAGGAGCATCGCCCCTGGCAGCTCCGTTGAGAAAGGATTCACGGTGTCCAAATGGGCATCGCCCGTGGTTAGTGGCCAACTCTGGACTGGGGGTTTATCAACGGCTACGTGACCTGAGCGGGTAGCCACGGTCAGAAAACCACTGACCGTGGCTACCCGCCCGCTCTGCACCAGCCGGCCCTTGGTCAGGATGTTAGCCCCGACATGGCGTACAGCACGAACATCCATGCGGATACACCCAGCGATAGCTTCGAAAACCATGTTGCGAATCGGCATGCGATGAAACCTGACACGATTCCGAAAAACGAAATCATCAAACCCCAACGTTCCACGGTGTGGTCGAAGGCTGGAATGGGTCTTACGAACTGCACATACCACAAAGCCGCGCAAGCTAGCAAAGGTGCAGCCGTGGCAGGTACATTTGCGAGGACCTTGGAAAACCTGTGCTGTTCGGCATTCCAATTCGAATGCAGGCCCACCCACGCAAGAACCACAGCCACCAGTGGCACGCTAAAGAGGATCCAAGACACAATGATCGGCATTCCCCACCTCCCACGGGTCCGCGTTGCTAGACTTGCAGCCCTCTTGGCCTTACTTGGGACGCAATCGGGGCGGCGGCCGTCGGACACCGCCAGGAAAAAAGCAGGTAGCGCGACCACCGCCTTTGTGGTCCGCGTCTTTTCGCTAACCATCGCTTTCACCGTGTCGTATTCTCCCCGCAGGTTGGGTGACACGCCCGCATGATCGGCTAGAGTCGAGTTTTAACGAGTATGCGGGCATCAGCCTTGAAGAGCAAAACCGCCTTTGCGGCCTGATCATTGAGCGCGTGAGAATGCTTGCGAACCCGAGGGCTCGAATCTGGTCCGCCCATTACCATGAGGAAGAAACGCGGACCGCAACCGCGGCGGTCCGCGCTACTTGTTGTTCATCGAGATCATTCGCCCCTCGGCGTCCCATTAATAAGTGTGCAACCTGTCCGCCGTCACGTTCCTCGCGGCATCGTAACTCAGGCTGCATTATACGCCTGATTGTGCAGCGCTGGAGTCAACGGAAATGGTGGGCCGAGGCGAGCCCCGTCAGGGGCGCAAGATCGTAGCCCGGGGCGCGAGCCCTGAGGAAGGAGCCCTCACCCCGGCGACGGGAAGCACTGCTTCCCTGGCACCCCTCTCCCCGCGCGGCGGGGAGAGGGGCAGGGGTGAGGGGGTGCTCCCGTACCCACGGCTGGCGCCGTGGGCTACGATCTTCCGCCCGCTGCGCGGGCTGGTCCTTCGCGCAGTTTACCCTGAGCGCAGCGAACGGGCCCAGGATGACCGCGCTGCGGAGTTGTCCTGCATCGATGAGGAGAACGAAACTGTCATCCTGAGCAGCAGCGAAGGATCTGCATGGGCTTTCCGTAACAAGGACAAATGCAGATCCTTCGTCCCGAAAGAATCGGGACTCAGGATGACAGCGAACGGGCTCAGGATGACAGCGCTGGCGAGATTCTTCCTGTTCAGGTCGATGACCTTCCTGGGTAAACGGGGCTGCGGTGGCCTCTGACAAGGCTTTTCTCTTTGACGCTTGTCCCCGGCTCGGGTATAACAGCACGCAAGGAGGGAACGATGAACAATGCGACGAAGGTCCTACTTGGGCTCTGCCTCGGGCTGTGTCTGTCGTTTCCATTGCGAGCACAACTGGTTCCGGAATTCCATCCCCCGCAGGCAGAATGTTGCTTGCGGTGGGCCGCGTCTCAGCTTGCTGACGAGCTGCTGGACTGGAACCAACTGGGCCGCTACCATGAGGACAATCTGCGTCTGGAGAAGCTGCCGGCCGTGAAGGGCCGCGTGGTCTTCCTGGGGGATTCGATTACCGATGGCTGGGACCTGGGCAAGTATTTCCCGGGTAAGCCCTATGTGAACCGCGGGATCAGCGGGCAGACTACTCCCCAGATGCTGGTGCGCATGTATCCCGACGTTATCCGCCTCCACCCTGCGGCCCTCATCATTCTGGCCGGGACCAACGATATTTCCGGCAATACGGGCCCCGAAACTTTGGAGATGATCAGCGATAACTTCCGCGCCCTGTGCGGGCTCGCGGAAGGCCATGGCATCAAGGTCATTCTCTGCCTGCTCTTGCCGGTAAGCGATTACACCAAGTCAAAACAAACCCAGCAGCGGCCGCCGGCGGATATTCTGAAGGTTAACCACTGGCTGGAAAGCTATGCTCCGGATATCCACGCGGAGATTGCGGACTATTACACGGCGCTGGTGGACGAAAAAGGGATGCTGCGCGAAGGCTACTCGGATGACGGCCTGCATCCCAACGCGCGTGGCTATGAATTGATGGCGCCCGTCGCCACGGCGGCTATCGAGCGCGCGCTGAAATAAAGTCCGGCGCAGGGTCCATCATGACGGGAACCGAGATTCGCGTGCTGGGCGAACAGGACGCCGCCGCCTATTGGCAACTGCGGCTGGAAGCTCTGGAGCGCGAGCCGCAGTCCTTCGGTGAGTCCGCTGAGGAGCACCGTCTGACCACCGTCGAGGCGGCTGCGGAACGCTTGCGGGCGAATCCCCAAGGCAGCTTTGTGCTGGGCGCCTGGCAGGAGGGCGAACTGGTCGGCATGGCGGGGTTCTTCCGCTATCCGCAGGCCAAGGCTCGGCACAAGGGTAGAATTTGGGGCGTCTATGTGCGCGAGAGTTGCCGTGGGCAGGGCGTCGGGCGGGCGCTGCTCGGCGCGCTGCTGGAAAGAATTCGAGCCTGCCCGGGGGTGGAACAAGTGTCGCTCACCGTGGTGAGTGGGCAAGCGGCCGCGCAAACACTTTATCGCTCGCTCGGCTTCGAGACATTTGGGCTGGAGCGCCATGGCTTGAAAATCGGCGAGAGGCACCTTGATAATGAGCACATGGCGCTTCGACTTGCATAATTCTGGATGAGCCAGCCGGATAACGGACAAAATGACCGTTTCAGACCGCGTTCCCCCCTTTCACGAGAAGGGCAGCGAAGTGCGGCAAAATGTCCTAACGGTCGGAGTAATATCCGTCTCTGGCTTGGACAATGAGATCCTTTTTCGTGGTTGTGAGGGTTATTTTATGATAACCCGCCTCAGTATTGGATCGATCCGGCGTATAGCCTAAACTGTATTGATTGCGGAGCTCTTCCTGGATGCGATCGTAAGTTTCTTCAATCGAGTGCTTGGAGGAGATTTCAAAAAGGCGGCCACCCGTTTCCTTGGCAAGGCGGTCGAGAATTTTCTTGCCGTCCGTCCGCGCTTCTTGCGGATATCTTGAGCCTCCGCCGCGTCGGCCCATGCCGCCGCCCCCTCTGCCCATGCCACCCATGCCTCCCATGCCTCCCATGCCGGAATGCCCGTAGCCCCCTCCGCCGTGCCCCTGCTCATCAGCGAACAGGATGGAATAGACCAGCGTGTCGGCGCGCTGGGCCGCCTCGATGGCACTGGCCAGAGTCTTCTTGCTGCCGCGATCCACGCCGTCGGAAAGGATGATGAGTGCCTTGCGTCCCTGCTGCTTCCTCATTAGGTCATTCGATGCCAGATAGACCGCATCATAGAGCAGCGTGCCTCCTCCACCACGTCCCACCCCACTGCGTCCGCCACCGCCACGGCCGGAATCCGGGTAAGAATCCGGCGAACTATCGCTCTGCTCCTCGTTACGCTGCGGCGTTTGCAGCAAGTCCAGCGCCGCCTGCAACTTCTGGCGGGACGAAGTGAAGTCCTGCAGGAGTTCCACTTCGCGGTCGAAGTGAATTAAGAAGGCTTGATCCTTGTCCACCCGGAGCACCTGGTCGAGAAATGTCGAACTGGCGTCGCGCTCCTGGCCGAGGACACGTCGCTGGCTCATGCTGGTATCGACCAGCAGCCCCAAGGTCAGGGGGAGATCGGTCTCATGGCTGAAGTAGCGAATCTCTTGCGGGCGGCCGTCTTCTTCCAGGGTGAAATCGCTCTTGGTCAAGCCGCGTACGATTGCTCCTTTTTTCTCGCGCACGCAGGCGAGTACGTTAACCACCTTGACGTCGACGGCAATCGGCGGTGGCTGCTGGCTGCCCGCCGGTTGTTGACTTTCCAGCCATCGATTCGGCAGCAGCAACAACATCACTGCGAGCACAAAGCCTAATCTTTTCCAACCCCACGGCTGGCATTCTGCGAAACTGCGCGGAGGTCGATTGGACTGTTTCACCCTACCTACGATCATCATGGAATTTGTTCCTTGTCGTTGGGACTTGGTCTCGAAGAAAGGTGGTTTTCAGTCCTGAAAACCCGCCGGCCCGTTCGTCACACTCGGGGGTTTTCTCGAGAACACGAGGTGTGCGGTCCCCGAACCGTCCGGAGACTTAACCCTTCGGTCGACGATCAGGAATCTTCCGTCTTCGGAGAGTTGCCACTGATCCTTCACTCTAATTTTGCCTCCCCTCTGACTCGCGCCGTTATCTCCTGCCAGGGAGAGCTTCAATACCTCGCGGTTCGTGGTCCACTCGGCTTTGGAGGTGGCGGTCGAATGACCCAGATCGCCAAACTGCGCGGCGGATTCACTTCCGTCTAGCTTGTAGAGCACTTGTTGGGGGTAGACCTGGTAGGCGGCAAGATTGCCCCGTGAGTTTTCCAGGTCGCGCGGCCCTCCACCCCCTCCGCTGGGCACTGGCGCACCGCCACGCGGCATCCCCCCGCCCATGCGTCCCGACATGCCCATGCCACCTCTCCCGCCATAGCCGCCACCCGGTGAGCGGGCCATCCCCCCGCCGGGATTGACCGCTCCCGGAGTGGGCTGCAGATCACCTTTTATGAGTGTCACTACTTTGAGCTCGTGGCCATCTTGATTCACAACCAGGGCGTAATCTTGCAGGCCGGCCGGCGGGTTCTTCACCTGTCCGAAATCCAAAACCCACTGGCCCGTGAAATCCGTGAAATGGGAGGGATCCTTGGCGTGCCCCCAGCCTGGGCAGAACACGAATGCCAGGAATACGGCCAGGGTCTCTTTCATCGGTTTAACCACAGCCAAGGAACAGAGTCGGTCTACTCGTAGCATCCGCAGAGCCTTTTCCAAACAGGAATTTGCTTTCTCGTTGGATGGAGAAAGCTCAAGCTGGGTTGGCTTGCGCTTGCAGCCCCTGAGCAGGGCACGGGCTATCTCTCACAAATGGTGCCAGCACCCTGCCGCCATAGCCTGCCACCATAGCGGTTGAAATATTCCACGTGCGGGTCTAAGATGAGCGCGTTCCGCGGGGTCACGTCCGATCTCGCCACAAGGTGACCATGAACTACCCTGTCTGGGAACCTCCTCTGTTGGGTGGTGGGCTGATTATCGGCCTCATTGCCATCCTGCACGTTTTTGTCTCGCACTTTGCGGTAGGCGGCGGCCTTTTCCTGCCGGTGACGGAGCGTAAGGCCTATCGCGACAACAACCCGGCGCTGCTCGAATACATACGCTCTCACTCCAGTTTCTTTGTGCTGGTGGTGCTGGTCTTCGGCGCAGTAAGCGGAGTAGGCATCTGGTGGAGCATCGGGCTGGTGAATCCGCAAGCCACCGCCACGCTTATTCATGTTTTCGTGTGGGGCTGGGCGATCGAGTGGGTTTTCTTCTTTGTCGAAATTGCTGCGGCGTTCATTTACTACTACGGCTGGGACCGCCTGGACGCGCAGACGCATCTGCGGGTCGGCTGGATTTACTTTGGCGCGGCGTGGGCGAGCTTGTTCGTCATCAACGGCATCCTGACCTTCATGTTGACGCCGGGCCGCTGGCTGGAGACGCAGAGTTTCGCCTCGGCGTTCTTCAATCCCGGAATGTTGCCCTCCTGCCTCGTGCGCACCGCGGTTTCCGTTGCTCTGGCGGGCGTCTACGCACTGGTGACCGCATCGGCCGTCCGTGATGTGGGTTTGCGCACGGAAGTGACCCGGTACGCCGCCAAGTGGCTGCTGGTGGGAGCGCTGGCCATCCCGGTGGGAGGGCTCTGGTATATCTCCACGCTTCCGCCCATGGCGCGGGAAATTTCCATGGGCGGCGCGCCAGCGGTGACCATTTTCGCGGGCCTCTCACTTTTCTTTTCAGTGCTGGTGGTTCTGTTCACCTACTTCGGCCCTTACCGGAATCCTCGCCACTTCAGCCTGACTTTTGCTTTCGTGATCGCGGTCATGGCGCTTTCCAGCACTGCAGTCACGGAATGGGTGCGGGAGGCAGTTCGCAAACCCTACATCATTTACGATTACATGTACGCGAACAACTTGCGTCCAGGCGAGATGGAACGGATCTGCCAGCTGGGTATTCTGAGGTCCGCGCTTTGGGTACGCGTGCACGAGGTTGACCCCCAGGCGCTCGAGACGGCAGGGAGGGAAGTTTTTCGAGTGGAATGCGCAAGCTGCCACACCCTGAATGGTTACAACAGCATCCGTTTTGCGGTGAAAGGCTGGGGTGGGCCCATGATCGATTACCAACTTACCCACCTCAACGAGCTCAAGGGGTTCATGCCGCCTTTCGCAGGAACCGAGGAGGAGCGCAAAGCCCTGGGCGCGTGGCTGGCAAGCCTGGGCCCACCTCCGCCGAACCTCGAGATCTCGCCCGGGGAGAAGGCGCAGACGCCGCCGTTATCCCCCGAAGGAGCACCCAGGCCATGATCCCTGTGATTCCCGCGCCAGTTCCTGTCCCGCAGCCCGCGCCTACGTGGCTGCTGCAGTTCTTGCTGGTATTCACCTTCATCCTTCACCTGCTGCCGATGGATTTTCTGCTGGGGGGTGTCGTGATGCTGACCGTTTCGGCCTTTCGCGGCCGGAACGACTCGAAGCACCGAGAGTTTGCCCGCCGCGGGGCACGGGTCATGCCTGCCGTGGTGGCTTTTGCGATTACGCTGGGCGTGGCGCCACTGCTTTTCCTGCAGCTTGTGTATGGCCGCCTCTTCTACACCTCTTCGGTGCTGATGGCCTGGTTCTGGCTGGCAGTCGTCTTCCTGGTGTTGCTCGGCTATTACGGCGTTTACTGGTTCAACCTGCAACAGGAAGAGTTGGGCAGGCGAGCGGCTTGGGTGGTGCTCTTGACGGCCGTCATCTTCCTGCAGGTGGCGCTTGTTTTTTCCATGAATATGACAGCCATGCTGCACCCGGAGGATTTCTATAAGGAGTTCCTGAATGGTGAGGTCGGGCGCATCTTCGGCCCGCTGACCAACTCCGGCCTCGCGCGTTTTTTGCACTTCGTGGTGGCGGCGCTGGCCATGGCGGGCCTGGGCACCGCCCTGCTTTCCCGCTTGTGGCGTAGGGATGCGCCGGAGTTCGCTGCCTGGGCGCATCGCTACGGCTTGCGCTGGTTCCACGCGGGGATCGGAACCGAGCTGCTGGTGGGACTCTGGTTCCTCTTCAGCTTGCCCGTGCAAGTGCGGGGGCAATTCCTGGGTCAGAGCCAAGTGGGAACGGGATTGCTGGTTGCAGCGGTTCTGCTGGCGATCGTGGCCGTGGTGGCGGCGCGCCCCAGCCTTGCCGTCTCCACCGCCGCGATTGTCGGTACCATCAGCCTGATGGCAGTGATACGGCACTTAGTCCGTGTGGCTTACCTCGAGCCTTACTTCGACCCCGGAAGCGAGCCCGTTCGGGGCCAATGGGTGGTGTTCACTCTCTTTGTCCTTCTGTTGGTAGCCGGCATCGCGACGGTGGCTTGGATGCTCTACGTCTTTTTCCGGCCCGCTTCCCGGACAGCGTGAGGTCCGCTCGAAGCGCTGTTGTACTTCGGCCACGGTACCTGTAATATGTCGCTGGAGAGGGGATGCTCCAAGCCGCAAGCCTGCGGTGAGATATGTTCACGTCAGCCATCGCGCGCCTGGGGAGGCAGAATGCGTAACCTTCTGATTGTTATGGTCGCTACGCTTTGTCTGGGATGCAGTCTGGCCCGACCGGTCCGCGCCGAGAACAGCAACGGGAGGGAGCAGCTCAAGCAACTGAAAATCCGCCAGGCATTGGAGCGGAAGAACTTCAAGGTTCAGGAGAAGAATCGTGAGTTGTCTTTGAAGCATCAGGGGATTTCTAAGGCGTCGCGTCTTCAGGCAAAGCATCAGATGCAACGCGAACGGCGTGAGATGCGCGAGAAGCAGCGTGACGAGAGGCAGGAGCTGAAGGACAGTCAAAAGGCTCTCGCGGAAAGGCAGCGGGCTTACGGCCAGTAGCGGCGACAGTGCGAGGGGTTTTTCCTCAGGCTGGTAAATCCGCCTCTACTTCGTAGTCGGGGGAGGTCGCCATCAGAAGAGCGGGTTGGTACATGGCGATTTGTCTGCTAGTCGGTACCTCGGTATGGGCGCGGACGGGGCAGAAGGCGGAGCAGCCACCGGCGGACGAACCAGCTCCCCATGAGCAAGCTCCACCGGAGCAGCGCCCCACGCTCGGTCCCGCCCCGGCGCCCACGCTGGGCTCGGGCCCGCGTACCGCGACCACCAACGACTCCCGCAAATTGACGCGGATTCATTCCCTCTACATCGAGCGCATCGACAATGCCTTGAGCGATCGGCTGGTGGAAGCGATTGGCAAATCGGGCCGCTTCCGGATTGTCACAAAAGCCAAGGAGGCCGATGGCACCGTTCGCGGGTCCTGCCTGGAGTCACGTCGCCTGAAGCGGGTGCACTCAGAGGTGTTCATTTCGGACCCCAGCGGTGCTTCGGTCTGGCAAGATACGGTTTACCGGCCTTTCAATCCTCCCACGCTGGATCAAGCGGTCAGCGATACCGCTACGCTCGTGGCCGAGCACCTGGAGGAAAGTGTCCGGGAGGCCGGGCGGAAGTAAGCGGCTAGGCGCAGATGTCATGATCCCGCGCCTTGCCACTATGCATGAGAATAGCCTGGCTTGAACTAACCCCAAGCCTGGCCACCCAAGCGCTTGTCAGGGAGACTGCTCCCTGCAAGGCGACAGGACCCCCCACCCGGCGCCTGCGCGCCACCCTCCCCCCCATGGAGGCGAGGGCAGTGAATTCAAAATAGCGCCACCAAAGTCAGCAGCATCTCTATGCCCTCCGTCACCAGCAGAGCCCCAACGCAGACGTCGCTGAGATGCTCTGTCGCGCCTTTCTTGAGGCTTGAAAGACACAGAGGCCGGGGAGAACTTCGTTTTGGGCGGCCAAGGGGCGCGCTATGAAAAGCTTGTTTTCTGCCGCTTCCAGGCGGTAAATTACTTTTGCGAATGCACAACTACCGCCAGGAATTCTCGGATTTCTCACCCACGGTTTACCTTGATTGCGCCTATCAGGGGCCATTCCCGCTCGCGACGCGAGAGAGGTTGTACCAGGCCATCGAGCTCAAGGCCCATCCAGACCGGCTGGAGTCCCCGGAATACTTCCGTCTGCCGGAGCGCGTGCGCGCGCGAATCGCCCGGCTGGTAGGCGCGGACCCCTCGGAAATCGCGCTCACCACTAGTGCCACGCAAGGGGTCGGGATTGTGGCCGGGGGCCTGGGTCTGGGCGCGGGTGATGAAGTCGTCGTGGCAAGCTCGAACTTTCCGTCGAACCTTTTTACTTGGCTGCACCTGCGCCGGAAGGGCGTAATCGTAAAGGTGCTTTCTTCCGTCCACGGCGAAGTGGAGCTTGAACAGGTGGCCGCCGCGCTGAGCGCGCGCACCCGGGTCCTCGCGCTGGATTGGGTGAACTACACCGGCGGGTACCGGATCGACCTGCCACGCTTGGGTGAACTGGTTCATGCCCGAGGTGGAATCTTTGTGGTGGACGGCACACAGGGGGTGGGTGCACAGGAGTTGGATCTGAACGCGCTTCCCGTGGACGTCTTGGCCTGCGCTGCCTACAAGTGGCTGCTGGGTCCCTATGGGACGGGGTTTGCCTACGTGCAGCGCGAGCTGCTGGGGAAGCTCGATCTGCCGGTCATCAACTGGTACTCGGTGGAGGGCGCCGAGGATTTTGACTCGCTTCCCAGAGAACAGTTCCGCCTGATCCACGACGCGCGCGTCTTTGATTCCGGCGAAACTGGAAATTTCATCAATCTGCATGGCCTGGACGCGTCCCTGGAGTTTCTGGAGGGTGTCACGCCCAGGGTTGCGTACGCCCACTGCCGACGGCTGCTGGAGCGGCTGGCGGAGGGGTTGCGTGCTCAAGGCTGCACTCTCTCGGGGGCGTCAAGGCCCGGCCATGAATCGACGATTCTAGGGTTCCAGGCCTCCCCGCCGGAAGCGACCGCGGAATTGCATCGCAAGCTTCGCGCCCATCACATCGCGGTGAGTTTACGTCAGGGCGTGATCCGGGTTTCGCCATATCTGTATAATGACGAGGCCGATATCGACCGGCTGCTGGAGGTCGTGGCGCGGCCGGGAGAAGGAACGTCCTTGCTGTCATCCTGAGCAGCAGCGAAGGATCTGCATGGGTTTTCCAGTAACGAACAGAAATGCAGATCCTTCGTCCCGAAAGAACCGGGACTCACGATGACAGTGCCAGCGAAGCTGAATTGAAATGAGCGTCGCGTCGAGGTTCTGCATAGCGCATCCGCTGTTATCCCGAGCCCATCCGCTGCGCTCAGGGTAAACTCCGCGAAGGACCCCGGCAGTTCATTTGGCCAACCGCCTGAACTTCAGGGGTTCTTCGCCCAAAATGCGGGCTCAGAATGGCATCGCCTACGAGTTCTTCCGCGGTCTGGTGAGTCACTCCATGCGCCTGCGCTCCTTCCGTTCTGCGGACCTGGGAAAGTTACACGAAATCGATCTAGCTTGCTTTGCTCCGGGGATTTCCTATGCACGCGAGGAACTGGAGCGCTTTATTTCACACCCGAATTCCCAAACCTGGGTAGCGGAGGAGGCCAGGGAGATCGTCGGTTTCCTCATCGCCAACCGCGAGCCCCGCAAGATCATGCATATCGTCACCATCGATGTCGTTGCCGCTTGGCGGCGGCGGGGGATCGGGGAGCTTCTGATGGATGCTGCTGAGCAGTGGGCGAAAGACCACGGATTGGGTCTGATCCGTCTCGAAACCGCCCAGGACAATCTGGGGGCACAACGCTTTTACGAAGGACGGGGTTACCAGAAGGTGGATAAAGTCGAGGGTTATTACGCCGACGGGACCGCCGCTTGGGTGATGGTGAAGGAGTTGTCTTGAGGTCCGCCTGCCATCTCCGCCGCCGTAAATGGGACCGTAGGAATGGACTGAGTGCGGGTATAATCGGCCCTGCTCTGGGCATTTGCTCTGTGAAGAGGAATCTATGTCGACTACATTGACCTCTCCCGATCGCCGCGTGATCGCGATTGCGGTGTTGCTGTCGGCCGTCTCGCTGGCGATCGGCGTAAAGTACTTTTCCCACGCCTTTCCCGAAGCGGCGATTGAGTTTCGCGTGAACCGGGACGATTCCACACCCACGGCCCAGGAATTCCTGGCGAAACGCGGCTGGAGCGTGCAGGGCTACCGGCACGCAGCGGTGTTTGACTATGACGACGACACCAAGGTCTATCTGGAGCGCACCCAGGGACTGGGGCGTATGAATACCCTGACGCGCGGCCCCATCCATCTCTGGCATTGGTCCCATCGCTGGTTCAAACCTCAACAAAAGGAAGAGTTCCGCGTGGATGTTAGTCCCGCGGGACAGGTGGTGGGGTTCGACCGTGAGCTGGCGGAATCGGCGCCTGGCGCAAATCTGGATTCGGCGGCGGCGCGGTCCCTCGCAGAGAAGTTTCTCGTGGAGGTCATTGGGCGCGACCTCGCAGGTTTGGAATTCGTCGATTCGGTGAGTGAGAAGCGCCCGGCCCGGACTGATTACTCATTCACTTGGAAACAGAAAGATGTGGACCTGCGCGACGGCAGCTTGCGGCTGGTAGCGGAAGTAAATGGCGACCAGGTGGCCGGCTACCGCGAGTTCGTGAAGATTCCCGAAGGCTGGACACGCGACTACAAGAAATTGCGCTCCCGGAACGAAGCCGCGAATGTTGTGGACGAGGTTCCCTGGATTCTGTTGTGCATCGCCGGACTTGCCCTCCTGATTCAGCACCTTCGCAAACGCGACGTGCCCATTCATCTCTCGCTGTGTTTCGGGTCGGTCACCGCACTGCTCTATTTTCTCGGCCAGTTGAATGTGTTTTCGCAGGCCGAATTCGAATATCGGACCACGGATTCCTATTCCAGCTTTGTGAGCGGCTACGCGGTTGAAAACCTTCTGGCGGCTCTAGGACTCGGCGCAGTTATCTTCTTGCTGATGGCCAGCTCGGAACCCGTCTATCGTGAAGCCTACCCACGCTTTCTGTCGATTCGCCGCTACTTCAGTTGGCACGGACTGCGGACGCGGTCGTTTTTTTTGGCGAACGTGGTGGGAATCGCCCTTACTTTTTTCTTCTTCGCCTACCAAACGGTGTTCTATCTTGCCGCCGATAAACTGGGCGCGTGGGCACCCGCGGACGTCCCCTTTTCGGATTTGCTCAACACGCGCTTCCCCTGGGTGATGGTTCTGTTCGTCGGATTCTACCCGGCGGTTTCCGAGGAGATACAATTTCGTGCCTTTGCCATCCCTTTCCTGCGGAAGTTTCTGAAATGGGGGCCTCTGTCGATTGTACTTCCGGCCTTCATTTGGGGATTTCTGCACTCGGCTTACCCCAATCAACCCTTCTTCATCCGCGGCCTGGAAGTGGGTTTTGGCGGCGTGATCATTGGCCTCATCATGCTGCGCTTCGGGATTATGGCTACTTTGATTTGGCATTACTCCGTGGATGCGCTGTATACCGCTTTCCTTTTGCTGCGCTCTCCCAATCATTATCTCATGCTGTCGGGGGGCTTGGCGGCGGGGATCATGCTCATCCCTCTTATCGTGGCGCTGGCCGCGTACTTGAAGACCGGCACGTTCGCAGAGGAAGACACCCTCTTGAATGCTGCGGAGAAAGGCCCCACGCCCCTCCCGGAGGAGGTCGCCGCAGCCGAAACGCCGCTGGTCTACCAGCCGCTTTCCCAGTCGCGGTTGATTCTGGCGGGGGTGCTGGCGGTGATTTTTGCCGCTCTGGCATTCATTCCCGTCTACCGGTTTGGCAAGGGCATCGTCCTGCGTGAATCGCCGCAGGATGCACTGCGCATTGCCGACAATTTCCTGCGCCAGCGGAAGATTGCCCCGGCGACTTACAGCCATGTCGTCTGGATCAATGACAACGTTGACTCTTCGGCGCTGCACTACCTGGCGGAGCGAAAAACTTTGCAGCAAGCGGACCAAATCTACCGCGAGGCAACGCGCCTCGCCTTGTGGGAGGTACGTTACTTCCGTCCTCTGCAAAAAGAGGAGTACCTGGTTTTCGTGGATCCGGCTTCCGGAGAGGTTTTCGGATTCCGTCACAGCCTGGAAGAGGATGCCCCCGGCGCCTCCCTTTCGCCTGAACAGGCGCGGGGGCTGGCGGAACAAGCTGTGCGGGAGCACGGCTACCGCCTGGAGGACTTTGAGCTTCAGAGCTCCGATGCGATCAAACGCAAAGCGCGCGAGGATTACGCCTTGGTCTGGCAAGCCCAGCCTGGCGACCCCCGCAACGTGGGTGACGCCCACTATCGGCTGAAAGTAGACATCGCCGGCGATCAAGTAGTGGACTTTTCGCGTTCTTTCAAGTTGCCGGAGGCATGGGAGCGCGCGCAGGAAGGCAACGGTATTGTTAACAATATCCTGACTGGCATTTCGATTTTGACACTCCTGGCTTTGGTGGCGGCCGGGCTGATTCTGTTCGTGAGTCTGGTCCGGTCCGGGCAGATGCCGTGGAAGCGCTCGGCGAAGTTCGGGGCCTTGATTGCCCTTCTGGGGTTCCTGGGATCGCTGAACAATCTTCCCCTATCCTACCTCAAATACGACACCTCAATGCCATTGACGGTCTGGAAATTGCTCATTGCCGTTAGCGTGATTGTGTTCCCCATCTTGGCGGGACTGCTTGCGTGGCTTCTGATCGGTTTCGCGGCCAGCCTCTATCCCGACGCCTGGAAGGTTCTTAGCGGAGCCGCACGGCGGGTGTGGCGCCGCGATGCCTTGGTGGCAGTGGTTTTGAGCCTTGCCGCCGCCGCGGGATTGGCGCGCGTCAATGCGCTTCTGACCAGCGTGTTCCATGCCTACGCCCCGATTAAAGATGAGCTTTTCCCAGTGACTTTCAGCACCCCGTGGCCGGCCGCCGGGTCTTTCCTTTCGATCCTTTCCCGCACCCTGATTTATGCAGCGGTGGCTGGGTTGGCCATCTTCATCATCCGCGATGGGTGGAAACGGCGGGCGTGGTGGCTGTGGGTGGGGTTGGCGCTGGTGCTCGTTTCACTGGGTCCTACCCACGCGCACTCTCTCGCGAGCTTTGGCGTCGGCTGGTTGATGAATTTCCTCCCTCTAGTGGTGGCAGCCCTGATGGTGAGGTTCTTCCTCCGCGATGACATTCTGGCATACCTGATCGTTCTGTTTTGTACGCAAGTGGCGGAACCGCTCGTGGGCTTGTTCGCGCAACCGAATGCATTTTTCCTGCAAAACGGTGTGGCGCTCGCTCTACTTGCGGGGGCCGTGCTGGTGTGGATGCTGTGGTCCTCTGGCGGGGCGGAGGGAAGCAAGCAGTAAGTATTTTACGCGAAGGCGCAAAATCCCAGAGGGTGCAAAGAGAACAAGGGAGTTGTTCTTTGGGAGCCTTTACGCCTTGGCGTCTTTGCGTGAGAATGTTTGTTTCTTCAGAGCTTCGTTCATTTTGGTGCTGACTCCCTCACCCCCACTCGTGCGGGCCCTCCGCCTTGCGGCCCCCCTCTCCCCCAAGAGGGCGCGGAAAGACAACTCAAAACCAACACTCTAAATCAGTTTAGCCGATTCCAGAAGCTGGCTCTGATCGTCTCGCCAAAGGGCGTACTTGAGGTGAAAACCGTCATTCATGCATGCTGCTCCGATTTCTCCGCGCGTGTTGATGGCGATCACCGCAACCTCTCCGTCTTTATTCTGGGGGTCGGTCTTCACCATGTGCTTCAACAAGTCCATGCAAGCGTCTTGCGGCGACGCGCCGCGTGCCATGAGGTGGACAATGGATATACTGGTGCAGTAATTGGTCATCAGATCGCCGTCGCCTGTGGCGGAGGCCGCGCCCACGTTGTCGTCAGCGTATACTCCGCAGCCGACCAGCGGTGAATCTCCCACGCGGCCTGGAATCTTAAATGCCAGGCCGGAGGTCGAGCAGCCGGCAACGACGTGTCCTTTCCCATCCGTCCCCACCATGCCGATGGTGTCGTGGTTCTCCGGCGTAAGCCAAAACGTTTTGCGCTGGGGTTTGGCCTTCCATTCCTGCCATTTTTGCAAGCTCTGGGGAGTAAGAAGGGTTTGGGGCTCAAACCCCATTTTCAACGCGAATCGAAACGCTCCTTCCCCTGCCAGCGTGGTGTGGCGAGTTTTCTCCATCACCAGGCGCGCCACCGAAATGGGATTCTTGATCATGTGCAGGTTGCAAACGGAACCGGCGCGATGGCGGGTGCCGTCCATGATCGCCGCGTCGAGTTCCACCACCCCCTCCGCATTGGGTATCCCACCGTAGCCGACACTCGTCACTGCCGGATCACTCTCCGGCACGTTGATGCCTTTCTCGACGGCATCCAGAAGACTGCCGCCGCCTTTGAAGACTTCCGCCGCGCGTTCGTTGGCCGGTTTGCCGTGCGCCCAGGTGGCAAGGAAAACCGGGCCAGTATCCGCCGCCCGGGCCGCTCTGCCCTCCAGCGTGGCCAGGGCGGCCGTCCCGGCTATGCTTTTCATGAAACTGCGTCGGTTGATGGGTTCCATGGATTCTCCTTGATTGCGCCGGCCGGGTTGCGCTTCGTCCCACTCTGCGGACGACGAATTACTTGCGCTCACGTGCCCAAAAAGCTCGCCTATTTTAGCGGAATCTCCGGCAAGTGGAAAAGAATCGTAGTGCTTCGCCGGACCTCGGTGGCCTGCGACGCCGCAGGCCCATGCGCTCCTACCTTCTGCCAAGGGGGTGTGAGGCGTGGGCGGTAAGGGTGATGCCGGCGCGCTCGCCGGCCTGGAGTTTGTAGTAGCCGGCAGCGGCAATCATCGCGGCGTTGTCAGTGGAGAGTGCGGGGGAAGGGAAGAAGGCTTCAAATCCCTGGCCTCTGGTGGCCTCGAAAAAACGCTGGCGCAGGAGGGAATTGCAGGCTACTCCTCCCGAGACGAAGATGGTGTCAACGCGGCAGATGTCAGCGGCAGCAAGCGTGCGCTCGACCAAGTCTTCGACCACGGCGTTCTGGAAGCTCGCGATCAGGTCGAGGGTTGCCTGCGAGCAATGCGCTCGGAGATCATCGTGGCCCGGCCGCTCGACGGTCCTGCGCCAAGCGCGGCGTTCCTCGGCTTCTCTGGCAAGTTCGGTGCCACGCACGCGATAAAGCACAGCCGTCTTTAGTCCCGAAAAACTGAAATCCAATCGATTTCCTCTCATCTTGATGCGGCCGAAATCCACCCCCTGGGGATTTCCGTGGCGCGCGAGGCAGTCGATAATCGGCCCGCCGGGGTACCCCAGGCCCAGGAGTTTCGCGACCTTATCGAAGGCTTCGCCTGCAGCATCGTCGCGGCTGCGGCCGAGCTGGGAGTAAGTAATGGCGTATGCGGCGTGCGAGCTGGCCGCAGCGAGGAACAAGCTCGTATGCCCCCCGGAGACCACGAGCGTGAGGGCGGGAAGGGCCGCCTCTCGAACGGGCTTGCCGGCCGCGCGGAGGATCTTGTTTTCGAGCAAAACAGCGTGGATGTGACCTTCCAGGTGGTTCACGCCGACCAGCGGCTTACCGAGGGACAGCGCCAGCGCTTTGCCATAGACGAGTCCGACCAGGAGCGAGCCGATCAAGCCTGGCCCTTCGGTGACGGCGAGGGCGTCCACAGTGCGGATGGTCAGATGGGCCTGCCGGCAGGCCTCCTCGACCACCGGCTCAATCTTGCGCAGATGTTCGCGGGAGGCGAGTTCGGGAACCACGCCTCCATATTTTTCGTGGGTCAGAACCTGAGAGGCCACGGCGCTAGAACGAATCTCCGCGCCGTCCGCGACCACCGCGGCGGCAGTTTCATCGCAACTGGACTCAATGCCGAGCACCAACATGCCCACACCTTCAATTTTCATCTTAGCATAGGCGGGGATGTGGCGCCCGAGCCGGCGGAAGGCCGAGGAGCGTTGCCCGGGCCCTTACTGCATGCACTCTTTGACGTGGCAGGAAACAACGGGATAGACTAGAATCTGCGCTGCCAGGGGTAGCGTCCGCGGTGGCGGATTGGCCGCGTTAAGAGGCTGCGGGAAAAACCCATTGGACTGTGATTCGGAGGAGCCGCAGGCGGTCCCGAGTGAAAGGAAGGAAGGAAGAATCTCATATTGCCATGAAGATACGCAGAGCGAGATTCTCCGCTTCGCTCAGAATGACAGCGAAGGGCTCATCATGAGAGCGAAGGACTCAGATGAGGGAAGGGAAGCGTTCTCCCGGAGCCTGTTAAAGCTGGCGGAAGGATAGCAGCACGACTCGAAGGGATTGGCGCGAGGTGCCATGCGAATTCGAAAAGCTGTATTGCCAGTGGCAGGGTTGGGGACACGTTTCTTGCCGGCAACCAAGGCTCAGCCCAAGGAGATGCTGCCGATTGTGGACAAGCCGCTCGTGCAGTACGCGGTGGAGGAAGTGGCTTCTTCCGGCATCCCGATGGTGGTGTTCGTTACCGGACGCGGCAAGCAGGCTATCGAGAACCATTTCGACGTGTCGTCTGAGCTCGAGCAGGAGTTGGCGGGGCGGGGCAAGGAGGAGTTGCTCCGGCAGTTGCGCTCGATTTCCGGCATGCTGCGCTTCGCGTACGTTCGCCAGCAAACTCCGTTGGGGCTCGGTGACGCCATCCTGACGGCGCGTGATTTGGTGGATGAGGAGCCCTTTGCCGCGCTGCTGTCCGATGACGTCATCGTGAACGAGCCTCCCTGCCTCAAACAAATGCTCAAAGTCTTCGAGCGCTATGAGTGCAGCGTCGTCGCCATCCAGCGGGTCCCGCACAAGACCGTTTCGAGCTACGGGGTCATTCGCGGGCATCTAGTGGACGAGCCGGGATGGGAGAAGCGTCTATACCGTCTTGAGGATATGATCGAAAAGCCCTCGCCGCAAGAAGCCCCGTCGAACCTGGCGGTCATCGGGCGCTACATCCTGACCCCGACGATCTTCGAGGCGCTTTCTGCCACGACGCCCGGCGCGGGGGGAGAAATTCAACTGACTGATGGTCTGCGGCGGCTGCTCGTCCGGGAACGGGTTTACGGTTATGTCTTCGAGGGCAAACGGTACGATGCGGGTGACAAGCTCGGTTTTCTGCAGGCCACCGTCGAAATAGCGCTCCAGCGGCCGGACCTGGGCAGGTCCTTTCGAAAGTATCTCAAGTCACTCCAACTTTAGGGTGGGGCCGGCTCCGCCCAGGCTCAATGCGTTTTGGGGGTGGGCTTGGGGGGTTCAGCCGGCTTGCTTGGTTCCGGAGCTTTCTTGTCGGCTCCCTGGGAAGGATCACTGGAGGAACTCTTGCTGCCAGCAGAAGAGTCTCGCGCGTAGTCGGTGACATACCAACCGGAGCCTTTGAACTGGATGGCTGGTGAGGAGACGAGGCGCTCCAGTTTCCCGCCGCATTCTTCACAGGTAGTGAGTGGAGGGTCGGAGAACTTCTGGATCCTTTCCATCCGCCGGCTGCACTTTCTGCATTGGTATTCGTAAAGCGGCAAAGGCACCTCCCTTTTGCATGAAGCCTGATGAAGATTATAGCGAGCACGTGGCGCGGCGTCAAAAGGAGGGGTGGCGCGTTGACAGGGGACTGCCGCATCTCCCCCATAGGCCCTTTTGGGCTCGGCGTAGTAAACTGTCTGTTTCTGGTCTCGACCTGTTTGGACGGAAGGGACGAAGTACGGTGGAGTGGGCGCCCTGCCGGCAGAGCGACAACCTTCTGCTCTTTCCGCCCGAGGCGGCAAGGAAACCAACCTGTCGGAAGGCCGTTGGCATCGAAGCACTGTGCACTCAGGGGCCGCGCGGTGAACGGCGGCAGTTTCCAGTGACCAGGAGGTCCATGCAATCATGATGAAGAGGGAAGTCCTGCGTAATCTGATGGTGGCAGCAGCTCTATGCCTCAGTCCGGTTAGTGCCCAAGCCCAGAATCCCCTCAAGAACTACTTCAAAGACATAAACATGACCGTGTTTGGAATGGCGGGCGGCGCAACGTTTTACGATAAGAGGGAATTTATTTCCGCTGACGAAAAATATAAATCGAGCTACGACGTGCAGCCCCGATATGTGTATGGAACCGGAGTGCCGCTGACCAAGCTTCTGGGGTTAGAGGTTGCATACTCGACCGGTCCGTCCAACCTGCGGATAACCAACATCAGCCTGAACCCTCGCGAGGGGCACGTGTATGACGTCAACCATCACATGGTCAGTGTCAACGTGGTCTTGCATGGGACCGCCAGATTCTTTGGGATACGACCTTATGCCACTGCGGGCTGGGATTATAACCGGTTTGCCCCTACGCTCTCGGCAAAGCTGTATGCTAATGCGGAGGGGTTTGGCGCTGTGAGCACGGCGAGCTTGTCACACACTGACAAACTGGGCATGAATCTCGGCGTGGGTCTTGAGCACAAGATCATGCGCCGGGTTGACTTTCGCGTGGAAGCCCGGGATCACATCGTCGGAACGCCTACCTATGGACTCCCGAACGCTTACTCCAATGCGATTTTCCCGGTCAAGGGGAAGGCGAACGATGTGGAATACACAGCAGGCTTTGTAGTCCAGATCGGGAATAGGAAATAGGCGTAGATGCCCGGCAGGTTTCCCGGCCACCTGTGGCGTTCTGACCGTTAAAGGGCGTTGCAATTGTGCCTAAGCTCAGAACGCAGGGGCGAGAAGGGCCGTCACGGCAAGTTGAGGAACGTGGATGGTGCAAAAAGGGCCACGACCACGTTGGCGGGATCGGCTTCGGTGGCAGGACGCCGCCTCCGTAACCATCCAAAGGTGCGCGTCGTCGAATAGTTAGTGCCGGGTCCATCAGGGACGCGAGAGTGTATCTGTTTTCAGAAGATCGGCGAGGTCCTGCGGGGGTGCATCCGTTCCACCTCGAAACTGGGCCACCCCTTGCGGCCGGAGGAATCGACGCCACCCAGCGGAACTATCGCCTGCGGTTTAAGGAACTGCCGGACTCGAGAAACGCAAGGGAAACCCCCTCTGCTGAAACACGCACCTTGGGCGGAAGGTTGCCTACTTTCTTTCAGGAACGCCAGAGGCCTATAGACTATGAATGTGGAAAAACCCGGTACGCTTGAACAACATGATGAACTCCTCAATCAGCGGCTAACCGAGGGTCCCCCGACTCCACGGTCCAAGCGCCGCTGGTGGATTTGGTTGGCAATCGTGGTAGTCGTGGGGGTGGGCATCAATTACTTCCGGTCGCGATCAAGCGGCCCTACGGCTGCCAGTGGAGCTGCCGGACCGTCTGGCGGCGCGCCCCGCGGCCCCATGACCATCCCGGTAGTGGCCGCGACAGCGCGCCAAGGTGACATCGGGGTTTTTCTTGCTGGCCTTGGCGCGGTGACCCCCATCCACACGGTCACCATAAAGACCCAAATCAGCGGGTATTTGATGAAGGTTGCGTACAAGGAGGGGAACATTGTCCACCAGGGCGACCTCCTGGCGGAGATCGATGCACGTCCCTACGAGGTTATGTTGGAACAGGCGGAAGCCGGGTTGGCCAAGGACCGGGCGAACCTGGACAACGCCCGCGTGGATCTGGCCCGCTATCAAACCCTTGTGCCCCTCAAGGCAGTGCCCGAACAGCAACTTGCCACGCAGGCGGCTATGGTCAAGCAACTCGAGGGAATCGTGAAGACCGATCAATCGCAGATTGACGCCGCCAAACTCGACCTCATTTACTGCCACATTGTGGCTCCCATTACCGGCCGGGTAGGGCTACGCTTGGTTGATCCCGGCAACTACGTTACACCCAGTGACGCAACCGGCTTAGTGGTCATCACCCAGATCCAACCCATTAGCGTGATTTTTCCCCTCCCAGAAGATCAGCTTCCTGCTGTGCTTAAGAAGTTGCGCGCCGGAGCTCGCCTGAGGGTGGACGCCTACGATCGGACAGGTCCGGAAGCCGGCAGTCCCATTATCGCGCAAGGTTGGTTGGAGACCGTCGACAACCAGATCGATCCGAGCACCGCTAGCATCAGATTGAGGGCGAACTTCGACAACAAGGATGGGGCACTGTTTCCCAATCAATTCGTCAATGTGCGATTGCTGGTGGAGGAGAAACGCGGTGTCACGTTGGTGCCCACTGCGGCTGTGCAGCGAAACTCCCAAACCACTTATGCATACGTGGTAAAAGCCGATTCCGGCGTCACCCTGCGACCGATCACCATCGGGACCACAGAGGGGAGCGACTCCGAAGTCACCTCCGGCCTGGCTCCGGGCGATGTGGTGGTAATGACGGGGGTCGACAAGCTCCTGGAGGGGAGCAAGGTTAGGGCACAAATGTACGGCGAAGTGACCAAGCGAGGAAGTAAATGAACCCGTCAAGGATATTTATCCTCCGACCGGTTGCCACGTCATTGTTGATGGTTGCTATCCTGTTGGCGGGCGCGGTAGCGTTCAAGGAGCTGCCCGTTTCCGCCCTGCCGGAGGTGGATTACCCGACCATCCAGGTCGTCACTTTCTATCCCGGTGCCAGTCCAGATGTGATGGCCTCTTCGGTGACGGCGCCGCTGGAGCGCCAGTTTGGGCAGGTGCCGGGCCTCCAGCAGATGACCTCTGTCAGTTCCGACGGCAGTTCGGTCATTACTCTGCAATTCAACCTGAGCCTGAGCATTGATGTGGCTGAGCAGGAGGTACAGCAGTCGATCAATGCCTCGGGCACTTACTTGCCCGCCGATCTGCCCACCCCGCCCATCTATAGCAAGACCAATCCCGCCGATGCGCCTATCCTGACCCTGGCGCTCACTTCCAAGGACCTACCCCTTACGAAAGTGGAAGACCTTGCGGACACCCGACTGGCACCGAAGATATCCCAGTTGCCGGGAGTCGGACTGGTCAGCATCAGCGGCGGCCAGAAGCCTGCCGTGCGCATCCACGCCAATCCCATGGTGCTCGCCGCCGATGGTCTTAACCTGGAAGACCTGCGTAACACTATTGTGGCGGCTAACGTCAACCTGGCCAAGGGTAGCTTCGATGGTCCGCACCAGGCTTACCAGATCGGGGCCAACGACCAACTGTTGTCGAGTGCGGATTACTCCCCCCTGGTCATCGCTTACCGGAACGGCGCTCCGATCAAGTTGTCGGACGTCGCGAGCGTTTCGGATGAGGCGGAGAATATCCGCCAGGCCGCCTGGATGAATAACGTTCCCGCTGTCATCATGAACATCCAGAGGCAGCCCGGCGCGAATATCATTTCGGTCGTGGACCGTATCAAGAAACTTCTTCCCCAACTCACCAGCACCCTGCCGTCTTCCGTCCGGGTCGGAATCTTGACCGACCGGACCACGACGATCCGAGCGTCTGTACTGGACGTGGAATTCGAATTGATGCTCACTATCGGCTTGGTGGTGATGGTGATCTTCCTCTTCCTGCGTAACCCGGCCGCCACCCTAATTCCCAGCGCCGCTGTTCCGCTCTCTTTGGTCGGCACGTTCGGGGTGATGTACGTGCTCGGCTATAGCCTGAACAATTTAAGCCTGATGGCCCTGACGATCTCCACAGGGTTCGTGGTCGACGATGCGATTGTAATGATCGAGAACATCGTCCGCTATATTGAAGAAGGGGAACCCCCGCTTCAAGCTGCGCTCAAGGGGTCTGCGCAAATTGGTTTCACGATCGTCTCCTTGACCTTCTCCCTGATCGCCGTATTGATTCCGTTGCTGTTCATGGGCGACATTGTGGGCCGGCTTTTCCGTGAGTTCGCCGTCACGCTGGCCGTCACCATCCTGGTTTCCGCCGTGGTATCGCTGACTCTTACGCCCATGATGTGCTCGAAGCTCTTGAGGCATCGGACCGAGGCCGAGCAAGGCCGGCTCTTTCGGGCTACTGAGCATGCCTGGAAGTCGGTGATTGGCTTTTACGACAGGACTCTCCAGTCGGTACTCCGGCATCAAACCGGGACGTTGGTAGTGGCCCTCGGCACTCTGGTGTCCACGATTTTGCTATACATATATATTCCGAAGGGCTTCTTTCCGATTCAAGATACCGGGGTCATTCAGGGTGTGTCCGAAGCGGCCCAGACCGTTTCTTTCCAGGAGATGGCGCGAGAACAGCAGGCGCTGGCCGCTGTCATCCTGAGGGACCCTGCCGTTGACAGTCTTTCCTCCTTCATCGGCATCGATGGGATCAACACCACCCTCAACAGCGGGCGCATCCTCATCAACTTGAAACCGCTGGAGGACCGCAAGATTAGCGCCAGCGACGTAATTCGCCGCTTGCAACCCGAGTTATCGAGGGTGCCGGGGATCACGCTGTTCATGCAGCCGGTCCAGGACATCACGGTCGAGGATCGGGTGAGCCGCACGCAGTTCCAATACACCCTCGAAGATCCCAACACCGACGAGCTGAACACCTACGCACCCAAGATGCTCGAGGCATTGCAGAAACAATCGGAGCTGCGCGACGTGGCGAGCGACCAGCAGGACCAAGGCTTGCGGGCGCGCGTGGTGTTCGACCGGCAGACCGCTTATCGCCTGGGCATCACCCCTTCTGCCATCGATCAAACCTTGTACGACGCCTATGGCCAGCGAGAAGTTTCCACGATCTTTACCCAGTTGAACCAATACCACGTCGTCTTGGAGGTGAATCCCGAATTCCAAAAAACCCCCTGGGACCTTCGCGACCTGTATATCCGGACGGGAACGGGTGCGGCCAGCGGTTCCACAGGGTTGGTCTCTGGGGGATCCGCCACCAATCAGATCTATGGGCCTTCGAGCTCCGCGACCACTTCCAGCGCGAGCCTTTCCACCACGACCTCGACTCTGTCCGGTTCGGGCGGCATCTCCTCGGATTCCGCCTTCGGGAAGACCTCGATCTCCTCGTCGAATGCGTTTCCGAGTGGCGGCCAAGTGCCGCTGGCAGCTTTCACTCACGTAGAGCCGACCAATGCTCCCATTACGGTCAATCACCAAGGACAGTTTCCGGTGGTTACTCTCTCTTTCAACCTCGCGCGCGACGCTTCGTTAGGGGGCGCCGTCGATGCCGTCAACCGGGTAAAGGACCAGGTCCAGATGCCGCCGAGCATCCAAGCGGCCTTCCAGGGGACCGCGCAAGCCTTCCAAAGCTCTCTTGCCAATGAACCCATACTGATTTTGGCTGCCCTGATTACGGTCTATATCGTCCTAGGCATTCTATACGAAAGTTATATTCATCCTATAACAATTCTTTCCACCTTGCCTTCGGCGGGTGTCGGCGCGCTGCTCGCCCTCATGGTTACCAAGAACGATTTCAGTGTCATCGCGCTGATTGGAATCGTTCTCTTGATCGGCATTGTAAAGAAGAACGGCATCATGATGATCGACTTTGCCCTGGATGCGGAGCGGAAGGAGGGCATGACGCCGGTCAACGCGATCTATCAAGCCTGCTTGCTGCGCTTCCGTCCAATTATGATGACAACGATGGCGGCGCTGCTCGCTGGACTGCCGCTGGCGCTCGGCACCGGCACCGGTTCGGAACTGCGCCGGCCTTTGGGCATTACTATGGTCGGTGGACTTGTTTTGAGCCAGTTGCTAACGCTTTACACCACGCCGGTCATTTATTTGTGGTTCGATCGCTTGGCCAAGCGGATTCGGCCCAGTGAGAGGATCGGCTAGAGGTCGAAGAACCGGCCCTCTCCCCTGGGGAGAGAGGATTAGAAACTGCGGCGCCAGCGCCTAGCCCCCGGTAGAGAGTTAGACATCAAGAGGGAGCTGACCCGGCCTGAATCGATCATGAATATCTCCGAACCATTCATTCGCAGACCGGTTGCCACCACGCTGCTTGTCATTGCCTTGGCGCTAGCGGGTGCGGTGGCCTTTCGCCTGCTGGCCGTGTCGCCGCTGCCGCAGGTCGACTTCCCCACCATTTCCGTGGGGGCGAATTTGCCCGGCGCCAGTCCTGAAACCATGGCGTCGGCGGTGGCCACGCCCCTGGAGCGTCAGTTCAGCCGCATTGCCGCGGTTACCGAGATGACTTCCTCCAGCTCTCTAGGACAGAGCAGCGTTACGCTGCAATTTGATTTGAACCGGAACATCGATGCTGCCGCCCGCGACGTGCAAGCCGCCATCAACGCCGCGCGCGGTTACTTGCCCCAGAATCTCCCTAGCAATCCCACTTACCGGAAAGTGAATCCGGCGGATTCTCCCATTCTCATCATTTCCCTTACCTCGAACGTGCTGACCAAGGGCCAGATGTACGACGCCGCATCCTCGATCATGGCTCAGAAACTCTCTCAGATCGCGGGCGTGGGTCAGGTCGTGGTGGGTGGAAGTTCGCTGCCAGGGGTCCGGGTGGAATTGTATCCTCCAGCCCTCAATAAGTATGGCATTGGACTCGAACAGATCCGGAGTGTGCTGGCCGGCGCCAACGCCAATACGCCGAAGGGGGAATTCTCCGACGGCCATCGCACTTGGCAGGTGGGCGCCAACGACCAGATTTACAAGGCGATTGACTATGAGCCTCTGATCGTGGCTTACCACAACGGGTCCGCCGTGCACATCGCGGATATCGGCCGGGTTGAAGATTCGGTCGAGGACATTCGTGGCGCAGGCTATGCCAACGGCAAACCGTCCATCCTGGTTATCCTTTTCCGCCAACCCGGCGCCAACATCATTGATACCGTTGATCGCGTGTACGCTGAGCTGCCCACGCTGAAGGCGGACATCCCGGCGGCCATCGATTTGCGCGTGGTCGTGGACCAGACCGTGACGATCCGTGCGTCGGTCCATGATGTGGAGAGGACGTTGATTATCGCGACCTTATTGGTCATCCTCGTCGTCTTCATTTTCCTGCGCAATCCGCGCACCACCTTTATTCCCAGTATAGCGGTACCGGTTTCGCTGGTGGCGACTTTCGGCGCCATGTATTTGCTCCATTACAGCCTGGACAATCTCTCCTTGATGGCGCTCTGCATATCCACTGGCTTTGTCGTGGATGACGCCATCGTGGTGATCGAGAACATCACCCGCTACCTCGAAAAAGGGATGCCTCCCTTCGAAGCCGCCCTCAGAGGCGCAAAGGAGATTGGCTTCACCGTGATCACCATGAGCGTTTCGCTGGTGGCGGTGTTCATCCCCTTGCTGATGATGGGAGGTGTGGTGGGCCGGCTGTTCCGCGAGTTCGCGGTGACGCTCTCCGTTGCGATTGTCATCTCCATGGTGATTTCGCTCACGGCGACGCCTTCCATGTGCGCCCACCTGCTGAAGCAACACGAATCGCACGGGCGGCTTTACCGGGTAAGTGACCGGGCCTTCAACCGGCTTGTCAACGCTTATGGGAAGACGCTTTCCGTAGTGCTGCGCCATCCCGCCATCACTTTGGCCGTCCTGCTGGCCACCATTGCCCTGAACATCTACCTTTACACCTATGTTCCCAAGGGGTTCTTCCCGCAACAGGATAACGGACGATTGATGGGGGCCATCCAAGCGGATCAGGATTGCTCCTTTCAAACCATGGACAAAACCCTGACCCAGATGATCAAGATCATCAACGCTGATCCTGGTGTCGACTCGGTGGTGGGTTTTACCGGGGGGTGGGCCGGAGCGAACACTGCTCGGATGTTCGTTTCGTTGAGGCCGCTGAAAGAAAGAAGGATTAGCGCCGACCAGGTCATCGCCCGCTTGCGACCGAAACTGGGCAGGGTTCCCGGTGCCACGCTTTATATGCAGGCCGCGCAGGACGTGCGCGTCGGCGGCCGCATGGCCAATGCTCAGTATCAATTCACCATGCGCGGTGACAATCTCGCGGATTTGACCGATTTTGCTCCCCGTATGTTGGTGCAGTTGCGGGAGATACCGATCATTGCCGATGTCTCGAGCGACCAGCAAAATCGTGGCCTGCAAGCTTGGTTGCAGTATGATCGGGAAACCGCGGCGCGTTTTGGAATCTCGCCCCAATTAACCGACAACACGCTCTATGATGCCTTCGGCCAGCGCCAGGTGTCGACGATGTACACGCCGCTGAATCAGTATCACGTGATCATGGAGGCCGCGCCCGAATACTGGCAGAACCCGCTATTCCTGCGGCAGATTTATGTGCACACGCCCACCGGCCAGCAGGTTCCCTTAAGTGCCATCGCTCAATACGCTCCCGTCACCGCGCCGTTGGCGGTAAGCCACCAGGGCCTTTTCCCTGCCGTGACGATTTCCTTCAACACTCGGCCCGGGATCGCGTTGGGAGATGCCGTTGACGCCATTAACGCCTCGGCCGCCAAGGTTGGTCTTCCTGCCACGATTCACACCGGTTTTGCAGGCACGGCCCAGGCCTATCAGGATTCGTTGGGCAGTGAGCCGTTGCTGATTGCGGCCGCGCTGATCGCAGTCTATCTGGTGCTCGGCATCCTCTATGAGAGCTACATTCATCCCATTACGATTCTCTCCACTCTGCCTTCGGCAGGCGTGGGCGCGCTGTTGGCGCTGCTGCTGACCCGTACTGACCTGACCGTCATCGCCATTATCGGCATCATTCTCTTGATCGGTCTGGTGAAGAAGAACGGCATCTTGATGGTCGACTTTGCTTTGGCTGCGGAGCGCAATGAGGGGAAGAATTCCCGTGACTCGATCTACGAGGCCTGCTTGTTGCGTTTTCGTCCCATCCTGATGACGACCATGGCGGCGATTTTCGGAGCCATGCCGCTCGCCTTTGGGAGGGGCGTCGGGTCGGAGTTGCGCCGCCCCCTGGGAATCGCGATTATTGGTGGGCTGATCGTGAGCCAGTTGCTGACGCTGTACACGACCCCGGTGGTGTACCTCTATTTCGACCGCCTTCAGAACTGGTGGTATGAGGTCCGGGGAAAGCGCCCCGCAGACCTCAAGGATTTGGCCCCGGAGATGTGAGCTTGGGAAACATGACCACGCGACCGAGGATCACGCCATTCATAGAATCCCTCCGTTCCCACGGTGCTAGCCAGGGACGGTTTCATGTCCGTCTGCCGCTTACTGCCTTCTGCCTACTGCTCTTCTCCAGCTCCTGCGCGGTGGGCCCGCAGTACAAGCGCCCCACCGCGCCGGTTCCGACAGCCTATAAGGAACTTCCGGCGGATGAATCCCAGGGGTTGGCCGGTTGGAAGCAAGCCCAACCCAGTGATGCGATGGCCCGGGGCAAATGGTGGGAGATTTACAACGATCCCGAGCTCAATGGGTTGGAAGAGCGGGTGAATATTTCCAACCAGAACCTGCTGGCAGCTGAAGCGCAGTTCCGCGAGGCCCGGTTCGCGGTACGCATGGCGCGCTCCAACCTTTTCCCGACGGTGTCAGCCGATCCTGCAATTACCAACGCCCGGGGATCGGGCACTTTGAAGGTTCCCTCGGGAGGTCAATCGACGACCTATGACTTGCCCGTGGATGTTTCCTACCAGGCAGATATCTGGGGAAGCATTCGGCGGGGCGTGCGGTCCAGTGCCGAAGCCGCCCAGGCGAGCTTCTCCCAACTGGAGAACGCGCGTTTGTCTTACCAGGCGGAACTGGCGCAAGACTACTTTGAATTGCGGGGCACAGATGGTGAGCTGGAACTGCTCGAAACCACGGTAAAGTCCTACAAGGAATATCTTCGACTGACGCAGGACCGCTTCAACAATGGCGTCGCATCAGGTGCGGATGTCGCTCAGGCAGAAACCCAGTTGTACACCACGCAGGCGCAGTTGATTGATCTGGGTGTAGAGCGTGCCCAGTTCGAACACGCCATTGCCGTCCTGACTGGCCAGGCTCCAGCCTCGCTCTCGGTTTCTTCCCGTCCCATCACGATCACGCCCCCTCCCGTCCCCGTCGGGGTCCCTTCCACCTTGCTGGAGCGCCGCCCCGATATCGCGACGACCGAGCGCCAAATGGCCGCGGCCAATGAGCAGATCGGTATCGCCAAGGCTGCCTACTACCCAGCGCTCAGCCTGGGGTTGGCCGCAGGCCTGGAAAGCACGGATTTCTTGAAATGGATCTCCTGGCCAAGCCGTTTCTGGTCGGTGGGTCCGGTGCTAGCGGAGACGATCTTCGATGCCGGCAAGCGTCGCGCCCAGGTGGGCCAGGCGCAGGCTGCCTACGATGCCACGGTGGCGAACTATCGGCAGACGGTTCTCACGGCTTTTCAACAGGTGGAGGACAACCTGGTGGCACTGCGTGTCCTCGAAAAGGAAGCCCAGGCCGAGGATGAGGCTGTAACCGCCGCCCGGAACGCGCTCGATATCTCCACCTATCAGTACAAGGCTGGGACCGTCAACTATCTTTCCGTGATCACGGAACAGGCCATGCTTCTACAGGATCAAGTGCAAGCCGTGAATATTCTCACCCGCCGTATGAGCGCGAGTGTCCTCCTCATCGAAGCTTTGGGCGGCGGCTGGAACGCCTCAAAATTGCCCACTCTCCAGGATGTGGCAAGCGCCAAATAGCTGCCGGGGCATCCGTCCCCCCAGTCGCTCACCCGCCCCGGGGCGATTGCGGCCCCTCTTTCTATTCCACCGTGACTAACGATTGCGTGGGAGCTTCGAAACCTCAAAACACAGAATCTCAAAAGAACTCGCCCCGCTTGCAGAACTGGCTTATATTGGGGCGGCTCGTGGCACGGGGTGAGAGGCAGTGGCTATTCATGCTGAGGATTAGTCTCCAAATATGTCATCCTGAGGAGGCGAAGCCGGTCCTGATTGAAACGAAGGAAGGACCTCCGCATTTGCTTGAAAATCCGAATACATGGGTCCTCCGCTCAGCATGGCAGCATAGCGTTTGCCCGCAGCCTGTACAGGCCGGGCATTCTACGGAGACTTTCTATGACGAGACCGATTGGCCGACGTGAGTTTTTCCGGGGCAGTGCGAGTTTGCTGACCGCGGGGATGGCGCTTTACCCACGCGCCGATGCCTTGGCGGCACAAGCAGCACCGCAAACTGCGCCAAGCGATTCCCCACCCTACAAAGTCAGATGGTACGAGTTCACTGAGGCGCCAGATTCCGATACCTGCTGGTCCCTCTCGGTCGGGCCCGACGGTCGCATCTATGCCTCCGCGTGTGCGGAGGGCGTGCCGGGGGGCGTGGTGCAAGTTGTACGTTACAACGAAAAGAAGGACGGGCTCGACTACCTCTTTTCATTGGATGAAAAGGTCAATGACCCCCCCGAATCCGGCCGGGCCAGCCAGTGCAAAATCCATTACAGCTTTGCACCGTCGATGCACGATGGCATGCTCTACATGGCGACCCACCTCTCCGGCCCGCCTATCGACCAGCCCACGTATTCCCCCTGGCTTTCCTGGCACGATGAGAAGCGCTGCTTCCGCGGCAGCGCGCTGCTGGCTTTTGATACCCACACGGACGAAGTGAAGTGGTGGGAGACCCTGATTCCCAAAGAGGGTTGCCGGTGCCTGTTGCATGACGAAGAGCGCGGCTTGCTTTATGCCCTCAGCTATCCGCGCGATCACTTCATCATCTACGACCTGAAGAAGCGGGCGCGGAGGGACGTTGGCCGCCTCGGTTCGATCAACGCCCAGACCCTTTTCCTCGACCAGCGACATCGTGTGTGGACGACCAACGACTACGGCCACCTGGTGCGCTATGATCCTGAAAAGGATCGCCTAGAAATCTCTCCCCTCGTGCTGCCCCACAATCCTGTGTTCCAAACCGGCTGGCACAGCGTTTTTTACGACGTAGCCGCTTCTTCGGGCGGCGATTGCGTTTATGCCGTCACCTGGGTTGCCAATTCCCGGCTGCTGCGCATTTGGCCGAATGAAGGCGAATGGCCGAAGGTTGAGGACTTAGGGCCGGCAACCCAGGACCGGGACCCTACCGTATCCGTTGATACATTCCGTGACCATTGCGGCGGCCTGACGTTTGCCGCCGACGGCCAGTTGTATTACGTGGCCTCACGCTGGCGCGACCCGGTTTACAACCCGCTTTCCGCCGAGCACAAGGATCGAGAAGGCGTGGTCTGGCGCCTGAATCCCTCAACGCTGGAGCGCCAGGAAGTGGCCCGGCTGGAGCACCCGAAAAACTTCGCCCAGTACGTGTCGCGTGGGGCGGTCGATCGCCACGGCGATCTGTTTTTCGGCCACGTCGGTTCGCGGCCCTCCGGTATTTTCAAAGTGGAAATGCCCGCGGGCCGGAAAAAGGAAAACGCCCACCTGCCGATTCGTATGTGGGGATGAGGATATGGTATGAGCGCCAAGCAGAAACAGTTCGTGTACGATTCACCGGAAGCCCAAAAGCTGGTTGAAGGGTTGCCGCACAGTGCCTTCGTGCGGCAGGGGACGATGGTGGCGTTCCCACTGGCCTTCCCGGGTGCCACCCTTCCTGTTGTGCTCGATGAAAGTCACATCACGGCTCTGGATGCGACACCGGAAGGGATCGTGTACGGCGGCACCGGCGGCAAGCGGGCGCACATCTTCGTCGCCATGTGGCACGGCGTGACTGGCATGGTTTTCGATATGAAAATGGTAGAGGGTGCGGACGCGTGCTCCGCGGTCTGTTGCGGGAATAAGCAGTTTCTCGCTTGCGTAAACGGCCCACGCGGCGGAGGCCGGATTCTCATGACCCGGCTTGAGCCGCCGCCTTACGACCTGATTCAGGAATGGGGTTTTGAGCGGCCGGAGTTTGACGACCTGGGAGAACCCGCGCCGGGCGAGACCATCGTGCATGCCGTGGCTGACCTTTCGCGGGAACGCGTGGTGGGCGTCACCTCGTCCCACCTCTTCACCGTGGATTTCGAGTCCAAAAAGATTCAGGTGGTCGCCGAGATTGCCGGCTTCGGACACTTGGCCGTGGCTTCCTCAGGCAGCGTCGTGGGCCGGGATGGAACGAGCTACCTTTGGCGTTACGACCCACATACCCAGATACTCCACCGCGAGGCGAGCAATCTACCGGATGGCGCGTGGAGCAAGGCGCCGCTTGTCTGGGCTCGCGACCCCCGGAAAGGAGTTCTTTACACGGCCGATGACAGCGGCCACCTCTTTTCATTCGACGCGGAGAGCGGCTTCAGCCGCTCCCTTGGTCAGACGCCCCTCGCACCCGTGGGCCCTCTGGCCGTGACCTTCGATGGCCGAGTCTTTGGGTTCTGCGGAGAAGGTATCGCCAAGCTGTTTTGCTACGATCCGAACCGCCAAGAAATGACGGATCTGGGAGCGGCCGTGTCGGTCCTGGAGCGTCGCCGCTATGGATACACCTTTGGCGATGCGGTCATTGGTCGGGATGGCGAGATTATCTTCGGTGAGGACGATGACTTCGGCCACCTCTGGCTGTATTTTCCTAGGATCTCAACGGCCCGAACCGCATGACGCGGCTGTGATTTCTGGATGCGCGGAGGCGTTCCTGTGGGCAGAACCGTGGGCGGCTCGCGACCCGCCCGTACAAAAAGCAATGCGTTTCTGCTCATGCCGCCGGGGAGAGGGAAACCTGCGGCGGCGTTTGCCGAATCCCCAGCACCCCGAGCTGCGCGTGCACCACAGCGATGGCCGCCATGTTGACGATCTCCTCGACCCCAGAGCCGCGCGCCAGGACGTGCACGGGCATAGCCAAGCCCATCAGAATCGGTCCCAAGGCCTCCGCGCCGCCCATCCGCATCATCAGCTTGTAGGCGATATTGCCCGCCTCCAAGCTCGGAAAGACCAAGACATTGGCGTCCCCTTTGACCCTGGAGAAGGGATAATCCTCGACGACGAGTTCGGGAACGATGGCGGTATCGGCCTGCATCTCTCCGTCCACGATCAGCCCTTCGTCCTTCTTCTTAACGAGGGCGGATGCCTGGCGGACCTTATCGGCCAGCGGGTGCCGGGTGCTGCCGAAGTTCGAAAACGAAAGCATGGCCACGCGCGGCTCCACATTGAACCAGCGCGCCACCTCCGCCGAGAGGATGGCGATCTCGGCGAGCTGCTCCGAAGTCGGTTCGATATTCACCGTGGTGTCTGCGAAGAAGTAAACGTCCTTCTTGGTTACGATCACATAGAGTCCGGAAACCCGTTCGACCCCCGGGCGCGTCCGGATAATCTGTAGCGCCGGACGAATGGTGTCGGGGTAATGCTGGCTGACGCCTGCCAGAAAGCCATCGGCGTCACCCATGTGGACCATCATGGCGCCGAAGTAGTTGCTGTTGAGCATCCACTCCTGGGCTTCGGCGCGGGTAATGCCCGAGCGCTGGCGCAGCCGGAAGAATTCATTAATATAGATGGGAAGCCGGTCGGAGCGGGTCGGCTCGATGATCTCGACCTCCCCTCTCTCCAGGCCCAACTCCCGGAATCTGTTTTCGATCAGCGCCGGCCGCCCCAGCAAAATCGGGTGGGCGATGTTCTCTTCCACGAGGCGGGCGCTGGCGCGAATGATCTTTTCGTGCTCGCCCTCGGAGAAGACAATGCGTTTGGGCGCGGCTTTGGCGCGGGTCCGAATGTTCTGCATCACGGCATAGGTGCGGCCCAGACGCCTCTGCAGTTGCTCGCGATATTCGTCGAGGTCGACCGAAAGCTGCGCCACCCCGGTTTGCATGGCGGCCTCGGCCACCGCGGCGGATTCCCAAATCAGCACCCGGGGATCGAACGGTTTGGGGAGGATGTACTCCGGCCCAAATTGCAGCCGGGTGACGCCGTAAGCGCGCAGCACGGAATCCGGAACGTCTTCTTTGGTGAGCTTGGCTAGGGCTCGCGTGGCCGCCAGCTTCATCTCTTCGTTGATGGCGCGCGCCCGCACATCCAGGGCGCCGCGGAAGATGAAGGGGAATCCCAGGACGTTGTTGACTTGGTTCGGATAGTCGGAGCGGCCCGTGGCGATGATGACATCGGGCCGTGCCGCCTTGGCCTCGTTGTAACCTATTTCGGGAGTGGGATTGGCCATGGCGAACACTACCGGGTGGTCCGCCATGGAGCGGAGCATCTCCGGCGAGACGCACTTGCCGATGGAAAGGCCTACAAAAACATCGGCGCCCTCGAAGGCGTCGGCCAGCGTACGCCGCTCGGTCTTGGCGGCGAAGCGCGCCTTGTAAGGATTTATGTTCTCCTCGCGGCCCGAGTAAACCACGCCCTTGGTGTCACAGAGCAGAATGTTTTCGCGGCGCACACCCAAACGAACGTAGTGTTCCGCGCAGGCTATGCCCGCTGCGCCTGCTCCGTTGAAGACCACACGAACTTTGCTGATGTCCTTACCCACAATCTCCACCGCATTGAGCAGCGCCGCGCCCGAGATGATGGCTGTCCCGTGCTGATCGTCATGAAAGACCGGGATCGACATCGTCTGGCGCAGGGTCTGTTCAATCTGGAAGCACTCAGGGGCCTTGATGTCCTCCAGGTTGATACCTCCGAAAGTGGGCTGCAGAAGTTGGCAGACCCTGATCACGTCATCAGGGTCTTCGGAATTCACTTCCAGATCGAAGACGTCGATATCCGCGAAGCGTTTGAAGAGTACCCCTTTGCCTTCCATCACCGGTTTGCCGGCCAGCGCGCCGATATTGCCCAGGCCCAAAACCGCGGTTCCGTTCGAGATGACCGCCACCAGGTTCCCTCGGGCGGTGTAATCAAATGCCAGTTCAGGCTTCTTATGGATCTCCAGGCAAGGTTCCGCGACTCCAGGTGTATATGCCAGACTCAAATCCCATTGGGTTCGGCAAGGTTTGGTAGGCACTACTTCGATCTTGCCCTTGCGCCCTGTCGAGTGGTAGTCCAACGCATCCTGTTTGCGAATTTCCATAGCAAAGCCCCCTTTGACGAGTGGTTATCAGGGCTTCGGTTTTCAATGTGACACGAAATGCCTGAAGCCCATTGCTTTCGCGTGGCGCCCAGAGCGTGATTTGGCGCACGCGACTGCGGCCGCCCCCACGGGCATCATGCACGGGTTCGCCCCGGCGTGCAAGCCCTTGCAGAACTGGGGAATTTAGTCATACTGCAACGCACCGTGGTACCCTGCGCCGACGCTTCTCGGTCCGGCGTGGCGGTGCACGTTCTCAAGACGTGGCAAATCCATAGCCAAAAGGGAGTGTCGAGCCAGGCTCGTACCAGTGGATTCTCGAGCCGCGCCTGCTCCGGGGCAGTGGGATCATTTGGAATAGAACCCCTTTCGAAAGGTCGTTCTCGCGGAAGCGGGCATCTACTCCGGAGGCCATTGGAAATGTGCCCCCGACGAACCGGATCCCCGCTTCCGCGGGAATGACGATTCCGTGGAGCGCACGTGTCTCGCAAATGACGCCGGCACAGTGTTCCACTTAAAAGTTCACGTCGGCTCTCCAATCCGGTACAATCTGCTCGGCGTTTGTCGCCGTGCACCCATTGGCTCGTCTTCGCGAGGAGAAACCCTGTTATGCCCACCAATTTCGCAATTCTCATGCTGGCCGCGCTTCTGGCAAACCTGCCCGCTTCCGCCAAGGACGCGGGCGATCTCGAAACGATCTGGCTGGACGGTAGTTGGACGTACCAACCGCTGGCGCGCACTACGCTCAAGGCGGATGGTTCGATTGTCGAGGACAAGAGCAACCTGCCGCCCTCCGGAAAGATGACAGTTCCCTCCAATTGGCACCTGAGCGGCCTCGCGAACTTCAACGGTCGCGTGCGCTTTGAGCGGGATTTCGATTTTGATCAGCCACCCGCCGCCGGCAGCCACGTCTTCCTGATCTTTCACGGGGTGGATTACTTCGCGGACGTTGAAGTGAACGGAACGCCCGTGGGCCATCACGAGGGCTATTTCCAGAGTTTTGAGTTCGACGTCACCTCCCAAATCAAGCGGGGCCACAATCATCTCGCGGTCACAGTCGATGCACCGTTCGAGGAGCCCGAGACCGTGTGGCCGGACCACAAGCGCATGATCAAGGGCGTGCTCTCGCATTGGGACTGCAAACCAGGCAGCGTCCTGATGAAAAGCGGCCAGGAGGGAACGTCGGCCGGTATATGGAACGGTGTGGAACTGCAAGTACGACGGGTGGCCTGGTTGGGCGGCGTCAAGTTACAGCCTTACCTCTACGCTCGCAAGCTCACCCCCGGCCACGAGAAAGACGAAGGAGCGGATGCCAAAGTCTTCATCACGGCCGAGGTCCACGCCGCGAAGCCCGGCCATTACAGTTTAAGCGCTGAGGCCGGTGGCGCGGCCGTGACGTCTCCAGTTGACCTTACGACTTCAGACGCGACTGCGGTGCTCGTCCTGCCCATGCAGCAGCCGCACTTGTGGTGGACCTGGGATCTGGGGGATCCGTATCTTTACACGTGCAAGTTGGCGCTCGCCGCCCAGGGTGAGACCGTGTATCGCCGCGACATCCACTTTGGTGTCCGCACCATCGCCTTGGACGAGAAGACCGGTGAGTGGCGCTTGAACGGCGTGCGCTTCTTCATTCGCGGCACGAACATCGTGCCCGACATGTGGCTGGCTCACTACGCGCCCCAACGCATCGCGCAGGATATCAGGCTGCTTCGCGACGCCCATGTCAACGGAGTGCGGGTGTGCGTGCACATGAACCGCGACGAACTCTACCAGGAGCTGGACCGCGCCGGCATCGTGGCCTGGCAGGATTTCCCCTTGCAGTGGGATTACACCCACTCGGACGCCTTCATGCAGGAAGCGGCGCGCCAACTGCGCGACATGATCCGGCAGTTCTATAATCATCCTTCCATCATCACCTGGGTTTGCCAGAACGAATCCACCGCTTACAACGTGAACGTGCTCGATCCCTTCCTGGCGCGCGTGGGCGCCCAGGAGGACTCGTCGCGTCCAGTGCGTCCGGTCTCCGCTTTCAACGAGCACATCTACGATGGCTGGTACGAGAACGATTTTCACAATTACCGCACGGCGCCGCGCGGGCCTATCATTTCTGAACTCGGGGCGCAGGCACTGCCTTCGCTCGAAGAAGTGCTTGAGATGTTCGGGGATTCCTGGCCGCCTGATTGGGACAAGCTCGCTTACCATGATTTCCAGTACGAGCAGACGTTTAAGGACGCCAAACTTCCCATGCCCGCGAGTTGGCCGGAGTTTGTGGAGAACTCGCAACGCTACCAGGCAGATCTCCTAAAGTTTGCCATCGAGCATTATCGGCGCGCCAAATACACGCGCATCGGCTCGTTCTTCCAATTCCAGTTTATCGATTGCTGGCCGTCGATCACTTGGTCTGTGGTCAGCTACGCGCGCCGGCCCAAACTGGGTTACTTCGCCGTGCAGCAGGCCTTTCAGCCTGTACTTATCGAAGCTGAACTCGATCGAGCCGCGTGGAGCCGGGGCAAAGACCCACAGCACCTCGCCGAGGTGGGATTGAGTATCCCCTTGGGTTTGTGGGTAATCAATGATGAACATCAGTCGCTTTCCGGCGCGAACTATGAGGTTCGTCTCCGCGGGCAGGGGAAGGACCTTGCACTCGCTTCCGAGGCCGTGAAGGAAGCAATCCCTGCCGACGGGGTGGCGGAACTCCCGAAGCTTCACTGCACGCTCCCCGCCGAGGCCTCGCCGGGCGGCTATCAGTTAGTCTTGACGCTGAAACAGGGGCCGAAGACGTTGAGTGAGAATACCTATTCCATCGCAGTGGTGGAGTAGATTCTGCTGACCCTGAGGATCAGGGGCGAGGGGCGAGCTGATAGCATCGGACTCCAGCACGATTCCGCTGATCAACTGATGGAAGCTCGTGCGGGGTTGTTTTTTGAGGGTGGGAAGCGTGTCCAGCGTCCCAACCTTATAACTGACAATCGAGTGTCTCGTTCAAATTCTTGATCACGATGCTGAAGTATCATCTGGCCCTAAGGCCCTTGGGCTTTGGCGGAACTGCCAGCAGCAAGTCCGGAGGGTGATTTTGGGAGCGGGATAGATCGGCCGGCGTATCTGTGCGGGGACCGTGCGCGCCAGGGTATGCGGTCCCCAGAGATTTGGTCCGTCACGGGCGGTTTCGTTCTAGGACTTGCACCGAATCTGCGAACGCTTTGACCGTATGATAATGGGTTTGCAAACAGTCGCGCAGCGGCCCCAGATGATCACCTGGTCGGATTCCATCTAGATCAGGGTCAAGGTACGGACACCAGAGGACCATCGACACATGCTGGACAGCGAGACTCTCGATGACGTCGCGAACTTGCTCCGGCCGTATGTAATCAGTGCCCGAAAGGTACTGTGCCTGCGCGGGACAGTTGAGTCCGAGGAGAAAGTAAACCTGCCCCGCACAATCGTATCTGAACTCGGTGGGATGTGTGTGGAATAGCAACCATTTGTAATACTCGTGAGCTTCGGGCCAAACGAAGGCCACACGACCTATGGCAGCATTAAGATAAGCCCACCACTTGGTCTGCTTGTGCAACGCAGGGCCGACCAGCACGATTACGGCACACAGCCAGATGACTTTCCGCGCAAGTCCAGGTAGATCATCTGGCCGCCGAGCATTCGCGTCGCGTTGTTCAGATAAAACCACTGGTCCACAACAAGGGGATCATAAATCGGCGTGGCGGGCATAATAAATACGTTGAGGTAGAGGAAAGCCGCGGCAAAAAGGAGAAAACCGTAGTGGAACCAACCGGGAGGTTGCGCTGGGCTGACTTTCATGCGGACACCACGCTCTACCTCTCCTGAGGCCTCCACGGCCCTACACTGCGGCCTTTCCAACCGATGATTCCGCCACCCTCCCTCCAAAGCCGGAGGTCGAGCCATTGAAAGTTGCAGGCGAATGCTGACCGCTAGCAACTCTGTGCCTCGTAGGCGTAGGTTCAAAGGCAGGAGTCAGACCGCCAGAGGGCCGATGTCGACCCAGGCGCGCTTGCTCCAGGACTCTAGGCCTTTTTCTGCCAACTGCACGCCTTTTGCACCTTCGAGCAGGTTCCAGTGGAACGGTTCATTCTTCACAACGTAGCACAGGAACAACTCCCATTGCTGCTTGAAGGCGTTTTCAAAGACCTCCTGCTCCGGCACTTTCTGCCAGCCGTCGAAATAGTCCAACGGACTGGGGACGTCCGGATCCCAAACCGGACGCGGCGTCGCGCCATAGGGTTGAATCCAGCAGTCTCGCAGCCCAGCCACGGCTGAGCCCTTTGTGCCGTCCACCTGAATTGTGAGCAGGTCATCCCGGCGGACTCGCACGCACCAGGAGGAGTTGAAAGAGGCAAGAATGCCTCCTTCGAGTTCGAAGGTGGCGTAGGCTGAATCTTCAGCCGTACATTTATAGGTCATGCCTTCTTCATTTCGTCGCTCGGGGATGTGAGTTGCGCCCCGACATGAGACGGCCTTCACGGGTCCAAAAATGTTATCGAGTATGTAGCGCCAATGGCACAGCATATCAATGATAATTCCGCCCCCGTCTTCCTTTCGGTAATTCCACGACGGGCGTTGCGCGGGAACCGTGTCCCCCTCGAAAACCCAGTAGCCGAACTCGCCTCGAAGCGCGAAGATGCGGCCGAAGAAGCCCATGTTGCGCAACCGTTGCAGCTTTAGCAATCCCGGCAGCCAGAGTTTGTCCTGGACCACGCCGTGCTTGATGCCGGCAGCATTTGCCAACCGGTAGAGTTCTAGGGCCTGCGCAAGATTTTCGGCGATCGGCTTCTCGCAATAGACGTGTTTGCCCGCCGCGATGGCCTTACTGACCGCCGTAAGCCGCTGCGCAGTTGTCTGAGAGTCAAAATAGACGGAGCATTCCGGGTTGCCCAGGGCTTCATCGAGGTGGGTGGTATAAGGCAGGCCTCCCAGCTCCCGCGAAATGGCCTCGAGCTTGGCAGCATTCCTCCCGACCAGGAGCGGGCGTGGAACGATTCTCTCTGAATCACTGATTTTGATACCACCCTGCCGCATGATGGCGTAAATAGAACGGCGGAGGTGCTGGTTCAGCCCCATGCGCCCGGTGACGCCGTTCATGATGATTCCGACTGAATGCGTGTATTGGGTAGACATGTTCAAGCCTTGGGTTTTTCAGTGCACTGGGACTGGGCGCCGGAGGGCAGCGCCGGAGCGTCCACGCCCGCGCGGGGAAGGGTGCCCTCCAATTCCTGGCGCCAATGCGCCACGTCGCCGGCGGGCCCGTAGCAGTAAATGATGCGCATCGCGGTGGAGCCTGTGTTGGTGAGTTGGTGGAAGACCTGGGAAGGGATGTATACGGCCTGTCCCGCTGTTATCGTCGCCCTTTCAGCCCCCAAGCACATCTCTCCGGTGCCTTCCAGAACCAGGTAAACTTCTTCCTGATCCTGATTGTGCCAGGGGACTTGCCCCCCATGCGGCTCCAGCGTGACGTACCCCATTGAAAAGGCCTGGGCTTGTATAGGGCTGGCGCCTCCCACCAGATTCTGGGTTCGCCGCCGCGCTGGATAGGTGCGGCCAGAGGTTTGAGCTAGATCAGCAATAATCACGGCGTGTACTCCCTGCTGCCGACCGGTATTTCCGATTCGAGCTTTCGTTTCGTCCCAGAGCATACACGAGCCACCCGGCTCGACTCAAGCTAAGCGGGATTTCGGTACTGGTGTTATTTGCGAGGCAAGGGTGATCCCAGCCGACATCATTCCCGCGTAAGTCGTAATCTACGCCGCAAGCCGTTAGAAATGCGTCGGTGACGGGCTGGAATCCCGCTTTCGCGGGAATGCTCTACGTCCTGCCCTCATTGACCGCGAGTGCAGAGGTAGTTCAGCAGCTTGCAGAATGCTGCCCCGCGGTGCGAGACAGTGAATTTCTCTTCAGGAGAGATTTCTGCGAAGGTCTTACCCAGGGGAGGGTAGAAGAAGTAAGGGTCGTAGCCGAAGCCGCCCAGCCCGCGCGGCTCGTCAATGATCACGCCCTCGGCGCGACCTTCTACCACGGTCAGCAGTTGCCCAAGTTGTGCCAGCGCAATTGCGCAATCATAGTGTGCCGCGCGGTTGAAGGGCGCGCGCGGTCGGGCCACCGTGCCGGCTTGGGAGCGTTGCTCTGCTTCCACGCGATGCAATTCTGCCAGCAGCAGTTGGTTGTTCTGCTCGTCGCGGGCGTCGGGTCCGGCATAGCGCGCGGAATAGATGCCCGGCGCCCCCCCTAGAGCGTTCACCGAAAGGCCCGAATCGTCGGCGAAGACCAGGCCCTGGAAGTTGCGGCTGTAATGGACCGCCTTCTTGCCGGCGTTTTCCTGGAAGGTTGCGCCGTCCTCGATGCAGGCCGTCAACTCGTCGAAATGGGGGAGGGTCTCAATCAGGATACCGCGAGGAGTGGCCGCCTGGCGGAATTCTCGCAACTTTCCGAGGTTAGATGAGGCGAAGTACAGTGCCCAGGCTCCCATGGGTGGTGACGCGCCTCTCTAGTGCTATAGTTGAAACGCCCTTAGCGTGTTAAGGGGAACTTCAAAATCGATTTCTGAAATTCAATCAGTTTCCCGACGGCGGGCCGGGCCAATTCGATTAACTTGTTCAGATCTTCCACGCTGAAGACCCGTCTCTCGGCGGTGGCTTGGGTCTCGACGAGCTGCCCGGCGCCGGTCATCACGATGTTCATGTCAACTTCGGCGCTCGAATCTTCGGCATAGCTCAGGTCGAGCAGCATTTCGCCCCCCACCCTGCCCACGCTGATCGCAGCCAGATAGTCCTTGAGCGGCAGGCGGGCGAGCGTGCGCCGTTCGAGTAGCTTCTGCAGCGCCAGCCCCAGCGCCACCGAGGCGCCAGTAATGGAGGCTGTGCGCGTGCCGCCGTCTGCCCGAATTACATCGCAATCAATCCAGATCGTGCGCTCGCCCAGGGCTTCGAGATCGATCACGGCCCGCAGCGAGCGCCCGATGAGGCGCTGGATTTCCAGGGTCCGTCCGGAGGGGCGGCCACGGGTGGACTCGCGCGGCGTGCGGGTTTCGGTAGCGCGAGGGATCATGGCATATTCGCTGGTGACCCAGCCCCGTCCGCTCCCTTTTTGGAAAGGTGGAACACCTTCTTCGACCGAGGCCGTGCAGATCACCTGGGTTTCGCCCAGTCGGATCAACGCGGAGCCCTCGGCGCTGGAAATGAAATGCGGCACGATTTCCACCGGCCGCATTTCCGCGGCGGCGCGTTGGTCCGAACGGATCAATTTACCGCCGGCATAGAGCAGACCGCTCAGGGGTCTTGGTGCGCGCATAGTACCTCACGGGCCAGAATTAATGCGGGAGGGATCCGGGTCGAAGGCGGCGGTGAGGTCCGCGTGCCCGTCCAAGGTCTCCACTTCCTGCCCCTGGATGAGAAACTGCACTCTCTTCACCGAGGGGATATTCATCGTAATGGAATCCACGAGCGAATATATAGCCAGGGTTTCGGTTTGGATGCCCGATGGGAACTCGTTCAGCACATCGTTCGCGAGGTCCACATAGGCCGTGCCGTCGGGGCTGAGGAACACGGCGCGGACGGTGGTGGAGGAGGGTAGTACACGGCTCAGGCCTTGGTGCGAGCCTTCCGCCAGCGCCAGCACGACTTGACGCACTCGGTCCACGTCCGACTCGGCCCAGATGAGCGAGCGATTTTCGGGAAGAAGATTGCCTCCGTCGAGAGAGGGAAAGTAGAGGATGGCCGTCTGGCTGGGACCCCGCTTCGATTGCAGCGCGAACTGGCTCAGCTTGGCGCGCGCCGCCTCCTCAGCATGTTGGGCGGGCTCAATGAAGATGCGTTTGGCGAGCGAGCGCAGGTAAAAGCCGGCCACTGCGAGTACGACGAGCAGAAGGAGGAGCAGGGTTCTGGCGCGTAGCGACACGCTTAGGTGCCTCCCTTCTCAAAGGTCGCGAGCGCCTCTACGACCGAGGCAGCCACCTGCTGCTGGAAAGCCGGTTCGGTAAGGGCCGTAGCGTCAGTGTCGATAGCTAGGCGGCCCACTTCGATCGCTATGGCCGGGGCGTCGACGCTGCGCAGGGCGCGCACGGGCGCCCCCGCTGGGAGGTCCACCTCAACCCCGCTGAGGAGAGCGAGACGCTGCTGCAGCGCCAGAGCGAGCCGACGGCTTCGATCAAGGTGTGCTTCCTGCACCCGCGCCCACGGGGCGAGGGCGGAAGGCGACAGCGGCTGGGAGGATGCTGGGGGCGTGGGAGGGTGGAAACTGAAGACCGCGATGCGACGTGACGCGGTGCCCAAGTTGCCGGCGTGGAAGCTGAGGAAATAGTTGGCGCCCGCCAGGTTGGCGGCGAGGGCGCGTTGCTCGAGGCTGGTATCCACATCGCCGGTGCGCGTCAGGACGATTCGGTATTTGTTGGTCCCCAGCAGGGCCAGGCGTACTCGCGCCACGAATTGTGCCACCAGGTCTTTCTCCCACACGCCGTCGCGGCTACGGCCCCCGGTCTCAGCGCCGCCGTGTCCGGCATCAAGCACGACGACGGGCAGGGGCGGCCCGGGAGGCGCGGCTGGCGACTCCTCACCGGGCAACGCCGGTGCGCCGGATGTCGTGGCGGGCGCGGCGGGAGGTGACGTAGCTTGAGGAGAAGCCACCTGGGCTATGACAGCGGGAACCTTGAGCACGTCCGCCAGCAATATTTTCCCGTCTTCCGCCTGCACCGGGAAAAAGTTCAGTCCCGTCGAGGTGGGTGAGAGGAGGAGCTTGGCTACACCATCCTGATCGTCGAACTCCAGGTCGTTCACATAAGGGTTCTGAAAATGGTAGGCATCCTCGACGGGCTCAATGGGACGATCACCGAGAAACAGCACCCACTTGCCGTTGCTGGAGGCCGTGCGCACCGTGACCTTGTCGGTGAACTGGACGGTCAACCTCGCGCCGCTAGGCAGGGGATCCAGACGCACGGTGAACGAGCCGGGTTTGACGTCGCCAATGAAGATGCGGTTTGTTCCCTCCTGATATTCCACCGTTTCGTGTGTCAGCCGCGGCAGGACGGTGATCAGAAAATCGACCGGCACCATCCACTGGCCGTTCGAGACCCGCACGGGTTGCGCCAGATTGACGATGTCTTTATCCAGGCGGACTTTGACATCATCCGGGCGCAGTTCGACTTGCACCATGCCAAACCAAATCCGCAAGGAATCCTTCTTTTCCTGGAGCCCCCCCACTTTGCCAACCGTGTTCAGGATGGGCAAGACCGGCAGATATTTTGTACCCTCGATGGTCTCAAGCTGCAGCAGGGTGCGGCTGGCAGGGAGATAGAAAACAAAGTTGTCGCTACGCAGTTGGCGATTCGGCCCTAAGAGCGCGGCCAGCGCGAGAAGCAGCAAGGACACCGGGAACAGCCGGGACTCAGGAAGTCCGCGCCGCAGGAAGGCGAGGAAAGCATTGTCACCTGCGCGCCGGGGATGGGGTGTACGATGGATGGGGGGCATTTTCTGATTCTATAAGAATCAAACGAAAGCGGCAACGAGGTTCGGAGTTCCGGGTTAGCGCAGTGTCTCCTCTCTTCCCAACTACGAACTCGTGCCGCCCCTCGGCGCCTCGATCATCTCGGCTTTCGGCCGTGGAAGCGGAACCTTTGTGGGTTAGCTTCAATGTCGATTTCTTCAAAACCCGCAGTCGCAAGGCGAGGTTGGAAGGTTTGGGGATCGACTGGAACCAGGGTGTCCCAGATGTGAATGAGACGCATAAAAGGGCTCGTCCGGCTGTCCACACCTGCGAACAAGCCGCCGGGCTTGAGCACTCGAAAAACCTCGTGCAGTAGCTTGTCTTGGAAATCGGGGGAGGACAGGTGGTGGAGCATAGTGCAGCAGATGGCGCCCGTGAATTGCCCATCGCGGAAAGGCATGACGGTGGCATCACCCTGGATAACCTTCACATTGCTGCCTCGCATCCTGGCCGCCAGGGCATCTGCGAGCGCCGGATCGATCTCGAGCGCGGTGACGCTAGGGATGCGCGAGCGCAGGATGTCCGTGGTGAGCCCGGGGCCGGGTCCCACTTCCAGGACTTTTGGCCCCAGGTCCACACAGTTCAAGACCCAGGGCATGACAGTCTCTTCCAATTCCTTTCGCCAACGGGCCGAGCCGCACAGCCAACGATGAATGCGGTTCATTCAGGGACCCTCTGGAACGGTCATTGGTGGAGGCGGGGGGAGTCGAACCCCCGTCCGAAGAGTCTCACAGTTAGGAGCCTACATGCTTATCCCAGTTCGCTTCCAGCTTTCGCCAGCGGCCCTAAGGAGCGGGCAACAACGAACCGCCGACTAGCCTGGGAAGTCTCGTCCCGGATCCTCAGGCGGTAAACCCGGAACTATCCCGCCAAGCGACGCCTCGTTCCCTCATGCGGGCCTAAAGGAGGAGACGGCTACCTAATTAATTAGGCAGCGTAGGCATACTGCGTATTGGCAGTTGTCTTTGTCCCACGCCGATAACGGGTGGTGTGGACCCCCGGCATGCCTCCTAAGCGCAAGGGCTCCCGTCGAAACCGGTACGCCCCCATATCCATTACTAAGATTACGACGGGAGGCGGGACCTGTCAAATCATGACCGAGAAACAACGGGTATGCCAATTGTTAGAGCATTTCCATTTATCATGTAGCGTATCGGGCCCTAAAAAAGCCTTTGCAGTCTGCGACGGAAATGGACTGGAAGGCCTTTTTCGCTGCACGCAGCAGTTGTTCGTCGGTGCGGGGAGCGTGGCCGCGCAGGATTTGTTTGATCTTGCTCCACATGGGCTCGATGGGATTGAAGTCCGGCGAATAGGGCGGCAGATACAGCAGCTGGGCGCCGGCGGCTTGGAGGGCTTCCCGGACTCCCCGGATTTTGTGCGTGGCCAGATTATCCAGAATCACCACCTCGCCAGGGCGCAGGGTGGGCGCGAGCCCCTGCGTCACCCAAGCCAAAAACATTTCGCCGTTCATGGGGCCTTCAAAAAGCCAAGGAGCGCAGGGACCCTCCAGACGAATGCCAGAGATCAACGTGCGGGTCTGATAGTGCCCGTGCGGAATGTGCGCCCACAGTCTTTGCCCACCCCGTGCACGGCCCCGCAGGCGCGTCATCTTGGTGTTGGCTCCGCTTTCGTCCACAAACACCAGATGGGCCGTGGGCTCGGCGGCCAACTCCTCATGCCAGTGCGCCCTTTTTTCGGCGACGTCGGGACGTTCTTGTTCGGCGGCGGCCCGAGTTTCTTTTAAACTTCCAACCCAGCCGCCGCAGCCAGAGATCGATCGTGGAAGTGCAGAAGGGGAGATCCAAGCCCGCGCCCAACTCGGCCAGCGTGGCGTCGGGCTGTCCGGAGAGAAGTTGGTGAAGACGTTGTCTGCGCTCTTCGGTGAGCAACGTCTTGCGTCCACATAAACACGTCCGGGGTTCCAGCGTGCCGCGCTCGCCAAACTGCTGGCGCACGCGACGCACCGCCGCGCTGCAGAAGCCAGAAAACTGCGCGATCTCCCGCGTGCTCCGGCCGCGTTCGTAGAGTTCCAGAATGCGCTGGCGGAGGGGAATCGGTATGGCTCGCATGCGCACACTCCGCCACAGAAGTCCGCTCTTCGCGAGCTACATTATTTATGGAAACGCTCTAGGGGACGAACTCGCGTCGAACGCCTCTCGGCTAAGGGCGGAGTCCGCGGGCGTATGCAGAGAGAACCCGGACATTCTCCACGGGTGTGTCTCGCGGCACTTCGCATCCCGCCCCAACCACGAAACGCTCGCCGGCCTGGCGATGGCATTCGGCCAGTTCTCGCAGGATGCTGTCGGGGGTTCCATCCCGCAAGGTTCGGACGGGGTCTATATTCCCCATGACGACTTGGAGAGCCCCCAACTTCCCCCGGGCCTCGGCGACGGGCGTGAGGTAATCCAAGTCCACGATTTCGCACCCGAGTCGTCCTATGCCACCCAGGATGGCCCGTGTGTTGCCGCAGATGTGCAATCGCACGCGCGCGCCCAGAGTATGAATGGCATCGACCATCTTCTTTTCGTAGGGCCAGATCATGGAGTTATAGATCTGCGGACCTACGAGCGAAGCTGCCGCGTCGCCCACGGCGATCAAGTCAGCGCCCGCCTCGATTTCGGCTTTGGCAAAAGCCAACTCCATCTCCACCACAAAATCGAATAGATCGCGAACGAAGTCGGGGTCGTCATAGAAGTCCAACATCAGCTTGCTGATGCCACGAAGATCAGCAGCCTCAGCGCAGGGGCCTTCCACCCAAGCCTCAATCAATTTGGCATTCCTCACTCGTTCTTTGAATAGGGCCACAGCCTTGATCCCGTTATTCATCCGGCCGGGGGAGAGTAGATCAGGAACGCGAAGCGTCGCGAGCCGGCGTTTGTCGGCGAGCAGTGCGTTGGATTCGTCCAGTGCGGGCGGTTGATCCGGGAGGTAAATGACTGCCGCCCCGAGATCAGCAGGTTCACAGGCGGAGTCCGTGCAGAAGGTCACGTAATCGAACCCGAATTCTTCCGCGACGCGAATCTGGCCCTCGACTTCGACTCGAAAATCTGTGGCATAGTCGAGATACTTCCTGCCGATACGGTCCGATGCAAACATCATCGTGAGCGGCATGCATGGGAGACGGTCCACCGCCTGTCCATCCAATAATGCCAGTACGCGCTCGCGGCTGTTCATTAACTTTCTCTCACCTCAACACCGCGGTGGAGTACGTCTGGCGGTGTAGCGCCGGGCTTTAGCCCGGCAGGTGCCGCCCTAAAGGGCGGCGCTACAATGATGGAAGACTCACACCACCAGTTTCCACGGAGCCCGATAAGCAACGTCCGTGAGTTTCCGAGCTTCGGGCCCAGCTTGCACTAATCCCTGCTTCGCCGCATCCCAGAGCAAACGGGATTGCGTCCGGTAGGCAATATTTCCCAGGTGACACGTGTTGGTCGCCCGTTGGCCAATTTCAATGTCGCACGCCGGGCGCTGGCGCGACTTGACACAATCAAGAAAATTGCGCACGTGTTCGAACAGACCTTCGTCGGCATCTTTCAATTCCATGGTGGGAGTCCGGTCCACCAGGCTCGAACCGGAACGCGATTTTTCCGGATGAACCTGAAGGCCCATCTCATCGAAGGTCAGCGTCCCGTCCGAGCCGTAGAACTCGATGGCCCATTCGCGAAGCACATCCCAATCGCGCCCTGTGTATTCATGTTCTCCGTGCCGCGAGTGCTGGTTGCCCATCCGAAGCTCGTAGGTGGCCAGGAACCCGGGATACTCGAAGGTCACCTGGAGGGTGTCGGGAGTCTGGCAGTTGTCGTGGGTGCTCATTTTACCGCCACAGGCCGTAACTGCCTTCGGGCCGTCGACCTTCATTGCCCACTGGATGACGTTAATGAGATGGACTCCCCAGTCGGTCATCCATCCACCGGCATAGTCCCAGAAGTAGCGGAAGGTGGACCACAGATACTTCTCTCCGCCGAACCGATTCCAGTTGAAGGGAACCTTGGGAGCGGGGCCGAGCCACAGGTCCCAGTCAAGCTCGGCGGGGGGCGCGCAGTCTTCAAAGTTACCAAAGCCCTGGGGGAACATGTTCAGATAGTTCCACGTTCGCACCCAATTGACCTTGCCGATCAGCCCGTCCTGCACAAGCTGCACTCCCTTTTGGAAGTGAGCGCTGGAGTGCCACTGCGTGCCGACCTGCACGACGCGGTTGTACTTCCGCGCCGCCCCGACCATCCGCTTGCCTTCGTCGATCGTCGTCGCTATAGGCTTCTCCGTGTAAACGTCCTTGCCGGACTGGCAGGCGAGCACCGTCTGCAAGGCGTGCCAATGATCCGGGGTGGCGATCAACACGGCGTCGATATCCTTGCGATCGAGCACCTCCCGAAAGTCGCTGTAGCCTTTGGCCTTGCCCTCGGTGGCCTTGAGGGCCCTGTCCAGGTGGGGCCGGTAAACGTCGCAGACGGCGGCAAGTTCGACGTCAGGTTGCTTCAAGAATTCTGCCATTACCGAACTGCCTTCGAGGCCAGTGCCGATCACCGCTACCCGTATCCTGTCGCTCGCGGCCACCGCCCGCCCGGCGCCAAGCCCCGAGGCCGCCAAGCCGGCGCCGGCGGTCGAAAGGGCAGCGCGCTTCACGAAATCACGTCGATTGATCTCGTCACTCATGTGAACCTTCTATCCTTTCTCGTTAGGATTCCGTTTTCGCCTTCCCGCGGGCGGACAACATAAATCCGGCCGGTATGTTTTGGAGGTTATCGCATCCGTCGGATCCGAGCGGTAGGTTTTGGGGTTAAGAGTTTGCCTGACGACCACGGACGGCGGGTGTAAGCGAAAGATTTTGGGCTCCGTAGCACTCCCCAGAATCAGTTCCAACACTTCTCCTGCCCGGCGCGTCGAGATGCAGGGCAGAAAAGCGTCGCGCACGTTCCTGCACCGGGTCCTTCGGGCGCGGCGGGATTTACAGCCCGCCGCGCCCAAGGTACCTGCCAGAAGTGCAAACAACGTCCGACTCAGTCTAAAAGACGAACCTCAATGCGCATCAGAAGATAAAGCGCAGTCCGAACTGGATCTCGCGCTCGTTAGTGCCCGGTACCGTCGAGCCAATGAGCCCAAAGCCTGTCGAGCTAACCGTTGAGCCGGGCGCGTTAAACATTACCTGATTGAAGAGGTTAAAGAATTCGGCGCGGAACTGAAGGGTCTTTGATTCGGTGATCTTCGTTTCCTTGACCACCGAAAAATCCAGATTCGACCACCCTGGACCCGTGAACGTATCTCGCCCCAGGGTTCCAGAGCCGGGCATGACCGCCCCAACGTTGGGTACCGGACTGGTGACCGTGGGTATAGCGAAAAACCCGGTCCCCACGCCATTAGGGCTCCCCGCGCCCCCAGGCAGGCAGTAGTCAGGCACGCTGATCCCGATAACGGCGTCCGAGAAGAACTGTGGTCCGCACCCAGGTCTCCTATCGGAGCTGAAGTTTGCCCGCTGCAGGAAGAATGGACGGTTACTGCCGCCAACCCCGTACTGTAAGGTTCCGTAAGGAGAACCAACGGTGAAGGGGAACCCGGTCTGCGCCTGGAAGATGCCCAGGAACTCCCAGCCCTGTGTCAGCCGTTTGGGAACATGTGAAAGCGCTTGCCAGTTGCCCAAAGGCAGGTCGTATTCAAAGTTGGCGACGAACCGCTGGACGATGTTGTAAGAGGCGGGCGCATACTCGCACTTGAGGCAGTTCGGATCCTGCATATTCGTCGCTCCGGTGTTCCATACCGAATCGGCATCCGTCATATCCTTAGCCCAGGTGTAATTGGCCTGGAATTGGATGCCGTGTGACCTCGAAATCCTGCGCGCCTGGACTTGCAGGGCATTGTAGCTGGAGTAGCCGCCGTTGTAGAAAACCTGCATTTCTCCGAGGCCAGGAGTGATGTTGCTGTAAGGAGTGTACTGGGGTTCGGCTCCGCTATACGCATTAGGATACCACTGGTTGTAAAGAGAAACGCCGTTGTTTGCAACGTAGGCAGCGGAAACCGCGATGCTGCCGGGGAATTCGTGTTCCAAGGTGACATTGCCGCTAATCGTATAGCCGTTTCTCAGCCGGTCCGAAGGATCGTCCACGAAAAGATTACCCAGGATCGCCGCGTAGGGGGCAAGGTTCACAGGAGTGTTTGCGGGAATGGTTTTTGTATTTCCATTGGCCGCGATCGGCTGCCCGGAAGTACTCGTCAGAACAGGAAGTGCAACGGAGAATGGGGTAAGGGAATACGGCGCGTTGAGCATATAGTTTTCACTGGCGAGCGGAAAATTCACCAGGTCCTGGTCGGGATAAACCGTGGGCATCACGTTGGTGAAAATCCCGAAGCCGCCGCGGAAGGTGGTTTTGCGCCCAAGGTCCGCCGCCAAACCGAAACGGGGGCCAAAGTTGCCCGCGAGATAGTCCGGCTGCCACAAGGGGCTGGGGTTCACCACAAATGTTCCGTAGAGACTACCCTGGTCGTCAGGGCGCGCCATACGGTTGCCCACTTCCCAAGGCACGGAAGTGTATTCGTAGCGCAGGCCGAGGTTTAGGGTCAGCCGGCGGGTCACCTTGATATCGTCTTGCGCAAACGCCGCCAGAGTCCACCGGCGCAACCCCCACCACACGCCGCCTCCCCCGGCTCCGGCTGGTCCAAAGCCTGGCACCGTAGTCGCGCGCTCATATTGATAGTCGCTGCCCTCCATCATGCTGATCAGCGGACTGGGGCTGAGGTAGCCAACCGGCAGGGAAGTGCCGCCATTGGTCGAGGGAACGGCAACGGGCAGGGGCGTCCCTGCATTAAAGATGTATTGGCCACTGGGACCCGTTCCGGTGACTCCGGTGCCGTTGTCCCATTCCCGCCGATACTCTCCGCCGAAGGTGAAGGAATGGCGTCCCGTGGTCCAGTTAACGTTGTCCTGTGGATCGAAAACTGTCGTGACGTACTTGGTCTCGAAGGTGTCAGGTCCCCAACAGTTCATGGACAGCAGGCCACCGCCGAAGCAGGTCTGGGTCGTGGTGTACTCGGCGGGCGTTTCCGGCACGCCTTCAATACCTCGGTTCAGGGTAAACGTGAAGTTGTTCAGCAGGGTGGGGGAAATGATGTGGGTCTCGCCTATGGCGTAGTTCCGCGCGTCCCCAATGTTGCTGCTGGAGAAATTGCTCCCCCCCAGTTCGGCAGCCCAGGCGTCCGTATCCTTGATGATATGGTTGACGTACGAAGCGCGGGCGAAGAAGGTATCGGCCGAGGAGAAATGATGATCCATGCGTGCTGACCACTGATCGTCGTTGATCGGCTGAGAGAACTCGTAGGTGAGGGTGTTGTCCCCGTTAACACCACCCGGGTGATTAGGGAGCGGAAAGCGGTTGAGAACGGTCTGGGCCACGGAATTGAGCGGGACGAGGAGATTATCCGGCGGTGGGGTCGACGAGGTCGAGCTCGGGTCCGGGATCGTCAGCGCGCCCGTTCTTTCCGCCGCGGTGGGAACGGCAGCGTTGTTCGGTTCTCCCAGCCGCTGCCGCAAGCCCGCGTATTGCACAAAGAAGAAGGTCTTATCCTTCTTGATGGGTCCGCCAAAGGTGCCGCCGAATTCGTTCCGGCGGAAAGGTGGAACAATGCCGGCGCTGCCCGGTCCATTCGCGAAGAAGTTCCGCGCGTCGAAGACGCTGTTACGGACAAATTCAAAGAGACTCCCGTGAAACTGATTGGTGCCGGATTTGCTTACAATCTGCGTGAGGGTGCCGGCGCCCTGCCCGTATTGGGCGGAGTAGTTGTTTTGCTGGACTTTGAACTCTGCAATCGCGTCCAGATTGAAATTCGTGAACTGGAGGGTGCCCATCTCGGCGTCACTCGAGTCGGCGCCGTCCAGAGTTCCCACGGACGTCTCACCCCGATTGCCGTTGCCCGCGAACTCATTGCTCATCCAGCCCATGTTGGCGCCGTTGTATCCCACAACACCGGGTTGCATCGTGATGAGGCCCTCGATGTTCCTTCCGTTCAGTGGGAGGTTCTGCACTTGCTCCTCGGAAACCACCTGGGAGAGCGTCGCATTCGTGGTATTGATTAACGGCGGAGCCGCAGTTACTTCCACCGTGGCCGTGACTCCCGCCAGAACCAAGGTGAAATCCACGACTCGCTGCTGGGCTACGTCCAAGGTGATATCTGTGGCGGTCCCGGATTTGAACCCTCCGGCCTCAGCGACGACATTATAGGTACCGACCACCAGGCTGGGGATGGTGTAAGACCCGGAGCCGGTCGTTACAGTGGATTGAGCAACTCCCGTTTCCATCCGAGTGGCCGTTACTTTGGCGCCCGGGATGATGGCTCCGCTGGGGTCCGTGACTGTCCCGGTAATGGTTCCCACCGCCTGCGCATGCACGAAAGGACAGTGGGCTAAAAGCACAAATGCTGCCAAGAAAAGCAGGCTCAGAAGACACTTTTTCATGGTTTCTCCTCGACCTGGAATGACCCGACGGTGTGCAAACGCGCAAGAAGACAGTACTGCAGGACCCGACGACAGATCCTACCGATTATGCACTTCCGCCCCTCAGTGTCAAGGGGCCTTGTTGCGAAGCGCTCCCCGGACGGTATCCCGAGCGCGTGGGGAGGCGCAGCGCCGTTTCCCGCGTCTTTTCCTCGCAGGAAAGATGAAGTTGCTTGGTTCCATGCCTGCTCCAGCCAGCGACCCCAGAGATGAGAATGGAGCGCTCAGCTGCTGACGCCGGAGCCCCTTTTTCGTCTGAGGGATTCGGTATGCCTTGAAAACAGCCCGTCGGGCGCGGCGTCGCGGGAGGGATGCGCGCCCTGTGCCGCAGGATGCCTTACGCCCTTGGAGATTCGTGCACACAATGTCGTTGCGCCCGTGTCGCGGCTTGTTCCATAATGATTCCGCCTATTACTGTGCTGAGGTGGTTCACTTGGCTGGGACACAACTCAAGATACTGGCTGATTCAATCCGAGAGGCTCGTGAACGCCTGGCGCAAAAGCTGGGGTCTCAGGCTGAACAGATCGAGAAACTCGATCAGGACCTGGCAGGATTGCGGCAGGGCTATCAGCAGGCCGCACGGGAAGCTGATCGTCAGTGGGAGACGCTTGCGAGCGCAGTAGCATCTGTGCCCGAAGTTTCGCCTGAAACGGTGCTCGAAAACGTCTTGGGTGCAGTGCGGAACCTGATGACCTGCACGCTGCCTGAACAAGTTCTGCAGGTCCTTGCCGAGGAGGCGGCACAGTGGGCCGTACGTGCAGCGGTCTTCGACGTGCGCGGCAAAGCGGCTTGGGGCGCTTCGGCGAAGGGCTTCGGTCCGGAGCTTACGGAAAACGTCTTCCGGGGTTTGGTCATTCCGCTCAATCAGGGCAATCCGTTCCGTCAGGTATGCGAAATCGGCGGCCACGTGGATGCCGACGTGCGCGCGCTCAGGAAGAACCGCAACGTACTTGAAAAGCTCAAACCTGCGGCGGACGACCCCATCTTGCTGCTGCCCATTCGATCCGCGGGTGCAGTGACGGCGATATTCTACGCCGACCCCGGCGGGAAGGGGGAACCGCTTCCGGTCAATGCTCTTAAGATTCTTTCCGAATTTGCAGGCGCGCAGCTCGATCGCCTGATGGCGCTGAGCGGCGGGTTTTCACCGGAGAGCGTGGGCGAGGAATCCGTGCCACCCCAGGTAGCCGATGCGCCGGTCGAAGAAGTAACCGTGGAAGCTGTTGTTGAGAGATTCACGGCTGCGGATGTAGTTCGCGAAATCCGGGAAGAAGTCGTCGCCTCGGAGACTGCTGCAGGTGAATCGCCGGCAATGCCTGCAGAGGTGAGCGCGCCGGCCGTGGAACCTGGTGCGTCGGCGGTCGAAACGGAGCCTACCCCGCCATCCCCTGAGAAGGTAGCAGCAGAGGACACCACGTCATTGCCTCCCGCGGACGTGGCCCCGGCGGAGGAAGTCGCTGTCGTGCCCGCGGCCGAACCAGAGCCTGCGTCCGCTCTGGTGGGGTCCGACGTCTGGGTATTGACCGAATCCGAGCAGAAGATCCACAAAGACGCCCGGCGCTTCGCCAAACTCCTGGTATCGGAGATCGAGCTCTACAACAAGGCGAAGGTCGCGGACGGCCGCAAGAACAAGGATGTGTATAAGCGCTTGAAAACCGACATCGACCGCAGCCGCCAGACGTTCGACAAGCGTTTCGGAAAGACCCTCGGCAAGGAGTTTGACTACTTCCACGATGAGCTGGTGAGAATTCTGGCAGCGAGCGATGCCACTGCCCTGGGACCGGAGTATCCAGGGCCTTCCGCGTGAGATTTCTCTTCAAATCTTTGTCTCGGACCGTCTGCCTGACTGTCTGGTTGATGCCACTGAGTTCGCCGGCTGCACCTCCGGAAGTGGCGCCTGCGGCTCTGCGCCAGCTTGCCGCGCGCGCCACGCGTCGGGACGCCTGGCCAGCTCTGCGCGCCTATGCGCATTCACAGAAAAACGCCGAGTGGCGCGGCTGGGCGTGGTTCCTGGCGGGCTATCACGAAAACGAAGCTGCGGACTTCCGGGAGGCCGCGCGGGATTTGCGTCAGGCGGCGGAGAGCGCCTTTTCGCTAGCGGACTATGCGCTGTTCTACGAGGCCTCCGCCCTGAGCCAGGCCGGGCAGCAACTTGAAGCCGAGGAGACGCTGAAGGATTTCGTGGCGCGTTTTCCCCAGAGCCGTCTGCGCTGGCGGGCGCTCGAACTGCGCGCCGAGGCGTGCCTCGAAGCCCAAAGGCCGCAGGATGCCCTCGATGCACTTACCGCCGAGCCCGAAGTGCGGGAGCGCCCGCCGCTGGCCTTGCTTCTGGCGGGGGCCTACGAACAGTCCCAGCGAATGCTGGAGGCCGCGCATGCCTACCAGGAAGTCTACTTTGCTTTTCCGATGTCCCCACAAGCGAAAGCTGCCGCAGACTCCCTTGCCGCCATCCGGCCGCAGCTAGGTTCTACTTACCCTCTGCCGACGGATGAAATCCAGACTGCGAGAGTGCAAATTCTCTTCAAGGCTGCACGTTATGAGGACGCACGGGAGGAATTTGAGGAGTTGCTGAAAGCCCAGCCTGCCAGCCCGTTTGCCCCCCACTGGCAGCTAGGGCGGGTGCGCTGCCTTTTGCATCTTCACCGCGCCCCGGACGCCGCGGAAGCGCTCCTCAATCACTTCACAACCGCGGACTTGGAAGCTGAGCGGCTGGGGCTGCTCGTTTTGCTTCACGCGCAGCAGTCTGACGCGGTAGCGATGATGCAAGACCTTGCCCAGCTCGAAACGCAGTATGCGGCGTCTTCTGCTCATGCCGACGCCCTTTCGGCGGTGGGGAACTTTTATTATCGCCAGCTCAACTGGCAGGAAGCAGCGCGCGCTTATCAGCGCCTCTTCGAATTGTTCCCGCTTAGCGAGCATGCCCGTGAGGATGGTTGGCGGCTAACCTGGTGCTCCTGCCTCCTGCATGACCCCAAGGCGCCCGAGGCGATGCGCGACTATCTGTTGCGTTTTCCCGACTCCGTGCACGCCGCGGCTGTTCTCTATTGGTTGGGAAGGACGAAGGAGGAAGAGGGTTCGTCAGCCGAGGCGCGGGAGTTATACGCACTGCTGACCAAACGTTTCGTGCACAGTTATTATGCGCATCGGGCCGCCGTTCGGCCGGCGACTCTGCCACGGGAGCAGGGGAGTCCAAAGGGAGCCGCCGAGGCGCTCCCCGTTTCGCTCGCCACCCAGCTCGCATCAGTCCTGTCAACCCCAGCGAATGGGCCTGGGCTGGGCTGCCTCTCCTCCACGCCCAGCGATGCAGTCCGGCCCGCGATGATCCTTCAGGGGCTGGGTCTTGACAGCGTGGCGGAGGAATACCTGAAGACTGCCGTTACCGAAGTGACTGCGCCCCCTGAACTCCGTCTGCTGCTCGCACAAGAGGATCTTGCAGAGAAGAACATACCGGGCGCGCTTTCCGATGCCATGAAGGTCGCCCCGGCGTATTCGCAGATGGACTTTTTGGATTTGCCGAAGGAAGTCTGGGATTTCTTGTATCCCCGGTCGTACTGGAACCTCATCAATCGCCAAGCCCGGGCCAATCACCTTGATCCGTCTCTGGTGATGGGCCTGGTCCGGCAGGAATCAGCGTTCGATGCGCACGCTCTCTCCACCGCGGACGCTCGCGGCCTCATGCAAATCTTGCCGGAAACCGCCGCTCACAGCCACAACGCTTCGCGCCTGCGCACCGCTGGCCGGAGGCTTTATGATCCGGCCTACAATGTGCGGGTTGGCTGTGCGTATCTGAAGACCCTGATGATGGCTTTCGACAAGCAGCCGGAACTCGCCATAGCCGCTTATCATGCTGGTGATTTTCGCGTCCGCGACTGGCTGGGAAAAACTTCCTTCCCGGATCCCGCCATGTTCCTGGAGAGTATTCCCATCCCGGCCACCCGCAGTTATGTGGAGCTAGTTTTGCGCGATGCGGAAGTCTATCGGCAGCTTCTGACCAGCTCGCCGCGTTTCGCCGTGTGCGGCGAACCGAAACCTGCGACTCCTCCCCGAGCGCCGGGCGGTGCACGTCGGCCAGACGGGAAGTAGGCAAGACAGTCAAGCAGGCTCCACGCAATTGGGGTGACTTGCTTGGCTGGGAGTGCAACCGAATCGGAGGGAGGCGCCGCGATGCCTCGTTCGCTGATTTCGCGCAAGGCCCAACAATTCAGCGAGTCGGTCATCCGCGAAATGACGCGCTTGGCTCTGGAGCACAAGGCGATCAACCTCGCCCAGGGGTTTCCGGATTTTCCTGCGCCCGAAGAGGTGAAAGAGGCGGCGGTACGCGCTATCCGCGCGGACGTCAATCAGTATGCGATCACCTGGGGGGCTAAGGATTTCCGACGAGCCATCGCGGAGCGCTTCCAACACGAAACGGAGCTTGCGGTTGATCCGGAACGCGAGATCACGGTTTGCTGTGGCGCCACGGAAACGATGATTGCTTCCCTCCTGGCGATTGTCGATCCAGGTGAGGAGGTGGTTGTTTTCGAGCCTTTCTACGAAAACTACGGCCCCGATGCCATCATCTGCGGAGCCATTCCCCGCTATGTGCGACTCCATCCCTCGGATTGGGATTTCGACCCGCGGGAACTCGCCGCCGCCTTTACGGACCGCACCCGCGCTGTGATCCTGAATACGCCGAATAATCCTACTGGAAAAGTCTTTACCGCCACTGAGCTCAAAGTGATTGCCGAGCAGTGCCTGCGCACGAACGCCTACGCCATTACCGACGAGATATACTGCCACCTCGTCTATGATGGCTTCCGGCATACTTCGCTCGTAACTCTTCCCGGCATGCGCGACCGGACCATTACCATCAATGCCCTGTCAAAAACCTACAGCGTTACGGGGTGGCGGGTGGGTTACGCCATCGCGTCCCCGGAAGTCACCAATGCGGTTCGCAAGATGCACGACTTTCTTACAGTGGGAGCGGCGGCCCCTCTGCAAGAGGCGGGTGCGACCGCCCTGCGGCTTCCCGAGACTTACTATCAGAAGCTGTGCGAGGACTATCGATTGCGGCGAGATCGTATGCTGGAGGGGCTCGACAGTGCCGGCTTTCGGTGCTACAAACCCCACGGGGCCTACTACATCATGACGGATATTTCTGCTTTCAAATTCCCGAATGACGTGGAGTTTGCCCGCTACCTCGTAAAGGATGTGGGCGTTGCGGTAGTCCCCGGCAGTAGCTTCTATCGCGATCCTGCTATGGGGGCGCAGCAGGTTCGATTTGCGTTCTGTAAAACTGATGACACGCTCGACGAAGCCGTCCGCCGGCTGGGGAAGCTGCGCGGGTAGTTTAGTCCCCGCCATATAAGTCTGCCAGGCGCCCTTGCCAGGAGCGCAAACTTCACAGCGGAATTTCCAGGCCAGGCGAGAAATCCGACACCGCGAGGTTTATTAAAGCGTCCAGCAGGTAAGTTGCGTAAGGGTCGGAGTTGTAGGTTGTGGCAAGCGAGAAGGTGCAGATCAGGAGCTTGCCCTTCCCGGCTTTGGCCTGCACAAGCACTCCGACGTTCGAATGGATCCAGCCGTAGAACATCCCGGCCAGCACGTCGTTGAAATTCCGGGGCGGAATTCCGTTGATGATGGCCGCAGGCGTGACGGCCTGGGTTTCGAATTCGCCCAGCGTATTGAATCCGATATTCGAAAATGGCGGCTGGTCCTTGCGTAGCCAGAGGAAGTTGGAAACCCAGTTTCCATCAAAGTCGTTGTCGCTGCGCGGAACGACCTCAATCCCGCTGGCGAGCGTTAATGGCTCGGTCGGTATCAAGATCACGCGGGCTCCGGCACGCAGTTTGCTCTTCACCGTATCGTCGAGCGTGGACGTGATGAGCACGGGAAAGGCTTCAGAGCCCGTGGGCGCCAGGTAGTTGCGCGCCCGCATTTCGTTCACCAGCCGCCGAAGCCGCCCGGGGGGGTCGTAGAAGGAAACGGGTGGAGGCAATTCGGGTTGTTTTGGGGGGTAGAAGTACAAATCCAGAGAAGTATCCGATATCGTCTTATCACCGATCATAGCCACGGCTTTCAGGACCCGTTTGGTGGGTGCCGGACCGGCGGGAACGGTAAACCGGAAAGATCCCACCTTGGCTGCCTCAGCGGGTGAAACGGCCGGGATAGGTAAGCTTCCTGCGAGACTAGTCCCATCCACCTCCCACTTGACAGCGCCGCCTGCCAGATTCCCAAGGGCAAAGTGTGATAGATAGACGTCCGCCTGCACTGTTTCGCCCGTCACGTAATTCGCTTTCTCGCTGCGCAGGATGAGCAGATCATCCTGCTGCAAGCGGCTCAGGGTGTCGGCAAACACCTTGGGGTGCCGCCACATGTCGAGCAAGCCGTTGGCCTCCCAATTAATATCGGTGAATTCGGTTATGACGTAACCCTGAATTTCCGGGCGGGCACGCAGGGCCGCAATCTCATATTTCAGCGCAGCATATTCGTGCCACTCGGTCGCGTCGCTTAATGCCGGGAGGCCAGGGAAAAGGGAATTGTACTGATAATCCGTGAAGCGTCCCTCCACCCCCTCTGGTCTGGTAATCTCATTCCCACTAAAGTCACGATTGAACCACCAAGGTTTTTCTTGGGGCAGGCGCGGCAATCCCCAGTTGCCGAATTCGGAAAGCATGAGGGGCTCGTCCCCTTTGGGTGCGGCGTCACCGTAAGGGCTGAAGAGCCAGCCGGGGCGCTGAGCCTGGTCATCGACCAGCCGGGTGAAGTTGGAGGCATAATCCGGGATGGCGGCATATTGGTGGAAGTCCGCAATATCCGTGGCTAGGTGGAAGTTGTTGCAGCAGGCGCTATTATCGACTACGAGCCACGGGACAAGACTTTTTGCTTCCTCGTAGGTTGTCTTCAGCCAAGTGCGGTCAGCGGCTTCTTTGAGGTCGGCGCCCCAGCTCTCATTGATGATACTCACTATGACGATAGCGGGGTGGTTCCAGTCGCGCTCCACCATGCCGCGCAGAGTTTCCTGGGCGCGTCGCTGCGAATTATTCGTCAGCTTGTCCCAGTTTGGAATCTCATACCACACGAGTATGCCGATTTCGTCCGCGGCTTCTAGGTAGCGGGGGTCGGGAACTTTGATGTGGCAGCGTAGCAGATTCAGCCCCAAGGCTTTCGCCTTGCGCATCTCGTCGCGAAGATAGTCGAGTGAGGGCGGCGTGTAGGCCGTGTCGGGATAGAAATCCTGATCGAGCGCCCCGCGCAGATAGATCGGCTGGCCGTTCATATAGAACTTACCGTCGTGCGTCCCGAAACTGCGGAAGCCGAAACGGCAGCTCGCGGAATCCCCGGAAGTGAGCGTGACGCGGAGGTCGTAAAGGTTCGGACGCGCGGGACTCCACAGGTTCGGAGCGTGAATGAGGCCATGGAGCGCCATACTATTCTCGCTGCCGCCTACGGCGCCCGTGCCCTGCCAAACCGTTTTCCCCGTCGGGTCGCGGATCTCGGCAGTCGCTCGCACCGGATCGGCCGAGCCGGCACGGATTACAGGCACCGTTATGGCAAAGGAACCCTCGGTTGTGGGTGCAATGTGAACGTTGCCGAGGCGCACACGCGGAAGAAAGTCGAGTTCCACGCTCTGCCAGAGGCCGCTGGTTTGGATATACCAGTTCTGTTTGCCGTGGGGGATTTCTGCGTAGTTGATGCCTTCCACGGTCCTATTCGGTTCAGCCCCAGGGTCCACCACGCGGACGGCGATCTGGTTTTCGCCACCACGGAGCAGGGAAGTGGCATCAATTTCGAAGGGCAGATAGCCTCCCTCGTGTGACCCGGCTTTCTGGCCGTTTACGTAAACGTCAGCCTTGTAATCCACGGCGCCGAAGCGGACCAAAGCCACCTGATCAGCTCTGGGCTGATCGACGCCGATGTTGCGCCAATACCACGCCACGCCCGCGTAGTCGCGCAAGTCGGCAAACTGCGACTGCCAGGAAGAGGGCACGCGAGTAGGCCGCGCGTTCGGCGCAGAATCGAGTTTGTACACATCGAGGGTGCCGTTAGGGTCGGCGAGGAAGTTCCAGTCGCCATCGAGCGAAAGGGTGGAAACCGCCGCCGGCCTGGCTGTCGCCACGGCCATCAGCATGGAGAAGAACACGCGAATGAACAGGCGCATCGTTCACCTCGAAAGTGGTGAGTCTATGCGTTCTGAACGAGAAAAGGCAAGCCTTCCCATGGGTTCTCAAGGCACAGGATGGTAGGTGATGCAACACGAAACAATGCGTGAACCGCGGAGAACCATCTGTCGAGCGCCCACCCGTCTGTCGCGGAGGGCCGACCGACGCTGCTTGGTCTTTATCTTTCGCGGAGGCATGTGGTACGATGCACATCTTGGCTGGCGTGAGTCGGCTTACATCATGAGTAACAGCGCCACAACGAATCCTACCCTTCACTATCTGACACCTTCCGGCACGACGACGGAATCGCCCGGGCAAAGCTCGCCCCTCGAGTTGGGTTCTCTGGCTGGCAAAATGCTGCTATTGGTCCTGAGGATCGAGGAAACACTCGAACAGGAATCGCTCTATGTCTCCATTTGGGGTTCCAGCGACGGTGAGAATTGGGGAACAACGGCGCTCTTCTGGTTTCCGCAGAGATTTAATACTGGCGTAACGCCCGCCGCGTTGGACTTACGGCTCCGCCCCGAACTCAAATTTCTGCAAACCCGCTGGGAAGTGAACCGATGGGGGCGCGGCGTTCCGCGGCCGTATTTCAAGTTTGGCGTGGAAATCCAAGAAGCCGGGAATTAGCGCCTTACGAGGCTGCGGGGAAACGCCCCTGCTGTCATTCTGAGTCCTTCCCTGTCATCCTGAGCGAAGCGAAGGATCTCGCTCTGCGGATTTTCATGAACATTCGAGATTCTTCGTCGCCGCGGTGACCTCCCGAGAATGACACCGTCTACGAGTTCTCCGCAGCCTGTCAAGGCGCGAGGTCACAAGCCATGCCCGTGGAACACGGGGTGCTCTGCAAAGCCCGGCCTGAGCGCCGGGAATGGCGGCGCGTCATTCCCTCCAGAAATCTGTGGACGGATTGAACTGAATCCTGCCATTCTTCTTCTGGTCACTTTTTTCTATTCTGTGGGTGAGGTCGGTGATGAAAGCTATTCTTGTGGCTCTGTGGGTCGCGGCGTGGCCGCTTACGGTCTGGGGGCAGTCTGCAACCCAAAAGACGCAGCCCCCTAAGGCAGCCGTCGTGCCGCCCTTTCAGGAAGTGGAGACTGAAAAGATTGCGGCGCCGGGGGAAACACGACCTCCCGCCAGCACTCCTGGGGAAACAGCGGGGTACATGGAGCCCGCGCAGGTTAAGGCGTTGCTTCATAAAATCTGGCTCACACAGTATCGCATCAGTGATCTGCTCGGCCAGGTGCACGCCGAGCGCTGGAAGATGCCCGACGCGGCACGGAAGTCCTTCGGCCAGACCCTGGAGAATTTGCAGAAGGCGTTGACCGCGGAGGAAGGCTGGCGCGCTCAATTCGATGCCCGTCCTGACAGCTTGTACCTCGGCTTTCAGACTTATGTGGCCGTTAATGGTGTGCTGCCGCGGTTGGATGGCGTGGCGCGCAGCGTGTCGAGCTTTGAAAACGCCAGTTTCGGCGCGCAGTACAGCCAAGCTGGCAATCAGCTCTTCGACTTGCAGCAGGCACTCCAGCCCCATCTAGCCTTTCTCCTGAAGAACCAGGACGGGCTTCTGCTCGCCGCACAGACGAATCTGGCCTCCTGCCAAAACCAATTGGGTTTCGCACTGCACAACAAGGAGGGACACGCGACGCCCATAAAGAACATTGCTCCGGTGTTCAAAGGGGGGAAGCGGGCCCACCACGCCACGGCAGCGGCCGGGGTGACGAAAGCAAGGGAAAGCGACGAGAAGAAAACTCCAACAAAATCGGCAGAGGCGAGCCAGCCGGCCACAAAATCACCCAGCAAACCAGGGCAGGAGAAGTAACAGCAGCGCAGACTTGCTTTCCCTCACTTACCCATCTTGCGAGCTTTCTCCAGAATTGCCGGGCGAGCTTCTTCCATGATTTCCCGCCAATCGGCATAGCGCAACGTGCGCTGTTCGAAGTTGCGTTTGGCCACCGCGCCCAAGAAGCGTGCTTCGAATTCCCGGAAGTAGGACCCGTAGATGTGGTAGCTGTCCGCCATGTGGCAGTATCGGCCCAGCCCCATGCGCCGGCCTGAGAGCTTGGAAACCCGGTCGGCGATGCGTTTTTGCATTTCGACAAGCGCGAAGATATTCATGAAGGCAGCCTTGTAGGCATCGTTGGAGCGGAAGCGCACGTTCATGCTGAGCACCGGCTCGCCGTCTTGTTCCGTAATCCGGCACCAAACACTTTGCAGGCAGGCAGGATCGTAGCAATCATTGTCCTCCCAGACTTTCCACGTCACGGCTTGCGCGCGACGCGTGAAGGGGGTTGCGGCCAGTTTGCCGCACAGCATTTCAACTTGGTCGATCGGCGCGAGCGTTGGAACTTCATAGCGGAACAACCGCTGGTGGTACGTGTACTCCCAGCGTGTGTCGCCAGGATCGCGCTGGTCGCGCACCAGGTGGTCTTTGATGCCTTCTAGAACCTCCATCACGTATTCCTGTAAGTCCTCGGGGCCGCCCGGGAAATCCCGGTGGATCATCGGCTCCTTGAGCGGATCGGTAATCGTGATGATCATCGTAGCGTCTTTGCTGGGAGGGTCGCCAGGCTTGTCGTATTGCGTTTTGAGGTCGCATCCCTTCTGATGGAGCAGCAGGAGTGATTCTTCCCAGGCGCGGGCAATGCAATCGGCTTCGACGTGCAGAACAGGGATACCGGGCATCAAGGCCTCTCTTTCTGATTAGCAGCCTAGCCGAGAAAGTAATAATCCCAATTCGGTTGCGAGACTATTTCGTTGCCACTTCCGCCAGGCTCTTGTCGAGCGTGCCGAGCGCAGCATCCACATCTCCCTTCGAGATGTTGAGCGGCGGAGACATGCGGATCACATTGGCGTACAGACCGCCTTTGCCGACCAGCAAACCGTGGGCGCGCGCGCGTTCAAGCAGTTGATTGGTCAAATCCGGCGCAGGCTCCTTGGTCTTGCGATCCTTGACAAGCTCGATGCCCTGCATCAGGCCCATGCCGCGGACGTCGCCGATGATCTGGTGTTTGTCCCTGAGGACCTCCAGGCCCGCGCGGAAGTGATTGCCGACGGTCTCGGCGTTATCCATCAGGCATTCTTCTTCGATCAAATCGATGGTGGATTTGGCCGCCACACAGGTGACGGGGTTGCCGCCAAAAGTTGAAATCGTCAGACCTTTGTATGCGTCGGCGATTTCCGGCCGCGTCAGCGTGAGTCCGATGGGCACGCCGTTCGCCATGCTCTTGGCGCTGGTGATGATGTCGGGTTCCACCTCCCAGTGTTCGATTCCCCACCACTTTCTGCCGGTGCGGCCCCAGGCCGTCTGCACCTCGTCGGCGATGAACAAGCCACCGTAGTTGCGCACGATGTTGGCCACAATCTTGAAATAGCCAGGCGGTGGCACGATGAATCCACCCAAGCCCTGAATCGTCTCCGCCAGCAAACCGGCGATCTGGCCACTGGTGGAAGTTTTGATGACATCCTCGATGTCCTTCGCACAGTGCAGATTGCAACTCGGGTAGGTGAGGCCGTACGGGCAGCGATAGCAGTACGGCCCCGGTGCGTGCACGATGCCACAAGAAATTACACCCGCCTTGCGCCACGTGTGGAGCCCGGTGAGCGACTTAGTGAGATGCGAGTGTCCGCTGTAGCCGTGCCGCAGGGCCAGTACTTCGTAATTACCGGTGTACATGCGTGCTGTGAGGACAGCGACTTCGTTTGCTTCCGTGCCGCTATTCGTGAAGTAGCACTTTTTCAGCTTGCCGGGACCAAGCGAGGCCACTTTCTCAGCCAGGCTGACCAGCGCTTCTGTGATGAAGAGTGTGGACGTGTGCTGCACCTTGTCGATTTGCGCTTTGATCTTTTCGGTGACCTTGGCGTTGGAATGCCCCACGCTGATTGTCACGATGCCGCCCAGGAAGTCGAGGTACTGCTTGCCGTCGCTGTCCCAAACGTACTGGCCCTTGGCATGGTCAATCACCAGCGGGTCTTTGAAGTAGGTCGCGACGCAGTTGAAGAGGTATTCCTGCTTCTTGCGGACGATTTCGTCACGGGTCATTGGGTCCTCTCAATCTGCCGGTTGTAAGCTCCGGGCTACTTCACGTACGCATCCAACCATCCCAACACAGTCTTATACCAGAGCTGGCTATTCTGTGGCTTCAGCACCCAGTGGCCTTCATCGGGGAAGTAGAGGAACTTGGATGGCACGCCGCGCCGCTGCAATGCCGAAAACAGTTGCATGGCCTGACCTTCGGGCACACGGAAATCGCGCGCGCCTTCTATGAGTAGCATGGGAGATTTAATGTTTTGGACAGAGTTCGAAGGCGACCACTTCTCGCGCAGTGCGAGAGAGTCTTTCTCCCAGGGCAATCCCTTGAACTCCCACTCATCAAACCACAGCTCTTCGGTCTCGCCAGCCATGCTGTGATTGTCAAAGTCGCCGTCGTGCGAGACCAGCGCCTTGAACCGGTCGGTGTGACCGGCAATCCAGTTGATCATGAATCCGCCGAAAGAGGCGCCTGCCGCGCCGATGTGATTCCGGTCGACGTAAGGCAGCGATTCGAGATAATCGGCAGCGTTCATCAAATCCTGAAAGGGCGCGCCGCCCCAGTCGCCGGAGATTTCTTCGACAAATGCTTGCCCATAGCCCGTGGATCCGTGGAAGTTCGTCATGAGCACCACATAACCGTGCGCGGCAAACACCTGGGCGTTCCAGCGGTATCCCCAAATGTCGTCCCAGGCGCTTTGTGGGCCGCCGTGAACCAGCAGGAGGGCGGGATACTTCTTGGCGGCGTCAAAGCCCGGGGGCTTCATCAGCAGACTCTGAATCTGCGCACCTAGGGCGCCACCGGTACTCACCAGTTCTACGGGGTTCATGTCGAGCTCGGCCAGGAGCGTGTCGTTCGCATGGGTGAGCTGCGCGGGCGTGCCGCCGGAGGTGGACGCGCGATAAACTTCCGCGGGCTGAGTCAGGCTACTGCGGGTCAGGATCAGCCACTTGCCGTCCGGACTCACAGTGAGTTCGTCATTCGAGCCTTCCAAAACTCTCTCGACCTTGGGCGAGCTGATCGAAGTCTTGAAAACCGGTTGGCGAGCGTGGTCGGGCGCCACGAAATAGAGGGTGTTGCTGTCCGGCGCCCAGGCAAAGCTCCCTACCCACTGGTCGAACCCCGGCGTGAGGTCGAGGTTTTTTTGCGCATCACGGTCGTACGCGCGCAGCCGGAAGAGATCGGATTCATAACCATTGCGCGCCTGGGAGGTATAAGCGATGTAGCGCCCGTTGGGAGAGTATTGCGGCGAGGCATCGGAGCCAGGATTGCCGCTCGTGATGTTGCGCGCTTCACCGCCTTGCGTGCTCACGAGGTAGAGGTCGTTGTTGGTCGTCCAGGCGGCCGCCGATTGGCCGGCGGAACCCTTGGAGTGGTTCGATGTGTAGCAAACTTCCTTACCGTCCGGCGAAACTGCATAGCCGTCAGGCGCGCCGAGAAAGAAGGTCGGGGAGTCGTAGGCGCCCGGAGTCAGGTCACGTGGCGCCCCGCCTGCGGCGGGGACCGCGAACAGGTGCGTGTACCTGCCCTCGCGCCACGAGTCCCAGTGGCGATACAGCAGCTCATCGATGATCTTTGCCTTGACTTTGCTCTCGGCGGCTGCTTTCAGGCGGTGCGCATTGCAGGCTTCGTCCGCGCAGTCGGGATATACCTGCGCGGTAAAGAGTAACATGTCACCATGGGAGGCCCAGATCACGCCATCGGCTTCGGTTGAGAGGGAAGTAAGAAGCCGCGCCTCGCCCCCGATGAGGGGCAGAATCCACACTTGCGAGGTCCCGCCGCGCGTTGAAATGAACGCCAACGACTTCCCGTCAGGAGACCAGCGGGGGCGAGTGTCGGAGGCCTCACCGCGGGTCAACTGCCGTGCTTCTCCGCCATCGACAGAGCAGATCCAAATGTGGTGGCTGGTTCTGTTTGCTTCCAGATCGACGACCCCAACCACATACGCGATCCACTTACCGTCCGGTGAAACCTGCGGATCGGAAATTCGCTGCACTCGTGCCAGGTCTTCAAAAGCGAGGGGATGTCTGGCTCGAGCGGCGGTGCAGCCCGCCAGCAGGATGAAAGCTACTCCAAATCGAAGCATGGTTTTCATAAGCGCCCCCGGCAATGCGATTTGTTACTTCCACGGTGGAATGAGTCGAGCTCGCGTACGGATTATGTTTGATCAACGCTTGATGCGCGCTGTGCCGCCTTTCATCACGTGTTTGACTTCTTCGAGGGTAGTCATACTGGTGCCTCCGCGCGTGGATTGCAGTAGTGCGCCATGCGCTGCGCCCATATCTACAGCCTCCTGCGGGCTCATGCCGTGCAGCAAGGCATACACGACGCCGCTGCAGAAGCCATCGCCACCCCCCACGCGGTCCTCGATTTTGAGACCTTCGTAGCGCCTGGACTGGTAGAACTTGCCTTCGAAATAGAGGATCGCGGACCAGTTGTCCACGAGTCCACTCACCACCTCGCGTAGGGTGGTTCCCACGGCCTGGACGTGCGGAAACTTGCCCACCACTTGCTCAACCATTTTCTCGTAGCCTTCTACGGGCAGCTTCTTCAGCGCTTCATCCACACCTTCCACTTTGAAGCCCAGAACTTTTTGGAAGTCCTCCTCGTTGCCGATCAGCACGTCGATGAAAGGCATCAGGTCTTTGGTCACGGCGATGGCCTTCTCGCTGGACCACAGCTTGCTGCGGAAGTTGAGGTCCTAGCTGACCACGGTTCCCGCCGCGTGGGCAGCCTCGATCACTTCTTTCACAACAGCCGCGCAGGAATCGCTCAACGCCGTGCAAATTCCGCCGGTATGAAACCAGCGTACGCCGCGCGCGAAAATACTCTTTCAATCGACCTCGCCGGGTTTGAGGTGCGAGGCGGCGGAATGGCCCCGGTCGTACATCGTCACGCTGGGGCGCACGCCGATGCCCACTTCGGTGAAATTCAGGCCGATACGGTCCGACTTGCCCACGCCGTCGTAATCAACCCAGATAACGTTGCTGATATCCATTCCAGAGGCGCGGGCATGGTTGCGGATGAAAGCGCCCAGCGGTTGTTCACCAAACGCGAGACCCACGAGGTGCGCAGTCCCAGCCGGCTGAGTGCGTAACTGACGTTGTACTCGCCGCCTCCTACCCAGGCCCCGAAGTATGGCGCGAGTTCAATTCGTTGGTGGCCCGGCGGGCTCAGGCGAATCATGCATTCGCCAAACGTCAGCACATCCAGTTGGCATTCAGTGGCCGTTTTCAGCTTCCAAGGCATGCAGAATCCTCCCCAAGAAATCAATGCGTGGACTGGCGCGAGCGGCCCTCAGCGAGAAAATGACTTCAAGGCGCTGCCCGCGACGGAAGTGTCATATTTCCCGCGTCGAAGTGATAACACAATCTGTTGAGATTGAGAAGCCACTCCGTGGCCTGGGCACGAACCACCGAAAAACTTCGCGACACAAAAAAGGAACTTTAGATAAAATGGAAAATCCGAGTCGGCCGTTCGGCCGGGCACGAGAAGCTTGTGGGATGTGGACTTCGGGGGAGCGCTTGCTGATGCGGCTCTCGAAGACGATCACGGGACGGACGACGGTTTGGGGCGCCAATGAACATGCCGGGAGGTAATATGCAAAACGCAAGTTGCGATATCGGGCTGATTGGTCTGGCCGTTATGGGCCAGAATCTTGTCCTGAATATGAACGACCATGGTTACAAGGTGGCGGTGTTTAATCGAACCGTCTCTAAGGTGGACGACTTCATCCGGAACGAAGCCGCCGGCACGCAGGTCGTGGGCACACATTCGATGGCAGAGCTTGCAGCGGCGCTCAAACGGCCGCGGCGGGTCATGTTGATGGTCAAGGCCGGTGACGCTGTCGACCATATGATCGAAGAGCTTCTGCCGTACCTTGAAAAGGGCGACATCATCATCGACGGTGGCAACTCGCATTGGCCTGACACCACCCGTCGCACCAAGTACCTTGCGGGCAAGGGCCTGCTTTTCATCGGCACCGGCATTTCGGGTGGCGAGGATGGAGCGCGTCACGGCCCGTCCATCATGCCTGGTGGGAATCCTGCCGCCTGGCCATATGTGAAGGGGATCTTCCAGGCCATCGCCGCCAAAGTTGACGACGGCACTCCCTGTTGTGATTGGGTGGGAGAAGACGGCGCCGGGCATTACGTGAAGATGGTGCATAACGGGATCGAGTACGGCGACATGCAGCTCATCTGCGAGGGGTACCAATTGATGAAGGATGCGCTGGGCCTTACCGCCGACGAATTGCATCAGGTGTTTGCCGATTGGAACCAAGGTGAACTGGACAGCTATCTTATCGATATCACCAGCCAGATCTTTGCGAAGAAGGACGACGATGGTTTGCCCATCGTGGATAAGATCCTCGACACGGCGGGCCAGAAGGGCACCGGGAAGTGGACATGCTTTAGTGCGCTTGATTTGGGCATGCCCGTCACCTTGATCGGGGAAGCCGTGTTCTCGCGGTGCTTGTCCGCCCTCAAGGCCGAGCGCGTCGCCGCCTCAGCCGTTCTGCCGGGACCCAAGTACTGCGCAGCCCAGGACCGCAAAGCCTTTGTTGAGGACGTTCGCCGTGGTCTTTATTGCTCGAAAATCATTTCGTATGCCCAGGGCTACATGCTGCTGCGCGAAGCGGCGAAAGACCAGTCCTGGAACCTCAACTTTGGCGGCATTGCGCTCATGTGGCGTGGCGGATGCATCATCCGCAGCCGCTTCCTGGGCAAGATCAAGGAAGCCTTTGACAAGAACCCGAAGCTCAACAACCTGCTTCTGGATGATTTCTTCACTCAGGTGCTGATTAACTATCAGCCGGCCTGGCGGCGTGCCATCCTGCAAGCGATCCAGTACGGTGTGCCCATGCCGGCGTTCAGCACCGCGCTGGCATTTTACGACGGTTACCGCACCGCACGCCTGCCTGCGAACCTGCTGCAGGCGCAGCGTGATTTCTTCGGCGCGCATACCTACGAGCGCGTGGACAAGCCGCGCGGCGAGTTCTTCCATACCAATTGGACCGGCCATGGCGGCAGGGTGGCCTCCGGAACCTATAACGCTTAAGCGAGGGAACAGTCATGCAGAACGGTCTCCTTATTCCTCCCACCGGGGCGCTGGATTTCTTATCTCTGGGTGCGCTCGTCCACCGTCTCGATCCGGGGATCATTCCTTTCCGTAAAGCAACCGAATGCCAGATCCACGTTAGTGGCGGCGAGTATAACTGCGCCGCCAACCTGTCGGATTGTTTCAGGCTGCAAACGGGCATTGCCAGCGCCATGGTGGATTACCCGATTGGCGACCTGATCGCCGAGCGCGTGCGCGCCATGGGCGTGAAGCCGTTCTACAAGCGGTTCAAGCACAACGGCGTCAATGGCCCGAATATGGCCGCTGTGTACAGCGATCGCGGCCAGGGAGTACGCGCGCCCGTCGTGTTCTATAACCGTGCCAACGAAGCCGGAGGGTTGCTCAAGCCCGGCGACTTCGATTGGAAGGCCATCTTCAAGGCCGGCGTGCGGTGGTTTCACAGCGGCGGGATTTTCGCGGCCCTTTCCGCAACGACGGGGGAGTTGATCGTGGAGGCGATGAAGGCCGCCAAGGCCGCCGGCGCCGTAACCTCGTTCGACCTGAACTATCGTGCCAAGCTCTGGGATGTGTGGGGTGGTCACGAACGCGCGCTATTGGTCATCGCGCGCATCGTCGAACATATTGACGTCCTTGTCGGTAACGAAGAAGACCTGCAAATGGGCCTCGGTATCCCCGGACCTGAAGTCGCCGCGAAGTCGAAGCTGGACCCCAGCGCTTTCTTTGGGATGATCGACAAGGTGGTAGCCAAGTACCCCCATGTCAAGGTCGTCGCCACGACGCTGCGCGAAGTCTACTCCAGTAACCGGCACAGTTGGAGTGCGGTGGCCTGGATTGACGGCAAAACCTACCAGGCACCCACCATCGAGCTTGATGTCTACGATCGGGTCGGCGGCGGTGACGGTTTCGCCGCAGGGTTTTTCTACGGTCTTATGACGGGTGAAGAACCGGAGGAAGCCGTGAAGCTGGGGTGGGCGCATGGAGCGTTGTTGACCACCTACCCTGGCGACACCACCATGGCCACCTTAGAGCAGGTGCGCGCTTTCGCCAAAGGCGGCTCAGCGCGCATTCAACGCTGAAGTGATCTGCAGGAAGGCCATCCGGCACAAGTGGCAAAGTCCCCGGGTCTAACCTCCAGGCCATCGGCGGCGCGGGGCTGCTAAGGGAGGGGAAACTTCGCCTGAAGCGCCCTACCTCACCCCTTCTTCGACGGCCATCATGCCTTCGACACATCATGTGGCTGTCGCGTGAAGTTCAACTTCCTACAAAGTTGTCTTGCGACGTTATATAATTGCACCCTCCGGCCCGCTCCCTGCGGGCTCCCGGCGGCATCTAAATAGTGTGCGGGGCTGTCAAAGATCAGCGTAGGAGAGTGCCGCGGTGGGCCGGTAGGGCATCTCTTTTCAATTCCATTTCTGTGGAGGACTAATTCCTTGGACCTGCAGCATGCAACTCCGACTTCGAAGTCCTGCCTTAGTCCGGACGAACTCGACCAGCTTTGCATCAACACCATTCGCTTCCTTGCTGTAGACGCTGTCCAGAAAGCCAACTCCGGCCACCCGGGCCTGCCCATGGGAGCTGCGCCCATGGCGTACGTGCTTTGGACTCGCCACCTGCGGCACGATCCCCTGAAGCCTGCTTGGCCCAACCGCGACCGCTTTGTGCTTTCCGCCGGGCACGGTTCGATGCTGCTTTACAGTTTGCTGCACTTAACGGGTTACGACATGCCCCTCGCTGAGATTGAACAGTTCCGCCAGTGGGGGAGCAAGACGCCGGGGCACCCCGAGCATTGGCTGGTCCCCGGTATTGAAACCACAACCGGCCCCCTGGGCCAGGGTTTCGGCAACGGTGTGGGCATGGGGATCGCTCAGAAACATCTTGCCGCACACTTCAATCGCCCCGGCCACGAGCTGGTCGATTACAAGATTTATGTGCTGGCAAGCGATGGCGATCTGATGGAAGGGGTGTCGTCGGAGGCTGCTTCACTGGCGGGCCATCTGAAGCTCGACAACCTGATCTACTTTTACGACGACAACCATATTTCCATTGAAGGCTCGACCGCCCTGACGTTCACCGAAGACCGCGCCAAACGCTTCGAAGCTTACGACTGGTTTGTCCAAAAGCTCGATGACGGAAACGATTTGGAAGCCATCGATGGAGCGATTCGCGCCGCCCAGGCGGAGCGCGAACGGCCGTCCATCATCATGGTCCGCACCCACATCGGCTACGGCAGCCCCCACAAACAGGATACGGCGGAAGCCCACGGTCAGGCGCTGGGTGTAGAGGAAGTGAAACTCACGAAGCAGAACCTCGGCTGGCCGCTGGAGCCGGCGTTCTACGTCCCGGACGGGGCGCGCGCTCATTTCCGCGAGGCCATCGAAAAGGGGGAAAAAGCGGAAGCCGAATGGCAGTCTCGGCTGGCCGCTTATCGCCAGGCTTTTCCCGAACTCGCGGCGGAGTGGGACCGATTCATAAAGGGCGAACTGGCTGCGGGATGGCAAGCCAAGATTCCCACGTTCAGCCCCACGGACAAACCCATGGCGACCCGTCAAGCTTCGGGGAAGGTTTTGAATGCCCTCTCGCCGATACTTCCCACCCTGTTGGGCGGCGCGGCGGACCTGGCGCCTTCCACCGATACACTGATCAAAGGCGAAAAGGACTTCGAGCCCGGCAGCTATGGCGCGCGAAACTTCCACTTCGGTGTGCGCGAGCACGGCATGGCATCGATTCTCAATGGCATGGCGCTGAGCGGATTAATTCCTTACGGAGCCACATTCTATGTTTTCAGCGATTATCTGCGGCCGTCAATGCGCCTGGCGGCGATGATGGGGACTCACGTCATTTTCGTTTTTACGCATGACAGCGTTTTCCTGGGAGAGGATGGCCCCACCCACCAGCCCATCGAACACCTGGCAGCCTGTCGGGCGATCCCCAACCTCAGCGTCATCCGCCCCGCGGACGCCAACGAAACGGCAGTCGCATGGCGCGTCGCCCTTGAGCACCAAGGCGGGCCAGTGGCATTGATCTTGACTCGCCAGGTGTTGCCCATTATCGACCGCAGCAAATACGCTTCCGCGAAGGGACTCGAGAAGGGAGCTTACATTTTGGCGGACGCGAGCGGCAGGGTTCCGGAAATAATCCTGATTGCCACGGGTTCAGAGGTGGCGCCGACGCTGGAGGCTTACGAGACGCTTGCAGCCGGAGGCATTGCCGCACGCCTCGTGAACATGCCCTCCTGGGATCTTTTCGAAAAGCAGCCGCAGTTTTATCGAGACGAAGTGTTGCCCCCCAGCGTAACGGTACGCCTCGCTGTTGAAGCGGCATCGCCTTTCGCCTGGGAAAGGTACGTAGGGCCCAAGGGTGCGGTGCACGGGATCAATCATTTTGGGGCTTCCGCGCCATACAAGGTAATCGCGGAGAAATGGGGCTTCACGGGCCCGTATATCCTGAAGCTGGCCCATGAGCTTTTGGGCCGCTGATCGCTCCAGGCGCACGCGCCAGCACCAGGCTGAGCAGGGAGCCTTTTCCCCTTGGACATCGCGGGAAGGCGGCGGTGGCAGTTGTCGTAAAGCTCGGAGACCGCCCTGCAACACCCGGTGGGGGACATGGCCGGGAAAATGAAGGAGGCTTCTTGATGAATGCTAATCCGCTTCGTGAACTTAATCGTTTGGGCCAGAGCGTCTGGTTTGACTACATCCGCCGCGCGGAGCTGACTTCCGGGCACCTGCAGCGATTGATTGATGAAGATGGCATTTCGGGAGTCACCTCGAACCCCAGTATTTTTGAAAAAGCCGTCTCCGGCAGCCAGGACTACGATGTAGCGATCCGGAAGTTAGTTGCCGAAGGCAAGGAGCCGCCGGCTATTTTTGAGAGCCTGGAGGTTGAGGATATCCGAGGAGCCGCCGACCTTTTCCATCCCACCTACAAGGCCACCGAGGGCCGGGATGGGTTCGTGAGCATTGAAGTCGCGCCGACGCTCGCACGCGACACGGAAAGAACGATTGCCGAGGCCCGCCGACTCTGGGGCGAAGTCAACCGCCCTAACATCCTGATCAAGGTTCCCGGGACGGCGGAAGGCCTACCCGCCATTGAGCAACTTCTGCGTGAAGGCATCAATATCAACATCACGCTGCTGTTCGCGCTCGAGCGTTACACGCAGGTGGCCAATGCCTACCTGTCGGCACTTGAAAAACTGGCGGGCGAGGGCAAGCCACTCGACCGCATCGCCTCGGTAGCGAGCTTTTTCGTGAGCCGTATCGATACGATGACCGACCAGCAAATCGCAGACAAGTTGAATGAGGCCAAGAGCGCTGTGGACAAAGAGAAGCTCACCAACCTGCTCGGGAAGACGGCGATTGCCAACGCCAAGCTGGCTTATGTGAAGTTCAAGGAGGTTTTCTCAAGCCCGCGCTTCCAGAATCTGGCCGGCAAGGGCGCACGCGTGCAACGCATGCTGTGGGCTTCGACCGGCACGAAGAATCCCAAGTACAGCGACACCCTCTACGTGGACTCCCTGATCGGCCCCGACACGATTAACACCATGCCCGCTGCTACGCTCGCGGCCTACCGCGATCACGGCAAGCCACGCGCCACGATTGAAACAGGCTTGGATGAGGCTCGCAGTGTGATGACCCAACTGGCGGAAGCGGGAATTGACCTTGCCGCCATCACCCGCAAGCTGGAAGACCAGGGCGTGGAGGCATTTGCGGAGGATTACCAGAAGCTACTGGACTCGATTGCCGAGAAGCGCCGGCATTTTGCCGCCGCGGCGCCTCTGGAACCCGCCGCGATCAGCACTGGGGGCCTGCGCCTGGCGGCGGTCGCGGCATTGGAGCGCCTGGGCGGAGAACTTTTTTCGCAGCGTTTGTGGGATCGTGACCCGACCCTGTGGAAGCAGGAACCAGCACAGCAAAAGCTGATTCGCAATTCGCTGGGATGGCTGAGGGAACCGCAAACGATGCTCGGACAGTCGGACGCGCTGGACGGCTTCGTGCAGGAGGTCCGGCAGGCGGGCTTCACGCACCAGGTCGTGCTCGGAATGGGTGGCAGCAGTCTGTGCCCCGACGTGTGCCGCGCTACATTCGGTACGGCGCCGGGGTTCCTGCAACTGCACATGCTGGATTCCACCGTGCCGGCGAGTGTCGAGGCGGTGGAGCATTCCGTCGACCTTGCGCATACGCTGTTTCTCGTATCGAGCAAATCCGGCGGCACGACGGAGACGCTGAGCTTCTTCTACTATTTTTACGACCGTATGCGCGCCGCTAAAGGCGACCGTGCGGGCGAGAATTTCGTTGCCATTACCGATCCGGGATCGCCCCTGGAGAAGTTAGGGAAGGAGAGAAACTTCCGGCGGATCTTTCCGGGGCAGCCCGACATCGGTGGCCGATTCTCGGCCCTTTCGAACTTCGGCATGGTGCCGGCGGCGCTGGCGGGAGTGGACGTCCGTGCACTGCTGGAGCGCGCCGCGAACATGGCGCAGGCGTGTGGGGCTTCCGTGACCGCGGAGGAGAACCCTGGCCTGGTGCTGGGTTCGGTGCTGGGCGCGGCGGCACTGCGGGGGTGCAACAAGCTCACGTTTGTCATCTCTCCTGCCATCGAGACTTTCGGCGACTGGGTTGAACAATTGATTGCAGAGAGTACGGGCAAAGAGGGGAAGGGAATATTGCCGGTGGCGGGCGAGCCGCTGGGGGACCCGGCCGCTTACGGGCAGGACAGGGTCTTTGTCGAGATCAAGCTGGCGGCCGACGCGGACGAGAAACGGGAGCAGGCGCTCAAGGCTCTCGAGTCTGCCTGGCATCCGGTCATTCGAATTACCTTGCGAGACACTCTTGACCTGGGTGGGGAATTCTTCCGCTGGGAAGTGGCCACCGCCGCAGCCGGCGCGATCATCGGGATTGATCCGTTTGATCAGCCCAACGTGCAGGAGAGTAAAGACAATACCAAGGCCTTGCTCGAAGTGTTTCGCGGGCAGGGGAAATTCCCGGAGGAAGCACCGCTGTTGGAATCTGACGGCCTGAAACTCTACGTCGACCCGGCGACGCAGGCGAGCCTGGCGAAATCGGGCCCCGGCTCCCTGTCGGCAGATGCGATCCTGGCGGGATTCGTGAAGCAGGCGCGGCCCGGCGATTACGTGGCCCTCATGGCGTACCTACAGCCCACGCAGGAGCACACTGCAGCGCTCGAGTCCTTGTGCATGCGCTTGCGCGACTCGCTGCGTCTGGCGACCACACTCGGCTATGGCCCGCGCTTTCTGCACTCGACGGGCCAGTTTCACAAGGGTGGGCCGAATATCGGGTTGTTCATCCAGTTGACCGCGGATGATTTGCGGGATCTTGCCATCCCCGAGGAACCCTATACCTTCTCGCAGCTGAAGCAGGCCCAAGCGCTGGGCGACCTGCGCTCGCTCGTGAGTAAACAGCGGCGTGTGATTCGGCTGCACCTGGGCAAGGATACCGGTGCTCAACTGGCCCGGCTCACGCGACTGGTCGAGAAGGCCGTGAAACCTGAGACGCCGGCAGAGTCAAGTAAGTGTTCCGAGTGACAAGTTCGCTGATGAAGTGAGCCGGCGCAGGCTCTTCACCGCAGAGGCGCGGAGACGGAGTGAAAACTCTTGTTTGCGACGTCTGCGGCTCCGCGACTCTGCGCTGAGAACGTAATTGCTTGGAAACGAAGCTCTGGATGCTCAAGCCGGGAGAGGCTCATGCCTGAAGCCGCCGCTCTGACCAATCCCTTGCGTGAAGGAATTCGCCTGCAGCGAACCCCGGACCCCTGCGCGATGGTCATTTTTGGGGCCTCCGGCGACCTCACCAAACGAAAGCTCATCCCCGCCCTTTTTTACCTCGCGCGTGAAGGCATGCTGGCGCCAGGGTTTTCCGTGGTCGGCTGCGCGCGCACTCCCAAGACCGAGGAACAGTTCCGCCGGGAGATGGCCGACGCCGTAAAGGAATACCTGCAGCTTACAACCGAAAGCGATGCCTTCGTGGAGGGCTTCGAGAAAACGCTGCATTACGTCGCCGACGATTTCAGCGACCCGAAAGCCTATGAGGTGCTCAAAGACGTACTGGAGCGCCTGGATCGGGAGCGGGGAACCGGCGGAAATCGCCTGTTCTATCTGGCCACCCCCCCGAGTTTCTTTCCGGTCATCGTGCAGCGCCTGGGAGCCGCCGGACTGGCGAAGCCGCAAGTTTCGGAAAAGGCCTGGACACGGATCATCATTGAAAAGCCCTTTGGACGCAGCCTGGAAAGCGCGCAGGAGTTGAACCGGGCGGTGACCAGTGTGTTCAGTGAGGACCAGATTTATCGCATTGATCACTACCTGGGGAAGGAGACCGTCCAAAACCTTCTGGTGTTCCGCTTCGCTAACGGGGTTTTTGAGCCGTTCTGGAATCGGCGGTACATCGACCACGTGCAAATTACCGTGGCCGAGGAATTGGGTGTGGAGAACCGGGGAAGCTATTACGAAGAATCGGGGCTGCTGCGCGACATGATTCAGAATCACGTCTTGCAGTTGCTGAGTCTGGTTGCGATGGAGCCGCCAGCAACCTTTGAAGCGACTGCCGTGCGCGATGAGAAAGCCAAGGTGCTGCACTCGATACGCCCGATGGTCGCCGCCCGGGTGCCGGAGTTTGTTGTGCGGGGCCAGTACTCGGAAGGGTTCGTGGATGGCAAGAAGGTGGCGGGGTATCGCTCGGAGCCGAAGGTGGCATCCGATTCGAATACGGAAACCTACGCCGCGCTTAAGCTCTTCATCGACAACTGGCGCTGGGCGGACGTGCCGTTCTACCTGCGCTCAGGCAAGCGCTTGCCGAAGCGTGTGTCGGAAATCTCCATTCAGTTCCGGCGCGTGCCGCACCTGCTCTTTCGCGGGTCGGGCGCGGAAGGGATTGAGCCTAATGTTATTTCGATTCGCATCCAGCCCAACGAAGGAATCTCGCTGAAGTTTTGCGCCAAGGTGCCCGGCGCGAGCATGCAGATTCGCCCGGTGGAGATGGAATTTCGCTACGGAGAGTCCTTCGGTGCGACGCCGCCCACTGCTTACGAAGCGCTGCTACTGGATTGCATGCTGGGTGACGCCACGCTCTTCAATCGCGCGGACGCCGTGATGCTGTCCTGGGAATTCGTGGATCCTATCCTGGAGCGCTGGAAGCTGGATGAGGGCAAGGGACTGACGTTTTACCCGGCGGGCAGTTGGGGACCGCCTGAGGCAGACGATTTCATCGAACGTGATGGCCGCCAGTGGCAGAGATTGTAAGAGAAACGTCTTTCGGCGTCCCTCGGAGCGGCTTGGCTTAAGCGACGAACTTCTGACCCAGGGGGCTGTGCCGCAGGCAACTGCGGAGAAGGGAACCAGCACGTGAACGACGCCGGGCAGATGATCCCCTCGGGCGAAGCGCGACCCGCAAATGTGGCGGAGATTGAAGCCGGGCTTTCCGCCATGTGGCGGAGCGCGGCGGAAGGACCGGGGGCCGAGTCGGCGGTGATGCGGGCTTCGGCGCTGACCTTGCTGATTTACGTGGATGGGGAAGAGGGAGCGCGCGAAATCAGTGGCTTGATCCCGGAGGTCACGCGCCAGAACCCCTGCCGCGCCATTGTGATGTTGATTGATCCTCAAGCCACGCCCGCCGGATTAATAGCCACGGTTTCCGCGCATTGTCATATCCCGGTGGGCGGTGAGACGCAGGTTTGCAGCGAGCAGATCACCCTGCGTGCGCGGGGTGAAACGGGTCCAGAGCTCGCCAGTGTGGTGCTTCCTCTCACGCTCGGCGGATTGCCAATATACCTCTGGTGGCGGGCCGGGCGTTTCGCGATGCCGGTCTATTTCGATCAGATTCTGCGCGTGACCCAACACCTCATTGTGGATTCGGCGCGGTTTTCGACGAGTCGCACTGACTTGGCCGATCTGGCTGCCTGGCTGGAGAAACACTCAGGGCGGATTCGCCTTTCTGATCTCAACTGGGCCCGTGCTACGCCCTGGCGTGAGCTAGTGGCTCAGTGCTTTGATGCGCCGGAGCGCCGGCCTTTTCTGGATCGTATCCGCTCAGTGCGGATTGAGTATGAAAGGGACTCGGCGCGGCTTGCCACGCAGCGTGCTCAGGGGTTGCTCCTCGTGGCGTGGCTTGCCACACGCCTCGGCTGGGAGTTTCGTCGTGCGGAAAGGCGTGGAGAAAACCTGCCGCGTGCACACTACTTCCAGTCCGGGGACCACGAGATTGAGGTCGCGCGGACATTGCGGAATATAGAGGGCGGAGGGAGCGGCGTCTGCTTTTCGCTCAAGCTGGAGGGCGAGGGCGCCAGCTTCACGTTCGCGCGCGGCCCGGATGGCAAGGTGGTGCAGACGCTCGCCGAGGTTCCGGGGTTCGCGCCCCTGGCCGGGATGGTGCGTGTTGAGGTCCGGGATGAGATCGAGATTGTCAACGAAGAACTCAAGCTGGGGGGCCGCGATCGAGTCTACGAAGAAGCGCTGGCCATGGTGGCGCGGATGACGACCGCTTGAGAGCAGGTGTAGCGCGAAGCTGTTCTGTAGGTCCGCGGCTCGTCCCCTATGGGCAAGGGGAAGCCGCGGAGCTACGGAACGCGTCCGCGCTACCATTACTTGGGGAGAAGGATTCCGCCGTGATGCTCGAACCTGAAATCCGCGTCTTTGAGTATTCAAGCCACCTTTACTGGGCAGCGGCCACACGGTTTGAAGAGTTGGCGCGTGTTAAGGCCATCGAAAAGAAGGTTTTTACGGCGGCGCTTTCCGGCGGATCGACACCGAAGCCACTGTACGAAATCCTGGGCAATGCGGCGTTTGCGGGGCTGGTGCAGTGGACGAACGTTCAGTTGTTCCAGGTGGATGAACGCTCGGTGCCTCCGGACGATCCCGAAAGCAATTACCGACTGATCCGTGGGACAATGTTGGAATCTTTGGCGTTACCGAAGGGGAACTTTCACCGCATGCAGGCCGAGCGGCCAGACCGCGAGCAGGCGGCGCGTGACTACGCCGAAGAATTGGGGAGCGTTCTGGCGCCCGCGCCGGGGGAGTTCCCGCACCTCGACTTAGTCTATCTTGGCATGGGGCCGGACGGGCATACGGCATCACTTTTTCCGGGTAGCCCGGCTCTGGAGGAACAAAAATTGTGGGTCGCGTCGAACTATGTTGCAAAGCTCCAGGCTTATCGGCTGACGCTGACGCTGCCGGTGCTTAATGCCGCTGCCCATGTTATTTTTATGGTTACAGGCGCTGACAAGGCCGGAGCTCTACGTGAAGTGTTGGAAGGCCCTGCGGGGCGTTTGCCGGCGCAGCGCATTCAGCCTGTGTACGGCGACGTGAGCTGGTTCGTCGATCGGGATGCGGCAAGCTTGCTGAGGCGGGCCGGGAGGTGACGCCTGAAGATCAGAATTGCTCCTTCCATTCTTTCCGCAGACTTCGCGCGCCTGGGTGAACAGGTACGAGCGGTGGAGGCGGCGGGTGCGGACCGCATCCATATCGACGTGATGGATGGGCGGTTCGTGCCCAATATGACGGTTGGCCCCCAAGCCGTGCGGAGCCTGCGGCCGCTCACGTCCCTGCCTTTGGAGGCCCACTTGATGGTTTCTCCGCCGGAGGATTTTATCGAGGCGTTTGCGGAGGCGGGCGCGGATACGATCCTCGTGCAACAGGAAGCCACCCCGCACCTGCACCGCGCCCTGCAGCAGATTCGGGGTCTCGGGAAGAAGGTGGGCGTGGTGTTGAATCCCTCCACTACGGCCGGCATGCTATCGGAAGTGCTCGACCTTGTGCGGGTTATCCTGGTGATGACCGTGAACCCCGGTTTCGGTGGGCAGGAGTTCATCCCCGAAACACTACCGAAGATCCGCCAGGTGCGGGATTCGCTCACGCAACGCGGCTTGGATTGCGAAGTGGAAGTGGATGGCGGCATCAACGAGCAGACGGCACGCCGGGTGGTGGAGGCTGGGGCCGACGTGCTAGTGGCCGGGTCGGCCGTGTACGGGGCGGTCGACGGCGCGGCGGCGGCCATCCCCCGTCTCATCGCCTATGCGACAGGGAAGAGCCACATTTAGAGATCTGCAGCTTCGATGGAAAGGCCAGACGCTTAGCGGTAGTCAGTTGCGAGAAACTGGGTGCTGCGAGTCGCAGTGATTCGAATGCGATCCTGTGCCGAATGACACCACCACCCGCTTGGCTTGAAGATTACGCCCTGGCGTTGTATCTTGGTGCAAGATGCCGCATCCAATAATTGGGCGGCCAGAGCAGGGCAGCCAGGCGTGCGATCGAAATGGACCCCTTGGGGTCGCGGTGGTCGGCCCGCAGAGGGCCGGGAAGCCGAAGCGGTCCGCACTTGGTTGTGATTGCCATGACCAACTCACCTCAAGCCGCGCTGGCGCCCGATGAATCGCTCCTGGTAAGGGAAGCGAAGGCGGGGAACTACGCGGCTTTTGAAGAACTCGTGAACCGCTATGAGAAGAAGATCTACCGGCTGGGAATGAACATCACCGGCAATCGTGAAGATGCCGAGGACGTGCTGCAGGAGGCTTTCCTCAAGGCGTTCGAGCACCTGCCGGAGTTCCGCGAAGACTCGCGGTTCTACACGTGGATAGTGCGTATCGCCGTGAACGAAGCGCTGATGAAACTGCGCAAACGGCGCACGAGCCGGGAAGTGCCGATGGAGGATTCCTCGGACGAAAACGGAGAAGTCCTGGTGCGGGAGTTCGCTGATTGGAAGCCCAACCCGGAGCAAGTGTATGCGCGGGCCGAACTGGAAGAGATTCTGCAGGGAGGGGTGAAGGCGCTGCCGGAGGGCTTTCGCACGGTTTTTTACCTGCGCGATGTGGAAGGCTTATCGACGGAAGAAACCGCCGATTTGCTCAATTTGAGTGTGAGCGCCGTCAAAGCGCGGCTCTTCCGGGCGCGCCTTCGCTTGCGCGAAGAGTTGAGCAGAATCTTCAAACGAGGATGAAAGTGCTAACTTGCAAGAATGCGATCAACCAGATCTCGGATTACTTGGACGCTGAACTGGACACCAACCTGAAACAAACCCTCGAAGCCCACTTGGCCAAGTGCAATCACTGTCACGCCGTGTTTGACACCACGAAAAAAACCATTGAGTTGTACTGTGACGGAAGGCTCTTCACGCTTCCCGAGGAAGTTCACGCCCGTTTGCACGCGGCGCTGCGACGAAAGTTGCAGGGGCGCTCGTAGACTCCCTTAAGAAAATGAGGGTTCCTCCGGTAAGGCGACGGGCCGCGGGCGCCCAGGTTTTTGGTTAGGCGCTTTGGCATAGGCGGGGCCGTGGTGCAACCGTCGGCGCCAGGGTTAAGATGGTCGGCTTGTGAACCTGCGGCATGTGAATTCCCCGGGCGACCCAAGGTGTAGTGCTTGACAGTTTTGACTCACCACCCGTACAATTTTTAGTTCACGACCTGCTCAGGGAGCAAACAGGGAAGCGCATGGACAAAAAGAAAGCCGATAACTTCAAGAAACGCCTCCTCGCCAAGCAAGAGGAGTTGCTGCGCCTGGTGACGAAGTCCGAACAGGATGGGCGCGAGGCTGATGAAGAGGCCACGCAGGACATCGCGGACAAGGCTGCGAACTCCTACACCAAAGAATTCTTGTTTCACCAAAGCGACGAGAACCGCCGTTTGTTGCAACTTGTGAATGAGGCGTTCGAACGCATGAAAGACGGCTCTTACGGGCAATGCATGGCGTGCGAGAAAGAAGTTCAGCAGAAGCGCCTGGAGGCCGTGCCCTGGGCTCGATATTGCATCGAGTGCCAAGAAAAGCAAGACCAGGGTTTGTTGCAGTGACCCGCGAATTCTCTCCCTGCGAGGCGCGTCTTCTCTCTCGCCATTGAGACCCGTTCCCGGCCAACTGCGCTCCTTCGGGAGCTCCTCGATGGAGTTCTGGCTGTCGCTTTCCCAACGGAGTGTTCGCTGTGCGGCCAGGAACTCTCCAGCGAAGGGACGCTGCGTATTTGTCAGGCCTGCTGGGGGACGTTGCAGCCGTGGACCGGGCCTGCTTGCATGCGCTGCGGCCTTCCGTTTGCGTCATTAAGCACCCTCGATTCAGCTACCCCACAATGCGGACACTGCCGGGCGAATGAGCCCGAGTTCGACAAGGCGCGCAGCTTCGGCATTTACAGCGGGAGCTTGCGTCAGCTCATCCTGCAATTGAAATTTGGGCGCCGGGAGCGGCTGGGCAAGCGTTTAGGTGAGCTGCTGACGTCTGTTTGGGATTCTGTCGAAGAATTGCATGGTTTGGCCTTGCCTCTTATTGTTCCTGTGCCCCTGCACGCGTCGCGCCAGCGCGAGCGGGGTTTCAACCAGGCGGAACTGATAGCGGCAGGCCTAGTGCATGGACTGCAGGGAAGGTCCTGCAGACCGCCATTAGTACTTGCCGCGGGCTACTTGCGCCGATGCCGCGCCACGCTTTCGCAAACGGGTTTGCGCCGGGCAGCACGGGGCGAGAACCTCCGCGGGGCGTTTCAGGTAGTGCAACCCGAGCGAGTTCGCGAGCGCCCGGTAGTGCTCATTGACGATGTCATGACCACGGGCGCGACGCTTTCCGCCTGCGCCCGCACTTTGAAGGGCGCGGGGGCTGAGCAGGTGACCGGGTTAACGCTGGCGCGGGCCACGCCCCAATTCCCTGACGTCGCGTCTCTCGAGGATGACATGCCTGTTGACGGAGCCGACCGGGACTGGACATAATGAGGTGGGGAGCGAGAAAGGAACGCTCCCTCGAGTGAATCGCTATGCCGGAGGATGGCCACCAACGACTTCTGCAAGAGCCCGTACTGGTGCTGAATGCCACGTACGAACCTATCAATGTTACGGCGGTGCGGCGCGCCATCGTGCTGGTTCTGAAGGGTGTGGCAACCGCGGAAGAAGAAGACGGCCAATTCATTCACTCCGCACAATTTGCCGCCCGCGTGCCCTCGGTGATTCGCCTGGTGGAATTCCGGCGCATACCCTATCAGACTCGTGCCCTCTCGCGGCGAAACGTCCTGCTGCGCGACCGTCACACCTGCCAGTTCTGCGGACACGTGATGCCCGCGCACGAACTCACGCTGGATCACGTCATTCCTCGCTCTCGCGGCGGCCACACTGACTGGGATAACCTGGTCGCTTGCTGCCATCGCTGCAACAACCTGAAAGGGGATCGGCTGCCCGAAGAGGCCGGCCTGCGGCTCTTACGACCGCCCCGCCCCTTCACCCTCCACACCAGCCGGCAAATCATGCGGATGCTAGGCCGCTCCGATGAGCGCTGGCGGAAATACCTCTTCTGCTGAATACATGTTGCTGATTCCTGTGGCTATGTCCGAAAGGGAGAGCCACTGCCGTGAGAGCTGCGCCCCTTGACCTGAGTGAGTGGGACGTCGAGGTACGGCGGAGTTGTTAGAAGGGATTGGGAGCTTCGCATCGAGCCGTGCGAGAGGGGGTCAAGGTTCAACATGATGCAAGGATCCCGACAAGCGATGGGCTGGCGTAATCTCTATGTCGGTCTTGTCCTGCAGTATCGTCGATGACAAGCGCGCACTGGCAGGCCCTTGTTCAGAAAACGGTCCTATTGGTGCGCGCCGGTGTGGCCATTAGAGGGAACCCGGCGGCAGGGGCAAAAGGTCAACACACGCAGCGAGCCGCTTCGCCCTCCAAGTCAGCCAGCACCGGCTTGAGCTGGGCGACCTCGTTCTGTAGTGCCCGGTAGGCATCTCCCGCGGCGCGGGATTGTTTCTGACGCGCTAGCCTTTCTATAAGCAGGGCAGCACCGGCAACATTGCTTGCCATGACGTTTTCTGCTGCCACTCGCAGGAGACGCGCGGACCACGCCGCAGCGGACAGATCTCCGGTTGCGAGTGAAACTTGAATACCGTTCAGCAAGGCTGGGCAGGCTGCCTCGAGAATGCCGGCAAGTTCAGCCAGGAATCCCATGTCGCCGCCCACCGCGGCCAAGGCCTGAGCGCGATCCAATGGGCGAGTTGCCATTTCCATTCTTTCCTCCTTGGCTTGGAGCTAAGAGCACCCACAAGCGTCCCCGGGAATAAAACCCCAGGGTAAGGTAAATGGCTCTATGTAGTCAGGACATCCGTTTTTTTTCGGATAAATATGCTCGCTAAATACGGAAGTGCCTTTGCATCGGTGGTCGGGGCTACAGAGGCCGAGGTGGGCAATTCGGCAAGCACAGTCGGCCGCGACCCTAGTATTTGGCCAGGTGAGTATCAGTGTCGCAAATAAGCCCTTTGTTGCGTCCGTGGCCATAATTGTAAGCTAGGGTATTGACTTTCGCCGGGTATGGTGAGATAAGCATTTACTCGTAGGCGATGGTTCGACAATCTAGCCTCCTCGGAAAGGGCCCCCATGGCAGTCACAACGGTGTTGCTGGCGGACGACCACGCAATCGTGGCGGAAGGTCTGGAAGGCTTGCTCAAGTCCCACTTTAAGTTGCTAGGAACGGTCCATGATGGCCGCGCCTTGGTGTCGGCCGCGAACCAGTTTCGGCCGGAGGTTGTTGTGACCGACATCTCGATGCCGCTATTGAATGGACTCGAGGCTGTCCGTCAAATCAAAAAGCAGCTACCCCGAACCAGGATCGTCATCCTTACCATGCATGCCGAGGCCGAAATGGCCGTACAGGCTTTCCGCGCCGGTGCGGCCGCCTATATTCTCAAGATCTCTTCCGGTGAAGAACTGGTCAAGGCGATTGGGGAGGTGTCGCAGGGCAGAGCTTACCTCTCTCCCCTGATCACGCGTGACCTTATCAGTATCATGATTGAAGCGAGGGATGATTCGACGGCCAAGGAGTCCAGGCTTACGCCGCGCCAACGCGAAGTGCTACAGTTGATCGCAGAGGGGCGAACCATGAAGGAGGTTGCCTCGATCCTGAAAATTTCACCGCGGACGGCGGAAACCCACAAGTACGACATGATGGAGATTCTCGGAGTGGAGACCACTGCGGCATTGATCCGGTACGCCATGCGCCTCAAGCTGATTACCTGAAAGGCTCTGTCTGATTCCCCACATCGAGCGCAGTATGTGTCCTGGCAACAGACCCCTAGCACGCTGTAGTGATGCGCGACTTCTACGATCGGACTGCCAGATGGGTGGCGCAGGTGCCTGCGATCCTCATTCCTGTTGAGAGAGTGTCATATGGCGATTCGGAGTTCCATCTCCTGGACAACAATCAGCAATCATTCCGCTGGCCTCAACCGTTTCCGCCTGGCCCGACGCCTGGTGCCGGTTCTATGCCGTGTAGCTGCCTTGCTGATGGTGTTTCCACACTCGTCAACGTTGGGAGCAGATCAAATTCTGGTGAGCCAGAACGCCAAACACCCTCCCTTACGGCTTCTGGCGAAAGTCGAAGAAATCCGGAATCTATCGAGGGAGGAGGCGGCCCGCGGGTACCCGGTTCACCTTCGGGCTGTCGTTACCTTTGCAGACCCGGACCAACAGATGCTGTTCGTTCAGGACCGAACGCGCGGAATCTTCGTCGACCTGCCTTTGGAATTCGGCCTGTCGCTAAAGGCCGGTGAACTTGTGGATATAAAGGGATCCACACAATTTCCTGATTTCGCTCCCGACATCGGCAACGCGCGCTTCAACATTGTTGGGCACTCCACGTTCCCGATCCCCATTCGTTCCTCCGCCGAGAGTCTCGAATCCGTCACTATGGACTGCATGTGGGTAGAGGTCGAGGGAGTAGTGCGCTCCCTTGGGGTCAAAGGAGTACCGCAGTATGCACTCCAATATTGGGAGCAGGATATCTCCACACCCAGACTCCGTACCCCTAACCCAACAACTCTCGTGTGGCTAACCCTGGCCGTAGGGCGCAGCCGTATCCCGGTTTATGTCCCACACTCCCAAGCGTTGAATCCTGACAGCTACCTCGGCGCGAGGGTGCGGGTGCGGGGAGTGCGGGGGTCTTTCTTCAACCAAAGAAACCAAGTGGTCGGGGTGTACCTGTTTGTCCCTGGACTCGCGCAGATTCAGGTGGTCGGGGCGCCTCCTCCGATTCCCGCCGTGGCGATGAGTTCACTCATGCAATACACGGCCCACGAAACGTTGAACCAGCGGGTGAAGGTCGGAGGCTTCGTGACGCTGCAGAACCCTGGCCGGGAGCTGTTTATCGCGAACGCGGGAAGCGGCACACGTGTGGAAACAAGCGAGAACCAGGTCCTTCACCCGGGAGATTATGTTGAGGTCGTGGGATTCCCAACCATGGGGGATTTCTCGACTCTGCTGCAGGATGCGACCGTACGCCGGCTCCACTCGGGCCCGGCACTGAGCCCGATACCCATAACCGCCGAAAAGGCCCTCACGGCTGAAAACGATGGAGACTTGGTGAGGATTGACGGGCGGTTGGAGAGTGCGGGCGTTGTTCCGGAAGGTCCGACCTGGGCCCTGAAGGCCGGCTCGGTGCCCTTTCTGGCCCGTCTGCCTGCAACCTCCTTGGCCAACCGCAAACTGCCGCCGATCGAGGAAGGTAGCCTCCTGCGCCTGACGGGAGTGTGCGTGGTGAATGCGGACCAGAATGGGCGTCCCGAATCCTTTGAGCTCCTCTTGCGTTCGCCAGGTGACGTGATGGTTCTCGAGAGCCCTGCCTGGTGGACGGCTCGTCACGCTCTCACTGTCCTGGGCTTGTCGCTAGTAGTGGTTCTTGTCGTGCTGGGCTGGGTGTATGCGCTCCATCGCCGGGTGAATCAGCAAGCGAAACTAATCCGTCAGAAAACCGCCGCAGAGGTGGCGATCGCCAAGCGTTTCGAGTACGTAGCGCGAGCCGCGAACGATGCCTTGTGGGAAGTGGATCTTGTTGCGGGCGCGTTCTGGGCCAGTCCGACATACGCCGCGACCTACGGCGCCCTGCCGGATCAAATCCCGGTTGATCCTATGGCGATGGCGGAGGGTGTTCATCCGGATGATCGCGCTAAAGTGGTGGTAGGCATGAGCGCCGCGCTTCAAAATCGGCATACAAAGTGGGAAGCGGAATATCGGCGGCGCCGCGTAGATGGCTCCTACGCAGACGTCTATGCGCGGGCCTACCTCGAGCGGGACGAGGGAGGCAGGCCGAAGCGGCTGATTGGAGCGCTTACTGACATTACAGCGCGCAAACGCGCGGAAGAGGAATTGCGGTCCAGCAGACAACTGCTGGAGACGACCCTGTACAGCCTGCGGGACGCGGCTTTCATCATGAGTTTCGACAGAGGTGAGATCCTTGACTGCAACCCTGCGGCGGTGGAAATCTTCGGCTACAGCCGGGAAGAAATGGTGGGGCGAGACACGCAATTCCTGCATCTGGACGAGGCCGCCCGACATGAGTTCAGAAAGCGGCTCACTGCCGCCGTGGCGGAGAAAGGGTACTTGCAGCAGTTCGAATTCCACATGAGGCGCAAGGACGGCACGATTTTTCCAACTTCACACTCTGTGACACCCCTGCGAGACAATCAGGGGAACCACACGGGGTGGGTGAGCCTGGTGCAGGACATCACCGAACGCAAGCGGGCGGAAGAGGCGCTGCGCAGAGCCAATGCTTACAACCGCAGCCTGATTGAGGCCAGCCTCGATCCGCTGATGACTATCTCGACTGAGGGAAGAATCACCGACGTCAATGCGGCGACCGAGGGAGTCACAGGCCGTTCGCGCCAGGAACTCATCGGAACCGACTTCTCTGACTATTTCACTGACGCAGAGAAGGCTCGAGCGGGCTATCAGCAGGTGTTCCGGGAGGGCTGGGTACAAGACTACGAGTTGGAAGTCCGGCATCGCAATGGGCAGGTCACGCCGGTCCTGTACAACTCATCTCTCTACTGTGACGAGGCCGGCCAGGTGGTCGGCATGTTTGCAGCCGCTCGCGACATTGCCGAGCTTAAGCGGACGGAGGAGGCTCTGCGCCACAGCGAGGAACGCTACCGAAGCCTTTTTGAAAACGCCACAGTCGGGATTTACCGAACAACTCCGGACGGACGGATCCTGATGGCAAATCCGGCCCTCATCCGGATGTTGGGATACGAGCGGTTTGAAGAACTGTCCACGCGCAGTCTCGAAGCAGAGGGTTTCGAAGCGAGTTATCCTCCGCGCTCCTTCCGGGAAGCGATCGAGCGGGAAGGGGTTGTGCAGGGGCTGGAAGCGGCCTGGCTCAAGCGTGATGGATCGGTAATGCATGTCTGTGAAAGCTACCGGGCCATTTGCGGAGAGGACGGGCACGTACTCTACTACGACGGAATTGCGGAAGACATCACGGAGCGCAAAGAGGCCGAGCGTCGCCAGAACCTGGCCGCGGAGATCCTGGGCATTCTCAACCGGGCGGGCACTCTGCCAGGTACGATCAATGAAATACTGCGCGTCGTGAAGCAGGGAACCGGTTTTGATGCGGTCGGCATACGCCTCCGCGAAGGCCAAGACTACCCCTATTTCGTCCAGGAGGGGTTTTCTGAGGAGTTTGTGCGTAGAGAGAACCTTCTGTGTTCCCGCGGGCTTGATGGCAGGCTCCTCCGCGACGCGGACGGGCACCCGTTGCTTGAGTGCGCGTGCGGACTGGTGCTGTCGGGGCAAACCGACCCGGCCCACCCGTTGTTCACACCGGGCGGAAGCTGTTGGAGCAACGACACCACAACCGTGCCGGAGTTGCCGGCCGAGCAAGACAGCCGACGGCAGCCGCGCAACCGCTGCCTCCACGAGGGCTACAGGTCCGTGGCGTTAGTTCCCATCCGGGTGGGAGAAGAGATCGTAGGCCTGCTCCAACTCAACGACCGTCGCCCGCACCGCTTCAACGCGGATATCATCCGTTTCTTCGAAGGCATCGGCACGAGCATCGGCGTGGCGCTCGCCCGGTGGCGGGATGCCGAGGCGCTGCGGGCAAGCGAAGCGGAGTTTCGACGGTCCTTTGATCTATCTCCGGTTGGCACTGTAATGGTGGGGGTTGGCCGCCGCATGATCCGATGCAATCCAGCGTTTTGCCGGATGCTCGGCTACGCGGAAGAGGAGCTGCGGGGCAAAGATATTCTGGAGATAACTCACCCCGACGACCACGAAATAGACACGCAGGGAATACGGGCATTACTGGCCGGGCAGGTCGATCGCGCCCAGGTCCAGAAACGATATGTTAGCAAGGACGGGCGTGTTGTCTGGGCTGAGGTTACGATGGGTCTGGTTCTGGATAAGGATGCGCGACCTTGGTACTGGCTCACCATCATTCAGGACATCACGCAGCGCAAGCTGGCGGAAGAGGCCCTGCGGGAAAGCGAGGCACGTTTGCAATTCGCTTTGGAAACCAGCCAAATGGGACAGTGGGATCTCGATCTGGTTGACCATACCGCCCGTCGCTCGCTGAGACATGCCCGCATCTTTGGCTATGAAACGCTATTGCCCGAGTGGACGTATAAGAAGTTCTTGGAGCATGTTGTCCCAGAAGACGTGGAGTTGGTCGACCGGAGCTTTCGAAAGTCTGTGGAGACGCAGAGCGAGTCGGATATCGAGTGTCGAATTGTCCGCCGTGACCAGGCGGTACGCTGGATCCACGCCCGCGGGCGGCCACGTTGGGACGCAAACGGCAAGTTGAGGTGGCTCGCGGGAACTGTCGAGGATGTGACTGAGCGCAAGCTGGCGGAAGAGGCGCTGAGAAACGCCGAGGAGAAATTCCACAAAGCCTTTAACGCCAGTCCGGAACCCATGGCCATTCGCACCATCCCGGATGGCCGCTACGTCGAGGTTAACGACGCCCTGCTTCGGGCGGCGGGACGCCGGCGCGAAGAAGTTCTTCGGAAGACAGTCACCGAGATAGGGTTTTGGATGAAGCCCGAAGATTTCACCCGGATGACGGCGATCCTGGAAAGGGATGGCAAAGTCCGGGACTTCGAGACGGACCTTGAGTGGACATTCGGCCAAGTGAATCACGTGCTGGTATCGGCTGAGCGGATTGAACTCAGCGGTGAACCGCACCAGTTGATGGTCGCCCGCGATATTACCGAGCGCAAACGGGCGGAGCAGAAGGCCGCGCAACTGGCCGCCATCGTGGAGTCTTCAAACGATGCCATCTTCAGCGCGAACCTGGAAGGGATCATCACGAGCTGGAATAAGGGCGCGACGCTGCTCTATGGCTATGAGGAGAGTGAGGTGATCGGCCGGAATATTTCCATTCTGGTTCCGCCTGGAGTGGAAAACGACGTGCCCCAGGTTCTGCAAAGAACCCAGTTAGGTGAGCAAACGGAGAACCAGGAAGCGGTGCGCCAGAGGAAGGATGGCCGGCGTATCTACGTGTCCCGTACAGTTTCTCCCATCCGGGACAGCGAGGGCAGGGTTGTGGCCGCGTCGACGATTGCGCGGGATATTACCGCAACCCGGCAGGCACAAGAGGAACTGCGGGCGGCCCACGACGGGTTGGCGAAGGAAGTGGCCGAGCGGACCCGCGCTGAGGCGGAGATCAGAGCCCTCAGCGAACGGTTGATCACTGCCCAGGAAGAGGAGCGCACCCGCCTGGCCCGCGAACTACACGATGACCTCAGCCAGCAAATCGCGGCTGTGGGTATCGGCCTCAGCAACATCAGTCGACAGATTCCGGAGGGGCTGCGCGAGGGACGTGAGGAGGCGGACCGCACCTTCCGGCGCCTCCAGCAGCTCGGCGAAGGCATTCGTCGCTTGTCGCACCACTTGCACCCCTCCATCCTCGAACACTCAGGGCTGGTGGTGGCGCTCGAATCCTACTGCGCTGAGTTCAAGTCGCTCACCGGGGTGAGCGCCGTGGTCCAGGCCGAGGCTCGGTTGGACAATGTGCCGGCTAACCCGGCGCTGGGCATCTTCCGAATTACCCAGGAAGCTCTGCAAAACGCCTGGAAACACTCCGGCGCCAAGAAAGTCGTGATCCACTTGGCGCGTTCCGGTGGGCAGCTATGTTTGCGCGTCTCTGACCAGGGGAGCGGGTTTGATCCCGCTCGCCGGCCCACGAGCAAAGGATTGGGTCTTGTCAGCATGCGAGAGAGAACGAAGCTGCTGGGTGGCACGTTGACGATTGAAAGCGCCAAGGGTCAGGGGACAACCGTCACTGCCATCATACCCCTGCATTCCCAAAGATCGGCAAGGGTGTCCCAGCCCAAACCCTTTTTGACTGCGGCCGCTGGGTCTGGCGCGTAGCCCTTCGATCCCTGCAGGGAAGCCGCTGGGGTGGCCGAGTTGGAGCGCTGCTCGTTCAATCGGCCGAGGGAAAATGACAAAGCCTGGCAAGAAATCCAGCAAGAAATCCAGGCTAGCCGAGCCGCGGCTTTTCGGGTAAACTAATCCAGCAAACGAAAAGTTGAAGGGCACAGCCCCTCGCCCTTCAGGTTCCGCGCCGCGGAGAGGTGGCCGAGTGGCTTAAGGCGGCGGTTTGCTAAACCGTTGTACGGTCAAAAGCTGTACCCAGGGTTCGAATCCCTGCCTCTCCGCCATGCATGCCAGGTTTTCACCCGGACACAACCAAGTGTTGACAATGCCCTCGGCAATTGCTACATATGGTGCCGCAGATACAGGCAAATAAGGGCCCTGCTAAGCGGCATGGGCATACTCAGCGATCGAATTCTTGGAGAAGTGACCGACGCGGGCGGTTGCGGGGTTAAACCATCTGAATTTCCGGATCAGGAAGAGCCGGAGGGATGCTTGCGTCCGGAACGGTTCTTGCGCGATCCCAGCCCCGCGTGATTCTGGGGCCTGATCGCCGACTGTATTCCCACCCCTGGGAGCGCGGAAAGCGATGAAGATAGGGATACTCAGTCCGAGGGTGCTGCTGCGCAAAGGACTGCGGGCGCTGCTGGAGTCGGTGAAGGACTTCCAGGTCATCCTGGAGGCTGACGACTCTCGCCAGGCACTCGAGTTCGTGGATCTGGCGCGCGTGGAAGCGCTTTTGGTCGACGCCTGGGATCTCGTGGAAGGGTTTGAAGCCTCAGCGGAAATCCTGCAAAGGTTCCCCGAGGCGATAATCCTCCTTTTGCCAGATCGCATCGACCACGAACTTGAGTTGCGTGCCATCAAGGCTGGATGCCAAGGATGCGTTTCCAGGTCATGCGACCCTGAGCTGCTAGAGAAGGCCCTGAGGGCTGTCAAGCGGGGCGAGGTTTGGATCAGCCATCGCGCTTCCTCTCAGCTTCTTAAGAAACTGGTTCGGCGCGGCCACCAGGAGGAAATCGGAGAGCTCACCCGGCGCGAATGGGAAATCCTGGCCCTGGTGGCGGCGGGCAAGCGCAATAAGGAGATCGCCAGCCGGCTCTGTGTCTCCGAGAATACGGTAAAGACCCACCTCTATGCTATCTACCGGAAGCTTCATGCCAGCACACGCATGGAAGCAGCACTATTCTTCTTCCAGCACGCCAATCGTCCGTCTGTCCCCTCGAACGTCCAACCCATCTCCCACCCTGACGAGCCGCTTCTGCCCTCAGAGAGGAAGCGTAAACAGAAAGTGCGCGTGGCCGACCCGGCCGCGGACGCATGATTCTTTTCCCCAGCAGGTGAGTGCAGGGCGCGGAGCAGAAGAATTACCAGGAAGATTCTGCAGCGGCGGGGCTAAATAGGCAAGCATGGCGCACGGGTATGTTCCCGGTTATGCAGAGGGTTCCCGCCCGGGGACCCGCGAATGGAACAGTTCCCCTCTCCGTACGCCGGTACTATTGTGTGGATGCTCACGGGGCCCCACAATTCTTATGGAAGACCCTGGGGCTTTGGCTTGTGAGAGAAACTCACAACGCAACCCATAGCTCCGCATAGATCGCCGCTCGGCCGAAGCTGGGAAGCTTTGTAAGGAGGCTGCTTTTACCGTGAAGCGAAGTACATGTGCAGGTTTCAGTCTGATTGAAATGGTGGTGGTCGTCGGCATTATCGGCATCCTGACGGCGATGGCAATCCCCATGACTTCGACCGCATTTAATAGCTACAAGCTTAGCGCAGCGGTGTCTGCGGCAACTGGGGCAATCGAGTCGACCCGGTACGCGGCCATCATGAATGGGTATCCGTACGAAATCACATTTACTCCTTCTGCGACGTCATTCCCGACGTATCAGATCCAGACCATGATTCCCCCGGCGACCACTTACTCTGCGCTGGTCAATTTAGGGGGCACAGCCTACCCTACGCAGCCGATTCCCATTACCGGATCCGGGGGCATCGCCATCAGCCGGGAAGTGACTTATCAGTTCTCCCCGGGTGGCACGGTCTCAGAGACATCAAATCCGCAGAACATGGCTTTTTCGATTACCAATTCATATGGTGGCTCAAATACCATCACTGTTTCGGGGGTGGGAAGTGTTTCAGTTTCTTCGCCCTAAGTGCGCGAACTTAGAGGCGGGTTTTACGCTGCTGGAAGTCTTGGTGGCGATTGCGATCCTGACCGTCGGCTTGATGGGCGCAGCTTTGTTGATGACCAGCACTTACAAGGGGTCGGTCCGGTCTCGCTACATGGCGGAGGCCGCCCAACTGGCCTCGGAAAAACTCGAAGACTTGAACCGCTTTCCTGCCAGACTCTCCTCTGGGGGCAGCGTCTACGTCGATCCGCACATCTTTGTTCCGAGCGGGGAAGACGACTGCGGAATCCCGGCTGAGAACTGCGTCGGAACCGTGACCCCCGCTCTCACGTGCAGCGGTCAAGGTCGTTGCACCCCGAATGCTGCTGCCTCCCCGCAAAGTATCACGGCGGGACAGGTGGGAGCGGGAGCGAGCGGAACGATCTCGATCGCTGCCGCCACCGTAAACTACTCGGACTCGGTGTTCCTTGGCGCCGTCCAGGGCGCGATCAGTGAAACGTACCAGACGACAGCGGGAGCAACCCCGTCCTACTCAACCTTGACGTACACTCCCAACGGAGCGACCCCCGTGCCAACGACCTCTACTACCGCTCCCACCGCGGGAGAGACTTTTGATCGGCGCTGGGTCATTGAGCAAGATCAACCCCTCGCCGGCTTGCGCCGGGTCACGGTTCTCGTGACTTTGATGGACAGCTCAGTGCAACCTCCCGTGACCTTTGAAATGACCATGGTGCGGCCATGATCGAACCATTACGATGTGTCGCCCGTGTCGGCCTTGGGGGGGGCAAGCCACCGCACCATACGCGGGACGAGGGCTTTTCACTCCTCGAGCTTATTGTGGCCATGACGGTCTTCCTGGTGCTAAGCGCCGCTTCCTTTACCCTGTTCAGCCGGCATGAAGCCTTGCTGAGCCAGGAGCAGGGGACTGCGGGGTTGAATATTGGCCTGCGCAATGCGCTCTCACAAATTCAGATGGATGCCGTCAACGGCGCGATGGGGTTGCTTCCAGGAGCCAACGTTACCGCCTCGCCGGTGGGAGTCACCATCGTGAATAGCAATCCGAATGGCACACCGGCGTGCAATCCGGGGGAGTGGACGACAAGCACACCCTCTACCTACGCCGCCTCGTGCTTTGACCAGTTGAACATCATCGTAGCGGACCCGAACGCACCTATTTTGCATCCCACGGCGTCGTTCGACACCAGTGTGACCACCACCATCACCGCTGCCATTGCTACGGCTGGCACCAGCACTTTCAACCAGGGCGACCAAATCCTTTTTATAAGTGGGGGACTTCAGGCGCCCCAGTTCACGACCGCCAAGCTGGCTGCTAATGGCACAGTAGCGGGTGGTCTCGTGACGTTGACATTCTCTCCGACCCAGCTTGGGGGCAGCAATTCCATAACCAGTTGCACCCCGCCCTTGGCGACGGCTTGCAATGACCCGTACTCGATGACGACCGGCGGGTCCATGGTAAACACCAATGGCCTGACCGTAACTTGGGTTTCCGGCTCCCAGTTTCCGCCCAACACCACTAGCGGTAGTACTACTTATCCTAGCCTTTTGGCCGGTCAGTCAGTGGAAATCAATGGCGCGCTTTATAAGGTAGCCTCCGTAACCAACTCGACCACCCTGTTGCTTACCACCTCGGCCGGCACTCAGGCGAATGTGCCTCTCTTCTCGGGGTCCGTGGCCAGTTCGTTTACCACTTCCGCCTGGGTGCTGCGCTTGCTGCCGATTCATTACTGGGTAAGTATTGGAGGCGATGGGGTGGCAACGGCGAGTCCCACGGATCCTCAGTTGGTGCGGGCGCAAGGAGGAGTCACGAACGTCGTTATGGATCAAGTGATCGGCTTCAAGGTGGGGGCGGCGACCTGGAATAGCATTCTGGGGACCCAATCCGGTATCCCGTACTGTTACTACTCGGGCACGTATTGCGACCCTCTCAGCGATAATATTTCCGGCTATGGCAATGACTTTACCCAGGTGCGCGCGGTGCGCGTCAGCTTGATCGGACGCAGCACCCCCAGTACGGATCCAACTTTCACCTATAGGAATCCGTTCGACAACGGCCCTTACCAGATTCGCGGCAATTCTATTATCGTCGATCCGCGCAACCTGACCATGAACAACAATTGAGGTGCAATATGATGCGGCGGCCCGAGGTCACAAACTTATGGCGAAGTGGTCGGTGGGGCGAGGTAGAAAATCGGCACCCCCATAGGAAACTTGACAACCAGGGCGTAGCTTTGGTGGTGACCCTGTTATTGCTGTTCCTTATGTCTGTGCTGGGGCTTGTCGCTGTACTTTCCACCAGTTCGGATTTGATGATCAACGGGTATTACGCCAACTATCGAGGCGCCTTCTATGCCGCCGATTCCGGCGTGAATACTGCCCGGCAGGATTTGCTGAATTACGTGCTCGGACAAGTTCAGCCTCCTACAGATAGCGCCGCACCCATTCCCTCTAACGTCGCCCAGTATGCCCTGGCCGACGTTATATCCAAGTACGGCGGCAGCTACTACTCCATCAACTCCAATGCTGCCGCTAACTCTTGGGCGACAAGCTTCGAAGTAGTTGCCAACAGCAGCTGTGGGTCCTCCACTAATCCTAATCAGTTTCAGGTAGTCTCAGCGCCCCCCGCGCCTCCCGCGGGCCCAGGATATGGGACATATACATACAAGTACAATCTTTGCGTGGCGGGGAGGGCGCTGGCCTCGCAACAGGTGTACGTATACGAGACGGGCCAAATCGGCATTACTGTCGCACAAACCGGAGGTCCAGTCAGCTTTGCGAAATATGGAACGTTCGTCTCCAATTGGGACGTGTGCACTTTGGGCTGGCTGATGCCAGGCGTCTACGAGGGCCCACAGTTCACCAATGGCTCTTGGACGTTTGGAATGACCAACTATACCTTTACGGGCACGGTAGGCCAGTCCTCTAATGACACTGGCTATTGGTTCGGCAGCGGTTGCGTTGCGGGACAGTCAACCAGCGGCACCGACACTTATAACGGCCAAACCATCGCCCCGACTTATCAAGGAAGTCCGCCGTTCCAGAACGGCTTAAACGGGGGAGCCTACCAGGCCCCGCCGCAGAATAGCTTCAGCCAGGAGTGGGCGGTGCTCGACGGCCAGGGTTGTAGCGATGGTTCGGGCATCACGTGCGGTGACACCAGCAACTCAAACCCGCCGGCTCTTCCCACCCAGGCCCAGATGAACGCAGTTTTGATGAATGTCGCGGCCCCCTCGCCAACGCCATATCCAGACCCAAATCCCACTTCCACTGGCGTCCCCGCCAATGCCAACGGGGTCTATCTGCCCTATTCCACTACGACCGCAACTGCGGGTTGCTTCACCCCTCCCTGTATGACCGGTGGTGGGATCTATGTTGAAGGCAACGCCTCGATCCTGCTGACTCCCGGGACCGACTCATCCGGTAACTACACCCAGATTTACACGATTACTCAAGTCAACGGCTCGACGACGACCACCACGACGATCACCACGGACGTGGCGGCGAATACAACCAACGTGGTCACAAACATCCAGACCGCATCTACCAGTGGTACCACCACCACGAACTCGACATTGCTCGTGCACGGCGTTCCGACGGCGACACCTTTGGTGGCGCCACCCTCGCCCAGTTGCGTCGCCTCCACGTCGGGGGCCTGTGCCGAGACGATGCTGTATGTCGATGGAAATATCAACAGCCTGACCGGTCCAGGTGAGGGACAGGGGGCCATCCAGAACGGCACGCAGCTCTCCATCGTGGCGAATGGCAACATCACATTTACGGGCGACGTTAGATACGCGAACGAGCCCGTCACTATGGACGCGACAGACGCACTGATTCCTGCCAACGACTATAACCAGTTGTTCGGCGTGTTCACAGCGACCGGCATGGTTTACTTGAACAGCCCTTACGCCGACCATAATCTACAGACGGACGGGAGCTTGGCGGCCATCGGAGGGACCGCGACGCACCCATGCCCCGCCTGCGGTTTTACGACGACCAACTACGTTGCCACCTGGAATAACGTGGGAGGCCAGATTCAGACCAGCGAGTTCGATGCCGACATGAGCTATGCGAACATCTATTACGACCAGCGGGTCATCGCCAAGACAGGGTTCGCGCCGCCTTGGTTTCCCGCTACCAACAGCGGCGCAGCTGGGCCCATGACTACCTCGACGTCAGTGACACGCGTCAGTTGGAACATCATTCCCCAGTGAAGCCGCGGCGCGAGATGGGGAGGTGCATTTCCGTTCTTTGTGATTGCTCACTTGCTCGGAGCGCGCTGCGCGCTCAGCAACATTTGCGGCGACGGTGTCCTCACTACGGTACAGCGGTAGCAGATCGCGACTACAGCAAAAGTGCAGTGTACCGCCGCACTGTTGTGACATAGGTCCCCTCCTTGACAGTGCGGGCCTCGCCAATTGGCCAGCGGTTTTTAGGGCATGTCCTCATCGCGGCTTGCCAATGGGGGACACCGCGCTAACAGCGCTACACCAGTCAAAACACCCGATAATCCGCGGCACGGGTCCATATTGCACCCTGGGAGGGTGAGATTGTGATGGATGTCAGAATTTAGGACCTACCGGTAGGCAAAAAGTGACTTAGCGCTCTTGACAATGGCCTCGGCAGGGGCTACCATTCTAAATTGTGGACGACCTGCCTCGTATCGGCTCCTCACTGAATCCATTGCGCGCGATGCCGGCAGACAGGAATGCGCAAGGCAGCTCGCGGAATTCCGGACGCCAGAAGCGACCCGTGCGGCCAGCTTGCTCGCGGGTTAAGCATACGTCGCGTTACGTGCGCCCTGCCTGGACATCGGGCGCGCCAAGTCGGCGACAGGGCAGAATGCCGTCACCGCAGCCCCCGGAATTCATTGACAAAAATCAAATCGAGAGAGCCGGAACACGAAGAGATGTTAAAAATTAGGATCGATCCGACTATGTTTTTGAAAACAAAGGAAGAGGACAGAATATCTATAGTCTTTGTGCCCGAAAATGCACAAATTTCGCAGAAATTCGGGTTAAAACGGCTTATTATTGCCTTGGCCGCCTTATTTTGACGCCTCCACACCGATATTTTGCAAGATTCTGCACTAAATCTGGAAAGGATCCAGCAGCCACCGGATGAAACTTGCGCATGCATGTAAACAGGGCAGGGGAGCCATCCGCCCCGCCGAGCGACCGCTTCTGTTCGTCCTGGTCCTTCTCTGCGGGGCGACGCCGGCGTTGGCCTGGGGTGATCTCGGCCACCAGAGGGTGAACGCGGCGGCCATCGAGGCCCTACCGGAGCCTTTGCGCTCGTACTTCCGGGCGCGCCAGGACTATTTCCTGGAGCATGCGTCGGAACCCGATACGCTGGCGCACGAGGATCCCGCTGAGCGCCCCCATCATTTCACAGAGATCGACGCCTACGACCGGTTTCCTTTTCGCGAATTCGAGCAGCGCTTCGTCGTCGAGCATCGGAACCCGCCGCCTTCCGACCTGGCACATGGCGATTCCGTCTGGGAGATCGAGCGCTACACGCTGCGCCTGGCTGAAGATTTGCGCCGCCGCCGCTGGGACGTGGCCGACCACGACGCCATCTTCGCGGCGCATTACGCTGCTGACCTGACCCAGCCCCTGCACACGCTGATCAACTACGATGGGCAATTGACGAACCAGCGGGGAATCCACGCGCGCTTTGAGGTCGACCTGGTGCGCGACCTGGCGGACTTCTGGACGCTGCGGCCGGGCCCGGCAACCGTCATTCCGAATCTGCGGGCGCGAATTTTCCGCGAGCTGGTCAAGAGCTATTCAAATCGCGAGGTGATATTTTCTGCGGACCGTGTAGCGGCGGCGGGGGGCTACCTCGACCCGCAATTCCCCGCACGTTTCGAGCGGCTGGCGGGCTCGCTGGCTCTCGGCCAGCTCAATGCCGCCGCCCTCTTCGTGAGCTCGCTTTGGTATACTGCTTGGGTGCAGGCGGGTAAGCCCGCGTTGCCCGGGGTCGAGGTGGCACCGCAGCCGGACGGGACGCGGACCCGCATCGAGCCATGAAACGGGCGTGGATTCTGGTCATCGTGGGGCTGCTGCTCGTGGCCTTTGTGCTGGGGACGCTGGTGGGCTCGCGCCGCGGGCCGAGGCCAGGGGTCAGCGCTCCGGCCGTCGCCCGAGGCGCTTCTGAATTGCCGGCCGGGCCCGGCTCGACCGGCTGCGTTGACATCCACGAAGCGGGCCCCCAGGTGGGGAAGGCCGGCTGTGTAACCGGCCAAGTGTTGCGCGTTTTCACCTCGCGCGGCGGGAATACCTTCCTGGATTTCTGTTCCGACTACCGAAGCTGTCCATTTACCAGCGTGATTTTTGCATCAGACAAAGACAAGTTCGGCGACCTGGAATCTTTGCAGGGGAAGCGTGTGGAGATCCGGGGCAGCATCACCGTTTACCAGAGCCGAGCGGAAATCATCATTCATGATCCTCAGCAGATTCGCACTGCGCCGTGACGCCGCAGGTTTCTTGGGCCGGGCGAGACGGGCGCGTCGCGGCAGGGTCGCCGGGATGACCTTTCTTTTCGCCTGCGCCCTCTGCCTGGAGTGTCCGGCCGCAGCAGCGGCCCAGCAAGCGGCTGAGAAGGCGCCCGCCGCGCTCGCCATACAGGTTTCCAAGGAAGCTGCAGATCGCATCTTGCAGGGATTTGATCTCTTGGGCCAGCACAATGCTACGGGGGCCGAGTCGGCTTTTCGCCAAGCCATCGAAGTGCAGCCGGAGGTGGAACAAGCGCATCGCGGCCTGGGCTTGGCGCTGCGCGAACAGGGCCGGCTGGCCGAGGCCTTTCGCGAGCTGCAAACTGCCACACGCCTGGACCCTGCTGACGCCGACACGCACTACTCGCTGGGCTCGGTCGAGTGGGCGCTGAGCATGTCAGCGGATTCGGGTCCGCGCCAAGCCGGAGGGCTTGCCGCCTCTGACTATCAGAACCTCGCCAGCGCCGAGTTTTCCAAGGCCCTGGCGCTGAGCCCCAAAGACCCCATGCTGCGCATGAGCTTGGCGGCACTCTATCTCCAGGCGGACCGCGCGCATGACGCCGCACAGCAGGCAGAGGAAGCGGTGCGTATCGCTCCGGACAACGCCGCCGCCCACGTCACGCTGGGCCGCGCCTACTTCGCGGGCGGGGAGGAAGAGAAAGCTGCGACGGAGTTTCAGGCGGCGGTAAAGCTCGACCCGCACGACGGGGGCGCCTACCTGGCGCTGGGCCAACTGCGTCTGTTCCAGCGCCGCAACCAGCAGGCGGAAGACGCCTTGCGTCACGCCCTCGAGATTTCGCCCAACCTGGGGCCGGCCTCCGCGGCGTTGGCTGAGATTCTGGCCGCAGAAGGGAAAAGCACAGAGGCGCGCGGGCTGCTGGAGAAGGCCGTGAGGGTCAATTCCCGGGACTGGCAGAGTCAGTACCAGCTCGCTCTGCTCCTCAACCAGGCCGGCGAAACGGCGCGCGCGACGGAGCTGCTCGAGGACGTCTTGCGCGAGAACCCGGACTTCACCGGGGCGCGCGAGCAACTGGCGGCCGGACTGCTGCGGCGAGGCGACGGCAAGGGTGCGACGGCGCTGGCGGAAGAAATGATTGCAAAAAACCCGCAGGGGCCGGAGGGACATCGCATCATGGCGCTGGCACTTTGGAAGCAGCGCGACTACGACGGCTCGCTCGCCGAGTGCGCCATGGCGCTCAACGCCGATCCGAATTCCAGCGCCATGCTGGCGTTGCAGGCGATTGCGCTCTGGCAGTCCAACCGCAAGAAGGACGCGCAGAATGCCTTCCGCGAGGCGGCCAAGGTGGAGCCCAAGGTGGCCACCGCGGACGTCTTCTGCCGCCTGCTCGTCTGCGATGCGCGCGACATCAGCGTGGTCAGCGACTTCCTCCGCAAGAACCGCTGGGTGTTGGCTCCTCGACCCGAATACTGAGGTCCTGTGGGGTAACGCCCAAGACTTTCTCAGCACGGAGGCGCGGAAACGCAGAGGCGAGAAAACCCAAGGTGGGCATGACCGCACCGGGGAGCGCCCATGTTTCGCAAATGACACCAGGACCCGGCGCTTACCTGATGCGACATTTTGAAATTACCGGAAAGGCATTTAGTCTTTGACACGCTACCCCCTTCGGGCTTAGGGTGCAGGGCATGAGCATGAAAAAGCTAAGCGAAATGACGTCTCGAGAGCTGGGCAGGTTGGGGGGAAAGGCCAGGGCAGCGAAGCGAACTCCGGAAGAGTTAAGTGCGTATGGGAGGCTCGGGCGCCAAGCCCTGGAAGCGAAGTATTCCTATGAAGAACGCTGTCAGCTTCTCCGCAAGGGCGGGCGGCCACGTCCCAAGCTGACGGACAAGAAATTTGTGCGGCTGAAGAAACTGCTCAAATCCGGGCGGCGCCAGGCACAAATTGCGAAAGCACTCGGGGTCTCGACCTGGACGGTGGCGCGCTATATCCGGCGCCTCCAGGAGGCCGGGATGGTGAAATAAGGTCGGACCGCCGGTGCCGTCCCCATGCTGCGCCCTGCGGAGCGGGCTCGGCGCGACCTGGTCACTCCGCGACGGGGTGTTTGTGTTTTTTCGGGCGCTTATTGTACTCGAGGATTTTCTTGCGCAAGCGGATGAATTTGGGCGTGACCTCGACGAATTCGTCCTCAGCGATGAACTCGATGGCTTCTTCGAGGGTGAGCGGCCGGAAAGGAATGAGGCGAATGGCTTCGTCGGCCACCGAGGCGCGCATGTTGGTTTGCTTCTTTTCCTTGACGACGTTCACGTCCATATCGTCCCAGCGCGAGTTTTGTCCAACCACCATGCCTTCGTAAACCTCCACGCCCGGCTGCACGAACAGCTCGCCGCGCTCCTGCAGGTTCCACAGGGCGTAGGCGGTGGTGTGGCCGGCGCGATCGGCGATCAGCGATCCGGTGAGGCGTGCGGGAATCTCACCCTGCCAGTCGACATAGCCGTCGAAAAGGGTATTCATCACGGCAGTGCCGCGAGTGGCCTTCAGGATTTCGCCGCGCAACCCGATGAGCCCGCGCGAGGGGACCGAAAACTCCAGGCGCACCCGGCCGCTCGTCGCGCGCCCGCCGCCGTGGCTCACGATCCTATGATTGATGCCTTTGCGCATGCCGATCTCCTGCATCAGCACGCCCACAAACTCCTGGGGGACGTCGATGATGAGCTGCTCGGAGGGTTCCTGTAGCTTGCCCTCGAAGGTGCGTGTGATGATCTCCGGCTTGCCCACTGCCAGCTCATAGCCCTCGCGCCGCATCATCTCGATCAAGATGGCCAACTGCAGCTCGCCTCGTCCCATCACCTGGAAAGAGTCGGGGCTTTCCATCTCCTCCACGCGGATGGAAACGTTGGTGAGCAGTTCCTTTTGCAGGCGCTCGCGCAAGTGCCGCGAGGTGACGTAAGCGCCGTCCCGGCCGGAGAAGGGCGAGGTGTTCACCGTAAAGACCATGGAGATGGTGGGCTCGTCGATCGGGATGTGCGGCAGCGGCATGGGAGATTCGCCGCTGGTCACGGTCTCGCCGATGGTGATTCCCTCAACACCAGCGATGGCGACGATGTCACCGGCCTCAGCGATTTCGAGGTCGGTCCGCTCCAGTCCCTGGAAGCCGTAGAGCTTGGTAATGCGGGTCGGTTCGAGGGTGCCGTTCAGTTTGGCCACGACCACTTCGTCGCCACGGCGTAGCGTGCCGGAAAAGATGCGGCCCAGTGCCAGGCGCCCGTGGTACTCGCTGTAGTCCAGGTTGGCCACGAGAAGCTGCAGCGGCGCGTCGGGGTCTCCCGCCGGGGGCGGAATGGCCCGGAGAATGGCCTCGAAAAGCGGCTGAAGGTTCACCGAGGCGCCATCCAACGTCTCGCGAGCGACGCCGTTTTTAGAGACGCAGTAAAGGACGGGAAAGTCGAGTTGGTCTTCCGCGGCATCGAGATCGATGAACAGATCGTAGACTTCGTTCAACACCTCCTGCGGCCGCGCGTCGCTGCGATCGATCTTGTTGATCACCACAATGGGAGGCAGTTTGGCCTCCAGTGCTTTGCGCAACACGTAGCGTGTCTGGGGCAGCGGACCTTCGCTCGCGTCCACCAGCAGCAGCACCCCGTCCACGAGCTTCAGGGCGCGTTCCACCTCGCCCCCGAAGTCACTGTGACCCGGCGTGTCTACGATATTGATGCGCGTGCCGTGGTAAACAATAGCGGTGTTTTTCGCCAGGATCGTGATGCCGCGCTCGCGTTCAAGGTCGTTGGAGTCCATGACCCGCTCGACGACCGCTTCCCCCTCCCGGAAGATTCCGCTCTGCCGAAGCATGGCGTCTACCAGCGTGGTCTTGCCATGGTCCACATGTGCGATAATGGCGATGTTACGAATCGATGAGTTCAACCAAACCCTCCCTAGTGATTCCCCGGGATGAGACATCCAAACGATGAGGCCCTGGTGTGATGGCGGTCTTCCGGTTCAGGCGGTCTTACCTCCTTAGTGTAGCAGCTATTCAAGGTGCGGAGGGAATTGGTAAAGGCACTCACACCACCGAAAGGCGGACGAGTCCCCCAACAAACGTAATGCGCCTATGGGGCGCCACCCTATCTATGAGGGCAGCGCCCCCGGAGCGGACCCAGATCGACCCCAGGGATAGAGACGACCTGCCGCGGTCTCAGTACCCGCGTTTCTTATCCACCACGTTCAGCAGGGGCAAGCCGCTCACGTAGCGCCGGACATTCTCACAGAAAAGGTCGTAGAGCCGCTGGGTCGAGCCCGCTGATTGCGCCGAGGAGTGTGAGGTAATGATCAGGTTGCCGGCCGTCCACAAAGGATCATCCGGTGGAAGCGGTTCCAGGTACGCCACGTCGAGCCCGGCGCCGGCGATTCGGCCCTCTTTTAGAGCGCGGATGAGCGCGGGCGTATCCACCAGCTTGCCGCGCGAGACGTTCAAGAAATAGGACGTCGGCTTCATGGCGCGGAACACCGCTTCGTTGAACATGCCTTCGGTTGCGGGAGTATGCGGGGCCGCGCTCAGCAGCACGTCAACCAGCGGCACCATCTGCGGGAACCATTCGGGCGAGTGCAGCTCCGCGACAAAGGAGGGTTTGGGCAGGGGCTTGGGGTCCACGGCTAGTATCTTCATGTGGAATCCGTAATGGGCGCGGTAGGCCGTGTCGGTGCCGATACCGCCCAGCCCCACGATGCCCATGGTGAGCCCGCTGATTTCCGTGAGCCTTTCCAAGGGCTTCCAGATATGTTCGCGAGTTTGCAGCGCGTAGCGGGTGAGGCCGCGTGTCAGAGCCAGCAGCAGACCGATGGCGGTTTCCGAAATCGTGGGCGAATACATGCGCTGCATGTTCGTGAGCACGACGGGGCCCGCTACCAGTTCCGGGTAGAGGATGTGTTCAACCCCCGCAGCAGTGTACTGGATCCAGCGCAATTGCCGCGCGGCCTGAAGATCCTCCCGCGAGAATTCACCGAAGATGATGTGGGCATCGGTGACTTCATGTTGAAACTCCTCCAGGTTTCGGCAGCAGTGGAGGTCGAGATTGGGCGCATAAGCGCGTAGCTTTTCCTGGCTGGCGCTGGGGATTTCATCTGTGGTCACCACCTTCAGACGCGCCAGGCTGGCGGCTTGGCCAGGTTCGACCAGCGGGTAGGCTTCCATGGTGACAGGCCAAGGCGCTTCGGGCGCCGCCGCGGCCGCCGTGGCGTGCGCCAGCGGCAGGGAAGCCAGGGCCGCGCCGGTCGAGCCGGCCGCGGCATTGCGAAGAAAGCTTCGTCGCGAAAGACCATCTTTCGTCATGATCAGCCCTCCTAGGTGAGATGGATTGAATCTACCATTATGCGAGCGTTTCGGCGACCCTTTCGTAGATGCCAAAGCGAGGCATCCCCCCTGCGCCTGTCAAGGCAAAGTAGAAAGTTCCGCTTTTCGGTTTTTGGCGGCTAACCGGAGGAGCCCGTAGGGCGACGGAGGTTAGCCGCCAAAAACTGCGCCGCCCCTATCCCGTCCCACGCCGGACACCGGATCTCTCCGGTCCCAGAATCGCCCCCCAGGGTAGACTCTTGTGCAGGTGGAAATCTTTCATCCAATGGCTGGTGACCTTGGGTCGAGGTTTCTGCGCCCTCGCTGGCTTCGGGGGTGGGGGCGTTTTCGGTCGAGGTTGGCACTCCGTCACCGGCAGGCCGTACTGGCGAAACTTCACGGCCAGGCTCCCGTCGAGTCGTTGCTCCACTCGCACCCGACCGCCGCGGAGTCCGGCCCGGATATCGCCCCGCGCAATCTGATAGATCTTCCCCTGGTAGCGGATCGTATAGTCGGGGGTCACGAACCGTTCTTCCACATGACTCAGGATCGCCGCCAGCTCATGCTCGGCGCGCAGCGGTCGATGCGCATCGCTGCTGCCCGCCGGCACCACCGTGAAGTCCTGGTTCCACTGCGGCAGGTACTCCTGCTCCAGGTAGGTCTGCGCCGCTTCCAGGCTGTCGGCCTGGGCTAAGCGCAACCCTTTCACCAAGCGGTCCTGGGCCGTGCCGAAGAAGCGTTCGATACGACCCTTGGCCTGCGGCGAGTGCGCCGCGATCCAGCCGATCCCCAGTTCTCGCAAGGCCCGCCCGATCTGCGTCCACTCTTCTTTCACCGCTTCATCCGCGGCTTCCACCGGCGGACGGTTTACCGTAAACAGGCTGCTCTTATCCGTATAGAAATCTACCGGCCGGCCCCAGCGCTCCAGGTATCCCCACAGCACGCGCAGATTCGCTTCCGTGCTGTCTTCCCCCACAAAACGCCCGTAGGCCTGACTGCTGGCGTCATCGATCATCGCCACCAAGTACAGCTGCGGCCCCCGCCCTTCCAGCCAGTCGTGCACCGAGGTGTCCCACTGCACCAACTCTCCCCGACAGCTCCGCCGCTGCCGCCACAGGTAAACCTCCTCCACGGGGCGGCGCTTCCCCCGCCGCAGTCCGGCGGCGATCCGCCACTGCCGCAGCGTCTCCTTGCTCACCTCCACCCCCTCGTCCTGGGCCAAGTATTCGCAGGTCAGCGTGGGGCCGAAGTCGCGGTATTTCGCTTTTACCAACTTCAGCACCTGGGCGCGCCGACTCTCCGGCAGGCGCCGATTCGACTCCTTACCCCGCAGCCGATGCACAATCCCGCCGTCGCCTTCTTGCTTCATCCGCACCAGCAGCTTGCGCACCCAGCGGTCCGTTACCCCTAACTGCAGCCCTGCCGCCCCTTGCGTCAAATGTCCCTGCTTCACCTCATGCAATACCTTCAGCCGATCCCGGTCCTTCGTGCTCATCACCAGCATCTCCTGTTTTCTCATCCTGCCAGTTTGACGGACTTCAACAGGAACTTCCTACTTTGCTGGATTAGGAACTTCTCATGTTGCTGCGACAGAACCGCAACGGGTGTTTCCAAGTTGAAGCGATAAGGCGTACACTACCGCTTTTCCCGGGACTGGGCATTGGCGAGCCCGGTTTCGGCAAAGTCAAATTGATAAGAGGCATTTGAGAAATCCCATGCAAAAGTGCAATCACGTCGTAATGCTCGTAACTGCGTACCTTCTGGGGGGCGTTCTCCTGCTGGGTCCGGCCGAGAGCGGGCAACACGAATCCGGAATGGGCTATGAGGACACACCCATGCTGCCCGGCGGCAAGTGGCATGTCCACGACGCCAAGCGTCCGCAGCCGGTCAAAATCAAGGGCGTGACTTGGAGTACGCAGCAACCTCCTGGCCTCCCGCCTTCTGATGCACAGGTTCTCTTCGACGGGAAGGATCTTGCCATGTGGCGATCCGCAAATGGCGATGCCGCGGGTTGGAAAGTGCAAGACGGCTACATGGAGGTAGTCCCAAAGAGTGGCGATATCTATACGCGCGAAGAGTACGGCGACATCCAACTGCACGTCGAGTGGAGGACCCCCACGCCCCTCCGGCCCGGCAACCAGTGGCAAGGGAATAGTGGAGTCTTCCTCTTCGGAGTTTACGAACTGCAAGTATTCGAGAGCAGCCGGAACTTGATCTACGCCGATGGGCAAGCTGGAGCGATTTACGGCCAATACCCGCCGCTCGTGAACCCTTCTCGCGAACCCGGCCAATGGCAGGACTACGACATCATCTTCAATGCCCCGCGGTTCCGGGATGGAAAACTCCGGACTCCAGCCTACATCACGGTTTTTCAGAATGGCGTAGTGATCCAAAATCATACCGCCATTATGGGAGAGACCGGGCACCGCATCCTCCCGCACTACGAGGATCGTGGCCCCCGGGGCCCCATCAGACTCCAGGACCACGGCGACTTGGTCCGCTATCGAAACATCTGGGTAAGGCTGATGCGGGGTGAAGATGAACCATAACGAGCCCAAATAACGTTTTCGATCCGCGCGGGACAGTGCTAGGGAAGCCGTTTTGATGTACAGCGTAAACAAGCATCTCAAGGCAAACTGCAATACAATGCACGCAACCGAGCAACTCCAGGATGCCGTTGTCTGAGGACGAAGCGGACAATCCTGGAAGGCCGGGGGTAACTTTCGCAGCAGAGGAGGTAGGATGGTCAAACTTGATCGCAGGGGTTTTCTCAAGACGGGAAGCATCGCAACTGCTGGGTCATTTCTGGCAGGGAATGCGAGATTGCACTTGCTGGCGGCGGCTCAAGACGAACCGGCGAAGCCGATCGCCGCGAACGACAACATTCAGATCGCCTTGATCGGGGCAGGTGGGCAAGGCCAGAGCGATACGAAGGTCGCCGCGCAGGTTCCGGGTGTGAAGGTCCTCGCGGTGGCAGACTGCTACAACGGCTGTCTGGATCACTGCAAGGAGTTGTGGGGCAATGATATTTTAGCCACGCGTGACTACAACGAAATCCTCGCGCGCAAGGACATTGACGCAGTCATCATCGGCACTCCCGATCATTGGCATTTGCAGGCTTCCGTGGATGCCATGAACGCCGGCAAAGACGTCTATTGCGAAAAGCCCATGATCCACGTCTACTCCGATGGGCCGAAGATTATCGAGACGGCCCGCAAGACGAACCGGATTATTCAAATTGGCAGCCAGCGAGTAAGTTCAGTCATTTACCAGAAGGCCAAGGATCTGCTGGCGGCAGGCGCCATCGGCCAGCTCAACATGGTGACGGCCTGGTATGACCGCAACTCGGCGATGGGAGCGTGGGAGTATACCGTGCCCCCGGACGCCTCGCCCGAGACCTGCGATTGGCCGCGCTGGCTGGGTACCGCGCCGAAGATTCCGTTCAACGCCGAGCACTTTTTCCAGTGGCGTAAGTGGAAAGCGTACGGAAGCGGCGTAGCGGGCGATCTGTTTGTGCACCTGTTCAGCGGGGTCCACTTCGTCACGGGTTCGCACGGCCCCTCCCGGGCCATGGCTACGGCCGCGCTACGTTTCTGGAAAGACGGTCGCGATGTGCCCGATGTCATGCTGGGCCTCTATGACTACCCGCAGGGTTTCAATTTGAGCGTACGTACGAATTTTGTGGATGGCGGTTCGGAAAGTGAAGGGTTCGTTTTCACGGGTTCAGAAGGCACGCTGACTATCGGGGGGAGCGGAGTCAGTTTGACTCGCGTACCGCGCGAAAAGGAGCCGGGTGTCCGCTACAACCTGTTTTCGGAAGCCATTCAAAAGCGCATGCTGGAAGATTATCGGCAGAAGTATCCGCGATCGCATCCGGCGGGTGTAACCCTGCTCGGCGAAGAAAAATACATGGCGCCGGAGGGTTACAGTGATAGCTACGACCACATGAAGAACTTCATCGACGCGGTCAGAACGCGCCGGCCGGTGGTCGAAGATGCCGTCTTCGGCTTCCGGGCCGCGGGCACGGCCTTGCTCAGCAATGTCAGCTATGAACGCGGCGCCGTTGTCGGCTGGGACCCAGAAGAGATGAAGCTCCTGTGAGCGGTCGGCTCTTCACCCCCCATGACTGCGGGTGGTCCATGGCGCTTGCCTGAACGTGCAAATGAGGTTTGACCTCGACAGGCTGCGGGAAAACCCTCTCGGCTGTCATTCTGAGCGAAGCGAAGAATCGCTGCATTTGTAGGAACAAGCAGATGCAGAGATTCTTCCTTCGTCTCACTCCGGACTGGCTGGGCTCCTCAGAATGACGGTCCCGAGGGTTCTTGCGGCAGCCAGTGAAGGTCCGCCCTTTCCCATTGCCGGTGAGAAATCCAGGCCGAGGGTCTGACGCCGACTAGGTGGCGAATCCCAGATTCCCATGCTTTCGATCAGGCGGTCTTATCGGGAGAGTCGCATACGGAAGTGAGGGGGCACTCTGCGCAGAGAGGTTTGCGCGCGTTGCAGATCTTCCTTCCAAACGAGATGACCTGGTAGCTGAAAGAGATCCACCGATTCTGCGGCACCACCTTCATCAAGTCCTGCTCGACTTTTTCAGGGGTCTTCTCGTCGGAGAGCTTCAGGCGGTGGGCGACGCGAAACACGTGCGTGTCCACCACCACACCGCTCGCGATGCCGAAGGCAGTCCCGAGCACTACGTTCGCAGTCTTCCGGGCAACGCCCGGGAGGGTGAGCAGCTCATCCATGGTTCGAGGAACCTTGCCTCCGAAATCTTCCATGATCTTCCTGGATGCCCCGATGATGTTCTTCGCCTTATTGCGAAAGAAACCCGTCGACCGAATCTCGCCTTCCAGTTCAGCCTGTGGGACGACTGCGAAATCCTGAGGTCCAGGATGTTTGCGGAAAAGCTCCGGGGTGACCTTGTTCACGCGCTCGTCGGTGCACTGTGCGGAAAGGATGGTGGCGACGAGAAGCTGGAAAGGGGTCTTGTAATGAAGCGCGCATTGCGCATGCGGGAAGAGTCCGTCCAGGGCTGCGAAGATTTTCCGCACGCGGGCGGGCGAGGTGTAGTCGATTTTCGCCTTGGCCTTTGAACCTTGCTTGGGGAGGGTAGTGTTGGCTGGCATGGGGCCATTGTAACACTTGCGGTCTGGAACAAGGAAGCTGTCTACCTGAGCCTTCTGCTAGGAGCGTATCAGCCCGCGCTTGCGGCCCATTGAATACTATGCTTGACCGTGGCATAGTCCCTAGTCCCGAGTCCCTAACCCCCGAGTCCCGTGTCCCGATTCTCATCCTCCGAGCAAATTCAGGACCTCGTCCAGTTCACGGTGGACGCAAGTGAACGTGGGCGTATCGCGCGCGGTATAGCTCGTTGCTTCGCTATGACGGAGTTCCATGACGAGGTCGACGAAGTGCTCAGGCTTGTCGCTTTCGAACGCCACCACGAACTCCTGGTCGTCCAAGCCAAAGGAGTACGTAGTGTTCAAGCGGACGGTAGGGTAGCGGTGGCCGATCTCGATGTGCTCGTCCATCATGCCTTGGCGCGCGTGTTTGGTCAGGCGATACCATGCTTTGTTTTTGACAAAGGGATACACGAACAGGTACCGGAATTGGCCGGGGACGAGCTTCAGCCGGGTCCCTTCCTGCCCGGCATGCTGGTGTTTGTCCACATAGACGGAGCGCTTAGTCATGGACAGGTACGAATAAGGTGACGTCAGGTATTTGCCCAAGCCGGTCGCGAGCAGTTTCGCGCTCATCTCCTGGAACTTCAGCAAGTCGAAACCGATGCGCCACAGCATGAAGTCGCAGTCGCCGCGAATACCCACCAGGGAGTAAGGGATGACCATCACATCCTGCGCGTAGCTCTTCACCACGTCGATGAACTGGGCCTTGCCACGTTCGCGCTCCTCGGCGGGCAGCCGCCGCCATGCCGGATCGACTTTGTGAAACCCAAAATTCACATACTGTCGTCGGTCGTCGGTGTTTCCTGTTTCGGGCTGTCTTTTTTCGGTCAAGACTTCGACTCCTTCGGCACTCGCGACTACGCCTCACTTGGAGTACAATGCGCCCGGACGGCTAAACCACCCCGCGGCGACGAGGTAGGGTCATCTTAGTCCTTCTCAGCCGGAACATCCAGGAGGAAACATGTGGGATTTAATCCTGCAACACTACGTATTGGCACTGTTAATTGTGCTCATCGTCATTCTCCTACTGAAGTCGATTTACAGCATAGGGCCCACGCAAGTTGGGCTGGTGCGGAAGCGCTTTGGTGCGAGCCTTCCCGATGACAACCCCCTGGCGTTCCAAGGCGAGGCGGGATATCAGGCGGAACTGTTGATGCCGGGGCTCCGCTTCAAGTTTGTTCTCGTTTATGCCGTCACCAAACACCCCTGGGTGCAGGTACCGGCCGGGCAGATTGGGATCGTCATCGCACAAATCGGCCAGCCTTTGCCGGTAAGCGCCAAGTCGGCCATCTATGCGCCAGCCTTCGGCACCTTCACTGACCTGCGCGCTTTTGTCGAGGGAACTGGAAACATCAAAGGGCAGAAAGGTGTGCAGCGGCCCGTCCTCCCACCGGGAACGCTGGCGCCGATTCATCCCGTGGCGTTCCTGGTCATCACCATTCCCCAGGTCTATGGGATTCCGGTTTCTGAGGAACTGCGCAGCCGGCTGAAAGGAGCGAAGCTCAACTATGCCGCCTTCGGCTTGACTGCGCCGCAACTCGCAGTGACCTGGATTGAGCCACGCGCGACGGAAAGCGGCCATGTGGTGGACATGGTGGGAGTGGTCACGACACTCGATGGCGACCCCCTCCCAGCCGGCGACATTGCCAGCCGCTTGGGCGGCTTCAAAGATATCGCGGACCTCGAAAAGCAAGCCAGCCCGGCTGCGGGGGCCCCTGCGGCCGCGGCAAACTCGCTGCTTATTGAGACCATTCTAGGCAGCAAGAATGACCAGCACAAATCGTATCAGGATTTCCAGGCGTTTCTCGATAAGGGTGGGAAGATCGGACTCCAGCACGACCCCTTGCTCTACGGCGCGTACAATCTCAACCCATTCCTGGTCCGCGTCGAGCAAGTCCCCATGCTGGTCGTCGAGCAAGGCCAAGTGGCGGTGATCAAGTCCTATGTGGGCTTGCCCACGGAGGATACTTCCGGCCTCGAATTCAAGTTCGGCAGCCTGGTGAAGCCGGGCCATCGCGGCATTTGGGAAGAACCACTCCGCACCGGGAAGTATCCGATTAATCCCCGCATCTATCAGGCGGAAATCGTTCCCACGGCCATCCTCAAACTGGATTGGGCAAAAGGCGTCACGGGCGCTCACGGACTGGACGCGCGCCTGGAACCCATCATCGCAAAAAGCCGTGAGGGGTTCGTCTTCACCATCGACCTTCAGGTTCTGATTCACGTACCGGATACCAAGGCGCCGCGGGTGATTTCCATGGTGGGGAGTATGTTCAACCTGGTGAACGAAGTCCTGCAAGCCGCGGTCGGCAATCTTTTCCGCGACAAGCTGGGCGGAATGGCGGCCGTCGCGTTTATCCAGAGTCGCCAAACGGTTCAGGAAGAGGCAATGAAGCATATCTCCACCGAACTTGCTGCCTACGAGGTCGAAACCAAGGGAGTCTACATTCAGGATGTCATCCTACCGCAGGGATTAGTCGAGGTGCTGACGCGCCGCGAAATTGCCAACCAGGAAATTGAGACTTTCAAAATGCAGCAGAAGGCGCAGGAGCAGCGCGTCGCGACCGAAGCCACGACGGGTAAGGCGGACATGCAGAGGGACCTCGCGAAGTCGGCCATCGGCATCGACATCCGCAAGAACAACGCCGATTCGCGAGTACAGGAAGCGCGCGGCGAGTCGGAATACATCAAGCAGACCGGCACGGCGCAGGCGGATGTGATCCGTGCTCAGGGTACCGCGCAGGCGGACGTGATAAGAGCCCAGGGGCTCTCCAAGGCAGAAGGTTTCCGGGCCCAAAACGAGGCCATCGGAACCACGAATACCACCTTGGTGAACATCGCCACCGTGCTGGCTGAAAAGGGAATCCAGTTTGTTCCGCAAATCTTGGTGGCAGGAGGAGGCAACGCATTGGACGGTCTGGCAGCGACCTTGACCAGGGTCCTAGCCGGTCAAGCCAATTTGATTTCGCCGCCGAGCACGTCCGCCAAGACGGAAAACAAGTAGAGGTTGATGAGTCGAGAAGCGCGCCTCAGAGCCGCCAGTGGCGCAACCAAGCATGACGAGGGGTCTAGTAGCGCCGGGGCTGGCCCCGGTCTAGTCCGCCCAAAAGTGGCCTGCTTCATTTGGGTTGGATTATCAGAGGGAGCCGCGTTTACGGGTGATAATTCGTCGTTTCGCCGTATCTTCGCTGTCTGATTTAACTACCTTTTTTTCAATACTCTCTCAGCTTCGTTTTTCAACTGCTCAGTTTTATGGCCTTTATTTTCAGTATATTCTCAGCTTCGTTTTTCTCGGACAACTGGTCACTTTGCGAGTTGCCAAAAAGCGCGAATTTCACTATCACGATGCACAAAGGGCTGCCGATCAGATCGTCTTGAGACCGGCGCCGTGCCGCCCAGCGCGCTCTCAGCCCGTTAGGCTAACAAACTTCGAAGGGTGTTGTCAAGCTAAAGAAGTGCCTATTGCGTCATCACGGTTTGCGCATAGTTCCCTGACGATTTTGTCGGGATGTATGCGACCCCGTCCCCAAGCTAGGACCTCACGCCGATGTTGGTGTCAAATACACGACACCGGCGCTCCGAGGTGAAGTCATCTCCGCCCCTCTTTGCTAGACACTTCCTCGCTGCGTTCTCTATAATGATTAGTTTATCCTCACGACGGAGGACGCATGCAGAAGACCCCGGACCTGAAACACACGATCAACCTGCCCAACACCTCATTCTCGATGAAAGCGAACCTGCCCCAGAACGAGCCCAAGTGGCTGGCTCGGTGGACCCAGGAAGATCTCTACGGACAGATTCGCGCGGCGCGCCGGAACGCCCCGCTTTTCACGCTGCATGATGGTCCCCCCTACGCCAACGGGCGCATCCATCTGGGGACGTCGCTCAACAAGATCCTCAAGGACTTCATTGTGAAGTCAAAGACCCTGGAGGGCTTCAACGCTCCCTACCTGCCCGGTTGGGACTGCCACGGGTTGCCCATCGAGATCAACGTGGACAAGGAGCTGGGTCCGCGCAAGGCCCAGATGAGCGCCGTGGAAGTCCGGCGCGCCTGCCGGCGTTTTGCCGAGAAGTTCGTGAACATCCAGCGGCAAGATTTCATTCGCTTGGGCGTGCAGGGCGAATGGGAAAAGCCCTACCTGACGATGGATTTTGAATATGAGGCGGACACCGCGGAGGCTTTTCTCGATTTCTTACGCGGGGGCTACGTTTACCGGGGAAGGAAATCTGTTTACTGGTGCATCGCCGACAAGACGGCGCTGGCGGAAGCCGAGGTCGAATACGAGAACGATCGCAGCCCGTCGATCTACGTGCGCTACCGCATGCTGACCGATCCCGCGAGTCTTGACCCGGCGCTCCGGGGGCGCAAGCTCTGGGTCGTGATTTGGACCACCACCCCGTGGACTTTGCCCGCCAGCATGGCGGTGGCGTTCCATCCGGATTTTGAGTACGTCGTGGCCAGTGATGACGATGCCGGTAGCGACGCCTACATCCTGGAGAGCCGGCGCCACGGCCCCGTAATGGATGAGACCGGACTCAAAGCCTCCCGCATCCTGGCGCGCCTCCCCGGCAGGAAGCTCGAGCGGGTGGAGTTTCAGCATCCGTTTCTCGATCGCCGGGTTATCGGCGTTCTGGCCAATTACGTTACCGCCGAAGACGGCACGGGTTGTGTACACACGGCTCCCGGGCATGGCCGCGAGGACTGTCAGACTGGAATGCAATATGGAATCGATATATACTGCCCTGTGGACGAGTCCGGGAAGATAACGGAGGGCTTGCCGGAATACGTGGGCAAGCGGGTGTTCGCCGCCAACGCACCCATCGTCGAACTCCTAAAATCGCGCGGCGCGTTGGTGGGCGAGGCCGGATGGTTGACACACTCTTATCCACATTGCTGGCGGTGCCATCAGCCCATCATTTTCCGCGCCGCTGACCAATGGTTCATCAACATCGATCACCAGGGGCTCCGCACGCGGGCTCTAGAGGAAATCAAGAAGACGAAGTGGACCCCCACCTGGGGCGAAGACCGCATCTCCAACATGATCGCCGAGCGGCCGGACTGGTGCATCTCGCGGCAGCGCGTTTGGGGGGTGCCCATCACGGTCTTTCACTGCGACGATTGCAAAAAGCCCATCATGGATGCGAACCTTGCCCGGCGTGCGCTCGAGCTATTTCGCAAGGAAGGCGCGGACGCCTGGTACGTGCACTCGGAGGCTGAGCTCTTGCCGCCGGGAGCCCACTGCCCCCAATGCAAAGGGACGAAGCTGCGGCGTGAAATGGATATCCTGGACGTCTGGTTTGACTCGGGTTCCAGTCAATATGCGGTCCTGGGCCGGCGCTGGGACTTGCCCTGGCCTGCTGACGTGTATCTGGAGGCGGGGGACCAATACCGCGGCTGGTTCCATAGTTCGCTCCTCGTGGCCTTGGGCACACGCGGGTCGGCGCCTTATCGCCAAGTACTGACGCATGGCTGGGTGCTGGATGCACAGGGCCGTGCCATGTCGAAGTCGCTCGGCAACGTGATTGAGCCGATGGAGGTCATCAAAACCAACGGCGCGGAGATTCTCCGCCTTTGGGCGGCCTCCGTGGAGTTTGGTGAGGATGTTTCGATCTCCCCGGAGATGTTGACTCGTCTCTCGGAGGCTTATCGCAAGCTCCGCAACACCTTCCGTTACTGCCTGGGGAACCTCTACGATTTCGATCCCGCAAAAGACTCCGTGGAAGGCGGTCAGCTTGAGGAACTCGACACCTGGGCGTTGCTGCGCATGGCGGAACTGACCGAGCGCATCCGGGCCGCATACCAAGATTATGCGTTTCACAAGGTCTACCGTGGCGTGTATGACTTCGCTACCGTGGACTTGAGCGCCTTCTACTTTGACATTTTGAAAGATCGGCTCTACACCGCGCCCGCGCGTTCCGTGCGGCGCCGGGCAGCCCAGACCACGCTTTACCGAATTGCCGACGCGCTGGTGCGTCTCGTGGCTCCGCTGCTTTGCTTCACCGCAGACGAAGTCTGGGCCCACCTTCCAGCTTCTCAGGGACGCGAGAAAAGCGTCCATCTGGCCCAATTCATCCCACCCGCTGAGTTGCGCGCGGGCCTGCCTGAAGCGCACCTCAAGCGCCTGGATAACTGGCCGCGCCTCATTGCCGTACGCAATGAAGTACTGAAGGCTCTGGAAGAGGCGCGCCAGGAGAAGTTCATCGGCGGCTCGCTGGAGGCCTCCGTGAGCCTGGCAGTCAACGGGGACCTCGCGCCGCTGCTGGAGGAGTATGCCGCCCTCCTGCCGGGGCTTTTTATCGTCTCCCGCGTGGCGATCACCAATCAACCTGTGGCGGGGGCACACGCGACCGAACTACCCGGCCTGAGCGTGGTCATTGAGAAGTCTCCTGGCCAGAAATGCGAACGCTGCTGGAATTACTCTGAACAGGTTGGCAAGGATTTGCGCTACCCCACCGTGTGTGAACGCTGCTCTGCCGCGCTCAAGGAGATAGAGGCGGCGGGCTGACGGTTGGGCCGCGGCTTTCCGGCCCACGGGAAATACGGCCGGGATCGCCGCGGAGCACGACGAAGGACCTCTGCACTTGCTTGAAAATTCAAATGCGGGGATCCTACGCTTCGCTCAGGATGACAGCTTTGGCGGTTTTCGGGTAAACGGGCTGCGGGAAAACCCCTCACAGAACGCAGAGCGTCTTCCTTTGCCGGCGTTATCTTGGGTGTGACTTTGACTATGTCTTCCTCGGTACCAAACCGGCCCCATGCACTCTCGTGGATCCTTTCCGCGTTGATCGTGGCCGCAGTCGCCGCCGGCGATCAAGCCACCAAGGCCCTGGTGGAGCGCCGCATTCCCGAACACGTCGTGATTCCGGTGTTACCGGGGTTTTTCAATCTGATCCATACCACGAACGTGGGGGCGGCATTCGGACTCTTTTCGGAATCGCCGGCGCCTTGGAAGACGATTCTGCTCATCGCCGTTTCCGCAGTCCTGCTCGTCATGGTCGTGGCCATGCTGTGGCGAGCGCGCAGCGTTCGATGGCTGACCAGCGTGGGGCTCGCCTTGATCCTGGGAGGCGCTCTGTCCAACCTGTTCGACCGCATCCGATTTGGCCAGGTCGTGGATTTTCTTGATTTCTACTACCGCAGTTATCACTGGGCCACCTTCAATGTCGCAGATAGCGCCATTGTGGTCGGCGCCGGCTTGCTGATCGTCCAAGTCATCTTTTGCGATTGACCTTGCGGATTCGAAACTCGAAAGTTGCACTTGGCGCCCCGGGCAGCTATGCAGGTTCGAGGCATGGACTGCTTATGACCGTGACCCGAGAGTTTGTTGCTGCTGCTGATTCGGCAGGTGAACGCCTGGATGTTTTCCTGGCTCGGCAAATGCCGGATTGGAGCCGCAGCCAGATTCAGCGCTTGATTCGCCAGGGGCTGGTCACGGTTGACCGGGCGCCGGCGCGCAAGGCCGGGAAGGAGGTGGAGCAGGGAACGCATATCGAGGTCCAGGCGGAACGCCAGGAGACGCGCGCCACACCGGAAGACCTTCCCCTGGATGTGGTTTATGAAGACGCGAACCTGCTGGTGGTCAACAAGGCTGCGGGCATGGTCGTGCACGTGGGCGCGGGAGTGAAATCCGGAACCCTGGTGAACGCGCTGTTGCACCACGTTCGGACATTGTCGGGCGCGGGCGGTGAATTGCGGCCGGGCATTGTCCATCGACTGGACAAGATGACTTCGGGCTTGGTGATTGTGGCCAAGACGGATGCGGCCCACCGCCGTCTAAGCCAGCAGTTCAAGTCCCGGGAAGTGCACAAGACTTACGTAGCGCTCGTGCACGGGCGAGTCGAGAGCCAGTGTGGTCAGATGACGCTGCCCGTCGGGCGAGACCCCGTGCGCCGCACTCGCATGAAGGCCGGCGGTATCGCCGCCCGCGACGCGTTGACTCGCTACCGGGTAGTCCGTCGCTTTCCCTGTTTTACCCTGGTCGAAACGGAACCGCAGACCGGGCGCACCCATCAGATCCGCGTGCATTGGGCTTCCGCCGGCCATCCCGTGGTCGGCGACCTGACCTACGGGGCCCCCGCGAAGCTGCGGGTGGGGGGAAGGGAAGAGGCAACGCTTCCGCGCACGTTCCTGCACGCCGCAAAGCTGGCGTTTGCCCACCCGCTCACTGGCGAAGCGATGACATTTGAGGCGCCCTTACCGGTGGAGCTGGCTGAATTCCTGCAACGGATTGAAGGCTGCGACCACTGAACGGAATTGGAAGAACGGCCTGTCTAACCCCACGCATAGATCACGATGACGATTCTCGATCGCTTCAGACTGAATGGCAAGATAGCGCTGGTAACCGGATGCAAGCGAGGCATCGGCAGGGCAGCAGCGGTCGCTCTGGCCCAAGCCGGCGCGGATATTGTGGGCGTAAGCAAATCGCTGGAAGCAAGCGGCAGTGACGTCGAGAAGGCCGTTAGGGCGGAGGGCCGACAATTCCAGGCTTACCGCTGTGATTTTCGAAACCGGCAAGCCGTCGCGGGGCTCATCGGGCGCGTAACGGCCGATTTTCCAGCGATCGATGTGCTAGTCAATAATGCCGGGGTCATTCTGCGCCGGCCGGCCGCCGAATATCCGGACGAGTACTGGGATGAGGTTATGGAGGTGAACCTCAATTCGCAATTCGTTCTTAGCCGTGAAGTGGGCAAACGGATGATCGCGCGCGGCTCGGGCAAGATTATTTTTGTCACCTCTCTGTTGGCGTTCCAGGGCGGAATCCTGGTCCCCGGCTACGCGGCGAGCAAAGGTGGCATTGCGCAGCTTACCAAGGCGCTGGCCAACGAATGGGCCGGCAGGGGTGTGCAGGTCAATGCGATTGCCCCCGGATATATCGCTACAGATAACACCGTAGCGTTGCGGGCAGACCGGGAAAGGAATGCTGCCCTCCTGGAGCGTATTCCCGCGGGTCGTTGGGGAGCGCCCGAGGATTTGCAAGGCGCAGTGGTCTTCCTGGCATCGGCCGCATCCGACTACGTGAGTGGAACAATTCTGGTCGTGGACGGAGGCTGGCTGGCGAGGTGACCGGTAGCCGGCCGCCGGCGCAGGCCAACTTGCACTACACAATTTGCACTACACATCTGGCGCGGCGCACGCGGCGGCTGTATAATCGCACCTCGCTTCGAGGCAAAGCAAACGGCAGATACTCGCAGGGCGATGACGATCTGCGAGATTTGTGAAATCTGATAACGGAGGCGTGGATTTATGAATCCTATGAATCGCAGAGATTTCATGCGGCGCTCGGGAATGGCCGCCACAGCCGGAACGGTGGCGCTGCGCAGCGGCGGCAAAGTCTTGTGGGCATCCTCGCCGGGTCCCGCTACGGTTCCGCCCAGCGACCAAGTGCGCCTGGGTGTGATTGGCATAGGCGCGCGGGCGTTTCAGGACACTTACAGTTTCAGCGTGACGCCGGGCGTGGAGGTCGTAGCGGTATGCGATGTGTATAAAGACCGCCTGCTTCGCGCCCAGGAAGTGTTCGGAGAGAAACTCGAAACCACAGGCGATTATCGGAAGATTCTGGACCGCAAGGATATTGACGTCGTATTGATCGCCGTGCCCGATCACTGGCACAAGAAGATGATCATCGACGCGATGGAGGCCGGCAAAGACGTCTACTGCGAAAAACCCATGACTTACGAGATTGCCGATGGCGCCGCGATCATCGAGGCCGAAAAGCGGACCGGCCGGATCCTGCAAATCGGCAGCCAGTGGGTGAACTCGCCGCTGACGGACCTTGCGCAGAAGTGGATTGAGGAGGGCCGCTGCGGGCAAATCACTCTGGTGAAGGCGTGGGAGAACCGCAACACACCCTCTGGCGCGTGGTTCTATCCCATCGCTCCGGATGGGAACGAAGAAACCATCGATTGGAAGAGCTGGCTCGGCCCGGCGCCCCAGCGGCCGTTCGACGCGCGACGCTTTTTCCGTTGGCGGTGCTACTGGGATTATTCCGGCGGATTGCAGACCGACCTGGTGGTGCATCATCTGAACACTCTGCATTACCTGATGCACGAGACCTACCCGCGCAGCGCTATTGCTTATGGCGGCGGCTATCGCTGGAAGAAAATCTATCCCGAGATGGAAGTGCCGGACGTGGTGCAGACGCTTTTCGAATATCCGAATTTTACCTACAACGTTTCTCTGACGCTCAATTCGTCCAGCCAGGGTTTTGGCGCCTATTTTATGGGAACCAAGGGGACGATCGAGATCAGCGAAGTGGCTCTGGCATTTTATCCGGATGACCCCTTCGACGACGCGGGCTGGGTCGTGACCACGTGGCCGCAGAAGAAACAGGATGAGTGGGTGAAAGAGAACAATTTTGTCGGCATCACCCAGGAGTGGGGCCGGGGGACCTGCGTGGCGAAGGAAGCGAACGAGCACTACGATGTGATCGGTGATCCGACTGATCTGCACGTGAAAGCCTTCGTCGAGTGCGTGCGCGCGCGGAAGAAGAGCAAGGAGTCTGCTGTGGAAGGCCACAACGCAGCGGCGGGCGCCCACCTTGCCAACATGTCATACCGCAACGGCAGCCGGAAAGTCCTTTGGGATGGGAGGCAGGCTACGCTCGCCTAAGCAGGGCGCCGGCGCCGGGGACTTGCTCTCCCGGGCCTTCGGCGGAGGGATTCAGAGGAGACCGAAATTGATCATGCCAAAAACAGTATCCTGGATTATGGTTGCGCTCATGTCAGTGTGCCTGGGGGGTAGGGTTATGTTTGGACAGACTTCGGGCAAGATACGCATCCTTTACGTAGGCGACTCATCCGTTACCCTGGGCGCCGTGGGCGCCGGCAGCAATTTCACTTACGACCAGCGCGGCGTGCAGATTGAAGTGGCCGCGGAGAAGATCCTGAATGCCTGGCGCCAGAACCCCCGATTTGAAGTGAGTTACCTGACCGGGTGGGATGCGCTGGCGCAATTCCCGGAAACGCCCGAGGCGCTGCACCGCTACGATGTGGTGCTGCTGAGCGACGTCGACAGCGATTCCCTGGTGCTCTACCCGACGGAGCGCTCCACCCGCGCGCCCATGGGGCCGAACCGGCTGAAGTCAATCCGGGAATACGTGCGGCAGGGGGGGGCGCTGGTGATGATTGGGGGTTACTCAACGTTCACGGGGCGTCATAATAGCGGAAACTACCACGGCACCCCCGTGGAAGAGGCGCTCCCGGTCAACTGCCTGGCGGTAAACGACGATCGCATGGAAACGCCGGAGGGCGTCACGGTGGAGGTAAAGCAGGCGCAGCACCCGATTCTGCGCGGGATCGAGTGGACGCCCAGCCCCATCTTCAACGGCTATAATCGCCTGGAAGTCAAAAAAGGCGCGGAGGTGTTGGCCATCTTCAAGGAGACGGGTGACCCGTTGCTGGTGGTCGGGACCTTCGGCAAGGGCCGGTCGATGGCCTTTGCCTCCGATATCGCTCCCCACTGGGGCGCGGGCTTCCAGGAGTGGAAGTATTATCAGCAGTTCTGGGAACAGGCTCTGGAATGGCTGGTGGCGCGATAGCGAGTTCGAGGAAACCCTGAAGGCAGGAATGAGGAGGATTTGATGAAAAAGATAATGGTCATGCTGTTCAGTACATTAATGGTGGCTACCTTTGCAGTCCCCGCCTTGGCGCAGGGGAACCCACGGGGCACCGCGAAGCTGACCCTCAATGGAAAAACTGTCTCGGTCGAGTATGGACGGCCGTCTCTGAAAGGGCGCAGCGTGGACGAGATGCTAAGCCAGTTGAAGGCCGGAGACGTGTGGCGCTTGGGAGCGGATAAGTCCACGACCTTTTCCACGGGTGTCGACCTCGCCTTCGGCGACACCACGGTCCCGGCGGGTGACTATAGCCTGTGGATGCAGAAGCAGGCCGACAATTCCTGGAAACTGGTCTTTAACAAGCAGCACGGCCAGTGGGGGACACAGCACGATGCAGCGCAAGACGCAGTGTCGGTGCCGTTGACGCAATCACAGGCCACGAAACCCGCTGAGATGGTGACCATCACGCTGGCTAAGGCGGGCGCGGGCGGCTCCATTACCATCAATTGGGGCACGCTGACCGTGAGCGCCAATTTTTCGGCGAAATAAAGGCAAGCCAAGGTAGGAAGAACCCGTCCGAGTTCGAAGTTCGAAGTCGGACGAACGAGCCTGGGCACCTTGCGGCCAGGTTGGAGGGTTAGTACGGGCTATCGGAAGCCGAGGCAGAAGAGGGCGAGGACCGGGATGGGGCATCTGGTCATATCGTTTTGCTCTTCTGGACTCGACCGCAAGTGAAATTTTGAAACTTTTCTCTGCCGCAATGTGTCTGTATAAGTGGCAAAAATCCTTCGGAGGTGTAAGTCGATCTCATGGTTATCATTGCAGTGTTTGGTGGTCTGGTTATTGGTGGTGCACTTTTTGCTGTGCTCAAGAACAGCGGGAGCAAGTCAGCGGACAGTAGGTTCACGAAGTTAAATATTGGGTAACCCTGGGATCCTGCTAGAACGGTCCTGTCCCAAGTAGGCCAAACCTTCCCCAAGACCTCGCAAGACAAATCGTGGAGGAAAGGACGCAGGAGTGTCTGTCGTTGTCAGATGCGTCCCTTACTCTCACAGCGCATCACCGAGGCGGGTACGACACAGAATGCGACCGAGGGGGCACCCCCGGGTTCAGAACGGGATATCCTCGTCGCTGATTTCCGGTTCGGCGGGAGGGGCGGGTTCTGCCGGAGCGGGTGCGGCAGGGGCAGGGCGTGCGGGGGTGGCGCGTTCCATCCCGCCGGAGGCCGCCACGCGTTCGGAGTCGGCTCGCGACCCCAGCATTTGCATGTTGCGGGCCACAATCTCGTAAGAGGTACGCTTATTGCCCGCCTGGTCCTCATACTGGCGGCTGCGGATTGAGCCCTCGATGTAAACCTGTTTGCCCTTGGTCAAGTACTCGCCGCAGATTTCCGCCAGCTTATTCCAGGCAACGATGTTATGCCACTCGGTGTGCTTTTGCTGCTCGCCCGTGCGGTCCTTGAAGCTCTCGTCAGTGGCGAGCGTGAATTTGGCGACCGGCGCACCGCTGGGCAGGTACTTGACCTCGGGATCCTTGCCGAGGCGGCCGATCAGGATGACTTTGTTGACGGAGCCAGACATAAGAACCTCGCTTTCTCGCTGTGGGTGTGAAGGGGCCGTCTCGCAACTTTGGCGGAGCGCCGATCACTCGCTGCGGCGGTGGGCGGCAGCAGGCATGGTGATGCCCAACTTCTTCAGCCTCTGGCGCGCCAGTTCAGACTCATGCGCGTCCGGGAAACGCTGGATCAAGGAGCGCAGTTCGCGCACGCCCGCCGATTTCTGATCGAGTTCCAGGAGAGCATAACCCTTCTTGAGTTGCGCCGCCGCCAGCTTGTTGCCGGTGGGATAGCGCTCGATACACTTGTTGTAGTCATCGATCGCTTGGTCGTATTTTTGCTGGCTGTAATCGCATTCGCCGATATAGAACTGGGCGTTGGAGGCGCGGTCGCTGTCGCCGTAGTACTTCAGGTAATCCTGAAAGGATTGGATGGCTAGGGTCCATTGCCCGCCGTTGTAAAAGCTCATGCCGGCGGTATAAAGCGAATCAGCGTCCGGCACCGCGTTGGCCGGTTTAGCCTCGCCCGTGGGGGAGCTCGGATTCGCTCCGGCGGGTGTGGCGCCGGAGGGAGGAATCGTCTGCAGAATGTTCTGCGTTTGGGTCATCTGATCGCTCAGTTTGGCCAACCGCGCCTTGGCCTCCTCCAGGCTCTCGCTGAGCGCCTGGACTTGGCTGGTCAGGGAATCGAAGCGGGCGTTCGTGGAGGCCAGGTTCTGCTGCAGCGTCCCGCGCATTTCGGTGACCGTGACCTTCATGGTGTTGACGTTGTCGTTGGCCTGCTCAATCAGGGTCTTTAGCACGGCGGTTTGCGTGTCGACCGTCTTCTGCAGGTTCTGCAAGGCCTGCTGCATCTGATCAAGTTGCTGCATGATCAAGGCGGTATCCTTGCTCACGCCGTACACGGGTCGGCCCATGGCGGCGGACAGGGCGACGGCCAGCAAAATCAGAATAGTATGTTTTCTCAAAGTGGCTACGTCCTCGCTCAATATGGATGTGCGACCGAGGTCAGTCTACCCTCTTGTTGAGGTCCGGGTCAACTGGGTCGGGGACGCCGGGAAAGCCGCTCCGCGGGGTTCTCCCGCCTGCGCAGAACAGGCACACCTCCGCGCTCCCGGGCACAGCATGTCGGGTTCAACGGCATTACCCTGCGAAGGGGACGGTGAGGCAGCCGGGAGCCCGAGGGGACTCCCGGCTGGTTCCGCCTACTTAGATTCGGCGCCGTAATGGAAGTGAGCCCGGCGGTTTTGCTGCCAGCACTCTTCCGTGTGATCCTGGCAAACCGGCCGACTCTTGCCATAGGATATCGTCGAGATCCGGTCTGCCGACACGCCCGCAGTCGCCAGATAGTCCTTGGCGGCGGTGGCGCGCCGATCGCCGAGGCCCAGGTTGTACTCTTCGCTGCCGCGTTCGTCACAGTGGCCTTCGATGGTGAACTTGATGCTCTGATGATCCTTGAAGAAGCCCCCATCGCTGGTCAGCGTCTGCACAGCGTCAGGGCGAATGTCAGACTTGTCAAAGTCAAAGTAGGCGTCTTTGACGTTCTGACCAAACAGATCTTCGTCGCTGATCTCCTTCACCGGCGGCGGTGGCGGCGGTGGCGGTGGTGGCGGTGGGACCGTCACGGTGACACGGGCGGTGGCGCTCTGCGTGCCGCCCGGACCGGTGGCGGTCAGAGTGTAGGTGACGGAGTCCTGCGGGGTGACGGACGAGGAACCCTGTGCTTGAACCTTACCTACTGCCGGTTCCAAGTCCAGATCGGTGGCGTTCTGAGATGTCCAGCTCAGTGTGACGGACTGGCCTTTCTCAACGGTACTCGGTTCTGCGGTCAACGTCACGGTGGGCGCCGGCGGTGGCGGTGGAGGAGGCGGTGGCGGTGGAGCAACCTCCTTCTTCTTATGGCAGGCGCCTGCCAGCAAAACAACTCCCAGGATTCCGACGAGAACCGCAAGACTGCGTTTCTTCGTTCGCATGCTTGATCCTCCTTGATCGGCTGAAAGAATCTCGAGATTCCGTAGATACATGTAACCAACCCGGAACTACCCCTCCCGTCGCACAGGTCGAGTACGAGAGAGCTTTCCCTGCACAGGAGGGACGAGGGCGTTTGAAAGCAGAGATACTAACATTAGAACGAAATAAAACACAACGGCTTGCTGCGAAGATTTCTTGCCCCCTGACGACCGGCCAGCATATCAATTTTGTCACTTCCGGCCGCGGGCCCCCAGTGTGCGGACCTTTCGCGCCAAATCCCCCGTCGCGCCCACGCAGGTTCTGAAATAGATCGCATTGCGATGTAATTTCCATGTCTCGCGCCCGGCCCCGTGAGGCAGGCGCCCGGAAAAGCTATGGGCCTGCCGCGGGGAAGTCAATTCGACCAGTTGGGGTTCCAGTTCTCTCCATTCTGCGTCAGTTGCTTGGGATCCTGGCCGTTGGCGAGCATCGTCCATACCTGCCGTGATCCAGCGCGCGTGGACTCGAACGCCAAGTGGCGGCCGTCCGGCGACCAAGTGGGGTGCTCGTTGCGGCCGGCGTCGTGCGTCAACTGAATAATGCGGCCACTGGCAATCTCCATGACGTAAATATCATAGGTTCCCGTGTCGCTGACGCGCCAATGAAAGGCCATGAAAAGGCCGTTCGGGGACCAGGAAGGGCTGCTGGCGTCGCCGCCTAGGGTCGTCAGCCGGCGCAGGTTGGTGCCGTCGACCGACATGACATAGATCTGCGGCGACCCGCTGCGATCGGAGACAAACGCGAGTTCGTTGCCGGTCTTGGGATTCCAGGCCGGAGAAATATCCACGCCCGGAGAGAAAGTGAGACGCTGGAGATTGAACCCATTGGGCTCCGAAAGATAAATCTCCGGGTCGCCGCTCATGCTGGAGCAAAAGGCGATTTTCTTCCCGTCCGGCGACCAAGCCGGAGTCGTGTTGAGCCCCTTATAAGTCGGGAAGGGAATGCGCCGGTTAGTCTCGAACGAGAAGAGGTAGATTTCCGGGTTACCCGAAGCGTAAGTGGTGAAAGCCAGCCGGGTGTTGTCCGGTGACCAACGCGGAGTGGTGGACATCGAGCCATAGCTGGTGATGGGATGCTGATTAAATCCGTCGAAGTCCATCACCCAGATCTCCGCGTTGCGCGTGCGATTGCTGGCGAACGCGATGCGCGTCAGGTTGATTCCCGGGACCCCGCCGCCCAGCGCCTGGATGATCTCATTGGCAAAGCGGTGCGCCGCCTCGCGCGTGGAAACTTCATTCAAGGTAGCGACATAGCGCTTGGCCAGCACGCCGGGATTGGCTTCATTGCCGAGGTCAAACAAGCGGCCGGTGACTACCAGGTTGGAGTTGATGTTCTCCGTTTTTCCGAAGACCAGCATCTGGGCGGAAGCGGGAGGGCTGGTCCAGGCCTTGAAGTCCACGTCCAGCGGCTCCTCCGGTACCTTCAGGGGATTGTAGCTCTTGCTGACCAAGTCGAGAATTCCGGCGTCGTCGAGGTCGTTCCAAAGAACCTGGTTGAACTCCTGGGTCAGGCTGACCAGCGCCTGGTCGACGGCCTTGGGGGGAAACTCCGCCACCGCCAGCCGGATGCGAGGCGCGCCCAGGTTAATACCGGTGCTGAACCAATCCTGGCTTTGCCCCGAGCGCGCCGCGAAAAACAGGGATGCGAGGATGGCAACGGCCAGGCAAATGGGAAGCGTAATTTTCTGCCAGCTCATCATCGTGAAGGGCTCCCAATATACTAGGATGCTTGCCAGATTGCAAGCCGATGTCTCGCATTGTGATATGTTTTTGCCGGGGGCGGCGGGCCCAGGGCGCGCCTAGCGGCGGTGGAAATCAAAGAAAAACTCGACTTTGACACTTCCGCCCGGATAGTCGGGGGGTAAAGGGGGCAGCGGGCTGGAAGCCAGGATAGCCCGCGTCGCAGAGCGATCCACCTCGGGAACGCCGCTGCCCTGCGTCATCTGCAGGCCGGCGATGGATCCGTCGCGAGAAATCTCAAAAGTGACATAAACGCGCGGAGCTGAAGTGATGCCGGGGCTAATGGTGGAAAGCAGCCAGTTGCTACTGATGCGATTGCGCACAGCCGCCACGTACCAAGCGTAACGCTCCCCGAAATTGCCGCCTTCACCCAGGGTGAGGCCGCCGGAACCCGCAGAGTTGACCACCTGGGTGTAGGTCATGGTGGGCGCGCCGCCCTGACCGAAGGGGATGGCGTTCTCCGGCGGTTCAAGTTCGGCCTTTTGGATACGCTTGTTGATCCTCTCCGTTTTCTCGGCTTTCACCGCGCTCTTGAACTTGGGGATCTCCTCGGCTTCGGGAGGTGGTTCGACCCGGGGCTTAGGCTCGTTCTTGTAAAGTCCTGGATTCTGGGTTGCCACTGTGCTGGGAGTCGAGAGCATGGGCGTCGGCAGTGGAATCCCTGGCAGGGAAGTGACTGCGCCCATGCGGACCGCGTCACCCGTGCCCCAGCGCTGGCCCCAGCCTCCCCCTAGGTGGGGAGCGAATGTCGCGTACCCTAGGGCGGCTGCGAAGAGCAACGCGTGCAGGGTCAGGGACACAAGTAGTGTCCCGCGCAGGGTCTCGCGGCGTTCGTCAATCAACGCGATGGTGGGCGTGCTCATGCCATGGCAGCCGGTCTACGTGCCCGGCTTCGTCTCCAGCGGTTCCGTAACGATATTAAGATTGGTGAGATTGGCTTGTTTCAGTGCATCCACCACCTGGGCAAAGGCTCCGAAGGACACATTCTGGTCGCAACGGATGAACACGGGCTGGGTACCGGCGCCCTTGAGCTGATCCAGGACACGGACCCCCAGCCGATGAATATTTACAGCGTCATTCCCAACATAAATAGTCTGTTTCTTGTCGATGGTGATGACGACTTTTTCCTCGGAAACCACCTTGACGGTCTTGGTCTTGGGAAGGTCCACCTCGATCCCTGACTCGAGGATAGGAGCCGTAAGCATGAAAATGATCAACAGGACCAAGACCACATCCACGAAGGGCGTGATATTGATCTCCGAGAGCGAAGTTTGAGTCCTGCCCCTGGGGGTGGTAAAGGCCATCGTTCACCTCGTAATGGAGCGCCCCGCCGAGCGCCCGGCAAATCGTGCGGCGCTCGGCGGGGGGCCCTGAGAGTCGGGCCCTCAATCCGTAAAATGCCTCTCGGTCATATTCAGGAACTCCAGCGAGAAGTCGTCCATCTGGTTCCCAAACTCTCGAATGCGTTGCAGAAAAATGTTGTAAGCGATGACCGCCGGAATGGCTGCGAATAAGCCGGCCGCCGTGGTGATGAGAGCTTCGGAAATGCCTGGGGCGACACTGCGCAGCGAAGCGGTGCCGGCGGTTCCCATGCCGTGGAAGGCGTCGATGATGCCCCAGACGGTTCCGAACAGCCCCACGAAAGGCGCCACGTTGCCAGTGGTGGCGAGCCACGTCACCCACTGTTCCATACGGGACATCTCACCCGAGGCCCCCATCTGCAAGGCCCGGCGCACCGCTTCCAGGCTGCGAATCCGCGGCTTGCCCGGGTTCTCGGCCACGACGGCCTGGCTTTCAATTTCACGATATCCGGCTTGAAAGACCTCTGGGAGGGGACTCTCCTTGAGAGTGCGGCAGAAAGCGCGAATTTCCGACAGCTTCTTGCTTTGCCGGAACACTTTCAGGAACTCTTCTGATTCGCGCCGGGCCGCCCGAAAGGATCGATACTTCTGGAAAATGATCGCCCAGGAGAGGATCGAAAAAGCCAGCAGGATCAGCAGAACAATCCTAGCCACCAGTCCCGTATTGGTCAGAAGTTGCCAGACTTCACCTTGGTAGAGGTTCTGGTAGAAAAGCAACAGAGCAGCAGTCAATCAACCTCCTTGGAGCTGTCAGGAGTGAGAATGAAACCATACCTTGAACGTAGCACAGCCTCTGGGGGCAGTCAACGAAGTAACCTATAGGGTGCCGGTTCAGTTTGGGGTTTATACGAAATGTTGTATTTCTAATTTGCTGGGCAGCGGGCGTAGCAAGGGCCTGTTTTCTAGGTCCGCGGCTCTTAACTTCAAATCCTCGCGTGCGCATCGGCGGACAAACGCACGCGGCCAACAGTCAGCCCGCACCGGCACTACTGTTCGGCGGCGCCATCTCGCAATCGCTCTTTGGTCGGTGCGTACATGGTAAAATTGACTGCGATGGTGGTGGCGCCGCGTTGGCGTTCAATGGAAGAATCCCCGATCGAGAGAGAAGGTTTACTTATGATGCAAGGAAGAATCGTGATGGTTCTGCTGGCGGTCACTTGCGCGGCTGCAGTTACTCGGGCTGAGTCTTCAACTTTCTGCGCGAATCTCGCCAATCTCAAAATCGAAGGCGTCGAGATTGCGAAGGCAGCGCCTATCCCCGCGGGCACAACTGTTCCGCCGATGTATCCCGGTGCCCCAAGCTCCGGCCCCTTGCCAGCGCACTGCCGCGTGGACGGCGTGATAAACCGGCGCAAAGGAGCAGACGGCGAAGAGTTCGGTATCCGCTTCGCAGTGGCTCTACCGGAAAAGGAAGCATGGAATGGTGACTTCATGATGCAGGGCGGCGGGGGCGGGAACGGCGTGGTGGCGTACCCGATGGGAGCATCGTACACCGGTGAGAAATCTGCTTTGCTGCGCGGATTCGCGGTGGCCAGCACGGATACGGGACACAAGGCGAAGATGGGCCCGTTCGATTTCTCATTCATGCGCGATCAGCAGGCTTATCTCGATTTCGCGTATCTCGCCAACGCCGAGGTGGCGGGGGTGGCGAAGAAGATCATCGCGCAGTATTACGCCAAGCCTGCGGCTTATTCCTACTTTGTGGGCTGCTCGACGGGCGGACGGGAAGGTATGATCCTCTCGCAGCGGTTTCCCACGGTTTTCAATGGAATCGTATCCGGTGATCCGGCGATGCGGACTGGTCTGTCCAATCTCGCCATCGGCAAATGGATTCCGGTGGCGTACAACCAGGCGGCGCCCAAAGATGCGTCGGGAAAGCCGCTCATCGAGAAGTTCCTCTCCGAAGGCGATCGCAAGCTCTTCATGGACGCGCTGATGAACCGCTGCGACGCGAGGGACGGGGTGGCCGATGGCATGATATCTGACCCGCTGGGCTGCGATTTCGATCCCGCGGTGCTGGCCTGCAAGAACGGCCAGAGCGATGCTTGCATCGCGCCGGAGAAGATTGCGGCCATCAAGAAGGCCTTTGCCGGTCCCAAGAACTTGTACGGCACACAGGTGTACCCGGGGTTTTTGTATGACACCGGTATCGCGCAGACCGGTCCGGTCCCGGGGCTGCTCGCTCTCGGCGCTCAAGGCCTCTTTGGTCCGTATCCGGCCGCTACTGAGATCGACGTCGACAAAGAGGCACAGCATGCCTCCGATCCGCTGGTCGAGCCGGGGTCGACCAATCTATCGACGTTTTCTGCAAGCGGCGGCAAGATCCTCTTCTTCCATGGCGACAGTGATCCCTGGTTCTCGCCGCTGGATACCCTCGAGTACTACAAGTCCCTTGCCGCGAGGAACGGCGGTTCGGACAAGGTTGCCGAATGGAGCCGGATGTTTCTGGTGCCGGGGATGTGCCACTGCGGCGGCGGGCCGGCGCTCGACCAGTTTGACATGCTCAGCGCGGTGGTGAACTGGGTCGAGAAAGGCATTGCGCCGGATTCCGTCATCGCCACGGGAAAGGCATTTCCCGGCCGCAGCCGGCCATTGTGCGCGTATCCCAAACACGCCCAGTACGCGGGACAGGGAGACCCGAACGACGCTCACAGCTTCACGTGTCAATAGGGGCGGGGGATCACACTGCTGGAGGTCAGCCCGGTAGGTTCGAATACCGGGGCGGCTACGAGCGGATCAAGGCCCGCGGCACCGAGTTCACGCTGCCGCCCACCGGCGTGACCGGCTCGACCATTGCGATGCTTAAAGACACCTGCGGCAACCTCATTCAGGCGGCTCAAAAGTCGTGAATCGAGGGTTAAGCCAATCATCGAGTGTAAGCACCATCTCTGCCGTCCGCTCCGAAGGGCTGCCACGTGACCGGCAGAGATCCAAGGCAGTGTTGTCCATTTATTCAGAACGGACACTGTAAATCGGAAATGGAGAGAGCGCGATGGAACCACATTGTGGGTGCACCAGATTGAACGAGGCGGAGTGGCAACTGCAGAAGCACGCTTGGGGACGGCGGTCCTTTTATCGCACCACCCACTGGCTGCTTTTTCACATGCCCATCGGAATTGCCGGCGCCATCCGGAAGGGAATGGATGGAGCCAAGGCGAAGGGCTACACGGTCGAGGCGCCCTACATGATGCTGGATGACGAGACGGGCCCTTTCTCAGCGGACATGCTGATCGCGCTCAAAGAGACGCCGGAGAACGATCCTAACGTCATAACTTGGGAGGGCGCGACGCTGTATTCGAGTTACTATCACGGGCCTTTTCGCGGCTTGAAGCAGCAAGTAGAGGATCTGACCCGCTTCGTTGAGAACGAGGAGAAGCGCAAGCCAGAGAAGATCTACACCTGGGTGACGAATTGCCCTCGCTGCTGGAAGGAGCAAGGCGGCCCGACCACCGTGCTCTTTGCGCGGATTTGATGGGCACGGCGCGGAGAGTGCGCTAGCTGGCGCAGCCCCCGGGCGTTTTGGGGGCCTGCGATCTCCCGAAGGGACGATCTCTTGCTAGCGTATTCTCGGGCGTATACTCTCCGGCGGCATGCCTCTCTGCAGTCGCACTTATAGCCCGGGGGAACCCGCCGTCGGAAGAAAAGAGTTGCCCGACACCTTTCACCGGCGATCGGCAACGCACGGAATTCTTCTCACGCTTGACGACGCCCGCGCTTCGCTTGCACGCGGGGAAGGCATTGCGACGGAGTGGGTCGCAGGGCGTTGTGCTCTTTTATCTATCGACCGGATATTGAGGGTGCAATACCGACTCTTTCTCGGCAACGCTCTGGTCGCGTCCGGTATACAGACACGGGAACAGCGGCACGCTGTTTAGGGCTTCCACGATCTTCTTCTTCAATCCAACCAGCATTAGCGGATGGATTTTCGGAAGGTCGGCCTCGGTGAATTTCCCCTTCACTCCCGAGAACCGCTTCATATGGCCGATCGCGCACCGGATATCGTACCGGGAAGGATATACTTCGGGCACGTCCCGGTCGAGCTTGGTGAGCGCATAAACCGCCTCCATCGCCGTGCGCACCGAAGTCTCGGCGGTGAACACCGCGTCGTCCTTGACCTCTACGTATTGGCCGATGAATCCAAGATTAGTACACCCGCTCGGCACCCCGCGCGGGCGATCCGTGACCTTGCGCGGCATGAACTGGCTGTTGATATACGGCATCATGCAGGTGGAAACGGAGGTATGGGCAAGAAGCCCATTTTTCATATCAAGCAGGCCGAGATGATAGAGCACTTCGGTCATGATCTCTTCGCCCGTGCACTCGGGCATAGGCTTTTTGATGTAATCGCCGACGCGCTCACCGAACAGCCCATTGCCCCAAAATACGTCTTCGTCCTCCGCCTGGTCGGGAAAGAACGGCTTATGGTGCAGGATGAGCCCGATCTCCCACGCGGAGTCCTTGATCGAAATCGCGCCGCCCGTCCCCGCCTTGCTTCCGGTTAATCCTTCCAGTCTCTTGATGAACTGGGGATATCCCTTGATGGTCGGGAAGAAAGACATCCACTTCGTCTTTTCGATGTCGCTGATGAACTTCTCGGGATGGCCAAATTTCTCGTGCTTTTTAGCTAACCTCTCCCACAGCGTGAACAGGCCGCGGTCCTCGAGGGATCGGTCGATGGGCGGGACAGTAGTATTGTCGCCGAACGTGCAGTTCTGGACCATCGATCCGTTGGTTACGAACACCAGGTCCGTCTCGGCCACGGGAATAGTGGTTTCGACGCCCGCTTGTTTCATGCGAATGCTTTGCACCGTGTTGCATGCCGCATCCAGGTCAAGATCAGTCACCGAACAACCGCCCATGAGCTTCACGCCCCTTTCGGCAAGCCACTTCCCGATAGGCCTCACCATCGCGTCGTACTCGTTGTATTTCGTATGGACAATGCCTTCCAGATATTCGGTGCGGTAATCGTTCGGAGCGAAACGATTCATATAGCGGCGGAGTTCCATGACGCTGTGCCACGGCTTGAATGCCAGCATGGTGTGGAAGCAAAGCCAGAAATTTCCCTGGAAGAGGGCGGAGTCCTTCCCGAAATAATCTTCGATGGTCAGATCCTCGAATTCCTCTTCTCGCGACGTCAGAAGTTTGAGAATCTTCTCACTCACGTCATTCGGTAATTTGAAGTCATGGATATTGCCGACGATATGACCTTGCTTTACGAGCGCCCGGCACTCGGAGTGGATCGGCTCGTCCTTATTGAAGTCCACCACGTCGTCCAACACGCTGTACCCGGAGCGTTCCGGAGACGGAATTTTGCTGCACAGGTACCAAAGGCATTCCATGTACGGCTCGAGTTCGCGTTCGCCCCGATTCTGATACCCTTTTTGTTTCCTTATGCCATCCATGGCGCCGCCGAAAATAGGCAACTTTTCCAAGATAGTGATGTTCTTCCCTGGCATGCCGGCATCGTCCGCAAGGAACACTGCCGCCGCAAGCCCCGCGATGCCGCCGCCTACGATATACGCGTTGCGCTGCTCGATGCCTTCGGGCTTCGGTGCGCGATACATGGTCTTATAGATATTCATGGTTATGCCTCTTTCTTCCTCCGAATCGGACACGTGTTATCTACGCGCATTCACTCAAAGCAATTTGCAGGCCAGACTTAAGCTCTTGAAAATATGTGAGGTAAAGGATTAGAAGCTCGCCATTCCGTCGCGAATTCGCGAACTTCGTCAATAGCAGGTGCAGGTAGGGAGTCCGTAGCAGATTCGAGATTTCAGACGCGGACGAGATCCCGGCAGGGGATCGATACAATAGCCGGGGGCAACGCCCCCGGCTGTTGTCTTATGCCCCTGCGGGGTACGACCACCGTCATCTCACGACGGCCATCCATGCTCAGAATGGCATTCCCGACGCGTCTCCCCGCCGCCTCCGAAGCAGGGGTAGCGCAGACGCCGTAGTTGCGTCTGCGGCTTTTCCATCCCGGAGGGTTAGAGCCGCAGACCCAAGAGCGGGGTGCATCCGTTCCGGGTCGATCTTATATTTCTTTTGCACCCCACACAGAGCGGATCGCATTCCAGGTATAAAGCTGGGGTTTGACAAACGGGCGGCGCACGCGGTCGAGCGGCTCGCCGCGGATTTCGATCTCCTGGAGAGAGGTGGGTTTCAGGCCGGCCTTGTTCGCCCACAGGAAAGTCGGGATCTCGGCCGGCTCAAATCCCATCAGGCTGGCCGCTGCCATGTCCGTCGCCAGCGGGTTTGTGCCTGCCACGATCACGTTCATCTTGAACGTCGTACCCATGGACGGGCCGTTGCCTTCCATCGCCATCGACCCGTCCACCACCACGAGGCCCAGTTTATTGGCGCGCACCATGTCCACAACGACCGCGGACGCGGCGGTAGGCTCCACTTTCGAGGCAACGTCATGCATGTGGCCGCGAATGGACTGATACACGGTTCCGGGAAATGTCCCCACGAGGTTCTTCATGCCGAGCGTCACCGTGGCAAGCTGGTGCGTCTTCATCATGGGCACCGAGCAGAGAAGGCCGACCTGGGTCAGACTTTTATGAAGCGTGAGCCTGTCGAAAACGAAGCCGCCGGGAACATCGACATCCACCAATTCCCCCGAGTGCAGGTTGACCAGCGGGATACGCAGGGTCCGGGCCATATCTTCGTACCCAAGTTGCTCGAACACATACTGCTGCATGGGATCCAGGATCTCGCGCTTGCGCGTCCGGAATATCTCCGACCCCACAACGTTGAACTTGGGTGCGGCGGCCGAGCCCTCCCCGATCGACACCTCCTTACCCGCGCGCTGCATCATTTCCGCCAGGGTTCGTACGACGAGGGGCTTGGTGGTCGCTTCCGCCTGGGTGGAGACGAGATTGGGCTTGAGCATCACCGTGTCGATGCCCTTGGTAATCTCTCGGATGCCGCCCAGAAGGTCGATCGCCTTTTCGACGGCCATTCCGACTTTGTCGTTCTGAATACGGACAACGCTGACCACGGATTTCGAGGCACTCTTGGAACGGGCGCCGACCCCAACCAGCAAACCGGCCCCCATCACCAGAAACTCTCTGCGGTCAATCGGTTGCACTCTCATATGAACCCCGACGTGGATTCTGCGCCTGTCCGGCCCCTCCGCCAGCGGGCCTCCTGCAATTGCGCCTAACCTAGCATAGGCGCAGCCTTATTGCCAGTCCCTTACGATGGGTCGATACAAGCGCAGAGGTGGGCGCAGTTTGCCCTCGCCTGCGGCCTTTTTTCGGAAAACGACGTTACGGGGTAGGGCGCGGAATTCCGTTGCTCCCCCATGAACACACACGGATTTGATGCCATGGGAAGGACCTTCACGAATCACGACGGCGCAAAGACCGCAAAGGAATGCAAAGTACGCGTACCTTCGCGCTTGCCTGTATCCAAAGCTGATGCCTCCCATGCAGAGCACACAGGCAAGAGTGCCTGTGCCACCGTTAGGAAGCCAGAACAAGCCACGGATTGGACGCGGCAACAGAGATGTTGCCCGTGTTCGTGGGGCGCCACCCGCGGAAAGAAGATTGCAGCGCGAATTATGGAGCGGCTTCGACGGTGAGTCTGAGCCCAATGGCCTTGGTGACGGCAACCAACGTGGACAGGCGAGGGTTGCCGTGCACCGACAATGCCCGGTAAAGACTCTCGCGCTCGATGCCGGCGGCCTTAGCGACTTTGGCGATGCCCTGAGCTTGGGCGAGGTGGCGCAAGGCGATGAGCAGAACGCGAGGTTCGTCCTCATCTTCCAATGCCGCTTTGAGGTACTCGGCGGCAAAATCCGAGTCCTTGCGTAGCCGCCGCACGATGGCCTTGTCGTGGGAGATGCTGGCTTTACGTTTCATAAGGTTTCGCCCCTTTCTTGATAATCTCTGAGGTACTCCAGCGCCCGGGCAATGTCGGCCGATTGTTTGCGTTTGTCGCCGCCGCAGAGAAGCATAACGCATACCTTCCCCACCATCGCGTAATAGACGCGGTAGCCTGGTCCCCAATCGATTCGCAGCTCGCACACCCCATGCTGCAACGGCTTGCAGTCGCCAAAGTTCCCGGCAGCCAGCCGGTCAATGCGCGTTGCAATCTTCGCCTGTGCACGGGCATCTGCCACTTCCGACAGCCAATCGTCAAAGACATCTTTTCCGGTGCGGCTGACGTAGTGGCGAATCTCGATCACGGTTCTTATTGTAACTTATAAATTACACTCTGACAAGTCAATAGGGTCGCTCGCTCCAGGAATGGGAGCAAGGGTGCAAGCGTCCGGAAAGCGCGGTGCGCGCCTACTTGACGGTGATCGCTAGAAACCCGGAAGCGGTGGAAAAAGCCCTCGCGTGAGATGCGAGGGTACCAGGCAGGCGCGCGTGGTAGCACACTTCTCACGCGTGAATGTCAGTACGTTGTGGAGGTTCGACGTTCAATGGCCGTCACCACAACGCGGTGCTCTTCCGGATAGACGTCGAAAAAGATACGCCAGTCGCCGACCCGGCGGCGGAATCCCTCGCGGCCTCCTTGGAGTTTGCGCACGTCGCCCTGAAAGGGATTCTCTTCCATCGCCTCGACCGCAAGGCGGATGCGAGCCTGGTCGTTGGACGGGGTGCGTTTAAGAGACCTTTGCGCGGGCCCGGCGAGGACGACCAGCCACGGCTTTTTCTCTTCTGCGAAGTTCATCAAGGGTCACGTAGTCACCGCGTTGGTACGCGGCTCTGCCGCGTCGAATAGCTCGCAGTTCGGCCGGCGTGGGAGTCTCCTCCGGGAATTGCCGAATGGCGATATAGGTGCGGAGCGCTTCCCGGACGAGCTCCGACCGGGTCCGATTCTCCGCCTGCATGGTTTTCTCGACCTGCTCCGCCATCGCGGGGGGAAGCGAAATGGTAAAGGTCTGCCGTGTTCTCATGGTTGTTACCTTTTAACACCTTGTCTTACCAGCATAGCAGAGGAAATGGCCGTGTCAACGCTTATCTCGCCGCCCGGGAGCACAGAGTTTTCTATCGCGATAATACATTATGCGGGTTGAATTGATAAATCCTGCCTTAATCGGTCCCGACCACACCCCGATGCAATGGGGCACCACCGTTAAGAAGCCAGAACCGGCCACGGATAGGACGCGGTGACAGAGACGTTGCCCGGGTTCGTGGGGCGCACGCGACCGGGGAGGTAGCGCCGGGCGGGCCCTGCGCTACTTTTGCCGCGCCGAGCAGCGAACGCTGCGGTTTGATCGTTGGCCGGGTGAGAATACCCTCCGATCGGCGCGCAGGAATTTGATCGGTCCATGACGGGGCCGAAAAGATGCGCACCACAAAAGCGGTGGTCCGCGCCACCCCGGCTTCGTGAATCCCATACATTCCTGCCGATGTATCCGCTCGCGGGATTCGGTTGATTAAGCGCCTTGGCTCGACTACCATTCAGGGTGGCGGCGTGGGCGCGTCGTCAGCATCGAGGGTAAACGTGCAATTCACGCGGGAGCAGGTCCTGGGAATACTGAGCGAGCACCGTGAGCATATCCGGCGTTTCGGCGTGCGGAGCCTTGGACTGTTCGGTTCGGTGGCGCGAGGGGACAACACCACCACGAGCGATCTGGATTTTCTCGTGGAGTTTGACCCCATATCTTTCGACGCCTATATGGATTTAAAGGCATACCTCGAAAAGCTGTTCGGCTGCCCGGTCGACTTGGTTCTGTCCAGCGCCCTGAAGCCCCGCCTCCGCGAGCCCATCCTGAGCGAGACCATTCATGCCCCGGGACTATAAGGTCTATCTGGACGACATCCTTCAGGCGATTACCAAGGTCCGCGAATACACCGCGGGATTTTCAATGGTGGAGCTCGCCGGAGACACAAAAACCTTCGATGCGGTCGTCCGAAATCTGGAGGTGATCGGGGAAGCTGCCAAGGGAGTTCCAGAAGCCATTCGGTTCCAGCACCCCGAAGTGGATTGGAAAAGGATTTCGGGGCTGCGTGATATTCTCATCCACCAGTACTTTGGTGTTGATGCCCAAATCATCTGGGACATCATCCAAAACAAATTGCCTACACTTGAACAACAGATTCGAAACATGGTGAGAGGCTAGAGCTTTTCGCCCGCACCGCGGGTGGCGCCGCCATCGCTCTTGATGTGGCACAGGCACTCCTGCCTGTGCCAAGGCTGAGGTCTCCCATGCAGGGCACACAGGCGAGAGCGCCTGTGCCACGTCAAGAAGCCAGAACCGGCCACGGATAGGACGCGGTGACTGAGACGTTGCCCGGGTTCGTGGGGCGCACGCGTCCGGGGAGGTAGCGCAGGGCTCGCTCTCCAGCCCTGCGGCTTTTCCACCGAGCCGTGGTTTTGACGGCGCGATTAAAGTTGTGATGGGTTCATTCCCGGCAAGGTTTGAAAAACAAGATTACCTAATGTGCGGCGCGGAAAAGGCTCGCGCCGCTGGAAGAGCCGCAGGGCCGGAGGGCAGGCCCTGCGCTACTTTTGCGGGTGGCGCCGCCATTTCATTTTATGTCGGTGATCGTTAAGAAGCAAAGCAGGCCACGGTTTGGGCGCGGTGACAGAGACGTTGCCCGGGTTCGTGGGGCGCACGCAACCGGGGAGGTAGCGCAAAATCTCTGGCCCTGAGACTCTGCGGCTCTCCCGGGATTCGAACCTGGGACGCGGCGTCGATGCATTAACCAGAAGTGGATGTTTGCTAAATAAAGAACCGCAGAGTGTGAACTTCACGCTGCGCTGCCCGCTTCCTGAAGCCAGCCCGCGGAGCGGGCGACATCCTGTGGCCCACAGCGCCAGCCGTGGGTGCGTGAGCGCTCCCTCTCCCCCTTCCCCTCTCCCGCCCGCGCGGGAGAGGGGTGCCGGGGAAGCAGTGCTTCCCGTCGGCGGGGTGAGGGCATTTTCCCCAGGGCTTGCGCCCTGGGCTGTGGTATTCCGCCCCCTGCAGGGGCTGAGTGGGTAGCCACGCTCAGCGTTTTTCTGACCGTCAGCTTTTCCGACGCCCGAACCCCCCAGGGAACACCTTCGCAATCAGGGGAAGAACCCACCGTCAGAACTGCGCTGACTGTGGCTACCCGCTCGCGACGTCAGCCACCACGGTTGCTCTTTTTCAGGAGCAGTCGAACTAAGGCAAACAATCGATGAAACAAAAAATCGACATGCTCATCGTCAGTGATGGGAAACTTGTTCACTTCTGTGTGGCGAATCATGAAGCTGTTACCGATGTCTGTAAGCTCACGTGCCTCAACCTCAATGACTCGCTTGAACTCCGGCTGAGCGGAACCTCTGTCCAACAGCATGGCTGTACTTTCTCGTTTATCTCTGCCCGGCTCGAGAGACTTTAAACGCTCCCACGCATCCCAAAGGGTTTCAAGCGACTCTTTTCGCACTGCTGGATCACGGCTGAGAAAGCGTGTTCTCGCTCTTTCCAGTAATTGATCCAGTGCGGGATCCCCCGTGTGGAACACCGCCTCGGCCAACGCCTCGCGCAATCCTTCCGGCGCAATTCTCTCCACTTGTCCTGCGTCTCTCAGCTCGAAGGCAATCCCATTTCGCTCGAAAATCCTATTGACCTCTTCGCGAAAAGCCGCCCGCCCCTCGGCCTGAGCAAAACCTAGGTGATGATGTCCAAAGAAATCGTGATAGCTGCCCTTTCTCGGTTCTGCGATCTTCTCATAGGCAAATTCGATAAGGTCGAGCACTTCGAATGTCGTGGGTGGTTCCACAGGGAATTCGAGGAAATTGTACAAGCGATGTGCCGCGAGTGCGTCGCGCAATGCATTCACGTCCGTGCCCGTCGTGCCCCGCCCGTCCGGACACTGCTCGGGATACTCCAGACCGAATGAACCGTCATTTGCACGTGTGCGGATCAATCCGACAATGCCTCTCCTTACAGTCGCATCTATTTCATTGGCACTACGCGGCCTCGCGCCGAGGTTTCGGTCTGTGAAGTAGCCCACGGTTTCACCCCTTAACGAATCTTCCCGCTCGTGTTTTTGATCAGCCGGTAGCGCAGAGTCTCTGCCTTTGAGACTCTGCGGCTCTTCCGAGATTCGCACCTGCGACGCGGCCTCAATGCATTAACAAGAAGTGGATGGCTTACTAAATAAAGAACCGCAGAGTGTAAACTACACACACTCTGCGCTACCCGCTCATCGTCGGGGAAGCTTCTTGGGCCCGCTCTCCATCATTCTAGGCGAGTGCGTCTCGATGCCAAGTTCTTTGCCGACCGCCTGCCTTGTCTTTTCACCTACGTAAAACAGATACAGATGGTTTGCCACCATGTCCCTCAGGACGGCGGTCGAAAAGAAATTCTTTCTCTTAAGTCTCTTCGACAATTCCATAACATCGTCTTGTGGGAAACCGCTCAAGTGGTCGAGCTTGATGGAAAGATCGACAAGCCTGATGGAGGTCCGATCTCCTTCCTCCCCAAGTACGTCCCTGTATGTTTGATCCAGGATGGGGTGTCCAACCGCATAAGAAATCTTCTTTACAAAACTGTAAGCGACGCGTCGGGTTAGGTAAACTACGGCTAAATCTGTCCTCTCCTCAAGTTTCTTCGCGTCGAACGCCTTGTACTCACTAATCAACATGGCAATATAACTTCTGAGCTCCTCTAGGTTTGTCTCCCCTATGCGGAGAACCGCATTCAATGTGCGCAACCCGAGTTGGTATGCTTCTCGAGCGATTTCGACCTTTTCCTCTTTGCGCAGCACCCCTGCGAAATTGCGAATTACCTGACCGATGATTTCTAGAGTCTTTAATGCGATATTGGTTTTTAGGAGGTCATCCAATTCCTCGTCGTACTGCACAGGATCATCTTGAGCGATTGGAACGACATCCGTGGGCACGTCCTCAGCGGCGTCAAGTCTACGTCTGCTCTCTTCGATGTTTTCCCGGACGTCGGTAGCCGGCAAAAGCATCTTAGGAGCTTCTTTATACAGCCTGTTTACAAACTCGACATCACGCTCGAAATCGCACGGTGTATGGCCCGCGTAAATCTGCCGGGCATTGCGCAGGATGCGCTGTATGAGATCAGCATCCTGAGTCCTGTAAACGACGAACATCAAAATCTTGCTGTACTCGTCTGAGTGCACTTTGTCGACCATATCCTCCAACACGCTTCTTACGTGCGCCTGATTCTTGCTGTCCCTGAGATTATCGGCTAGATACCTGGCAACGAAATAGTAATAGTAATACGTGTAACTGAAATAGTAGTTTCCGCCTGATTCGTGAACTATACGAGCCTCCTCCAAGTCGCTCAGGATTGATCCTGCCTCGAGTCTAATACTGTATTCGCTAAAGTAGTCGTCGGTCAGATCCTGGACCTCGGCCTTGGTTACATTATGGTGACGCGTCTTAAACAAATGAAACGCCAAACGCGAAACGAAAACAATCTTGGTCTGGAAGTCTGGAAATCCCGTGCTAACCTTCCCGAGAACCTTGAAGATGAGAGCCTCAAGCAAAGCTCCATAGGATCCCGCCTGGGGGTCGGCGTTTTTCGCCGCCTCCGCAATCTGGAGCACCGACAGGATCATGAGTGGGTACATTGGGAGTAAGTTCTTTCCTAGAACTGTGACGATTAGCTTCTCCGCATCGTGAATCTCATGGACCAGGGTCCCTTCGTTGGCCGTACACTCTCGGCCGAGATCCTCCCATCTGTCAATGAGTTTGCCACGCAAAACGTTTCCAAACTGCCGGATCTCGCTATCCTCAAAATCCTTGAAGGGGTCCGATTCACGAGTGGCGAGTGCCAGGGCGCGGAGGACGTCCCCCGCAAATACAATAGTCTTCCCGAAATAAGTGCCGATAACGGCTAGCACTGCTGCCTGCCCCTTCCAGTTCAGACGAGTCTTGTCCCAATCGTCGACGATCAAAACCCTCTTTGACGGCTCGAGTTGCATGTAGGGTTCTAGTCGATCGGGGTAGTACTGACCCTCGAAAGTGGCGTGTATTAGATCGACGATCGTCCGCTCATTTGTGCTCTTCAGTTCAGTGCCCTTCAGGAGGAGAGGGACAAGTCCGTGCTTTCTCTTTAGATCCAGGAACAGCATATGAGCCAGTGACGTTTTACCAGATTTGTCACCCCCTAAAATAAGCACCTTCTCCGTGGCGGCAACATAGCGTAGCACCTTCTCGCTTTCGATGATTTTGGGACCTTCCAGAACTCGCCTTAATCTCTTTAGAGATTCGGTACTCAGGGCGGGATAGATAAACAGGTCGTCGAGTTTTAGCTCAGCCTTTCGTGGGTGAGTGAACCCTGTCCCTGGGTCATTTAGCTCACGGAGGAACTGGGGATTGATTTCAAAAGAGGAGCGCCGGGCGGCCCTGTTCCTGACGGGTTCCATCCACTCGGATGCATGTTTTAGGGTAAAATGAGTGTCGGCCCAGGTGAACTGCGAAATCTTATGTTTATTCTGATCAAAATCCCAGGTGACAACGTTGAACCCACCAAGCCGTCCGTCTACGTGTTGCAGAGCATCTCCCTCGAGGTATTCGACTTCTTCTCCAGTGATCCTTTCGGTTAAGCAGGCACCTTCTTCGTGTTCGTGACCCGTCAGGACAACATCTGATGTTGTCTCGATGTGCTTTCTAAAGGCGCGCGCGTTCTCTGCCTCAAGCCAGTTGTAAGGATGGTGAAATATCGAAACCAATAGGTCTTTTTCTCCTGCCCGCGTCAAGGTGGATTGCAGTGGCCTGAGGGGAAAGCGCAATTGCCCTTGACTTTCCTTCAGTCGCGATGCAATCGCGGTATTGTACGCATTGATGAGTACGCGCCGATCCCCAACGTGCATAACCCTTGGTATTGTGATCCACCCCTGAGGGTCCTCGGGTGTATCTTTCCTACGAGCGAACATTGCCTCCACGACGAAGAATTCGCCCTGAACTGTCAAGAGGTTTTTGGCCATCCCATCGGCGGTGGCTAGGTCTTTCTCTCCTTGAGTGAAAGCATGGAGGACAAGCTGCCGAAGGTCCGAGTCCTTCTCGAAGTCACAATCGTGATTGCCCGGCACCATGGAGATCCCAACGCATCGCGGCCGACCAGAGCCATCAAGATGCTTCTCCAAGTCTTCGAGGAACTCCATGGCACGGCAATATTCGGATGTCTTGCCAGAGAACGCGAGATCGCCAGTTATGATGACAATGCAGTCTTTCACTAACGGGTCTGATGATTGGAACGCGGCAACGATGTCACCGGCTTTACCAGAAAGCTCATTTACCGAGTCGCGAAAATGCAAGTCGCTGAGATGGAGTATGCCCAGCTTCATCACTATTACCCCCTTATCAAAGGTCGAATGCTAGCGCGGATCCCGCGGTCTCCGAAAGTGAGACGAACAGAATGGTTACCCAGAGTGGGTAGGCACGGTCAGCGTTTTTCTGTCCGCGGGCTTTTCCCATGCCCAAAAGCCGCAGGGGTATACCTTCGCAATCAGGGGAAGAACCCACAGTCAGAGCTGCGCTTCGTTAAGGATTTCTTTTCCCAGTCGTTCCACTGTACATCCTCAACATCTCGGTTGCGAGTGCCGCGGTAGTGCGCTGTCGCAGGTTGTTTTCATCATCGTCAATCGTCTCGAGAATCTGAACCGCCATGCCTACAGCGTTGATTCTTTCGAGAATCGCCACATATTCTTTGGCCTGCGACATGGTCGACCGGTGGACAACGAGAAAAGTCGCGCCAATGAAATTTACAAGCACGCCAGAGGTTGTGGCCACTATCGAGGCCTTCAGATTGGCGGCCGGATTTGCGAATACCTTCAGGACGCCGTATCCGATGAGAAGGAAACCCAAGGTCATCACAACGACAGTCAGCCAGTAGATTGACCTCACCTGCGACAGATTGCGATCGAGATATGTCTCAAGTTTTAGCTGAGCAAGTTCCCAAGCCGCCTGCGGTTGGCTGGGATGCTCCTCGACCTTTTTCTCGGCCCGTTCGATCCGCTCCGCGACAGCAGACCCTCGAGCTGACTGCTGGTACGCAAGCACCCCCAAGACAAGCATTGCGGCAAGTACTCCGATAGCGCCCGCTATTGGTTCTGCCACCTTCGAAGGTACAACGGAGATCTGGGCAAGGACAACCAGCACTATGGCAATAAGAACGAAGCCGATCGCGGCAACGAGCGCTTGCCGTAGCCGAGGAACGCCTTTCTGCCACGCGGCGACTAGCTCTGAGGCGAGATCGATGTATGGGTTGAGATTAAACATTCGTTGACCCGCCTAACTCTTCTTTGGTCTAACTTGCATAAAACGTTTCCCGACCGGGGTGACGCGAAGGTCCAACTGCCGATTTCGCAGGACTTCTGGCACGCGGCCGTAGAGCCTCGGAGTCGACTGGCCACGGAACGGCGCCAACGGTGATTGACGGACGTTCCGGGTTTGCCACCCCCTGCCCCCTCCTAAAATAGGAGGGGAGTTTATTCATGACGCCTAACCTCCCGGGGATTCCCGGGCTGGCGTAAGGATGACGCCATTAAACAACTTATTACCGCGGGATGCAAGGGGGAAGAGCAGGTGTCAGGTGCCGGGATTCGGGGGTCGGAAATTGGAGATTGCAGATTCGAGATTCAAGAACGAGCGGGAAAGAAATCGGGAATCGGGATGCGGGACTCGGGATTCGGGAATTCAAGATTTCAAATTTGAGATTCAAAAAGGCGGATAGCCACAGTCACTGCTCTCGCGACCGTGGGAATTTCCTTCGATGACTTTCCGGGGGCGTTGCGCCATAAGCGCTACGACAAGCATGGGGTCGATTCTATGCGTCCCGTTCCCGCGAAGCGGGATACCGTGAGTAGCCGTAGGTGAAGCCTACGGAAACATTAGGCCCGAAATGGCTCCGGCCCTGGAGGGGCCGACCTCTTGGAGGGTCAACCCCGTTGGGGTTGGGTGGTCGCGTAGCTTCTGTTATCCGCAGGTTAAAACCCGCGGCTATTCACGGTTGGCTCCTCCGGGGCCAAAATAAACACTGCTTATCTTAGCGCTTATGGGGCGTTGCGCCATAAGCGCCAAGATAAGCATGTGGTCGATTCTATGCGTCCCGTTCCCGCGAAGCGGGATACCGTGAGTAGCCGTAGGTGAAGCCTACGGAAACATCTGCCCCCTTCCCCTCTCCCGCCCGCGCGGGAGAGGGGTGCCGGGGAAGCAGTGCTTCCCGTCGGCGGGGTGAGGGCCATCTACCCAGGGCTTGCGCCCTGGGCTATGTTATTCCGCCCCTACGGGGCTGCAAGATGCGCTACTCTCCAACGAAGATTTATTTAGCGAACTTCTGACTCAGGACACTAGCACCTATCGGGCGGAGCGCCGCGGAGCCCCGATGTGATAGACTTTCACGCTGGACGTCCATGCTGCGTGAAATTCATATCCAGAATTACGCCGTCATTGACAACCTGGCTGTGGAATTTGCTCCCGGCCTGAACCTGTTATCAGGGGAAACGGGCTCGGGCAAGTCCATCCTGGTGGATGCCTTGGGACTGGCGTTGGGGGGGCGCGCTTCTCCCGAGATCATCCGCACGGGGCAGGACCGCGCCTTGATCACCGCGGTTTTCTCGGTGGAGGGGAAAATTCCGTGGTCCGATTGGTTGGAGGAGTTTGGCGTGGCGCCGAGCGAGGACGCCGACCTGATCCTGCGCCGCGAAATCCAAGCGGGGGGCAAGAGCCGGATGCTCGTGAACGATCAGCCCATCACCCTGGCGGCCGTGCGCACGCTGGCGCGGGGTCTGGTGGAAATGCACGGCCAGAATGAGCACGTGGCGCTCTTTGCGCGCGAAGCGCAGCTCGGCCTGCTCGACCAATTCGCGGACCTGGAGGGGGAGCTGGAACAGGTCCGCAGCCTGCACGCCCGGCGGCGCGAACTCGAGAAGGAACTCCTCAGCCTCAGCCACGACGAACAGGAGCGGTTGCGGACCATCGACCTGCTGAGTTTTCAGGTGCGGGAGCTTGAGCAGGCGCGCCTGGAACCGGCTGAAGACGTGCGCTTGGAAGAAGAACGGCGGATTCTCTCCAATCTGGAGAAGATTCGGGCCGCCGCGGCGAGCGCGTTCGCCCAACTTTACGAAGATGAGGGCGCGGCGCTTTCGCGCCTGGCCGCCGCCGCGCGGCAGATCGAAGAACTGAGCCATTACGATAGCGCGGTCGAACCGCAACTCGAACCGCTGGCCGGGGCCCGCGCCACCCTGGAGGATCTTGCCTCGTTCCTGCGTGACTATGCGGGAAGACTGGAAGCCAATCCCCAGCGCCTGGAAGAAATCGAGGACCGGCTGGCGTTGCTCGACCGGCTGAAGCGGAAGTACGGGAACAGCATCGAAGCGGTCCGGGCTTATGCCGTGGAGACGCGTGCGCGGCTGGCCCGCCTGGAGCACGCCGATGAACGGCGGGAAGTGGTGCGGCAGGAACTCGAAAAAGCCTCCGGCGACTATCGCCAGGCGGCCGAGGCGCTCTCCGCCAAGCGGCGGGCGGCGGCGCACAAGCTGGTCCAACTGGTGCGCGAGGAATTGGTGCAACTGGGAATGGAAAAGACTCGCATGGAAGTGCTTTTTTCGAGCGCAGGGGATGACCAGGGTGGCCCGGCGGGAATCGATGAAATTGAGTTTCGGATCTCCCCCAATCCGGGCGAAGAGCTGCGGGCGATGGAAAAGATTGCCTCGGGCGGCGAGATCGCACGCTTGATGCTCGCCATGAAAACCGTGGTGGGGCAAGCGCGCGTCAGCCGCGGCGGGCGCGGAACGCGGCGGAGCGCGCCCACCTTCATCTTCGACGAGGTCGACGCCGGAATCGGGGGCCGGGTGGCGGAGTCCATCGGTCTACGGCTGAAACGGCTGGCTCGTGATGCCCAGGTCTTGTGCGTGACTCACCTCGCGCAGATCGCCTGCTTCGCCGATCATCACTTGTACGTTGAAAAATCCACCCGCGCCGGCCGCACCGTGACCACGATCAAAACCCTGGAAGGTAAAAAGGAACGCGCCGAAGAATTGGCGCGGATGCTGTCGGGCAGTCAGATTACCGACGCTGCCCTGGAACACGCCGCCGCTATGCTGCGGCAGGCAACCGGCTGAAGTTCGGCCAAGTTGGAGATGTCAAGACAGAAAGTCCCTCAACAATTGGCCCCAGGGCATGTCGAAATAGCGCTCGATCCTGCGGGCGGCAACCTGTGGCTCCGGCGCCGGCTGCGCGGGAAGGCTTCTCCTGGCCGTGGCGGGTGCGAACCGGCCAATGTGGTCCGTAAGGGCAAACTCAAGCATGAGATGGACAAAATGTCCTACATTGGTGCGCTAAAACGACTTAATTCAAGCTAAGCAGGCTTTTGTCAACCTGCGCATTTAAAGTGCCGCACCCTCCGCGCACCAATCCACGCGGGAGGGGAAGACGGATGCAGCACTGGCCGGAAAGCTAGAGGCTTCCTGTACAGCCGGCGGCAGAGCCGCGTCGACTACTCGAAGAGGCCGCCAATTTGGAGAAGCCCGTTCCCGACCTCCCCGGCCTTCTCGGTTTGCGTTGCGAAGCCGCTGCCCCGCTGATTTTCTTTTGCCAAATCCCACTGGAAATGTTAAGCTTGCTGCGTACATAAGTAGAGATGAGAAGCGAGGAGAATGGCGGATGCCGGCGGCCCGTGAGTCCAAGATAAGCACGATCGAAAGGTTTCGAGTCCATCCCAAGGATACGGGCTCACCCGAAGTTCAAATTGCGCTGCTCAGCGAACGGATCAGCTACCTGAATGAGCACTTTCGAGCTCACCGGAAAGACCACGCTTCGCGGCGTGGTTTGCTGAACATGGTGGGCAGGCGCAAGCGCCACTTGGAGTATCTGAAGCGGCGCGACCCTGAAGCTTACAAACAGGTCATCGAGAAGTTGGGCATCCGCAAGTAGCCCGGTGTCGGAAGCGGCAGGTTCGAATTTTGTCAACAGGCAGGCTTTCAGGTCGAGGCGACCCCCCGGTTTGCCGGTGCGGGTCGCTTTTGCTTTTGAGGACGCCTGCGGCCCGGGTTTAGGATTCCCGTCCAGTTTACCATCCGCCTCGAATCGCAACTCCCTGAAGATCCTACATGCCTGAGCAGGCAGTGAGGGTCGGCAAGACCGGCGATAAGCCAGCAGGTGCTGGTCCGCCCGGCGCCCCCTGGTAGGGGCTCAACCAATTATTCTGGAGGACTTAGATGGATCAAGTGAGTATTGCCCTGGGTTCGAATACCCTTTCAATTGAATGTGGCAAGGTGGCGAAGCAGGCCAATGGAGCCGCTTACGTGCGCTTCGGTGACACGGTGGTGCTGGCGACGGCTTGTTCAACCAATCCCCGCGAAGGGATCGATTTCTTTCCCCTTACTGTGGACTATCGTGAATACACTTACGCGGCGGGGAAAATCCCCGGCGGCTTCTTCAAACGTGAAGGACGACCTACCGAGAAAGAGATTCTAACCAGCCGCCTGATTGACCGGCCCCTCCGGCCGCTCTTTCCGGAAGGATTCAAGGATGAAACGCAGGTTATCGCCCTGGTGCTTTCCGCCGATTCCGACAATAACCCGGACATTATCGGACTGGTAGCGGGCTCCGCCGCGCTTTATCTTTCCGATATTCCTTTCTATGCCCCGCTGGGGGCAGTGCGCGTGGGCTTGGTGGAAGGGCGCTTGACCACCAATCCCACCTACGCTGAGATCAAGAACAGTCTGCTGAACCTGGTGGTGGCAGGGACGGAAGACGCCATTGTAATGGTGGAGGCGGGCGCCAAGGAAGTTTCGGAAGCGTCCATCATCGAGGCGATTCAATATGCGCATGGGGAGATCCGCAGGATTGTCGCCGTGCAGAAGGAGCTCTTTCAAAGGCTGGGCATAAAGAAGCGGGAATTCACCGCGCCTGTGCGCGACGAAGCGCTTTACCAGGAAGTGTGCACCAAGGCCCAGGAAGCGCTGCACGAGGCGATGGACACTTCCCGTTACGTGAAGCTGGAAAGCCATCGCAAGATCGCAGAGTTGCGCAAAACCCTTGTGGAAAGCTACCCCGAGGATGATGCGGCCAAGCGCCGCCTGGTGGCGCACTATTTCGATAGCCTGGAAGAACGCCTATTTCGAGATGACGTGGTCCTGAAGCATCAGCGGCCCGACCGGCGAGCCTTCGATCAGGTCCGGCAGATTACTTCTGAGGTGGGCATCCTGCCACGCACGCACGGTTCGGCGTTGTTCACGCGCGGCGAGACGCAGGCTTTGGTGACCGCCACGCTGGGGACGGCGGAAGACATGCAGCGCCTCGACGTGTTGGAAGGCGAGGCCTTCAAACGCTTCATGCTCCACTATAACTTCCCGCCTTTCAGCGTGGGTGAGGTTGCGTTCTTGCGCGGTCCGGGCCGCCGCGAAATCGGCCACGGGGCACTGGCGGAACGCGCCCTGATCAGCATCATTCCGGAAGAACCCGATTTTCCTTACACCATCCGTTTGGTCTCAGACATCTTGGAATCGAACGGTTCGTCCTCGATGGCCACGGTCTGCGGCGGAACGCTGGCACTGATGGACGCTGGGGTTCCGATCAAGGCGCCCGTGGCGGGAATCGCCATGGGCCTGGTGAAGGAAGGCAACCGGTACGCGATCCTCACGGATATCGCGGGCGCCGAAGATCATTATGGGGACATGGATTTCAAAGTGGCGGGCACCAAGGACGGCATCACGGCTTTGCAGATGGATATCAAGACTACCGGCATCACGCCCCAAATTATGTCGGAAGCCTTGAGCCAGGCGCAGGCCGCGCGCCTGCACGTGCTCGGCAAGATGCTGGAGACGCTGCCCGCACCGCGCACGGACATCTCAGCCTTCGCACCGCGGATCTATTCACTCAAGATCAATCCGGCAAAGATCGGCGAACTCATCGGTCCCGGGGGGAAGGTTATTCGCGGGATCATTGAGCAGACGGGCGTGAAAATCGATGTGGAAGATGATGGCCGCGTAAACGTGGCCGCCACCGACGAGACTTCCGCGTCGAAGGCAATGAAAATGATCCGTGATTTGCTGGCGGATGCCGAGGTCGGCAAGACCTACCTTGGTAAAGTAGTGCGGCTGGCGGATTTCGGCGCGTTTGTGGAGATATTCCCTGGCACCGACGGCTTGTTGCACATCAGTGAGGTTGCTGAGCATCGCATCCGCGACATTCGGGATGAGCTGAAGCTCGGCGACCAATTGCTCGTGAAAGTGATCTCGGTCGAGGGCAACAAGGTGCGCTTGAGCCGCAAGGCCGTTTTGCGAGACCAGCGCGCCAAGACCGGCGCCAAGCCGGAATCGCCTGTACACGCCGGGCCGCAAGCCCAGCAGCCCCCGCACGAAAAGCCTTAAGCGCGGCGGTTTTTCGGAACCCTCTGGCTTTTCTGAATGGCGCCGGTTCAACCTTCACTGGGGGAGGACCGGCGCTTTGATTTTTGGCGTGGCACATTGCTCCGCAAGGCGGAACGGCCCTTGCTGGCAACGAGGGTCGACGGGCACATCACGCGGTTGCAAGAAGCAAAATCCAGTGCTTACTATTTCACACCCCCAGGTTGAAGCCCACGCCCCGGAATCCAAAATCCAGCGCCTGAACCCTAAATTGTCCTACGGCGTTACGGGGGTTCTGGTAGAATCCGCGCCCAGATGGTGCGATGGATTCGCGTCGAACTTCGGTTTTACCGCGCCATCGCCGGATAATCCGCTCCCGACGTGCTCCTTCATGTTCGCTTATGCCCGTTGCCTTAACCTGCAGGAGGACAAGCCATGGGGTACCTCGACAAGCTCGATCTCGACAAAAGACTGGAATCGAAGAGTGAATACGAAGAGCTGCTGCAAGAGTATCAGTTCAGGCTTCTGAAGATGCAGCGCAAGATCATCGAAAAGGGCATCCCCCTCGCCATAGCCTATGAAGGGTGCGACGCGGCCGGCAAGGGAGGAAACATCAGGCGGCTGACCGAATCCCTTGACCCCCGCGGCTACGAAGTGCATCCGATCGGCGCGCCCAGTCCGGCGGAGAAGGCAGCGCATTGGTTACGCCGCTTCTGGTTGCGGCTGCCACCCCGCGGCCGCATCGGCATCTTCGACCGCACCTGGTATGGGCGCGTGCTGGTGGAGCGCGTTGAGAAGTTCGCGAAGAAAGAGGAATGGCAACGCGCTTACCGGGAGATCAACGAATTTGAGCGCACGTTGACTGACAACGGCTTGGTGCTGGTCAAATTCTGGATCCACATTTCCAAGAAAGAACAGCTGGATCGTTTTAAGAAACGCGAAAAGGATCCCTGGAAGAACTGGAAGCTGACCGAAGAAGACTGGCGCAACCGCGAAAGGTGGGACGACTACATCGCAGCCCTGGAAGAGATGTTCGAGAAAACCGACACGGAGTACGCTCCCTGGACCATCGTGGAGGGCAACTGGAAGTGGTGGGCACGGATAAAGGCCTTGAAGACGGTCGTCAATCGCATCGAGGCTCGGCTTTGAGGTGAGGAGCCAGCCCTTCCCGCCCCGGCTGGTGAAAGCGCTGGTGGCGGGCAACCAAGGCACGAATTGCGAATCAATTTCCTCGGACGCCTTAGCTGAACTGCGTTGCCTTATCGCCTAGCTCTGCTGCCTCCCCTCAGGATAACTTCGCCCTCTCACAGTGTCTTGCCCACGATGTTCCAGCCGTCAACCACCACCACGGGTTTGCCCGAGCGCAAGCTGCGCTTGGCGTAGGTGGCCGTGATCTGGCGCTTCTCACCGGGTAATAGCGAAACATAATTATCCGACCAGAGAATCGGCAGGACTTCGTCGTCGCGCCCGCTTTCGTCGCCAAAATAGAACCGGCCGCCCCGGGCAATTACTTTAAAGTGCACGAAGAAAGCGAGGTTCGCGCTGGGATTTTCCACAGTAATGCGCGTCGAGCCCTCCTCACCATTCATCTCGGATTCGGCCGTCGCTTGCACATCCACTTTCGGCAGGGTTTGGAGCGCAGTCAGGTCAGAGAAGGTCTTGGTGGGAGTGACGTACCAGGTTGAGCGCTCCCAGTCGAGAACATCCGGCTGGGTGGAGAGCCAGTAGAAATTACTGCTGACGTTTTTCCCAGAGGCATCGCTCAGATCGAGGCGCAGGAAATAGGTGCGAGACAGGTCCGCGACCCCGGAAAGCGTGAGCGCCCGGTTGGTGCTATCCGGCCCCACGTCCAGGGTGGCCTCCTTCGAGGACTTCAACGACATATCCAGGTTGTAGATTTTGGCAGACACTTTCATCTGCGGGAAGCTCTGGTAGTAGGAATTCACCACCGCAACCGACTGGTCGTCGTAGGAGTACTGCACGTGCAAGAATTCGCAGCCCTTCTTGGCGCCGAAATAGGAGCCACCCGGCCGGAGGTAGTAGTCGTACAGATGCCAGATCATCGAGGGCCACGCGTTGTTGAGCATCCACTGGATAACGCCCGTGGACGTGTACTTGTTGCGGCCATAGGCTTCGAACATGGCCCGCTCGCCCTCATAGGCCAGAACCTGGGCTTTCTCGGCGTAGTCCTCCAGGCTGGTGGCTTGGCCGAAGCGCTTGTTGAGGGCTTCCGTAAACACGTGGATGTCGCGGAAAGCTCCGCCGCCGGCGTGGAAGTCCCACGTGCTGTCGATCGGCCAGAGGTGATCATAGGGCAGCATACGCTTCAAGCTCTCCACCGGGGGCACAGCGGGCCCCGGGCCGGTTTCGGTGTTGAAGCCGTGCGCTCCGCCCTCTTCCTTATCCAGCAGCCAGTACGATGGCGCTACGTATTCGTAGGGGCCCGTCATCTTTAGCCCCGTTTTACCCGTCACGGTGGTGGGTTTTGCAGTCGCGGAGGACTGGTAGGGGTTGGGCCAGTTTAAGTCTTTGAGAATCTGGATATAGGTCCGTTCGACTTTGTCGACAGGTGGATTGTCGCTGCCATATAGCCAATCGAGCAGGCAGGCATGGCTGCGCAGGCGGCGAATCTGGTCCTTCAACGATTCGGCGGAGACCACGTAGTCCTCGTCTTTCCAGTCTCTCCAGCGCTCCCAGTGGTCGCAACAGCACCAACCGGCCAGGACCAATATGCCCTCGCGGTCACAGACTTCGAGGAAGTGTTCATCTTCGATTTTCCCTTCCAGGCGAACCGTATTTAGGTGCATGTCCTTCACGTACTTCAGCTCGGCATCCTGTTTTGCCGGGTCAGCGCGCAGGAACATATCGAAAGTCCATCCCGCACCGCGAATCAGGATGTTCTTGCCGTTGATTTTGAAGAGGCGGTGGGCGTTGGCGTCAAGGTCAGCGCTGGTTTCGCGGATTCCAAAGCTGAGGGTTTGGGCGTCGGAAACCTTGCCGCCGGTTTCGAAGCTGATGTCGAGGTTGTAGAGGTTCTGGGAGCCAAGGTCGTAGGGCCACCAGACGCGCGGATGGCTGAGGTCCAGTTGTGGGAACTTATCGGGCGAAAAGGTTACGACCTGTGATGCCTGGGGCGCGAGGGAGACGGGCTGGGAGAATTCCAGACTCTCAATCTTGCCCTTCAGGATGCCGTCCACGGCCTGGTCCGTGGCATTGTGCAGCTCGGCCGTGACGGTAAGGTGCGCCTTGTCAAGTGAGGGAAGGTCCAACTTCGAGATCACCTGCGGATAGCGCACGGCCACGGGTCCGCTGGCGGTCAGGTACACCTCGCGCCATATGCCCATGTCCTTATCGGCGGGAAGAGGGTTCCAATCCACAAAGGTGATCGCCAAGTCATCGGGTTGGGGCGGGGAAACCTCCACGGCAAGCGTGCTGGTCTGGCCGGGAGTAACGAAGCGAGTCACGTCGAACTCAAAGACCCGCCAAGCTCCCACCATCTTGTCCGCCGAGGCGATTTGCCGGCCGTTCAGCCAGACGTTGGCGCGGTAATTGATGCCGCTGAAATGCAACCAAACGGTCTTTCCCGCATATTCCTGCGGAACCTGAAATTGCGTTCGGAACCACCAGGGGACGCGGAAGGGGCTGCCGGGCGGCATGGGGAGGCTCGAGAAATTAGTGCCCACAGCATAGGTCGTGCCGGGGATCGTCCGCAGGTTCGTCCCCACATAAGGGTCAGGGAAGACGTGTTGGCGAACCATTGTGGCAATAACTGTGGAGGGCATGGTCGCCTTGTACCAGCCGGAAGGTGCGTAGGCCGGGGTGGAGACGACTCCGCCCGGAGCCGAGACATCGGTCGAAGATTGAATTGCCCATCCCTCCTTCAGCGGCAACTGCCCGCTTGAAGGGGTCGGGGCTGACTGGGCGAACCCCACAGAAATCGAAGCCAGCAGCATCAGTGTCAGTGCATATCCAATTCTGCGCATAAATGAATTTCTCCCTTACCGAGGACGTTTGACCGCCAAGGTCGCAAGCGGGCCCTCATTATATTCCCGGAACGCCGTGGCAGTCGTTGATTTTTACTCCGCGTTTGCGGTCTCCCGCCCTGCGGGATTTCTGTTACAATCTTCTTCGATGGCGTCTGAAAATTTTGTCCACCTACATGTTCATACCGACTACAGTCTCCTCGACGGGGCCTGCGAAATCGACAAACTGATGGATCGGGCCGTCGAGCTAAAAATGCCCGCGGTCGCGCTGACGGACCACGGCAACCTCTTTGGCGCCGTAAAATTTCACGAGGCAGCTCAGAAACGCAATCTCAAACCAATTATCGGGTGCGAAGTTTACGTCGCGCCCGCCAGCCGTTTCGACCGGGCCGCGAACACCGACCGCCCCAACCATCTCGTCCTGCTCTGCGAAAACGAGCGCGGCTACCGCAACCTGGTGAAGCTTGCTTCCTCCGCCTATATCGAGGGCTACTACTACAAGCCTCGCATAGACAAGGACCTGCTGGCGCGCCACGCGGACGGACTGATAGCGCTCTCCGCCTGCTTGCGGGGGGAGGTGGCGGTGGCGCTCGGCGCAGAGCGCTACGATGCCGCGCGACAGTCTGCTTACGATTTGCGCGACATTTTCGGCAAGGGGAATTTCTTCCTCGAGCTCCAGGACCAGGGCATGGAGGAGGAGCGTCGCATCAATCCACAGATGGTGCGTCTTTCACGCGAAACGGGCATTCCCCTGGTAGCGACCAATGACTGCCACTACATCACCCAAGCGGACGCGCGCGCCCAGGAAGTGCTTGTCTGTATCCAGACCGGGAAAAAGCTGAGCGATACGGACCGCATGAAGTTCCGCACCAACGAATTCTATTTTAAATCTTATGCCGAGATGGCCGCCATCTTCGGCCGTGAAGTTCCGGAAGCGCTGACCCGGACTCTGGAAATCGCCGAGCGCTCGAACCTGCACCTGGAGTCCAAGGAGCACGTCTTCCCGCACTTTGCGGTCCCCGCGGGCGAGACACTTGACAGCTACTTCGAAAAGGTCGCCCGAGAAGGATTCGGCCACCGCCGCGAACGCCTGGAGCGCCTTAAGGCCGCGGGCCGTCTGAAGTATCCCCTGGAAGCTTACGAGGATCGCCTGGAGCGCGAGCTCGCGCTCATCAAGCAGATGCGCTTCGCGGGTTATTTCCTGATTGTCTGGGACTTCATCCGCTATGCGCGCGAGCAGTGTATTCCCGTGGGTCCGGGCCGCGGCTCGGCGGCGGGCAGCCTGGTGGCCTACTCTCTGCACATCACGGATATCGACCCGCTCCAAGACGAACTGCTCTTCGAGCGCTTCCTGAACCCGGAACGCGTTTCGTTCCCGGATATTGACATCGATTTCTGCCAGCGCGGCCGTGGCAAAGTCATCGAATACGTCACGGAGAAATACGGGCGCGAAAACGTCAGCCAGATTATCACGTTCGGCACCATGGGCGCTAAGGCGGTCATCCGGGACGCCGGCCGCGCGCTGGACATGAATTACGCAGAAGCCGACCGCATCGCAAAGCTGGTGCCCAACGTCCTGAACATCACGCTCGAGGAAGCACTGAAGCAGTCGGCGGAACTCGCCGAACTGCGCAAGAGCGACGAGCGCGTGGCGGACCTCTTGCAGGTGGCCTCGCGCCTGGAAGGCTTCGTCCGCCACGCTTCGACGCACGCGGCGGGTGTGGTCATCTCTCCCCAGCCGCTTCAGGAAATTGTTCCGCTTTACAAAAGCAACAAGGATGAAATCACGACGCAGTATGCGATGGACGATCTCGAGAAGATCGGCGTCCTGAAGATGGATTTTCTCGGGCTCACCACGCTCACCGTTATCGATGACTGCCTGAAGCTGATTGCCGCGGCGGGCCGCGAGAAGCTCGTGCTGGACGCGCTGCCGCTCGATGACGTTCCGACTTACGAACTGCTCGGTAAAGGCCTGACGGCGGGCATCTTCCAGTTTGAAAGCCGCGGCATGACCGAGATCCTGCGACGCGTAAAACCCAATCGCCTTGCCGACCTCACGGCTCTGAACGCCCTCTATCGGCCCGGGCCCATTCAAGGCGGAATGATTGATGAATACATCGACCGCCGCTCCGGCAAGCGGCGTGTCACCTACGATTTGCCGCAACTCGAGGAGATCCTGGAGGAAACCTACGGCGTCATCGTTTACCAGGAACAGGTTATCCAAATCTTTAATAAGCTTGCGGGCTTTACCCTGGGCGAAGCCGATGTGGTGCGCCGTGCCATGGGCAAGAAGAAGCTCGAGGAGATGGTTGCGAACAAAGAGAAATTCCTGGCGGGCGCGCACCGCACCGGTGTTGCCACTGCTAAGGCCCAGAAGCTCTGGGACCTGGTCGAGCAGTTCGCGGGCTACGGCTTTAATAAATCCCACTCCGCCGCCTATGCACTGATCGCCTACCAGACCGCTTACCTGAAGACGCATTACCCGGTGGAGTTCATGGCGGCGCTCCTTTCCTCTGAAATCGGCAATCAGGACAAGCTCACTCGCTACCTGAATGAATGCCGGGATATGGGGATTGGGATTTTGCCGCCCGACGTGAATTCCAGCGATCTGGCGTTCACGCCCGCCGGCCCCAACATTCGTTTCGGGCTCACGGCGATCAAGAATGTGGGTACGACAGCTATCGAATCGGTGCTGGCGGCTCGCCAGAAACTCGGGCGCTTTGATAATCTGATGGAATTCTGCGAAAATGTGGACCTGCGGCTGCTGAACAAGCGTGTTCTGGAGAGCCTGATCAGGGCCGGGGCATTTGATTCCCTGGGCGCCCGGCGGTCGCAATTGCTGGCCGTCCTCGACCGCGCCATGGAGTTCGGCCAGAAGACCCAGCGGGAAACCGAAAGCGGACAGCATGGCTTGTTTCTGGATGGCTCCGACACTGCGCCGCCGCCCTTCGAACTGCCCGACGTCCCGGAGGCAACGGAAGGCGAGCGTCTGGCGGGCGAGAAGGAAGTCCTAGGCTTCTACGTCACCGGCCACCCCCTGGAGAAGTTCACGGTACGCCTAGGCACGCTCACGCGGCACGACACGTCTTCTGTGGAGGAGATGGCGAACGAAGCTCCCGTGACTTTGGCGGGGATCTTGCGCGGCCTGCGTGTGAAGCCCAGCAAGAAAGGTGATCTCTGGGCTAGCGCGCAACTGGAAGACCTGCGTGGTTCGGCGGAGTTGCTGATCTTCCCGCAGGCTTACCAACAACTGCAAGGAGTGCTGAAGCCCGATACTGCGCTATTGATTAAGGGCCGCGTGCGGCACGAGGAGAACCAGAAGCCCCGCGTGGTGGTGAACGAGGCTCGACCGCTGGAAGCTGCCGTAAATGGCGCGAAGGCCCAGTTGCGGATTCGCCTGAATCTGGAATTGGCCGGCGCCGGCCTGGTGGAGGACCTCGCCGGGCTGCTCTCGACCTATCCGGGTGAAAGCCCGGTGGTGCTCGAATTGCTGCGGCCGGGTGACTTCGTGGTACGCTTGCAGCCCCGTGCCCCGCGCGGCGTCAAACCCGAGGACGAGCTGCTTGCCCGCTTGCGAGAACTCTGCGGAGAGGACGCGATCCATCTGGAGAAACCCAGGGCCGCGGTGTAGGACGAGGATTTTGAACGCGCAGCAAGCGCCCCGCACAGATCGGGAGATCGAAGAACCATGGGAAACTCACCGGACGAGCAGGCGATCGCGAAGGAACTCGAAAAGCAGATTACCGAACTCGAGGACAGCTCCAACTCCAGCGCCGCGCAGGAGGAGATCGAGCGCTTGCGCCAGCAGGTGGTTGCCCTGCGGCAGAAAGTTTCCGGCCCTCCCCAGGATGCCTGGGAACGCGTCCTGTTGGCCCGCCACCCGCAGCGGCCTTACACGCTGGATTACATCCAGATGTTGTTCACGAATTTTGTGGAACTGCATGGCGACCGCCGCTTCGCTGACGACCCGGCCATGATCGCAGGCTTCGCCCAATTCGAGGACCGCCCGGTCGTGGTGATCGGTCAGCAGAAAGGGCGCGACACCAAGCAAAAACTGCACCGCAACTTCGGCATGGTGAATCCGGAAGGCTATCGCAAGGCCATGCGCGTGATGGAACTGGGCTCCAAGTTCGGCACGCCCATCCTCAGTTTTATCGACACCCCCGGCGCTTATCCGGGGATCGGCGCCGAAGAGCGTGGCCAGGCAGAAGCCATCGCTTATAACCTGAAAGAGATGTGCAAGTTACTGGTGCCTGTGATTGTGATCGTACACGGGGAAGGGGGCAGCGGCGGCGCGCTAGCCATCGCCATCGGCGACGAAGTGCTGATGCAGGAGAACGCCATCTACTCGGTGATCTCCCCGGAGAGTTGCTCCTCGATTCTGTGGCGCGACTGGGAACACAAACAGGAAGCTGCCCGCCTGCTGAAACTGACGGCGGAAGACCTCTACCGCATGCAGCTTGTGGACCAGGTAGTGCCCGAACCGGCGGGCGGAGCTCACACCAACCCTGCGCAGGCGGCGGAACTCCTGCGCCCCGTTTTACGCGCCACCTTGGAAACGCTGACCAAGCTTTCTCCGGCCGATCTTCTGCAGCGCCGGCGCGAGAAGTTCCGTCGCCTCGCCTCTTTTACGAGTGAAACCTGAACGCCGCGGTAACCGGCCGCAGCGAGCATCATAAGGAAGTTCTACAGCCCTCTTCCCAGGAAATAGGAGCGAGATTTACCGTCTTTGAGGGGGACGCCCCCGCATCGCAACGATGTGCGGCTTCAGTTCCCACCTAGAATCTGGTCTAGCGCTTCGGGCGGCCCCGATACGTCCAACTCCACGCGAGCTCCGTCACGGTGCGCTTCGAGGTTCTGCAAGACGGTTGGAAGACTCTGACTGCCGGATGCGGCGGGCTGCGAGATGGCTTTTTGCAGCAAATCGACCAGTGTGGCAAACCCCTTGGCGTCATCAGCACTGTCGCACACGAGTACCAGGCGGCTCGCGAAGCCCGTGTCCCACTGCACCCCGTAGAGGAGCGCCCGCACGGAGCGGGTCAGGGAACTGAAGTCCACATTCTTCTGTCCGGCCCCGCCGAACCAGAATGCCCCCAGATTGGAAGCGGATTTTCCATTCAAGATGCCCCACTGCGGCGCACTCCCTTCCAATTCTCCTTCCCAACTTACAAATTCGGAATTCGAATTCAGGGCGTTCGTCGCACCCTGCCGTGCGTCCAGCATGGCTTTCACGTCAGCCAGACGGCCGAACGCCGCCATCGAGCTATCCAGGAAGGTAAAGAAGAGATCCTCTGCATCGCTGCCGGAGCCAAATGCGTAGAGACTGGCGCCCGCATAGGAACGGGCAGGCAGGCCCGTGCGGTCAAAGTACTTCTGCACGAGGTCTGGCTGGAAACGGCCCGCGGCCAATCCCAAATACCCCGAGGGGCCCGCCATCTCGCCGCGCCACCCCACCATCACCTCGTCCACGTCCCGGTCAGGATCGATCCCCATAGGGCGAAGGAAATCCCGGAAGGCGCCCAGTTGACGGCTCAAGATGCGCTGGCGGATTTGCGAGTAGGCGGGCAGTGACCGCAGCACGGCAAGATTGGTGAAAGCAACTTGCAGAGTGTCGGCGGGAAAAGTGCCCAGCGCCTCCTGGGGCAGTTGCTCCGCGCCCAGCAGGGCGGGGAAGCACAGAATGGCGAAACCGGCTAGCGCCGTCGCCGCAGCACGAATTTCCCGCATGGTCCACATGACAAAGATCTCCTGGCCGAGCTCCCCCGCTGCGCAACGGGCGGACCTATCCTGGGAGTTCGGCGCGCCGCCCTAGGCTCTGGGGAATTCTACAGCCAAACCCTGCTAATTACGATGCGGCGAAGGGATGGGAGGTTTTCGGCCGGTCCCAGTCGGGGGGCAGGCGCTTCGGAAAGCTGGCATTGGGTCGACGCGTGAGAAAAGAACTGGATTAAGACTTAGGCGCACTTTATGATAAGGATTGAACGCGTTCCTAAATTTCGTGGCTGGAGACATAATATGACCAAGAAATCATCTCGGCGTGACTTCATATCGGCAGGAGTCTTAACCTCAGTGGCTGGCTTCGCTTCCGCGACCCGCGTCTGGGGGCAGGCCGAACCGCCGGCCCCCGCGGGCGGCCTAAGTTACCGCGTCTTGGGAAAAACCGGGCTGAAAGTTACCAGCGTCGGCTGTGGATGCATGATTACTTCCGACGCCAGCGTGATTGAGCGGGCGGCGGACATGGGCATCAACTATTTCGACACCGCGCGCGAATACCAGCACGGGAACAACGAGCGCATGGTGGGTGCGGCGCTGAGGCGCAAGAGAAATGACCTTTATATTGCTAGCAAGACCGAAGCCTCGGATAAACCCGGGGCGTTGAAACAGCTTGATACCTCGCTCACGGAACTTGGCACCGACCACCTGGACGTCTGGCACCTGCACGGGAAGGACAATCCCGGCGCGGCTGCGGACGAGCTTTTTGAAGCCCAGCAGATTGCCAAGCAACAAGGCAAGATTCGTTATGCCGGCGTGAGCACCCACAACCCCAAGGTCATGATCCCCTTTCTGGTGAAAAGGGGCGCGACCGATATCGTGCTCGCCACTTACAACTTCACCATGGACAAGGGGGTGGAGGAAGTCATCGCCCAGGCTGCCGCAGCGGGCATGGGCGTGGTGGCGATGAAGGTCATGGCGGGCGGTTTCCGCCGGGTGAAGCCCGACGATCCGCTTGCGCCCAAGCTGAAGCGCGAGGGCACGATGCTGGCGGCGCTCAAGTGGACGCTCAAAGATCCCCACGTGCACACCACGATCCCCAGTATGACGGGCATGGACCAACTTGACGACAATTTGAAGGCTATGCGCGAGCCCTACTCAAGCCGGGAAGAACAACTTCTGGCCAGCCAACTGGCTTTCATTGCACCTCTTTATTGCCGCATGTGCGGGACGTGCGACGGCCAGTGCTCCCAGGGCCTGCCCGTGGCGAACGTGCTCCGTTATCTGGCCTATGCAGATGGGTACGGCCAGTTCGCGTTGGGGCGCGAGTACTTCCAGCAATTGCCGGCGGAAGTCGCTTCCGTACGTTGCGGTGATTGCCCAACCTGCACGGTGGGCTGTCCGCATGGCGTGCAGGTTCGGAAACGCCTCGGCCGCGCGCAGGAATTGTTTGCTGCTTGAGCGGTTTCAGCTGGCGCGCTGCGAATCGCACCGTGAAGAAGGGTACCGTGGACCTGTTCTGTAGGTCCGCGCCACCCTTGCTGCGCGCAATTCTCGGGGAGTCGCCGGCATGAAATCCGCCTTGGAAATTTTGAATCGAGCACTCTTAACTCTGGGCGCTGCTTGCTTCTTCCTCCCACTCGCTCAAGCCGCCGACCTCGCGGATTGCTCCCTGGTCCCCGGCTGGCGGCAAGAGGGTACGCCTCGTCATTACACGGCTGGAAACCTCTACGAATACATCGACGGCAGCGCCGAGGCCTACCTGCTTTACGGTTTCCAGCAGTTGCAGGGAGTAACCTGTGATGCCGGGGATGACTCCATCGCGATCGACGCCTCCGAGATGACCGACGTCGAAGCGGCCTACGGAATTTTCTCCGCCAACCGCGATCCCCGGCGCCCCATTGAGAAGATCGGCATGGGGGGACAAATCCTGGCGCAGCGGGCCGCTTTTGCGAAGGGTAATTACTATATTGAACTCACGGCCACTCCTGAGAACGACCACACGCCTGCGCTCACGGCCTTCGTGGCGGCGCTGGAGAAACGCCTCAGCGGGCGCAGCCAGCCCCCGGACGAACTTGCCTGGTTCGTGCCGGAGCATCTGGCGACGGTGCGCCTCATTCCGGAAAGTGTTCTCGGCATTCCCGAGCTGCGCCGCGGCTACGTGGGGGAGTACGAGCAGGGCAAGGCCTTCGTGGTGGTTGAACCTTCGGCGGAGTCTGCCGCCGCGGTCCTCGCAAAAGTCCGCGGGCGCTTCCCGGACTGCCGGTCCGCGGCGGTGGGGGACGAAGCGTTCCAGGCCGAGGACAAGTACCTGGGTGGAGTCTGCTTCTTCCGCAAGGGGAAATACCTGGGCGGTTATGCGAATCTGCCCGACGGAGGGAGCGCCGCAGGCAAGTCTATTGCGCTAGTAGATAGGCTACCGTGAGCTTTCCCGGACGGGTGCGAGGATTGCCGCGCTGACCCGCAGTCTTGCACACTGCACCCGGAATCAAACCGAGCGTCCGCAGCTCAACCCGAAAAGGTGTATACTGTCTGGTCTGAAGTATCCAAACTCAAGATCTCAAAAGGGTTTCCATGAGTGAATTCGCACCCACCGAGCGGACCCAGGTCCGGCGGCTCCCCAAACGCGCCGTTTATGATCGCGAGGCGGTCTATCGCATTCTCGACGAAGGCTTGGTTTGTCACATCGGGTTTGTGGCGGAGGGAAAGCCGGTGGTCATTCCCACCGGCTACGGCCGCCAAGGTGACACCGTTTACCTCCACGGGTCCGCGGCCAGCCGCATGCTCCGGACGCTGGGCAAGGGCGTTGACGTCTGTGTTACCGTCACCTTGCTCGACGGGCTGGTCCTGGCGCGCTCGGCGTTCCATCACTCCGTGAACTACCGCTCGGTGGTCATCTTCGGGACCGCCAGGGTGGTCGAGGACCGTGAAGGAAAGATCGGGGCCCTGCGGCTGTTTGCCGAACACGTTATGCCCGGGCGCTGGCAGGAAGTCCGCCCGCCTTCCGATAAAGAATTGCAGGCCACTAGCGTGCTAGCCCTCCCCCTCCAGGAGGTTTCCGCCAAGGTGCGGACGGGACCGCCTCTGGATGACGAGGAAGACTACACTTGGCCCGTTTGGGCGGGCGTCCTTCCCTTAAGCCTCACTCCAGGTCTGCCGGTCGCCGATCAGCGCTTGCTGGCGGGAATTGAGGTTCCCGCCTACGTGCGGCGTTACACTCGGAAGCGCCCCTAGCGCCCCGTCCTGGTCCTTTCCTGTCGCGATCGGATTTGCAATCGATGCCGCCAAGGGGTGAGCGTCAGGAACTCCGCTGCGACGGAGTTTGTCCAAGTTCGCCAACTATATGGGTGCTGAGCGCGGCGGAGCCGCAGGTTCGCCACGGGAACGAGCGAAATTTGGACGAGCCTGGTTCGCGAACCGCCCTGTGACTTGATTTCCGCGTCACTGTTTGCTAAATTCAGATGTATGGGGAAGCAGGGGATAATTCTCGCAGCAAGCCCCAGAAGGAGTTTACATGCCCATCGAGCTTACGTCTAAGGCCATATCCAAGGTCAAGGAGATCATGGCCCAGCAGGAGCCGCAGCCGCTCGGGTTGCGTCTGGGAGTGGCTGGCGGGGGCTGCTCCGGTTTCTCGTACCAGATGAATTTCGAGAATCAGAGCAATCCTATCGACAGAGTCTATGAGTTTGACGGATTGAAGGTCTTTGTGGATCAGGCTTCGCTGATGTACCTAAACGGGACCAAGGTTGACTACGTGGAAACCCTAGAAGGCGCAGGTTTCAAGTTTGACAACCCCAACGTGAAGACCACGTGCGGTTGCGGAAGTTCATTCAGCGTGTAAGCTCGCAGCCTTTTAGCTGCGCAAGCCCCGGCGCCCTATCGTGGCGCGCCGGGGTTTTTGCTTTTAGGGCCTAGTTCATCACTGGGGTAGTTGGTGCACCTGCTTGGCCTCTAGAGTCCAGGTGGGTGCGGTCCAGGTGGCCGGGCTTTGGCTTCCCGGGCCATTGGTTTCCTGATAGAAGAGCAATCCCTTCGTACTCAGCGTGGGCTGCGGCCCCAGCCCCACCAGATCACTAACGCCCAGGAAATTTGTCCCTGCAAAGGTCAGAACCGTGACGGGCTGAGCCTTGAAAAGGTCACCACAGGGTGTCAGGGTAAATCCCCCGGTCTTCCCGTCGGAACCCGCGGCGAGCAGCGTATTGAAATTGCCCAAGACAGTCCGCGGCCGCAGGTAAACCGAATTGGCGTTGAGGGAGGGTGGTGAGCCCGCCTGCACGATGCCGTACGCGCCCACGACTTGGGCAACTCCCAGGGTCTGGGGGCCGTATGCAAAGTTATCCGGGTTCATGTGGTGTCTGCGGACCCGGTAACGAGTTTCAGATTGGAGCGCCACATTCAGGGATGAGCGCAGCGGGACTTCACCGCTCAGGTCAGGAACTTCTTCCCAGACCAGCAAATTAAACTGCGTGGCGTTGCCGTTGCCATCACGCGTCACCCCAATTATCTTGCCTAGGAAGGCCGAGCGCTGAGTGCTCGCGGCAACCTGGTCTTCCACGTCCACTTCGTCAGCGATGATGTTACCGCTGGTGTCCACGATGGCATCGACTTCGACAAAAGACATGGTGGGCAGGGAAGCGAGGTCGGTTACGTTATCGCCCTCAAAGTCGGTGTCGCCGTTAACCTGGATGGTCAGGATCGGCCCCACGCCGCCTTGCATCTGGAGTGTAAAGCTGCCGGTAAAATTGGAATTGCTGCTCGTGGTGCTCACGCTTTGCACCACTCCGTAAAGGTCATCGGCCTCTCCCAACTGCCCATTCCCCGAAATGCTGGCCGGTGTGAGGCTGAATTGCGGGTCAACGGTTCCCGTCACTTGGCCGTTGGCGTCGGTCTGCACAGACTTGCGCAGGTTAAAGTCCATCGTGAGGGCCGACCCGCTGTTGCTCGTGATGGTGAGGGCCGGATTGATGTCGATGGTGAAATTCTGCGTGGTCAGGTTTGTGGTCACGGCCACGGGGGAGGGAGGAGTGGTTGCAGTGTTGAGGACGGTCATCTCTGGGTTCGAAAGCGTCATCTGAAGTTGGCTATACTTCCCAGCGTCGACGCTCGCCGTATTGAGAATGGTGGCAAAATCAACCAAGCGTGCAAAATCCACCGTGACCGGCTGGGTCGAGGAGACAAGCGAGACCGGCGAGCCTCCGCCTGCTGGGACGAGGCTCGCCGAAGTGATGGTCACTTCAAACGACTCTACATCGCAAATGGGAGCGTCGCCTCCGAAAGTGACGAGGGTCCCCTGAGAGTTGCTCGGCGGCGTAACCAAGCTGCTGCCGCCCGAGTTGCCTCCACATCCCACCATCAAAATCGTCGCCAGCCCGGCGCCCAGCGCCACGGGCCATATCCGATTGATTTTGCTCATTAATATCCTCCTCGATAGTAAGTATGACTTTTCGCGTCCCGAGTCCCAGAGGCGCTTCGCAGACCCTCGAGCAATGATATTCGTACCACTTCCAGAATCGCTTGACGACGGTACAAGGGTACCGGCCGCTGCATAGTACCTCCGGTCGGCCCGCCGCCTGCGGCGCTGACCATGCGCCTGTACCTGGGCCCAACATTCACAGGGCCTTTCCTATCCAACCCGACAGACGCCCGAAAGTTGCGCCGGAAATTCATGCAGGGCAAATTTGGTAGAAGCGCGTTTCGATCAGGACTAGTCAAAACCAAGCAACTTTTCGAGTGCTGAGCGCGGCTCTGACGCCTGCTGCTATGAGAATAGCCGGAGCAGCACGTCGCCGCACGCCGATGGAGAGTAATTTGGACAAGCCAGCTATCTGATCCGGGGAGAGGTTAAGGCCTCGCGATGGGCGGCGGCCGCGCGGGTTTTCCAGCCGTGCCATGAAAGCTTCGGTATAATCATAGCGCAACAGGATGAACGTTGTGGGCCGTTCTGTGATCTTATGAAAATTGCCTTAGCCCAAATTGACACCACCATCGGCGACTTTGCCGGTAACCGCGAGCGGATCGTGAAGTATGCCGGGTGGGCCCGGGACCGGGGCGCGGACCTTGTGATGTTCCCGGAACTGGCGCTCTGTGGCTACCCGCCGCGCGACTTAGTGGAAAAGGCCGGCTTCGTAGAGCGCTCGGAAACTGAGTTGCTTCGGCTGGCCCGGCAGTTGCCCCCCATTCCTGCCCTGGTGGGCTACGTGCGCCCCTCGCACGCGGCGCAGGGGAAACCCGTCGCCGACGCTGCGGCGCTGCTGGCGGGTGGGCGAGTGGTGATTGATTACGCCAAGATTCTCCTGCCCTTCTATGATGTCTTTGACGAGTCCCGCTATTTCGAGCCGGGCCGCCCCATATGCGTCCATGGGTTCGGTGGTTTCCGCGTGGGCATCACGATTTGCGAGGATGTCTGGAACGACAAGCATTTTTGGACGAAGCGGCTCTATGCGCGCGACCCCGTCGAGGAGTGCGTCGAGGCCGGCGCGAATCTCCTGCTCAATATCGCGTCGTCCCCCTATAGCACCGAAAAGATCAAGTTACGCCACGACATGCTCAAGGCGATCTCGATCGAGCGCGGCATTCCCGTGGTTTACGTGAACCACGTGGGCGGAAACGATCAGTTGGTCTTCGATGGCTCGAGCCTGGCCTTCAACGCCCGTGGCGAACTGGCGGCACGCGCCCGATCGTTTGCGGAAGACCTGGTCATCTTCGATACGAATGAAGGCACAAGGGAAATTCATGCCGCTCCTGAATCCGAAGTGGAAGAGATTTACCAGGCGCTCCTCCTGGGCGTGCGCGATTATGTGGACAAATGCGGATTCCGTAAAGCGCTGGTGGGGCTGAGCGGGGGAATCGATTCCTCGCTCGTGGCCACGATTGCCGCCGATGCCCTGGGGCCCGAAAACGTGTTGGGGGTCGGCATGCCGGGGCCCTATTCCTCACCCGGCAGTATCCGCGACGCCGAAACGCTGGCGCGCAACCTCGGCATCGAGTTTCGCGTCATTTCCATCACGCCGGTCTTCGAGAGCTACCTCGAAACGCTCGATCCCGCCTTCGAGGGGGAACCCCGCGACGTTACTGAGGAGAACATTCAGGCCCGCATTCGCGGCAACGTCCTCATGGCGCTTTCCAATAAGTTCGGTTCGCTGCTGCTGACCACCGGCAACAAATCCGAACTGGCCGTCGGTTACTGCACTCTGTATGGCGATATGGCGGGAGGCCTCGCCGCCATCGCCGACGTTCCCAAGACCACCGTCTATGCACTGGCTCGCTACGTGAACCGCGCGGCGGAGCGCATCCCGCGGGCGTGCCTTGACAAGCCGCCTTCCGCCGAGTTGCGGCCGAACCAAACAGACCAGGACACGCTTCCTCCTTACGAAGTTCTGGACACCATCCTGAAAGCGTACATTGAAGATAATCTGGGAGCGGATGAAATCGCCCGCATGTACCAGATTGACCCGGCGCTGGTGCGCGAGACCCTGCGCCGCGTTAATGCCGCCGAATACAAACGCCAGCAGGCCCCTCCTACCCTCAAAGTCACCGCCAAAGCCTTCGGCATGGGCCGCCGCTACCCCATCGCGCAGAAGTTCTACGAATAGGTGCGGACTCGGAGGCGAGTCGGGATTGAAACTGCGGACAGGATCGGTGCAAGCCATCGCCCTGCCCGGCGGTAACTACACGGGTGGGGCCCGCCGGCGCGCTCCTACTTGCCCACGGGAGGGTCGAGTTGGTTGTGGCCGCCCTGGGACTCATCCACGATGGCCTGTTTCAAATCGCCGACGAAGAGGTTGCGGTCGGAGGTGATGAAGTCAGCCTTGGGGCCCACATAGATCCCCACCGGTTGCACCACCGTGTCATTCCTGCGGTTTGAGCGGATGGTGTTGGAGACGAACTTGAGGTCGTGGGTTTCGCCCTCGATACGGATAGCGTAGCCGGAGGCGCCGGGCCGGCCGTTGTCCTCAATGGTATTGTCCTGGAAGGTGTTGCGGTTGCCGGCGTTGGCCTCCACCTCGCCGCGGAAGTAGATGCCCGCTCGGCCGTTTCCGCTTATGCTGTTCTTTATAAAGAAATTATCAGTGTCCTTATGGCCGATGGAGATGCCGTCCTGGCCGTTGTTCCACGATTGGTTGCCCTCGTAGCGGGCGTGCTGGACGCGCCAGCAGAGGTACAGCCCGTCCTCCCCGTTGTCGTGCGCGCGATTGTTAGTAACGATGCCCCGGGCCGCGCCCGTGCCCAGATGTATCCCCAGCATGGCATTCCCGTAAGACTCACAGTTGTCCACGACCGGATCTTCCACGAACTGGGTGCTGATGCCGTCGCCCGGGTAGTTCCGCGCCACGCAGTTGCGAATGGTCATACGCTGGGAATGGAAAAAGTAGATGGCGCCCCCCTGGCAGCCGTCCAAAAGGCCGCTGCCCGCGCGGCTGCCGTCCACGGTAAGGTCCTGGACGCGCACGTCTTCGACCTCGAACCCTGCCAGCAGCGGGAACGTGTTGAAAACTTCGCCCTGGTTCGAGACGGAATAATCCATTTGCAGGAAGCGGTCGAAGTAGAGCGTATTTCCCTCGATGCTCCGAATGGTGCGGACACTCGGCGTCCACCCGCTAGGACTGACCTTATCGAGAACCGTCACGCCCATGCCCGGCGCGAACCAGTGCGCGTCTTCCACCGTCGCCAGCATCTCGCCGTAGTCAGCGTCGAGCTTCAACTTGCTGCGCACCCCGGGGACTTTCTGGAGAAGAGTTTTCTCCGGCCCTTCGCCCCGCAGCGTCAGGTGACTGGCCAGGCGCACGGAGTTGGCAAGCAGGTATGTGCCCGCCTTGATTACCACGGTGCCGCCTCCGGCCGCCGCCACGCGGGCAATGGCCTTCTGGATGGCGTTGTTATCCGTGCCAATGACGTCGGCGTTGGCGGGGCCAACCGTGACGGTCAGGCCCGTTCCCTGGCTGAAGCCCGCGCGCGGACCGAGCAGCGCGCCAAGCAGGAAAAGGATCAGCGCGAGAGTCCCGCCCCAAGTCGAAAATGTTGTCGATTTCGTTCCCATAGGAATTCTCCTCGTCTCCAGAAACCAGCGAGCCTGGCGGACGCGATTCTATCAGGTAACCCAAGCATGCGAAGCGTTATTTGGAGCCGCGACGGGGAGGCGGCGGTTGCTGGTGCGCCGCTTCCTGACCTGTGCTTGGACGCCGGCGCGCCAGTCGTGATTTCGGGGTTTGGCGAGCATCCGGCACCGGGACCGCACACAATAACTTGTGCGACCGCACCCCTTGGGGTACGATTAATTTCACTTAAGGTCGCGCAGTCTATGGACAATTCTAAATTGGAAGTATGAACGTTCCTGGCATGCGACGCGAAACTTATCGAGTTCAACTGGTAGCGGGGAAGAACAAGTTGGGACTTCGACACACATCAATGCAGTCCGGCTGCCTGGCTTTTTTCCTCGGAGCGATTTCGATTATCTTCCTGCCGGTCCGCGCCCCCGCGCAACCCGCCTCGGAGCCCGAGGGCCAGGATTTTGCTGCTGAGGTGCGGCTGCTTTACCGCGTGGTCGCTTGCGGCGGCAACGCCCCGCTGCCCGCCAACCTCGACCCCCAAATTGTGGCCAAACACTGCCAGTGGCTCAACCCTCGGCTAGAGCGCTATCGGCGCCTGTACCTGGCCCGCGCCAAGCCCTTCTTTGCGGCTTTGCTTCCCCCGCAGTTGCCCGCGAAGGTGGTTTATCCCTTCGGGGGCGGTGATCTGCTCTCCGCCCTGACCACTTATCCCGATGCCCGGGAGATTACGACTCTGTCGCTGGAGCTGGCCGGCGACCCAAGGCGCATTACGTCTATAGATAATAAGCGTCTTGAGGAGAGCCTGGAGTCCATCGACCGGGACGTGGGTGGGCTGCTGGCTGCCAATGACAGCACAAGCGAAAACCTGGAGGCCACCCAACAAGGCGACTTGCCCGGACAACTTTCATTCTTCCTGGTAGGGCTGGTCGTGCACGGCGATGAGCCGGTTTCCCTCCGCTATTTCCGCGTGGAGGATGATGGTTTGTTGCACTATTACTCAGCGGAGGAAGTCCGCAGCCTGGAGAACCGCCTGGCACGGCGGCGGCACGGGGAATGGACGCCGCCGGATTTCTCGGAGGCGTTTACAAATTCGGAGCTGGTATTTCGCTCCCTTGGGGGCAGCGGCCCGCTGCGTGTCCATCGGCACTTGGCCGCGAACCTGCGGGATGGTTCTCTGAAGAGGCACCCGGGGGTACAGCGCTATCTCGAGCAGCAGGGGCGCATCGCGGCGATGACCAAAGCCGCCAGCTACTGCTTGTGGAATCCGCGTTTTTCCCGCATTCGGGCTTACCTGCTGGCGAACATGGAGTTCATGATTTCCGACAGCACGGGTATCCCGCCGGAGCCCGCGCGTGAAGCCGGCTTCGTCCAGGAGACCTACGGGATCTTCCATGGCTCCTTTTTGGAGGCCAGCCCCGAATACAACGACCAGTTCCGGCAGTTGTGGGCCGATCAGCCACATCGCAAGTTGAACTTCCGCTACGGCTATGTAGACTCCGAGAAGTCCTACCACTTGCTGGTAACGCGCCGCAGTCTGCCGGGGAAACCATGAAAGAGCGCTTTTGCATTGTTGTCTTCGCAGGCTGGCTGTGCGCCACACTGCCGCCCGGGGCCGCGCCGCTCTGCCGGGAGCCCGCCCCGCAGACGGAGAGCGAAAGCCCGGCGGACCTCGAGGCTGGAGGGGAACACCTGCGCCTGGAAACCGCCCGTGGGCCGGTGCATATTTGGCGGCCCGCGGACTACGATGCGCGCACGGCCGGCACCGTAGTTTACATCCACGGCTATTTCACGTCCTCCGATCAAACCTGGAGCGAGGATCACCTGGCCGCGCAATTCCAGGCGAGCGGACGGAATGCGCTTTTCATCACACCCCAGTCACCGCGGTCGAACAACGAGGAAGTATCGTGGAAGTCAATGGAGGATCTGCTGCGCGCGGTGGATGAGGTGGGGGCTTTCCGCATCCCGCGTGGGCCCTTGGTGGTAGTGGGGCATAGCGGCGCGGTTCGCACCATCTTGGACTGGCTGCCTGACCCGCGCCTACAGGAAGTGATCCTGCTGGATGGCCTCTATCGTGGGCAGCGGGAGTTCCGCTATTGGCTGCGTGGTTCGCCAGGAGCCAAGTCGCACCGCATGGTGCTGGTGGCGAGCGATACCTTGCGGAGGTCCGATCGCTTTGCGCGCCGCGTGCCGGATGCGGCCCGGCGCAGCGCCATTCCCGCCGACTTTTCCAACCTCACGCCCCGCGAAAAACGGGCCCGCCTGCTTTTCTTGCGCTCCCAATATGACCACCTCGACATGATCAGCAACGGCAGAGTCATCCCGCTGCTCCTGAAGCTTACGGCGCTCAGACCCCTGGCCGAACCTCCGACCCCGGAAGCTAAGAAACTGGTACACAGGCACTTCGTGGCAGGGAAGTGAGAGTCCAGTGCGGCCTGCGGGCGGAACGAGCAGAGGGTGGGAGCCGCGATTTCGGCGGGGTTTCAGCCCCGCCCTTCTGGTGGCCCCCAAAACCGTCCCAGCGTGAAGAGGAATTCAGCCTAAAACACCAAATGCTGATGCCCGCCGTGCAGCGGGGTGGGGTTGCCGTTCCAATAAAACTGGCCGCGCAATTCTTCCGGCAAATCGATGTCAGCGGTCAAGCTAGTCCCGTGGCGTTCGTACGCAACGCGGATTTCTCCCTGCGGGTGCGGGAGTGAGGCTTTGAGATGTTCGAGGGCTCCAAGGTGGGGGCGAATCTCCACCTCGCGAAATCCGGGGGCGGCGGGCTCAATTCCGGCGACCGTGGCGAGCAGATCGAAATTCGGATGCGCGCTCCAGGCGTGGCAATCGGAGCGCACGGGTTCCGGCGACTCGGCCCAAGTGGTCAAGCCCAAGGCCAGCATCTGCCGCCAGGGTGCAAGCTGCTCCAAGTATTGATCACCCATGCCGACCTTCTTCAGGGCGCGGAACAGGTAGAAGCGGAAATAGTAGGTAGCTTGGGTGATGGAAGCATCGCTCAGCAGGGTTTTCATCACGGCCGCCTGGTCCGCGGCCGGAATGGAATCCTCCAGGATAGCCAGGATATTGGCGTGCTGGCTGAAGCGTTTGTGTGCCGGCGTGTCGGCTACGAGGCGCCGCGCTGGATCCCAACATGTCTTGTAGACCGCGGCCGCAATCTTGCCGGCCAGGGCACGATCGTGCGCGGATCGCGCCGGGTCGCCGTAAGCGGTTTCCAGATCGGCGGCCGCGCGCAGTCCAGCAGCGAACTGCAAACTCAGCATGGACGACTGCCCGTCTTTCTCCAGGGGCGGAACGCCATCGTCAAAGTCATGCGGCCAATCGACGAAGTTCCACCACTCCTGGCGGCCGAGCAGTCCGGAAGGAGAAAGGCCGTTTTCATACCAGATCAAAACGTTGCGCACCCCGGGCAGATAACCGCGCAAGAACTCCACGTCGCCGCGATACCACCAAAGGTCGTGCATCATGCCGATCCAGAAGAGGGAAAAGGGCGGGATGTATTGCGGCAGCCAGGAAGGATAACGGCTTTGCGTTAGGCCTTCCGGGGTGCGCGATTCATCCAGTGTCTCGATGGCGTTCTTCACCAGACGATCATCGCCCGTCATGTAGAGGGAAATGAGCGCCTGGATACGAGTATCGCCGCCATATTGCAGTTGTTCATAATACGGGCAGTCCATATAGGTCTCATGCGCGCAAAGCCGGGCGGTGCGCCAGCCGACTTCCCACATCTTCCCGAGTTCGGGATCACTGCTCTCGAATTGGGCGCGCCGCTCGAACGGATACGCCGTGAAAGCTCCGCGCAGGTCTTCGAGCACGACCGGTTCGGATTGCGTCGCAACCTCCACTTGCAGATAACGGTAGGTCCGCCACCAAAGCGAGCGGAAGAGGCGACGGCTGCCGCCATCGGGAAGGAATTGGTCATGGTACCCGATGATCTCACGGCCCTCGGTTTCATTGCGGTTTCCCTTTACATGATCCTTGAAGAGGGCCTCCGAATAAGTGAGGGTGATTTCCGCGCCGCGCCCGCCGCTGGTGACGAGTTCCGGGTAAGCTGTGGTCAGGTGCTCCTGGTCGAAGAGCAAGGTCGCATGGGTACTCGCGGGAATCGTGAGCGGCGAGTTCCCCAGCAGAAAGTCGCTGGCGGCTTGAACCCCTTGCCCGCGCACTAGGCGCGCCAGCCGCTCGGTTCTTTCTTCCATGAGTGGAATGTTGCGGGGTATCAGGAACCAGCGCGAAGCGGCATCCTTCTCGCCGCGTGGCAGGGCAGGCGAAACCAGGGTGGGAGAGGCCCAGGCGGAGTCATCGTAATCGAGCTTTTCCCAGCCCCAGGGATAGCGCGAGGCATCCCAGCGTTCGCCGGGGCCGACTACGAAGTACGCTCCCATCGTCTCGCTGTCGAAGTGAATCGGCTGGAGAGCCTGGCTCTTGAAGGTCTTCCAGGAAGCATCCGTATTGGCCACGGCTTCCGCGGCGCCGTCTCCCTGCACCATCAATCCGGTTTCGTTCATCATCTGCGCCATGGGGGCGAGTTCGGCGTAGCTCCACACCACTGCCGCCAGGACGTTCTTTCCCGCCTGCAACTGCGGGGCGATGTCGAGCGTTTCATACCGCCAGTGCTTCAGGTCGCCGCGCGCCGGCCCCGTCAGTACGCGTTGGCCGTTAACAAAAAGTTCGTAGCGATTGTCTCCACTGGCATGGATGACAAAATGCTGAGGGGTTGCAGCGAGCATGAACGTCTTGCGAAAATGGAAGAGGCCGAATTCGCGCGCCGGGCCCTGCGGATGTGCAATCCAGCTTGCCGTCCAGGTCTGGGCCAGCAAGTCGGGAGTGGCCGTCTGGGAATTCGACACGGCGGCGGGGAAGGCCACGGCCAACGAGATGACGAAGAGTGCACAAACTGAAAGGCGGGGTTGCATTGCGATGTTTTTCACCTCGAAGATAATGAATCCGTCATTCGACACGGCGGGTTGGATTGACGGTAGGTATTTATCACGCGCGGCCCCGAAGTTCAATGAAAACAATCCTTCGCCACGCTCAGGATGGCAGTGGAATGGGTGATAGTGACTATGCTCAGGATGACAGCGAGGAACATTGGCGGCCTTGCGCAGCCGAGGCCACCGCCTGCTCGGTCACCCAATCGGTCCAGAGTGAATTCGGGCCGCTCGCCAGCAGAGGCGCGCCATCGCTCACCGCCGCGACGAAATTCTGAATACAGGGAAAATGTAGATTCGGGTGGGGTGGCAGGTTTTCTCGCCCGCCGGGGTACACAAGCTCGGGGCCATTGAGCGGAGTGAGATCCATTTCACCGTCAGTCCCGACGATGCGGAACTCGTCCCGTTTTACATGCGAGTTCCAGCGCACGTCCACGATGCCGCGCACCTTGCTGCGGTATTCGATTAAGACCGTCGCGCAATCCTCCACCCGGCCCGTGTGCACTGCGTTCGCCAGGTGTGCCGAAACCTGCTGCGGCTCTCCAAAGAGGAAGTTTAGCACATCAATGCGATGTGAGCCGATGTCATACAGCGGGCCACCGCCCGCTTGGGCAGGGTCGAGCCGCCAGGGGGCATAGTCCTCTTCTCCCGGCCACCCATCATGACAGGTTATGTAGGCAAGCAGGGGCTGACCGACTGCCCCCTGCCGCAGGAGTTCGAGCGCGCGCCGCACCTTGGGATAGGTGCGGCGATAGTAGGCCACTCCCAAAGTCTTGCCCGCCTCCTCCGCCGCCCCGACCATGGAGCGCGCCTGAGCGTAGTTCATGGCCATAGGCTTCTCGCACAGCACGTGCTTCCCGGCACCGAGCGCAGCAAGCGTTTGCGGCGCGTGCAGGAATACGGGTGAGGCCACGTAAACGGCATCCGCGCCATGGGCGGCGAGCGCGGGGCCCAGTTCGGTGAACGCAGCCACCCCGTAACGCGCCGCCTTGGCTGGGTCGCGGGTCACAATTCCCCAGAGCTCGCTGCGTTTCTCGGCGAGCACGGCGGGGATCACCCGCTTCGTCGTGATGTCACCAATGCCGATCACCAACCACTTCAACATGACGGTCCTCGTCCCCGCCGGGGCGGAGGAAGTTGCCCCTGACACGCACGCCTCGGAAAGGCGAAGCCTTTCAGCACAGCAGGCGGCGGAGCCGCAGCTTGCCGCCTACTGGAGCGAGCCGCTCTGTAGAGTAACACCGGCTCCGCGCTGATACTAGAAGCACTGGCGGAGTCCTCGCCCGGGCCGGACCGCAGAAGGAGGCTCGGCGCTGCCCACTCTTCTCTCACATGGCCCCCGCCAATCGGACCTTTGCAGTACGCTGTGCCGTCGGGTAGAATCACTCCGAGTTTCTCAAATGTCCTTTGATTGTGCGGTTGAGCATGCGAGCGTTCCGGGATAAGAAGCTGTCGCAAGACCTTGTGCTGTTAGGCGGGAGAGGCGAGGAGAAATCTTATGTCCACTTCTAGAAGGACTTTTCTGAAGAGCACGATGGCTGGCGCGGGTGTCGTGCTGGGCGAGCTGCAAACCCTGGCTACGGGCCCCACCGCTTCCGCGGCTACTGTCAGCGCGGTTCCTGGAGCCCGGAGCGATGGCCAGCCGAGCGGAGAATCGCCGGCGGCGGGGCCTGAGTATACGCGCGGGGTAGGGGTTTACCCAGGTGATCCGCGCGAGGATTTTGGACCGGTGCTGGTGGCGGATGGGTCGACCTATCGCAACCTGGCCCTGCATCGGCCCGCCTACCATTCCAGTTCCTATGATTACAATCTGACCGCCCAACTGGTTACAGACGGGATCAAGGACACGCATCTCCCCGACTGGATCGCAACCTCGGTGAGCTGGCGCGGCTTGTTGCCCAAGCACGAGCGCGAATTCCTCCTGGACCAGAACGCGACCAGCGTGGTGGAGTTGCGAGGTCCGAGTCCCTGGGTGCAGGTGCAACTGGGAGGGGGAGCGCGCGTCCCAGAGATCGATCGTGTGGACGTCCTCTTCCTCGCGCCCCGCAACGTGAAAACGCAGGACCTGAGCGTCACGGTATCGGTCTCCGAGGATGGGCGGGAGTGGCAAGAGGCGGGGAAGGTGACGAATCCCGAAGCCGCGCCTGTCGCCGGGTACCCCATGGGTTTTGCGCAAGGGGGGCAACTCTATCACCCTGCCATTTCTCTGCACGCCGCAGCGCTAAGCCGCTTTTATCGAGTTGCGTTGTCGGCTGCCCACGCGCCAGCGTTCGCGTTCGATATGTCCTGGCGGGTATCCGAGGTGGAGTTCTTCCACGAGAGCCAGCGTGTAGAAGTGGGCGGGCCGTACCGTTTCACCAGTGCCTGGATGAGTGCGGGCCTGGGTGAGGAATGGGTGTATGTCGACTTGGGTTCGCGCTGTGAATTCGATCGCGTGGTGTTGTCCTGGATCGCGCGCCCTGCGGAGGGCTCGCTGCAGGTTTCCCAAGATGCGCAGAACTGGCAGGACATTCAACCCCTGCCGGGCGGAAACGGAAGCACGGATGATATTCGGCTGGCACAACCCATCCAGGGAAGATACGTGCGCGTCCTGATGCGGCGCCCTACCTCGCCGGATGGTTACATCCTGAGCGAGATGGAGGTTTACGGGCGCGGCGGATGGGTGGCGCAACCCAAGGCCGGCCCTGCGGCTCGGCCCGATGGCGGGCTCGGTCTGGCGGGAGGCGCGTGGCGCCTGCAACGAGATTCACAGGTGAGCGCCGACGGCGCGGCATTATCCCAGGTGGGGTTCCGAGACCAGGATTGGATCATTGCAACCGTGCCAGGCACCGTGCTCGCCTCCTATCTGAATGTCGGGGCAATTCCGGATCCGAATTACGGCGAAAATCAATTGCATATTTCCGATTCATTTTTCTATGCGGATTTCTGGTACCGGACTGAATTCACAGCGCCTGCCTTATCGGAGGGGCAGCGCGCCTGGCTAAATTTCGGGGGCATTAACTGGAAGGCGGAGGTATTCCTGAATGGCGAGAAAATCGGCCGCATCGAAGGCGGTTTTATGCGCGGCCACTTCGACGTCACAGGACACCTGCTCCCAGGCCGGGTCAATGCGTTGGCAGTTCGCGCGGAGAAAAATGCCACCCCCGGGAGTGTGAAGCAGAAGACTTTCCAGAGCACGGGCCAGAATGGAGGCGCGCTCGGACGGGATAACCCCACCTATCACGCCTCCATTGGATGGGATTGGATTCCCACGATTCGCGGCCGCAATACCGGGATCTGGGGTGATGTCTCTCTCCAGCTCAGTGGGCCGGTAACTCTTGAGGATCCGTTCGTGTCGACCGCCCTGACGTTGCCGGACAGGTCGCGCGCTGAAGTAAGTGTGGAACTGGATTTGGTGAATCACGCTGCCCAGCCCGTAAGCGGGACCTTGCGCGGGCGGCTGGGGGAGTTGCAGTTCGAACAGCCCGTCGCGTTGGATGGCTCCGAAACGAAAAAGGTGAAGTTCGACCCTGCGAGCACGCCGGGTTTGCGCTTAGAGAATCCCAAGCTGTGGTGGCCGACAGGATACGGCGAGCCCAATTTGTACCACATGGAGTTGAGCTTCGAGACGCCCGACGGGAAGGTGTCAGACTCCCAGGCCTTCCAGGTGGGCGTGCGGCAAATGTCATACAGCGAAGAGGGCGGGGTTCTGAAGATCTGGATCAATGGCCGGCGGTTCGTGGCGCGGGGCGGGAATTGGGGTTTTAGCGAGTCTATGCTGCGCTATCGCGCGCGCGAATATGACGCCGCGCTGCGCTATCACCGCGAGATGAACTTCACGATGATTCGCAACTGGGTGGGACAGGTCGGCGATGAGGCGTTCTTTGCCGCTTGTGACCGGCAGGGCGTGATGGTCTGGCAGGATTTCTGGCTGGCTAACCCTTGGGATGGGCCCGACCCAGCAGACAACGATCTGTTTATGCGCAATGTGAATGACCTCGTATTGCGGATTCGAAACCATCCCTCGATTGGCCTTTATTGCGGCCGGAACGAGGGCGACCCGCCCAAGCCGCTGGATGATGGCATTAAGAAGGTGTTGGCGGAGAAGCACCCCGGCCTCCATTACATCTCCAATTCGGCGGCCCGGGTGGTGAGTGGCGGTGGGCCATACATGGCTATGCCCTTGAGTTTCTACTTTACTTTCGGCGCCGATACGAAGCTGCACAGTGAAATGGGCCTCCCGAACATACCTCCCATGGAAAGTGTGCGCATGATGATGCCGGAGTCAGCGCGCTGGCCACAGGGCCTGGCCTGGGGTCTGCACGATTTCACCCTGTCGGGCGCGCAGGGTGGGGAGGGCTTTCGGAACTTGATCGAGCACGATTACGGCGGGGCCGGCAATGTGGAAGAGTGGGTTTCGCTCGCGCAATTTCTCTGTTACGAGGACCATCGCGCCATGTTCGAGGCGCAGAGCGCGCACCGCATGGGATTGCTGATGTGGATGAGTCATCCTTGCTGGCCTTCCTTTGTCTGGCAGACCTATGATTATTATTTTGAACCCACGGCCGGCTACTTCGGGTGCAAGAAGGGGTGTGAGCCGCTCCACATCCAATGGAATCCTGCCCTCGAGACCGTGGAAGTAGTCAACTACAGCGGCGGCAACGTGCACGGGTTGACTGCGGCCGTCGAAGTGCTGAACCTGGATGGGACAAGGCAATGGGAGAAGTCAAGCTCCCTGGATAGCCTGGAAGACAGCACTATTTCGTGTATCAAGCTGGAGTACCCAGCGGGACTAACCCCGTTACATTTCCTCAAGCTTTCCTTGGCACGCGGCTCGGACACGGTCTCGACAAACTTTTATCTGCGGGGCAGGGAGGAGGGCAATTATCGCGCCCTTCGCCAGTTGCCGAAAGTCAACTTGGAGGCCGCCACCCACGCCGAGCAGCAGGGAAGCCGCTGGCGAGTAACGACGGAGTTGCACAATCCCTCGAATCAGCCCGCCCTGATGGTGCGCCTGAAGGCCGTGCGGGAAAAGAGCGGCGACCGGATTCTTCCCGCAATCTATAGCGACAACTACATCGCTTTGATGCCTGGCGAACGGCGCTCTGTCCGGTGTGAGTTGGAGAAAGCCGATACGCGGGGCGAAACGCCGAAGATTGTGGTAGAAGGCTTCAACGTTGGGCACGTCGCCGAGGCCTAGTCGGCGGCGATCGGGCTGCCATCCCACGCGCCGCACTGTCGTCCTGAGCGCAGCGAAGGATTCTCTTCATTTGACTTAGGCTGGCTGTCGCAGAGCGAGCCCAGCTCTGCGACTTACGTCAGTTACCATGCCCGCCGATATTTCTGGCAAGCCGATCTACGGGACGTCATTTCGAGCCTGACAAGTTGCAGAGTGCTCCGGCCTGGCGGCAAAGAGCAGGAAGATCGGTCGCCACAGGGAACCTCAGGCGGCCGTAGCCGGCCGCGGTGGACTCCCCTCAATCACCAGCTTCATTTCACACTCCTCACCAAAGCTGCTCGACACCTGAAAACCCACCCGCCGGTAGACCCGCAGCGCCGCCAGGTTGGAAATCTCAGTGGTCAGGAAGACCTCTGCAAAGCCACACTCTCCTGAAAAGGCCACCGCCAGTCGTGTCAACGCCGTGCCGACCCCTATGCGACGGAAGTCCTGATGAACAAAGATGGTGAACTCCACAGCCGTATTCGAAATGGGGCAAAGAATCGCGTGTGCAACCACGCGCTCCCCATCCCAAGCCAGCAGGGCGCGCGATTTGTGCTGCAACTGGTCGAGCCACTGCGTTATGCGAGGGCCATCGGGCGGTGGAAGCCCCTGCGCTACGCGCTTGGGCTCAAAGACCTTGTACATCGCAACCAGCGGAAGTAGGTCAGCGGGAGCGTATTCCCGGACGAGCAGCGACTTTGCAGTGCGGGTCAGAATCTGGACAGGCGTGAAAGTCACTTCCGAGGCCGGCTTCATAATCAGTCCGAGGGTGACAAGGCACGACTCATGCTAGATACGACAAAATGCGGTCGCCCCTCAAAAAGCATGGTGCGCCAAAACAAACTATACCGCGAATCCCGGCATCAGTACGTCCCCTTGAAACGCCAGCCGCCGCTACGCGCTTCGCGGCAGTGCTTCATCAGGCGACTGCACATGGCGGATGAAGGCTTCCGCCTCCAGCCGTCCGCATTCGTGACCGCGGAAGCGATTCATCTCGTCGTGGATGCGGTAAAAGTCGTCAGGGTTCTGACTGGCGTGAGCATAACAAGCAGCCCGCTTCCGGTCTACGGTAGCGGAAATATCAACATAGTGCGTAGGCCAGAAGTGCGAACTCTGCTCGCCGGTCATGACTTCGAAGAAATAAAGCGGAAACTTCTTGCCCATCTTGAGCCACGCGTCGTAAACGAGCAGCGCATTCGCGCGATGGTCCTCGTGCGTATCCAGCGGCCAATGCGCGAAGACCAAGTCCGGGTTCTCCGCCTCCAGGATTTTGCGATATTCCTCGTACCGCGCGTACGTCACTTCCACCTGGCCGTTGACCTGCCCGGCAAAGACGGGGCGCGCTTTCAGGATTTCGCACGCCTTTTCCGCCTCGGCGCTCCGAATCCTTCCCGCCTCATCGTAAGTTTTCCCCTTGATGCCGCGCTCGCCCCGCGTGAGGTAAAGCACGGCGATGTTGTGCCCCAAATCGCTGTAGCGCGCGATGGTCCCGCCGCAGCCCGTCTCCGGGTCGTCTGGATGCGCCCCCGCCACCACCACTTTCAGCTTGGGCCCGGATGGGGCAACAATGGCCTCAGGATTCTCCGCTGCACTGAGCAGCGGCAAGCCCGCCGCCGCCACTCCCGCTGCCCCGCTCAACATATCGCGTCGTGATAGTATTCGCATGTTGATCCACCTCCCACTCCTCTCAGTCGCTGCCTTCAATCAGCCCCACGATGGCCCTGGTCACCGCGCCCGCGATTTCCGGCCCTACGGAATTGATTTCGCCGTACCAGCGCTCCTTCTGGTTCTGCAGCCAGGGTGGCTCGTCATCCCATTCGGCCTTCGGAATGATGTACCCGAGTTCGTCATTAGCGAGCCCGAAAATGAACTGATACTTGCTGTTGAGGTGCTCGCGAATCACCGGCTCGAATGGCGCATGGGGAAAATCTGCGCCGGCGTAGCGCGTGATACCGCCGTTGACAAGCTCGGGATAGATTTCGCCCGGCACGGTCACGATCTCTGCCAGAACGCGCCCGCCGCCGATCAACCGGAGGTAACTGACGTCCGTCTGCATATCTTGACCGGTGGAGTATTTCAGCTCGCCGAAACCTGGAAATTGCTTTTGCGCGACCCCGGCATCAAGCCGCCCGTTCGTAAAAAGCTGCTTGCGGCCAGCCAAGACGCCGGCCGCTCCGGCTACGCGGAAGTGGTCGTTATGCAAGGGCGCAAAAACCGTGGCCCTGCGGAAGGCGAGCGCGTCCACATCAACCTGTTCCCCGCTCTTCACGGCGCGTTCGACAAGCTGGCCGAGGGTGATGCCGAAGAGCTTCGCCTTGCGCCAAGTCCCATCCCGGGCGATGCGCCCAGTGGCGGGGTCCGTCAGCGCCACATCGTCGCCGAGTGTGGAAAGCAGCCCGCCGATTGAGCCATTAAAGAAAACGGCCAGCCCGCCCAGATGCCCCTCCACATATTGACAGAGCCAGTGCGGGTAGTCAGCCGTGATTTCCGTATTCTTCCCGCCCAGGGTTTCAGGGTGGTCACTCCAGTTAATCAAATTGGCAATAGGCTGGCCGTGGGCCGTGGAGGTCAGCCGCATGACGAATAAATAGGGGTCCTTCACGTAGGGGGGGCGGCTGTCGGACTGCAATTGCGCCAGCAGGGGATGGTCATCGCGCGCCAGAGTGAGGCATGCCTCCCGCATCGAGCGAACGGCTTCCACCGCCGTGCCGGCGATACGGTCCTGGAGCCAGTCCATGTACTTCCCATCAATGCCCGACTGAAAGGGTGTGGGTCCCCACAGCCCCAGGGTATCCGGCCCTTCATGGTCGTGCGTCGAAGCCACAATCAGGTGCGTAACTTCCGGCGCCTGGGCTTTCACCTTTCCGCGAATCATCAGCACGTCGTCGTAAAAGAGACCGATCAGGTCGGCGGAACACATCACGACGGTCTGGTCCCCTGCACCCAGTGCGAGACATCGCACAAAGAGGTCGTCGTGGACGCCATTTGCAATACGATTATTATCGAAGCCCGCCATGTAGACTTTCGCGGCGCGCACGTCGGGAGTAATTGCGGCCTTAGCCGCACCTGCCCGCAGACCTGCGGCTGGCACGGGAGTCACCCAGAGCAACCCAAGGAAGAGAGCCAGCACTGGCAAGGGCAAAGATTTCCGCATGGGATTCATGACCTCCGCAGAAGAACGCAAGGGCTTGTTTCTACACCCTTTTTGCCTGAGAATCCAGAAGGTCCGCAGGATGGGCTGCCTGACGGGCACGAAACGTACCCGCGGGCTGACTTCATCAACGTATTTTTGACTCAAGACGCTGGGAATCGATCTGCCAGGTCGATTGCAGGGAGAGGAACAGGCGACTCAAACTCGAGGAGGGCAATGTATGCGATCCGTCCGTTGGTTGGTTCTCGTCAGTCTGATATGCGTTGAAATTGCCCAGGCGCAGATTACACCACAATCAGTCGCGCAGGCGCTGGGGGCACAGATCCAGGCCGTGCCGGTCACGGCGTATCAGGTGCAGCGCTATATGATGGAGCGGATTCCCAAACGCCCCACTGCCGGCACTCCCGAGCAATGGACTGCCCAGGCCGTAAAGTTACGCGAACACATGCTCAATGATATTGCCTTCCACGGCTGGCCACGCGAGTGGGTGGATTCTCCACCGCGGTTTGAAGAAGTTGGCCCCGCCCAGAGAGGCAGAGGGTACCTGTGGCGAAAATTGCGCTTCGAAATCGTTCCCGGTTACTGGTCAACCGCCATCCTCTATACGCCGGAGAACCCCATAGGCAAGGTTCCGGCCATCATGTATGTCCAGGGGCATGAACATACAGGCAAGGTGGTGGAGTACGCGCAGAAAGCCTGCATCAACTTCGCCCGGCTCGGGATTGTGGTGCTGGACCCCGAGTGGGTGGGGATGGGCGAGCTTTTTCAGAAACTGAATGCGCATGATTATGGCGCCCATCTGGACCTGGTGGGTACGAATGCCTTGGGTCTGTTTTACCTGGCCATGCGACGGGGACTCGATTATCTTGCGCAGCTTCCTCAAATTGACACGAGCCGCCTGGGGGTCACGGGCCTTTCCGGAGGGGGATGGCAAACCATCGTGCTCAGCGCTCTGGACCCACGCGTTGCCGTGATGGTGGAGGTCGCTGGGTTCGGATCGCTGGAGTCGAACCTCACGCACCCCATTGATACGGACGATATCGAGGAAACTCCCAGCGATTTTCTGGAGGGCGAGGACTACACCGATCTGGTCGCATTACGCGCCCCGCGCCCGACGCTGCTGATTCACAACGCCGAAGACGATTGCTGCTTCCGCGCCATGCTGGTGAAGCCCTACATCTTTGACAACCTCAAACCCTTCTTCGAGATCTTTGGCAAGGAATCCGATCTGGCCTTTTACGAGAATCGCCACCCCGGGACGCACAACTACCAGATCGATAACCGCCGGCAGGCTTACCGGTTCTTCACGGAGCACTTTCAAATGCCCGTGGCCAGTGACGAGATTCCCAGCGAAGCCGACTTGAGGACTGCGAGCGAACTCAACGTGGGCCTGCCGTCGGATAACCTGACCACCCTGGGACTCGCCCAGAAACTTGCCGCCGGGATTACCCGGCCGCCCATCCCCACCGAGTCCGCAGCGCGTGAGAACTGGGCCGCATCCGAGCGGGACAATCTCACCTCCGTCATCCGCTACAAACCGTTGAGCGTGACAAACGCCTGGAGGATGTGGAACACCAAGAACCACGGACTTGAAACGCTTTCTTATCGATTCGATTTCGCCAACAATCTTAGCGCCACGGGCGTATGGCTCAAGGAAATCACGGCGCCCTCTGACGCCGCAGCGACCATTGTGCTAAATGATGGGGGGCGCAAGGCGGCGAGCGAGGCCATCTCCGCTCTCGTCAGCCGGCGCGAGCAGGTTCTCGTATTAGACGTAGTTTTCAACGGAGAGACGACACCGCAGAGTCCTGACCCGACGGATTATGAAATGCTCGTGGCGAGCATGGGCGACCGCCCGCTGGCCCTCGAGGTCGGGCAACTGATCGGAGCCGCCAAATGGCTGGCCAGAAACTCTGGCCCGGTGCCCCTGCGGCTAGAGGCAACCGGGATTCGCAGCCAAGTGGTCGCACTCGCGGCTGCGGCGCTAGAACCCACGTTGTTTTCGGAGGTCATTGTGAGCAGCGGCATGCGTAGCCTGGAATTTCTGCTGGACGCGCCCGTGCCGCAGCGTTCCGCGCCCGAACTGTTTTGCCTAGATCTGTACAAAAACTTTGATCTCGACTACTTCATCGCGATGGCGGCGCCCACCAAGGTCAGCGAGAAAGACTTTGTGAAAGCCGAGGCGGCGGGGCAGTAGTCCGTCTTACCCGCTTGGCTGATCCCAATCTCGCCCCAAAAGTGGAAGCCGGCCTTGTTTCAAGATGGGGTTGGTGTCTGGAAGATACTTTTCGACGGGGGTGATTTGCGCCACGAGAAGAACGTAACAGCGCCCGACGCACAACAGGGCGCGCCCTGGCCCTTGATCCTGAAACTGAACAAGCGGTCGGCGATCCGGAAGGGAACCAGCTCCTGCGGGGCACTTATCGTGAGCCCTTTGTAGTTCCGGAACAAATCTAGTGTCGGGTCTCAGAAGTTCGTCGAGTGAATTGTCTGGAGCGCTGCCCACATCCACAGCCCCGCTAGGAGCGAGAGTCTGGCCCATGGCGCAAGACTGGGGGAAAGCTCTCACCCCAGTCACCGGGACCATTCTCCGGTGAACATTGTCAACCCTTTCATCAAGGAGCAATCATCATGTCGGTAACACCCAGGTTGAACCGCTTGTTCGCAGAGGACGGCAAGTGCTTTGAGGTAGCGCTCGATCACGGCGTGCATAACGAGCCCACCTTCCTTCCCGGCATCGAGAACCTCAAGCAGGTGGTCAGCACCGTAGCGCGAGCTAACCCCGATGCCATACTCTTGAGTGTCGGCCAAGCTCACTGGCTGCAGAAACTGGCCGGAAAACGGAAGCCCGCGCTGGTCCTGCGCGGCGATCCCACAAATCTCTACAACATTCCCACTCCCAAACACACGTTTTGCCAGTTGATCGACGAAGCCGTCGAACAGGCAATCGCCTTGGATGCCGCTTCTCTTGTCGTCAACCTGATATGGGCACCTGACCAGCCGGAGTTGTACAACCAATGCGTGGCAAACATCTGCCGCCTCAAGGCACGGTGTGAACGGTTCGGCCTGCCCCTGATGGTGGAACCACTCGGATTGTTGCCCGATAAACGGCGGGGCAGGTATAGACTCGACCGGGACATTCGTAGAACTGTGTCGCTGGCGCGGCAAGCCGTAGAACTGGGAGCAGACGTCGTGAAGGCGGATCTCGCCGAGAATTTCCAGGAGTATCACCGCATCGTGGAGGCGGCATCCCCCAGACCCGTCTTACCCCGCGGTGGTTCACGGGTCTCCGAGAGGGAGCTTCTGGAAAGGACTTTTGCTCTCATGCAACAGGGTGTCTCCGGCGTCGTCTATGGGCGTAACGTCTATCAGCATCCTCATCCCGAGAGAATGATCCGTGCTTGCGAAGCAATCGTTCATGAAAGGGCGACCGTTTCCAAAGCCGTGTCGATCTTGAAGGAAAGCGAGGGGAAAGCCTAGCGCGGAGCTTCGGTCCTGTGAGCGGCCGGATTGCGCGGCGGCAGAATCTGCCTTACCATCTCCAGCCTGGAGTGCAGTGCTGAATCGCAGACACGAAATTGGAGATCACTTATGCTGCGGAGACTTGGGATGGGGGTGGCCCTGTATCTGGGGGCGGCCATGGGAGTCGCCTTCGGAGCAGGTCTCAAGGCCGGCGTGGCGAAAGTTGATATCACGCCGCCGCCCGGCCTGCCCATGTACGGCTACTTCGATCGCACCCAACTTTCCGCGGGCACGCTTGACCCTCTCTACGCGCGGATTCTGGTCCTCGAAGTGGACGGGAAACGTCTGGCGCTGGTCACGCTCGATCTGGGGCGGACCTTTGGGCCCGCCTCGCTCGCCCGCTTGCGAGACCAACTGACCCGAGCCAGCGGGATTTCTTTCCTGCTCATCACTGCCTCGCACACCCACGCCGGGCCCAATATCCTGGACGAATATCCTCCCAACCATGTTCCCGACTGGGAGACCGCGGACCTCGCGAAGATTGCCCAGGGAGTGGAGGAAGCTCGCCAACGCGAAGTGGAGGCTCAATTGGGGGCGGGGTACGGCCATGTCTATATCGGTTACAACCGGCGCCGGGTCAACCCTGACGGTACCGTCACCATGTTCTGGCAGAACCCCGACAAGGTTCCGACGTCGCCTCTCGATCCTACGCTTACGGTTCTGCGAATCGACACCACTGCCGGCAAGCCCCTGGCCATCCTGGTGAATTACGCCTGCCACCCCGTGGTCTTCGGTCCCGATAATCTCGAGTATTCCGCGGACTATGTCGGCGTGATGGCGAAGGCCGTGGAACAGGCAGTGGGCAGCTCCACTGGCGGCTCGCCGCTCTGTCTCTTTCTGCAGGGCGCGGACGGGGACATTAATCCTTACTACGCAACCACGCCTCGCGCGAACGACGCCGTGCAGAAACGCGACTGGACCAGCGCACAGATCGGCCAGGAAGCGGCGCGCGTGGCCAAAGACATCCGTACTGAACCCGCGCCGGAGCCCAGGCTGCAGTTCGCGGAAGATGTGATGACGTTTCCGGTGCGCTGGAATGCACAGAAATTCCGCGAGGGCATGCTCGCAACTTACGGCCCGAGAGTCTATCAAGACCACGCCGACCTGCTGAACGAGGAACCCCCTCGCCGGGAGCTTTCGCTGCCTGTGACCACGGTTCTAATCAATCAGAAGATTGCCCTTATGGGGATGCCAGGCGAGCCCTTTGTGGATTTTCAAATCAACTGGCGCGCCCGCTGCCCCGTGCGCGACGCCTTCTTTGTCGGGTATGCGAACGGCTACCTTGACTATTTTCCGACGATTAAAGCAGCCTCCGAGGGCGGTTATGGCGCCGCAGACTCCGATACCTACATCGCCGTCGGAGCCGGCGAGCGCATGGTGAATCAGGCACTGGTGCGTGTTTACGAAATGCTCGGCCGGCTCATCGATGCACCCGAGGATTTTAACAAGTAGTCTCAACTACAGTTCGGGCGCAATCAGTCGAGCGCCGTGGCGAATCGCCGCAAGAAGTCCGTTTGCTATTCCGCGCCCCGCGACTATAATAGCGGCGGATAAACGTTCATAAGGACTTGTCGACCCCGCGGAACCCTCGCCGTTTGCCGGATGCAAGGCCAGGAAGGTGCCCACATGAAGAAAACCGTCGCATTCACGATGAATGGTCAGCAGATAAGTATAGAGGTTGATCCCAGCCGCTCGCTCCTCTGGGTCCTGCGCTACGACCTGGGACTGACCGGCACCAAGTATGGGTGCGGAGAAGGTCTCTGCGGGGCCTGCACCGTGATTATCGATCACAAAGCGGTGCGCGCGTGCACGCTCCAGGTCAAGGAAGTGGCCGGTAAGCGCCTTACGACCATCGAGGGTCTGGCCAGGAACGGAGATCTACACCCTGTTCAGAAGGCCTTCGTGGAGCATGATGCGCTGCAGTGCGGGTACTGCACTCCCGGCATGATCATGAACGTTTACGGCCTGCTGCTCAACAACCCGCACCCTTCGCGGAGCCAGATTATCGAGAGCATGGACGGCAACCTCTGCCGCTGTGGCGCCCACCAGCGAATCCTCGCCGCCATTGAGAGCGCCGCGCAACAAATGGGAGGGGCTCAACGATGAAAAACGACGAAGTGGAATCACAATCCATCTATGCGGAATCCCTGGCGGCGGACTTCTCCGAGAAGCCCGCTGCACCCGCGCCGGGCCTTCCCCTCGACCGCCGGCAATTCCTCGAATTGCTGGGCGGCGGCATTCTGATTTCCGTCTCCTCACGCTATCTGCAGGCCATCCCGCAGCGCGAAGGCGGGGGCGGTCCTGGACAGCGGCTGCCGGAAGATTTCAATGCGTTCCTGAGAATCGGCGAAGACGGCCAGGTGACAGGCTACACGGGCAAGATCGAAATGGGCCAGGGAGTAGTAACTTCGCTCGCCCAAATGCTGGCCGAGGAACTGAGCGTGCCGCTGGAATCCGTAGACATGGTGATGGGCGATACGGACCTCTGCCCCTGGGACATGGGCACCTTCGGCTCCATGTCCACGCGCTTTTTCGGCCCGGCGTTGCGCGCCGCCGCCGCCGAAGCCAAAGCTGTACTTATCGAACTGGCTGCCGAGAAACTGCAGCTCTCCAAGGACCGGCTGAGGGCGCAGGCCGGCGTTGTTTACGAGGAAGGCGGACAGAAGAAGGTGACGTACGCCGCACTCGCCAATGGACAGAAGATCCTGCGGCATGTGAAAGGCGCGGCTGAGATGAATCCGAGCCAATTCACCATTATGGGGAAACCCACTTTGAGGAAGGATGCCCTCGAGAAGGTTACCGGCAAGGCCAAATTCGCAGGCGACATCCGCGAACCTGGCATGTTGTATGCGCGTATCCTGAGGCCGCCGGCCCACGGCGCGAAAACCACCGAAGTCGATGTTTCCGCTGCCCGAGCCGTCCCCGGCGTCCAGGTGGTTCAAGATGGCGACTTGGTGGCAGTTCTCCATGAAGTCCCCGACGTCGCGGACCAGGCCCTGGCCAGCATCACGGCTCAGGCTGAACGGGCTGCTGCGAACGTGGATGACAAGACGATTTTCGATCATTTGCTCAAGATGGCGCCAAAGGGCGAGACGCTCGCACAGGGAGGAAATCTCGCGGAAGGACAAAGCGCGGCCAAGCAGATCACGGAGCGGACGTATCTGAACAGTTATGTGGCCCACGCCACCATCGAGACGCACGCGGCCCTCGCAAAAATCGAGGGGGACAAAGCAACCATCTGGGCCTCCACCCAGACACCTTTTGCGCTCAAGGAGCAGGCCGCAGCCTTGCTGGGCGTCCCCGCGCAGAGCGTGCGCGTGATCGTGCCTTTCGTAGGCGGCGGCTTTGGAGGCAAGAGCGCCAGTCAACAAGCTCTGGAGGCCGCGCGCCTCGCCAAGCTCACCGGGAAGCCAGTCCAGGTTGTGCGGACTCGCGCCGAGGAATTCTTCTATGACACGTTCCGCCCGGCCGCGATCGTTAAGATCAAGGCTGGAATCACCGACGCAGGATTGATTGCTTTCTGGGACTATGGAGTCTATTTCGCGGGAGCCAGAGGGGCGCAACAGTTTTATAACATCCCGCACCACCGAACTGTCGCTTACAGCTCCGGCTGGAACGGTGGCACGGGTGTCCATCCGTTTGCCACGGGACCCTGGCGCGCGCCCGGCAACAATACGAACACTTTTGCACGGGAGTCGCACATTGACGCTCTGGCTGTCCAGGCAGGCGCTGATCCCATTGAGTTCCGCTTGCGCAACTTGAAAGATGAGCGCATGGTGCGTGTCTTACAGACTGCTGCCGACAAGTTCGGATGGAAACCTGCGAAAGCGCCGAGTGGCCGCGGCTACGGCGTGGCATGCGGCGTCGATGCCGGCAGCTACGTCGCGCATATCGCAGAAATTGCGCTGGACAGGGCAAGCGGCCGCGTCCAGGTCAAACGAGTGGTCTGCGTGCAGGAGATGGGACTTTGCGTGAATCCCGAAGGCGCCAAGCTCCAGGTCGAGGGTGCCATCACTATGGGCCTCGGTTATGCCCTCACTGAGGAGGTTCAATTCACGGGTGGCGAAATCCACAACCAAAATTTTGATTCGTATGAATTGCCCCGTTTTTCGTGGACGCCCGTAATCGAAACGGTCATCATCGACGCGCCCCAATCGCCCGCGCAAGGGGGAGGAGAGCCGGCCATCATCTGCATGGGCGGACTCCTTGCGAATGCAGTCTTCGACTCGACCGGCGCTCGGCTGCTGCAATTGCCGATGACGCCCGAGCGGATCAAAGCCGCGATCGCGAAACTGTAATGTTGTCTCTCAGAAGTTCGTTGATGCAGGCACTTCTCGGGAATGAGCAACGTTTCAAAAGGGATCAGATTCCAAATGACAGCAGCACTTGCGCCGGTCAGATATTCACGGGCGGGATGCCCGCGGTCCTGCCCCAACGGCCTTACCCAATTTCCTTTTGCGAGGTGAACATGGCACAGAACGAACTCCCTAAATCGGATCGTCGATCATTTCTCACCAAGTCGTTGGCCGCCGGAGCGGCGGTTTCGGCGTTTACGATCCTCAAGCCTGAACTGGTTCGGGGCTCGGGAAAGGAGCGATTGCGAGCCGGACTGGTGGGCTGCGGCGGGCGCGGCACCGGAGCAGCCACGGACCTTCTCGCCGCCGATCCGCACGTCGAACTCGTGGCCATGGGAGACATCTTCGATGACAAGCTGAAAGCCTCTCTGGCCAATTTGCGCGATCCCAAGTTTCTCGCGGATGCGAGCCCCAAGAACGCCGCCGCCTTCAGCGGCCAGCCCCTGACTGAACTGGTGGAATCGATTCGAAAGCGCGTCACGGTCGATCCCGAGCATTGCTACGTCGGGTTTGACGCCTACCGCAAAGTGATCGCTTCAGACCTTGACGTGGTGCTGCTTTGCACGCCGCCTGGCCACCGGCCCGCACATTTCGAAGCGGCCGTTAACGGCGGCAGGCACATCTTCACCGAGAAGCCCATCTCGACAGATGCGGTGGGAGCGCGTCGCTTCATAGCCGCCGCCCAGAAGGCTCGGGACATGAAGCTGACCGTGGTCGCCGGGACGCAGCGCCGCTCCCAAAGAGAGAGCATCGAAACCGTGCAGAAGATCCATGACGGCACCATCGGCGAGGTCGTGGCTCTGAGCGCGAATTATCTCAGCGGCCCGGTTCTGCACGTTGATCACCGGGACCCCAGTTGGGGAGACATGGAGTGGCAGCACCGCGACTGGTACTCGTTCATCTGGATCTGCGGGGACCAGATGGTGGAGCAGCACATCCATACCATCGACTTCTGCAATTGGGTGATAGGCGCTCATCCCGTCAGTGTAGTGGCCTCCGGGGGAGCGGCGTGGCGGCCACGTGAGGAGCTGTACGGAAATATCTATGACCACCTCACGGCGGATTTCACCTACCCCAACGGCGTGCATATGCACAGCGCCTGCCGCCAATATCCTAAGGGCGGCTACCGCAAGGTGTGGGCCAGCGTGGTGGGTTCCAAGGGTCTGAGCGATGGAACGGACATGGGGTCGAAGGGGCTGGACCCGCAAGTTCAGGAGCACGCCAGACTGGTGGCCAGCATTCGCGGTGACGGTCCGTACGCAAATGAAGGATTGCAGGTGGCCGAGAGCACGCTGACCTGCATTATGGCGCGGGAAGCAGCGTACTCCGGCCTGGAAATCACCTGGGACCAGATCATGGCCTCGCAGCAGGATCTTCAACCCAAGGCGTTCGATTACAAGCTGCCCATGGATGTGCCACCCGTGCCGGCGCCCGGCCAGTACAAGTTCGTGTGATGAGGGACGTTCGCGCGGCCGGGTCGCGCGGGGCCGCCGGTGGCCTGAGCCTGATGATTGACGGCAAAGTTTCCGCCCGGCGGTCAATGGTTCCACAGTCCGGCCAGAGGCGCGAGAACGTAGCCCAGGGTGTCCAGTGGCCCGCCGCGCGGAGATAGCAGGCTGGGGGAAAAGGCCCCGGTCCTTTCACCCTGAGAAGCCGAAGCCAACCAAGGGCCTCTGTATTTGCTTGGAAATTCAAATGCCGGGATCCTTCGCTGCGCTCAGGATGACAGCTTCGCCGATCTTCGCGCAGCCTGGTAAGCCCATGAGGAGAGAACCCTATGCCAGAATCAGAGGCTGCCCCGCAAGGTGCCTGGGAAAACCCAGTCAGGAAATCACTCCGTGAAGGAAAACCGGTATTGGGAGTCACCCTGACGGTGGCAAGCGCCGAGACCGCCGCGCAGGCGGCGAACCTCGGGTTCGACTTCCTGTGGATCGAGATGGAGCACAGCCCGATTACCCTCGAAACCCTCCGCAACATGGTGTTGGCTACGCGCGGGCTCAAGGCCCTGCCTTTTGCCCGAGTTCCCGTCAACGAGATTTGGACCGCGAAGCGCGTGCTCGATGCCGGCGTGTTGGGTGTCATGTTTCCTTTCACCAGCACGCCCGAGTTAGCTCGCCAAGCGGTGGCGGCGTGCAAATACCCGCCCCATGGTCGGCGCGGCTCCGGGCCGGGACTCGCATCGTTCCGTTGGCCGGCTCCGGAGGGCTACCATGATTTTGCCGACCGCAATGTCATGGTCGTGATTATTATCGAGGAAGCACGCGCTGTGGAGGAGATCGACGCGATCGCTGACACCCCAGGTATTGACGTCATCTTTGTCGGCACCAGCGACCTCTCATTCTCGCTGGGATGCCGAGGGCAACAGGATCATCCTAAGCTGCAAGCAGCGCTCGAGAAGATCGTGACGGCCGGCAAGGCCCACGACAAGTTTCTAGGCCTGCCCGCCGCGGACCCCGCCCAAATAAAGAGGCGGTTTGAGCAAGGCTTCCGATTCTTTCAGACCGTGACAGAGCTCGGCTTGATGGCCCGAGGGGCGCGCCAGCTTCTGGAACCGCTGGGCAAGGCAGTTGTCGAACCCGCAAGGAAGGCTCTCTATTAGGCCGCAGGTGGCGCAAACGTGCCGGTTTCTGACCTGTATTTCGAAGGTTGCATACATTCGATAATGAGGAACGTATGCGCCACCCGTGCGCCACTCCGCCACATCCGTCGCCACCCCGTCGCCAGGCTTGCCGAGCGGGCGGGAATCCACCACCGTTACTCAACTGCCGATTGCGCAGGCCTGTCGTTGGCTGGGCAGGCAATAGGTTTCTTCCCAGCCGGATCCGTATCCTCTTCACCCATGCGCACCCGTTCCACGCTGCGGCGCAGGTCATCGTAAAAAGCCCGGCGTGAGGTGGTATCGCTACGAAGACAGCCGAGTTCGTCCCGGGCGCGCGCCTCGGGATAAGTGAGACTCATGCCAGTGCGCGCGGCGCTGGCTGCCGCAATTCCGGCCCGGACCGCTGGTGAAGGGTTGACGGCAAGGCGCGGATTACTAGCTCCCACGGGCACACCAGCCTTCAATCCTGCCGCCGCTTTCTGCCCCGCATCGGAGTTGATTGCCCGTGACCTTACGGAGGGCGGAAAGAGGGAATGCGGCGGGAGCACCTCGACCTCAGGCGGCATCGTTGCCGGCCCGTTACGCCACGTGCGCTTTATCGCCTTCCCGTGAGCGGGTGGGAGGACAGGGCGCGCTACGGTTGGCTTGCGGGCCACCCCCTGAACTGCCGTGGATCCCAGCAGGCACAACGCCAAGCCTACACAACTTTGCCAGGCGAGAGTACGAATGAGCGTAACGCCAGCCACGCGCTGCTCCTCCGGCCAACTGGATGCAGGCCCCGTCTAATTCAACGTTGGGTAGCCGCACCCGATCCCGCCCAATTTCGCCTGTCAATTCGCGGGCCGTGGGGCTTGGCATGTATCTCGACCGGCCCCTTGACGTAGTAAGCGTAGCGCTCTTCGAGTTTCTCGGATTCGAGGGCTTTGTCCGGAAGACCGCAGGCCTTGGGACCATTATCGGCACGGCAGGTTTCCGACAGAACCGCGATGTGATTTATATCGCTTTCGAGATCAGCGAGCGGATCACGTGTGCCCCGTAGGTAGAGGTCGGTCCGCAGCTTGCTCAACTGCTCAGGCTGGGAGTCGTCGCTCTGCGCCAAGCCGGGTAGAGCCAGCGCCAGGAACAGCACGGCAGCAGCAATCAGCGCGAGCACGCTCTGCGAAACCGCCGAAGCCCTTGGAGTTGGATTTCCTTCCCTTCGCATCGGCTACTCCTTCGGCCCCGGCGACGTCTTCTCGGGGCAGCCCTTCCCGTCACCCGCCGTTGGAGAGCAATCCTTCGACGGGTTCGACTTAACCTCCAGCTTGGCATGCGGCGCGGGACTCTTGAGTGTGTCTTCGACCTCGGGGCTGGCAGAGATATGCCGCACCGCAGCCGTCGCTTTCTGGCCTTGATCGAGCACGTCTTCCGCCTGGTCCCGCACCACGTAGAACTCCAGGCGATCGGCCAAAGCCAAACGATTCTGGTGAGCCGACGTCGCGTCAGCCGTGTAGGCCTTGGACTCTTTCTCTAGCGATTGCTGCAGCGACTTGAGCCGGGCCAGTTCTTCCTCGGCGCCGGCAGCTTCCTGCTGGGCCTGCGCCTGCTTGGCCGGCGTCTCTTTCTCAGCGCGTTCGGCCTCCGACAGCCGGCGTTTGATATCACGCACCTGTGCCTCTGTGCCGGGCTGGCGAGCCAGGTTGGCGGCCGCCACTTCCAGGTCCTGGCGATTAGTGGTGTTGGCGCGCTTGCCCAAATCGTCGAGCGCTTTGTGCCGTTTGGCAATGAAGTCCTGGAGCGCTTGCTCAGCGCTCTGGATTTCGTGCGCTTGGTCGGAGTACTCCTTGGCCAAAGCGGCGCTTGTTTGCTCGCGATCGAGTTCATCCTTGAGCTCAATCTGCACCTTGCGGGGCTCAGCAAACCGCTCCAGAGCGGGCTCCGTGCTGCCCACTTTTCCGTAGGAGGCCATCTCAATTCCCCGCTGCTCATGACGTTGATTGAACTCATCTAGCAAGCGCTGGACACGCTCGTCAAATGCTTGCGGCTGGGACAGCGTCTCGGGCGCGGCCTTCGTTGGTTCCGGCGCCGGCTGGGAAGCTTCCGAAACGGGGGGTGGCGCCGCAGGCGCTTCGGCCGGAGGAGCCTGCTGGGCAATCGCCGCGCTCGCCAGCACCTCACACATTATGATCAGAATAACTGCGGGCTTCATTGGACCTCCTCCACCAGCGCCGCTTGCACCTGCGGATCGTTCAGGAGCGGGTCCCTTTCCCAATCCTTCTCCGTGCCGCGCATGATCACCACGAGGTTGCGTGCCATCTCCGCGCGGGCGGAGTCAGGCAGCGGAGAGTTCTGAGAGCCGGTATAGGCTTCCCGCATGAGTTCCAGTGGTTCCCGGCTGTGGTCGCCCGTCTCGAAGCGCGCCACCGCCAGCAAATACTTGGCGAACATGCGATCCACGGTAGGACGGTCTTTAAACCTCACACTCTTGACTTGCTGCAGTACGCCCTCGGGGTCAGATTCAAGCTGGTCGGCCAAGGCCAGCAAGTCCTCCGAGGGCGGGATCACTCGGCCCGCGCCCCAAGTGGAGGGACGAAGCTTGGCGCCCTCACTGACCACCTCGTCGCCGGTGGGCACCAGTGAAACTGGCCGGCCCAACACGAACTCCACCACCGTCCCCGCGGGCACGACCAGATCGGGGCCACGACGCGCCACCGTCCAAATCGCCGCGACCACCAGACCGCCCCCGGCGCCCACCGCGGCTCCTACGGGGCCCGCCGCAGCGAACCCGGCTCCGGCGCCGATCGTCACTGACCCGAAATCGAAGCCCGCGTCCTTGACCAGTCCACCCTTGCCGTGGGCTGTGCCCTCGTCGTCTACTTTGCGGCGTTCCAACTTCGTGGGATAACCATCGAGCGGCAACACTTCGCCATCCGCTGTCGTCACGGAGTAAAGGCCCAGGCGCAAGCGTGACCGGCCCATCACATGCCCCGCGCGCTTGCTCTCGAGCACGGCCAAGCTAACCTTGGTTCCAGCCGGGAGTGCCATCTGGCCGTTGGTGCCCACAAGATCCTGCATCAATGTTCCGGAGACAGTTCGGACGTTGCCGAAAGAGCGCCACTGGAAGAAGTCTTTCGTGCCCACGGACCTTTCCAGCCGCACGGGAATCTTGGTGCCGGCTTCGATGCGCAACCGCTCGGCAGCTTGTGCGGAGCCAAGAATCCCAGCAATACTTAGGACAATTAAAATGAATAATCTTGTTTTAGGTTGCATGATGGTTCTACTGACCTCGCCGAACCTGACGCAATTCGGGTTCCACAGCGGCCGGGGGGCGAGGTGGATATTCGCGTCACTGGAAAGTGACTCTTTGTCACTAGTCTGGATCGCGCCCGCGCTCGCCTGGAGCCTATGGGATTAGGGAGGCAATAGCTCCCGCGAGGACGTTAGGCATTGGATTATTTGAGACAACGTGGGGACGGAGCATCTCTTCGCAATCGACTTCGGGCCATTCCTCGTGCTCCTCCGTTACGGTTTCTGCTGTGCGAACCGCTCGGCTTGGCCACTCATCCGCGCAGGTGGCCAGTTGAAGTTTTTTACATTTTGGACAGCAAGAAAAGCGTCTGGCTGATTTCGGCCACCATATGGTGGCTTTGGGCCATGGCCGGCAGGCAGAGTTCTGAATTCTGCGGCAGCCAGTTGCAACTGGTCTAGCTTGTGTAGGGGGACTTCGAATCGAGGCTACTGATTTTCAGACGGACAAGCCTATTCTTTAGGGTGGGATTCAGGGACCACCACGCGAGGGTTCCAAGCCGCGCCAGACGTCGAGGATTTTGTCGATCTCCTCCCGCACCTGTTCGCGCGCCCACGCGACGCGACGGCCGCCAGCACCACACTCTGTCCATTGCCGAGCACGCTTCGCTGCGGGGTAGCGGTGCGACATCGGCATCCGGTACGATGAGCTGCCCATGCAAAGCGGCGACCGGGCAGTCCATCGAGCAACGCAGGGCCAATCCGCAGCGACAACGCAGGGGCCAGGGTGGACCGCGACGGAATCGCCAGCCACTCCCCCGACTCAGCCATGCAACTTGCGAAATAACTCGAGACAGCGCCGGGCGGTTTCCATTTCAGAGTACTGGCTGCCTTCCTGTTCGATCAGGTAGTACTCGATTCCCCCCGTGCTCTCCGCGGCAGCGAAGATCCCCTTCCAGGGCGCGATCCCCTCACCGGTCAGCACGTTGTAGCCTGTAGTAGGAGACCAATCCTTGACGTGGATCGAGCGAATGCGCCCGGGATTCCGGTTGATCCAGGCCACCGGGTCGTTGCCTGTTGCCACGCACGTCCCAACATCAAGCTGCAAGAGAATGCTCTTATCCAACGTCGCCGCCAGCAGTTCGATCGGCTTCTGCCCCTCCACCGGCTTCCACTCCAAATCGTGGTTGTGATAGCCGGCATGCAGGCCCTGGCCTTGCATGGTGTCGTTGGCCTTATTCAGCGTCTCCGCCACGCGCTTCCAGTCATCCAGCGTGCTGACCCTGCCGGGGTGGGCCAGCACCACATACCGTGTGCCGAGGGTTTTGTTCAAGTCGATCGCCTTGCCCAGGCCCTCCGGAGTGAATGACTGCAACCCGTTGTGCGTCGAGTAACACCGGATGGCGAGTTCATCCAGCTCGGCGCGCACCTGCTTGGCATATTCCGGTGTCCAGGCGTAGTAAGGCGCGAAGAACTCCACACACTGGTAACCCATCTTCGCCACGCCCCGCACGGTCCCCATCAGATCCTTCCTTAACTCTTCGCGAACCGAGTAGAGTTCAAGTCCCACAGGAATTTGTTTCGAATCCGGCATCGCAACCGCCAGCGGTGCCGCAGCCATAAAGCCGAGAAATGAACGACGCGAAATCGTGTTTTGGATGCTCATAGTGGGCCTACCATATCACAACCTGGTGTCTGTGGCGCACTGCCAATCGGCCCCCGACCGCAACAGGGCGAGATCCTTCGCGCAGCGCATCCCGGCCGCCCGGCGTGAGGTTCTTCGCTTCGCCGTCGCTCACGCTGTCATCCTGAGTCCCGCTCCTTTCGGGACGAAGGATCTGCATTTGCCTTGTTACAGAAAACCCATACAGATCCTTCGCGAAGTTTACCCTGAGCGCAGCGAATGGGCTCAGGATGACAGTTTGGGCGGGCTGGCGCAGACCCCTGGTTTTTGGGGTCTGCGATCTCCCGAAGCGAGCATCTTGCGGCAAGGAATTCCCGAGAGTATATTCTCCGGCAGGATGCCGTTTTACAAGCGTACTTACAGCCCGGGACAACTGCAATTCATCACCACCAGCAGTGCCCCACGAGATTGGCCGTGGTCAAGTTGAAGGTTTCATTTCTGGGCAAATCGCAGACCTCCCAGAACGAACTCTGTGCCAGCCCGCGAATCCTTTTGGCAACTGACCATCTGTAGGGCCCACTTTGGCCAGGAGGAATTGGGGACGATGGACCAATACGATTACAGGAGGATCAAGCCGCTAGACGTCGTACTTGCGATATCTTTTGTCATCTTGGCACCGCTTGCCCATTATGGTCTTCCGTTCCCGATTTCTGCTGCTGTTGAAGTACTTCTTCTCGCGACGCTGGGTTTTCTCGGCTACCTCGTTCACCGTAAGGATTATGAGCAATTCAAGACTCGGCAACAGGAGGAAAACAAGAAACAGTGGGCACAGCTCATGGGCCGCGACGATCGAGCCGACCGCAAGTAGCACACGCGGCGACTGGCCCACACCGGTAGCTATGCGGCTTGCTCCTTTCCCTCTGGTTCTCGCCCTGAATCGGCCTTGTGCCGGTGGCGACGGCTGTCACGGCGGGCGGGTAGCCACGGACAGTGCCTTTCTGTCCGGGGCTGGCGCAGACCCCTGGTTTTTGGGGGTCTGCGATCTCCCGCCACACCTCCCCGGATCAACTGAGAATACGCAATTCGCCTCGGCCAGGTTGCAGTTTTTAAATTGGGCGAAAGGGACGCCACCTCCATCTCCCTTGCATTATCGGCGGGGTAGGTGTACAAGGAGCGCAACTGAACACCGAGAGTAATTGTTGGGCGGAAGGATGAACAGAAACGGAGGCGGGCCGCTATGACTTCTCACAATCTCGCGGGGTTTGTGATTCTCCTGCTGATATCGTTTGGTCTGGCGTACGCGATCTGGGCAAGCGTAGCAAAAAGCCTGCAGGGACTGCTGAACCAAGTACTGCAACTCCCCGATGGCACCACGTTTTACCAGCGGACCTTTCTCATCGGCCTGCTGCTGGCGGTTGCGGCTGGCGGCATCGGTACGGTTTTCAATCTCAAGGCAGGAGATCCCTTCATGGAATACGTCTGGAAGGTCGCGGCAGGCCTCGAGGGAGTGTGCCAATACTCTTTCGGTTTTCTGCTAGGGTACCTGCTTCTAATTACCGTGCTCGTGGCCGTGCTGAGGGCAAGACATGAACAATGAGCAGTTCCTGATTCTTTCCTATTTCATTGTGGGCGCGCTGGTGCTGGCCATCGGCTTGGCGGTGTACGCGTATCTCCGCCGCCCGCTTATGGGGATCACACGGACATTCCAAAGCACCTATCTGGGGCTCATCCTCAGGAGACTTTTTCCTTTCGGCCTGGTGCTCCCCGCGCTAGCCGGATTCCTCTCAGTGGACTACCATGGTTGTAAGGGGAATTACGCGGAGATCATCGCTGACCGGTCTTATCTGGTAGAAAAGAACCAGGAGCAAATCTCCAGCGCTTGCTTCTTCCTCACGGGGGCCCTCCTCGCCTGGGGAGTCATCGTTCTCATCAGCCTGGCCGCCCGGCCGGAGAATCCAGTTCCCGGCGGGAATGTGGAGCGCAACCCGCGATAGATCCGCGGGCTGGCGCAGACCCCTGGTTTTTGGGGTCTGCGATCTTCCGAAGGGACCGGCTTGCGGCAAGGAATTCCCGAGAGTATATTCTCCGGCAGGATGCCGTTTTACAAGCGTACTTGCAGCCCGGGACAACTGCAATTTATCACCACCAGCAGTGCCCCAGGGGATTGGCCGTGGTCAAGTTGGAGGTTTCATTTCTGGGCAAATCGCAGACCTCCCAAAACGAACTCTGTGCCAGCCCGCCCGAGCGGACTGAACTTTTTCGTTGGGCCCTCAATTCCTCCACCGATGCCTCCCTACTTCATTACGTCCATCGGTGATAAGCACATACGCAACAGTGCCATTCCGCGTTTTGACATCTTCAACTTCCCCTCCCACGTCGCCGCAGTCTGGTTCGGGAGACAGACCGTTCCGACCGTCATCATGGTTTCCGGCGGATTGCCGTGCCCGAGCGGGTTCTCCGGGGGGCAGTGATGAAGCATGGACGATTCGTTCTCATTATGATCTGGGGATTGTCATCTGTAATGCTAATGAGGGGTGACGAGAAGCCACTCCCCGTTATGTTGAGTGGCCTCGATAGAGGCACGGTGGTATCGCCGGACAGCAAGTGGCAACTTACCGTTTGGGGCGAGAACAGCGAAGTGCCGTGGGTGATGCTTGAGTCGAGAGACGCGGAATCCAAGTACCGCATCCAGGTGTGGCCTATCAACGACTCGGTTTATGTCCTGTGGGCGCCTGACAGCCGAGCGTTTGCTTTTACAGACGCGAGATTTGAGGATAGTTACTATCTGTTCGTGGACCACCTCAGAGGTTATCTCGGCTCAGAAGTCACGGACCTTAGCTCAATGATTGAGAGTCACTTTTCGCGGTTTGTGGGTAAACGCTACGAGATCCTCAGATGGTACGTGAAGCCACTCCTGTGGACCCGGAAGGACGTGCTCTTAGTTGGGATCGACTGCGATACCGCGGAAAAGATAACTCCGCCCCCCAGATACCAACCGGTCCAGAATTGGTTTCGTAGCTATCAGGTCGATGTGGAACAGCGAAAGGTGATTGGCGACCTAGACGAGCAGCAAACGAAAAGCAAGTACGCTATAGACCTGCAGAAAGAGAAGTGGTGAGCGGGTCACGCATCTAAGGGAATTGCACCGGATACCGCAGAGATTGGGTAGCGCGGAGGTAGCCGCCGTCTGGCTTCCTCCGCGGTTCTTAACATGGAAACATCAACTGGGATCGTAGTATCCAAACATGAAATACACTGGCCGCACGAAGAGCCGCAGACGAACGCCAAGAACGCGTACGTCTGCGGTACCCCACTCGTTTGGTATCTAGGCCCCGATCACGCCTACGATTTCGCAACGTGCGCGGTGGGGAGGTAGCCATGAACCGGACACTTCGCCTATTCATGGTTATCGGGCAGGCGGCATTCTTGTTTACGGTGGCCTGCTTTCTGCTCACTATCGTGTTGTTCCTAGTCCTTGCGCCACCGGCCGCTAGGTCTGGGTCGCCTCCCCGTGTGCCGTCGATAGGTGAGGCCATCACTTTGGTGGCTTTCTTCGTCGTGCCCGCTGCATTGGGCTTCTGGTGGATATTTCGAAAGCTGCGCGCCGAGTATCCGCGCCGTCAGGCGCTAGGTGCCGCAATTGCGTTCACGATCTTCTCACCCGCGCCGCTGCTCATTGGTCTTGCGGTGGGTCCAATCGTAGGGGGCTACACCGGGATTTTCCTCGGAACCGAATCTCGTCTAGTTGCTTTTTCGGGTGCCGTGCTGGGAATCGTGGTGATGATTGTCTTGATGACCTTTGTCCCAAGTTTGCTCGCGTTGTGGATCACGCGCCACACCAGCGGAACTCCTCAGGAGCAATAGCTGTTCAGCTGCCAGTATCCGGGTGCCGCGGGCTGGCGCAGACCCCGGGTTTTTGGGGTCTGCGATCTCCCGAAGGGACCGGCTTGCGGCAAGGAATTCCCGAGAGTATATTCTCCGGCAGGATGCCGTTTTACAAACGCACTTACAGTTCTTAACATGGAAACATCAACTGTAATCTTAGTATCCAAACATGAAATCCCCTGGCCGCACGAAGAGCCGCAGACGAACGCCAAGAACGCGTACGTCTGATGGCATAAGGTCGTCGGCTCCTCGACGGGGAGAGTAGACTGGAGTGGGAAGAAAGACCAGCAACTCTCGAAGAGGAGGAGCCGAGACATGAACATTATAGGCAGTGATTTTCACG